>PNRO01000005.1_pt1:0-400000 | contig 403603 bp, 351 predicted proteins | sample 7248581 | NCBI WGS metagenome assembly PNRO01 (sample SAMN08278401, study PRJNA427962) | Gut metagenome, whole genome shotgun sequencing project. | isolation source: gut content | host: Eisenia fetida | place: India:Sub Himalayan Terai region of Darjeeling | collected 2013-11-18 | reverse complement strand
CAGTCTTTCTTAACTATTGCCTTTTGGCTTTTGCCTAATGACTAGTTTAAAAAGTAGTCCCGGGCAGACTCGAACTGCCGACCCCTACATTATCAGTGTAGTACTCTAACCAGCTGAGCTACGAGACTCTGTTTTTTACTTAAATTGTATTATTTGAACTAACAGCGAGAGTAATTTCTCAAATTTCATAAAAGAACCAATAAATTCCGTCATTCTCTAGAAAGGAGGTGTTCCAGCCGCACCTTCCGGTACGGCTACCTTGTTACGACTTAGCCCTAGTTACCAGTTTTACCCTAGGCAGCTCCTTGCGGTCACCGACTTCAGGCACCCCCAGCTTCCATGGCTTGACGGGCGGTGTGTACAAGGCCCGGGAACGTATTCACCGGATCATGGCTGATATCCGATTACTAGCGATTCCAGCTTCACGGAGTCGAGTTGCAGACTCCGATCCGAACTGTGACCGGTTTTATAGATTCGCTCCTGGTCGCCCAGTGGCTGCTCTCTGTACCGGCCATTGTAGCACGTGTGTAGCCCAAGGCGTAAGGGCCGTGATGATTTGACGTCATCCCCACCTTCCTCACAGTTTACACTGGCAGTCTCGTTAGAGTTCCCGACATGACTCGCTGGCAACTAACGACAGGGGTTGCGCTCGTTATAGGACTTAACCTGACACCTCACGGCACGAGCTGACGACAACCATGCAGCACCTTGTAAATTGTCTTGCGAAAAAACTGTTTCCAGTCCGGTCAATCTACATTTAAGCCTTGGTAAGGTTCCTCGCGTATCATCGAATTAAACCACATGCTCCACCGCTTGTGCGGGCCCCCGTCAATTCCTTTGAGTTTCATTCTTGCGAACGTACTCCCCAGGTGGGATACTTATCACTTTCGCTTAGCCACTCAGATTGCTCCGAACAGCTAGTATCCATCGTTTACGGCGTGGACTACCAGGGTATCTAATCCTGTTCGCTCCCCACGCTTTCGTCCATCAGCGTCAATGTGTTGATAGTAACCTGCCTTCGCAATTGGTATTCCATGTAATATCTAAGCATTTCACCGCTACACTACATATTCTAGTTACTTCCCAACAATTCAAGTCTTGCAGTATCAATGGCCGTTCCACCGTTGAGCGATGGGCTTTCACCACTGACTTACAAAACCGCCTACGGACCCTTTAAACCCAATGATTCCGGATAACGCTTGGATCCTCCGTATTACCGCGGCTGCTGGCACGGAGTTAGCCGATCCTTATTCTTACAGTACCGTCAAGTCTCTACACGTAGAGAGGTTTCTTCCTGTACAAAAGCAGTTTACAATCCATAGGACCGTCATCCTGCACGCGGCATGGCTGGTTCAGGCTTGCGCCCATTGACCAATATTCCTCACTGCTGCCTCCCGTAGGAGTCTGGTCCGTGTCTCAGTACCAGTGTGGGGGATCTCCCTCTCAGGACCCCTACCCATCGTAGCCATGGTAAGCCGTTACCTTACCATCTAGCTAATGGGACGCATGCTCATCTTTTACCGTTGGAACTTTAATAACTGAAAGATGCCTTTCTGCTATGCTATGAGGTATTAATCCAAATTTCTCTGGGCTATCCCTCTGTAAAAGGTAGATTGCATACGCGTTACGCACCCGTGCGCCGGTCTCTTGGTCCGAAAACCAATACCCCTCGACTTGCATGTGTTAAGCCTGCCGCTAGCGTTCATCCTGAGCCAGGATCAAACTCTTCATCGTATATTGTGCGAATTGATAAATCAATTCTTTTATTTTAATAAACGTGAATCTATCGGTTGTTTTCTTTTATTCTAATCAAGAGCATCACTCTCTCTTTTTTGCTGTCAATTCAATATGTCTATGAACGTGTCTTTTTGTTTGTATCTGAAACCAGTTCAGATTAAATCGCTTCGTTATCAAAGCGGGTGCAAAAGTAGCACTTCTTTTTTATCTCGCAAGCTTTTTTTTGATTTTTATTTTGGAATGTTTTTCCGGTTAAAAAATCTTAATTTTCTTACTCAATATTTATCAGAACGTAGCCCTTTTTGCGGGGTGCAAACATACAAATCTTTTTTCGTTTCTTGCAAATGTTTTTTTATTTTTTTTCTTTCGAAATCGAGACGCGATAAATCGCCACCTCTACATTAAAAAATCATTTGTTAACCTCAAAACCTAAAGAACTTTGTCGCTGTTGCGGGTGCAAAAGTAGCACACTTATCTGGTTACGCAAGTCTTTTTCTGAATTATTTTTTGTGTATTTTACAAAAAACTGCTTTTCAATGCATTACATTTTAAACTTTTCTTTGTTTTTTGGTTAGTTTGACAAAATTATTTGATTTTTAAAGCAATTTCTCATTTTACCCCCTCTACCCTAACCCTGATTACTTCACTTAATTTTAATTTTAAGCGTGTTCAGTGAACTTCGTTTGAAGCGAAAATCCTTGCGCTTTTTCCTTTAAAAAGCACAAGATTGTAGCGGATAGCAGGAAATAGCTCCTAAAAACTAATCGAAACGAATGGCTTTGACCGGAGAAATCTTGGTTATTATATAGGAAGGTATTAATAAAACAAGTAAACAAATCAACATTGTTCCTAAATTAAGCAACAATATATAGAACCAATTCAGGTAAACCGGCGCTTCGGTCACATAATAGTTTTCGGGATTAAGTTGGATTACCCCAAAATATTGCTGAATCAAAACCATTCCAATACCTATCAGATTTCCCCAAAACAATCCTCTCAATATTAAATAGGCTGCATTATAAAGGAATATCTTCCGTACAGCCCAATTACTTGCTCCTATAGATTTGAGAATTCCAATCATTTGGGTGCGTTCTAAAATCAAAACCAGCAATGCCACAATCATATTTATAGTAGCGACCACGACCATTATCACTAAAATCACAACTATGTTGAAATCAAATAATTCTAACCATTCAAAAATATTAAAATACTTCTCGGCTATGGTTTGAGAATTTAATGTTGAGCCAATTTGAGAATATACTTCTTCTCCCTTTCTTTTTATCTGATCAAAATCATCAATAAAAACTTCAAAGGAACCCACTTGATCGGGAGTCCATTTATTGATTCGTTGCAAATGACGAATATCTCCTATTATATAAGTAGCGTCAAATTCCTGAAATCCGGAATTATAAATCCCGGCAATTTGAAAAACTCTAATATTAGGCAATTGATTATTTCCTTCTTTCGTAAAATAGGTCGTAAACTTATCACCTACTTTCAACTGAAGCCGATTGGCGAGGAATTGAGAAATCAGAACATTGCCATTTAAACTTCCTTTAAAATCAGGTGTTTTGCCTTCAACTAAATACTCCTTTAAATTATCCCATTTATATTCTTTGCCGACACCTTTAAAAATGATTCCTTCAAAACTGGCTTCGGTCTTAATAATTCCGGCTTTGCTTGCCACAGCCTGAACATGATTGATTCCGGAAACTGATTTGAATTTTGGATAAAAATCCTGATGAAGCGAAATTGGAGAAACGCTAACCTCCGATTGGTTTTGATCGAAATTTGAAATTATAATATGTCCATTGAAAGCCGCAACTTTTTCGTGTATCTTTTGTTGCAGACCAATTCCGGTTGCCACCGAAACAATCATCATTATCATACCGATTGCAATAGCAAAAATGGCAATTTTTATAATTGGTGCAGAAATACTACTTTTGTGTCCCTTTTCGGAAACAAGTCTTTTGGCAACGAAATATTCTAAATTCAATTTGTTTGGTATCTAATTTGACCTCCAAAAATAATCTATTAGATATTAATTTCAAGTTTTATCGGAAAAATAATCATTTTACAATTCTATTTACAATCTCAATATGTTTTTAAACAAACGAATGCAATTTACCTCTTCTCCAAAATATTCAAGATTACTTATTCTTTTCGTTTTTTCGGCTATTTTATTTTCATGTAAAACAAGACAAATTACTACTCAAAAGTCTATTGAAAAAACTTTCAAAAAGAAACATTCCAGACAATTTAGACAAAAGTGGAACAAAAACACAAATCATATTGTGAAAAACGAAGAAGCAAAAGTATTTGGTCTTGGAGCTGATAACTTTGATGGTTATTCAGAACTTTTGAAAAATCAAAACGTGGGAATCGTTACAAACCAAACCGGAATATTATCAGACCAAACCCATTTGGTTGATTTTTTGATTTCAAAAGAGGTAGCTGTTAAGAAAATTTATGCTCCAGAACACGGTTTTCGAGGTATGGCCGATGCAGGCGAATTGATTCTGGACGGAAAAGATGTAAAAACCGGATTACCTATTATTTCGCTTTATGGCGATAATAAAAAACCAAAACCGGAACAACTTGCCGGAATCAGTATTATGATTTTTGATTTACAAGATGTAGGCGTTCGTTTTTACACCTACATTTCTACATTGCATTGTGTAATGGAAGCTTGTGCCGAAAACAATATTCCGCTAATTATTTTAGACAGACCCAACCCGAACGGAAGCATTGTTGACGGACCTATCCTGGATATGCAATACACCAGTTTTGTGGGTATGCACCCAATTCCTGTTTTGCACGGAATGACCATTGGTGAATATGCCCAAATGATAAATGGAGAAAAATGGCTCAAAGACGGAATTCAATGTCCTATTCAAATTATATCCTGCTCTGCCTACAAAAGAGAAATGCCTTACAGTCTTCCGGTAAAACCTTCTCCAAATTTACCAAATGACCAATCTATTAATTTATATGCCAGTTTGTGTTTATTTGAAGGAACCAATGTAAGCCTTGGAAGAGGAACTGACAAGCAATTTCAAATATATGGCTCTCCATTTTTACCAAATATCGACTTTTGTTTTATTCCGAAACCAAATCTTGGAGCCAAAGATCCTTTGTACAATAACAGAGATTGCTTTGGCGAAGATTTGACAAATATTCCGAAAGTAAATCAGTTGGAATTAAAATGGCTTATCAAAGCATACGAAGAAACCAGCGACAAGTCTAAATTTTTTACTTCATTCTTTACAAAACTGGCAGGATCCAAACAACTTCAACAGCAAATTCAGGCAGGAATGTGCGAAGAAGAAATCAGAAAAAGCTGGGAACCGGGATTGGCAGCTTTCAAAGAAATGAGAAAGAAATATTTAATTTATTAGTCAAAAGTCATAAAGTAGAAAGAACAGAACTTTGTCCTTTCTACTTTATGACTAAAGCGGCATTTTCTTTTTCATTTCCTCTACAATATTGTAGGCTGCCGGACAAATTGCAACATTTTTCAGAGTAAGATTTGAAATTTGCTGAAACTTCTTTCGGTTGGTATGCGGAAATTCTCGACAGGCTTTTGGACGAACGTCATAAATCATGCAATAATTTTCATTATCCAAAAAAGTACAGGGAACCGTTTGCAACACATAATCATTGTCTTCGTCTATCCTTAAATACTGATCTATAAATTGTTGTGGTTTTTGACGAAAATGCTTAGAAATCCTTTCAATATCTGCCGAAGTAAAAAGCGGTCCGGTTGTTTTACAGCAATTGGCACATTTAAGACAATCTGTTCTTTTGAACTCATTATCGTGCAATTCCTGCATTACGTAATCCAAATTCTTTGGCGGTTTCTTTTTTAGCTTATCAAAATACTTTTTGTTTTCGTTATGCTTATCTTTGGCAAGTTTCCCTATTTCGTTTAAAGCTGGCTTCAAGTTTTAAATTTAAAATTGAACCGCAAAAATACGATAATTTGAATAATGAATTTTGAAATATAATAAATGAAAGATCTTTTCGGAAAAGCTATACTTGACTATCAAACCAATAATTCGCCTGAAAACTTAATTACCGAAACCAATATTTCTGAAGAAGACGAAATGGAAGTTGCCTATTTATTCCGCTCTTTTAACGAAATGCCAAAAATAGAACAGAAAGCGCTGTTACTTGCCAAAGGAAAAGTGTTGGATGTGGGTTGCGGTGCCGGAAGTCACAGTTTGCATTTACAAAACGAACAAAATTTGAATGTAACTTCTATCGACATTTCTAAAAATGCCATTAAAACCTGTCAATTAAGAGGTTTAGCTTCTGCCAAAGTTGTAAATCTTTTGGATTTGGATGAATCTGAAAAATTCGATACGATTCTTTTATTGATGAACGGAACCGGAATATTCGGTAAACTGGAAAACACTCCTAAATATTTACAGAAATTAAAATCGTTATTGAATGAAAACGGACAAATTCTGATTGATTCTTCTGATTTGATTTATATGTTTGATGAAGATGAATCCGAAGACTCAGAAGGCGGCAAATGGATTCCGGGCGATATGGATTATTATGGCGAACTCGAATTTACCATAACATACAAAGGCGAAAAAGAAGATCCTTTTCCTTGGTTATATCTTGATTATAATACTTTGCAAAATGCCGCTCACGCCAATGGACTGGAATGCGAAATGATAATTGAAGGAGAAAATTATGATTATTTGGCTAAGTTGACCTTAGTAATAAATTCTTAAAAGCAAAAATCCCAAACTTGATTTTGGGATTTTTGTTATTTTACAACGGTAATCGGAGCAACGAACACACTTCTTACTGGCTTACCGGATTGAATTCCCGGTTTCCATTTTGTTGAGCATGCTTTTAAAACTCTAATAGCTTCTTCTCCTGAACCATATCCAACATCTTGAACAACTTTGAAACGAGTTAAGCTTCCGTCTTTTTCAACAATAAACTGAATGATGATTTTTCCTCCATTCCCTTCTTCTGGAATCCTGAAATTCTTTCCCACATATTCATAGAACTTACGAATACCTCCGGGGAATTCAGGCTTTACTTCGGGATTATCATAAACTTTATTATCCTCAACTAAAGCTTGAGAAACATCTTGAGCTGAAATCAATTGGACAAAGAAAATCGCAACGACTAATAAAACTGTTTTCATAATTATGTCTTATCTAAAATTAAGTTTTGTCTGATTGTAAATGTAACCTTTTGCTCTTAGTATCTTCCGTGAAGATGGAACTGCTGACTGTTTTGTTGAGGATAATTATTCCTTACCTCGGGCTCTTGAATCGATATTGGCAGTACGTACTTAACTTTTACAGGAAGACCATCTTTAGTTCCAGGAATCCATTTAGGACTTTTGTTCAACACTCTTATAGCTTCAACCCTTGATTCAATTCCAACATCCCTAAGAACTGTAATGTCCGAAAGACTACCATCCACATTTACCATAAATTGTACATAAACCTTACCTGATACCACGTCTTTGGGTACTTTAAAGTTTGCACCTATGAATTCGTAAAATTTCTTCATCCCACCTGGAAAATTAGGTGAAACATCAGCAATAGGAAGGATTTCGGGTTGAATTTGTTTGGGTTCTTTCAGAACAATGGGAAATACAAAATTGGATTTCACTTTCATACCACCAATTTCTCCCGGAATCCACTTTTCACAAATAGACAAAAGCCTTCTCATCTCCTCGCCGGTATCAAAACCGGCATCTTTTAATATTTTAACATAAGACAAACTTCCATCTGTATTTACTACAAAACTAGTGATCACTTTACCTCCTTTAAATTCAAGTGAGGCTGGAGGCTCAAAGTTATCGGAAACAAATTTGGTAAATTCCTTAATGCCTCCTGGGTAGTTAACTTCTTTATCAAGCGAAAACGAATTATAGATTGAATCTGTATGAACTTCAGAAAAATTTTGAGCTTGTATTATTTGACCAACTCCAATAAACAACAAAACTAAAAATAGAAATCTCTTCATAAAAATTATTGCATGTATTTCATCATCATACCTTGCAATCCTTCTGACCATTCCATAGCCGCAGCCATACTTTTCTCAGACAATTCTCCCGATTTGGCAGTGATTTTCTTTCCTACCGGACTTTCATAAAAAGCCAACATCGATTTTACATCTTCTTTTGTATAAGTTTCCATATAAACTTTAGCCAATTTATCATACAAACTTGGCATTGAAGCATCAAAATCTTTTATAAAATCAGCATGTTTATCTTGAGGAATCATTTTAATGATTTGGTCTTTGGCCAATTTCATCTGAGCATCAGAACCGCTCAACTGAATTACTTTTAAAACATCTTTTTTGAAGGCATCATCCTGAGCTGATGCAAATTGTACTGCCCCAACAAACAACAGGGCAAAAAATACTTTTTTCATATATGTAATTTTTTTTGTTATAAGTCTATATGTTATCGCCTTTTATTTATCAGGTGTTCCTTGCACAAACCTGTTATTAATAGCGATTTCATATATATTTTTAGTTTTAAACGCCGAATATAATAAATCCTTGAAATATTCAGGATTCACATATTACAATACGGGTTAGTTATAGAAGAACGCACTTTTATTCTAAACAATTATTTATTCCTGATATTTCATAATTAAAGGCATCAGACTCGTAAAAAATTCAACGTTAACATTTTTTGATTTTTCAGCCAACACACTTTCTTTCTTATGAACAGGACTTCCATAAAAAGCCAATAATTCTTTCACATCTTCCTTGGTATAAACTTCCATAGCTATAACTGCTATTTTTTCTCTATACGAAGTCATTATTGCTTTCATTTCGGCTGTAAATGCGGCTTGTTTCTCTTTAGGAATATCTCTCATCATCTTATCCATTCCTTTATCATCATCTCCTTCTTTTAATTCGATCAATTTCATCACATCTTTTTTGAAGGCATCGTCTTGCGCCACTCCTACTTGGGCTACCAATACAAAGGCAAATGCCAAAAACACTTTTTTCATTTTTTATTATTTTGGGTTAGTATTTCGCTAATGTAATATTTTTAGTTGAATTTAAAAATCCGCAGAAAAGAAACAATTAACAAAAAAGCCTGAAGTAAAATACTACAGACTTTAAAAAATTCTTATTGATTTTCTTATTTTAAGGAATATTCAAATATTTATGTGTTTGCAAAGAAACTCTCCATTTTGGGTTTGCCATTACATAATCAACAATCAACGGAGTCATTTCTTCTTTCTTACTCCATTCGGGTTGTAAAAACAAAATAGCATTCGAATTTACTTTCTGAGCTTGCTCTTCGGCAAAAATAAAATCATGTTTATTATGGATAATTACTTTCAATTCATTGGCATTATCATAAACCGTTTGAGTTGGCAATTTGTTTTTCTTTGGCGAAAGACAAATCCAATCCCAGGTTCCCGAAAGCGGATAAGCTCCCGAAGTTTCTATATGTACTTTTCTGCCGTTTGCTTTCAACTTGTTGGTAAGTTCCGTCATATCCCAAGTTAACGGCTCTCCTCCTGTTACCACAACAGTATCTGAATATTTACTTGCATTTTCAACAATCACATCAACAGAAGTGGGTGGATGCAAATCGGCATTCCAACTTTCTTTTACATCGCACCAGTGACAGCCCACATCGCAACCACCAATTCTAATAAAATAAGCAGCTGTTCCGGTGTGGTAACCTTCTCCCTGAATGGTGTAAAATTCTTCCATTAAAGGCAACATGGTTCCTTTGTCTACCGCAGATTGTAATTCTTTTGATAACATATATTTCTAAATAAGTCGGCAAAGATACGGATTTCAAAAAAGTGACAATTTTGAATTTAGTTTATTTTAACCTTAATAAAAAAACCGATACTTTTTATGGTATCGGTTTTAATGAGTCTATTAGATTTTCAACATCTTCATTGTGCTTATTGCAGTTTGATTTTCGGGATCAATTGATAACGCTTTTTCAAAATTTTCTTTTGCTTTAAGCTTATCTGTCTTTGCATAATGAATACCTATATTATTGTAAGCTTCAACAAATTTAGTTTTTGTTGCCGGTTTATCCATTTCAGCCTGTCCTTTTTCGGTAACAACTTTAATGTATTCTTCATAATTTTTAACCATTTCTTCCTTAGCCACCGGATCGTTTTCTATCAAGCTGTTTACACGTGCTCTGTAAATATAAGCATCCTGAGTAGTTGGAGATGAAGTTATAACATTTGAAAAGGCAGTGTCTGCTTTTTTAAGAGCATCCAAATCAACTTTTTGACCTTGTTTATTAGCATTATCATAATACAAAGAATAACCTAAGTAGAAATTATCATAAAGGAAATTTCTTGAATTCGGGTTTAAAACCGCTACTTCATAGATTGCAGCAGCTTCTCTGTACAATTTTAATTCGAAATATTTCTTTCCAAAATCATTCAATTCATTTGCCATTACAGGATCCAGGTCAATTCCTTTTTTCAAATCAGCAATTCCCGAATCAAATAAATCTTTATCAACAGTATTTACAATCGTTCCGTCTGCTTTTTTAGTTGAAACCAAAGCTTTTCTGGCTTTAGCAAAACCTAAATACAAATAATCACGACCAATGATTTTTGCATTGTTTGAAGCCATAAAATCATTCAATGCTTTTATAGCAGCATCATTGTTTTCGTTTTCATAAGATGAATAACCTAAATAACGTAAAATTCTGGGATTTACTTTATCTAATTTTTGCATTGCATCAGCTTCCTTTTCAAGAGCTTTATAATCTTTGGTCAAGATCAGAAAATCAGCATGTCGCATACGGGAATCAATTGAATAATCTGTAAGGCTCATGTATTTTTCATAATATTCAATTGCAGTCTTGTTGTAGGCTACATAATTAGCTTTATCGTTCAAAGCCCACAAATAAAAAGTCTCGGCCAACTCTCTGTAAGCAGGACCGTATGACGGATCGACAGCCAAAATAGCGTCAAAAGTAGCTTTTGCTTCTACAAACGCTTTTGAGTTTCTGGTCAAAACACCCATTCTCAATTTTGGATATAAACCTGATTTATCACTATCGGCGGCATTTCTGTAAGCAGAAAAAGCTTCGTTTACCATTTTATCTCCGGCATAAGCATCTCCCAAAGCCGATTGAACCTGAGCATCCATAGGCTGAGCTGTTTTTGCTCTGTCTAAATATATAAGTGCGGTTTTGTAATCAGGATTCACAGGATTGCAGTAAGCATGACCAATGAAAACCAATTCTTCTACATCTTTCTTACGAATGTTTTCAATGGCTTTATCAAATTTAATTTTTGCATCGGCTTTGTTTCCGTTTTCCAAATCAATCTGACCTAAACCAATATTATTAAAATGAGATTCTGTTTTGGCCAATAATCCTTTTTCGAAAGTAATTTTTGCTGAATCCTGAAGCTTTTGAGTTAAATAAACATTACCCAAAAAGAAAAAGTTTTTTCCTGAATCCGGTTTAGAAATAATTAAACTTTTTAAAATTGATTTTGCCTTATCATATTGTTCGGCATCAATTGCCTTTTTTGCCTGATTCAAATCCTGAGCATGAACATTGGCTCCAAAAATCATTAAAGCGATGCTGAAAAATTTTAATTTGTTCATATCTTAATTATTATTGTTTTAATATTTGACTTCTTATATTTAACTCTCTGCCCGGCATTCTAACCGGTAAAAGTCCAGACTTAAGTATAATTCTTTGACCTATTTCTCCGGCGATGAACGAAGCAAATCCCATGCCTAAACCAGCCGATCCCTGGTAATTTAACATGTACAATTCTCTTTGTAAAGGATAAACTCCTAATGCTAAATTTTCCTGACTTGGTTTGTAATATTTCAAATGATTTGGCTTTGATGAAAGATTGCGAACTCCCATTACCTTTATTTTCTTCAGATAAATTTGATTTTCGGCAGTTGGCTGAACAATTGTATTTAATCCAACAACTCCAATCAAACCGGCATTTTCTGAAATGAATTTATAAAGCTCAGTATCAGAATTCAATGCAAAAATCTTTTCTTTTGGAAGAGCCGTGATTTTTGAAAGTTCACTCAAATACCTAATTGTACTTGAATTGGCATTTTCAAAAACCAATCCTTTTACTTTACTATTTTTAGATTGCATTAACTTTATGATTTCCTCCAGATCTGCAACTGTATCCTGAGATTGGTTATTTGTAACCAAAGCTACCGCATCAACAGCAAACTTGGTGATTTTAGGATAAATCTTTTTGTTTTTAAAAACAACCTGTTCTTTTTCGTTCAATGTTCTTGACAAAATAGCAATCTTAGCTTTGTCAGTAATCAAATCATTGACAACTTCCGTTTCCGACTTATTTACCAAATTAATTTTGGCGCGATATTGATTTTCGAAAACAGCTACCTGATCTTCAATAATTGGCTGAACTGTCTGATCTACCAAAATAGTAGTCGTTCCTTCCAAAATAGTTTCATTCAGTTTTTCGGGATCACTTTCTTTCTTTTTACAAGAAACCAAAACAAGTCCGAAAATAAATAAAACCGGAAATAAATTAGAACGAAATAATCTTAATTTCTTCATAGATTGAAGCTTATTTGTTTTGCAAAAGTCTTATAAATCTTAAAAAAGAGTACACTATCAATAAAATCCCAAAAGCGATTCTGTAAGTAGATTCCATTTCAATAGGAAACTTATCCCAAAAGATAACGGCAATACCCAAAACAAAGTATATGGCAAAAAACAAAATCCCTAAAATATGCAGAAATCGCCCTTTAGGCGATTTCTGAATTCTTTCATCTGTATTCTCTCTACGAAACATAAATTAATTTTGCGGAGGTTGAATAGTGATAGGCAGGCTGTATTTTACCCTAACTGGACGACCGTTGTTAATACCCGGTTTCCATTTAGGTGAGTTTTTCAAAACTCTTATTGCTTCTTTTCCGGTTCCGTAACCAATATCTCTCAATACTACGATATCAGTAAGATTACCATCTTTTTCAACAACAAATTGCACGATTATTCTCCCAAAAACTCCTTCTTCTTCGGGAGATCTGAAATTCTTACCAACATATTCGTAGAATTTTTTCATCCCTCCTGGAAAATCAGGACTTACTTCTACCGAATTATAAACTGTCTCATCTTCTACAACCTGAGTAGCAACGGTGCTTTCGCCTGCGGGTTCATCAATAAGAATCTTTCCTTCGTCACCACGTCCCTTAATGTCTTTAGAACCAACATTTTTGTCTTTAAGCTCTTCCATTGTCTTGATTTCTTCAACAACTTGTGCCTTATCAACAACTTCAGGTTTAACAAACTTTACTTCGTCAATTTTTGGAGCTGGTGGCGGTGGCGGTGGTGGTGGAATGTTTGGTGTAGCCTGTTTTTCTGGTGCTTCAATATTGGCCATATCAACCAGAGTTACTTTTTCTTCAATAACCTCTTCTTCTTTACTCCAATCCAAAAGTGGAAGTGCCAAAAGACCCGTAAAAAGAGAAGTGCCAATTACCCACGCAAGCATAGTAGTTTTCGGACTTTCTTTACGCAAAACGTAGGCTCCGTAATTTTTATTACGACCTTCGAAAAGCATTTCGATCCAATGACCTTTAAGAATATCTAATTTCATATTTTTATCTTTTTTATTTCTAAAGCAAGTCTGAATTTTATTTTTTAAACAAAATTTCTTCTTCTTTAGTCATATCTACAATCGCATAGGTTGGTACTTTTCCAATTGCCATTTCGTCCAAAATATCTACTAAATTTTTGTATTTAGCAGTTTTTTCAGCTTTAATAAGAACAATCAATCCTTTTTTAGGATCTCCCATATATTCCGGCACTGATTTTACTCTTGCCAAAATATCTTTACGAATCCCATCCTTTCCATAAGCTACATCTTTTACAGGTTCTATAGGAGAGGCAAATTGTCCCATATACATTTTCAGCTTATTATCCGGACCAATCAAAATAGTCATTGTTCTGGCATCTGCAATTTTAATAGATTGAGCTTTATTATCCTTATCAGGCATTCCCAAATCCATCGATTGAGGTTTTGACAACGAAGTGGTAAGCATAAAGAAAGTAATCAATAAGAAAGCAAGGTCAACCATTGCGGTCAAATCTACCTTATTACTAGATTTTTTACTTCTTACTTTCTTGTCTTTTCCTTTACCACCACCGTCGCCGGTATTTAATTCTGCCATGGTTGTATTTTTAGTATTTTATTTAAAAATCCTTACTTCTTAATCCGGTAACCAAATTAAATTTGTTTACATCCTGATCTTGCAAAATATCCATTACTTTTTTGATTTCAGAATAATCTTCTTTTGCATCACCTTTGATGGCAAAATTCAATTGTTTTTCCATAATCTCAGCATTGGCGGTACGAGCTGCAAAAATCCATTCTTTCAATTGGTTATCAATAGAATCATGAGGAATTCCTTTTTGAAGTCCTTTGTGGTTTCTATCTGCCGATTTTAGTTGCATTAATCCTTTCAATTCATTCAAAGGCACACCAAAACCGTCCATTAGACTAAATTTTTTCTTGTCTTCATCAGAAAATTGCATTTTGTATTTTTCAGCAACTAGTTCCAATGTACGTTTTCTAACTTCTGGTCCTGTCATCCCAAAAAACACCTTGCCTTCATTACCGATTGTAATCGTTGCCAAATCAGTATCGGGCAATTTTGCCTGTACTGTTGACGAAGGAGTATCTACCGCCAGTGCTTCAGGCTGTTTGGCTGTAGCTGTTAAGATAAAGAATGTCAACAACAAGAATGACACGTCGCACATTGCGGTCATATCTATTGCCGTACTCTTTTTAGTCATTTTTACTTTAGACATATATCTTTTAAATTATTTGAAGGAGTCCGTATTAAACAACGGACTCTTCCAAAAATTATTATTTAGAATTCAAATTTCCTCTGTGACGTCTGTATGTTTGAGCAATTGAAAAACCTGCCTCATCGATAGAGTAAGTCAAAGTATCGATTTTTGAAGTAAAGAAGTTGTAAGTGATAATTGCCAAAGCAGAAGTAGAGATACCTGTTGCTGTATTGATCAAAGCCTCAGAGATACCATTTGCCAATTGAGCCTGATCCGGAGTTCCAGAAGTTGCCAAAGCACCAAATGCAGTAATCATCCCCATTACAGTCCCCAAAAGACCTGCCAATGTTCCGATAGATACTAATGTAGAGATAACTGTTAAGTTTTGCTCTAACATTGGCATTTCTAATGAAGTAGCCTCTGTAATTTCTTTTTGAATAGTTTCGGCAGCATCTTCGCTATCCAAACCTTCTTTAACTACTTCCTGATATTTAATTAAAGCTGCTCTAACAACGTTAGCAACCGAACCTTGTTGTTTATCACACTCTTCTAAAGCTACTTCGATATTTCCATGAGCGATATCGTTTTGAACCTTAGTAACAAAAGTATCTAAACTTCTTTTTCCTGCTGCTTTAGTAATAACGAAGAAACGTTCAATAGAAAATACAATTACCATAAGAAACAATCCCATCAAAACAGGAACAATTTTCCCTCCTTTGTAAACCATTGCTAAATAATTTCCCGGAAGTGGTTCACCTCCTGAAACACCTCCCTGAAAGTTCGATGCGTCACCCATTATAAATTCCCACACAAGAATACCTACAAGAATACATAATACGATTGCTACTCCTGCGAAAATACCTGATCCTTTAGATCCTTCAACCTTAACTTTTGATGCGTTTGCCATTGTTTGTAAATTATTAGTTTGTGAATTTTAAAAAATTGTTATAAAAAAATCAATCTTATTTTTATTTCTATAAATTGAAATCGGAGGCAAATTTATATTTGTTAGAGCATATAAAAAAACAAAAAAACACTTTTTTAATCAAAATCAAGACTCTATTAAAAAAGCCAAATTATTCAAATAGAACAATTTGCCACTTTCATTACAATAAATATTTAAAAAAGACCAATTTATTAAAAATAAATCAATTTCAATAGATTCAGAAGTCTTTTTTTTAAACATTCATTACCTGCTCTTAAAATCCGATTTAACATATAAAACAATTTAATCAGGCAAAAAACACATAATCAATCATTAAAGAAAGTAAAAACTTACAACAGCTAATGTTATTTAATTGTAAACAACTGATATATTTTGAAAAACAAGTTCTAAAACAAACAAAAATTCATTTTTAAAACTTCAAAAAAACAAAATAGGCGAACTTATTAAGTTCGCCTATTCATAATAATTCCTTATTCTTATTTTCGATTGAAAACTATTTCCTTTCCTACCGGAAGTCCGTTATTTTTTGCCAAAACACCACACATGTGAAACAACATTCTCGCTCCAACGTTTCCATCCCAGTCGTCTTCACCCGGTGCTACTTCAACTAAATCAAAACCGATAATTTCCTTTCCGCTGACAGCCAATTTACTAAACAAATAAGCCGCCTGCTCAAAAGAAAACCCTCCCGGAACCGGAGTTCCTGTGTTTGGGCAATACCAAGGATACATTCCGTCAATATCAAATGAAATACAAACTTTTTGAGGTAAAGAAGCGATTATGGCATCACATTGTTGTTGCCAGGTTTTTCCCTCGAAAGTTTCTCTCTTCAAATCCATATCGGTATGAACCAAAACACGGTCTTTCAAGGCAACTTCTACTTCCTGATCACAGAAATCACGGATTCCGACCTGAACAATTTTTGAAATCTGCGGAATCTGCAAAGCATTATACATGATAGAAGCATGAGAATAAGTAAATCCTTCATAAGCAATACGCAAATCCATGTGAGCATCAAGATGCAAGATTCCAAAATCGTCATACTTTGTAGCCAAAGCCTGATAATATCCAAGCGGAGTTGAATGATCTCCTCCCAAAAGAACGACTTTTTTACCTTGGTTCATCCAATGAAGCACTCGGTTTTTTACCTCTTCGTTCATTTCTTTACAAACCTTATTGATTTTATCCAAATCAGCCTGCAAAGCCGGAAAGGTTGCTACATCTTCACCACTTTCAAGAGCTTCTATAATTGGCTGAGCCAATGATTTGTATTTTTCAGAATTTGCAGCCCAATGTGCAGGCACTTCATCCATATAAATCCCTAATTTCCATAAACCCGGAAATTCCTGATGATTCAAATCTACCTGAAAAGAAGCATCCATAACGGCTGCCGGTCCTTCAGAAGCCCCGGCTCCGTAACTTACCGTTACTTCCCAAGGCACAGGCACTACAATGATTTCACTTTGTTCGGCAGAAAATGGCAATCCAAATACGGTTGCATCTGCTAATCCCGGTTGAGACGGGTCAAAATTTTCTATAATTTGTTCTTTAGTCATTCTTATTCGTTTAAACAATTTACCCAACAATCCCTTTCTTCAAAACCTGTCCAAATTCATACATATCTTCAAAAGAACAATACATTGGAACCGGTGCTAATCGGATTACGTTTGGCTCTCTCCAATCTGTAATCACTCCGTTTTTCATTAAATAATCAAACAAAGAACGACCTTCTCCGTGTAAGAACACTGATAATTGAGAAGCTCTCTCTATTGGATTTGTTGGCGTAATGATTTCGAAAGTTCCTTTTACTTCCTTACTGATTTCGTTAAGAATAAATTCCAAGTAAGAAGTAATTTTGTCTCTTTTTGCAATTAAAGCATCCATTCCAACTTCGGCAAACATTTCAACAGAAGCCAAATATGGCGCAAGTGTCAATATAGGAAGGTTGCTTATTTGCCAACCATTTGCTCCTTCAACCGGATCAAAAGTAGGTTCCATTTTGAAACGACGCTCTTTATTGTGTCCCCACCATCCTGCGAATCTTGGTAAATCTTTATTTGTATGATGTTTTTCGTGAACAAAAGTGCCCGAAGCATTTCCTGGTCCTGAATTCATATATTTGTAAGAACACCAAGCAGCAAAATCAACATCCCAATCGTGTAATTCTAATTTAATGTTTCCGGCAGCATGAGCCAAATCCCAACCTACATAAGCCCCTACTTTGTGACCTGCTGCAGTAATGGTTTTCATGTCGAAAACCTGACCTGTATAATAGTTTACTCCTCCGATTAAAACCAAAGCCAATTCGTCTCCGATTTCCTCGATTTTAGCCAAAACATCTTCCAAACGAATATTATGCTCGCCTTCGCGACGTTCAATTTCTACAATGGCATCTTTTGGATTCAATCCGTGAAAATTAACCTGACTTTGAATCATATATTGATCACTTGGAAAGGCTTTGGCTTCGCAAAGAATTTTGTATCTTTTTGCAGTAGGTCTGTAAAACGAAACCATCATCAGGTGCAGGTTTACCGTCAAAGTATTCATAACAGTAATTTCGCTTGGCTTTGCTCCTACTATTTTACTCAACGGATTTGCAAATCTTTCGTGATAATCCCACCAAGGTTTTTCGGCATAAAAATGTCCTTCAACTGCCAAGTTTGCCCAATCGTTCATTACCTCATCTACATAAGATTGGGTTCTTTTAGGCTGTAAACCCAATGAATTTCCAACAAAGTAAATTACTTGTTTATCGTTTACTTTAGGAAAAATAAATTCGTCTCTGTATTTTCTCATTTGGTCTTGCGCATCCAATTGTTGTGCAAATTCTCTTGTGTTTTGAAAAGTCATTGTTCGTTAATTTTGAGCGGTAAAAGTATTGAAAAGTGGCAAAGTAGCAAAGTATTTTTTCGATTGTTCGAGTTTTTCGATTTCTCGAATTTTCGATATATTTGAACGAAAACCTCAAATTTGAAAACAGAACTTTCTATAAACCGGAAACCCTAGCCCCGATTGAAGCGGAAATCCTTTTTTGTTTTTTCTTTAAAAACAAAAAAGATTGCAGCGGAAAGCGGGAAATAGCTCCTGAATATTAGCAAAAAATCCCGCTATTTCTAGCAGGATTTATATTGAGAATCTGAATTTCCCGAAGCTTCGGGACAGATTAAATAATTAACATCGCATCTCCGTAAGAATAGAATTTATATCCTTCTTTTATCGCTTCATCATAAGCTCTTTTCATCAAATCATGTCCGCAGAAAGCAGAAATCATCATTAACAAAGTTGATTTTGGCGTATGGAAATTGGTAATCATACAGTTTGCAATGCTGAAATCATGAGGAGGAAAAATAAATTTGTTTGTCCAACCTTCAAACGGATTTAAAGTATGTTGTGAAGAAACCGAACTTTCAATAGCACGCATAGAAGTTGTTCCTACAGCACAAACACGTTTCTTGTTCGTTTTTGCATTATTAACAATATCGCAAGCTTCCTGAGTGATTTTTAATTCTTCAGAATCCATTTTGTGTTTTGATAAATCTTCAACCTCAACAGGGTTAAAAGTTCCAAGACCTACGTGCAATGTTACCTCAGCAAAATCAACTCCTTTGATTTCCAGTCTTTTCAACAAATGTTTAGAAAAGTGCAAACCGGCAGTTGGAGCTGCCACAGCACCTTCTTCTTTTGCATAAATAGTTTGGTAACGCTCCGCATCTTCTGGAGTTACTTCGCGATTAATGTATTTTGGGATTGGAGTTTCTCCAAGTTCGGTCAATTTTTGTCTGAATTCTTCGTAAGAACCGTCGTAAAGAAAACGCAATGTTCTTCCGCGAGAAGTAGTGTTGTCAATAACTTCGGCAACTAGAGAATCGTCATCTCCAAAATATAATTTATTTCCAATTCTGATTTTACGGGCAGGATCTACCAAAACATCCCAAAGACGTTGTTCTGCATTCAATTCTCTCAACAAGAAAACTTCAATTCTCGCTCCGGTTTTTTCTTTATTTCCGTATAAACGAGCAGGAAAAACTTTGGTATTATTCAAAATCATTACATCTCCTTCGTCAAAATAGTCAACAACATCTTTGAACATCTTGTGTTCAATTGTTTGTTCCTTGCGATTAATAACCATCAAACGTGCTTCATCACGATTTTCAGCAGGGAATTCTGCAAGAAGTTCTTTTGGCAAATTAAAATTAAAATGAGATAATTTCATGTGTAGATTTTTATTGTTTTAGTTTGAATTATAAATCGCTATATCAATTCGTAAGCCGGCAAATATACGATTGTGAAACAGGCGTTGTCAAGTGTTTTGGGTTTTAATTTGAATTTAAGTTACAAAGTTACAGAGAGACAAAGCTGCAAAGTCTTTAAAACTCAGTAAAAAGGCTATTTAATCGACTCTATTTTAAAACCAATGGTCTTCAAATCTTCCCAAAAAGAAGGATATGATTTAGAAACTACTCCGGCTTCTTCTATAATTATCGGGACTTTCAAAGCCAAAGGCGCAAAAGCCATTGCCATTCGGTGATCCTGATAGGTTTTTACAGAAATATTTTCATTGATTTTGGAAGATTTTTCCAATATCAAACTATCATTTGTAACAGAAACCGTAGCACCCAATTTGGTTAACTCATTTTTCAACGCTTCCAAACGGTCTGTTTCCTTTATTTTCAAAGTATGCAAACCCGTTAAATTACAACCGATTCCCAATCCAAAGCAAGTTACAGCAATTGTTTGAGCAATATCGGGAGAGGATTTGAGATTTAGTCCCGACGCTTCGGGATGAGATTTAGGATTTAGTCCCGAAGCTTCGGGATGGGATTTTTTAATAGTTATTTCATTTTTTCTAAAAATAGTTTCTACTCCAAAGTCTTTATAAATTTCTACCAAAACAGAATCGCCTTGCAGACTATTTTCTTTATAACTCGATAAAGTGATTTGAGTTCCAATTTCAGACAAAGCAATTATGGAATAAAAATAAGAAGCCGAAGACCAATCAGATTCAATGATTTGAGATTTAGTCCCGACGCTTCGGGATGGGATTTGGGATTTAGGATTTACCCGAATTATATTCCCTTCAAAAGACGTTTCAATCTCAAGTTCATTAAGCAACGATAATGTCATTTGAATGTAAGGAACAGAAGTAATTTCTCCTTCCAATGTCAACTCTAAACCATTTTCTAATTTTGAAGCAATCAGCAACAAAGCCGAAATATATTGACTGCTCACATTGGCATTAAGATTTACCTTATTTGCAGTAAGTTTTTTGCCTTTGATTCGAATCGGTGGAAATCCTTCATTCTCTTCATAAGAAATATCGGCTCCCAATTGATGTAAAGCATCCACCAAAATTTTAATAGGACGTTCTTTCATTCGGGAAGATCCCGTGAGAACCACTTCCCTATTTTCCTGAATGGAAAAATAAGCCGTCAGAAAACGCATGGCTGTTCCGGCATGATGAATATCAATAACTTCATCCTTGCTTTGCAATACTTTTATCATCACTTCTGAATCATCGGAATTGGAAGTGTTTTCCAGAATTATATTTGGATATAAAGCCTGTAACAACAGTAATCTGTTGGTTTCTGATTTAGAACCGCTTATTTTTAATTGTGTCCCGAAGTGTCGGGAGTGAATTATATTCCGAAGTGAATGAAGTAATAGCTTCATATTCTGTAAAAGTAAGTTGTAAAGGTGAGTTGTAGATTCAGAAAATTTACCATTCAAAACTCACAATTCACAATTATTTAAGTTTTTCGTTATTGTGATGACGATCGTGATCGCGATTTGTTTTCAAATCCAGTTTTTTATCAAAAGCGGCTTGTAAATCAACTCCGGTTTGATTTGCTAAACATAAAACCACAAAAACCACATCGGCTAGTTCTTCTCCCAAATCTTTGTTTTTGTCGCTTTCTTTTTCCGATTGTTCTCCATAACGACGAGCAATAATTCGGGCTACTTCTCCTACTTCCTCAGTAAGCTGAGCCATATTTGTCAATTCGTTAAAATAACGAACACCGTGATTTTTAATCCAGTTATCTACTTCTAGTTGTGCGTTTTTTATGTCCATATTATTGCTTATCTATTTTTGTTTTTTTTCTAAAAAGACTTAATACCCCTAAAGACAATCCTGTAATCGAAAAAATGAACAAATCCTTATAAAGTTCTTGTTGATTTTCTTCAAAAAAGGATTCTCCGAAACCAAATTTTGAGAATAAAAAGTTGACTGGTATTATGCAAATCCAAAACCACGAAGCTGTCTTTAATACTTTAATTACTTTTTCTTTCATAATCATTCCCTGTTTTTACTGTCAATAATTATAGTCACCGGCCCGTCATTAACCAATGCCACTTTCATATCCGCACCAAACTCTCCGGTTTGTACTTTTTTACCTAATTCCATTTCCATTTGCGCAACAAACTTGTCGTACAAAGGAATAGCAATCTCGGGTTTTGAAGCTTTAATGTAAGAAGGACGATTCCCTTTTTTGGTCAAAGCATGAAGCGTGAATTGACTCACTACAATTATTTCTCCGTCAATATCTTTTACAGACAAATTCATAACTTTATTTTCATCTCCAAAAATGCGCAGATTAGCAATTTTAGAAGTCAGCCAATTGATGTCTTCCTGATTATCGGCATCTTCAATTCCAACTAAAACCAACAGCCCTTTTTGAATAGTAGCCACTATGGTATTTTCTATTGTTACTGAAGCTTCAGAAACTCTTTGAATTACGACTCTCAAAATAATTGTGAATTATGAATTATTTCCTCGTTTCATCACTCGCCTTTCTGTCTGCATCATGAATATCCTGACGATAATGTTCGTCATCTCCCTCAAGAATTTTCAAATAACTGTTGTAACGAGACCAGGCAATTTCATCTCTTTCCAAAGCTGCTTTCACGGCACAATGAGGTTCTTCTTTATGCAGGCAATTATTGAATTTACACTGACTTTTCAATTTGAAAAACTCCGGAAAATAATCGCTTATTTCTGCCGGTTCCATGTCCACGATTCCAAAACCTCTAATTCCGGGAGTGTCTATAATTTTGGCATCAAAAGACAAATCAAACATTTCTGCAAAAGTGGTAGTATGCTGACCTTGCGCATGAGAATCGGAAATTGCTTTGGTTTTTAAATTCAAACCAGGTTCCATTGCATTTACCAAAGTAGATTTTCCAACACCGGAATGTCCCGAAAACATACTCACTTTCCCTTTCATCATTTCTTTCAACTCTTCTACGCCTTTTCCCTGAGCCGCAGAAACACGAAGGCATTTATACCCAATTTCCTGATACAAATGTTGCAAATACAATTGTTCATCGAGCGTGGTATCATCAAGCGTATCGATTTTGTTAAAAATCAATATTGCTTCTATGCCATAAGCTTCGGCAGTTACAAGAAATCGGTCAATAAAACTGGTAGTTGTAGGCGGATTATTTATTGTTACCAATAAAAAAACCCGATCAATATTGGCCGCAATAATATGTTTTTGATGTGACAAATTCACCGATTTTCGCACAATATAATTCTTGCGTTCATGAATTTTATGAATCATCCCGGTTATGGTATCCGAATTGGTATCTAATTCATAATCTACAATATCTCCCACAGCAATAGGATTGGTACTTTTAATACCTTTCAATCTGAATTTCCCTTTCATACGGCATTCCATAAAATCTCCGTTCTCTGATTTTACGATATACCAACTTCCTGTAGATTTGTAAACGATTCCTGTCATTATAATGATGAATTGTAAATTATAAATTGTGAATTACGAATCGCAAAATTACAACTATTATGTATCATAATTCATAATTTACTCCCGACACTTCGGGACACAATTAATCTTACTCTTTAAAATTGATTATTTTCTCCTGATGTAAAATACTTTCCTGATGAATTAGTTTGAATAATTTCAAAATAAACTCTTCTGTCAACCCTTTTTCAATTCCTTCGGCGGTCATCTTTTCAAGGATTTCGTTCCAACGTTGATTTTGCAAAACAGCTACATTTTTTTCTCTTTTCAGAGTACCAATTTCTCCTGCAATTTTCATTCTTTTGGAAAGTAATGCAAGTAAATCCGAATCATATCCATCAATCTTAGATCGCAACTTTTTCAGTTTTAGCTGATAATCATCCGCTTCATCAGTTTCTTTTCTGATAACCAAATCATAGATAATTTTCTTCAACTGCTCTGGAGTTACCTGTTGAGCCGCATCACTCCAGGCATTTTCAGGATCGTTATGAGTTTCAATTATCATTCCGTCATAATTCAAATCCAACGCTTCCTGAGTAACCTGAGAAATCATGTCCCGGTTTCCTGTAATATGAGAAGGATCAATAATCAATGGTAAATCAGGAAATTTATTCTGAAAGTCAATCGCAATTTGCCATTCGGGATTGTTACGATATTTTGTTTTTTCATAAGTCGAAAAACCTCTGTGAATCACACCCAAATTTTTAATTCCGGCATTGTACAAACGTTCTACTCCTCCAATCCACAAAGCTAAATCAGGATTTACCGGATTTTTTACCAGAACAATTTTATCTGTGTTTTGCAAAGCATCGGCAATTTCCTGAACCGCAAACGGATTTACGGTGGTTCTTGCTCCAATCCATAAAACATCAATATCATGTTCTAAAGCCAATTTTACGTGAGCTGCGGTAGCCACCTCAACAGCCAACTTCAAACCGGTTTCGGCTTTTGCTTTTTGAAGCCATTTTAGTCCAATTGCTCCAACTCCTTCAAAACCGCCGGGCCTGGTTCTTGGTTTCCAAATTCCGGCTCTGAAAACAGAAACCTTTGAATCTTTCAATTCTCTTGCAATTTTCATAACCTGATCTTCTGTCTCTGCGCTGCAAGGTCCCGCAATCACAATAGGATGTGGCAAATTAAAAGCATTCAACCACGTTCTCATTTCTTTACTGTTTTCCATATTTCTTATGCTTTTCGACAAAACACTTTAACTTTTGCAAATTATTTTTTAAAATATTTTTCAATACTACTTACTTCTCTTTTTAAATAAAACTGTTTCTATATTCTCCCAAAACCTTAAAATGACTCGTCATAATTTGCAGAATTTCTTTTGCTTTTGCGTAATGTTCGTAATTTTTAAAAACAACATCCACAAAAAATGAATACTGAAAAGGTGAATGAATTATAGGCATCGATTGAATTTTAGTTAAATTCAATTTACAATTGGTCATCACATTCAAAACAGTTGCCAAACTTCCCGGAGTATCTTCTAATTCAAATTTTATAGAAGCTTTATTAATTTCGGATTCATCTGTTTTAAAATTTTCTTTACTCAAAATAAAGAAACGGGTCATATTATTATTCACCGCCTGAATGGAAGGAACCGAAATTTTCAAATCATACATTTCGGCAGCAACTTTACTTCCAATTGCTGCTATATTTGTTAGCTTATTTTCATGAATCCGCAAAGCGGTTGTTGCTGTATCGCTATCTTCAACCAATTTCAGATGCGGATATTTTTTTAAAAAATCCATACACTGCAATAACGCCATTGGATGAGAATGAACTTCCTGAATTTCTTCTATCGACTGTCCTTCAAGAGTTATCAAATTCTGAACTATATCCAAATAATATTCTCCAATAATATTCAAATTATTCTTATCAATCAAAGCATAATTCGGAATTATGGCTCCGGCAATAGAATTTTCAATTGCCATAACCCCAAAATTTGCTTCCTGTTTCAACAAACTTTGTACCACCGCCTCAAATGACAATCTTTCGTCTATAACAATATTTTCCTGAAAATATTCTTGTGCCACCTGATGATGAAAAGAACCTTTTATACCCTGAATTGCTATTTTCTCGTTCATATTTAATCAAAAAAAATCCCGATTTTCATCGGGATTGTATATCTATTGTTTTGTTTTTTTACTTTTTCACATAACACAACGACAATCCCTTTTCTTCCTGAAAGAAGAAACTAAAGAAAAAGCTAAAAAATATTGTGAAATTTGTGCTCATGGTTGATGTTTATATTTTGCTAAAATAGAAAATAAATCTACGACTATGAATAAAAATAAAAAATTAACGACCCTATTTTAATTTTTTTTAATTCCTTCTCATTTTCGCTACCCTTGTTGGTGTATCTATACCTTTGATTATAGATTCAGAACTTATAGCAATTGCTTTAATTATCTCTGTCATATTATCTATATCCAAAGTAGAAACCTCATCACTCACTTTGTGATAATTAGGTTCATCATCCATTTTAGAGGTAGAAATAGTGTGTGCAGGAACGCCCAACATTGCTAATGTTGCATTGTCTGAACGATAATAAAGATGTTGCTCTGGATAAGGATCGGGATAAAATTTAAATTTCGAACCTGTTAGATTCTTCTGCAAAATTTTCCCAAAATCCGACTTTTCAAATCCGGTTATATAAGCCGAATCCTTGTTCCATTTGCTTTCGGTTCCAATCATTTCAATATTGAACATAGCAACAACTTTATCAGGATTTATGTTTTCAGAGAAAAATTTTGCGCCTTGACCACCAATTTCTTCGGCAGTAAATGCTACAAAAACAATTGTTCTTTCATTATTATTAAGCTCTTTGAAATATTTTGCCAAACTGATTACCGCCGTTATTCCCGAAGCATCATCATTAGCTCCATTATAAATCACATCTGTACCTACACCTGACTTTTCAACTCCCAAATGATCATAATGTCCTGAAAAAACAACATATTCGTCAGGTTTCGATTTTCCGGGCAAAATTCCAACTACATTGTTTGCAGGCATTCCCTTTATGGTAAATTCCTGTCGGTAGTTTTTTAGATTTCCGTAAAATTGCAATCCTGTTTTCTTGAATTCTTTTTCGATAAACGCAGAAGCCGAATCAATCCCGGGAGAAAACATGCCTCTGCCCATCAATTTATCAGAAGCCAATTCAGTCTCTATTCTCAGGACTTCTGCTTTCTTAATTTGAACTTTTTTTTGGGCTTGAACAGCAAAACCAACAATTAAACTAACAAATATTAAAACACGTTTTTTCATTATCATAAATTTTAAAACGGCAAATATAAGCCACATTGATTCTCTTTACAGAATGTAAATCAAATGAAAAAATCAAAAATCAACATTTTTTCTGATTACATTTGCTGCAAATAGTTACGTTATGTCGATAGAAGTAAAAAATATATCCAAAAACTACGGGGAACAAAAAGCCTTAGACTCAATTTCATTCTCTGTTTCTAAAGGTGAAATTGTTGGTTTCCTTGGTCCAAACGGTGCCGGAAAATCAACTTTGATGAAAATATTAACCACTTACATCAGCGCCGATTCCGGAACTGCCATTGTAAACGGCTATGATGTGTCTATTGACGAAAAAAATGTTCAGCAATCTGTAGGTTATTTGCCTGAGCACAATCCGCTTTACTTAGATTTATATGTCAGAGAATATTTAGAATTCAACGCCGATGTGTACAAAATAGCTAAATCTAAAATCGAAGAGGTAATTGAACTAACCGGTTTAACCCCTGAAAGCAATAAGAAAATAGGACAACTTTCAAAAGGATATCGCCAACGTGTGGGGCTTGCCAATGCTTTATTACACAATCCGAAAGTTTTAATTTTAGACGAACCTACCACAGGTCTCGATCCGAACCAATTGGTTGAAATCAGAAATGTGATTAAAAATGTAGGAAAAGACAAAACCGTTTTTCTTTCTACTCACATTATGCAGGAAGTAGAAGCTATTTGCGACCGGGTAATTATCATTGACAAAGGAAAAATTGTTGCCGATAAAAAACTCGACAAACTAATTATCGAAACCGAACAAATAATTGAAGTGGAATTTGATCAAAAAGTAAACGAGACACTTATTGCCACCATTCCTCAGATAACTTCTTACAAGAACATTCAGGATTTAACATGGGAATTAGTATTTAATGCAGATCAAGATATGCGTCCCGCAGTTTTTGATTTTGCAAATGCCAATGGTTTAAAAACTTTACAACTAAATCAAAAAAACAAAAATCTGGAAACTGTTTTCAGGGAAATAACCAAGAAATAGCAATATCCTATTTTGATAATTAAAAACGGCAGTAGCAAAAAAATTCACTACTGCCGTTTTTAATTTTAATACGAAATCTATTTCTTAACAATGTAATCTACCAAACTCATTTCTGAAGATTCTCCTTCAACTGAGGTTATAATTTTTATTTGACCAACATTTTTAGCATACCAATATTCGGTCTCTGTTACATTCGTTTCGCCATCGGCTAAGCTCGGATCATCTAATATAATTTCCTGTTTAATTTTCGTTTTTATAACATCCGGATAAGTGACCTCATTTACTATTTCTGTCACATTTTTTTCTAAAATTGTTCCGGTATATTTTACATTCATTTTAATCGATTCTGTTTCTACTTGGTGCGAAATTTTAAATACCGTAGAAACTGTTCCACTCCAAGAACCTCCAACTTCCAGATTATCTTTTAAAACAGGCATTTCAAAACCTTTCATTTCCATAATCAGGCCGTCTTGACTCAAATACATATCCCCTATTTTATTATAATAGGTTGCTCCTTTTTTAGTGATCCAGGATTGCATATCAAACCCCATTAAACTTCCAATATCTGAACCCCCTACTTCATTCGAAAGTTTATAATATGTAATTCCTCCGAAAACATCTGTACCGGATATTTTTACTGTCGAAACATCTGTTCCATTGGTCAAATTCCATTGATTCCCTACTGTCATAGGCCAATAGTCACCTGTTGATTTTTCTACCGAATTTGTTGGCACATCTTCTTCCTTAGTACAGGAAGTAAAAGCAAATGACACTAAAAAAAGTGCAACAAATGACATACATGTAATTTTTCTCATACTTTTAAGTTCTTTTTGGTTATTTACCCAAAAATATGTTAAAAAAAGTTAAAAATCAACCTACATAAAATTTTAAAACAAAAAAGTTTATTGAAGTAATCTCCAATAAACTTTTAAATATATTATCAAAATTGTTTCTTTTACTATTTCATAAATTATTATTCATTTCCACCACCTGCAATACCTCCGGAACCATCACCTCCGGAACCACTTCCTGAAACTTTTCTGGTAAAACGACCCCAAATTTCACCATTCGGATATTCTACTGATGTCATAACTATGCAAAACTGTTCTCTTTTTAAATCAACTTCTTCAAAACTAGACAAATCAGTTCTTGAAAACACTATTGGAATTGCATCAATAGACAAATCGTACAAAAGCGACCCGGTAAGTCCATCCGAAAGCCTATGAATACTGGCTCCGGTAAGATTTATATCAGTGTAATATATCGTAACTACAAATGACTTAGTATCATTATTGTACTTAAGAATAGCTCTTCCTAAAGCTTTTGAATTATTCGCGGGAACCTGATTTTGACCTGTTAAGGTTGCGTAATAAACCTCTTCACTTGTTGATAATATTACATCATCGTTGTTATTACAGGAAACCATTCCCAAAAGAATAACAAAAATCACTAAAGTTCTAAAAAAACGTTTCATAATTTTTTGATTTACAATTAATAAAAAACAGATTATTCACAACACTTACACTAAAATCAGACTTAATTATAAAATACTGATTTTCACACCACTAAATTTAAACATTAATTCAATAAACGACATTCTTTTTTACACTTTTTTTCGCAAATTAACAGATCTCTATCTGATAAAATTTTCTTAAAAAAAGAAAAAAACTACTATTTAAAGGCTTCTACAATCTATTTATTGAATACCAACTATTCGCAATAAACGGGTCATTAATTTAAGCATTTAAAAAAATGTTAATCATTTACAACCAATTCAATTTCATTTCCTAAATTTGCACGCGAATATATAAGAGGAAAAATTTGTACTGATTGCAACCTCGTTAAAAAATGCTAAAGCAGAATCCCTTCTTTAGCCCTTTTTGCAATCACTTCTTTTTCTCGCTAAATCATTAAAAATAAATTTTTTATTATGGCGTATTTATTTACTTCAGAATCAGTAAGTGAAGGACATCCGGACAAAGTAGCCGATCAAATTTCAGACGCATTAATCGATAACTTTCTTGCTTTTGATGCCGAATCAAAAGTAGCATGTGAAACTCTTGTTACAACCGGTCAGGTGATTCTTGCTGGAGAAGTGAAATCAAACACTTATTTAGATGTACAACAAATCGCGAGAGATGTCATCAAAAAAATAGGATATACTAAGAGCGAATACATGTTTGAGGCTAATTCATGCGGTGTGCTTTCAGCTATCCACGAACAATCTCAAGACATTAATCAAGGTGTTGACAAAGCAAATAAAGAAGATCAAGGTGCCGGTGATCAGGGAATGATGTTTGGTTATGCTACCAACGAAACCGAAAACTACATGCCTTTGGCTCTTGATATTTCTCATGCTATCTTGATAGAATTAGCTAATCTGAGAAGAGAAAACAACGAAATTACTTACTTAAGACCAGACGCTAAGTCACAGGTTACTTTAGAATATTCTGACGATAACAAACCGGTACGAATTGACGCTATCGTAATTTCAACTCAACATGATGATTTTGATGAAGAGGCTAAAATGTTGGCCAAAATCAAAACAGATTTAGTTGAAATTTTAATTCCTAGAATTAAAGCCAAATATCCTCAATACGCTCATTTCTTCAACGACCAAATCAAATACCACATTAATCCAACAGGAAAATTCGTAATTGGAGGACCTCACGGAGACACAGGATTGACCGGAAGAAAAATCATCGTTGACACTTACGGTGGAAAAGGAGCTCACGGTGGAGGTGCTTTCTCAGGAAAAGACCCGAGTAAAGTAGACCGTTCTGCGGCTTATGCCACTCGTCATATTGCCAAAAACCTTGTTGCTGCAGGTTTGTGCGACGAAGTGTTAGTTCAGGTTTCTTACGCTATTGGTGTGGCTCAACCAACATCAATCAACGTAAACACTTACGGAACTTCAAAAGTAAAAATGACTGACGGAGAAATCAGTAAAGTAGTCGAAGGTATTTTTGATATGCGCCCTTACTTTATTGAGCAACGTTTGAAACTAAGAAATCCTATTTACAGCGAAACTGCTGCTTACGGACACATGGGAAGAACTCCAGAAACCGTTACCAAAACTTTTTCTGCTCCGGGTGGTTTGACAAAAACCGTAGAAGTAGAATTGTTTACTTGGGAAAAACTGGATTTTGTTGACAAAGTGAAATCAGCTTTCGGATTGTAACAATTCAAACGACATAAAAACCAAAACCCTGACTTTCTCGAGTCAGGGTTTTTTTTTATATTTGGATACCAATCTCTTTAATAATGAAAAACACACTACTCTTTTTACTGATGTTTCTGTTATCGAATAATTCATTTTGCCAAGAAGTCTTTGACGAAGCTTCCATGTCTTTAGAAGCGGGAAACATCCTAAATGAAACTAATACCAGAGTTGTTAGAATTGACAGTATAACTGAACCTGTTGAAAAAAAGGGAGGATTTAATTGGAAAGCAAAAGCAGTCAGATTCTATGACTCAAACGACCAATTAATCATGAAAGAATACAAAGCACTCATTTATCCTGGCGTTATCTTTCATCCATCTGTAATTATTTTTGACTCCCATAAAAACATAGTTCTTGTATGCCAAAATGACCTCTATGGCACTACCTGGCGTTTGACACTATATATGTACAACGACAAAGGCATTCTCACAGAAGAAAAATATTGGGATAAGAAAAGCATCGGTAAAAAGGTTTATGATAATCCTGAAAACCCAGAGAAATATACTTTATACAATTCCAATGGTGAGAAAGTCAAATCATGGAAGAAAGCCAGAAGAAAGGTTCCCTACAAAGAGCCAAACTATTTCACAAAGCCAGACGCAACAGAAGAAAAAACCGAGTAACAAAAAACCCTGACTTAATAAAAAGTCAGGGTTTGTCATGTAAAAAGAAAAGCAATTCAAAATCTTATATTACTTTTTTATATCTTGGCTCACAACTAAACTAATCTTATGAAAAAAACACTACTACTTGCTTTCGGGCTCTGTTCGTTTTTTGGCTACTCGCAAATAGACCAAAAAAATGAGATAAAGGCGAACTTACCCTATTTTATCGCAGGTATTCCGGAAGTAAGTTACGAACGTATTTTAGACGAAAATTCTGCTGTAGGACTTTCCGTAGCTATTCAGTTAGATGATGAATGGGAAGTTCCGTTCATCATTACTCCTTATTATCGTATGTATTTTGGCGGAGAGAAAACTAAAACCAAAGCCACCGGTTTTTTTATAGAAGCCGATGCAGTTGTAGCTAAACAATTTATAACTAGTTATGATGATAACTACAATTATACCGATTATAGCAGTTACACTACAAATTTTGGATTTGGGGCAGCTGTAGGTGTCAAGTTACTCAATAAAAACGGTTATATAGGAGAAGTTTTTGGCGGAATTAGCCGTGTTTTTGGTGTTGACTCTTACACCACAGATGCTACAGATATTTTTCCTCGTGTAGGGATAAACATCGGAAAACGTTTTTAATTATCATATTCACATCAAACACAAAACCCTGATTCTTTATAAAAGAGTCAGGGTTTTGTGTTATTACAAATTATATTTCAAACTGAAAATAACATATCTGGGCTGAACTGTGTATTGCGAAACTGAGGTTGAAAACTGACTGAAACTATCACTGTTCAGGGTTTTAGTATTCAGTAAGTTTGTTGCGGCAAGTTTGTATTCCCATTTACTGTCTTTTTTCTGATAAATCAAACTCGCATTTAGGAAATCATATTGATTATTAATTGTTTTGACTGAATTATAATAATGATAAAAATTATAATCTGAAACAAAAGAGAAACTTTTCAGGAAATAATAATCCAATTTCAAAAATGGTTGTTTGGTAAAGAAAGTATTATGGTTATAATTATTGACTGTTAAAGTATAACCTGCTTCTAAATTTGGCAACGATTTATAATTTGTTGATGCTTTCAGAGTGTAATTCTGTGTATAACTTTCGGTAGAAGCCTGAACCGAATTTTGAATATTATTGAATTTTGAATAATTCAAACTGGCACTTGCCGAAGCTTTGTAATCTCTCAAAAACGAACGTCCGTAACTTCCAAAACCTGAAAGAACTTCATCGGCAAGATTCGAATTATAAGGAGTAGAAGTTTGATTAATTCCGTCAAAAACAGCATTGGTTTTTACCGCATTCACTTTTCGGTTATATGAAATATTTCCCGAAATGTTTTCGAAATTAAACATATTGTATTTAAAATAACGCAACGAATGTTGTTGTGAAGTAGCATTTTCTAATGCTCGGTTTCCTCTGAACAAACTGTTATAATTAGACAAAACATAACCCGAAACCAACTGATTAATATCTGTAAAGTCATTGGTGTACGAAAAAGTATAAGTCAATGTTTCCGATTTTTTAATTTGATACAAAGCGTAGAAATCAGGTAAAAGTCGTGTGAAATTTTGTTTGTAATGAGAATTCAGCTGCTCATTATCCATGTTGAAATAATGAAACGAAACTCCGGGTGTAAAGGTAAATTTACCTGTCAGCATTTTGTAATGCAATCCTACGAAACTATCGTTGAAACCGTAATTGACATTATTATTGTTTTCCGGATTGGTCAAATCATTTCGGGTTCCGTTATCCAACATCTGGAATATATTGGAATTGAAATTCTGATGTGAAAAAACATTTCCAAAAGTCAGGTTAATATTGCTTTTGGATGTAACCATATAGTAATAATCCAGTTTAGCATCGACCTTATTGGTTTTCACAAAACGATTCTGATTGATGTCATTTCGGTTTTGACCCGGAACATAACCCGAAAAATTAAAAGGTTGTGTCATTAAATTGGCGTTGTAAAAAGGATTTTCATCCTGATACAAATGCTGCATTTCGAAAACAAAAACATTCTTTTCGCTTTGGGTATAATACAATCCTAAATTCTGATTAATTGATGTTGGTTTTTGAGCTTTTTGAGTATAAATTACCTCTTCCGTTTTCACACCTCCCACAACCGACTGACGCAACAAATCGTTGTTTTCATCCTGTTGGGAACGCTTGGCTAAAATATCGTAATCAAATTGCAGTTTTTCATCCGGTTTATAAGTAGAACTGAATTTCATTAATCCCAAATTGGTTTTTTGATGTGCCAATTCATAACTGTTTTGCTTATCTCCACTGGCCAAAATAGTGTTCTGCGTTACGGTTTCCATATCAGTATTAGTAGAAGATGCAATACCAAAACCGCTCAAACGCCAGGCTTTATTGACATTATAAGCAAAATTAGTCGCTCCGAATTTGGTATCAATTTCTTTTGCCTGATTATTTCTCATCATGGAAATCCCTAAATCATTAGAGACCACATTAAAACTAGAACCTCCTTTTCTCATGAAATTCCTGAAACCTCCCGTAAAACTGAAATAATCCCTTGCCGTAAGCGGCATTTCACCAATATTATTAAGATTTCCTATCACATTTACACTATATTTAGGACTATAATAAAACAACTTTGGATTTACCACATAACGACCGTCTTCTCTGGCAACTCCTAAACCGGCATTCACATCTCCAAACCAAAAGTTTTTCTTTCCTTCTTTTAGTTTAATGTTCATTGCCACGTTTTCTTCGTTGTTTTCGAGTCCTTTCAACGCGCCTATTTCGTTGTAGTTTCTCAAAACCTGAACTTTCTCAATAGCATCAGCCGGAATATTTTTAACTCCCAGCTTGGTATCTCCGTCAAAGAAATCTTTTCCTTCTACCATCAGTTTTGAAACAGATTTCCCTTCCACCTTGATTCCTCCATCAGCATCTACTTCTACTCCGGGCAGTTTTTTAAGAACATCTTCCAGTTTCCTCTCTGTTCCCGATTTAAATGAATCTGCATTATAAACAATGGTATCTCCTTTTATAGAAACCGGCATTTCGCGAACAATTTCAACTCCATCAAGATCAATAGCCCCTTGTTCAAGTATAACATTTCTTACAATATTTTCTCCGCTAGTAACAATACTAATCATCTTGGTTTTGTAGCCCATGAAAGAAACCGATATCTCATAAGTTGCCTTTGCATTAAGCACCAGAGAAAATTTCCCTTTATTATTAGTAATTCCATAAGCATCCATACTCTTTGTTCCAAGATTTATGGCAATTACATTGGCTGTTTCGAGCGGATTTTTTGAAGTATCCTGAATAAATCCTTCAAAACGGATATTTTGTGCCAAGCCCAAAGTGGTAATCAAAAGAGCTAGAATGGAAAGTGTTTTTTTCATTATTTATTTTAAAAGATACTTGTTTTAGCTTCTGTTCGTTCTATTTCTCGTATTTAGCGACTACATTAAAAATTATATCATTATTTTTCCCATGACTAATATTCCTTTCAATCAACCTTACCCAAACATCTCCATCTTCTTTTCTATCCTTTATCCAAAAAATAGTTTCTGATTCTTCTTTACTTCTTAAGAAAACAACTCCTGGTAAATATCCCGTACCTCGCAAATCTTGAGAATCACTTTTAACATATTCAATACCTATACAAATTCCATTTTCAGGAAATAGAATTTGCAAAGAATTTAAATCTACTCTTAACTTGCTATATTTATTTTCAAGCTTCACATCTAATTTTTTGGTATAAATTAAATCACTCGGAGATTTTTTATAATTATCATAAGTATAAAACTTAATTGCATATTGAGCAGAAGAATCACAAGGCTTCCTTGTCATCAAATAAAAAGAAACAGATTCCAATATCCCGCTTTTATTTTTTACAGGATTTTTAATGTAATTACACATTTCATTACCAAAAACATATGTATTCTGTCTATTCCTCTCTACAGCCTTAATTTTTTTTGTTTGAGTGTACTTAAGATCTAAAACATCAACTTTCTCTTCAACCAAATTCTCCGATTTTTGTCTTAAACCTGTTTTAACATCCGTTATGACTTGACTTTGAGCAAGATTAAAACAGAAAACAAATAGTATAAATTGAAGTAATCTCATGTCTTGTTTAGTTTAAAAGTTTTATTTGAGAAATTAACGTCCCATTTAGTGACGGAAACCACCATTACCGCCACGCCCTTGATTCATTTGACGGAATTCCTCCATTTTTTTTACAACAATGTCATCAAATTCATTTTGACTTACCACTTTCCCAGTTGTTGAAGGTTTTATATCAATTTTACCTTTAGAATTTAAAACTACTTTTGAACAAAGAATAACTGTTTTTCCGTCGTTTACTTCCAATATCAAACCCGGAAGTCCCCAATAATTTTCAGGCCCTTGACTAACTGAAATTTCAGGAGTAAACCAAGCCGTTATTGTAACTTCTTTTGGCATTTCCATTTGATCCATGAAACCCGTTTTCTTTTCTTCGGTAGCTACAGTTCCCACTTTTTTCTCTTCTTCTTTCTTAGGTCTTAAATTCCTGAAATCCGATTTGCTTACAGGACGAACAGCTGTAGCTTTAAAACAATTGTAACCCCCAATTTTTCTCGTTTCTCCGGTTATTTTCCAATCCATTTTAGGCAACGAATCTTTTACCAAAAACTCTTTCCCCATAAATTCCTTATCAACTGTATAAGTTTTGTCTTTAATATTTTTATAAAATGTTCCTCCGCCACCGGTCATAGAACTTATCATTCTAAAACCTCCGCCTCCTTGTGATTGCCCCGGAGCATCCAGTTTTTCTTCTTCTTTATAAATTGAAGCTGTACGATTGAAATTCATAATAAAAGTTTTTTCAAACATTTTCTTCATTCTTTCCTGCACAGCCTTTTGCATTTCGGGTGTCATTTCTCTGTTTCCGCCCATTCCATTCTTAAAGTCAGAAGTATTGGTTTTTGATTCATACACTACCATTCCTTTAAAATCCTGAGCATTCGAACCCATAAATGCCAATAAGGTAATTGCAAAACTTATAAATGTCTTTTTCATATATTTAGTCTTAAAAAATTTCGTTTTATAAACGCATAGCATTTGTTTTTATTTCCTTATCACAATAAGACTTCATAATCACAAACTGTTCTATAAGACAAGCTTTCTTATTATTTGTTACAAAAGCCTTACAGAATTAACGAAACAGTCTGTTATCTTTGTGTCAAAACAGAAACAAAACTTCTATGAAAAAAATCCTGATTCTTTTTTTTATAACATCTTCGATTTTGACGTATTCTCAAGTTCAAAAAATAAGCACTATTCCTTTTTCTAACCAAAAAGCAGAGGCTGAAATTTATGCCGGAAATGATGCTTTAGAAAACGATTATTATATAAAAAACAATGTGTTTTTCAAAAACAATAAATCTATTACGCTGCAATATAAAAATCCGTTTTTAGGAAAAATAAGCCGTGTCGATTTGCAAAATCCTTTAAAAACAATGCTTTTTTATGGTGATTTTAATTCCGTTATTCTGCTCGACAATCAACTGAATGAAACCGAAAAAATCAATTTCTCGCAAAATGAAAAACCAATTGATGCAACGGCTATTGGAATGGCTTCTCAAAACAAACTTTGGATTTTTAATACTCTCACGCAACAAATCGGACTTTTTGATTATCTCAACAATACTTTTCATTCAATAACGCAACCTTTGAAAGGAAGTTTTAAATATTATGAAACCGATTTCAATTATTTTCATTGGATAGATCAACAGAATAATTGGTATTTCTGTGACATCTTTGGAAAAATTTCAGCTAACGGAAAAGTTCCTGATTTCAACCAAATTCAACTCTTAGAAAAACAACGAATTCTTTATTCAAAAGACGATCAATTGTTTTTTTGCGACCTGAAAACCAATAAAGTGTATGAGATAGAAAATATCGGCAAAAGCCTGAAAAGTTTTTCTTATAAAGACCAAATTTTAGCTATTTTTGCGAACTCTCAAATATCTAAATACAAAATTATTTTACCATAATGCATATAGCAATAGCAGGAAACATAGGTGCCGGAAAGACAAGCTTAACGCGTTTACTGGCAAAACATTTCAAATGGGAACCTCATTATGAAGATGTGGTTGACAATCCATATTTAGATGACTTCTATCACCAAATGGAGCGTTGGTCTTTCAACCTGCAAATCTATTTCCTCAACAGTCGTTTTCGTCAGGTACTTCAAATTCGCGAAAGCGGAAAAAAATACATTCAGGACAGAACCATTTATGAAGATGCTCATATTTTTGCACCCAATCTTCACGCAATGGGACTGATGACCAATCGTGATTACGTGAATTACACTTCTCTTTTTGATTTAATGGAAGGATTAGTAGGGTCTCCCGATTTGTTGATTTACCTAAGAAGTTCTGTTCCGAATTTGGTGAAACAAATCCACAAAAGAGGTCGCGAGTATGAAAATACTATTTCTATAGACTACCTCAACCGATTGAACGAACGTTATGAAGCTTGGATTCAGACTTACGACAAAGGAAAACTACTTATTATAGAAGTTGATAACATTGATTTTGTCAGTAATCCCGAAGATTTAGGAACAATTCTCAACCGCATTGATGCCGAAATAAACGGATTGTTTTAAAAAAACAGGATTACAAAAAATTTAATCCAGACAGAATTTTGAACCCTGTCTGGATTAAAAGGTTGAAAAAAGTAAAATAAAAACTATTTCAAAGCATCCAACTGAGCGTTTACTTCAGCTTCGGTACCTTCAAAAGTTTCAACCTTTATTTTTCCGTTTACTTTGGTAGTCACTTTTGCAGTTACTTTTCCGTTTAAATCTTTAATTTCAACTCTTACTTCTTTTTTAGTATTGTCAAAAGATTTTGCGATAAATTTTCCCTCTTCGTCATACTGTTCCATACACATGGCTTTATCTTTAGGCGAACATCCCATTTCGTCACAAAGTCTGGCACACTCCTCTTTAGACATTTTTGAATAATCAATATCCGGATTTCCCATCATTTTGCTTCCTGAATGACATGATTTCATTTCCATTTTGCAACATTTGGCTTCTTTAGTACTCTCGGCACTACCGTTACCCAAGATTGGAGCAATCACCAATCCGATAAGGCAAGTCAATTTTATAAGAATATTCATCGATGGTCCCGAAGTATCTTTGAACGGATCTCCCACAGTATCTCCGGTTACGGCTGCTTTATGAGCATCTGAACCTTTGTAAGTCATTTCCCCGTTAATCATTACTCCGGCTTCAAACGATTTTTTAGCATTATCCCAAGCACCTCCGGCATTGTTTTGAAAAACAGCCCAAAGCACACCCGAAACAGTAACCCCGGCCATATAGCCTCCCAACATTTCCGCAATCAATTGATTATTGTCTCCGTAAACCAATTTACCCAAAAGAACAATAGCAATAGGAAAACCTATAGTCATAATACCCGGCAACATCATTTCGCGCAAAGCAGCTTTAGTCGATATTTCAACACATTTGCCATATTCAGGTTTTCCGGTTCCTTCCATAATCCCGGGAATTTCCTTAAACTGACGACGTACTTCATACACCATATCCATGGCCGCTTTCCCCACAGAATTCATAGCTAGAGCAGAGAAAACAACCGGAATCATTCCTCCAACAAATAGCATTGCCAAAACCGGTGCTTTGAAAATATTAATTCCGTCAATTCCGGTAAAAGTCACATAAGCAGCAAACAATGCCAATGAAGTCAAGGCTGCCGAAGCAATGGCAAAACCTTTTCCGGTTGCCGCAGTGGTATTTCCAACAGAATCTAAAATATCAGTTCTGCTACGGACTTCTTTTGGCAATTCACTCATTTCGGCAATTCCTCCGGCATTATCAGAGATTGGTCCAAAAGCATCAATGGCCAACTGCATCGCTGTTGTAGCCATCATAGCAGATGCTGCTAAAGCCACACCGTAGAATCCTGCCAAAGCATAAGAAGACCAAATTGCTGCAGCAAACAAAAGAACTGTTGGAAAAGTAGAAATCATCCCTGTTGCCAAGCCGGCAATTACATTGGTTCCCGCTCCGGTTGCCGATTTTTGAACAATTGCCATTACCGGTTTTGTACCTAATCCTGTATAATATTCTGTCACCGACGAAATGGCTCCTCCTACACACAACCCAATAATAGTAGCATAAAACACCCGCATAGAAGAAATATCTTTTATCCCCTCACCATAAAATTCCATTTTCATAGTTTCAGGTAACATATACTGAACCAAGAAATAGCAAGCCACCAATGTTAAGCCTATAGAAACCCAATTCCCAATATTCAATGCTTTTTGAACCTGAGCTTCTTTTGCAGTATCGCTATTGATTTTAACTAAAGTAGTTCCAATAATGGAAAACAAAATTCCGAATCCTGCAATTGTCATTGGCAGCAAAATAGGGCCAATCCCACCGAAGTCATCTTGAATATTTCCTCCCATATCTTTGACAACATAGTTTCCCAAAACCATTGCCGCCAGAACAGTTGCTACATAAGAACCAAACAAATCGGCTCCCATACCGGCAACATCACCTACGTTATCACCTACATTATCAGCAATTGTAGCTGGATTACGAGGATCGTCTTCCGGAATTCCGGCTTCTACTTTCCCTACCAAATCGGCTCCAACATCGGCTGCTTTTGTGTAAATACCTCCTCCCACACGGGCAAACAAGGCAATTGATTCGGCTCCCAAAGAAAAACCGGCAAGAGTTTCAAGAACAACAGTCATGTCTTCGGTAGAAGTCCAATGTCCGTTCATAAAAATTTGGAAAAAAACAATAAAGAAACCTGTCAAACCTAAAACTGCCAAACCGGCAACTCCAAGTCCCATAACCGTACCTCCGCCAAAAGAAACTTTCAATGCCTGAGGCAAACTGGTACGAGCCGCCTGAGTAGTTCTCACATTTGTTTTTGTTGCGATTCGCATTCCCATATTTCCTGCTAAAGCCGAAAAGAATGCGCCAAATACAAAAGCCACCACAATCAAGATATTGGTTTTTACACCCGGCAAGAAAGTAATTCCGGCTAGCACAGCACTGGCAAGAATTACGAAAATAGCCAATAAACGGTATTCTGCTTTAAGAAAGGCTAAAGCTCCTTCATAAATATGGTCTGAGATTTCTTTCATTTTACCATCTCCGGCATCTTGTTTTAAAACCCAGACTCTTTTTACCCACATAAAGAGTAATCCTAAAATTGCCATAATTATTGGCAAATAAATCATTAGTGTATTCATAATTCAGTATGTTATATTTTTGTTAAAAATCAAAAATAAATTTAAATAAAAAAAGCAACACTCTTTACAGAATGTTGCTTTTTTATCAACTTTAAAAACTGAATTATTTTATACTAAACAATCCTTTCGGTTTATTTTCGAGTGCATTGAAACGCTCAACACATTCTTTCAAAATTCTTTTTGCTTCGTTTACATCTCCCCAACCTTCAACATCTACTTTTTTATGCTCTAAATCTTTATACACCTGGAAAAAGTGTTCGATTTCTTTAACAAGATGTGGATTCATATCTGACAAATCTTCCAGTTTATTCCAAATTGGATCAGAAACTGGCACACAGATAATTTTTTCGTCTTGTCCTTTGTCATCTGCCATGTGGAAAACTCCGATTGGCTTCACTTCCATCACACATCCCGGAAAAGTAGGTTCGTTTACCAATACCAATACATCCAATGGATCTCCGTCTAATGCCAATGTTTCAGGAATAAATCCATAATCAGCAGGGTACATCATTGATGAGAACAACATTCTGTCGAAACGCATTCTTTTTATTTCAAAATCGTACTCGTATTTATTTCTACTCCCTCTTGGTATTTCGATTAAAACATCGAAAGTCGTTACTTTGTCTGCAGTCATTTTATTTTATATTTCTATTTTCTATAATTGTGGGTGCAAAAGTATGTAAAATCTACATTCTTTAATAAAATTATTCTATTTGATTTCCTGTTTTAAAAACAAAAGCTATTTCTTCGTTTTTAAAATCTCATTGGCTGTCCCTATCCACGATTCGGGACCTCCGGCTACATAACCGGTGCTTCCTATTTGCTGAAACTCAATTTTTTCTTTTACTACAACAGACTTCACAAACCAAACCGTTGGATATCCCTGAACAGCAAACATTTGTTGCAATTGGTTATTTTGATTGGTAATTTCGGGACTCAATTGTTTTCTTCTTGGATAATCAAGTTCTACCAAAACTACATTTTGCTTCGCCCATTTTGCAAATTCGGGTGTTACAAAAACCTCTTTTTGCAAACGTATGCACCAACCACACCAATCGCTACCGGTAAAAAACAACATTAATGGTTTCTTTTCTTTTGCAGCAACCTCTGTCGCTTTTTTTACATTATCATACCAAGTAAGTTCTTGTGCCTGAATACTCAAAGAACCAAAAACAAGCATTAAACTAAATATTATTTTTTTCATTTTTATAGTTTTTAATATTTCAAGGATAAATATCCTAAATTTATTTTACTTCCTGCATCAATTTTTTTACCAAAGGCGAAATCAGTATCAAAATAATTCCGGCAATTGCAGAATAAATTGCCAACTGATAATATCCGTCTGTATATGACATCAGTCTTTCTGTTAAAGAAGCACTTTCATTTGGACTCGACATTCCGGCTCCAAGTAAACCTGCAACATATTGACCATAAGCACTGGCCAAAAACCACATTCCCATCATCATACCAACCAATCTTTTGGGAGACAATTTGGTTATAATTGACAAACCGATTGGCGACAAACAAAGTTCTCCAAAAGTTACTATCAGATAGGCGATAGTAAAAATATTAAGCGATGATTTACCCTGAGCATCGACAAAGAAACGTGTGGAATAAAACACAAAAAAGGAAGCCGCCAGAAATATGAATCCTAAACCAAATTTTACTACAGTATTTGGTTCTAGTTTTTTCTTTGACATCCAAACCCAAAGCAACCCAATAATTGGAGAAAAAATAATCACAAACAATGAATTGGACGTATTATTAACAATATTAGGATCTATGCTGAAAAACAATAAATCATGGCGCAGATTATCTTTTGCAAACAAAGCCAAAGAACCTCCGCTTTGTTCAAAAATTCCCCAGAAAATCACCGAAAATACAATAAAGATAAATGCTGCGATCAGCTTTTTTCTATCGGCAACATCTGTAGTTAATTTTAATTCATAAAGAAAAAACAACAAAGCTGCCGGACCTATGGTGTACATGAAATAATCAGTATAATCAGTGTTGCGAATCATCATAAACACCAAAGGAATGCATATCATTGCTCCAAGATAAACCAAAGCTTCTCTTGTTTTTCTCTTAGGAGATTCCAGATTAATCAAAGGAGAATTTCCGATTGGTCCTAAATATTTTTTAGTTGCTAAAAATGTAATTACCCCAATTACCATCACGATTCCCGCAGCCAAAAATGCCAAATTCCATGAATACAATTTCCCTAAATAAACACACAGGAAACCTCCCAACAAAGCACCAATATTGATTCCTGAATAAAACAATCCGAAACCGGCATCCCTGCGACTGTCGCCTTCTTTATATAAATCTCCAACCATAGAAGAAATATTTGGTTTGAAAAAACCAGTCCCGATAATCGTCAGAGTAATCCCTATATAGAAAAAGTCAGAAGGGGAAGACGCAATAACAAAATTCCCGATAATCATCAGCAAACCTCCAAAAAGGAGTGATTTTTTAAAACCTAAAATCTTATCGGCAAAAATTCCGCCTATAAAAGTAAATGCATAAACAAATGCCTGAATAGCTCCGTATTTCAGGTTCGATTCTTTATCGGTCAATCCCAATTGATCCACCATGAAAATGGCCAAAACACCACGCATTCCGTAGAAACAGAAACGTTCCCACATTTCCACCAAAAACAAATACCACAGTTGTTTTGGGTATTTTCCTTCAAAATTTTGAATTTCTTCTATTGTTGTCATAATTAATTGATTCCTTTTTCGTGCATTACTTTATTCAGTTGTTTTAATAGCGCAAACATCAGCAAAGTGGCAAACATCAATAATCCGAAATTCACCCAAAAGAAATCGGTTTTATCATCATATTGATCCCACATACTGGCAAGCACTCCACTTAATTTATTTCCGATGGAAGTCGATAAAAACCAACCTCCCATCATCAGTGATGTAATATTTGTAGGACTGAGTTTAGAAACTACCGACAATCCCATCGGACTCAAAAATAATTCTCCAATAGTTATTACTCCATAATTGGCAACAAGCCACCAAACGCTCACTTTTTCTGTACCATTTGCTCCCATTTTCACAGCTGCGATCATTACTAATACTGACAAGGCAGAAATCAATAATCCGAATCCAATTTTAGTAGGTGTCGATGGTTCTTTCTTTCTGTTTCTCAGAAAAGTAAAAAACGCTACAACCAAAGGAGTAAGCATGATTACCCATCCCGGATTTATGGACTGACTCAAATTGGTTGCCCAAATTGAAATTTTGGCTCCTTCTTCGGGTAATTTTTCTTTGGCAACATTTCTGAAATATACCGGGTAATTTACCTCTTTCTGAACAACTCCGTTTACTTTTTGCAAGCGGAAACTTTGATCGTATAATTCGGTTGAATCTTTTTTATATTCAATTTCCTTTGCCAACTTCAATTTGTCAAAAACAACCTTAGTAGTACCTGTAATTTCTCTGTCAGTATATCTGTCGGCCCAAGTTGTAAGTGCCGAACCGTTGAGTTTGAAAACCGCCCAAAACAAAATCACAACTGCAAAAATGGCAAGCAGTGCTCCAATTGGTCTTTTGTCTTCTGATTTTGCTTTAAAGTATAAACTTCCATAAAAGAAAATAACGGGAATGCAGGCAAATATAAAAGCATCGGTACTGTCGGAACCAAAAACATAGCTATTCGGGTTTGCATCCGAAGCAACTCCTTTCAACAGCCATCCAATTACTCCAAAAACCGCAGAAGGCACCAATATAAACATTACAATTTTCCAGAAAGGCATATCGCCATCCTGAACTCCTTTTTTGGCATCATGACCTGCATAATGTTTGGTTCCCAAAAGAAAAACAATTACTCCAATAAACATCCCGACACCGGCAGCCATAAAAGCATACTGCCAGCCTAACAGAATTTGCAATGCCGCACCAAAAAAGTTACAGATAAAAGCGCCAACATTTATTCCCATATAGAAAATATTGTATCCTTCGTCTTTCTTGTGTTTGAATTTTTCTTCCGAATAAAAATTACCCAGCAACGTAGAAATATTAGGTTTAAAAAAACCATTTCCAACAATAACTAAAGTCATTGCAATATAAAGCACCGTGATGTTATGAATTCCCATCATAAAATAACCGGCTCCCATCATTAATCCTCCAATGACAATCGACTTTTTATATCCCCAATATCTGTCGGCAACCAATCCTCCAATAAACGGTGTTAAAAAAACCAAAGCGATGAAAGTCCCGTATAAATCGGCAGCTTCTTTCTCGGTCATGGCAAAACCGGCTTCCACATCTTTTAAATAAAGCGTAAAAATTCCGATCATTAAATAGTAACCAAAACGTTCCCACATTTCAGATAAAAACAAATAAGGCAATGCCTTTGGGTGTGATTTCCACATATTATAACCTTTTATTAATAAACAAACCCGCACCAAAAATGATGCGGGTTCGAAAGATACAATTATTTTTAAAAATTAAGCTATCACAAAAACATTCAAACAGTTTACATACTTACTTTGATTGTTTCTGTTATTTCCTAAGATGATTTTATCTCAAACCGTGCATCATAGACAAAATCTTTTTGTTTAAAGCAATCAATAACAATCCACAGCAGATTACAAAGATTGAAATATATAAAAATATAGTTCCTGCTCCCAATTTCTCCACTACCGATGCCAATTCTCCACCCAATTTATTAGCAATAGCTGAAGAAAGCAACCAAACAGCCATTAACAAAGAAGCCAATTTAGGCGGAGACAGTTTTGTTACTACAGACAATCCCACAGGAGAAATACACAATTCACCTATTGTATGCAATAAATAAGTCATTACCAACCACATAATATTTGCCTTTATAGCAGTATCTGCAACGTCTCCTCCTCTTTCGGCAACTGCTCCTAACATGAAGAAGAAACCGATTCCAAGGATAATCATTCCTAATCCCATTTTAACTGGGGTTGTCAATTTTTTACCTAATGGTGAACTCCAAAAAATAGCAAACAATGGTGCTAATATAATAATGAATAAAGGATTTACAGACTGAAAGAAAGAGGTAGGAATTTCCCATCCAAAAATAGTTCTGTCGATATAATTATCAGTATAAAGTGAGAGTGACGAACCTGCTTGTTCAAAACCAGCCCAGAAGAAAATCGCAAATAAAAACAAGATAAAGATAACACTTACACGATCTCTAGATTGTTTTGGCGTGATTTCATTTACAGGAGTAGCTTTTTCAACATGTTCAGGCTTCACGCCGTGGTCTGTGACAGTTTCTTCTTCTACATCTAAAATTGAACTATCAACTGGTCTTTTACCCAAATCACCCAAATATTTTTGAGCAAAAGTGTTAAATAATATTTGTCCAAGCAACATTCCTATACCAGCTGCCAAGAAACCATAACGGTATCCGTAAGAAACAATTTCTCCGTTTTCACCCTTTGTAGCAAAAATATTATCCGTTAAAAGGCCAATAACAAGTGGAGCTATTAAAGCACCAAGATTGATTCCCATATAGAAAATAGTAAAAGCCGAGTCTTTTCTTCCATCTCCATCCTTATATAATCCTCCAACTAAAGTTGAAATATTCGGTTTAAAGAATCCGTTTCCAATTATCAGTAAAAATAATCCGGTATATAAACCAAAAGACGCATCCATCCCAAGAAATGATTGATTAGTAGCATCAATCGAAAAAAGTGCAAATTGTCCCAACATCATCAAAATTCCTCCGATAGTAATTGCGTTTCTTTTTCCAATGTACTTATCTGCCAACCATCCTCCAATTAGGGGTGTAGCATATACCAATCCTGTAAAGTTTCCGTATAGTAGAGTCGCAGTAGCTGGATCCATTGCCAAGCCTCCTTCTATAAATTTTTTAGTTAGGAAAAGAATTAAAATAGCCCGCATACCATAGTATGAAAAACGCTCCCACATTTCGGTAAAAAACAACAAGTACAATCCTCCCGGGTGTCCTTGTTTAGCTTGAATTTCTTTCATTTTAGATTTATTTAGTGTTTTGGTTAATTTTAGATTTATTAAAAAGTATTATTTCTTATACCCTATTCTCGTTCTTTTTCCTTCTGAAGATTCATTCTTGGTTATCAAAAACTGAATTGCTTCAAATATATCTTCAAAATGTTTATCATATTTACTTTCCAATTCTTTAATATGATTCTGAAGATTTTCAATATTCAAAAGCGTTTTTCTCAAAGCCACAAAAGCCCTTACAATTGCAATATTCATTTTTCTTGCTTTCGGACTTTTTAAAACACTTGCCAACATTGTTACTCCATGTTCCGTAAAAGCATAAGGCAAAGCACTTTTAGGTCTTTTGGATGTCATCACAGATTGTGATGACATCATCATCTGTGATGATGAAATCTCATCCCATTCCTCTGTAGTCAATCTGAACATAAAATCCTCAGGAAAACTATCGATATTTCGTTTAATGGCTTGGTTCAAAACTCTGGTTTCAACTTCATAGAGTTCTGCCAAATCAAAGTCCAACATGACTTTGATGCCGTTCACTTCGTATATTTTATTCTGTATAGCAACCAAATGCATAATACATTATAATTTCTCTTTGATAAAATTCGTCATCTTGTTATATAACTGAATTCTTGTTTTTCCGCCATAAATACCGTGATTTTTGTCGGGATAAATTGCCCAGTCAAATTGTTTATTCGCCTGAATCAATGCTTCAATCATCTGCATTGAATTTTGCAAATGCACATTGTCATCGGCCGAACCATGAATTAAAAGGAAACTCCCTTTCAATTTTGAAACATGATTTATTGGCGAATTTTCATCATATCCACTTGCATTTTCCTGAGGCGTTTGCATATATCTTTCCGTGTAAATGCTATCATAAAAACGCCAGTTGGTAACCGGGGCTACTGCAATTGCCATTTTAAACACATCATTTCCTTTGAAAAGACAGTTTGAAGCCATAAACCCTCCAAAAGACCAGCCAAATATACCTATTCTCGATGAATCCACATAAGGATAATTTCCTATTACTCTGGCGGCATCAATTTGATCTTCTACTTCATATTTACCAAGTTCTTTTTGAGTACATTTTTTGAAATCGGCACCTTTAAAACCGGTTCCTCTTCCGTCAACACAAGCCACGATATAACCTTGCTGCGCCAAACTCATAAACCAATAATCATTGCTGTTATTCCAGGTATTTGCAACTTGTTGCGATCCCGGACCTGAATATTGAAACATCAAAACCGGATATTTTTTTGAAGCATCAAAATCTTTTGGCTTAATAATCCAGGCATTCAGTTCGTTTCCTTTGGCAGTTTTCAGTACAAAAAACTCTTTTTGAGGCAAGTTATAATTCGTCAACTTTTGCAACAAAGCATTATTATTCAAAATTGACTGAACTTCTTTTCCTGTTTTGGCATCATTCAAAGTATAAGTCAAAGGCTGATTTGCGTTTGAAAAGGAGTTAATGTAATATTGAAAATTCGGACTGAAAGTAGCACTGTGAGTTCCTGTTAATTGAGACAAACGCTTTTTATTTTTTCCGTTCAAACCGATGCTGTAAATATCCCTGTTTATTGAACCATTCTCTACCGATTGATAAAAAACCGTTTTTGTTTTTTCGTCAAAACCATAGTAAGCAGTAACTTCCCATTTGCCTTTAGTAACCTGATTTTTCAATTTCCCATTTTGATCGTACCAATAAATATGGTTAAAACCGTCTTTTTCGCTGGTCCAGATAAAACTGTTATCTTTCAAAAAAGTAAGATTATCAGTCACATCAATATAAGCTTTATCTTTTTCGTTCAAAACCACTTTTGAAGTTCCGGTAGTTGCATCTACAAAAATCAAATCCAGATTATCCTGATGCCTGTTCATTACCTGAACGCTCAAAATATTGGCATCATTGGTCCATTTTATTCTTGGAATATAAAAATCGGTATAATTTCCTAAATTGATTTGTTTAGTTGAATTTGATTTTACATCATACAATTGCAAAGAAACTACAGAGTTTTTCTCTCCTGCTTTTGGATATTTAAAAACCTCATTCGTTGGGTACAAATCCTTCTGAAAAATATTCATCCCGAATTCAGGAACCTGACTTTCGTCAAATTTGATATAGACCAGTTTATCTCCGGATTTGTTCCAGCCAAAAGCTTTTACAAATGCAAATTCTTCTTCATAAACCCAATCAGTGATTCCGTTGATGATTTGGTTTTTCTTTCCGTCAGTGGTAATTTGCTGAACATTTTTAGATGCTAAATTATAAACGTAAAGATTATTTTCTCTGGCAAAAGCAATCTGAGTTCCATCAGGAGAAAAAACAGGTTCCTGAATTTTATAATCCAACAACGGACGTAATTCCTGAGTTTTTATGTTATAAATAAAATAATTCGCAACAAAAGAATGACGGTAAATACTCTCTGTTTTTGTTGCCAAAAGAATTTGATTTTCGTCAGCACTAAAAGAATAACTGTCAATAGAAGTCAGCGCTTTGTGGTTTTTAGTATCGAGCAAAGTCGCAACCTTTTTCAAAGTCGCAAAATCATACAAATCAATCTGAAAACTTCTACTTGTCTGGTCAAAATTCAAAACCGTGTACTGGTTTGTGTTCTTCATGGATTGCAATTCATCCATATATCTGGCTCTGAAAGTCCCGGAATAAATATCTTCAACAGTAATCTTTTGTTGCCCGAAGACCGATAAACACAGGAATAAGAATAAAAGGGTAATATTTTTGATATTCATAATTAAAGTTTACTTGAAAAAACGGCCAATTATAGTAAAAAAAAAGCAACTAACGGCGCTTTTTCAAATAAATCCTAATATTTAAATAAAAAGCTTGCAACTTCAGAGGAAATCTAAATAATTTCACGAATTCAAATAATTCATAAATCTTAGAAAAATCATTGTTTTTGAATAGCCAACGATTTGAATAAATCTCGAAAAGGCTTTATCCGAAATATTTGAATTTCGTATAAAGCCTTTCCTTGAGTTATTTCGTTTCCGATTATATTGTTAGATTTGTTTTTGAAAAATGACAATCTTTACGAATGTAAAAAAGAATTTCAACACTATCGAGACAGAAACTATCTCAAAAGAAACAAACCTGTTCCGCCAATGACAGTTACTACGAATAGCCAATAAACAACATACAAGCCTCCTGTTACTATACCTATTATAGACATTATCCATCCGGCATTCAAAGCACCGTTACCTTCATAAGCAGTTGGATTTTCTCGATACAGTTTTCTCGGGTTGGCAGATAGTGATACCCCAACAATACCAAGAATTAAACCTATAAAAAAACAGCTGAAAACTATAGAACAAATTCCAAGTACTAATACAGTAGTTGAATTTGGCAGGATTTGTTTTTCTTCCATATTTAAAAAAATAAAATGAGGCTCTCGATTGTTGAAAGCCTCATCGTTATAAATAACTAAAAAGGATATACTGTAATTCGTTGAATTACTGCATAGCTTTTATCATTTTTGTTTGAATTTCCATCATTCTGGCAATTTGTTTTGGATTCAATTTAGAATCCTTAGCTTCAGCTAAAGACCTATTTAACTCCTCTGCCTTTTCCATTATAGACGGATATTCTTTCAAAGCATCCATATCACCACTTTTTGATTTTTTGAATAACTCAATGTATTGATCCACGAAGTTTTCATAATCATTTAATACCTGATCATAATCAGTCTCACTTGATGTTTCTACTAATTCCGTAGCAGGTTCCTCAATAAAAGTTGGAGCATCTAATTCAGTACTTGCTGTTTCTTTTTTTCCGTTACAAGAACTCAAAACTGCAATAGCAGCTAATAAAATAAAATTTCTTTTCATAATTTAAATATTTTTGACAAATCTAAAATTAATAAAACCCATTTTCGTCCTTAAATATTTCTATGATTGAATAATTTTGTCTTATTTTGAACTATTAATTCAAAGAACATGATACTACAACCCGAAATCAAGATAAAACAAATAAGAGAGTTAAAAAATTTAACCCAAGAATATGTTGCTGGGAAACTAAATTTATCTACTCGTGCCTATTCTAAAATAGAAACAGGAGAAACCCAATTAACAATCAATAGACTAAATGAAATAAGCGAAGTTCTTGGAGTGAAACCTGTCGAAGTTTTGGGATTTGATGAAAAACAAATTTTTAATCACTGTAAACAAGATGGCTATATTGGAATAAACCATATAAATATTCCTGATAAATTAATTCAACAGTATGAAGATACTATTCAGTCTCTAAAAGAACAGGTCAAACTACTTAAACTACTTCTCGAAAAATAACAGCATAATAACTCTGCGTAAATATAAGCAACGATAAGCAAAATTTTTTTCGTATCCAAAAGTGAATAACACAAAACCACAACGATAACAAATTGTGGTTTTGTGTTTTTATTTACAATTATAAAGATTTTCTAATTCAATCAACAATTTAGCAACAAATTCCCAAAACGGGAATTATTTTTGTTATCTTTGTCAAAAATTACAAAACTTGAGAGTAATAGCTAAAAAAACACTACGGGATTTTTGGGAGTCTCATGCTGATTGTGAACAACAATTAAAGTCATGGTTTCAGGAAACCAGCACTGCTAAATGGAAGAATCCTAATGAGATAAAACTAGAATACCCGAGTGCTAGCATTTTAAATGATAATCGTGTTGTATTTAACATTAAAGGAAACAATTACAGATTAATAGTAAAAATAAACTATGATTATCAAATAGTTTGGATTCGTTTCATTGGAACCCACTCTGAATATGACAAAATTAACGCTAACCAAATTTAGAAATTATGAAAATTAAGCCTATAAAAACCGAACAAGATTACAATCAAGCACTCGAAAGGCTTGAAATCATTTTTGATGCTAAAAGCGGAACAGTTGAAGGCGATGAACTGGAAGTACTGGAGATTTTAATTAACCAATACGAAAATGTTCATTTTCCTATTGAATTACCAGATCCCATTGAAGCAATAAAATTCAGAATGGAACAAATGGGATACAATCAAAATGATTTGGCCAATATTATAGGATTAAAAAGTCGCGCAAGCGAAATTTTAAACCGTAAAAGAAAACTATCACTTGAAATGATTAGAAAGTTACACGAAGTGCTACACATTCCAACAGACGTACTTATTCAGGCATATTATTAATAATATAAGATTGTTAATAGCAGAGAATATCATAAAAACACAAAACCACAACGATAACAAATTGTGGTTTTGTGTTTTTATTTACGAATTAATTCAACTTGAATTTCACCTCCATTTTTTCCAATTCCTGAAGCAATTCAGTCGAGATATTCACTTTCAGTTTACGGCTTGGCATAGACAATTTGGTAATCACTTTTATCTCTTCCTGTGGTTCTACTTCAACTGTCGGCGAAGCATCAGAGTCAGGATTTTCTTCGTCAAAATCACCTTCTTCTCCCGAAGTGTCGGGATAAGCAAGTACCGGTATTGGCTTGATTTCAACTTTTTTCTTGACTTTCTCCAATTCCAAAATTTCAAAAGAAACAGTATTATCGCCCAGATTTGCTTTAAAAACAGCATCTAATTGATGAATAAATTCGGCCGACAATTCTTTTATATTCAGATAAATAAGAAGTTTTTTGGCAAAATTATTCAAAACATCCTGCAACATTACCATTTGAATAAACTGAATTTGAGGATCTGATTTTTTCCCTGTTTCCCTGTTTATCCAACCGTCTTTTACAACCAACTTGATAAAAACAAAGTGATTCTGCACCAAAAAATGTCTGAATTTCAAATATTCCTCATTAAATATTCTAAACTCGTAACTCTCATCATATCCTTCCAAAACAAATGTTGCCCAACCTTTTCCATTTTTAGAAGTTCGGTGTTGGATATTAGTAACAATACCTCCTATCGAAATATTTTTTCCTACAAATTGATTCAAATCTTTCAATGATTCGAGCTTGGTATTGCAGAAATATTTCATCTCAAACCTGAAATCGTCCAAAGGATGCCCGGAAATATAAATCCCGACAACTTCTTTTTCCCTTGCCAGTTTCTCCATAGTACTCCAGTCTTCACAAGGCGGTACCACAGGTTCGGCAATCTGAACTTCACTCGACTCGCCAAAAAGACTCACCTGAGACGAGTTTTCATTCTCCTGAAACTTCGATCCGTAACGCATCGCTTTTTCATAGAAAGTCACGCCGTCTCCGTCATCATGAAAATACTGCGCTCTTATGGTTCCTTCAAATGAATCGAATCCTCCTGCCAAAGCAAGGTTTTCGAAAGCCTTTTTGTTGGCAGCACGCAAATCGATGCGTTTGGCCAAATCGAAAATCGATTTATATTTTCCGTCTTTGCGGTTTTCCACTATGGTTGCCACAGCTCCGGAACCCACACCTTTGATGGCTCCCATCCCGAAACGAACCGCGTAATTTTCGTTTACCGTAAATTTATAATACGACTCATTCACACAGGGACCTAAAACCTGAAGTCCCATACGCTTACATTCTTCCATGAAAAACGTAACCTGCTTAATGTCGTTCATATTGTTCGAAAGCACCGCCGCCATATATTCGGCCGGATAGTGCGCTTTCAAATACGCCGTTTGGTAAGCCACCCAGGCATAACAGGTGGAGTGCGACTTGTTGAAGGCGTAACTCGCGAAGGCTTCCCAGTCGGTCCAGATCTTATCGAGTTTTTTTTCATCGTGTCCTTTGGCCACAGCCTGATCGATGAACTTTCCTTTCATTTTATCCAGAACGTCCTTCTGCTTTTTACCCATCGCCTTACGCAAAACGTCGGCATCACCCTTAGAGAATCCAGCCAACTTTTGCGACAAAAGCATTACCTGCTCTTGGTAAACCGTGATCCCGTAGGTCTCTCCAAGATATTCCTCGCAGGCATCCAAGTCATAAGTGATTGGTTCTTCACCGTTTTTACGACGAACGAAAGAAGGAATATATTCCAAAGGTCCCGGACGATAAAGAGCATTCATGGCGATCAAATCGGCAAAAACTGTAGGCTTCAGATCCTTCATGTATTTCTGCATCCCGGGCGACTCGTATTGGAAAACCCCAACGGTCTCACCTCTTTGGAACAGCTCATACGTTTTTACATCGTCAATCGGGAAATTATCCGGATCGAGTTCGATGCCGGTTCTGTATTTTACGAGTTTAACCGTGTCTTTAATAAGGGTAAGGGTCTTCAGACCCAAAAAGTCCATCTTCAACAATCCGGCACTTTCGGCCACGGAGTTGTCAAATTGGGTTACATATAAATCGGAATCTTTTGCAGTTGTAACGGGTACGTAATTGGTGATGTCGTCCGGCGTAATGATAACCCCACAGGCGTGAATTCCCGTGTTACGCATGGAGCCCTCCAGAATCTTTGCCTGCTGAATGGTTTCACCCGCCAAATCTTCTGTCTTGGCAATCTCGATAAGTTCCTTTACTCTATCGAATTCCTCTGATGATTTCAATGCTTTTTTCACATCTGCTTCGTCTTCCGAAATAAATCGTGCCAGATTCCATTTACCCGGCATCATTGCCGGAATAAGTTTCGCGATTCTGTCGGCCTCAAAAAGCGGCAAATCCAACACACGGGCTGTATCACGAATCGCCGATTTGGTCGCCATTTTACCGTAAGTGATAATCTGTGCCACCTGATTGGATCCGTATTTTTTGATTACGTAATCCATAACCCGGCCACGACCCTCGTCATCGAAATCGATATCGATATCGGGCATGGATACACGGTCAGGGTTCAGGAAACGCTCAAAAAGCAGATCGTACTTAATTGGGTCAATATTGGTAATTCCCAAACAGTAAGCCACCGCAGAACCGGCAGCAGAGCCACGTCCCGGTCCTACCGAAACATCCATTTTTCTGGCCTCGGCGATGAAATCCTGTACAATAAGGAAGTAACCTGGATAACCCGAATTTGAAATCGTAAGTAATTCGAAATCCAAACGCTCCTGAATATCGGGTGTGATTTCAGCATATCTCCTTTTCGCCCCTTCCATCGTAAGATGTCTCAAATAGGCATTTTCCCCACGGACACCTCCATCATTAGCATCCTCAGGATTTACAAATTCTTCAGGAATATCATATTTCGGAAGCAATACATCTCTATATAAGGAGTAAGCTTCTACCTTATCTACAATTTCCTGAACGCTAATAATCGCCTCGGGGATGTCGCCAAAGAGTTTTTTCATCTCCTCACCCGACTTGTAATAATATTCCTGATTCGGCAATCCGTAACGGTAACCGCGACCGCGACCGATAGGCGTAGCCTGCTTTTCACCGTCTTTTACACACAATAAAATGTCATGCGCATTGGCATCTTCCTTATTTTCATAATAGGTATTGTTTGTCGCAACGAGTTTTACCTCATGCTTTTTGGAAAACGCAATCAGGGTTTGGTTCACGCGATTTTCATCTTCCTGATTGTGTCGCATGATTTCCAGATAAAAATCAGCACCGAATTGCCCTTTCCACCAAAGCAAAGCATCTTCGGCCTGATTTTCACCAATATTTAAAATCTTACTAGGAATCTCTCCATAAAGGTTACCCGATAAAACAATAATGTCCTCTTTATATTGTTCGACTATAGCACGATCGATACGCGGCACGTAATAAAATCCGTCCGTGTATGCTATGGACGCCATTTTGGCCAGATTGTGATAGCCTTTTTTGTTCTTAGCCAAAAGCACCACCTGATAACCGTTGTCTTTCTTGCTTTTGTCTTTGTGATTATCGCAAATGTTGAATTCGCAACCTACAATCGGCTTGATTTCTTTTTCGGTCGGAGTTCCGCCTTCTTCAAGAATCGCTTTATTTTTAGCCGATACACCTTTGTTGTGATTCATTACCGCACTCACAAAATGGAAAGCCCCCATCATGTTTCCGGTATCGGTCATAGCCACAGCCGGCATATTGTATTTGGCGGTAGCTTTTACCAAATTGGCAATTCCGATAGTCGATTGTAAAACTGAAAATTGAGTATGGTTGTGCAAATGCGCAAAAGCGGCGTCTTCTAAATCCTGATTGTGTTCCTGAACATAAGAAGTAGTTAAATCCTCCTGAGCTATTTTTTGCAGACGCTCACGAATCTCGTCCGAAGCTTTCTTAAGGTTAATGTGTTTTAACCCAATTAACTTAAAAGGTTCCGGATTATAATTTCGGAAATTCTGAAAATATTCAGACGGGACATCGAGTTCTTCTTTGGTAAAAACTTCTCTTCTGATTAATTCCAGAAAACAACGTGTAGTTGCTTCAACATCGGCAGTTGCGTTGTGCGCTTCGGAAAAAGGAACATCAAACAAATATTGATGCAATTCCGTCAGAGTTGGCAGTTTGAATTTACCTCCACGACCTCCAGGCAACTTCAACAAGGAAGCTGTAACCTCGGTACAGGTATCTAAAACAGGCATCGAACTCATAGGAGAGTCCACTCCCATTCTGTGAAATTCACAACCCATAATATTAATATCGAACCCTAGGTTTTGACCCACAATAAATTTCGCCTTAGACAAAGCAATGTTGAATTTCTCCAAAACTTCACTCAAAGTGATTCCGTCGGCTTGTGCCAATTCAGTAGAAATTCCGTGAATACGCTCAGCATCATACGGAATATTGAAACCATCGGGTTTTACTAAATAATCCTGATGCTCTACAAGTTGCCCCATATCGTTATGCAACTGCCAGGCAATCTGGATACAACGAGGCCAGTTGTCAGTATCGGTTATGGGAGCATTCCAGTTCTTGGGTAAACCGGTAGTTTCGGTATCGAATATTAAATACATTTATTTACTGCTTTAAGCTTTAGGCTTTAAGCCATAAGCAAATAGATTATTTTATTGTGAAGAAACCGCAAAAATACAAAGTTATACCGTTGAGTAATGAATTTGTTATCAACAAAAAAACCATCCGTCAAAGAATGACGAATGGTTTTATTATGGGATAAGATATTGCTATTTTCTAACAGTACATTATTTCATTTATTTATAAACAGTGGGCTATTTAGTAACCTCCTCTGTTTCCACCACCGCGGTTGAATCCACCACGATCGTTTCCGTAGCTACCACCCGGACGGCTATTTCCACCTGGACGAGAACCAAAGCTTCTTCTTTCTCCTTCTGGTTTTGGCTCTGATTTATTTACAACAATCGCACGACCTTGAACAGTAGCTCCGTTCAATTCGTCGATAGCTTTTTGTGCTTCATCATCATTTGTCATCTCAACAAAACCAAATCCTTTACTTCTTCCTGTAAATTTATCTGTAATAATTTTAACTGAATCTACAGCTCCATATGCTTCAAAAGACTCTCTTAAATCTGCTTCCTCAATACTGAATGGAAGGCTTCCAACAAAAATATTCATAATGTACTATTTATTATAATTCCAACAAATGTAATCTTATTTTGGTTCTAACGCACTATCTGTTAGGTTAATTGTGATTAATTGTGAAATTAAATATTTCTATATCGAAATTTAAATTCCAAATCATCTGCAAACAAAACATAAAAGCCTCGTAATTACGAGGCTTTTATAAAATATTCTCCAGAATTTGAGAGAATTTAAACTTAACTATTTAGCTTTTGATAAATCTTAGAGTTTTAGACTGACCATCTTTATTCAATTTTATAAAATATACTCCATTTGCAAATTTAGAAGCATTTACAGACAAATCGGCTGAAGATTTAATAGTTGAAGAATAAATAGTTTGTCCCAAACTATTTATCACAATAAAGTTGTCAGGCAAATTATTTTCATCCATAACAGAAATATTTACTATTTCATTTGTTGGATTAGGATATAAAAATATTTCATTTGATTGTGAAAATTCCTGATTTCCTAATTGAGCAGCATTTTGAACACAAAGATTTAATTTCCAAGAATTAATAGTTCCTGTATGATCGGCTACGTCATCTCTGTATTTCAATGTCCATGTTCCTGCAGCTTGTTCACCTATTAAAGTGTACAAAGGATCTATTGGTAAAACATTAGTAAAATCAGTACCATAACAACTTATCACACGACCAGAATCAATAAAAGTAATATCTTTTACTCCTATAGAACCATTACAAACACGAGTAATCAACTCTATTTCTGTACCATTTGGACTTACTAATATTAACGATAGATTACTAAAATTCTGATGAGTCAAATTAACGTTTACCGTTATAGATTTTACTGTTCCTTCGTTTGGAACTTCTAACGTAGATGTACTATAGGTTTTTGAACCTGACGGGATTTGGATTGATGTAGAAACCGCAGGAGTTATACAAGTTGAAGTTACATTATAACCTATAGAAAAATATGCTTTATTGATTGCAAAGAATATATTTCCTGTAGGTTTTACCATAATTCTACAATTTGGAGCAGCCAAATCAGGAACCGTAATTACCTCTGAACCATCATTTGGAGTATTTGAAGCCAAAACTGTAGTATAAGTTTGTCCATTATCTGTAGATAACAATATATCAACATTAGCTGCTCCTGCAATGGAATTGGTTGAAGCCACACTCCATGTAATATTTTGCGTAGAACCAGGTATCCAATTTGTACCCGAAGCAAATTGAGATGTCATATAAAACGGTCCTTTGGTACCGTCAACAGTAACTCTCATTGCGTCAGAATTTGTTTGTGCTCCGCCCGGTCTATTATCTCTTCCTGTTAAAACAAAATTTAATGTTCTGGACACACTTGGAAGTGCTTCATATAAAGTTGCTGAAGGAGTAGTAGAAGTACTATTCAAAATAGTATTCAATTTTGGAAAATACCTTTCAGGAGAAGTGGTTGGACCAAAAGAACGAAAAGTAGGCCCTACTGTCTTGGTAATTGATGCCCAACTATTTCCAGCCATAACAGACTGATTCCCGCTATCATCTTGTTCCCAAGTGTAAGTTATAACATCATCAACATCTGCATCTGTTCCTGTTCCTGTTAACTTAAAAGCAGTACTTCTAGGAATTGTATAATCAGCCCCTGCATTTACTACAGGAGGTATATTAATCAAATCTATATTTGTCTGACATGTTTTTGTTTCCAAATTATCCTGAATCCATTTCCAACTATTGTAATTAAAATAAGCATCTGAATGCTTTTGAATATCGTAATCAGTAATTCCTGCATATCCCATAATAGTAGATCCGCTTGCTACCTCTGTATTTACTCCGGTACCTTCTGACTGATGAGAAAAACTATGAGCTGCACCAAATTGATGTCCCATTTCATGACAAACATAATCTATATCAAAAGCATCGCCTTCCGGTCTTGAATCGGAAGGAGAAGTATAAGCACTTGCTTTTGACTCCGGAGAACCAGATGAAGCCACGAAATCAGCAGCCTTATCTACACAAACGCATCCTCTACAACCTGCATTTCCTCCACCTCCACTTGCTCCGAACAAATGACCAATATCAAAATTTGGATTTCCAATAATATTAACAACGGTTTTATTTAACTCTCTACTCCAAACACTATTATTCGACCCGACATCAGCAATTGAATAAGGATCTGTAGATGGGTTCGTAAAAATTATTTCCATATTATTGTCAATAATTTCCATCTTTACTGCCAATTCTCTTTCGTAAACACCATTCACTCTGGTCATAGTAGCATTCATAGCAGCTAAGGCTAATTCTTTAGTACCCCCATGATATATGGTATATTCTCCCGTACAAGACAATGCTAACCTAAACACCTTTAGTGACTGTGTATTAGATACTCTTTTTCTATTATTACTTGTATCTAACGAAGTTGCAATTACATCATCAGTAGTACATTTGAAAGCTACTTCATCTGAAGATTTATCTGAAGAATTAAACACTCCGTAAAACAAACCATCTGTAGTATAAGGCTCAATAAACTCTGCTTTTTTATCAGATCTCAAAACCATAGTCTGAATACCATTTGGAGCCAAACTAATTCTCAGATAAGCCGATGGATCTGTAAGACCTTTTCCTGTATATGCTCTTATTCTTGGATATGCAGCCTGTAAACCCGGAGCAAAATTAGAATCTTCCCAAACCTTATAGCTTTCTATTTCTCCATCTATATTAGGAATACTCACAACCACATAACTTTCCTGATTTCGAACATCCTTTGCAGAATAAAGCAAATTAGCAATCTTAGTCAGGTCTAATTGAAAATATTTTGTGTTAGAAGGAAAAGTTCTATCTTTTGCATTAGCCAAATTTTCCAATCGACGACCATCTACCAAAGACCAGCCCGAAATGCTTTGCGCATACGAATTAAAACTTAACGCAATAATCAGTACGAAAAACGGTATTTTAAATTTCATTTTTAGTAAGTTAGTTAATATTTTACGGTCGCAAAAATAAATGCTTTTTTCTTAAAAACTGTAATTTTATCTTCAAAATAAAACTTGTTTTCACCCAAAATTGTTACAAAACTCACTCGAAAACAAAGAATTAAGCAGCACAATTATCACTTAAATGCAGGAATCCCTGTAATATCCATCCCCGTAATCAACAAATGAATATCATGAGTACCCTCATAAGTTATAACACTTTCCAGATTCATCATGTGGCGCATAATAGAATATTCGCCGGAAATACCCATTGCTCCCAAAATTTGACGCGCTTCTCTGGCAATATCCAAAGCCATTTTTACATTATTCCTTTTTGCCATAGAAATTTGCGCACTGGTAGCTTTTCCTTCATTTCTCAAAATCCCAAGACGCCAACAAAGCAATTGGGCTTTTGTGATTTCGGTTATCATTTCAGCTAATTTCTTTTGTTGCAATTGAGTTCCGGCAATAGGTTTATCGAACTGAATTCGTTCTTTTGCATATCTCAAAGCCGTGTCATAACAATCCATTGCTGCTCCAATAACTCCCCAGGCAATGCCATAACGGGCAGAATCAAGACATTGAAGCGGTGCACTCAATCCTGATTTATTTGGCAATAAATTTTCTTTTGGAACTTTTACATTATCAAAAATCAACTCTCCGGTTGCCGAAGTTCTTAAAGACCATTTATTATGTGTTTCGGGAGTTGAAAAACCTTCCATACCTCGTTCTACAATCAAACCATAAACACGTCCTTCTTCATTTTTTGCCCAAACAATTGCAATATCTGCAAAAGGAGCATTTGAAATCCACATTTTTGAACCATTCAACAAATAGTGATCTCCCATGTCTTTAAAATTCGTTCTCATGCTTCCGGGATCAGAGCCATGATCGGGTTCGGTCAGACCAAAACAACCAACTAATTCTGAAGAAGCCAATCTTGGAAGATATTTTTGACGTTGCTCTTCGGTTCCGAATTTTAAAATCGGATACATTACCAAAGAAGTTTGAACCGAGGCTGTAGAACGAATTCCGGAATCTCCTCTTTCTATTTCCTGCATAATTAATCCGTAAGAAATCTGATCCATTCCTCCACCACCGTATTCTTCAGGAATGTAGCAACCAAAAGCTCCAATATCTCCCATTCCCTTCAAAAGTTGTTTCGGAAATTTTGCATTTTGTGCCGCCTCTTCAATTATAGGAGAAATTTCATTTTTGACCCATTTACGAACCGTACTACGAATCAACTTCTGCTCATCTGTCAACAAATCGTCTATTGCAAAATAATCCGGTGATTGAAAATTATCTGATTTCATCTTAAAATATCTGTTTTAATTCAAACAAATTTAAACAAAAGCGACATAAGTATTTAGCAACAACCCACAAAGTATATTTTTATTATATTTACCCAAAATTTTGAGAAAACAACCTCCATGAATTTAAAGATATTTACTTATTGTTTAGTACTGAGTTTGGCAAGCCATTTCTCTTTTGCTCAACAATCAAATAACTTTACTTTCAAAACCGACTCTGTTGTTGTCAATAGTTCTTCGATCTTTAAAAAAGATATTTCTTCCTTTACTGACAACAGTTTAAAAAATCAATTCGATTTAAATCTCAATCTTACCCCTCCCAATCAACATTTTGAATACCCTCCTTCGTATAGAGACTACAAAAAACTGGGTTTAAACTCAATGCTGTATTTTGGAACTGCGGCCGTAATGTTTGGTGTTTTATATGCCGCTCCCGAAAGCGTTACTAAATGGGACAAAGCTCAAATGCGAAAACAAGGAATCACTTACAAATGGGTACGTAATGTAAATCTTCCTCCTGTAGTTGACCAGGACTCCTTTACAATGAACTACATTGCACATCCTTATTGCGGTGGAATTTACTATATGTCGGCCAGAAGCAGTGGTTTTAAACCTCTTGAATGTTTCCTTTACTCAGCTTTTATGTCAACCTTTTTCTGGGAATACGGAATTGAATCATTTGCCGAAAGACCTTCTGTACAAGATTTAATTATAACTCCTGCATTGGGGTCATTTGTAGGAGAAGCTTTTTTCTATGCTAAAAAAAGCATTATTAAAAACGACAAAAAAATACTTAATTCACGTGCCTTAGCAATTACAACTCTTGTCTTAATAGATCCTTTCAACACTATGCTTGACGGAATGGGGTATAAATCAAAAAACAAAGCACAACTAGGAGTACAACCCGTAGGTTTCGATTACAATTCGAAAAAACCTATTCTGGGATTGAATTTCAACGTCCAATTTTAAACTTACATTTTAAGATAAAAATCCTTTGTAAGATTAATATATTCAGGAGTATATTGATGTCTTGCAGTTTCAATTACCAACTCATCAATTACCGGCAATTTATTTTCAAAACGGCTAAAAGCCAATAAACTTCTTTTAATTTCAGTTGTTGGAGTTCCTTTTACTCTGGTAATTTTAAAAGGATATAATTCGGCTTCTTTTGCCATTTCTACAAAACTCTCTTCTTCTTTAAAAGGAATAATTACTGAAAAAACACCCTCTTCCGAAAGCAACATGGCTGCCGCTTCAATTAAATCTTCAAAAGGCATTGCATCGGCAAAACGAGCTTTGTCGCGTTGCTCACATTCAGTTTTATAATTTTCGGTATAAAAAGGCGGATTAGAAACAATTAAATCGTATTCGTCTTCAGGCTCTTCAATAATTTCATCCAAAGCGGCATGAAAACAAAACAAACGATCATTCCAAGGAGAATTTTCAAAATTCTCAACTGCCTGCTCATAAGCCTCTTCATCAATTTCAAGTGCATCAATTTGATCGGCATGACTTCTTTGAGCCAACATCAAAGCAATGATTCCGGTTCCGGTTCCAATATCCAAAACAGAAAAAGGATTATTTTCAATAGGAGTCCAGGCACCAAGCAAAACACCGTCGGTACCAATTTTCATAGCACATCTATCTTGCTCAACACTAAATTGTTTGAATTGAAACATGGAAATTTATGATTGAGGATTTTGAAAATAGAAAATAGAGAAAAGATAATAGATTTAAACGGTTAAACAAATAACCAAATTACCTTTTTTAAAGATACATCTCGATAAGTCCTTCTGGTAAATCCATGGTGACTTTTTTATTTTCCCGATCAATTTTCACAAGGAAGTGATCAATCATCGGAATAAGAATTTCGGTAGTTCCGTTTAAAACTTCAAAAAGCGGCTGGGCTGTAGAATCGTTTATAGATTGGATAACACCAACAGCACCAAAGCGTTTGTCTTCTATTGTAAAACCTATTACTTCGTGAAAATAAAATTTGTTTCCGGTAAGTTTTGGCAACATACTTAAAGGAAGATACAATTCGCTACCAATAATAGAATCGGCTTGTTCTTCGGTTTCAATATCTTCAAAACGAACTCTGAGAAAGTCGTTTTTGTGAAGCGAACTGCTTTCAATAAAAAAAGGAACCAAGTGTTTGTTGCGTTCAACAAACACTGATTCCAGATTTTCGTATAACTCAGGTTCGTCTGTGTCTAAATAAACAAGAACTTCCCCTTTGAAACTAAATTTTTTAGCGATTTTACCTAAATAGAAACAATCGTCTTTACGCATTTTCGCCTATTAAAAAATTATGCTTCTGTTTCGTTACTTTCTTCAGCAGCAGCTTCAGTAGTTTCTTCTGCAACTTCTTCAGTAGCTTCAGCAGCTTTCAAAGCTTCAGCTTGAGCAGCAACACGTTTTGCATTAGCATCTTGTTCAGCTTTCAAAGCTTTAGCTTTAGCATCAGCTTGCGCTTTTGTTAAACCAGCTTTTTTAGCATCAACTTTACCAGCTTTAGACTCTAACCAAGTAGCCAATTTAGCATCAGCTTGCTCTTGAGTCAAAGCACCTTTGCGAACTCCTCCATCTAGGTGGTGTTTCAATAAAGCACCTTTGTAAGAAAGGATTGCTCTTGCAGTGTCAGTTGGCTGAGCACCATTGTGCAACCATTGTACTGCGCTATCAAGGTTCAATTCGATAGTTGCAGGGTTAGTGTTTGGATTGTAAGTACCGATTTTCTCTAAGTATTTACCATCTCTTTTTGAGCGTGCATCTGCAGCTACTACCCAGTAAAAAGGTTTTCCTTTTTTACCGTGTCTTTGTAATCTAATTTTTACTGACATAATCTTATGATTAAATTTTGAGGTACACGACCCCGATTAATTAAGGCTGCAAATATACATTTTTTTTGATTCAAACTAACAGCCGGTATTTTATTTTCTCCGGAAAACCTAATTTTAAACCCGTATTGTATTTTTTAAGCATCTATTTTGATTATTTTTGCTCTGCTTTGATGATTAATAAAGACTACTTTTTAACTCAAAATACTATTAACCAACAACCTAAAAACAAAAAATCAAATGAAGAAAATTGTATTATTACTTACGATTTTGATTGCTTTTACTTCATGCGAATCAGAAGTTAAATTCAACACACCTGCTTTTCAGGTATTCAAAGACAATGCATTATGGAGAGCAGATAATACTAAAAACAACATTTCAAACGGAGTTTTAACAATGACCGCATTTCGTGGTTCAGAACAAATTTCTCTTGTTGTTCCTGCTCCCACAACGGAAATTTCAACAACCAATCCTGTAACTTATATTTTAGGAGTTGACGACATTAAATATGCTACTTACAAAATCACAGAAGAAGACATTACTCTTTCTTACAAAACAGGAGAAGAAATTGGAAATGGAGAAATTACTATTACAGAATATAACCCTTCTACCAAAACACTTTCCGGAAATTTCAAGTTTAACGCAACTTACCAAGGAACAAACACATCTGTTTCTACAAACAGTAACTTTCAGGAAGGATTTATTTACAAGATTCAAATTCAATAATCTACCCCCCTTATATTATAAAACAAAAAACCGAGAATCACTTCTCGGTTTTTTGTTAATATTCCGGAGCTAATTCAAGCTCCAATCCATCTATATTTTCAGTAATCGGAATTTGACAACCTAAACGGCTGTTTGCTTTAACATTGAATGCTTCCGAGAGCATCGCATCTTCATCGTCTCCTTTCTCATTCAACTCTACATCATTCAAAACATAACATTGGCAGGAAGCACACATTGCCATTCCTCCGCAAACACCAATAGTTCCTTCGGGAGCCAACTCATAAGCACGAACTACTTCCATCACATTCATATTCATGTCTGTTGGAGCCGTAACTTCATGAGTTACTCCGTCTCTATCGGTTATCTTTAATGTAATTTCTAATTTCGACATAATTATTCGATTGATTTTACCACCGCTTTTTCGGCTTCTTTTCTTGAACCGTCAAAACCGTCAATTCCGCTGACAGTAGTATATTTCATTACAAATTTCTTCCCCGGATTCATCATCTGATACACACTTTGACACATCAAAGTAGCTTCGTGAAAACCGCAAAGAATCAATTTCAATTTCCCCGGATATGTATTCACATCTCCAATGGCATAAATTCCCGGAATATTGGTTTGATAATCCAACGCATTGTTTACTTTGATTGCATTTTTCTCAATTTCCAATCCCCAGTGAGCAATCGGCCCTAATTTTGGAGTCAATCCAAAAAGCGGAATAAAATAATCGCATTCCACATTGGTTCTTGCACCGTTGATTTCAATATCTACAGAAGTAATTCTTTCATTACCTTTAAAACCTATCACTTCACCCGGAGTAATCAATCGGATCTTTCCGGCTTTTTTCAATTCCTGAACTTTTTCTACAGAATCCAAAGCTCCACGGAATTCATTTCTTCTGTGAACTAAAGTCACTTCGGAAGCAACATCGGCAAGGAAAACACTCCAATCCAAAGCTGAATCACCACCTCCGGAAATCACCACTTTCTTACCTCTGAATTTTTCAGGATCTTTTACAAAATATTCAACTCCCCGGTCTTCAATTTCATAAAATTCCAAATCTTTCAGGATAGGTTTTCGTGGCTCAAAACTTCCAAGACCTCCGGCAATAGCAATCGCTTTTGCATGATGTTGAGTTCCTTTGTTTGTTGTTACAATAAAAGAACCATCTTCCTGCTTTTCTATAGTTTCAGCCACCTCGTTCAAAGTAAAACCAGGTTGAAACTGTTTTATTTGTTCCATTAAATTGTTTACCAAGTCACCAGCCAAAACAGATGGAAACCCGGGAATATCAAAAATGGGTTTTTTAGGATATAATTCGGTCAACTGACCTCCCGGTTGTGGTAAACCGTCAATAATATGGCATTTTAATTTTAGAAGTCCTGCTTCAAAAACAGCAAAAAGCCCCGTAGGACCTGCTCCGATAATTAATATATCTGTTTCAATCATCTTTTGTAAAATTTCTTTTTTTGGAATACAAGTCACAAAGGTCTTTTATTTCAATCCTTTTTAATATGATATTTATCAGTTCTGCAAACAACGGCCTGCTTTAAATCGAAATTTCAAATTATTCGCAATATTTCCCTTTAATTTCAAGAGACATTAACCACAGTTTCAATTTGTGGGGCAAATTTCTTGATTGTAGTTTCGACACCTGCTCTCAACGTCATTTGATTTACACTGCAACCTACACAAGCTCCTTCAAAACGAACTTTAACATGCTTACCCTCTTCTATTGAAACAAGTGAAATATCACCTCCGTCAGAATTCAAAAACGGTCTGATCTCATCTAATGCTTTTTCTATATTTAGCGTCAATTCTTCTGTTGTCATATTTTTTTGATTTGGATTATTCGATATATTTAATTTCCGATTGCCCGAAAAATCGAGCAATCGAAAATCAAACAATCTATTTTTTCACTGCCGAACACCCGGCCATAGTTGTAATTTTGATAGCCTCGGTTGCCGGAAGATTTTCATTTCTGTTCACTACTTCCTGAACCACATTACGAGTTATTTCTTCGAAAACAGTTTCGATTACAGAACCTGTTTGCAATGCTGCCGGACGGCCGTAATCTCCCGCTTCGCGAATAGATTGTACAATTGGCACTTCTCCCAAGAAAGGTACTTGCAAATCTTCTGCAAGATTTTTAGCTCCTTCTTTTCCAAAGATGTAATATTTATTGTTTGGCAATTCTTCAGGAGTGAAGTAAGCCATATTTTCTATAATTCCCAAAACCGGAACATTGATAGCCTCAGACATAAACATTCCAACTCCTTTTTTAGCATCGGCCAAAGCCACATTTTGAGGTGTACTTACCACAACCGCACCTGTAATAGGCAACGACTGCATGATAGAAAGATGGATGTCTCCGGTTCCCGGAGGCAAATCGATCAATAAGAAATCTAATTCTCCCCAAGCTGCATCAAAAATCATTTGATTTAATGCTTTTCCTGCCATTGGTCCTCTCCAAATAACCGCCTGACTTGGAGATGTGAAAAATCCGATAGAAAGCAATTTTATTTCATAACTCTCAACAGGTTTCATTTTTGATTTCCCGTCCACATCAATAGAAAGTGGTTTTGCATTTTCTACATCAAACATAATCGGCATAGAGGGTCCATAAATATCAGCATCCAAAACTCCAACACTGAAACCCATTTTAGCCAAAGTTACTGCCAAATTTGCCGTAACAGTAGATTTTCCCACTCCACCTTTTCCGGAAGCAACAGCAATTATATTTTTGATTCCGGGAATAGCTTTCCCTTTGATTTCATTTTTCTCAGGAGCTTCTACTTTTATATTCACTTTCACTACTGCTTCAGGTGAAAATTTCTCATGAATCAATTTTTTAATATCCTCTTCAGCACGTTTTTTAATATGCATAGCCGGAGTTGTTAAAACCAAATCAACTACTACTTCTTCTCCAAAAGTGACTACGTTTTTTACCGCACCACTCTCAACCATATTCTTTCCTTCACCTGCAACAGTGATAGTTTCTAATGCTTTTAGAACTTCTTTTCTATCTAATTTCATGTTTCTGTTTTTTATACTGAAGATCAGCTAAGATATAATCCTTATTTAAATTCATTTTAGATTGCAAATATAACAGGAAATGTATTATCAATACATATTAAACTGTACTAATTAATCCTTAAAATGTATAATCAATGTACTTTAATACAGAAAAACATTCAATGTAAATCATTTGGAATGTGTTGAAAAACATGTCTAAATTTTAGGATCCCAAAAATGCTTTTCAAAATCCACAATCTGATTATTGACCACTTTTATCCCCTCGTTTTCCAATAATTGTTGCATCAGATTACTTCCTTCAAAATGATGTTTTCCGGTAAGTAAACCTTTTCTGTTTACAACTCGATGCGCAGGAACATCGTCTTTAATATGTGAAGCATTCATTGCCCAGCCCACCATTCGAGCCGAGCGAGCCATTCCAAGAACCTTGGCAATTGCACCATAAGAAGTAACTTTTCCGTAAGGAATTTGACGAGCAACAGCATAAACTCTTTCAAAGAAATTATTGTTTTCGCTTTCCATCCGGAATTATTTCAGAAGTTTAAACAAAGTCATTACAGAAACCAAAGCAGTAATTGTTGCCACTATGTAATTTCCGTTATCGGAAAGAAAATTGGACTTTTTTTCCGATTTTTTGAAGAACAAAATATATAAGTAAAAAATCAGGAAAGAACCTCCAAAAACACCTGAAACAAAAGAAGAACCATTGATTTTATTGAATAAAAAATAACCATAAGAAGAAACGGTAATACCAACAAAAACATAATAAGGAATAGGAAATAAATTCAGACCGGAAAGTAACATTCCCCAAAAAAACCGATTGGATTTATTCTTTGTTTTATGTCCTTTTTTTACTTTTTTAGATTTTTTAGCCGTCGCAAAAAAGAAAACCGACAAACTCATAAAAATAAAAAAACCAACTATTTCTAAATTGACAACAACATCCGGTCTCGAGTTAATATAATTGGCAAAAAACAACGCTATAATAGCCTGCAAAAGAACAATTATACTTGCTCCCATTGCAAAAGAAACTGCCTGAGCTTTACTTTCTTTCACACCAATTTTGGCCGCCGTAATATTGAGCAAGCCCGGAGGCAAAATACCAATAACCGCTGCAAAAAAACCGGAAAGAAAAGGAATAAAAACACTCATAATGAAGTCGAAAGTCATAAAGTTTTAAAGTCAAAAGCCGAAAGTCATTGTTTATTGAGTTTTACTCTGAATTTTGACTTTCGACCTTTGACTTTATGACTTATTTAATTTTAAAACGAATGTAAGTAATCGCTTTATTGATTTCCAGATATTGTTTCTCGTAGAAAGTTTGAATTGAAGTAACCTCTTCCGGACTTCCTTCGTTTTTGTAAATGTTGTGATTAGCATACAAAACTTCGTGACCTTCACCATGAAGCAATCCAAGAGTGTAACCGTGCATAAATTCGCTGTCTGTTTTCAGGTTCATCACTCCGTCCGGTCTCAGGATTTTTTTGTACAATTTCAAAAATTCCGTACCTGTCATTCTGTGTTTGGTACGCTTGTATTTGATTTGAGGATCCGGAAAAGTAATCCAGATTTCGCTTACTTCATTTTCTGCAAAAATATGATTGATCAATTCTATTTGAGTACGAACAAAAGCAACATTCTTCATGCCGGTTTCAACAGCTGTTTTAGCACCTCGCCAAAAACGGGCACCTTTCACATCAATTCCAATGAAGTTTTTGTTTGGATATTTCTCGGCAAGACCAACAGAATATTCTCCTTTTCCACAACCCAATTCCAATATAATTGGATTGTCATTCTTGAAAAATTCAGCATTCCATTTTCCTTTCAAAGGAAATGAACCGCTAACTACTTCTTCTCTTGTTGGTTGAAAAACATTTCCGAATGTTTCGTTTTCCCTGAATCTCTTTAATTTATTTTTACTTCCCACGACTTTGCTAAAATTTCGGCAAAATTAAGGAAATAGAATTGATTTGGAATGTTTTTATTTGCAATGTGAAACAAGCACCAAAAACCATTGAAAAAGCACAGAACCCTTTCAGACTTAAAAACCCTGAAAAGGGTGCTAAAAAAAACATACTTATTGCTCCGCTTAATTGGGGATTGGGTCATGCTACGCGTTGCATTCCTATTATAAAAGCTTTGGAAGAAAATGGTTTTAATCCGATTCTTGCCAGTGATGGAAATGCCTTGGCTTTGCTCAAAAAAGAATTTCCGCATTTAACGGCTCTTGAGTTACCTTCTTATCATATTGAATATTCTAAAGGCAAAAACCTGAAATGGAAACTTCTTAAAAACAGTCCGAAAACATTAAAAGCTGTTTTGAAAGAAAAACAAATCGTCAGAAAATGGATTTCTAAATATAATCTCGTTGGAATTATTTCGGACAACCGATTGGGAGTTTACAATAAAAAAGTTCCTTCTATTTATATCACTCATCAATTGACTGTTTTATCAGGAAAAACGACTTGGTTTTCGAGCAAAATTCATCAATACTTTATTCGAAAATTTAATGAATGTTGGATTCCTGATTTTACTGAAAATCCAAATTTATCCGGGAAATTAGGTCATTTAAACAAAACCAATCTCAAACTGAAATATATCGGAATTTTGAGCCGAATGGAGAAAAAAGAACTTCCGATAAAATACCAACTCATGGTGTTGCTTTCCGGTCCGGAACCTCAACGGACTTATCTGGAAGACAAATTAATTCATGAATTAAAGAATTATAAAAGCAACGTTGTTTTTATAAAAGGTAAAATTGAAACCCAACAAAAAATTGAACAAATAGGCAATATTACGTTTTACAATTTTATGCAAACTCAGGAATTGGAACAAACTTTTAACGAAAGTGAACTTGTACTTTGCCGATCGGGCTACACATCAATTATGGATTTGGCACAATTAGAAAAAAAAGCATTCTTCATCCCAACTCCCGGACAATATGAACAGGAATATCTGGCCAAAAAAATGAAATCCGAAAATCTGACTCCTTTTTCGGAACAGGAAAAATTCAGAATCAATAATTTATATAAAATAGCATCTTATAAAGGATTATTCACTTATGCTTCTGAAAAGAATTGGATTGAATTATTTGATGTTTTTGAACGAAAACAATCTAAAACGCTTTAATTTTTCGCTTTGTTATTATACAATAAACTATATATTTGTACGCATGAAATTTGTTGCAAAAATACTATTAATCATTTTCGTTGCTTTTCTTTCAACTCCAACTATTGTGAGTCTGATTGAGAAAAAAACAGATACATCCTATTTTTACAGCATGTCAGAAGAAGAAAAAGAATCACATAAAGATTTCAAAACGGAATTTATTTTTCACTCTCCTTTTGAATTGACAGTCTTTTCAAATCCGGTTTCAAACCTTATTCTTTCAAAGAATTTATTGAAACACAACACTGTTTCTACTACCATTTTCATACCGCCTCCTGAACAATCTTAATACAAATTCGGATTTATTTCCTTACTTTCACAACCGCACATTTTACTGTGGTTCAATTTTTTGTATTAATTTTTAATAAGGCAATATGTCAAAAAAAATCAATCTTTTTGCCAATCTTAAATCTGACTTTGCAGCAGGTTTGGTGGTATTTTTGGTAGCACTTCCATTGTGTTTAGGAATAGCAATGGCCTCGGGGGCTCCTTTATTTTCAGGAATTATTTCAGGTATAGTTGGCGGAATCGTTGTAGGATATTTAAGTCAATCCCATTTAAGCGTTTCCGGTCCGGCCGCAGGTTTAACAGCAATTGTATTAACAGCAATTACAGACTTTGGAGCTTTCGACATCTTTTTAATGGCTGTTTTTATCGCCGGTTTAATCCAATTAGTTTTAGGTTTCATTAAAGCCGGAAGTATTTCAAACTATTTTCCAAATAATGTAATCGAAGGAATGCTGGCAGGTATAGGAATCATTATCATAATGAAACAATTACCGCACGCTTTTGGTTATGACAGTGATTTTGAAGGTGATCTTGCCTTTGTCCAACCCGATGGAAACAATATGATTTCTGCTGTTTCGGGAATTTTCAATCATGTACAACTGGGAGCCATAATCATAACCGTAATTTCTTTGCTAATTCTGATTTCGTGGGACAAAGTATCTTTTCTTAAAAAACTAAAACTGATTCCCGGTGCGCTTATAGCCGTAATAATTGGGGTAATCCTCAATGAATTATTCATCACATCCGGAAGTTCACTGGCTATTTCCAAAGAACATTTGGTATCGTTGCCGGTTCCGTCAACTTTTGAAGATTTCAAATCAATAATTGTTATACCTGATTTTACAGCTGTAACAAATCCAAAGGTTTGGATGACCGGACTTACAATTGCCATTGTAGCTTCAATCGAAACTTTATTATGCATCGAGGCAGCCGACAGAATGGATGCTCACAAACGATTTACAGACACTAATATAGAATTAAAAGCCCAGGGATTTGGTAATATAATAAGCTCCCTTCTAGGCGGATTACCAATGACTTCGGTAGTTGTTCGTACTTCTGCCAATAACAATGCGGGAGCCAAATCAAAAATGTCGGCCATTATTCACGGGATTTTATTATTAATCAGTGTTCTCACAATTCCGTTTATTCTTAACAAAATTCCTTTGGCAACCTTAGCGGCAATTTTGCTGTTAGTAGGATACAAATTGGCAAAACCTTCAACGGTTATGCATTTCTGGGAAAAAGGAAAATACCAATTTTTGCCTTTTATCTTCACACTTACTGCGGTAGTATTTTTAGATCTTTTAAAAGGAGTTGCATTAGGAATTGTAATCAGCATCATTTTTATTTTGAGAGGAAACATGAAAAGAGCCTATACCTTTAGTAAAGAAGCCTACAAAGACGGAGATATCATCAACATAGATTTGGCTCAAGAAGTTTCGTTTTTGAATAAAGCCGCAATCAAAACAACCTTAAATGATATACCCGAAAACTCAAGGGTAATTATTGACGCCAGCGACACTGTTTATATTGCACACGACATTCTGGATTTAATCCATGAATTTAAAAACATAAGATCTGTTGACGACAATATAGACGTAAAACTCAAAGGTTTTAAAGATGCTTATCAACTAGAAAATGACGTAGACAACCATGTGACCATTGAGCAATATTATGATTTTGTTAAAAGAGAAATGGTCAAAAAATAAATTCCTGTCGGAGGAATTCCTTAAATAAAAAAAAACATTCAAATTACTTTATATCATGAGCGATTTTTATAAAAAAATATTAGAAAACAATAAAATTTGGGTCGAAGAACAATTGGCACTCGACAAAGAATATTTTAAAGATTTAGCAAAAGGTCAAACACCACCTCTGCTTTGGATAGGATGTTCAGACAGCCGTGTACCGGCAAATGAAATCATTGGCGCCAAGCCGGGAGAAGTGTTTGTTCACAGAAACATTGCCAATATGGTGGTTCATACCGATATGAATATGTTGAGTGTTTTGGATTATGCAGTGAATGTTCTTAAAGTAAAACACGTTATTGTTTGCGGTCATTATGGTTGCGGAGGAATTAAAGCCGCAATGGGAAATGATTCAATCGGAATTATAGACAACTGGATCCGCCATATCAAAGATATATACCGTTTACACGACAAATATCTTAATTCTATTGAAGACGAAACCACCCGTTTTAACACTTTTGTAGAACTGAATGTAAAAGAACAGGTATTTGATGTGGCTAAAACATCTATTGTACAGGCTGCCTGGAGAAGCGGTCAGGATTTAACCATTCATGGTTGGGTTTATGGTTTAAATTCCGGTTATGTAACCGACCTGGATGTAAATCTTAGTTCCGATATTAATTTAGATCAGGTTTACCAATTAAAGTTTTAGAAAAAGCCACCTTCGGGTGGTTTTTTTAATTTCTGTTTTATTCATAAACAGAAAAATTAAAACCCGACTATTTTTCCAAATAGAAATAAATAGTTTTTTCGGGCTCAATGTTAAAATTTGCTCAACAACTCTTCGTAGTTGTTAATTTTTTTGCCATATTTACGCAACCAAAATTTAAAAAAATGAAAAAATTATTAGTTATCGCATTTATGATTGTTGGTACAACAACTTTTGCACAGGCCAAAGATGGTTCGGAAAATAATATCATGACTCTGAATAATACAAAATTAATAGAAGGGCAGAGTCAAAAAATGAAAAACACTTTGGAATTAAGTGATGGTCAGACCGCTCAAATCAAAGTATGGATCACTAAACAAGATAAGAATCGGGAGGCAATAATGGCAGAGGCAAGGGCTTTAAAAGCAGAAGGGCAACAGTTTACGGAAGCACAAAAAAATGAAATTAAAAGTAAAATGGATGCTCAGAAAACAGCCACAGATACCCAACTGAAAAGCATTCTTACTCCAAAGCAATACACTAAATGGCAAGAGCACAAAGAGACAAGAAAGAAAGAAATTGAAGCCAGAGCTATAAAGCCTAATCCGGCAGGATAATTCAAAACCAGAATACCTTATAAAAACATAAAAACCACCGTTTGAAAAGTGCTTTCAGGCGGTGGTTTTTTTTCGCTCCGCATTCTATGATAAAAAACAATTCAAGAATTTATGTTTACTCGTTTTTTATTTATCCCTCATCTTCCGATTTCAAATTTGGGGTAATCATCATAACCAGAAACAATAAAGATCCCGACCGCGCGGATATACACAAGGATTAGCGCGGTCCCGAAATTTCGGGATTCCGTGCCCACAAACAAAATCAACAAAGCTCCATAATTAATCAAATAACCAAGCTTGCCTTCTATTTTGAAAAAATCCTTTTTTACGGGCACGGAAAAAATTTCCGCGCTAGCTTTCCGCTAACATATCCGGCACGTCGGGTTTGTAATCCTAGCTTGCACAACGATTACGGTAGACCTACTACCATCTTCTATTCAACATTGAATAACACTCGCAGTCGTTATTCATTCACAGTACACTCCTCGCGGTCACGTCAGTAAGACAACGAAAATCAATATCACAGAATAAGAGAAATTAGCCAAACTAAAAAAGGTTGGATAAATATTAATAAAACGAATATTAGTTGTTCATAATAAGAAAACTTATGCTCTTTTTCTCTCTTTAGATAAAGCATTCGCATAGATGCAAAAAGGCTAATTGACCAAGATATTCCATACATCAAAGGATATATGTCATGTTTTTGTAAATTCATTTTTATTCATTTTAGTGATTAAATATTGGGGCTATTAGTGGGTTCTTTTACAATCGTTGTATTGAAGTTGGTTTAATCCTAACTGATGATAGTAAGTGTTAACTACAATCGCACCACAACCACCACCAACAATAACTCCTCCTATTGCTCCTGCCACTGCTCCAAGACCAAGAGTACTGCCAGTTATATATGAAAATGTACCAAAACCTGCGCCAGCACATCCGCCCAACTCTGCCAACATCCAATTACGTGCTATCGCATCTTGATGTACTCGGATACCTTCACAATAACCATAAGTAGTAGTATCTGGAAATGATGGCATCATTGCACAATTAGGCGTTAAACTACTTAAAATAAAATAATTTGGCATCATATTATCATTAAGTCCTAATCCTAATTTAGAATACCTTTTGGCAGAGCCAAAGATTGATATATTATCATCGTATGTTAAATTTTGGTCGATATGATTATTTCTTAAATTGATGATATCATTTTGTATTTGGCATTGAAAATTATTCATGTCTTGAGTTCCACTAAAACTTAAAGCTTTTGCTAAATCATCTAAGTCGGTAATACTTAAAGTGTCCTTGGAAACTAACTCATTAATCCGGGGCTGGTCAAATGGAAAGTTGTTAAAATTTTGTATTTTATTTACTAATTGAGTATAAGCACTATCATTTGCCATCGCAAAGCTCACTTTCTCCAAATCATAATTATGCGACAAACAAGAGTTAAACCCGTTCAGCATCACCAACATTCCCATGTTTTCGGGATTTGCTGGATCTTCTGTGTACAGTTTCAATAAGTTTACGCTAATATCGGCCAGTTCGCCAAGATTGTTTTCGTCTCCTATCAATAAAGTGGAGCCGCAGTTTTCGGCATTAAAACTTTTTAGCGCACAATTCCACATTGCAATGGCGGTAAGTTATTGGTTCAGTTTAATTATTTTATCTATTAATTTAGCAGCTAAGAAAATTGTAAAAAAGATTAACATATAAGTTTTTGGTCTCTTTTCTATGAATTCTCTAGAGCGTATATTCTTTACCATTATAACTTGTAGCAATAATAATACGAATAATGTGATTTCGGAAATTAACATAAATATTAGTTTATTAAGTTTTTAATGGCAAGTTTTTAAATCTGCATCTGCATCATCTAAACAATCGTATAAATCCCATGCAACCAATATGCTTGATCCGAGAGAAACAACCATTCCGGCTCCTTCTGTCGCGGCATCTAATAATAAGGCTTTGGCTCCATACCATGCCAAACCTAATTCCAGAATTGCTTTACCCATACATGCAGCACGAGCTAAATGATATGCTTTTAAACATGCTGGACTAGGTCCTCGAGATAATTCACCTAGAGTGTATCGATTCGCCGAATTAAATATAATTTGCTGATCTGATAAAGTTGCAATGTTATTAGGCTGTAAATAATTATTATTGATATTTTTCATTGAATCAAAATTTGTAGTTGCATAAAATTCAAATGATTCCGTGTTTTGAAAACCTAAGCCAGTTGTAAGTTCTGTTTTTTCATTTATGTTTAAATTTTGCCATCCCCTAGCATTTAATTCTTGGACTCTTGATAATTCTATTATAACTGGACCTCCAGATTGATCTAGACGATTTAGAAAATCTATATAGACGTTGCTCTCAGAAAGATTAAACGCCACTTGCTCTAACTGAAAATATTTCTGCATACACTCCCCAAACCCGTTCAGCATCACCAACATTCCCATGTTTTCGGGATTTGCTGGATCTTCTGTGTACAGTTTCAATAAGTTTACGCTAATATCGGCCAGTTCGCCAAGATTGTTTTCGTCTCCTATCAATAAAGTGGAGCCACAGTTTTCGGCATTAAAACTTTTTAGTGCACAATTCCACATCTCCAGTCCTGTAAGACCTGGGGCAGTGGTGCTTTCTACTATTGTACCACCCAATACTACCGTACTTGGCATAAACGTGCTGTAAAAGTACTTAAGAGCATCGGTATTTGCAACAAGACCTTTGGCTGTGGCAAATGCAGCTCCATAGATCCGGAAAGCCTCCTTTTCCTTATTGATCAGTTTTATCGATTTTGTTTGAGTATTGGAAGAATTTCCGAACGGTCTGGTTTTTAATGCAATTAAAAAACACAACTATCATAATAATATTTAAGAATAAATCTAAATAATCTAAAATGGAATTTTCAAATGGAATTTTATAATCAAAAAAATCAATTGCAGAATGTAAAGCAACTCTTAGAAAGAACAATAATGAAATTAAAAAATATACAATTTTTTTCATGATTTTAATTTTTATTAGCATCATATAAACAAAAACCTAAATCAATCATCATAAAAGATACTGTAACATAAGGAAATACTTTACTTAAAGTTGCTGCTGCTGTTTCTGTTAAAAGTGCAATACTTGGATTGCCAGTTTGAATTAGGGTTATTAAACCACCCATGAGATAAAGAGTGTCTTTGCCAACTTTAATTAAACAATTCTTGAATTCAGGAAATGTTATTTCATTATTAATCAAGTCTAGTCCATCTCCATCACAGTTTCCTATTAGAGTTGCAATACCTAAATTACCTCCTTGAACCTCTGAAGGAACATGGATTTTTGTCTGATCCGGATAATATTTACTGGCAGAATTAAGTACAACAATCTCATCCTCACTTGCAACAGAAGTGATACTGCCTTTGATTATATTTATATCGGTCTCTGTGTTACATCCAAAATCATTCAAAGCCTGAGTGTTTTGAAAACCCAAACTTACTGCTAAATCTGATAATTCACTAGTGGTTAAAGCACGTTCTGCAGCTATCAATTCATCTATTCTAACTTGGTTTACAGTTTGGTTTGAAAACCAATCAATTCGGTTAACCAAATTGGCAAAATTTGCATGTCTGGAAACATTAAACGCCACTTGCTCCAACTGAAAATATTTCTGCATACACTCGCCAAACCCATTTAGCATTACCAACATCCCCATGTTTTCGGGGTTTGTTGGGTCTTCTGTAGGTAGCTTCAGTATGTTTACACTAATATCGGCTAGTTCGCTTAAATTGTTTTCGTCTCCTATCAATAAAGTGGAGCCGCAGTTTTCGGCATTAAAACTTTTTAACGCACAATTCCACATCTCCAGTCCTCTAAGACCTGGGGCAGTGGTGCTTTCTACTATTGTACCACCCAATACTACCGTACTTGGCATAAACGTGCTGTAAAAGTACTTAAGAGCATCGGTATTTGCAACAAGACCTTTGGCTGTGGCAAACGCAGCTCCATAGGTTTTTAGTTGTGCGGCATAAGCTGTAATGTTGCTCTTTGCTGTAGGAGAAAGCGTATAACTTCCTTTTACAATGCCTCTTTTGTACTGGTCAATTGACATGCCTTGCGGGCAAGTACCAGTTAATACATTAGTCAAATTTACCGAGTAAGTATCCATCATTGTTTTATGGGCTGCATCGCTCATGAGCTGGGCAAAAGAGAAGTTGCAGAATAAAAGAGTGGTCAGTAGGCTGTATAGTATGTTTTTCATATTTAAAGTTTAATTTTTTTTAATTAGTCATTGCAAAGAGCGAAGCAAATGCACTGGAGTGAGTAATACAAATGAGATTGCTTCGCTTCGCTCGCAATGACGGGGGTCATTATGTGTTATTGTTTAATCAACTGGAACGAAGTGCCTCCGCTGTTGCCTGAAACTTTGGCTATGTAACAGCCTGTTGCCACATGAGAAAGATCAATCTGGTTTGTTGATTTTGAGTTCAAGTTGCTTTCGTAAATAAGAGAGCCCAGCATACTGAATACTCTTACAGTATCGTAATCTCCTTTTACGCTTGTTAAATCGATATTGTATATGCCGTTGCTAGGGTTAGGATAAACGGTAAGTACCTCAGATGTTTTTTGAGCAATATTGTTGGATTTTCTTCCTGTAGCATTGGGGTCGGTAAGTACAATAGTAGCAAAAGAGGTATCGTAATTTTCGGGACAAGATCTTTGTGTGATTTTGTATTCAACAACATAAGTGCCATAATCACGTCTTCCGTTTCCTTCTATAAATATTGTACCATCAGGATACATATAAAAACTTGCCGATGGATTAATAGATACAATAGTTCCTATAACATTATTGTTTGAAACCACACCCCCGTCAATACTGTAGTCGTTGGCGAAAACCGAAGGGGTTATTCCTCCTGAATCTCCGTTTATTGGTGTAGCGCTAAAATCATCATACACAGCCGAGATTGTTTTTTGTTTTACAAAAGTGAATGATTTTGTAATTGGGCAATCTCCAGAGTCCGGAGTGAAAGTATAATTGTTTTTGCCTTCAGCAACAGAAGCAGGATTCCATGTTCCGTTAATTCCATTGGCAGATTCGTAGGGTAATGTATAACCATTTAGTCCATACTCAATCGTTGCTATGTTATTAAAAACAGGAACTGTTTTGACCGCAACGGTCATTGTAGTTGTGCTTGTATTCACACACTGCCCTGAGTTAGGCGTAAAAGTATAGGTAGTATTAGTCGTGTTATTAAAAGCAGGAGACCAGGTTCCTGCAATTCCGTTAGCAGAGCTGGCAGGTAAAGGATTTATGGTACTTCCTGGGCATATTGGTTCGACAGCACTAAATGTAGGGGTTACTTTCTGATTAACTGTTACGGTCATGGCAGTTGTTGTAGCGCAATATGAACTATAAGGAGTGAAAGTATAAGTGGTTGTTTCGGTATAATTTTTGGCAGGCGACCAGTTTCCTGTAATTCCGTTTGTAGAAGTTGTAGGTAAGGTAAAAGTACTGCCTGTACATATTGGCGCAATAGAATTGAAAGCAGGAGTAGCTTTCTGATCGATAGTAATTGTATGTGTAGTTGTGGCACCGCATTGTCCCGCGTTAGGCGTAAATGTATATGTTGTGGTTGCTGTATTGTTAAAAGCCGGCGACCAGGTTCCTGTGATTTGATTTGAAGAAGTGGTTGGAAAGGTATATGAACTTCCTACACAGAGTGAGCTTGGCAAATAAAGTGGCCATGTATTAAATACTGGAATCGTATTTTGGTCATTAACCACAACAGTCAGGTTTGCTGTTTCGGCAGCACATTGTCCCTGATCAGGTGTAAAGGTGTAAGTGGTGGTTGCCATATTATTGAATGCCGGCGACCAGGAACCTGTAATTCCGTTGTTAGATGTGGCAGGTAAGGTGTATGATGCTCCTTTGCAAATATAAGTGGGACTGAAAGCAGGGATATTTGCGGGTAAAGTGAGACACTCATTAAAACTTACTAATTGTGGCAGATATGCCCATTGGTTGAAAGAACCGTTATAAAACAACGAAATGCCCAGGTAGTTAGGGTAGTTGGTGCTGTCAGGTTGTTGTTTGTGGAGGGATCCGTAACCATCAAGAAAATATACAGAGCCATCGGGTCCTCGTCGCGAGGAGACAAAACTGCCATATTCTCCAATTGGTAATATACTTCCTGATTCCTGAATGGCATAAACCGATCCGTAATTGTTAATATCATCTACACAATACAGGGTGTTTCCATCGGCCGAAAATTCGGCATCTACTGTGTGTATTATGTTATTGAAGTTATTGAGATTCCTTTGTTCTAATGCATAATTTATGTTCGAATAACTATCGGTTATTGCTCCTGTTTCATCATTGAAGTCTTTTAAGGACGTTCCATTATAAAAGTTTACAATAGCAATATGTTTTTTATTGTCATAGCTTGATTTGGGAGATATTTTAATTTTTAGTGAGGCACCAACTTCTGATGAAGGGAGAGTAGAAGCACTAATTGGTATTGTATTAATACCGTTTTCGGTTAGCTGATAAGACATTAAAGTATCATTGGCAAATGCGGTAATCCAGTAATCGATACCATTTGCGTGCACGGTCGAAGCTACTCCGCTACCTCCCGGACTTGAAAGTATAGGGTTTCCGTTTTGATCTTTTATTGAGGCTTCCTGATTTATAAGAGTTAAAGTTGTTAAATCTACTTCGGTATAGTTTAATTCCCATTCAGTAGAAGATATAATATAGTATCGATCCGAATGTTTGGGTTTGGGTACTATAATTGTATTTTGGGTATTGATGGCGGAAGGAATATTTCCAATTATTTGATCATTTGCCCACACAGTTCCATTATAGGAGTTAACAACAATCAAAGGGTCTCCATTTGGGTCACAAACAGAGGCTGTCACAAATCCGCTAAAGGGGTTGGGAGTGTCCTGAGGATATGCGTAAGGATTATAAGGGGTAAATTGCAGTTGTGTATTGTAAGCAAACCATTTTGAATTTCGAAGGTGGTTTTCCTGTGCAAAACCGGTACTCAGGCTCAATAGTGCAAAGCCTAATAAACAGTAGATTTTTTTCATAAATAGTAGGGATATATTTTATAATTATTTAAAATTTTTGTTAAAAATACATAAAGCACTATTAATAAAAAAAGAAAAATTATGGAAATATTTTACTTTATCGGGTTTATTTGCTGTTAATTACTTAAAGTGAGTTGGTTATGTTTTATTGGGTATTGAGCTTTGGGAACTCTTTTTAATAGATGTTGTTTCTGAGTTGATTCACCGGTAAGAAATCGTGTAATTCGCCAACCGGCTTTAGCCGGTAATCAGCGAAATTATTTTCAACACAAAGCATATAAATTTGCGAATTACTTCGTCTGTTCGCTTTGCTCGGGTCGTGACAAAAAAAATCAGCGAATCTGCGGCAAATTCTATCTAACTCTTTGTAAATAGATGTTGTTTCTGAGTTGATTCACCGGTAAGAATTTGTGTAATTCGGCAACCGGCTTTAGCCGGTAATTAGCGTAATTATTTTTAACACCAAATACCTAATTCGTGAATTATTTCGTCCGTTCGCTCGGATCGTGGCAAAAATTATAGTTTAACCCAAAATCCGCATTAAAAGTTGTTACAACAAAGACACGCGAAGAATACACAGAGATCCCTCCTTGTTATAAAAAACAGAAAAATTAAAAACAACACTTATTCACCTGATTTCGATTAATAACTACCTGTAAATCAGTCTTAAAATTAAACACATAGGCACATAGAAACAAAATATGGTCAAAGAATTAACTAGGAAATAACACTATTTCTCACATAGTCAAACTATGTGAAAAGTGAAACACCTATCAAACCCTTTCAAAACATTAAAACTTCTATGTATCTATGTGTTATGAAATATAAAAATCATTGATACAGCAACTTACAAACAAAATAATACTTATTTATTTTTTCTGGTCAAATCTTGCATGTTTCACAATTTTGGAAGTAATCACAAAATATACCGACTCAGCAATATTGGTGCAATGATCTGAAATACGTTCCAAATGTTTCAGAACAATTATCAAATCGGCACCTGAATCTACAATATCCGAATTTGCTTTCATCTCTACTATAATTCCCTGGATTGCAATTTCAATTCGGTCTTTGAGACTGGTATCCAAAGCAAAAATTTGCTCAATTTTGTCCTCTTCCAATTTCCTGAAATATCTGTTGGTTGTAACCGTAATTTCTTCAATTTCCCGGGCTATTTGAGCAATATTGTATTTTGAAACCAATTCCTTTTTATCAAGATTGTTTTTAGACCTCCTGATAATACTCATTGCCAAATCTCCAATTCGCTCGGCCTCATTTCCAATTTGCATTGCCGACAATACAAACCTTAAATCGGAAGCAACAGGTTGGTGCAAAGCCACAATATTCTGACAAATCTGATCTATTTTCATATCCAGTTTGTCTATCTTTTCTTCCGCTTTCTTTATTTCTTTGTTTCCTGAAATGTCATCTTCCGAAAGCAACGTTTTCATGGCATCAAAAACCTGATTTTCGGCCAACGTGTTTATTTCCTTAATTGTTTTTCCTAACTTTTTTATTTCTGTTTCTATAAAAGTTCCCATGCTGTGATTTTTGAGTTGTGATTTCAGACTTCTGAGTTATGATTTGTGATTTCGCATCATCATCCCTCTCCTTTCTTTTATCTTGTTTCTTATCTATTCCGATTAACCAAATCTTCCTGTAATATAATCTTCGGTTTGTTTCTTTGAAGGAGAAGTAAACAAGTTTTTGGTTTTACCCATTTCAATCAACTCTCCCATATAGAAAAAAGCCGTATGATCACTGGTTCTGGCAGCTTGTTGCATATTGTGAGTTACAATAATAATGGTATAATTGTCTTTTAACTCATGTACCAATTCTTCGATTTTTGAAGTTGAAATCGGATCCAAAGCACTGGCAGGTTCATCCATTAAAATAATATCCGGATTTACCGCCAAAGTTCTCGCAATACACAAACGCTGTTGTTGTCCGCCCGAAAGCCCCATGGCAGAATCGCCCAAACGATCTTTCAATTCGTCCCAAATAGCTGCCTGTTTCAATGATCTCTCAACAATTTCGTCCAATTCATTTTTACCGTTAATACCGTTAATTCTTGAACCGTAAGCTACATTTTCATAAATCGATTTTGGAAAAGGATTCGATTTCTGAAAAACCATTCCAATCTTCTTTCTTACGTTTACAACATCTACATCTCTGTCATAAATATCAATTCCTTCCACCAACATTTGACCCGTAATTTTAACATTCGGAATCAAATCATTCATTCGGTTAATACTTCTCAAAAAAGTCGATTTCCCACAACCCGAAGGCCCAATTAAAGCTGTTACCTTATTACTTGGAATTTCTAACGAAATCTCTTTCAGAGCTTGTTTTTCTCCGTAATAAAGCGATAAATCGTTAACTTCTATTTTTATGTTTTTCATTTTTTATTAATTATGGAAGGTTAGAAGGTCGAAATCTGAATTTAGAAATTAGAAACAACCTTAAACATTGAACTTCAAACCTTAAACTTTATAACTTATTATATTTTTAAGTGAATAGTGATTAGCACATTGATGGCTTAAAAATTTCTTTTCAGCTAATTACTAAGGGCTATTCACTAATCACTTACACCCTCTTTCTTCTGATTCTTGATCTGATAACTACTGCTACTATATTCAATGAAATGGTCAACATTAATAAAACCAAAGTAGTTGCAAATTGAATAGGCATTGTTTTCTCTACATCAGAAGATTGGGTTGACATAATATAAATATGATAACCCAAATTCATAAACTGATCACTTACTGATTTTGGTAAAGTTGCCAAATAATACGCTGCTCCGGTAAACAAAATGGGAGCTACTTCTCCTGCTCCGCGGCTCACGGCAAGAATAGTTCCTGTCAATATTCCGGAAACCGAACCCGGTAAAACCACATTCTTGATTGTTTGCCATTTGGTTGCTCCCAAAGCCAGACTTGCTTCACGCAATTCTCTCGGAACTGTTTTCAAAGCTTCTTCTACCGAAACAATCACTACCGGCAATGTTAACAAAGCCATCGTTAAACTCGCCCATAATATATTAGGCTGAGCCCAATGAAGTTCTCCTGCATTGAAAGTAGAATCCATTCCTCTTCCTACAAATTGGATAAAAAAACCAAGTCCGAAAAGCCCGAAAATAATCGATGGGACTACTGCCAAAGTACGAACCGAAAAACGAACTGCTGCTGCAAAAACGGAATTTTCTTTTGCATATTCGGTCAAATAAATAGCGGTTATGGTTCCGAAAGGAACTGCTGCAATCGACATTACAATTACCAATATAAAGGTTCCGATGATTGCCGGAAAAATTCCTCCTTTGGTCATTCCGTCTGTTGGAAATGAACTGATAAATTCCCAAGAAAATTTATCCCAACCCTGAACTACGATAATTCCGATTATCAGAAATAAAACCGCAATAATCAATATTACAGAAGACAAAGTAGCTCCTAAAATAATCTTCCCTTTTAGTTCTTTCTTTTTATCTCTTTCCGAGAAAAAATCACTTTTCACAACCTCATCTTTAATTTCTTTTATATCTGCCATTTCAGTCTTATTAGTTGTTTTCAGTTCATTTTTCTGAGTTTTTGTTTCAAAAAAATCTGTTTCCATACTTATTTACCTTGGAATTTCTTGATTAATCTACCTTTAACATAGAACTCGGCAATAGCATTCAATCCGAAAGAAAAAATGAAAAGCAAAGAACCAATAAAAAACAACATGCTGTAATGTGTATCTCCAAAAACCGTTTCGGCCATTTCGGAACCGATAGTCGCGGCAAAAGTTCTCACGCTTTCAAAAGGATTTGCAGAAGTCAAAGCGGCGTTTCCGGTAGCCATAAGGGCAATCATTGTTTCGCCAAAAACACGTCCAACACCAAGCAACAAGGCTGCAAATATTCCGGGAGTTGCCGCAGGAAGAACAACAAAAAAGGCTGTTTGCCATTTGGTTGCTCCCAAAGCTAAACTTGCTTCGCTATACGTTTTAGGAATGGCAGAAAGTGCATCTTCTGAAATTGTATAAATAATAGGAATGGCTGCCAATGCCATAGCAACACCACCTACAAAAGCATTCAGACGGGTTCCGTAACCAAATACATCCTGGAAGAAAGTAGCCAATACCATCAAAGCAAAGAATCCGATAACAACCGATGGAAAAGCTGCCAATAACTCAATAATAGGCTTAATAATTTCTTTTGCTTTTTTTGACGCAAATGTTGAAGTGTATAAAGCTGCTAAAACGGCAATGGGTCCGGCAATCAACATAGCGATCAATGTTACTTTTAAAGTTCCAATCAGTAATGCAATCAATCCGAATCTTGGATTGTCTGAAACAGGAACCCACTCTGTTGTGAGAATCGTGTCCCAAATAGACGAATCTTCTGTTCCTACTGCAACTGTTGCTACTTCAGTATCCATCAAAGGTTCTTTCTCAATACCGCCGTAACTTTCAGGTTCCAATTCCTCCACAGGCATAAGCTCTTCTTTTTCAACACCTCCATAAGTTTCTACCTCCAATTTATCTGTTGATGAAACAAATTCTGTTTGTGCTTTTTCAGAAGAATTTTTGCTCTCAAATATTGGCATTGATTCTCTGAATACGAAGAAAAAAATCAGAAATATAATAGCAATCGACATATAAGCGACCGACGAAATGATTTTCTCTGCCAAAAACTCTGATAACCTAAATTGTTTTTTCAGACTTTCTGCTGTGAATTTATTTTGTTGAATAGTGGAATCCATCTATTTGAATTGAATATTCGTAATTTAACTTTAAAAAAAGCCTCTTCAATAAACTAAAGAGGCTTCTGTATGTTTTTATTTAACCGGGAAATAACCCGCAGCTACTACTAATTTTTGACCTTCCGGGCTAAGAATCCAATCGATGAAAGCTTTGGTTTCTCCTGTTGGCTTAGATGTCATATACATAAAAAGGTATCTTGAAATTGGATATGTTTTGTTTTTAATAGTTTCGGCTGTTGGCAAAATTCCTTTGCTTTTAGCATCTTTTTTTACCTTACAATCTTTAACACCTTCTGCATAAGCAGCACCTCCGTAACCAATACTGTACTTGTCTTTTTTCACTGCATTTACAATTGCCGCAGTTCCCGGAAGAGTTTGACAAGACGGAGCAAAATCGGTCTTAACAACGTGTTCTTTAAAAAATTCGAAAGTACCTGAACTGCTCTCTCTTCCGTACAATTGAATTGGAGCATTTGGCCCGCCTACCTTATTCCAGTTTGTAATTTTACCCGAGAAAATATCTCCCAATTGTTGAATTGTTAATTCTGAAACCGGATTTGCTTTGTTTAAAAAAACAGACACTCCATCTTTAGCACATGGAATTTCAATAGTACTTTTCTTGAATTTATCTTTGATTTTTTGCATTTCAGACGGTTTAATCGGGCGACTTGAGTTAGCAATATCTGTAGAACCGTTCAGTAAAGCGGCAATCCCTACACCAGAACCACCTCCTGTTACCTGGATTGTTGTTGACGGATGCTTTTTCATATAAGCCTCAGCCCATTGTTGTGATAAAATCACCATAGTATCTGAACCTTTGATTGTAATTTTACTTAATGAAGCAAAAGAAAATCCAATAGCCATTATTACTAATAAAACCCCGGCTACTTTTAATTTTGTTGTTCTCATTTTAATTTTGAATTAAATGTTTTAATTTTTAGTTGTCTTGTTTGTTAAAAATTGAACTGTGCTTGCAATCTTAATAGATTTCCTTTTTGTCTGTTGTTTGGATTTGCACTGTCTTCAAATGTTCTGTCTGAAATTACCCACTCTGCTACCAATTCGAATGCTTTGATTGGCTGCCATTCTAATCCAAATTCATAGTCTCTCACTATATAACTTCTGGCATCTTTCTCAAATTTTTTCCCACCATCATAATATTGGAATTTAGCAAACGGATAAAGCAAGTGTTGTTTTGATAAATCAATTTTATAGTTCAAAGTCACATATCCACCTTCTAAATCAGATACCTCAACAGAATTTGTTACTTTATCATAACGAGGTCCTTTTCCTGCATTATACTCTGCCTGAATCCCGAATGGTTTTGGATAAAGAATAAATGAAGCAGCAGCTCTTTGATCTAATGTATTTTGCTTATTTTCAATTCCAACTCCTGTAGAAAGTTCATTTGTAAAAGCCCATTTACCCGTGTAAGCCTGTAAACCCGGTTCTATAATTTGGTTTCCAACTTTAAAAGGATAAGTCAACCTTGTTACAACATGCAAATTTCTGTTTGCCTCCGATTTATTTGCCGTTTGTCCGTTATAAACTCCAAAAGCAAAAACCCCATAATCTCCCGAACCTTTATAACCATCTCTAACAAGCATTGTAAAACGTTCTCTGATTTCACTTGGAGTCCAATAAAAGAAAACTCCTAAATCCCTTTCATTTACAACAGCACTGTTCAAACCATCATTACGATCTAAAGTCAATCTGTTTTGACTTGACTGCAAATTTTCAAAACCATAAGGAACCTTACTTTGTCCCACTCTTACACGATATTCTCTTTTTTTATCAAATGACAAATCAAAATAAGCATCTCTAAGTTGTGCATAGTTATTTACACCAGACGAAGGAGAACTTGCAAAATCGGGCTGAATATAAATATACAAATTAGGATGTACCTGACCAAAGAACACCAAACGCGCCCGTCTGATAAAGAATCCATTATTTGATTTTGCATCCGGAGCCGTAGAAGTTGTTCCCCAAGATTTATCGCATTGTTCACATGCCACTTTATCGTTTGTAGATAAAAGTCCGTTATATCTTACCTGAAAATATCCTCTCAAAGAGATTTGATTATACCAATATTCTTTTTTTTGTTTTGCGTTTTCAGATTCTATTTTTACCTTATTGATAGAATCTAATATTTGAACTATCGATTTAGAAATTTCACTTTTACTAACCTCCTGTGCTTTTAAGGTCATTGCTCCTAATAATAAAAATGCTAATGCAATTTTTTTCATTCCTTCTAATTATGTCTGTTTTAATTTTCTGGTGCAAAGGTGCGCAGCTTGTGTTAACTGAATATTACTTCCTGATTAAATTAATAACAACCCAATGTTATTAAATTGTTAATCAAAAACAGTAATCACATAACAAACAGACAATTATAAATATAAGAAAATAAAAACAAGAAGGACTGTTTTAATATAAAGCCTTCTAAAACAATAAAATAATTAATGTTATATATCCAAAAAAAAAGTCAACTAACTTGTAGTTGACTTTGCTGCTTTTTTAAGTGTAAAGGCAAATTGAGAACCGGTACCAAATTCACTATCTACATATATTTTTTCGTTATGAACTTCCAGAATATGTTTAACAATAGACAATCCTAAACCGGATCCGCCCTCTGATCGGGCACCACTTTTATCAACCCTGAAGAATCTTTCAAAAAGCCTCGGAATATTATGAGCTTCAATTCCTTCTCCATTATCCGAAACTTTGACAATTACTCTGTCGTGCTCAAAGTCTTCAATACTTATTTCGGTAGAACCATTCTGTTTACCGTATTTAATTGAATTGGCGACTAAATTAATTACAACCTGCTGTATTTTTTCTTTGTCTCCTACTACCTTGACCACTTTATTGTATTTCTTATCTAAGGTTAAGAGAATATCTTTTTTTGCCGCTTTCATTTCAAGCAAATCAAGCACGCTCTGAACCAACTTCACAATATCGAATTCTGTAATATCCAAATGAAGTTCTCCGATTTCCAGTTTTGAAATCATATCCAGATCCTGTACTATATATATAAGTCTCTCTACACCTTTATCGGCACGTTCCAGATATTTCTTTCTTATTTTTTTATCATCCATTGCACCGTCTAGCAAAGTCGAGATATATCCCTGAACTGTAAATAAAGGTGTTTTGAGTTCATGAGAAACATTGCCCAAAAATTCTCTTCGGTATTGTTCACGCTCTTTAAGCATTTCGATTTCTAACCTTTTATCGGTAGCAAACTTTTTTACCTCACGGCTCAATGTAGCAATATCGGTCGTAATAGGTCTTTTGGTTTTCATACTGGTTTCCAGAAGAGAAATATCATCATAAATCTTTTTAACTCTTCTGTAAATAAAACGCTCTACCCGATATTGAATCATAAAAAATGAAAAAAGACCAACAGTAAATGCGAAAATTAAACTGAATCCTACTGAGAATGTAAAAAACAGCGAAGTCAATGCCGCAGAAAGTACCGCAGAAAAAATGGTAATAAAGATTGCCAGTTTTATAGCAAAACGATATGTTTTTTTGAACTTCATCTATTTAACTTCAAACTTATACCCAACACCTTTTATAGTTTTGAATAAATCATCTCCTATTTTTTCTCTCAATTTTCTGATATGAACATCGATTGTTCTTCCTCCCACAACTACTTCATTGCCCCAAACTTTATCGAGTATATCTTCTCTTTTAAATACTTTGCCCGGTTTTGAAGCCAAAAGATAGAACAATTCAAATTCTTTTTTAGGAAGAAGAATCTCCTTTTCGCCTATAATAATTTTGTATTCTTCTCTATTAATTTCTATTCCGCCTACATTCAGCGTTTCAGAATCTTGTTTTTCTTCGTTTTTCAATCTGCGCAACAAAGCTTTTACCTTACTAATCAATAATTTTGGTTTAATAGGTTTTGAAATATAATCGTCGGCTCCGGCATCAAAACCGGCAACCTGAGAATAATCTTCGCTTCTTGCTGTCAGAAATGTAATAATTACATGGCTCAATTCAGGAATTTTTCGAATTTTCTCACAAGCTTCCATTCCGTCCATTTCCGGCATCATCACATCCATTATTATTAGCTGTGGCAATTCTTTCTTGGCTTTTTCAATTGCTTCTACTCCGTTTGCAGCGGTTACAACCTGATATCCTTCCTGTAATAAGTTATAGCCTACTATTTCTAAAATATCCGGTTCGTCATCTACCAATAAAATTTTTATGTCTTTACTCTTCATAATTATCTAAATATCATTTTATCAGTTGCGAATATAAATAGTAAATATAACATTATAAACCTGTGAAAATCTTCTTAACGATAATTTAATGTAGTAACAATTTCACAACAGACCGCTTACAATATCATAACAAAGGAACAACTCACACTTTACATTCGAGACATTACTTTGCAAAAAAATTAGAAGAGAAATGAAACTACGATTTTTACTTAGCATGCTATCTATTTCAGGCATTGCTTTTTCACAACCTAAAATCTCAAATTCTGAGAGTCTTGAAGGAAATCCACCTACAGCAACACAAAAATCTGAAAAAGGGATTATTACAGGAACCTTGACCGAAAAAGGTTTCAACAATCAGGTGGTACCTTTTTCTACCGTATCAATAAAAGGTACACAAATAAGCACTACTACAGATATTGACGGAAAATATTCCCTTTCGGTCGCTCCCGGAAAATACATTTTGCAATTCACTAATGTCGAATACAAAACTGTTGAAATCCCGGTAGTAGTCAACACCGATCAACCAATAGTGGTAAATCAGATTCTGACATCAAACAATATTGCTTTAGACGATATTGTGATTTACAAAAAGACAAGTCGCCAAAAAGAATCAGCTTTGCTTTTGGATCAGAAAAATGCAGCCGGAATTACACAAAGTATCGGAGCCATGGAACTTTCACGAAAAGGTGTTAGCGATGTTGCGGCAGCCGTAGCCAAAACGAGCGGTATTGCAAAACAAGAAGGCTCCGGAAATATTTTTGTTCGCGGATTAGGAGACCGTTACAATTCTACTACTATGAACGGATTGCCAATTCCTTCAAACGAACCTGAAAAGAAAAACATCAATCTGGAAATATTCCCAACAGACATTCTGGAATATGTTTCTATCGACAAGGTTTATAACAGCAAACTTTATGGCGATTTTTCGGGAGGTAACGTTGATATTATTTCTAAAAAGAATTCTGAAAGCGGATTTCTGAATATTCAGGCGGGTTCTAAAGTCAACACGAATTCACTTAACGAAGAAGCTTTTAAATTGCAAAACGGAATTGGACAATCTGGTTTCGATAACATATCTACTCCAAGCAATCCGTTGACAGAATACAACTATAATACTTTAGAATTAGGCGAAAAAACTCCAATCGGAATCTCAGGTGCCATTTCCGGAGGAAAATCTTTTACTATTGGTGACGAAGGGAAATTCAATTTCTTTGCTACAGCCAATCACAGCAATGAATACAATTCAAAAAGTGAAGGTACTGCAAAAGGAAGTGTAAACGGAGCCGGTGTTGCCAATAAAAATTTCGAAAAATATACCGACATGAATTACTCAACAAGTACAACGGCTATGAGTAATTTGGAATACAAAATAAACAACGACAACAAATTAAATTTCAACTCTGTTTTTATCAATACTTCAAATCAGTCAAAAGAAGAATATTATGGTTATATAGTTGATATTGCTAATGACGGTAACGGACTTATTCGCAGATTGAATTACGAAAAAAACAGTCTTTGGATCAATCAATTATTAGGAAATCATCGTTTAGGAAAAAGCTCTGAACTGAACTGGGGAGTTTCTTACAATACAATTGACGGAAATATGCCTGACAGGATTCAGAATATTTTCAGAAAAGAACCAAACGGTTATGTGCTTTCAAGTATTTCGGCTCCTGACAATCATCGTTATTTTCAAAATCTAAAAGAAAATGAATTAGCTGCCACTGCAAGTTTTGACCAAAAATTCAATGAAGTTGATGGTGAATACAAAGGTAAATTCAGCGTTGGATTGAATTCTAAAATAAAAAACAGAGATTTCCAGGCAACTCAATTCAACTTCAAATCGATTGCTCCTTATAACAGTACTATTGTCGACCCAAACAATCTGGATACTTTTTACAACCAACAAAATTTAAGCAACGGTTATTTTACCATTTCTACTTTCAGAGGAAATTCGCAAGTTGCTAATGCTACCGACCCGCAAACTTATACAGGTGAGCAAAATATCAGTGCTGCTTTTGCTAATGTTGAATACAAATTTCAAAAATTAACAACCACTGTTGGTTTAAGAGGTGAATCTATTTCTCAAAAAGTAGATTGGAACACACAATTAGGAGGTATAGGATCTGATAATTTAGATAAACTTGCCTTTCTTCCAAGCTTGGCGATGAAATATGAACTAAGCCAAAAACAGAATTTACGTTTTGGTTTCAGTAAAACATACACTTTGCCACAATTCAAAGAAAGAGCCTTATTTGTATATGAAGAAGTATTACAGGTAAAAATTGGAAATCCATACTTATACGAATCTGATGATTACAACTTTGATTTAAAATGGGAAATGTTCCCACAAAGTGAAGAAGTAGTATCTGTTTCCGGTTTTGGAAAATACATTCAGAATCCTATAAACGAAGTAACTATTTCGTCTTCTTCAAATGATATTTCATATATAAACACCGGAAATTACGGATATGTAGCAGGAGCAGAATTAGAATACAGAAAATTGTTATTCAAGACAGAAGCTGAAAATTCTAAAAAACTTTCAGCCGGAATTAACGCTTCTTACTTATATAGTGACCAGGAATTGAACGCAGAAAAGATTAAAAATGAAACCGATTATCAGGTTGATTTCACAAATTCAAAAAGTAAATTCACGGGAGCTTCCGATTTTCTACTTAACTCTGACCTTTCATTCCTAAATGAATGGAACGACAAGAAAAACAACCTGACTACCACACTTGCTTATAATTACTTTTCGGATCGGGTTTATACTATCGGAACTAACGGAAACGGAAACTTGGTTGACAAAGGTTTTGGAACATTTGATTTAATTCTGAAATCAAAACTAGGCACCAAATTAGGATTGGATTTTTCTGTAAAAAACATTTTAAATCCTACCATAAACAGAGTTCAGGAAAACAAAACTGCCGATGTCAATGTCTTATCGTACAAAAAAGGAACAACCTTAGGTCTCAGCCTTAACTACAAATTTTAAAAAAGAAGAACGGTTTTTAAGCCGTTCTTCTTTTTTAAAACCTATTTCATTTTGAATTACAAAAACAGTCCAAATAACCTACACAATCTGTTAACAAACAAAACATTAAATTAACATTTCAATAGCGTTTTAGTAAACAAACCGTCACATTTACTTAACTCAAAATAAAGAAAACTACTACATCTTTGTATCAAATAAAATCAAACAAAAAAACTTAAAAAAAAATGAAAAGAACATCTTTAAAATTATTTATGATTTTGGCCATTAATGCAAGCCTAATCACTAGTTGTACATCTGACAACAATGAAACAAAAGACAACAAACCTACAAGTTCTTTTGTAGTAAATGCAAACAGCCTTAAAGGAACAATCACCGAAGGAGAAGTGGTTTTGAATGCAGGAACTACTTATAAACTTACAGGGAAATTACAAGTCAATGACGGAGCTACATTAACCATTCCTGCTGGAACAATCATAGAAGGAATTGGCGGAACTGCTTCTTACATAGCTGTAGCACAAGGAGGTAAGCTAAACGTAAACGGTACAGCTACAAGTCCTGTAATAATGACAAGTGGTTTAGCTACTAAAAATGCAGGTGACTGGGGAGGAGTTGTAATTTGCGGTAGAGCACCTATCAATCGTATTTCAGGTGGTACTGGTACTGCTCAACCTGAAGTTGCCGATTTAACTTACGGAGGAACAATTGCAAATGACAATTCGGGTTCTATCAAATATTTAAGAATTGAATATGCCGGAGCAGCTTTCAACAGTGAAAAAGAATTCAACGGTATGTCTTTATTCGGAGTAGGTTCAGGAACTACAATTGATCACGTAGAAGCTTACCACGGAGCCGATGACGGTTTTGAATTTTTCGGAGGAACTGTAAACACTTCAAACTTAATTTCAATCGGAAACGAAGATGACCAATTTGACTGGACTGAAGGATGGAACGGAACCAACACAAACTGGTACGGAAAATTAGATTTTGGAAAAGGAAACAGAGGTATCGAAGCCGACAACTATGAATTTGGTTATGCAAACGCTCCTGTTGCCAATCCAACAATCACAAACCTTACATTGATTGGAGCAGGAAGTACTGCCGATGCAACAACTTATGTTGAAAATCAAGGAGTAAAACTGAGAAGAGGTACTAAAGGAATCCTTACAAACGTTGTTCTTAGTGCCTGGAAAACCGGAGTTGATGTAGAAAACGATGAAACCATCGCTAATATCGGTACTAGTCTTAAAGTTTCTACTATAAATTTCTCTTCTGATGTACCTGCAAAAACAAAAGGAAAAAAGACAGATGCAACTAATGCTGATGTATCAGCCATAATCACTTCTGAATCTTCAAGTGCAACAGGTGCAGGAAACGGAACAAGTATGCCATCATGGGCCAGCGGTTGGTCTGTTGGATTCTAATCCACGACCCACATAAACATTAGTTAAGGTCTTTCTAAATAGAAAAACCTTAACTTTTAGTAAATATTTCAAATTATTTTTGTATATTTACCCATTAAACTTAACCCCGATGAAAAAAAAATACTTTTATATTATTCTAATCACGTTCTGTTTCTTTTTTCAGAGTTCTTTTGCTCAGGAAAACAGACAGCAGCCAAACGCTATAGAAGGACTTAGCTTCTACCCGAATCCTGTGAATACAGGAAGAATATACATTACTTCTAAACTTTCATTAGAAAAAGAAGTTACTGTATTTGATGTTTTAGGAAAGAAAATGCTACAATCAACCATAAACGGCAAAGAATTGAATATTTCTTCTCTCTCCCCTGGTGTTTATATCATCAAAATAAAAGAAGGTGAAGCTGTTGCTACCCGAAAATTAATTGTTGAATAATTAATGATAAATTTCAAAAAAGACTTCAATTAAAATTTGAAGTCTTTTTCATTTAATTACATTATTAAACTCGAAACTTTTGATTAAAACTCAAGATATATTCGGTATTTCAAGCCAAAAAGAATTTGAGAAAATTGCCTTGAAAGTTTTTCGTTTTCAACACGAAAACAATATTGTATATAAAGAATTTTGCGACTTACTTAACATCGAAAAACAAAACGTAAAATCTCTGAAGCAAATTCCGTTTTTACCTATACAATTCTTTAAAACGCACAAAGTAGTTTCAAATACCGATACAGCCGAAGAAACTTTTACCAGCAGCGGTACTACAGGAACTCTAACCAGCAGGCATTTTGTAACCGATGCCCATATCTATGAAGAGAGTTATAGAAAAGGGTTTTCTCATTTTTATGGAGACATTGAGAATTATGTAGTCTTAGCCCTTTTGCCTTCTTATCTCGAAAGAGAAGGTTCTTCATTGATATATATGGTTGAAGACCTGATTCAACTCTCAAAACATCCCGAAAGTGATTTTTATTTGCACAATCACGATGAATTAATCTCTAATTTAATTCGATTAGACAATTCAGGGCAAAATGTTATTCTTATTGGTGTCACTTATGCCCTTTTAGATTTAATCGAAAACCAAAAATTTCAATTAAACAACACCATTATCATAGAAACCGGAGGAATGAAAGGCCGACGCAAGGAAATGATTCGCGAGGAACTTCATCAACAATTGTGTGACGGTTTTGGAGTTTCGGCCATTCATTCAGAATACGGAATGACCGAATTACTTTCTCAGGCATACTCTCTCGGAAATGGAGTTTTTGAATGCCCTCCCTGGATGCAAATCATGATTCGAGACACCGAAGATGCTCTAACTTATCTGGAAAATGGAAAAACCGGAGGAATCAACGTAATCGATTTAGCCAACATTAACTCTTGCTCTTTTATTGCCACTCAGGATTTAGGCAAAAAAAATCCCAACACCTCTTTTGAAGTATTGGGACGTTTTGATAATTCTGATATTCGCGGTTGTAATTTAATGGTAGTTTAAACCATATTAAGAACTAAACCATGAGATACATTTTCTTTATCCTTTTTTCAATTTCGGTTTTCGCACAGAAAAACCCTTTAGAAATTAAAATTGACGCAATAACTTTTACTGATACAATCACTCATAGAGTGTACAATCAAGAAGGAAAGCCTTTCACAACAGATACTATCAATGCACGAAAATTCGCAATCAAATATCGCATTATCAATTTAACAGAAGAACCGGTTCGCTTTGTTAATGAATTAGCCGGTGTTTCCGAAAAACTTTATGAGAATCAAGACTACCTAGGGAGAGGATTTATGAGGAATGAGTGCGGATATTACAATGGCTATTTTTCATTTGGCCCTCCTCTAGAAAACAGTCAATTCACATCTGAAACCGGATTTCACAATGAAATAGAGGATGTCCGAAATTCAATCCTCACGCTTAACCCAAAGCAAGAATTAAAATTAATAGAAGTGTTTTATTGGGAAAAGAAAGGGCATTTGAGTCTTTATATGGAGCGTCAACCTAATTTTATTGAATTGCAACTTGAATTAAAGAAGGATCAATCAAATTGTTATTTTACACCTGAAGAACTGAAAGCCCAATCGAAAGATCCCAATTTCATTTTCGGAACATTTACTTCCAATAAATTTGGAATCAATTTTAAAGAATAAAAAAATGCTCGTATCTGCGAGCATTTTTCATTAATCTAATTATACTATAATCATTAAACCACTCTCCCCACAAAGTAATTTTTCTTGCCGCTTTGCAAAAGCACAAACTGATCATTAATTAAATCTTTTGAAGAAAGCACAAAATCTTCTTTTACTTTTTCTTTATTTACCGAAATCGAGTTAGCCGTCAAAGCACGTCTGGCTTCTCCGTTTGATTTCATAAATCCTGTTTTTTCATTCAAAACAGTTACAATATCAATCCCGTTTTCTATATCGTTTCTTGAAATTTGAGCTTGTGGAACACCGTCAAAAACTTCTAAGAATGTTTCTTCGTCCAATTCTTTCAAATCATCGGCAGTCGCATTTCCGAATAAAATATTTGATGCTTTAATCGCTTTTTCCAAAGCTTCTCTCGAATGAACAAAAGTAGTCACTTCTTCTGCCAATCTTTTTTGCAATACTCTCAAATGTGGTGCTTCATGATGTTGAGCAATCAACTCATCAACTGTATTTTTATCCAAAAAAGTAAAAATCTTAATATACTTTTCAGCATCGACATCAGTTGTATTCAACCAAAACTGATAAAATTTATAAACCGAAGTTTTATCTGCATCCAACCAAACATTTCCTCCTTCTGACTTCCCGAATTTAGAACCATCGGCTTTGGTAATCAAAGGACAAGTCATAGCAAAAGCTTTTGCTCCTTCTGCATTCATTCTTCTTACCAACTCAGTTCCAGTAGTAATATTCCCCCATTGATCAGAACCTCCCATTTGCAAAAGACAATTATAATGCTTGTGCAAATGATAGAAATCATACCCTTGAATTAATTGATAAGTAAATTCTGTAAACGACATTCCTTCTCCTTCTCCTGAAATACGTTTCTTTACAGAATCTTTGGCCATCATATAGTTTACCGTGATTCGTTTTCCTACTTCTCTTACAAATTCGATGAACGAAAAATTCTTCATCCAATCATAATTATTTACCAATAAAGGAGCATTAGGAGCGGTAGAATCGAAATTAAGAAAACGAGACAAAACACGTTTAATCCCTTCTACATTTTTATTCAAAGTAGCTTCATCCAGCAAATTTCTTTCGTCCGATTTACCCGAAGGATCTCCAATCATTCCGGTTGCACCTCCAACCAAAGCAATTGGCTTGTGACCAAATTTCTCTAAATGAACCAAAAGCATAATTGGCACCAAACTACCAATATGTAATGAATCTGAAGTTGGATCAAATCCAATATATGTAGTGGTCATTTCTTTCAACAACTGTTCTTCCGTACCCGGCATTATATCGTGAACCAAACCACGCCATTGCAATTCTGCTACTATATTTTTCATCTATGTAAAATTTATTTATCAGCGATACCCCCGATAGCTATCGAGGGTATCGCTTTTATTTTTTTAATGTTTGCTTACGCAAACTTATTATTAATGGTGATTTCTAAAATTCCGACAAATATAAGTTAATTCACCTATTTGAAAATTATTCAAACCTAAATTTCCAAACCTAATAATTATTACATTTGCAACTATGATTTTAGTAACAGGAGGAACCGGATTAGTTGGAGCGCATTTATTACTTCGTTTGATTGAAAATGGAGAAACTGTTCGTGCTATATACAGAAACCCTATTTCATTACAAAAAACAAAATCTCTTTTTAATCTTTATCAAAAAGGAAATTTATTTGACAAAATTGAATGGATTTTAGCAGACATCAATGAAATTCCAACTCTAAAAAAAGCATTTCAAGACATTGAATTTGTTTATCACTGCGCTGCAATTATTTCATTCGACAGAAAAAAAGAGGAACTTCTCAGAAAAATAAACATTGAAGGCACAGCCAATATTGTAAATTTTTGTTTAGAACACAACATAAAGAAGCTTTGTCACGTAAGTTCAATTGCCGCTTTGGGCAATTTACTTGAACATGAAACTGTAGTCACCGAAGAAACCGACTGGAATCCGGAGAAAGAACACAGCGATTATGCCATATCGAAATATGGAGCCGAAATGGAAATTTGGAGAGGCCAGCAAGAAGGACTTAATGTCGCAATTGTGAATCCCGGAGTTATCTTAGGTCCCGGTTTTTGGAATGACGGAAGCGGAAAACTTTTTAAATCGGTTGCTCAGGGTTTGCCTTTTTATACAAAAGGAATCACCGGATTTGTAGCTGTTGACGATGTTGTGAAATCGATGATTTCTTTGATGAAATCAGATATTGAGGGAGAACGTTTTATAGTTGTAGGAGAAAATGTTTCGTACGAAAATATTATAAAATCGATTGCCGAAAACCTGAAAGTAAAACAACCTCGAATTCATATTAAAAAATGGACTACCGAAATTTATTGGAGAATTGACTGGCTTTTGTCGAAACTGTTTTTGAAACCTCAAAAAATCACCAAATCGCTTTCAAATTCCATGCATTCATTTGACTATTATTCTAATGAAAAGATTAGAAAAGAATTACAACTGGAATTTACCTCTCCACTGGAATACATTAAAAAAATCAGCGTATTCTATGAAATCTAGCCCTTTCAATATCTAATTTCAAAGGAAGTTTCTTTTCCTTTTTCTTTTCATCTACTTTTGACTCACCTATGTTTACACCTTTTTTGATCAAAGAATCAGTTTCTTTCAGTTTTGATTCTAACCTCTTACCTACCTTATCAAAAATTTTAGCATACAGATTAACATCTGAAGCATAAAATTTATTGCTTGTTGAAAACTGCAAACTGTCAACCTGATATTTTTTAAAAATAAAAGTATCTGGCTTCAATTCTCTTTCTTGTATCGAAGCCGGTTGCGAAACTGTAATTGCTTCAAACAATGCCATATCATACAATATCTCAACCATTTTCTCTTCCGGAATAAGGTTTTTCGGTTTTTCAACAGACGTTTCATTACATCCTGCCAGAAAAACAAGTATTGCCAAAAGCACAATTATCTTTTTCATTTCAAATACATATTATCTCTCAAAAAGCAAACGTTCTCCTGCCGGATTTGAATTTACCTGAGAATCTGCATATACCAATTTCCCGTTTACAAACGTATGCGTAATTTTTGATTGAAAATTAGTTCCTTCAAACGGAGACCAACCACATTTGTACAAAATATTTTCTTTATTAACTTCCCATGAAGAATTTGGATTTACAATTGCTAAATCGGCATAATAACCTTCCTTAACAAAACCTCTTTTTTCAATTTTGAAAATTGTAGCCGGATTATGTGCCATTTTTTCAACAATTTTCTCTACTGAAATTTTTCCCTGATGATGTGCTTCAAACATGGCAACAACCGAATGTTGCACCAAAGGACCTCCCGAAGGAGCTTTCAGATAAGATTGTGATTTTTCTTCAAATGTATGAGGAGCATGATCTGTAGCAATCACATCAATTCTGTCATCAAGCAAGGCTTCCCAAAGCACTTTTCGGTCATTTGCCGTTTTAACAGCCGGATTCCATTTGATAAAATTCCCTTTTGTTTCATAATCATCATTAGTAAACCACAAATGATGAACACAAACTTCGGCAGTTATTTTCTTTTCTTCCAATGGAATTTCATTCGTAAACAATTCCATTTCTTTAGCCGTAGAAATATGAAAAATATGCAAACGGGCTCCTGTTTTTTTCGCCAAAGCTATCGCTTTTGATGAAGACAAATAACAAGCTTCTTCCGAACGAATCAAATGATGGTATTTCACAGGAATATCTTCTCCATATTCTGCCTTATACTTTTCTAAATTGTTTTTAATAGTCGTTTCATCTTCACAATGAACAGCAATCAACATTGAGGTTTTTGAAAATATATTTTCCAAAGTAGCTTCGTCATCAACCAACATATTTCCGGTTGAAGACCCCAAAAACAACTTAATTCCGGCTACATTTCTCGGATTGGTTTTCAATACTTCCTCCAAATTATCATTTGTTCCTCCCATCATAAAAGAATAATTGGCAAATGATTTTTCGGCTGCAATCTGATATTTTTGCTCTAAAAGTTCTTGAGTTACCGCATTCGGAACCGTATTTGGCTGATCGATAAAGGAAGTAATTCCTCCGGCAACAGCAGCACGAGATTCTGAACTAATATCGCCTTTATGAGTTAATCCCGGTTCTCTAAAATGAACCTGATCATCAATAGCTCCGGGAATTAAATAATTTCCTTCAGCATCAATAACTTGTGTTTCAGTATCTGAAATTTCAATTTTAGAATCGATTTTTACGATTAATTTATCTTCAATCAAAACATCTGCTTCAAAAATTGCCCCTTCATTGACAACTTTAGCATTTTTTATCAGAATTCTCCCCATTTTATTTTTTTATAATCGGTTGAAAAATTTTCTTATTCTTAATACAATTACGCCCAAAACAGCTTCTCTAATAATTGAACCACTCATTTTGGACTGTCCTTTGGTTCTGTCTGTAAATATAATTGGAACCTCAACAATATGCTTTCCTAACGAATAGGCTCTGTATTTCATTTCTATTTGAAACGCATATCCAATAAATTTAATCTTATCCAGATTAATATTTTCCAATACACTTCGGTCATAACACATAAACCCTGCCGTAGCATCGTGAATTTTCATCCCGGTTATCAACCTTACATAAACAGAGGCAAAATAGGACAACAAAACACGACTTAATGGCCAATTTACCACATTGACACCAGTAACATAGCGGGAACCTACAGCCACATCGGCCGAACCAAAATGACAGGTATCATAAAGTCTTTCTAAATCTTTTGGATTATGAGAAAAATCGGCATCCATCTCAAAAATATACTGATATTTTCGAGCCAAAGCCCATTTAAAACCGTGAACATAGGCCGTTCCTAAACCTGATTTTTTATTTCTGGTTTCCAAAAATAATCTGTCCGGAAATTCTTCTTGAAGTTCCCTGACTTTATCGCCCGTTTTATCGGGAGAATTATCATCAACAATCAGTAAATGCAATGGCCTGTGCAAAGAAAATACTGCTCTTATGATAACCTCGATATTTTCAATTTCGTTATAGGTTGGAATTATAACAACGCCATCGCTCATATTTCTGGTAAATTTCTGAGCAAAAATAAACTTTTTTGATTTGTTATTTCGGAATAAATCAAACAAATAAAAAATTAGTAATTTTGCGGCATTATGATGCAAATAACCCTTCAGGAACGAATCACAGAAAGCAAAGACTGGGCAACGGTCTTATTTATTTTTTCATTTGCACTTATTGCAATCACAAAAAACATTTTCGGTACCCGATTCAGTGATTTTTCACGACTAATTATCTCCAACAAATACATCAAAATTTACAGAGAAAATCCAAGTATGATGAATTGGTTTATCATACTATTATTTTGGGTACAAATCATTTCTTTTTCATTTTTAATTCAAATCTTTCTGAGCCGATATAACATTGTCTCAAAAACAGATTATCTGACATTCATCAGAATTACAACCTTGCTTATCGTTTTTATTTTATCTAAATATGTTATTGAAAAGATAATTGCTGTGCTGTTTGACATTGAAGAATTTATAGAACAGTTCAATTTTCAAAAAGTGAGCTACAGAACTTATATAAGCATCTGTTTTTTACCGTTCATTATTTTTGCATATTACAACAATACATCTATTTCGTTAATTAATTCCATAATTTTTAGCATTTTGTCAATAAACACTCTTGTATATATAAACTCCTTAAAGATGTATCAAAATTTAATAATCGGCAAAATGTTTTATTTTATTTTATATCTTTGCACTCTTGAAATAGCACCCTATTACTTACTGTATTATTGGTTTACTAAGGAGTCAATAAGCTAGAAAATACCTATCATGAAAGTTAAAACAATCTTGGTGTCACAACCGGAACCTAAAGTAGAAAATTCACCCTATTTTGAACTTCAGCAGAAGCTCAAAGTAAAGATCGACTTCAGGCCTTTTATCCACGTTGAAGGAGTAGCTGCTAAAGATGTTCGACTTCAAAAAATCGACTTGCACAACTACACCGCAATCATCTTAACAAGCAAGAACTCTGTAGATCACTTCTTTAGAGTTGCCGAAGAAATGAGATATAAAATCCCTGAAGGTCTTAAATATTTTTGTCAGTCAGAAGCAATCGCTTTCTACCTTCAAAAATATGTGGTGTACAGAAAAAGAAAAATCTATGTAGGACAAAAAGATTTTGCAGATTTATCTCCTTTGATCAAGAAGTATAAAGACGAAAAATTCTTATTACCGGCATCAGATCAACTAAATGCAGACGTTCCACAAACGCTGAACAATTTAAAAGTCGATTGGACTCCGGGAACTTTTTACAAAACTGTAATCAGCGATTTGTCTGATTTGGCAAATGTTTATTATGATGTTTTAGCTTTCTTTAGCCCAACAGGAATCAAATCTTTGTTTACAAATTTCCCTGATTTCCAACAAAACAACACAAGAATTGCTGTTTTTGGAAACACAACTCAAAAAGAAGCTTTAGATCACGGTTTGAGAGTCGATATTATGGCTCCTTCTCCCGAAGCTCCTTCTATGACAATGGCTTTGGAAAAATATATCAGCAAAGCAAACAAAGAAAAATAGTATTTGCACACATAAAGCCTCCTGAACGGAGGCTTTTTTTATCCATTGTCTTCTTCTAAATCCAGATGATTCTCTCCTCCTAAACTATAATAGTTATTTTCTTCATCCTCATCTCCCATTAGTTCTAAATCATTATCCAATTCAGCTCCCGGAATATCTAAATCTTCACTAAGAAAATCGCTATTTGTATTTCTTTTTTTCTTTTTACCAAAAACTGTCGTTTCGATAAAATCTTTTTTCTGAGAAATATCCTCAGGATCTACATCACGGGCTTTTTTGAATTTATTATAAATATCTTCCTCCTCAGGATATACTGGATAACTAGGAAAATCATTTTTATCGGTAATATCGTTCTTCAAAGAATTTGAATCCGGATTAGTTTTATCAGTTTTCATAACAGTAACATTTAAAAATACAATTGCACTAATTTAATGATTTACAACAATCTAAACTCATTATTACGAAATAAATTTTGATCTGTAAACGTAAAATTACACGACAATTTTAACTAATTTTATATAAAATCGTTTGTTATGAAAACAACAATCGAAGCCATACAGATTGCAGAATCTTTTAACATCAAGATGTTTCGCACCGAATTCAGAACAGAAGCCCACTACAGTTCGAATTCTGAAATTTTCTATGTATTAGAAAACGGTCGTTATTTATATATTTTTGATTATGGTGTTATTGTATTAGCTAATTATGATGTTGTTGCTAAAAGCAAATTAATCAACTTTATTAAGAAATATGCCGTTAATCCTATCTATTTAGACTTATCGGAAGAATACGAAATAAAATTAGATCTAAATACAGAAAAAGCATTGGTTAAAAACTCATTCATGAGTGTCCCAAATATCGACACTCCTTTGATGCGGATTGTAATGTTGAATATTGGACAATCAGTCACATTAGAATATTATGAATTTTTGACCGATGAATTGATTTCTTCTTCAAAACATTATATTTTAGAATTGGAAAAAAAAGGCAAACTCAGCATTTCTAAAACCAATCTATTGAAATACATCGGAAGAGTTCTAAACGTAAAAAACAGTATTATTGACAATCTCTACATTCTTGACGATCCTAATTTGGTTTGGGACAACGAAGAACTCAACTTATTAAACAAGCAACTAAAAACAAATTTCGATATTCATCCCCGTTTTAAAGACCTTGATTACCGACTTCAAATTATAGAAGACAATCTGACTCTTTTTACAGACGTGCTTAACGTGAGAGAAAGTTCCAGACTGGAATGGATTGTTATTATTCTGATTTTCATAGAGATTATAATGGGACTATTTTCTCATTTGTCATAGTAAAAAATAAGAAAACCGGTTTTATGCAGTAAAAACCGGTTTTCTTATTGATCTTAAACGAAGTTTATCGTTTCATTGAAAAATGCGCTTTAAATTGTTTTTTAACTCCTTTTTCCACATAATTTACCGTGAACCAATATTCGGTTGCAGGCAAAGGACTACCATTATAAGTACCATCCCAACCCGTTCCTGATGGCTTCAATTGCTTCAACAATTTTCCAAAACGATCATAAATAAAAATCTCTGAATCTGACTGGTCGTTAAGCGCAGAAATATTCCATGTATCATTATATCCGTCTGCATTTGGCGTAAAGAACCTAGGGAAATTAATTACAGTTACAACGGCATCCACTGTAGCACAACCTTCGGCATCTCTTACATGAACTACATGCTCTCCATAACCAACTTTTTCAAAAGTATTACTTTTCTGAAAAGATCCATTATCCAAAGAATATTCATAATCACCCACAGGAGTTGAAGTAACTAAAATACCCGCATTATCATCAAAATAAATAGTAGAAACCTCAGCCGAAACAGCTGTAGGCGGCAAAGACACCAAGACAGTTGTGCCGAAAGTATTTTTACAACCAACATTTAAATCCGTCACAGTAACTGTATATTCTCCACTGGCCGCCGCATCATAATAACTTTTTGTAGCACCGCTAACAGCAACACCGTCTTTATACCATTCAAAATTGTATTGCGACGACTCTAAGCCTGTATCTAATTTAGCATCGCGCATAATATCCCCAGTAGCAGCATCCACACAGATAAATGCTTTTGGCTTAAGCATTGAAACCACAGGTACAGGATTTACAATTAATACATTACTACTTTTCGCTGACTTTTCATTACCCAATACCGCTTCAACACTATAAGCATAGCTTCCTCCGATTGATGGCGCATTTGGAAGAGTTAATTCCGGAACAAGTGTAGTGCCTATCAATTGATTATTAGCATCATACCAATTATATGTTACGCCTTGTCCTGCATTAGTGCAAGTAAACGTAACTGCCTCGTCAGGGCAAACGGAACTTATAGGATTCATTTGTGTTGAAATACAATCATTAACCTTAACCGTTGTACTTGTACTGTAATCAGGACAATTCCCTTTTGACAATACCTTATACGTTATAGTGTAAGTACCCGCAACCGCATCTGTCAAATTTAAAGTTCCGGTTGTCGCATCGATTTGTAACCCGGATTGAGGACTTATTGTATAAAAACCTCCGGCAGTAAACTGATCAGAAGTTGTAACTTTCAGTGCTGTATTAGAATTTTTGCAAAATTCGGAAGTACTATCAACCTCCGCATATTGAAAAGTTCCCGATGATGGATCCACATAATGCAACTTAAATGTTTTGGTTGGGATACACACAGCTTGAGCTCCAAGATATTCAATTGTCATATAAATAGTATCGCCTTCCGTACCAGAATAATTTTTTAAATCTTTATCTACAATTGGCTTATAATCGGTTACATCTTGCTGAGAATTAAAATAATATATATCGAAATCATTTCTATTTTTCCCTGCCAAAACAGTCGATTCGTTAGCCGTAAGATCGAAACCATTCTCTGAATAATTACACAAGTATAAATCGTCCGGTTCCTGTAAAGGCACGTCTTGAGTATATATAACCGAAATATTATCGCTTTGTTCACATCCTGTAGCATAGCGATAAATAACAGTATAAACCCCTTCCTGATCAATCGTTATCTTATATGTATTAGCACCCGGGATGATTTCGCCGTTTCTCTTCCATATATATTCTTTTACATTAGGTAACATTTTTGTTCCAGTCATCAATATATCGGTCATGCCCTGACATAATTGCAAATTATCTGCCACCCCATCTTTACTGACTATTTTTGGCTGTCCGAAATCAAAACTTCCTGCTTCAATAAAAACAGCAGAGTCTATTTTCATATCATTATAATCACCAACAATTAACTTAATCGTGTATGTGTCTCCGGGAATTATATCAGCAGAGGCCACTAAAGGTGCCGTTTGTCCGCTCATATTGATGGCTGAATCGGCAACATTTGCCACCGGAGCTGCATTATACGCACCAAACAATCCCGGATAACTATCCTCACATCCGGCATTGTATTTCTTTTGCCTGATTGAAGTAGCAGCAACAGGAATACCATCACTCGTAGGAGTTGTAGTCCCCGGTACAACTGCAATATTTACTGGTGGAGTACCCTTTGAAACATTAGTTAGGATAAATGCAAATACATCGCTGTAATTGCATTGATAAAGCCCGTATTCATTTGATGCAAAAAGATAATTGAACTTAAATTTATCTCCCAGGGCCACAAATTGAAATTTCACGCTTGAAACATCTTGTACACTACCTGTTTTACCAGATTTATTACTTATTTGCTGTAGTTCTGCATCACCCTGAGTAGAGCATACGGTTGAATCGTATTCAAATTGACTACGGTCTTTATATTTACCTTCCGACATCTTTACATTACCGCTTCTTATAACCAATCCTTTTTCCAGGGGAAATTTTGAATTATTTCGATGGAAATATCCAAAACCACAAGATTTTGTTGATGCAAAGGCTGAAATATCCACACAAGGAGAATTTATCAGTACGTTTGAAACCAGTTCTTTAACTGTATAGGTTTGATCATCAACCGTAACATAATCAGGCCGAGGAGAATCTGAATCACTGCAATCACAGCTCGGATTTGGATCAGTAGTATCACTGTTTACCGTTACAGAATTTGTCAGATTCTTTAGCGCAACTGATGGATTTGCAAGATCTGCCGGACTGTAAATTTTAGGCACATTAACAACCACCGTGTAAATCAGCGTTTCGCCTACTTTTAATGTTGTAATGGTATCATTTAAATCTCCAGAACCTCGTATTCCTGTATTACTGTACCAGGTCATGGTGTTAATTCCCGGAGGTACAGCATCTTGAATTTGTACATTTTGAGCATCACTCGGACCCACATTTGCCACAACGATTGTATATGTATTAGGACTGTCCAGTAAGAATTGTGTTTTATTATCCGTTTTTACAATTTGCAAATCGGCATATGGATTTGGTGTATCGGTGTCTTTACATCTTAAGCAGTTTGAAGAATTCTGAACTCCGTCTACAGAATATTTAACTTCATGTACCAAATTTGTTTTTTGATCAAAGCCGCTTGGAACCTTCGCAACTACCGTGTAGGTTATAGTCTGATTTGGATTTAAAGTATTTATTGATGCATTTAGATTTCCCGTACCAGTGGAACCATCGCTTCCACTCCAGGAAATATCAGAAGTATTAATTCCGGAAGAAAAAATGCCCTGAATTAAAACATTCGTTGCTGCAACCGGATCGTAGTTTGTAACGGTAACTGTGTAGGTAGCCTGTTGTCCGGCCACATATTTTGTCATATTATCTGAATTATCGACAATCACACCTGACTTCACCTTATCGATATCTTTACATTTATCACATACCGGATTCAAATCCGGCGTGCTGCTGGTCATGGTAACCTCAGTAATCAAATCACTTTCAAATGTTCCGGGAATCGTCACCTTCACATTATAAGTAACCACCTGCCCCACTGCCAATGTGGTTATTGTATCGGCCAAATTTCCGTTACCGAATGTACCGTTGCTACCTGTCCAGCTCATATTTTCTGAGGAAATCCCTGATGGTACTATAACATTTATAACCACCTTTGAAGCATCAATAGGCCCATTGTTTTTAATAGTAACAATGTAATTTGTCTCACCTGAAGTCAAATAATCAATATTGTCTGTTATTTCTGCAATCAGATCTGTTGCATTTGCCATCGTATCCGTATCTATACATTGACTGCACTCAGGATAAGGATCATTAGTTGTACTTGTAACCTTCGTTTCATTTTTCAGGTCCCCATAAAAATTTAACGGAATGGTCATAGAAATGGTGTAGGTAACTTTTTCACCTACGGCTAAAGAAACGATAGTATCTTCCAGATCTTTATTTGTCCCACTATTTCCATTTCCTTGCCATGAAAACTGAGTTATCCCGTTTGGAATCAAATTATTTACATGTACATCATCAGCCTTTTGAGGTCCTTTATTTTCTACTGTAACAGTATAAGTTTTTGTCTCGCCGGGCGTATAATTATCTGTTTCATCTGTATTAGTCACCACTATATCTGCACCCGAGAGAGCCACATCAACATCGATAAAAGTGTTATTTGTAATATCCGGATCTTTTGTTTCTGAGGTGACCGTAACTTGATTAACCAGATCACCACTAAAAGAAGTCGGCACTTTTATCACAATGGTATAAGTGACAGTTTCACCGCTTTTCAATAAATATATATTGTTTTTCAGAGGAATATTAGTCCCCGACGAGCTATTTGTACCTGCCCAGGAAAACTGAGTTATTCCGCTGGGAATAAGATTATTCACTTTAACATTAACAGCATCCAAAGGACCGTTGTTGGTAACTTTTAGGGTGTATGTGCTCAAAGAACCCGGGAAATAATATTGTGAATTATCAGAACAACTCACCTCTATATCTGCATCTGTACCTTTTAAATCTAAATCGACAGCTTGAGTGTCGTCAATCGTAACTTTAGGATCGTACGGCTTCGTAGTCACTTCTGCTTTATTAACCAAATCCTGATCATAACTTAGAGGAACGTCAAAAATAACCTGATAAGTCAGTATTTTGCCCACGCCTAATGAGGGAACAAAATCGCTGACAGCAGTATTAATACCTGTGGTCCCATTGGGACCGACCCAACGGAAATTTGTTACTCCTATGGGTGGCGCATTATATATATTTATGTTTGCTGCCGGCAGGGGGCCAAAATTAATGACAGTTATTGTATAAGAATTTGAACCGCCCGGCACAAAATAATTTTTGTAATCAGTATTTACCACCTTGAGATTTGCCTGCGAAAAACCTTTAACTGCAATAAGCACAAAAGCCACGAAAAATATAACCTTCTTCATTCAATGTAATTTTATTTCATTCACTAATAAATTTGCAAAACATCACTCTAATCAAAAAAACAATCCGAAAAATATAAAATTTTAATAAAACCTACAATTCAACCCGATCAAAAAATCACCCATTCCACATATTTAACTTAATAAAATCGGATCCTTAAAAAACAAAACTTAACCGACAAACATCTCCTAAAATTACCACCAATACATTTAACCCAAAACCCGTACATCGGTCCAATTATTTCTGAACTGTTCCCGAAAGCTTACCAAAATTGACAGAGATTTCGTCTCAATCCTTATTGGGTTCGGTTTTACCTAATACCAAAAAAAGAACTGCTTATACATGGAGGGCACTGAAAAACTACCGATTTTCAAAAACCATTAAAAAAGTGACCAAATAAGGCTTTAATTTTATTTGATTACCATTTCGATTAGAAGGCGGCTATAGTAACTAAAAGGAGCGAAAATACAGTATTTTCGCTCCTTTGGGGTTTTTGTTGATTTTCCAATTTTAGGGACTTTTTCAGTACCCTCTTATAATCGCAGTCCTTTTTGAAATTAAATTACTTTGATTATTTTTTCAACACTTTTACCACTTTAGATTGATTGCCTGAAACAACCTTAATCAGGTACGCTCCCTCAGATAACGTTGTCATATCTACTACAGCATGAGATGAATGTGCAGCTACAGACATTACTTGCTGACCAAGCAGATTAACAACCTTGATTTCAGTAATTTCCTGATCCATGGTGATATTTAAAACATTTATAACCGGATTAGGATAATAAACCAAATGGTTTGTTTCAAAAATATCAGTGCCTAAAACTGGCTCTGTAACCGGACCATCATAAGCAGAAACCTTGAATGATCCATATTGGTCTCCTCCATTTTCCCAAACTCTTAAATACAGCTTTTCACCTGAAGTTCTCTCTACAAACGAAAGAGCTAGTTGTTTAAATCCATCAATACTATTACACGCTAACAATTGAAGATTATCCAATTCACCGCTATATACAGCAGCAGCAATATCTGTAATACCATCTGGAACTGTCTGAAGTTCGAAATTTAATCTACCTGTACTTGGAACCGTTGCGCTGTACCAAACATCACCTCCGTTAAAATTGCCGCAAGTAGGAGCGTTTATAGATCCTGTTGCGTCAACATTGGTTGAAGTTATGTTATGATCTTCAAACTTGGTTCCTCTGATCAGGGCTATAGCGCCTGATGCCTCGTCATTAGCTGGTTTAGCAACAATATTTAATGCCATATCTACCGTTATACCCCACACACCATTATAGCATGGATCGATAATAGTATTATCCAATATCGTTACGATTCTCATACGGTGTACACCCGTTGTTATAGACGCTGGCATTACAAATGTGCAGTCTAAGGTGTTCGGAGATGTATTTGCCGTTTTGCCATCTTTAAACACCCTTTCAGATTCTTCAAACTCGTAATTATTATTAACATCAACCCATACATTAACATTGTAAACTTGACCATTAGTGTTGAAAGAAAGTTTCAAATTAGTATTCTCTCCTTTTGCAAAATTTACCGGTGTAGAAGTATGATCTGAATAAGTAACATTTTGATTACTAAAATTAGCAGTCCCTAACGTAACATTTGTAATTCCCTGACCATCCATAGATGTCGGGACTGAAACGCAATAGCAACCTTTAGAATTTGTAACAAATTGTTGTTCTGGGCACTCTATTGCATCTCCTCCGTTAGTATAAGGAATAACAGTATAGAAATAAGTTGTACCCGGTATTCCTGCATTAACAGTATATGTAGTAACAGAACCCAAATCCACCTTATTGAGTACATCTGTACCACCCGAAGTAGTTCCAACGGTTATTTTGTAACCGTCAGCAATATTTACCGAATCCCATGTTATCTGTGTACCTCCGTTTCCACAATCGGCATTTGGAGTTGCAATAACATTAGTAGCACAAGTAGGCACAGCTTTTAAAACTTTTACAGAAACATCATCAATATAAATATCTGGACCGTTCAAGAGTTTTCTAAATGCCAATACCTCTGAACCAGGTGCGGTATCTATCAGATAAATTATATGAGTAAAGACCTTAGCCGTACTATTTGTAAAAGTTTTAAGTAATACAAAGGAAGCCGGATCGGAAGGGTTGGTAAGATAACCCAATTGAAAGCTACTATTTGCTGCGTTTCCTGCAAATTTAAAATCTAATAAGTGAGTTCCCGCACCCATATTTTTTACCGGAGGCAGGGCCATAATTCCTAACGATGAAGCAGTCTGACTATTCAAATATAGAGTCTCAGCTCCACTAGGCACCACAATCGAAGTATCAGAAGGAGCCGTTATAAATGCATTCCCAGGTCCTACTCTGTGCCAACAACCCCATCCGTTAAAAGTACCAACCAGATAATCATGATCAAAGTTTTCCTGAACGAAATCTACAGGAGCACAAGTAGTGGTAAAACTCAAAGGCCCGATCCAAAAACCTTGCGTATTTTCATCACATACCGTACGTACCCAAAATTTATACGTAGATGAAGATGTCAAATTACTCAGATGAAGATTTGCGATCTTATTGTTTAAGTCTACATTCACTGCATTCAAATCCAAATCTTGAGGATCCAGATTATCAGGTGTGGTTTCTGTTATAGACATTACATATTGCCATGCTGTTTCAGAGCCCGAAATAGTCCATTTCAAATCTGCCGAGTCAGACTTAACCAATTTAACTCCCAGAGAAGAAGGATCAGGACAAACCGGTTTTACCTCCCAATTCACATCGTCAATATATAGATCCAACGGGGTACTAGCAAGTCCTGGATTTCTGAATGCCAATTCCTGAGCTGTAAAATTAGTCCCCAGGTCAACTACTTTAGTCTCATAAACAGAAGTTGAACTTACGGTAAGAGTTTTTAGCAAAACAAAAGTCTTAGAATTAGACATATATCCTATGTCAAAACTTGCGCCGGCCATACTCCCTTTAACTTTAAATCTTAGTCTGTTAGTTCCTGCAGCCGCATTATTTATAGCCGGCATTGCCATTATTGTTGCACCGGCTTGAGCATTAGCAGACATTTTCAAAACATTTGGAGCACTGGCTCCCTGATCATTTACAATTGTCAAGAAGCCCGTATTACTAACAGGTCTCCAACAGAAAGGTATTAATGAACTGGTATCAAAATTCTCCATAATCGTATCAGCAGGAGCACACAATGTTTTAAAAGTCAATGGCAATGACCAGTCACCAAATACATTATTCCCACAGTTTGAACGAATCCAGATTTTATATTCTGTTTGAGGAGAAAGCCCAGTTGCTATTCCTGTAACATTCGTTCCTGAAACAACTGGATTTACAAAATCTACCGGACTAAGACCATCCGGAGCCATTACACTTGACACAGCAGTTACATATTGCCAAGCTGTTTCTGTACCGTTTTTTGTCCAAGCTACAGTAAGTGAATTTGATGCAATTCCATTCACGAATAGATCAGTTTGATCCGGGCAAATTGGTTTCAATTCCCAATGTACCTCATCTATAAACAACCCTCCTGTTCCCGTATTTTTAATCGCTAATTCTTCAGCAATAAAACCAGTACCTAAGTCTGCTCTTTTAGTTTCAAAATCCACAGTTGATCCTACCGTTCCTGTCCATACCGGAACAAATGTGGACAAATCTGACATATATCCAACTTGTATAGGAGAATTAGCAACTGTTGTTTTAACTATAAATCTCAATCGGTTCGTTCCGGCATCAGCATTAGAAACCGGTGGCATTGCCACTATAGTTCCACTGCCCATGAGTAAAGACTTCGGTGTTCCAGAGGAAATGATTACGCTGTTTCCACTATCCGCTTGTCTCCAGCAGGATGGTAAAGTAGTACTGCCTTCAAAATCCTGATCAAAGGTAGCAACTTGACTACAGAGTGTAGTAAAACTCATAGCGTCAGACCAAGCTCCCACGCCATCATCACATTTTGAACGAACCCAAACCCTATAGTTTGTAGAAGGATTCAAACCAGTTACCGATCCTGAAGCTGTTGTGCTCACCAAAGCAGGATTTACAAAATCAATGGCTGGCGAAATATTATTAGGATTGGTTTCTGTAGCAGAAACCACATATTGCCAGGCTGTTTCTGAACTTCCTTGCTTCCAATTTAATACCATTGAATTTCCTGATATCTTTTTAGGACTCAAACCTGTAATATCAGCACAAGGTGGGATTGCTTCCCAAATTACATCATCTACATAGATAGATCCTGCAGTACCAACATATCTAAATGCAAGAACTTCTGTGGTAATATTAGTCCCAAGTTTCATTTCTACAGAATCGAAGTCTTGATCTTTACCAATCTTCTTTGATTGAAGCAATTGAAAACTTGCTGGATCTAAAGGATTTTTCATATAACCCACATGAATAGCAACACTATCTACTTTTGCAATAGTAGTACCATCTGTCGCATAAGTAACAATGTCTACTGTAGCTCTCGCTCTGAATCTTAATCTGTACGTACCCGTAGCTGAATTACTAACAGGAGGCAGGGCAACAATAGAGGATGGAGCATTTATCCTTAAAACATTAGGGGTACTAGGGCCTGATACAGCACCTACCGTAACAGTTCCTGAAATTGGTCTCCAGCAATTTGGTAAAGATGTGTTTGTATCAAAGCTCTCAGTAAATGCAGAAACAGAAGTACAATTTGTTATAAATTCAATAGGCCCGCTCCAACTGCCTGTAATACCATCGGTACATCTTGGACGAATCCACAATTTATAAGATGTTGAAGCAGTAAGACCTGAAATAGTCGCAGAAACAGAACCATCAACTATCACTGCAGAACTAACCGCTACAGGAGGAGATAATATTGTTGAATCATCGCCAAATGCGTAATCCCAACCTATTTCAGAACCTCCCATTGTCCAACTCGCACTAATCGAAGTGTCTGTTACATTTGTTGCCTTTAGCAGTGAAATATCTGTACAATCAGGCAATACTTCCCAACTGATATCGTCTATATAAATTGAATTCGTAGATACTCCTGGATTTCTAAATGCCAGAATTTGCGAAGTAGGATTCGTCCCTAATATGGCCGCTACATTTATAAGGGCGGTCTTAGATGTTGAACTTATCGAAATGTCTGTCACCTTGGTGAAAGTACTGGAATAGTTATTTTGAGTCAAATAACCCACTTCAAGCTTAGAAGCAGCAACAGTTCCGGCAACTTTGAATCTCAAGATATAAGTCCCATCCTTAGCATTACCGAAAGGAGGAAGCGCCACAATCGCCTTAGTTGAAGTGTTACCATTCATTTGTAAAAGATTATTTCCTTCGGAAACATTGATAACAGTGGCTGTTCCTGCTAGTATTTTCCAGCAAACAGGCAAATTTGTATCGGTATTAAAATCCTGCGTATATTCATCCACTGCAGAACACATGGTACTTACATATAACGGACCCATCCAACTTCCTTTTGAAGTAGGACCACAATTAGAACGTACCCAAACTTTATATGCGGTATTAGGGCTTAATCCCGCAACCGTACCCGTAAGACTTGTACCGTTTTTTATAGGTGAACTAAAATCACTTATAACTGCAATACTATTTGGATCGTAAACTGTCGTATCTCCTACAACGTATTGCCACAAAGTTTCATTACCGTTAGTCGTCCAATTCAATTTCACAGAATTACCGAAAGCTTCATACATACTAATATTCAAAAGATCAGTACAAGATGGAAAAAGCTCCCATGCAAAATCATCAATATATAATGAAGTTGCATTTGCACTGTTAGCAAATCTGAAAGCTAAAGGATTAGCCTGATCGTTTGACATTATCTTTTCATTAACCTCATAAACTGTATTGGCTGTAGTAACCGAAATTGATTTTACCGAAGTAAAAGTAGAAGCATCCAATGCATCAGTCAAATAACCCAATTCAATCGTACCGCCAATTTTAGGTGATCTTACTTTAAATCTCATTCTGTAATTGCCGGACATAGTATCGATAAAATCAGGAAGCTTTACCACTACTTTATTTGCAGTAGTAGTATTTTTCAGTTCCAAAGCATTTGAGCTACCTGTTCCAACTAAAGCAGTCACGGCCATAGTTCCGGTTGTCTTATCAACTTTTTTCCAGCAGTCCGGCAAAGTTGTTGAAACATCAAAAGCCTCATATTTCTGAGCCACCGGGTCACAGCTTGTACTAAATAAAAACGGACCGTTCCAGGAACCCACAGAAGTTCCGTCACAAACTGAACGTATCCATAACTTATAATTTGTATTAGAAGTTAATCCGGTTATCTGAGCTGGTGAAGGAGTTGTTACATCATATGTAGTTAATCCTGCCGGAGAATTCACACTAACCGGAGCATATGCATACTGCCAGGCTGCCTGAGCAAAAGCCCAAGATATATTGATAGAATTAGCAGATGGATTTTTAAATGTGATAGCAGTTAAATCCGGACAGTTCGTGGCAGGTACAGCTTCCCAAATCACATCATCAATCCAAATAGACGTTTTAGTTGAACCATTCCAACCAACTGTTTTTAAAACTAAATGATTAACATTGTCAGGGATGCTCACCGCCATTTCAGGTGTGATTACAAAAGTGCAATTCTGCATGTTATTAGCAGTTGTACTGGTAATAACTATAGAAGTTGTGGTTAAGGCAACAAAGGAAGTTGCGTCACCGTAATTCGTAAAATACCCAATATCCACAGGCTTAGCATTTGCAGCAGCATATGCCTTAAATCGCAGTCTGTAATTTCCGCTCTTTAGATTATTTACTATAGGCAAATGGGCATAAACAACAGGTAAAGGAGCTGGACTTGCAGTTGCAACTGTCGAAAGCAATAAAGCATTTGAAGCCGATCCGTTACCGACCTGAGGAATTCCATCTGTTAAAACACAGCTTGCTGTCGCTGTTGTTCCTCTACCAGACCAACAATTAGGTGTCACCAAATTGGCGGCATCATAAGTTTGGTTATCAAAACTTTCGTTTAATGTACTTTGTGCAGGACAAAAAGTTTTAAAACTGTCGTAAAGTACCCAAGGATTAAAGGTTGAACCCTTATAGGAACGCATATAAATATAGTATTGCGTACTGGCTGTTAAACTTCCCTCTGTAACAGTTTGAGCAGCAAGAGATTTTCCACTGGTATTTTCTGATGGCAAAGTCGAGAAAGTGCTTACAATATATTCATATCCATCGGGACTTTGTAAATAATTCCCCCAACTAAAGGTCACGCTTGTGTCAGTAAGAGTATTTATCACTAAGTCTTTAGCATCTCCAAATGAATTACCAGGAGTCCATGTATACGTAAGTCCATTAGCAGGCATATAAAGACTGCTGGCCACTATTGTAGCGTCAGAAGATAATCCCGCAGAAGTATTTGACCAATCGGAAGTTTCCGAAGTTCTGTTATTGAAATTTATTCCATTAACAGCATCACCCCTTAAACCGACCTGACAAGTTTTTTCTGTGGCATTGGTAGAAGTACAAGCGCCATAGACAAATTCAATATTGTTAGTTGTTTCATAGAGCCTCACCTGAAAATTTAAGTTTTCAGTCGCCGCGGTAGCAATAGTCCTGATATAGTCCTTCCATTGAATTACTAAAACCCTATTTGGCTTTGAACCTTCTACCTTATATGTTAATGAAGAAGTGCTACCTTTCCCTTTTAAAGCTAGAGCAAATGGCGCAATTCTAGTCGCCAGATAATCCGGCGAGATAGCCTTATTTGAGGAAAGTGGATAAAGATTGCTATCAACTCCCATATTTACAGCGGGTGTATTAGCCGATTTTCCCAACGCAATCCATCCATTTGTATGCACTGCAAAACGGTCATAGTCTTCACCGTTATAAGTAAAGATGAAGTCGTCATTAACGCTATCAATCTTATATCCTGCTCCGGTAGTAACGGCGGTGCTACCAGTTTTTCCAGCTTCATAAAAATAAAGATTGGTATTGGTTCCAGTTCCAAGTACAGTACCACCAGTAATTTCAGGATAACTGGAAGCTGTAGTCGATGAAAATGAATAGTTCCGTACTTGCGAATAGCTCCATAACGCAGACATGAACATTAATAGTAAAATAATTTTCCTCATACATCAGTTAATTTTAAATTAATTTTTTGATAAAAATATCATTTTTAATAACAATTACAAAAAATTTTTACTAAAAAAACAAACAATACCAAATCATTTGTTGAAATAACAATAAGGAAATCAAAACATATTTGGACAAACACTAAACAAACTCCATTTACCTATAGTTAAAAGATTGCGTTCGCTTTGCCATAATTCATGTAAAGAAAATAGAAAGCAAAACTTAGTCGTGTTTAATCCCTTTACCCCAGATTACGCATTGCTTAAAAAATAACCGCAGATTGCTTCGCCTATTCGCTATTACTCGGGCGGCAGATTTCGAAACATTTTAGAATGATTAATTCTTCAAAGACACAAAATATTTAATCGTTTAATTTTAGTCTCAAATAAACATCAAAAGATTTTTTGTTTGCAATCTGTGGGATTTTAAAGAAAGAATACTCGTGAAAAATCAGCGAAACGAAGTTCGACGCAGTCAATCTATGGCAAAAACGAGAAACAATTTCTAACGCATAATTTAGTTTTAATGCGCATTTTGGCGTTTAGATTTGCGATAAAAAAAGGGACATCTTTGTTAGATATCCCTTTCAAGAATTATTTCTGTTTTCTATTAATATAAATCCAACCCTCGGCTTTCTTGTTCTGCTCATAATGAACTAGGTAGAAATAAGTACCATCAGGAAGTTGATCTCCATTATTGGATTGTCCTTCCCACTCATTTTTATAATTATCCTTTTTATACACGACAGTACCATAACGATTGAAAATTTCTAACCTGTTTACATTCAAAGCAGTCAAGTCTAATTTATCATTCATGCCATCTCCATCTGGGGAAATTCCTTTTGGAATCGTACAAGAAAAATCTGATACCGTCTTTAATTCTTCAGACGAACATCCCTCAGCAGTTGTTATATTGACAGTATAAGTCCCGGCTTTCTTCAAAATAATAGTATTTGCATTATCGGAAACCGTAAATACACCATCATTTGTACTCCATTTATAAACTGCAGATTTTGCATCTTGTGTATTATCATCAATATGAGCTGATAACTGATAGCTATTACCTAAACATCCTTGAGTGAATGCAATCATGATCGGACTAGTATCCTCAATCACTTCAGTTGTTTTAGACGTTTTGCAACCATAATAATCAACTTCCAAAGTGTAAGTTCCAATTTGAAAAGCAGTTAATGTTTTTCCCGTTGTCTGAGTACCGTCGGGAGCTGTCCAAAGGAATTTGATGTCAGGGTCATTTACATCAAAATCAACTGATGAAATCGAAATCGTTGTTGTTCCTCCCAAACACATTACATAAGGAGCATTTTCAAATTTAAAATTCTTATCAACTTGATTTGCTGCAATATCAAATGTCTGAGTATCGGCGCATCCGTCAGAACCATTCTTAAAGCTAACTGTATAAGTTCCATATGCCTTCGATCCATTTAATATTATAGAGCTTCCTTTTGCGTCCATCACAGTACCATTATAAGTCCAGGTGTAAGTAACGCTTTGCGGGTCGTAACTGTTCTCAACCGGAGTAACATTAATTGTAGTCGGTTCAGTTGGACAAATTAATTTTTTACCGCTTAAGGAATATTTCAGTGCAGACGGTTTTACATTTACCGTGAAACTAACGATCTGGCTGCAGCCTGTTGTACTATTATTGATTCTAGCGTAAATCAGTTGCTGATTAGTATCGTTTGTAAAAGCGGCAGGATTTGGTATAGCATTAAGACTATTATTAGCATCTGTCAAGGACGTAAAATATGAAACAGTACTGTCTGGGTTAAGGGGCGCCAAAATAATTGGCGAATTTTTAGTCAGATCAAAAACTGCTTTCCCAGAATCGCCACATTCAAAAATATCTACCGGAGTACCTGTAGCAATGAATGGATAATATTCAACAACCAGGCTATCTTCAGAATCACAATTTGTATTTTTCAAATGCGCCTGAATGGTATAAGTTGCAGCATCAGAAATAGTCAGATTCGGACTTGTTTCGCCGGCAATTTCTTTCCCATCTTTCAGCCATTTAATATCAAACAAATCGGCTGACAAAAGTGATTTTATCATATAAGTCTGATCTTTACAAAGCGCATTATTTGTTGCCACAAGCAAATCTGACCCCAAATCTAATTTACCAACATCCATACTTCCTCCTTCAAGGAATATGGCAGAATCAAATTTAAAATCTTGTCGGTCAGCAATCACTAGCTTTATATGGTAAGTTTCTCCTGGAACAACCGTCGCTTGAGCAACCATTGGTTTTGTGATTCCATTAAAATTGATAGGCGCCGAAATAGGAGATTTACCATTTGTCCCATAATAACTGTCAAAGTAAATGGCGTTTTCTGAAGTACAGTTCGGACTATATTTTCTATCCCTAATTTTTGTTGTTGTAATAGGAATACTCGTATTAGGAACAACCGCCAGATTTTTAGTTACGTTCGAATTCTTATTTGTTAACAAAAAAGCAAATGCATCTGTCGATGTCTCTTGGCATTGATATTCTCCATATTCCTCTGAGGCATACATAAAGTTGAAACTGATTTTATCTGTAAAAGGCACAAAATCGAACTCTATTTTTGACGCATTGTAAGTTATCCCTTTTACACCGGTAGCTGCATAAATAATTGCCTCTAACTGACTATCTCCCTTCCATTTAAACGGACCTCCTTCACTTAAGACACTTACATTAGGCCCCGGTACACTCGTCGCTGCCCCTGTAGATAATATAATACCATCCTTGAATGCAAAACTTGAAGCCGATTTCTCGAAATATCCAATACCGTTTACAATAGGAAAACCAGCCGTGACATTATCAGGATCAGTTCCCGTGGAATAAGTAATATTCGTAACATTAGCACATTTTGTCCCCAGTAATACATCCTCCACCAATTCTCTCATAGATTTTGTATCGTCCACTACAATTGGAGGTGGCACTGTTCCCAAACAGATATTAAAGTCAATAATTTGAGGATCCGTTGAGTTAGACCAAACTCTTACATAGTAAGTTTGACCTATCACAAAATTACCTGAATTGCTCGCAAGTGAAGAAGCTGCACTACAATATAACAGTTGTAATCCATCGCAACTTCCTATGTATACAGCGTGATTGATATTAGTAGATGTTCCAACTATGTTACTAATGGTAACATAATGTTTATTTGAAGTAGCAACAAACTTGTACCAAACATCATCATTTGCGTTTCCTATGCAGGTGTTTGACGCGAAAGAAGCTGTCGCCGCCGTTAGTGTCCCTCGAGCTGATTGAATACATGGCAAGTCAGCATTCACCGGTAAATCAATCGCATTAACACATTCATTATTTACTACCGGAGCAGGAGTAAGAACGTAGATATCAAATTTAGCAGAATTACCCGTATCATTTTTATCACCTGTATAAACCCTTATTTTATACTCCTTACCCTCAGTCAAATTGGTTGCCAGGCTTATGTTTGTAGCACTGCAATACAATTGGGTCAACGCAGCACAATCAGTACCTGAATACAAGATGTGATTCACATCGGTAGTATTTCCAACTATATTTTTTAATAAAATAATATGAGTTGTCGAAGTTGCTGTAAAACTATACCAAATATCATCATCCGCATATCCCTGACACGCCGATAAATGAGCAGTATCGGTCGCTCCTTTAGTGTTTCCTGAAGCTTTCACCACATAACTCATTCCATTATTTACAGAAACCACAACTGAATTATTACATTCATCGTTAACAGGTGTGGTAGCAAAAGTTTTAGGATCATTTAATGTCCAGGCTGTAGCATCAGAACCGGAACAGATCGCTCTCACATAAAAATCATAAGTAGAGCTCGGATCTAATCCTGTAATGGTAACCAGATTAGTGTCTGCCGAATAAAATGGTGGTTGCGGCTGAGTATTTACCGGAATACCGTTTATAGGCGCTTTGCCACCGGCAGGAACTACATATACCTCCCATTTTTCGGCAGCTCCGCTTTGGGTCCACGATAAAGTAGCCGAAGTTGAAGCAATACTTTCTAATTTAGGAAAAGTCGGCTTAGCACAACTTGGAGGTATACAATTTCCGGTTGACGAAAACAAAACAGTCAATGGCTCTCCTTCACCAGGTAATTTAGTATAAATCGGATCACCAAAAGGATTATAAATTGCCAAACCAATTTCATTAGGCTTTGTCCCGGCAGTATCCCAATAAATATCAAAAGGAAGTCCATTGCATAATGACACAGTTAGAGGGGGAGCTGTTTGACTACTAATGGAACCACCTATAGCTGATACCACAACTCCGTTTTGTCGTATTTGCATGGTACCACCGTTCCATCCGTTCTTCACTGAAGTTAAATTAATTGTGTAATCACATTTATCAGATGAAATACAAGTTTTTGTACTAAATGATGGTTTAGAAACAGGCCCCATCGCCCAAGCACTCTTGTCAGTATCAGAACAAATAGTCCTCATATAATAATAGTAAATAGTTGACGGCTCCAAACCTGTCACAGTATATGGTGAAGAACTAGGAGGAGAGGTAACTGTAATTAAAATATCACCGCTATTTAAAACAGGAGTAACCAATGGTTTTGGTGGCAATCCATAAGTTGGTCCGACTGCTTTTACCAACAATATTTCCCATTTATTATCAGTAGTACTTTCATTGGACCACGATATTTTTGCAGAATTCATGGTTATTCCACTTAGAGGAACCGATAACCCTACAGGTTTGTAGCAAGTCGGTACTGTTGTAAATATGCTTCCAGCAGACCAATCCGACGGAGAAGGTGAACATACTGAACGCACATAGAAAGTGTAAGAATAACCAGCAAGTAATCCCTCAACATTAAAAGTATTCGTTGTAACGTTAGAATATGTAGGTAGTGTTAAAGCATTTGGCGCTGGCAAATCTGAATCGACCACATAAATATCCCAAGCAGTAGTACCTTGTGGATCCCAATTTAAAGTTGCAGTATTTATTCCGATTGCAGTAGCGCTCAAAGAAGTTGGCACTATGGTACAAGCAGGACTGTCGCATTTTACGATTCCATTATATATGATGTCCCCTACTTTTCCAGTATTAGCGGGTTTAACATACAATGTTTGTCCAAATGAGTTTATCACTGAGACCGAACATTGCTCCGGATGACCTCCCGAATTGCTCCAATAGAGATCAAATGGCACATTGTTACATAAGGTTACTTGTACACTTTGAGGCCCCATCCCAATGGTAAAATCCTTACCGATTGTTGCAACCACAATACCATTTTGCCTTACATCCATAGAGTTTCCTTCCCAACCGTTACCACCGGTATCCCCCATTTTAAACACATAATTGCATTTATTTGTTCCATCACAAATTAATGTGTTAAAAAGATAAGGACCTGCCCAAGAGCTAAATTGTCCATTAGAACACACCGATCTCACATAATATTGATATTGAGTCGCTGGTATTAAATTTTTCGCTGCAAAAGAATTGGTATCTGTCTTTTCCCCATCACCTGATGGTATTGGTTTCCCCAATGTCTGTACAGCAACTTCCCACGAAGATGAATTAGAAGGATTTCCCCAAGATAATTGAGCGCTAGTGGTCGTGAAATTATTTGCTGACAAAGTATCTGGAGGCAAACAATTTTCTTCTTGAAGAATTAATGTATAACCGACTGTTTGTGTTTGAGCGCTTGAAGAAATCACAATATAATAAGTCAGTCCAGCTGTCACCGGTATACTGCTAATATATCGTTGATTTGCAGTAATATCAGCCATACCAGCCAAACACGGACCCGAAACAGGACATCCTCCGTAAATAAAAACAGATGAGTTTTTTGTTGTAGGTATCATTTTTACACTTATAACACCATTCTTTGTGGCTTTATAACTATAAAATACATCATTTCCATCTAAATAATTTGTTCCTGAAGGAGTGGCTCCGCAAGACACGGCTGTATTTTGAGGACCGTCAAATAAATCTGCATAATTACCGGTATCTTCAGAGGTTTGATAAGGTAATGAAGATACAGCGATTGGATCTTCACACTTTACCCCTAACGGAAGAGTCTTAAAACTAAAGGGGCCAATCCAAATGCTTTTATTATCTGTATCACAAACTGATCTTATATAGTAATCATACGCTAAATCAGGTTGCAAAGCCATTGCCGTGTAAGGCTTTGTCATAGTTGTAGCAGAAACATTCCCTTTTGGAACACTTCCTGACGGTACCAATTCAATTTCCCATTTTGAAGCATTGTTGTCAACCCAGTCCAAATTGGCAGTTGTAGCAGTAACACTATTCGCAACCGCTGCCGAAGGATCCAAACATTTGGAAACGACACTTACTTTATCCAAAAACCATCTGTCTCCACGATTAGGAGCTGAGCCCGACGGGGTTGGAGGCTGTGTAAAAATCTTGACAAAAGCAATGTATACAACCTGACCCTTATAATCTGAAATATCAACAATTTGTTCCTGACAAATATTAAAAGTCGTATTCATTTCAAATTCTTTCCATTCCTCAATAGTTTCATAAGAACCAAGTACACCACCGTCAGTCACAGTCGAAATCTTTACCTGATAAATAGTTCCCTGGTCGCCAGCTAAACCTTGTCTGGAATAAAATCTGAGCTGACCGTTATTTGGCACTTTAAATTGTGGAGTTACTAAATAATCATAACTAGTATTATTATCCCCTAAATTCTCTATATCCACAAAGACAGCGTTGTTTCCCTCACAAATGCTAGGCGGATCAGTAACAAGACTACTAATACTCCATGTTTTGGTCATACCAAATCCTTCCTGATACTTTGACCATCCTATAGGCAAATTTGTCGACCCCTCAAACCCTTCAGAAAACTGAGAATAGCCCACCAGAGAAAATAAAAAAATCAATAAATAAGTAATTTTCTTCATGAAATGTTAAATATGCAGTTAATATTATTAAACTTTTAAATCAAACCCCAATTATACCTAATTATATTCAATTATAATTAAAATTTATCGCATATATAATATTTTATTTTCAAAAAAAAAAAGAAAATAGTCAAATAATGACCTTTCGATAACAATAAAAATTTATGATTATTAAAATAGCCCTACCTAACAACCTTTAATTCAGACAACAATATCAAATCACTCTATAATAATGGGTTTTCAATTTCAACCCACATTTGAACAATTTTAACGTTTCACCAATCCATTAATACTTATTTGAAAAATTAGCGAAATCCATATTTTTAATCAAAAAACCTCACGATTCGGTTGATTTCGCATTTCAATCACAATCCCGGCAAGGAAAATATTAGATTAAGTTCTTTTTTCAAAAAAACACATCCTCCCTCTTGAGGAGACTATCAGGAGGGAATGAAGAGGATTAACTTAGCCTGTTTATGAAGTATAAATACTAGAAAAGATTAATCGTAAAAGATTGCCATCAATCCTCACAACTGACTGCCTGTTCCCTATTAAACAAAAAAAAAGAGCCTTTCTTTCGAAAGACTCTTTAATAATATATTCAGAAAAACATAAATTACAACTGAGGACCAACTTTTACCAAGTTTTTACCTTCTTCATTATCTGTATACTGAACGAAGTTTTTAACAAATCTTCCTGCTAAATCTTCTGCTTTTGCAGTCCATTCAGAAGCATCAGCATAAGTATTTCTTGGATCCAGGATTTCAGTATTTACACCTTCTAAAGCTGTTGGAACTTCTAAATTAAAAATTGGCACGATTTGAGTATCGGCTTTCTCCAAAGAACCATCCAAGATTCTGTCGATAATTGCACGAGTATCTTTGATAGAAATACGTTTTCCTGTACCATTCCAACCTGTGTTTACCATGTAAGCAGTAGCATTGTGCTCTTCCATCTTCTTAACCAATTCCTCACCGTATTTTGTTGGGTGCAAGCACAAGAATGCTTTACCGAAACAAGCTGAGAAAGTAGGCTCTGGCTGAGTTACTCCACGCTCTGTACCGGCCAATTTAGCTGTAAATCCAGATAAGAAGTAATATTTAGTTTGCTCAGGAGTCAATTTAGAAACCGGAGGCATAACACCAAAAGCATCAGCAGTCAAGAAGATTACTTTTGAAGCGTGACCCGCTTTAGAAACCGGCTTAACAATATTTTCAATATGGTTGATTGGGTAAGAAACACGGGTATTTTGTGTAACTGAACCGTCTTTAAAATCAATTTTTCCGTTAGCATCAAGAGTAACATTTTCTAATAATGCATCACGACGAATAGCTCCATAAATATCCGGTTCGTTTTCTTTACTCAAATCGATAGTTTTTGCGTAGCAACCTCCTTCGAAGTTGAAAACACCTTCATTATCCCATCCATGCTCATCGTCACCGATTAATTCACGTTTTGGATCTGTAGATAAAGTAGTTTTTCCTGTTCCTGAAAGCCCGAAGAAAACAGCTACATCGCCATCTTTTCCTTTGTTTGCAGAACAGTGCATAGAAGCAATTCCTTGTAATGGCAAGTAATAGTTCATCATAGAGAACAATCCTTTTTTCATCTCACCACCATACCAGGTTCCTCCAATTAATTGGATTTTTTCAGTCAAGTTGAAAGCAACATATACTTCAGAGTTCAATCCGTGAGCAGCATAGTCTTTGAAACTTGTTTTCGAACCATTCATCACGATGAAATCTGGCTCTCCAAAGTTTTCCAATTCAGCTTCTGTAGGACGAATGAACATATTTGTTACAAAGTGAGCTTGCCAGGCAACCTCCATGATGAAACGAACTTTCAAACGTGTATTTTCATTAGCTCCACAAAAAGCATCAACCACATACAATTTTTTACCAGACAATTGGTCAACTGTAGTTTTTTTCAAAGCATTCCAGGTATCTGTAGAAATTGCTTTGTTGTCATTTACCGCTTTATCAGATGTCCACCAAATAGTATCTTTAGTAACATCGTCATTAACAATATACTTATCTTTTGGAGATCTTCCTGTAAAAACACCTGTCATTACATTTACAGCTCCAAGCTCAGATAATTGTCCTTTCTCAAAACCTTCCAAAGAAGAGTTTAATTCTTCATTATACAAATAATCGTAAGATGGGTTGTGAATAATTTCAACCACATCAACGATACCATACTTTTCTAATGAAATTGTTTTCGTTAAATTCATAACTTACTATTGTGTTGTGTTATTTATTATGTTGTTTTTAATCGTAATTTTCAGCCATTACGGCGCAAAAGTAAAAATTAAATTTCATATATGTTTTATTTATAACAACATTATGCCTTTTTATTGATAACATTTAACAACAAAGTTATCCAGGCCGAAATTAGTAACAATCCTCCTATAGGAGTTACAGGCCCTAAGAATTTAAAATTAATTCCGGATAAAGATCGTGTTGCCAACAAATAAATGGATCCCGAAAAGAAAATAACTCCGGCCAATGTTAAATAAAAGATAGTTTCTTTTGTTTTCTCGCCTATCAAACCGGTTGTGGCAACAAACAACAAAAACATTGCGTGATACATCTGATATTTTACTCCTGTTTCGAACGAAACCAGTTCATCTGCACTTAAAACTTTTTTCAAAGCATGAGCTCCAAAAGCTCCTAAGATTATGGCCACAGCTCCAAACAAAGCTGCGGTAATAACAATTTTTCTTTCCATTTTAATTTATTTTATTGAAATCCCTCACAAAAATAAGCTTTCCAAGCTATAAACCATCAGTCCATCAACAAATTTTAAAACATCAAACCTCAACAAAAACAGAACAATCAGTATATTTGATTTTATTCTATTATCATGAGACACATTCTAATCATTGGAGCCGGCCGTTCGGCTTCTTCACTTATAAAATATTTACTTGAAAAATCAGATTCTGAAAAACTACACCTGACAATTGGCGATTTGTCTTTGGAATTAGCTCAGCAAAAAACCAAAAATCACCCAAATGCCACGCCAATTGCGTTTGACATAAACAACGAATTCCAGAGAAAAACCGAAATTCAAAAAACCGATTTGGTAATTTCTATGTTGCCTGCTCATCTTCATATTGAAGTCGCAAAAGATTGTCTCGTTTTCAAAAAACATTTAGTTACAGCTTCATATATCAGTGATGCGATGATGGAATTGAACGAAGATGTCAAAAAAAACAATCTTATTTTCATGAACGAAATTGGGCTCGATCCCGGAATTGACCACATGAGTGCCATGAAAATCATAGACAAGATTAAAGAACAAGGCGGAAAAATCACTTCCTTCGAATCATTCTGCGGCGGATTGGTTTCTCCTGAATCTGATAATAACATCTGGAACTACAAATTTACCTGGGTACCACGCAATGTAGTTTTGGCAGGACAAGGCGGAGTATCTAAATTTATTCAGCAGGGAGAATACAAATACATTCCTTATCAGCAATTATTTCTGAGAACCGATATTTTAGATTTGGGAATTCATGGCAAATTTGAAGCTTATGCCAATCGGGATTCACTCAAATACCAACATGTTTACGGATTGGAAGAAGCCAAAACATTATATCGCGGAACTTTAAGAAAAACAGGTTTTTCTAAAGCTTGGAACGTACTCGTTCAATTGGGAATGACTGATGATTCTTATATTATGGATAATTCCGAAAACATGAGTTACCGTGATTTCACCAATTCATTTCTGCCATTTCACCCTGTCAATTCGGTTGAAACCAAATTACTTCTGAATTTTAATTTAAATCAATCCGATGACATTTGGAAAAAACTTATAGATTTAGATTTATTCAATTCTAATAAAATAATCGGACTAAAAAATGCCACTCCGGCACAAATTCTCCAAAAAATTCTTTCAGAAAGTTGGGCTTTATCTCCCAACGATAAAGACATGATTGTAATGTATCATCGATTTGTTTTTGAAATCAACGGAATTAAAAAACAAATCGACAGCACTATGGTTTGTTTGGGCGAAGATCAGACTTATACTGCCATGGCAAAAACCGTTGGTCTTCCGGTTGCCATGGGTGCTTTACAAATCCTGAACGGAAACATTAAATCTCCGGGAGTGCAATTGCCTATAGACAAAAATGTTTACATTACTATTTTGAAAGAACTCGAATCATTCGGAATATCATTCACCGAAAACAAAATCTCTCTTTAAAACAAAAACCCGGCAATCCATAAGAACTGTCGGGTTAGTTTTATCAAATTATCGAATTTATCTTCTGTTATTATAAATCGAAATATAATACAATAAAGTAGCGATCGAACCAATTGCAGCCACCACATAAGTTCTGGCAGCCCATTTCAAAGAATCTTTTGCTCCGGCCTGTTCTTCACGTGTCAGCATTCTTTTGTTTTCCAACCAAGCCAACGCACGATTACTCGCATCATATTCTACCGGCAAAGTAATAACCGAAAACAAAGTAGTTGCAGCAAAAATCACAATTCCAATCAACAGCAATTGCGGGAAAGTTTTCATCATAAAAATCCCACCAATCAAAATCCATTGCACATAATTGGAAGCCACACTTACCACAGGAACCAATTTCGAACGCATTTGCAACCAGCTGTAAGCCGTGGCATGTTGAACTGCGTGACCACATTCGTGAGCCGCAACCGCTGCTGCTGCTGCATTTCTTTGGTTATAAACCGCTTCACTTAAATTAACTGTTTTATCTGCCGGATTGTAGTGATCCGTCAAACGACCCGGAGTAGAAATTACTTTCACGTCAAAAATACCGTGATCGTGCAACATTTTCTCGGCAATTTCAGCACCGCTCATTCCGTTTTGCAAATGCACTTTGGAATATTTTTCAAATTTACTCTGTAACCTGTTGCTCACTAACCAACTGAACAACATTATTAAAATCATTAAAATCAAATACATATTTTTTCTTTTTTTAAAATTCTAAATTTACTTAAACCTATCAAATATGAAACCAAAATAGATTTTCCTGACATATCATGTAAAAATGACACACAGATGAAACTAATTTAGCTGATTTCAATTAGTATCCGTTTTAATCAGTATAATCCGTGACCTATATAAGTATTATCCAACTAGATTGATAATCTTACCGGGAACGATAATCACCTTATTCGGCGTTTTTCCGTCAAGTTGTTTTATAGTTCTCTCATCAGCCATCACTATTTCCTGAATCTGCGAAACCGTCAAATCCAAAGGCAATTTGATAGTGAAACGCATCTTTCCGTTGAAGGAAACCGGATATTCTTTCTCGCTTTCCACCAAATATTTCTCTTCACAAACAGGGAAAGCAACAGTAGAAATAGAGCCTTCGTGTCCCAACTGGCTCCATAATTCCTCGGCAATATGAGGCGCATAAGGCGAAACCAAAATCGCCAATGGCTCCAATATCTCACGGTGATGACATTTGGCCTGAGCCAATTCGTTCACACAAATCATAAACTGGGAAACAGAAGTATTGAAAGAGAAATTCTCGATATCCTCGGTAACTTTCTTGATTGTTTTGTGCAATGACTTGTACATATCCGCCGTTGGTTCGTCATTAGTCACGATTGAACCATTATCATCAAAATACAATCTCCATAGCTTCTTTAAGAAACCAGACACTCCGGTGATTCCCGCAGTATTCCAAGGCTTGGCTTGTTCCAATGGTCCTAAGAACATTTCATACAATCTTAATGTATCGGCGCCGTAATCGTTGCAGATGTCATCCGGGTTTACAACATTGTATTTTGACTTCGACATTTTTTCAACCTCGCGACCAACGATGTATTTATCATTACTATTATTAACAATCTCACCTTTTTCACCAATAAAAATTGCGCCTTTATAATCCTGACATAAAGGATGCTTTTTGAAAGCTTCAATATCCAATTCATCAGAAGCATTTATCATTGAAACATCTACATGGATTGCATCAAATGTGACTCTTCTTTCAGGACTAACAGAATTAAGATATTCTCTTCTTTCAAATTCTACCCGGGTAGATTCTTCAATATGGTCAAATAATTTCTTACTTAATTCCTCAATATTACATCCATCTTCAATTTTTTTTCTCAATCCATTTGAAATCATAATATTGTAGACAATTGCCGACCATCCGGTCTTTGGATTTGGTCTAAATTCTAGTTTCAACCTATAAACAAACGCACTCATTCCCAAAATCATCCCCTGATTGATCAGTTTTTTGAACGGCTCTTCAGTAGGTGCGTAACCTCTGTCTTTTAAGAATTTGTTCCAGAAACGAGAGTACAACAAGTGGCCTGTTGCGTGCTCGCTTCCTCCTATATATAGGTCTACGCTTTCCCAGTATTTCAATGCGTCCTGGCTTGCGAATTCTGCATCGTTATGTGCATCCATATAACGCATCCAATACCAAGAACTTCCCGCCCAACCAGGCATGGTATTTAACTCTAATGGAAATACGGTTACGTTATCTATCAACTGGTTACTTACAACTGTGTTCTGCACTGTGTCCCAAGCCCAAGTTGTCGCGTTACCCAAAGGCGGTTGCCCGTCTTCGGTTGGCAAATATTTCTCCACTTCCGGCAACACGATTGGCAAATGTTTCGCATCAATCATCTGCGGAAGCCCGTTCACGTAATAAACCGGGAACGGCTCACCCCAATATCTCTGGCGGGAGAAAACAGCATCGCGCAAACGGTAGTTGGTCTTGCCTTTTCCCTGCCCGATCTTCTCTAATTCTTCAATAACTTTTTTAGTAGCTTCTTTATAACCCAATCCATCAAGGAAATCAGAGTTTACAATTTCGAAACCACTTTTTTCTCCATATGCCGATTCAGAAATATCCTGATTGAAAATATTTTTGATTTCAGCCATCCCGTTTTGACCTTTGAAGAAATTCGCAAAAGCGTAATCTCTCTCGTCCCCGCAAGGAACCGCCATCACGGCGCCTGTTCCGTAACCCGCCAAGACATAATCTCCAATCCAAACCGGAATAGCTTCTTTGGTGAACGGATGCTCGGCGTAAGCTCCCGTGAAAACACCTGAAATGGTTTTCACGTCTGCCATTCTTTCTCTTTCAGAACGTTTAGATGTAGCTTCGATATAGGCTTCAACCTCTGCTTTTTGATCCGGAGTGGTGATTTGAGAAACCAATTCGTGCTCGGGAGCCAAAGTCATGAACGTCACTCCAAAAATGGTGTCAGGACGGGTGGTGAATACCGAAATACTGGTTTCCCCATGCGCCATTCTGAACTCCACAGACGCTCCGACAGATTTTCCTATCCAGTTTCTTTGTGATTCTTTGATGGATTCGCTCCAGTCGATGGTATCCAAACCTTGCAAAAGCCTTTCAGCATAAGCAGAAATTCGCATTGACCATTGCGTCATCTTTTTGCGGATTACCGGATGGCCTCCACGCTCGGAAACTCCGTTTATGATTTCGTCATTTGCCAAAACGGTTCCCAAAGCCGGACACCAGTTTACTTCGGTTTCTGCCAAATAAGTCAAACGATACTGCAATAATATTTTTTGCTGTTCTTCTGAAGAAAAAGCGTTCCATTCAGAAGCTGAAAAAGATGCAATATTATCGTCGCAAACTGCATTGACGTTTACATTTCCTTCTTTCTCGAATATTGAAATCAAAGTCGAAATATCCTCCGCTTTGTCGGTGTCTTTATTATACCAAGATTCAAATAATTGGATAAAAATCCATTGCGTGTGTTTGTAATATTCCGGATTTGAAGTACGCACTTCTCGGCTCCAATCGAATGAAAAACCGATTTTGTCCAACTGCTCGCGGTAGCGCACAATGTTCTCGCGGGTTGTTTTCTCAGGATGTTGACCTGTTTGAATCGCATACTGTTCAGCCGGCAATCCGAAAGAATCATATCCCTGCGGATGCAACACATTGAAACCTTTATGACGTTTGAAGCGGGCCACAATATCTGATGCGATATACCCCAGCGGGTGTCCTACGTGCAAGCCCGCACCCGAAGGATAAGGAAACATGTCCAAAACAAAATATTTTGGTTTATCGGAATTGCTTTCAGCAGCGAAAGTTTGATTTTCTGCCCAATATTGTTGCCATTTGGCTTCTATTTTTTCGTGGAAGTATTTCATTCGTTCTATCTTTTGTCTTTTATCGGACTCATGCTTTCACAAGCTCAAGTCATTTATGTCTTTTTTAACCCTTTCAGGGTTTAATCCCGAACCATCGGGACTGAAAGAGTTATTATTTTAAAAATTTTGAAGAGCAAAAATACGTTTATTGCACTAATGTCAAAACTTTAAAGACGATAAACACATGAATAAAGAAATTCTTTATTATTTTTACCGCCATAATTTAAGCAAAACATGAGTTCTTCTTTCGATAAATTCCAAAAACGCCAATTAATTTCCTCTTATTTTTCAGCAGTATTAAGCATTTTCTTATTGCTTTTTTTATTAGGAACCTTAGGACTGTTTGTTATTAATTCAAAAAAACTTTCAAACGATTTCAAAGAAGAAATACCAATGACGGTTTTCTTCAAAAATGAAGCAACCGATACCATTATCAAAGCTCTTGAAGAGGAATTGAAAACAGCAAAATTTGTAAAAACAAGTGTCTATGTTTCGAAAGATGTAGCCGCAAGCACGCATTCAAAAGATTTGGGTGAAGACTTTGTAGCTTTCCTTGGAGAAAATCCGCTACAAAATTCTTTTGACATTCACCTGAAAGCTGATTACATCAACAATGACAGCATTGCAAAAATTGAAGATCGCCTGAAAAAAAACGAATATATCTCTGAAATTGGATATGACAAAATTTTGGTGAATCTGGTAAATGACAACATTGAAAAAGTAAGCTATTGGATATTAATTACCAGTTCTGTACTTGCAATAATTGCTGTTTTATTAATAAACAGTTCGTTGAGATTGTCAATTTATTCACATCGTTTTACCATCAAAACCATGCAAATGGTAGGTGCTACCAAATCGTTTATCAGAATGCCTTTTATTTGGAGAAGTATCAGACTAGGATTAATCGGTTCTTTGGCCGCAATTATAACTTTAGTAATTTCGCTCTTTACTTTAGATAAAAATTACCCTAAACTTGGACTTCTGGAACAACCTTTACTAATTGGTTTGGTTCTTGGAGCAGTACTTATTGCCGGTGTTTTGATTACCGGAATAAGCACTTTCTTTGCAACTCAACGTTTTTTAAATTTAAGAACCGAAGATCTTTATTAAAACTTTATTTAAAAAAAATGGAAAACAAACCTGAATTTTTATTCGATAAAACAAACTACAAAATCCTTTTGATTGGATTGGCTGTTATTGCCTTTGGATTTATCTTAATGTCTGGAGGCGGAAGCGATGATCCAAATGTTTTCAACGAAGAAATTTTCAATTTCAGAAGAATACGTCTGGCTCCAACCACCGTTTTAATTGGTTTTGGAATCACTATTTATTCTATTTTCAAAAACCCAAAGAAATAGAACTTTTGATTATTTTGATTGCCGGATTGTTTGAAAAATTGAATAATCCAACAATCAAATAATCCTAAAAACACACTTCATGACTTATATTCAAGCGCTTATTTTGGCCATTATTGAAGGAATAACAGAATATCTTCCTATATCTTCAACCGGCCACATGATTATTGCCTCTTCTTTTTACGGAATTGCTCAAGACGATTTTACTAAACTTTTTACTATTGTAATTCAATTCGGAACTATTCTTTCGGTTTTGGTTTTATATTTCAAACGATTTTTTCAGTCGTTCGATTTTTATTTCAAACTATTGGTCGCTTTTATTCCTGCGGTAGTTTTCGGATTGCTTTTCAGCGAAAAAATCGATTCTCTGATGGAAAATCCTGTAACAGTTGCTATTTCGTTACTGGTAGGTGGTTTCATTTTATTGAAAGCAGACAATTGGTTTTCTGACTCAGAAGAAGGACAAACCACAGATGACATTAATTACCCAACAGCTCTCAAAATCGGAATGTTTCAATGTTTGGCAATGATTCCGGGAGTTTCCCGAAGTGGAGCAAGTATCATTGGCGGAATGTCTCAAAAATTATCAAGAACCGTAGCGGCTGAATTCTCATTCTTTTTGGCAGTTCCAACCATGTTGGGAGCAACCGTGAAAAAATGCTACGATTATTACAAACTAGGTTTGGTTTTATCTGACGAACAAATCAATTTATTAATTATCGGAAACATAGTTGGTTTTATCGTTGCCATGTTGGCTATAAAATATTTCATAGGATATTTGCAAAAAAACGGCTTTAAATTATTTGGTTACTACCGAATTATTGCCGGACTTGCCATATTGATAATCCATTTCTTTGTTCTAAAACTAACTACTATTTAATGACAGCCGAAGATTTTCAAAACGGACAGGTTTTATTGATTGACAAACCTTTGCACTGGACCTCTTTTCAGGCGGTGAATAAAATGAAATGGGTTTTAAAAAGCCAGTTAAGTTTAAAGAAAATAAAAATTGGTCACGCCGGAACATTAGATCCTTTGGCTTCCGGTCTTTTAATCGTTTGCACCGGAAAATTTACCAAACGAATCAGTGAAATTCAAGGTCAAATCAAGGAATATACAGGAACTATCTTTGTGGGAGCCACCACTCCTTCTTATGATTTGGAAACAGAAATCGATCAGACTTTTCCGGTTTCTCATATTGATGAGCATCTGATTTATGAAACTACAAAACAGTTTTTAGGCGAAATAGACCAAAAACCGCCTATTTTTTCGGCAATTAAAAAAGACGGAAAACGTTTGTATGAACACGCCCGCGCCGGAGAAGAAGTAGAAATTGCTTCAAGAAAAACTACCATTCACGAATTTGAAATTACCCGAATCGTCCCGATGCTTGGGGAGAAAAACGCTGAAGGATTTGAAATTGATTTCAGAGTGGTTTGCAGCAAAGGAACTTATATCCGTTCTCTGGCTTTCGATTTCGGGAAAGCCTTAAACTCTGGTGGACATTTAACTGCATTGAGACGAACTAAAATTGGAGATTATTCGGTTACTGACGCTCCCGACATTGATGTTTTTGTGGAATCTGTCAAAGCCACAACATCCGAATCTTAAATTTCAACATAAAAAAAATGCCGCTACTTCAGAGAAGTAGCGGCATTTTCATTTTATTCAATCGAATTATTCAATATCCAGCATTAAATTGGTCAACTCATTTTGAGTTGAAACACCTTTGTCGTGCAAATACCACAATTGTAATTCTGCTTTTCCAGCTTCATCTACCACACCGTGTTGTGCTTTGTACTTTTCAATTGTATCTTTAGCCCCTTTTGGTCGGTCTCCCCAATTTCCTTTAACTCCTCCGGTAACTTTGTCAATTATAACCAATTTAGGAATTGCATTTCTTCCGTTAGTTTGAAAATGGCTCATCAATTCAGGATTTTCATCTCTGAAAACAATTTTCAATTCTATATTATCGGTTTCCTGAGACATTTTATTTAGAATAGGCAAAACCTGAGCGGCATCTCCACACCAACCTTCAGCAATTACCAACCATATATACTTCCTATTCAGTTCGCCCAAAGCTTTCTTGACTTCATCGGTCACAATAATCGTCTTGTCTAAACGATTCATTCTTGTTTCATTCAGAAGGCTGTATTTAAGAAGATCTTCAGATTGTTCGTTTCCGGAAGCTTTTCCTTCTTTCAACAAATCTTCAATTCTTTTTCTGTATTCGACATAAGTATAACTTTCTATTAAAGCTTTTGCTACGGTATTTTCCATAATTTTTGTTTTTATAAAGAGGTACCACAAAAGTAAGAATTTTGTAATCATCAAAAGTGACATTTATCACATAATAATACTTTTGATACAAAGGAAACCGGCACTCTAAAACGAATATTAATTTTACCAAAACTCTTTTCCAAAAAAACAGAATATGTCTATATTTGCACAACTCAACTCAGGTCGGAAATTACTTGAGTTTGCGAAAGCATGACACCTAATAATAAACAAACACAGGAATGAAATACAAAAGAATTCTTCTGAAACTAAGTGGCGAAGCGCTAATGGGAGATAAGCAATATGGAATTGATCCGGTAAGGCTGGCCGAATATGCTGAAGAAATCAAACAAATACATGATCTTGGAGTGGAAATCGCCATTGTAATTGGCGGAGGAAATATCTTTAGAGGTGTTGCCGGAGCCAGCAGCGGTATGGATCGCGTTCAGGGCGACTATATGGGAATGCTTGCCACTGTTATAAACGGAATGGCTTTGCAAGGTGCTCTTGAAGACAGAGGAATGCTTACTCGCCTTCAAACTGCTTTAAAAATCGAAGCAATTGCCGAACCTTACATCAAAAGAAGAGCAGTTCGCCACCTTGAAAAAGGAAGAATTGTAATCTTTGGTGCCGGAACCGGAAATCCGTATTTCACAACCGATACGGCGGCAGTTTTACGTGGTATTGAAGTTCATGCTGACGTGATTCTGAAAGGAACAAGAGTTGACGGAATTTATACTTCCGATCCGGAAAAAGATCCTACTGCAACCAAATTTGACTACATCTCTTATGATGATGTTTTGAAAAAAGGATTGAATGTAATGGACACAACTGCTTTTACCTTAAGTCAGGAAAACAAATTACCTATCTTGGTTTTTGATATGAATAAAAACGGAAACCTTTTGAAAATTTGCCAAGGCGAAAACATAGGGACAGAAGTAAATATATAATGATTCCCAGATTATTCGATCTTTAGATTTTTAGACCAGATGCTAAGAATCGAACTGTCGAAAAATCCAAAAATCTAAAAATCTAAAAAATATGACTGAAGAAATCGATTTTATTTTAGACAGCGCTAAAGAATCTATGGAAGGTTCTATTGCTCACTTAGAAAAAGAATTTTTGAATATCCGTGCAGGAAAAGCATCTCCGGCTATGTTGGGTGGTGTTTTTGTTGATTACTATGGATCTCAAACTCCTCTTTCTCAAATTGCAAAAATAAGCACTCCTGATGCCAGAACTATTACTTTGCAACCTTTCGAAAAAAATATGCTGACTCCTATTGAAAAAGCAATTATGATTGCTAATTTAGGTTTCAACCCAATGAACAATGGTGATTTGATTATCATCAGCGTTCCGCCTTTGACAGAAGAAAGAAGACGTGATTTGGCTAAACAAGCAAAATCTGAAGCCGAAGACGCAAAAATTGGAGTTAGAAATGTTCGTAAAGACGCTAATACCGACATCAAAAAACTGGAAAAAGACGGAACTTCGGAAGATTTTTGTCGCAAAGCAGAAGACGAAGTTCAGAACCTAACAAACAGTTTTATTAAGAAAATAGACGAACTTTTGGCTGCGAAAGAAGCTGAAATTATGAAAGTTTAATTTTCTCTTTATCCAATCCGCAATAGAAGTTTTTTTCACAGAGACTCACGAAAAAAGCGCAGAGATACACAAAGTTTCTGTAAAAAACGACAAATCGTTGTTAAACTCTGTTACTTAGTGTTTGTCTTTACGTGTAATAATTCTCTAACGTATAATTGGGGTGAAAACATAAAAAAATCCGCTTAGTGCGGATTTTTTTGTTTCTATTATATGTTATTGCAAACTGCTTTTGTCTATTGCTTAATTATCAAAACCGAAGGAATATCTTTGAGCCATTCGCTTCCTGAATCAACTAATTTTTTCCAACGTTCAAGGCTAATCAACATTAAATTCTGATCTTTCAAAAATTCGCTGTTCATTTTAGCATCATCAATAACCGAAATACTATCAGCATATTTAGCTTGCAATTCTTCCAAAGTGCTTTGTTCGCTTTCGCCAAAATTAGAATCGTTGCTCATAACAAACACCTTTGTATTGTTATTGTAAATAAATTTCTGCGCATATTCTATCAGAAAAGCATCTTCTTCATTCAAAAAAGGAATAAAAACCTTATCAACCGCTTTTAACTCTTTGTCAACCAAAATACCAACCGGAATTTTAGTTTTTGAAATTACCTGACGGGTTCTTTCGTCAAAATGAGAATTCTCAAACAAACCTTCTTTTCCTGTAAATTTATCCAATAACCTATCGGGATTTATGATACTGGTTGTAAAACCAATCACTTTACCCAAAAGTGTTCCTTCAAAAATTGATTTTCCTAATCCTACCAAAAGCAAATCGTAATCTCCTGAATTTGAAGTTTCGGTAATTTCGGTTTCAATATCAACAGTCGCTTTAAAAACCGTGTCTATATTTTGCCCTAATTTCTTAGATTCGTTCATTATAGGATCTAATTTCCCATGTTCATAACGTTCATATTCTTCAACATTATAAGCATGAATCTCATCGCTCAAGGCCAAATGCATTGCGGTAATATTGGAATTTTCTTTTTGTTTTTTCACCAATCCGGTAGCGACTCTTAAAAGCGACTTCCCTTTTTCGTTACTTCCAAAAGAAATAAGTATTTTAAATTTCCCTTTCTCAATAATTTCATCAGGAAGCAATACATCTTTCGTTTTGAAAACCCAATTGATAATATCCAAAGCCGGCCCGGTCATAAGTGTAGTTACAAGCGCCATAATTACCATCATGGTAAAAACTTCGGGTGTCAAAACTCCCAAATCCAATCCGATATTCAAAACAACCAATTCCATCAAACCACGGGTATTCATCAAAGCCCCGATTATCAAACTGTCTTTCCATTTCTGACCTATGAATTTAGCAGCAAGTGCACTACCTACAAACTTACCAACTACAGCAACCAAAACAATAAATCCGGTTACTTTCCACAAATAAGGATCATTAATCAAACCTATTTGGGTTCTTAAACCCGTGAAAACAAAAAACAACGGAAGCAATAAAATTACCGAAACATCTTCGACTTTTTCGATAAAAACATTTCTGAATTTAGAAATATCAGGCATGATAACTCCAGTCATAAAAGCTCCAAAAAGCGCATGGATTCCGATAATTTCGGTAGCATAAGATGAAATAATCAGTGTCAGAAAGAAAATAGCAACCACCGATTTATTCAAATCATTTCGGGTTCCGTACAAATCACCAATTCTTTTCAGGAAAGGTTTTACCAGAAAAAACATAACCAAAACATAGGCAAATGCCAAACCTATTATATACAAAGCACTGATGAAACTTCCGGCTTTTACCACTGCAATTACCATTGCCAAAATACACCAGGCCGTAATATCATCGGCAGCAGCGCAGGTAATAATAATCATTCCTAATTTAGTCTTATGAATTCCTCTTTCCTGAACAATTCGAGCCAAAACAGGAAAAGCCGTGATACTCATGGCGATTCCCATAAACAAACTAAAAGGCAAAAACTCTACACCTTCGGGAGCAAATTTGTGATATACAAAATAAGAAAGCGTGATTCCCAAAGCAAACGGAAATACAATACTGGCATGACTGATAACAACCGCTTCGTGAGCACGATTTTTAATAATTTTTAAATCGAGTTCCATTCCGATTACGAACATAAAAAGAATTAGACCTATTTGACTCAGAAATTGCAAATTTCCCAACGAAGCCACCGGAAACAATACCTGAGAGAATTCGGGAAAATACATTCCTACCAGAGAAGGTCCTAAAACAATTCCGGCAATAATTTCTCCAATAACCGAAGGCTGTCCTATTTTTCTGAAAACCCAACCAAAGATTCGGGCAAAAATAATAATGGTAATAATTTGTCCCAGTAAAATAGCTAAAGGATGTTTAATATTCTCTCCCATTGAAAAAAGGAAATCTTCCCAATGGTCATTTTTTTTAACAATTTTAAACAACTGGTTTCCTATTTCGAGTTCTTTCCCTTTAGAAACAACCCAATATATCAAAGCCATAAAACCACCTGTTACACCAAAATAAAACAAGGCATTCCTGAATTTTCTCATCTATTAACAATTATTTTACGTTCGTTTTATTTAGAATTACGAGTCAATGCTCTCTTTATTATTGAGAAAACTCGCACACTTTATTTTTCAATCAAGTTGCACAAAGATGGGAAAAGCAAAATTATATTTTAGAATTTAACGTTAATTTTTAATAAAATTTTAAGATTAAATATATCAAATAGAATTTCCAGATATAAAAACGAGCTTCTACCTCCAAATTTTAGCTGTTTTGTTTACCTTTGGCCCATTTTAATCTAGTTTTTTGACCAAAAATCAATGACAATATCAAATTCAAATTTCTAAAATCATAACCTGAAAAATCCACCTATGAAAAAAATACATGACAGAGGATTTTGGGAAACTACGGCTCGTTTTATCCTTAACAACAGAATTGCTATCATTTTCGGAATTGTTTTATTTACACTTTTTCTGGCTACTCAATGGAAAGACATCCGATTCACTCAAACCGAAGCCAACCTTATTCCTGCTGATGACAAAGTAAATGTTGATTACAGAAGTTTTCTCGACCATTTTGGCGAAGAAGGAAATTTAATTGTAATAGGAACAAAAGACCCTCAACTTTTTAGTCCAAAAGCGTTCAAAGCCTGGACTGATTTCATGAATTCTATCAAAGCCGACAAAGAAGTTAGTTTGATAATTTCTGTCGATAATTTACAAAAACTTACCAAAAACGAGGCTCTTCAAACTTTTGAATTGAAACCATTGGTTGACAATTCAAAAATTGCTGATGCTGATTATTTACAGGAAATAAAATCAGAATTGTTTCAAAAAATGCCTTTTTATGAAGGCCTATTGTTCAATAAACAATCAGGAACCATTCGTTCTGCTGTCTATCTTGACAAAAAAATTATAAATACAAAAGCGAGAAAGGAATATGTTTTGGAAAAACTGATTCCGAAAATTGAACAGTTTGAAAAAGAAACCGGAATTGACCTTCGTACTTCAGGAATGCCTTATATCCGAACCCTGAATGCCAAAACAATTATTGACGAAATTGGTTTATTTATTGGTGCAGCTCTTTTTATCACTTCATTGATCTTCTTTGTTTTCTTCCGGTCTTTCAGAGCTACTCTAATTTCGCTGCTAATTGTGATTATTGGCGTAATGTGGTCGTTTGGATTTTTAGGACTTTTGGGTTACGAAATTACCGTACTTACTGCTTTGGTTCCAACGTTGGTTATTGTAATCGGAATTCCAAACTGTATTTTCTTTATCAACAAATATCATCAGGAATGTCTGCTGCACGGTGATAAAAAAGTGGCATTGACAAGCCTTATTACCAAAACCGGAACAGCCACTTTAATGACAAACATTACTACCGCTGTTGGTTTTGCCACTTTTATAGCTACAAACAATGTGCTTTTGGCCGAATTTGGGGTGGTAACTACCATCAATATTTTAGCCATCTACCTGTTGTGTTTGTTTATTATTCCTATATTTTTCAGTTACATTCCGGCTCCAATTCCCAGACATTTGGCACATTTAGAACGAGAATATCTTACTTCTTTCATGGGATGGATTGTTCGTACTGTAAAATACAACCGAATCTGGGTTTATACCGTTTCGGGCAGTTTGTTGATTTTAGGAATTATCGGAATTTTTCAAATGAGAATTTCGGGCAGTATCATTGAAGACATGCCTAAGAAAACGGCTTTCTTTGACGACATTCGTTTCTTCGAAAAAGAATTCGACGGTGTAATGCCTCTCGAAATCATGATTGATACGAAGCGTAAAAAAGGCGTGATGAAATTATCTACGCTGAAAAGAATGGAAGAATTAGAAAACACCATTAATGAAATTCCGGAACTTTCAAAACCTTTATCAATTGTCAATTTGGTAAAATATTCCAAACAGGCTTATTACAACGGAAATCCGGAATATTACCAATTACCCACTTCTCAGGAACAAGCTTTCATTTTGTCGTATGCAAAAAATGCAGCCAAAAATTCTAAAGACAATCTGTTGAAAAGTTATGTGGACAAAACCGGACAATATGCCCGAATTACCACATTTATCAAAGACGAAAACGGAGAGAAAATGGAAGATATTGAAACTAAAATCAGAGCAAAAACCGATAAACTTTTTCCCTCAGATCGATATAATGTAATCATTACCGGAAAAGCTTTGGTTTTCCAGAAAGGAACCGGTTATTTGCTTGACAATCTTTTGTCATCACTTCTTTTTGCATTTGCACTTACAGGAGCTTTAGTAGCGTTCATGTTTCGTTCTTTCAAAATGGTTTTGGTTTCAATAATTCCAAACTTATTACCATTATTAATGACTGCCGGATTGATGGGCTTTTTGGGAATTCCGCTAAAACCTTCTACAATTTTAGTATTCGGAATTGCCTTTGGAATGTCGGTCGATGACACTTTGAGATTCCTGGCGCAATACAGATTGGAACTTTCCAGAAATAACTGGAAAATAAAAAAATCGGTTTTTGCAACATTCGACGATGCCGGAACCAGTATGTTTTATACTTCAATCATACTTTTCTGCGGATTTTCGGTATTCATGCTTTCCAGTTTCGGAGGAACCGTTGCTTTAGGAGGTTTGGTTGCTTTGACTCTTTTCTTCGGAATGTTGTCAAATCTGGTTTTATTGCCTTCTTTGGTTTTAACTTTAAACAAAAAACTGGCAAACAAACAAGAGCTGCCAGAACCTATGTTCGACATTTTAGAAAAAACAGAAGAAGATCTAAATTCATTCAAATCTAACGAAGTCGATACAAATTTGAACATAAAGTCTTTAATAGAAACGGATCTTGATATTGAACTGGCTGAAAAAAATAAATAATTTATCTTTGTAGGAGTTTTAATCCTGAAACATCAGGATTTTAAGTCCAAAACAAAAAACACTTCACTAAAAAAATGAAACATACAAAAGTAAAAGCGCTGTTGAACAGCACACAAACGATTGCAGAAGTTAATGCAAAAGGATGGGTACGAACTTTTAGAAACAATCAGTTTATTGCGTTGAACGACGGTTCTACAATCAACAATATTCAATGTGTAGTCGATTTCGAAAACACACCGGAAGAAATTTTAAAACGAATTACAACCGGAGCAGCAGTTTCTGTTACGGGAGCTTTGGTAGAAAGTCAGGGAGCAGGTCAGAAATATGAAATTCAGGTTTCTAAATTGGAAATTTTGGGGGATTCGGATGCTGAAAAATTCCCAATGCAACCTAAAAAACACTCTTTAGAGTTCCTTCGCGAAAATGCACATTTACGTGTCCGCACCAATGTTTTCGGAGCAATTATGAGAGTTCGTTCTGTTTTGGCACACGCTGTTCACACTTATTTTCAGGAAAAAGGTTTTGTATATGTAAATACTCCAATCGTTACAGGATCGGATGCCGAAGGAGCCGGAGAAATGTTTAAAGTTACCGCTTTGCCATTTGACGGAACTCCGAGAACCGATGAAGGAAAAGTAAATTACAAAGAAGATTTCTTTGGAAAAGAAACCAACTTAACCGTTTCCGGTCAGTTAGAAGCCGAAACTTATGCAATGGCTTTGGGTCAGGTTTATACTTTTGGACCAACTTTCCGCGCCGAAAATTCAAATACTTCACGTCACTTGGCCGAATTCTGGATGATTGAGCCGGAAGTTGCTTTCAATGATTTAGAAGACAACATGGATTTGGCCGAAGATTTCATCCAGTTTGTTATCAAATACACAATGGAAAAATGTGCCGATGATTTGAAATTTCTGGAAGGAAGACTATTGGATGAAGAGAAATCGAAACCAATGGCAGAAAGAAGCGAAATGGCTTTGTTAGACAAATTGAATTTCGTTTTGGAAAACAATTTCAAACGTGTTTCTTATACTGAAGCTATTGACATTTTGAGAGATTCAACTCCAAACAAAAAGAAAAAATTCAATTATATCATCAACGAATGGGGTGCCGATTTACAATCGGAACACGAAAGATATTTGGTTGAAAAACACTTTAAGTGTCCGGTAATTTTGTTTGATTACCCGGCAAACATCAAAGCATTTTATATGCGTTTGAACGAAGACGGAAAAACCGTTCGTGCAATGGATATTCTTTTCCCGGGAATTGGAGAAATTGTAGGCGGTTCACAAAGAGAAGAACGTTACGATGTTTTGGTTGAAAAAATGAGAGCTCTTGGAATTGATGAAGAAGAATTATGGTGGTACCTTGATACCCGCCGATTCGGCTCGGCAGTTCACTCAGGTTTTGGTCTTGGATTTGAAAGATTGGTGCTTTTCGTAACCGGAATGACTAACATCAGAGACGTAATTCCTTTCCCGAGAACGCCGATGAATGCTGAATTCTAAAAGAAAAGTTTAATCGGTTAATCGTTCATTCGGTTAACCGATTAAACAAATTAACGGTTAACCGATTAAACAAAAAGATGTTAAAGCAATTCTTAAATCTTAAATTATCTCAGAAATTATCTCCACAACAAATTCAGTTGATGAAGTTAATTCAATTGCCTACGCAGGCATTTGAACAACGTTTGTTGGAGGAAATGAATGAAAATCCTGCATTGGAAGCGGGTTCTGAAGATGATTTGAATGATGAAAAAGATGAGTTTGACAACGAAGAAGATTATTCCGATTTTGAAGATTCTGAGAACATCGATGCCGATGAAATCAACGTAGATGAATATTTGAGTGACGACGAAATTCCCGACTACAAAACCCAAACAAACAACTACAGCGATGACGATGATAATTTTGAATCACCTTTGGCTTCGTCTGTAAGTTTTCATCAGGATTTAATCAATCAGCTCAACACTTTTATTCTTTCGGATGACGATCGTGATATTGCCGAATTTTTAGTAGGAAGTATCGATGATATGGGGTACATCAGGAGAAGTATATCTGATATTGTTGATGATTTGGCTTTTACACAAGCTATTTACACCGATGAAAAAACGGTAGAGAGAATGCTGCAAATCATTCATGAACTCGAACCTTCGGGAGTAGGTGCCCGTGACTTGCAGGAATGTTTGTTGCTTCAATTGAAACACAAAACTCCTACCGAGAGTGTAGCTTTGGCCACTGAAATAATCGAACATCAATTTGATGCTTTTACCAAAAAGCATTACGACAAACTGTTACATAAATTCAATATTTCGAGCGAACAGCTTAGAAAAGCGATTCACGAAATTGAAAAACTAAACCCTAAACCGGGAGGTTCTTTTGCCGGAAACAGCAAAATCACTGAAAATATTGTTCCCGATTTTGCCATTCGAATTGTAGAAGGCGAACTGGAACTCACGCTAAACGGCAGAAATGCTCCTTCTTTGCACGTTTCGAAAGATTATCAGGAAATGATGCAAACTTATAAAGAAGCTGCTAAGAAATCGACGCAACAAAAAGAAGCCGTTCAATTTATCAAACAAAAACTGGATTCGGCCAAATGGTTTATTGATGCTATCAAACAACGTCAGGAAACACTTTTGGTTACCATGAATGCCATTATGCACTTTCAACAGGAATATTTCCTTGATGGAGACGAAACTAAGTTGAAACCAATGATTTTGAAAGATATTGCTGATATTGTTGGTTTGGATATTTCAACCGTTTCTCGTGTGGCCAACAGTAAATATGTGGAAACTCCTTACGGAACCAAACTTATTAAGGAATTTTTCTCCGAAGCTATGAAAAATGATCAGGGAGAAGATGTCTCAACTCTTGAAATCAAGAAAATTCTTCAAAATGTAATTGAAGAAGAAGACAAGAAAAAACCACTTCCCGACGATCAACTGGCAGAAATTCTAAAAGAAAAAGGCTATCCTATTGCCCGAAGAACCATTGCCAAATACCGTGAACAACTGGATATTCCGGTGGCGAGAATGAGAAAGAAAATGTAAAATTACGATTTAAGAATTCCGATTCAGGATTTTTGATTTCGATTTCACAACTTACACTATACCTAATTTTGAAAAGAATTCTTCCTCTGTTCTCATATATTTTTCATCCGGTTCTGATGCCTGTTTTCGGATTATTGGTTTATTTCTTATTCAACTCATCGCAAATTACAGCTCCGGAAACAAAATGGCTTTTTATTCAAACAATTGTAATAACTGTTTTGATGCCAATGGGAAGTATTTACTTTTTAATCTCATTAAAAAAAGTTGATTCATTAATGATTCCAAACCTGAATCAGAGAAAGATTCCATTAATTCTGCAATGCTTTTTTTTAATTCTTTTTGTAATTCAAACCAAAATTAAAGGTGTTTATCCTGAATTGTATTTCTTTTTTTGGGGAAGTATTCTGAGTATTTCAATTGCTTTTCTATTAACATTTTTCAAAATAAAAGCCAGTCTTCACATGATTGGCATCACGGCTTTGACAACATTTAGCATTGTTCTTTCTTTTCTATCTGAAATAAACTTTTATTATGCTGCTCTGTTTTTTATTTTGAGTAATAGTCTTGTTGCCTTATCAAGGTTAATAATGAAAGCTCATACCGTAAAAGAATTGATTATTGGCGGAATTACAGGATTAATTCCACAACTTATTGCGGCTTATTTCTTATTATAAAATATAAAACATTAAACCGAAATTCAGATTGTGCATATTAATGGGAACTCCATTGATAGCAGCCGATTGGAACAACGGATTCAAAGCATAATAAACACTTAAATTAAGAGTATTGTGCCCAAAAGCCAAATAGGGTCCGTACTGAATTTCATTAAAATCGGAGTTATTAAAGATTTTCTTTGTAACTCCCTGACCTTCATATTTTGTTTTGTCAAACAACAGATAACGCAATTTAAATCCCGAATAAATTCTCCAAAATTTATGACTTTCCGGAGTGGAATTCCTCCAGCGTAATTCCAACGGAAGATCTAAAAAAACCTGTTCGAGTTTGTTATTAGAAAAAGAATTATGGTTTTCAATCGTATATGTTTTTTCTCCGTTTACTTCAGAAACGACCAAATTTTGATGGTATTTGTCATACGAAAAACCAAAACCGGCGGCAATTGCCACAGTCCTGCTTTTATTCACAGGCATATCTCTTAAAAATCCGGCACTCAAACCTATGGAAAAGCCATTTTGCGAAAAATCTTCAGGCGGTTTTATAAGACTGTTATAAGTCAATCCCAGATAAAACTGATCTTCTCTGTACAAAGAATCGATTTTGGTAAAAATATCTTCGGAATTTGGGTTCTGTGAAAAACTAATCGTACCCGAGAGCAGGAATAGTAAAGATAAAAATAAACGCATACCATTATTTTGAGGGTTAAAAATACAAAAAAAGGCAACCCTCAGGCTGCCTTTGTATCAAATAAATGTTTTATTTCTTTTTCTTTATTTGGGTTTTATAAACAAAATATCCCAAAACTCCAACCAACAAATAAGGGAAAGCCATCAGATAAACTATTCCGTCATTGACTGCCGCTGCTTTATTCCCTCCGTCTTCCGATTCTAACGAAGCTCTGCACATGGCGCATTGGGCATTGGTTACAATAGGCATTAGCCAAAAGACAATAGCCATTAGCCAAAAAAACAGACGATATGAATCGAATTTCTTACGTTTTGAGACTATTGCCTTGTGACTATTGCCTTTTGACACTTTACTGAACATAATAAGGCGAAATCATTAAATATACAATTACACCGGTTACGGCAACATAAAGCCAAATTGGGAAAGCAATTTTAGCCATTTTTTTATGTCGGTCAAAACGTTCAGAAAGTGCTCTTACATAAGTTATCAAAACCAAAGGAATTACTGCGATAGACAAAGTAATATGTGTAATTAAGATAAAGAAATAGATGAATTTCACTATTCCTGTTCCGCCAAAAGGAGTCGCATCGGAAGTCATGTGGTAAGCAACATACATTCCTAAAAAAGCGACAGAACAACCAATAGCTGTTTTCATCAGATTTTCGTGCAAACGTCTGTTCCCTTTTTTAATTGCAAGAACGGCCGCAACCAAAAGAACTGCGGTAATTCCGTTTATAGTTGCGTAAACAGGAGGCAAAAAAGTCAATGGTTTAACATCGTAACCCATTTTTCTAAGATTAACTCCAAACAACAATGCTACTACCAAAGGGATTGCAATTGACAAAACAACAATCCATTTATTATATTTATTCTCTAAAGCAATTGATTTATTTTCCATATTTATTCAGCTAATAATTTTTTAATATCAAGTTTAAGCATTTCTACCGCTTTTTTATCGATTCCGTCATAATAAACAATCGGATTTCCGAATTCATCCATACGACATCTTATGTTTCCTTTTTTGTCTATCAAAGCAAACAAACCCGAATGTTCAAAACCGCCGGCAATTTTGCTGTTCATTCCCGCATACAAATTGAATCCTTTGTTTGATAAATCGAAAATTTCAGATTCATCTCCGGTTAGAAAATTCCAGTTTTTATTGGTTATTTCATGAGTTTTAGCATACTCTTTTAAAACTTCAGGCGTGTCATTTTTTGGATTTATCGTAATTGAAACAATTCCGAAATTAGGATTTGGCTGATACATTTTATCGATAGCAACCATATTTTTGTTCATTACAGGGCAAATGGTAGGACAAGTAGTGAAGAAGAATTCCACCAAATAAACTTTTCCTTTGTAAAAATCGTTATTGATAACTTTGCCTTCCTGATTTGTCAGATTAAATCTGGGAGCTGTTCCCACCTGAAATAAATCGGATTCTACCGAATCATCAGATTTCACAACATATAAACGACCTCCTTTAACAATTTCTCCGTTTTGGATTCTGTCAATTATTTTTGGAACGGCATAAATTCCGAAAACCAAAACAATCAACGAAACCCAGATATACGTTTTGTTTTTTTTCATTATCAACTAATTAAAGATGCTTTTCAGCATTATTATTTTTCTTAAGTGCTGCTCTGTATTCATACAGGATAATTTTGAAATCATCCAACATAAAATTACTCAACTCCGAAAGATGAAAAGTATTATAACCTTCTTTGTATTCTTTCTCATCGTTTACTTTTCGGCCTCTCAGATTTCTTTCTTTATCAACAATAAAAACATCCGGAGTTCCCAAATCGGTATTTAATTTTCCTCTCAATTTCATTTGCGCATGAAACTGATTTATTTCAGAAGGAGTTGCAAAAACAAAATGAAAACGGGAAACATCTGTAAAAGCTTTTAGAGAATTAACGATATTCTGAACATCATTTTCTGTACCTATTGGACAAATATAAACGAATTGTAAATCCTTAAAATCGTGATACTGCTTGTAGATTTTTGCAGTTAGGTTAAAAATATTACCTCTGTTTTTTAAAACATCATAACCCGAAAATCCTAAAATGGTAATTTTATTTTCAAGTTTTATATTTTCTCCGTCAAGAGATCTCCAATCACCAAATTCAGCAATTTTTGGTGTAAGTGTAGGTAATTTTGTAAAACTGTTTACGCCCGAAGCAAAAAAAAGATAAGCTACTATAGGCAGAATAAAAAGGGTAAAAAGAACAATATTTTTTTTCATTTCTTTGAATTCATGATTAAAACTTCAAAAAAAAACATCTCAAACAGCAATACTTTTTTTGAATTGGCAAATATACTGTGATTTTCGTTTCAAAATAATTTTATTCACTTAGACTTTTGTTAAAAACTAATATTATAAAACACTTCAAAATAACTTTTCGCTTTAGAATTTACCGGATCAACATCCAACAAAAACGACTGACGAAGTCCGATTTCGAAAGGAGCCGGTAAATTGAAAGGCGTTAAATTAAAAATCATTTCAATTCCGGTTGAGTTTTGATTGAATTCGTACGCCTTTCCTTGAATTTTTCCGCTGTCAAAAAACAAATTGGTATGAATTCGTTTTAAAAATAAAAGTCCGCCAAATCCAAAATCAGGATAAAAAAGTGGAAAACTGTAATTGGCAGAATACACCGTTTCAAGATCACTATTTACAGCTTGATATCCTCTGGCGTGCAAAAAGATATCAGAATAGAGATAATCATTGGTACTGAGCTCTTTTTTGTATTTAAAATTGAAATCAAGTCCGTGATTTTTAGAAAAACCTTGTGCAGTCAATTTTACATTTGCTGTTAATTTTTCGGCCAGAACACTACTTGTTAACGACTTATTATAATCTACCACAATTTGCTGTGACCATTTTGAGTTTAAATTTTGCTTTGCTCTATTTCTGATATTCGAAAACTGAAAAATGGCATGAGCCGAATTAAAATTCAAACCTCCGGAAAGATCGCCCAAGTCTTTATTATAATAATTGGAAGTTTTAATATTTGAAAAAACCGGCATCAAATTCAAACTCGTTGTATAAACAGAACGAGTCCAACTCAAAGGAACAGAAAAACCAATGTTTGCCGAAACTTCATCAAAATTGAACTTAGCAGCATAATTACCATCAAAAACCAATGTGTTTTGACGTTTTGAATGCTTATAAGAAGTAATAACAGGCAAGAAAAATTTAGCATAAACCGCATCGGCACCAATTACCCAATTTTTCTCATTGTCATTGTAAGAGGTTGATAAACCAAATGAAAAATCATTCAGAATATTATCGAATTGAATACCAACAGAACTGAAATTATCGTTCAGGGTAAATCCCCAGGTATGCAATTTCATACCTCTCAAAAAACCTTTATAATCTTTAATTTCATATTCGTTTTCGGGAATTGAACTTAAAATTGGCTTTTCTATAACATTGGTTTTTATATCAAATCGGGCCATATCAACAGGTTCTGTTATTTCAACCGGACTTTCATTTAATTCAGAAAGATTTTCCAAGACATTTACCTGAGTCAATTGTCGTCCCATATCGGTTTCTTCCGAAAGGTAAATTGTATTTCCGTCATTCGCTATTTGTGGCATATCCACACCAACGGCAACCGAAGTAATTTGTTTTATTTCCTTACTTCCATCGGTTTTCACACAATACACATTGTTAATTCCGCTAAAAGAAGCCGGAAAATAAATCCTATTATTTTTAATACTGAAAGGACCAATAGTGTGGCTTGTCCAAGGAGACAATTCAACAACCGAACTATTCGAAATATCATATTTGAGAAAAGCCAACTTCGAATTGCGTTTAGCGATATAAACAATCGCATTTTCATTTTCTATCCATTTTGGATAAGAAATAAAATCATTTTGCGGATTCGGAATCGTTTTTAAAACCTTTCCCGAAGAAGCATCGAGAATTTTTATTGTATTTCTAATTTTAGTATCAGAGCAAACTGTCAAGATTTTATTTCCGTTTTCAGAAAACACCGGACTGAAATATTTACTTTTCTTAGTAATTACTTTTTTAACTCCGGTTTTCAAATTATAAGAAACAATTACCGAATAAATCATTTCTTTTCTTCGTCCATCATTCCTGATTTCTGTCCAGCAAACAGTATCTCCTGTTAATTCCAAATAATCTTCGGTAGAATAACCAATAGTTGTCAGCTCTTTTTCTATTCCGTTTTTAATTTGAATTAATTTTGAAATATCATCAAAACTATTTTTTATACAAACAACAGAACCATCATCAAGAGTTTTTGGAAAAAGATAATTCGTCACAACACTTTTCGGCTTGACCGTAACTTCTTTGGTAGGAAGAATTTTGATTGTTTCTAATTCTTTTATCCATTTATCTTTCAAATCAGAATAGGCTTTTTTATAAAATTTTCGGGTTGTAAAACCTGTTTCCTTTTTCATAGCTCCCGAAAATGGATAAAATACCGATTTGTAACTCGCTGCATTTGCCAATGTCCTTGCCCAAACTTGGTCATCGTAATGATTTCGGCCATAATTGACCAAATTATAACCCAACACATAATGATTCGGGATATTGTTTTTGAAAGAACCATTGCGCATTTGCATAAAATTATAATCTCTGTTATTCAAAAACAAAGCTCTTTGCAATTCGAAAAAAGAAGGAGTCCGTCCTCTTCCGCTTTCAGACAAAAGTGTTTCTGAATGTACTGCGTCACCTTCGGAATACCAATTTGGAACAGCAAAAACTCCCGCAGCCGCCCAGGCCGATTCTCCACCAATATAATAACACAATTGAGAAAAACCTCTTCGGGTATTTGCGGCTTGAAGTACGTGACGATATTCATGAATGGAAAGTGCATCCAGCCAATTGAGTGTACTCAAAGTTTGGCTGTCCTGATAACCTGTGGCATAAAATTCAGACCGAAAAGGGGCTTTTGCAACGTAACCGTTTCCTATAGAATTATTAGTATTCAATAATAAATCTAAATGGAGTCTTTTATCTCCTACCGAAAAACCTTTTTCTTTGTTGATAAAAGTAATTATGTCTGCAATTCTCTTGGCTTCTTTCTCGGTCGAATCAGGAAAAATGACTTTTAATTTATCGTTTTTTATGTATTTCCATTTCACATTTGAAGGATGATTTCCGGATGCAACGGATTGTGAAAAAGAAAAATGACAACAAAACAACATTATTGCACAAAGAATGTATTGAAATGGTTTCAAGATTTTCAGTATTTAAATTTTATAAAATTCATTTTAAAATCTGATTATTCCAAATTTAACTTTGCATTACTTCTTAAAAAAACAGCAAAAAAAAAGACGGAAATAAAATCCGTCTTTTTTAAAATTAATTTATGTTGTTAAAAATTCCACTTAATGGTTGAATTTTTAAATACGTCAAAAATATAATGACCTTCTACCAAAAGAATAAAAAGTAAATAAATAACTAAGAAAATCAATGGTGCAACTACTGAGATTTTAAGTGATTTTTTCTCGTGCTCCATGTGCATGAAAGCCCAAACGATATAGTAAGCTTTTACAATTGTTAAAGCGTAGAAAATCCAATTCAATAAATTCAATCCCAATAGATGATTCATCTCAAGAGATTCCGGTTTAAGAATTCCTAAAATTACCTCAATGATTGTTACTACAGACATAAGTCCGAAAACAAACCAAATTCTTTGTGTATTTGATGCGTGTGCGTGTGACATGATACTGCTTTTTTTTGAAAATTAAACTAAATAGAAAACTGTAAATACAAACACCCAAACTAAATCTACAAAGTGCCAGTACAATCCTACTTTTTCTACCATTTCATAGCTTCTTCTTTTTTCGTAAGTTCCCAAAAGAACATTGAAGAAAATAATGATATTAATAACAACTCCAGAGAAAACGTGGAATCCGTGGAATCCAGTAATGAAGAAAAAGAAATCCGCAAACAATTTATTTCCGTACTCGTTTCTTGTAAGGTTAGCACCTTCAACAACAAGTGTAGCAGTTTCTAATCTTTTCAAAGATTCTTCTCTTGTCAAAACAACTTTGCGTTTTAGTTTTGTCAATTCGTGGTTTATAGTAGCATCATTTTTTGCCGCTTCTATATCCTGACAAATGTTTTCTGTTTTAACCAAAAGTTCAGGATGTGCTTTAAATCCGGCCTGAATTTCGGCAACCGTGAATGACGGAACATCATCTCCTGTCATAAACCAAGTAGCATCATTTCTTTCTAATTTTTCGCGTTCGCTTGGAATTGAAACTGCAAAACTTTCCAGAGAAACTCTTTCTCCTTCTTTGTTTACAAATTGAAGTAAGCTACCTCCTTTTGTTTCTACAGCTCCAAATTCTCCCTGAATAAAGTTTTTCCATTCCCAAGCCTGAGACCCAACGAATATCAAACCTCCTATGATGGTAAGAAACATATAGAAAGTTACTTTGGCTTTATTCAATTGGTGTCCTGCATCAACAGCCAAAACCATTGTTACAGAAGAAAAAATCAAAATAAATGTCATTAAAGCAACATAGTACATTGGTGCTTCAACTCCGTGCATGAACGGAAAGTGTGTAAAAACCTCATCAGCCAATGGCCAGGTTTCAATAAATTTGAATCTTGAAAATCCATAAGCGGCAAGAAATCCGGAAAATGTTAAGGCATCTGAAAGGATGAAAAACCACATCATCAATTTACCATAACTGGCTCCCATAGGCTCATTTGCCCCGTTCCAAATTTTGCTTTCGCTTTTCTCAGTTGTAACTGTAGTACTCATATATAGTTATCTGTTTTAAAAGTTTAAAGTTTAAGATTATTATTTAATGAAATATAAAAACAAAAATAAATACAACCACACAAAATCAAGAAAATGCCAGAACATAGCTCCAAGCTCGATTCCAATTGTGTTTTTTGAATTATATTTTCGTCTGTAATTATTAATTATTATTACCAATAGAGAAATTAATCCTCCTGCCAAGTGAGCTAAATGTGCCACAACAACTACATACAAAAATGAAGTAGTTACAGTACTTGTTGGTCCGGTTGCATACAAACCTACCTTTATCAACTCCTTAAATCCCTCAAACTGAAAGACTACAAAGAAGATTCCTAACAACAAAGTAATCAAGAGCATCAGTCCTGCCGATTTTTGATTATCCTGCTTTGTGTACCTTTTTGCCAAATGGAATGTAAAACTACTAAATAAAATCAGAATAGTGCTAACAAAAAATGATATTGGCATATCAAAATTTTTCCAGTCGACACGTGACTTACTTACAACATAAGCACTGGTAAGCCCGGCAAAGACCATAATAATACTCACCATTGCAAACCACAGCAGGAGTTTTTTTGATCTATTAGACCTTTCTTTATACTCGTCAATTGACATTTCGATCATTATCTTAAAAATTTATCTATTATATAAACCATTTGCAAGAGTGAAATATAAGAAACACTAATCAGCATCAAGGTTCTTGCTGCCTTAGCTGTTCTTGAATTGTATAATTTAATTGCAAAATACACCATCATCAGTCCTAAAATAAATACAGCTACCGCAGAAACCGGAGTGATAAATAATTGCCCTGTATATCCCAAAGCCGGAAGCAATGAAGCTACAACTAACCAAAAACTATAAAAAACAATTTGGGTAGCTGTTCCTTTATCCCGTTTACCTGTTGGCAACATAAAAAAACCTGCTTTTTCATAATCTTCAAACAAAAACCAACCAATTGCCCAAAAATGAGGAAATTGCCAGAAAAACTGAATCAAAAACAAAGTTCCTGCTTCAATTCCAAAATTGTTTGTAGCGGCAACCCAACCCAACATAAAAGGAATAGCTCCCGGAAAAGCACCGACAAATACGGCCAAAGGCGTAACTGTTTTCAGAGGAGTATAAACGCTTGTGTAAAGAAAAATCGAAATCGCACCAAACATCGCCGTTTTAGGATTGATAATATACAACAAAGAAAGCCCAATAATAGTCAGCAAAGAAGCAATAACCAATGCTGTAGTTTTAGACATTTTCCCTGATGCCACCGGACGATTTTTAGTTCTGTCCATCAAAGCATCCAGATCTTTTTCAATTACCTGATTGAAAGCATTTGAAGCTCCCACCATACAGTAACCACCCACAGAAAGCATTATTAACACCGACCATTGAAAAGGATGACTATCATCAAAACCTAACAAATAACCCGCAATAGAAGAAAACAAAACACTAATAGCCAAACCGGCCTTAGTTATTTGCTTGAAATCAGTAAAAATTGATTTTAAGTTCGTTGTTTCGTTGTTACTATTTACAGCTGTCTTCATTTGGATTTATAAAATCAGCCGCAAATATATAAATTTAAAAGAAGTTTGTTATTTATTTTAAAATTTCTGCGAATTTTTGTTTCAATTTGAAAGAAAAAAAGGACTCTTAATCGCTAAAATCTTCGCAAAATAGTTTTTCGAGGATAATTCATTCGAAAAAAACTATGATTTTACAGAATCTAACTTTAAAATTAGCAACCCTAAATCTATAAGTTTGAAATTAATAATCAAAATACATATTAAAAATATCAGATCTAAGTCCAACAGAAAACCAAAGTGTATTTTCTGAATGAATCAACTTAGTATCGGTTGTCGGATTAAAATCCCGATATATAACACTTGCAAAAAGCTTTAGATTGGTGGTAGGATTCAAAAGATATCCTCCCTGAACATCCGCTATAAGAATTGTAGTTTTATTTCCCTGTCCTATTTTAGCTCCCGTATCAACATATCGGTGCTCATCATAATCTTTATAAATATCGCCTCCATAGTTATAAGTATCGGTAGTTGTATTTAAATCAAATCCTTTAAAACCGTAAGTCAATTTCCCGTCAAAAAAATATCGGCCTTTGTGATAACGCACAATTCCAATCATTTCTCTGAAATTTGCTCCCCAATTGTGTCCCATACTCTGATTGTTATGCCCGTAATTCGTAATGGCATTACTATGAGAATACACATACGGTCTTATAGTATTAAATTCTGCCTGAAGCAACAGGTTTTTCAGATTAAAGGCATTAAAATATTTCACTCCTAACTGATAAGCGTATTTGTTTTTCCAACTTTCATTCATATCTGCCATATCTCCCAAAGAAAATTCATCCAACAGAAACTGACCGTACAAATTCACTTTATTATTCCACTTATATTTTGATGTGAGTGCCAAAAGTGCATTTCCGCTTTTAGACGAAGAATTAAACTCAACCGTTCTGTAAAAAACAATCGGATTAACAAAATTAGCATCAAATCCGCGACCGTTTGAATTATTCCAAACTACCGATTCATACAATCCTAAATTAAATCTATTTGAAATATTCCAACTCAAATAATGATGTGCCATGTATTTTGAAGCATACGTCCCTTCGGCAGTTACCTCAGGACGCACATCTTTGAGCCACATATAAACGTTTGTGTACTTGATTTTCCAGAAAGTGGTATTGAATTTAAAAAAAGGATACGGACTTGCCCCATCGCCCAGCAAAAGAGAACGATAACCATCTCCTATAAAATTTCTCCCATAACCAAGTTCCATGTTTATGAATTTATTCGGAGTGTATGTTAAATGCGCATCTGCCGAAGGAAAATCATAAGCTTCTTCGCCAAATTCCTTTGCAATTCCTATTCCGGGAATAATTGCCGGATTTCCTCCGCTTGGTTTAAGTGATTCTGCATAATGATTGTAATAATCGGCAAAAAGCCCCTGACTTTCATAAATGGTAGTAGAAAAAGCCAATTCTTTAAAAAGTTCTCCCTGAAATTGTAAACCTCTTGTATTTTGATACGTGTAACCAAAATCACTTGGTTTGCTTTTCCCTGCCCTTAAATCAAATATCGGATTTAATGTAAGCCAATAATCTTCACCCTTTATCTGAACCAGATTTTCATTAAACATCTTTCTTCCTACCCAGCTTCTTTTCTTTAGCAACAAACTTTGATATTCTTTATTGAAATCATAATATTTTGCTACTTCCGAATAGGTAAAAGGCTTAGAAGCTGTATGATTATTACTTCCCATTTGATTCATCTCGGCATCAAATTGAGCATAATAACTGTGAGAAAACTGTATATTCAACTGACTTGTGTTTATCGGAAAATCGAATTTCTTATAAACAATACTGTCTAATTCGGTCAGTTTTTTATTAGTTGCAATATTATTTTGCAAAACCCGCATCGCCTTTGTGTCATTTAGATTCGGATCTTTCAAAGGAATGGAAATCGTAAACGAATATTTAGAATAAGTCACATTTCCGTTACTGATTGCCGGTTTTATTTGCGGCAAAAGCGAAAAAACACGATTGCTTTCGGCAATAAGTTCAGGATAAATCGCATCTACATAAAGTACTTTGAATTTTCCCGTTGCATCTACTTCAAAAACTACCGAAACATTTCCCTTGAAATTATTCTTTGTCAAAGATTCCGGAACCGAAAAATTATTAAATACATGATTTTGTAATTGTTTATAAAAACAATTTTCTAAATCCTTACCATTAAAAGATTCGCAATTTGCAAAAACAGGAAACTGATCTGATTGTTTGCTTTGGGCCAATGACAAAAAAGAAGTCAGCAGAAAAAACAAGAGAAACGATTTTTTTATCATTTTTTGAAATCTAAATATTAATAATCGTTGTTTGAAACCTGACCATCGGCAATTGTTTTCGCTGCCGAAGTTCCTACTCTTTTCACTCCAAGTCTTACAAAATTCAAAACATCATCATAGGTTCTCACTCCGCCGGCAGCCTTTATTGGCAATGGCGATGCGTTTTCAAGCATTAAAACAATCGTTGGCAAAGTTGCGCCGTTTGGCAAATTATTTTCTGTCTTATAGAATCCTGTGGAAGATTTCACAAAAACAGAAGCGTAATTATCTTCCCTGAAATTATCAATTACCGTATTTTTTATTAATACCGAAAGTTTAATAATCTGTTGGTCAGAAAGTGCAGCGACTTCAATAATCCATTTCACAATTTTACCCGAATCAAGTCCTAATTTTGTGCATTGCAAAATTTCATTTTTCAATAAGGCGGCTTCTCCTTTTTTGAAAGCTTCATAATTACAAACAAAATCCAAATCATCGGCTCCATCGAGAATTGCTTTTCGGGCCATTTCCAGTTTTTCTTCCACGCTCGATTTTCCTTCCGGAAAATCAATCACAGTTCCAATAGTCACATTAGAATTTGATGTTTTTATCATTTCTTTTGCCAAGGCAACATATTCAGGCCGAATCATTATTAGCTTAAAATTCTCTTCAATAGCTTCCTGAATAAAGCTTTTTACAATTTCCTTATTCTCTTCTTCACTCACTCCTGCCTGAATTGCAGTTTTCAAATAAGTTGAATCTAAATATTGCCTTATGTCCATAAATTGATTTTGGATTAAAAAATTCACTAGAAAGTTATAAAAATAGAAAAATCCCACCGAAGTGGGATTCTTTGTGTATTTTATTTTTTGCTATCTATCAAACTGACGATTGCATAAACTGCGAGCGCTCCGGTTGTGTTTGCCAACACATCAAAAACATCTGCATGTCTTGTCTCGGTAAGCGCTTCCTGCAAAAACTCTATAAAAATCCCTAACGAAAGAGACAATAAAAAGGCTTTTTGCAATGCTTTCTTTAAACTTACATTCAATTTTAAACTATTGAAATATAAAAACCAGAATAATGTAATTCCGAAATGAAAAGAAAAATGCGCTACTTTGTCAAAATACTGCGGAAATCTCGGAAGTCCGCTTGAACTTGTCAGACAAAAATAAAAAACTATAAAAGTCCAGGCTATTGCCAGGAACAGCCACAGTTTATTATGCTCCAATAAGTTCTTTATAAGCTTCACTCGACAACAAGTTATTAAAGTCATCAACATTTGAAACTTTTACTTTAATCATCCATCCATCTCCGTAAGCATCAGCATTTACCTGCTCTGGTTTAGTAACCAATGATTCGTTGAATTCAATGATTTCTCCACTCATAGGCAAGAATAAATCAGATACCGTTTTTACAGCTTCAACAGTTCCGAAAACTTCATCCTGATCCAAAGTTTGGTCAAGAGTTTCAACCTCAACATAAACAATATCACCTAATTCTTTCTGAGCAAAATCTGTAATTCCTACAGTTGCAACATCTCCGTCAAGGCTTACCCACTCGTGATCTTTTGTGTATTTTAAATTACTTGGAATATTCATCTTAATTATTTTTTGAGTTAAATTTTAGTTTATTTTTTGAGTAGCAAATGTATTATTTTGAATTATATTTTTAAAACATTTCAGAAACTATTTCTGTTTAGTTTCCGAAATTATATCTGATTGTAAATCCTCCTCTAACATTGGTAATTGGGAAAGAGGTAGAAATAACTGCTTTTGAAAAAGCATGATCATAATAGAATATAGCTGTCAGATTTCGGCTGAAAGAATAATCGGCTGTCAGTTTAAACGACCACATATTTTGTCCGCCTCCTAATTTGTTATTATTATAATCCAAATATCTGATAATGGTTTGAGTATTTCTCATACTAAAATCGCCCTTGATATTGATGTCACTTCTGATAATTCCATTTGGATTATCTGAAAGAGAAGAAACAAACGTTACATCTTTTATTCTGTATCCCATTCCAAAAACATATTCAAGTCCTTTTACTTCGGTCAAAAGATTGTTGTCAAAACTCATAGACAATGCACGGTCTTTCTTGATTTCGGCAAGGAATTTAACCGAATTTTTCATCTCCATATCAAATTTAACCAACGGATTGAACTGCTCCACTAAATTGATATTAGAAATCAAAATTTCGCTAAAAAAGTTATTACTCTTATCTCGTCCTCCCGGATCTTTGTCATATTCAAAATTAGATCTCAAAGAATTGATTGTATAAACCGAACGATAACTGTGATGTACAGAAAAACGTTTAAAAGTATCTTTAAAGAAATTATACCTCATCAATCCGCTGTATTTAATAGTCCAGTTCGGAATTGGCGTACTTCTGATTGCTTTTAGCGAAACATTGGTAGCATCCTGACCTGTATAAGCCGAAAGAAATGCCGGCAACAAAACCTGTTGGCTATTCTTGCCATAACCCGAAGGAAATCCATCGGCATCCAGATCATTCGGATTATAAGTTCCGTCGATCGATGCTCTATTGGCAGCCAAACGATTGGCAACTACAATTCGATTATCTCTGAAATTATCAAATGCTTCCGAAGTAACTTCATTACTGGCCATGAAAGCCGTTGAAAACATCATGGTTGTTATAGAAAAATTTCCAAAATTATATGGCGAACGGGAATTGTAAATCCCGTCAGTAACATCATATTGCTCCGAAAAACTTTCCATTAAACTTCTGTTAGCAACCAAATCGATTTTGAACTCAGGAAACAAATCAATATTTGCGGTAAGATTTAATGTTTCGGCTTTTACTTCTGTATAATTCTGGTTGAAATCAGGATAAGTTGTTAGCCATCCGTTTTTAGCCGCTTCATCTCTAACATCGTCATGAAGCCCGAAAACGTATGGTAAAGAAGGTAAGCTCGAACCAAAAAATCCAACTCCGGGCACATAACCCGGCAACACATTTCCGGCAGAATTTGTATAATTTCCCTGAATATTTTTAACACAAGTCAAAACTCCAATAAGTCCATCTACAACCGGATTGCTTTTTGGCAAAGCCGCAACCGGTGCCGGTTTTACTTTTTCACCCGGTTTAGGAGGAGCCGGTTTTGGTAGTGGTTTTGCTTTTTTCCCTTTGGTTAGTCCCACATATTTGTAAAACAAATCCATATTCATAGTTGCATTCAGTTTGTGCGAACCATTGTTCTGAATTGTGTTACCCAAATTATACATGATTTCTTCACCCTGATCGGTAGTAGTTGTAAACGATGACATGGCTGTAGAAGAACGCTGCCAATTGTAATCTCCGGTATAAGTATAAGTCGATTTTACAAAACTCAACAATGGAATTTTATATATCGGAATATCATAATTCAAAGCAATCTGACGATTATGTACGTTAGGAGTTCCCGTATTCCAGTAATCTGCCCAGATATCCTGATTTGCAATTGGCATTCCATTATCATCCAAATAACTTCTTACAATATTACTTGACGAAGCAATATAATTCAATTTCAATGATTTGGTTACATTAAAATTAAAACCATATTGATAGTTGAAAAGGAAATTTCTTCTGTACAATGGTTCCAGGCCAATTCCCTGAACATCAACCTGACGATATTCCTGACGGTTGTACTGACGTAATAAGTTGGTACTGAAATTAATGTCAGAAGGCATATAATTGAAATTGAAATCATTCAAAAGTTTCCAGTAATCAGAACCTTTCATAAACTTCACCGTTTTCAATGGTTCAACCGGTTTAGGCTGAAAATTATAAACATAATCTAACGAAGTTTTTTGTTTTTGATCCAAATAACTCTGCGTTTCATAATCATGTTTTTGAATCTGATTGTATGAATATGAAAGTGTTAAATTCTCTACATCATAAATATGCGGTTTCTTTTCCGGAGCTTTTTCTTTTCTAACTCCAATGAAATTGATACTATTGGTTTTTGTATAATCTATCGCCCGGTTTTTGATATTTGCTTTTTCATCGGCATCGGCAGTAATAGACAACAAATCATTCAATCTGATATCGGGATTTTGAGGATCGAATTCCGGAGTTATTATTTCTTCTCCAACACCATAATTAAATGGCAGGTTTATTCCCCATTTTTTTGGCAAAAGTTTCCCTAAATTCAAATTAGAAACAATACTGTATTGCTTTGCATCATTTCGGCTTCTTTGATTTGGACCGTCCTCCAACGCTCCAAAACCAACTGTACTCATTCTTCCGGTAGCAGACAAAGTAACAAAATCGGCCATATTTGTATCCAGCGAAGCTACCGCTGCCATACCGCCATTATTGTCCATCCCTGCAATTCGAAGTTCGTTGAACCAAACTTCTCCTCTAATATTTCTGGCAGTAAGTCGGCCACCATCGGGATCTTTTCCGTCAAGCGTATTATTTTTTATACCCGCCATCATTGTTCTTACTAAACCAAAGTTTGGATTTCCCTTTATAGTAAGTTTTGTATTACTTTTTCCTACTGGAATATTTCCGTCAATTTCGTAATCATACTTTGTATAAGTTCCGTCAGGAGCTACTTCATCGGGTCTTTGCATTGCCATCATTTTCAATTTGGTAAGCAATACTAATTGCAGATCAATATTATTTTCTTCCGGCCAAATTTTCTCCGGAGTAGATGCATCGTTCCATTGAGTTACTTTCAACGGACGTTCTATCTGATAATAATTCTGATTCAAATCGTTCCCCAAACGAACAAAACCTGCCATCTCATTATCTTGTAATCTGCCAGGACTCATATCGTCTTCAAGAGCTTCGGCATGAAAAAACATTTTCAGTTTTTTGAACTGACGCATATCAATATTCACATTTTTGAAAACAGCTCTCGAATCTCCCGGTTGTAATCCGGCCTTTGAAGCTCTAAGCGCCAATGCTTGTTCATTCTGATTAATAATGGTATTATTATTATACAATTGTTCTCTTTGAACGCCCGGAGGCATCATGTATTTAATAGGCACTCTTGCCGAATTTTCCAGAACATTAACAGCCAAAACATCCAAAACAGTATCATCATCATCGGGATTATCATTATTTGGTTCCAATGAATTCAGATAACGTCTCCAATCTCCTCTTACTAAATCTAAAGCTCCAAAACGGATTGTAATTTCTTTTGAAAATCCGGTTAAGAAAATTCTCATAAACTGAATCGACCTGAAATCTTCTATTCCTCCAAATTTTACCTGACTGGCTCCCTGATCTATCGGAACTTTGAACTGAATCCATCTTGATTTCAAATCGGCACCACCGGCAGGATTCGTTACAACCGATTCTTTAATATCGGTAACATAATTTTCTCCCACCACCATAGTTGGTTTTAAATCGATGTTGTATTGAAAATAAGCATTAATCGTGTTCATAGTATTATCACGATTAATATCCTCAACATCGGGAACAGCTACATTTCCTCTTTTTGTATTAGAAACATCAACAGGCGAATTATTTTCAACACCGTTATAATTTTTATATCGTTCTAAAACAGAACCTTCGGCTTCAAGAAAATATTTATAATTATCATACGCCGGATCTGCCATTGCAGCAAATTGAGCCGGGAAGAATGCCGCTTCTTCGGCATCATTCAATCCGTCAAATCCAACATCCTGAACACTTCTGTTTGAATTGTTAGTATCAAAAGCATAAATCAAAGATTGAGATGAAGGTACACCTCCCCAAATTGTTTTTGTTGTTTTCTGGGCAGAACCGGCTTCGGGCAATCCATTTTCATATTGCTTGCGTCCGTCTCTCAAAATATCTTCCGAAATTTGACCTAAATTAAAAAATATCTTCCCTGTATTTTCAGCTGGAACCTGATTATTGAAATACGGATCTAACATCCAGAACTGAATGTATTCAACATTGCCCTGTTCAAAGTTGGTTGAAGTAATTGATCGCATAATTCCTCCAAAATTATCTGTCGGATTCGGCAATGCATTTCCAACAGACTGCGGATTAAAATTATAAGGACCGCGTTCTTCTGGATAATATGTTAAATCAAAAGTATTTACAACTGTCGTTTGTCCGGCGGCAATATCTGTATTTGGATATAACTCTTTTATATAAACCCGTCTTACGGCATCCATAGCCATATCGACATCACTAATTCCGGATGGACGCTGATTGGTATAAAAAATAGGATCAATTGTTCTCCAGGCAAGTTTAGCTCTTTTGTAACCGTCTGCCAAGCTAAACGGAGGTTCTTGTCCGTCTATTAATCCAAAATTATTATAAGGCAAACCACTTTTCCATAAAGGTACAGAAGACATAACCCAAGCCAATGGTGCCTTAACATCAATTGTAGTTTGCGAACCTTCAAAATCGTCAATATAAATTGTTGCTTCTCCCTGAAACTTATCGGCATCCGGAGAATCTGGTCGCAAATAAGCTACTTCTCCTCTGAAAGAAATATTAGAAGGCACATCGGTCGAAACATTTGGAAGTTTATTTACCAATCTGGTAAACAAAGGGATTTCAGAAGAATAATTAGTGTTGAATCCGAAAATACTATTATTTACCGATTCCTGTCCGTAATTTGACTTTTGGGTAAATGGTCTTTCTGACATTCTGAGAAAAGTACCTCCTACAAGAAAATCTTTTGAAATTTTATGTTCAACATTCAATCCCATAAAACGTCGGGTTTGTTGACCAAAAACAGAATTATTTTCCAAAGAAATATCAATAGGTACGTTTGAATTTTGCAACGAAGGATCTAATATCTGAACCGTTCCTCTTTGATAATTTACAGAATAATCAACTCCTTCAACCAGTCTTCTTCCTCCGGCCGTTACTATAACCGAACCCTTGGGAACGTTGAAAGCACCAATAGAAATCCCGTCTCCGCTTGTTGATTTATATTTACCTCTAAGTTGAAATTTATTTTTATCTATATTTTGCAAAGCTCCGGCCGAAGTACTTCGGTACATTTCCCGGTAAACATACTTTGCCTGATTAGAGTTGTATGTTGTTGGATCGTTATAAGATTCTAATGTTGTATTATCCTTTAATTTATTAAACAAATATTCTCCAAAAGGTTCTACCGTTGTAAAAATGATTCTTCCGTTTTGAGTATCAACGGTCATTCCCGGAATAAAATCGAAGAAACCATCTCCTCCTTCCTGAGGGTCATTTGTGAAATTTAATTTATCTAAATTAAAAACTCTCAACAACGGAGTTTGTTCTACCGAAGCCGGCAGCGGAGTAGTTCCGGCAGCCGTAATATAATTCAAAGGAGAAGGGTCTGTATATAAAATATTGAACTTAAAATCTTCTCTTTCTAACTGACCTCCCAAAGCAATCTGATAAATATTCTTCATCATCAAATTCCAAACAGGAGCCGTAAATCCGGTGTTTGAATTTTGAATATTGGTAATACTACTTTTAAGCATTTTCAAAACCAAACTCTGAGTAGATACTGTAGGATTTTCAGGATCGTCACCCGGAGTAACTTCTGTAGATAAAACCCCGTCATTTCCAAACTCCCCTACCTGATACACTTTGTCTCCCATAGTATATTGATAAGCCACCGCCAAAACTTCGTCATTTGCTAATCTTTGCTGCAACGAAATATAACCCAATTGCGGATGAAACGTAAATTCGTTTGGTGTTAATTTTCGGGCGCTTTCCAGTTTTGAATAATCCTGACCTTCGGCAATTACAGTTCCGGCAGGAACATTGAATGCAGAACTGTTTGTTGTAACAATTTCACGGATTTCAGGTTTTAAATATCCTGTTCCGGTTGCAATCAAAGCCGGATCGTATTTATTATTTTTATTATCCGTAGGATCATCGCCTGGTCCCTGATCTATAAAGAAATCGGCCGGTAATGGATAAATATTAACAATTTCATTCGGGTTGTGATTTGACAGCTGTGATTCTCCCAAATCCTGAAGAGCAATAATATTTCTGAGATTGTTTTCTGTAGTACTTATTTTATTCTGTCTGTTGGTAACCCAAACCTCTACTCTGGTAACCTGAACCCTGCTGTCAATAACCGGATAATTCTTCAAAGAAGCATCATATTTATTTCTGAAATATTGAGAAAGGAAAAAGTGTCTCCCAAAATCATAATCCAAAGCAAACATATTGAACTCCTGAATTGTTCCTCCTCCTTGGGCAATGATTGATTTAGTTTGCGATTTTTGTTCAGAGAAAACTCCTGTTACCGTTGTTTTTCCGAATTGAAGTTCCGTTTTTACCCCAAACAAACTCTGAGATCCTTTTATCAAACTACTGCTCAAAGGCATACTTACGTTACCTACTTCCAGTTTTCTTAGAATATTGTCTTCTTCGGGAGTATATTCAAGTTTAATTAAATTTTGAAATGCAAAGGTCGATTGTGTGTCATAATTTACATTAACACCCAATCGGGTTCCTACTTTTCCCATCAAACTCATACTGATTCTCTGATTGAAATCGAAAGTTGTAGTAGATCTGTTTCTTGGAGAAAATGATGGATTATCTTGTTTGGTGTATCTGAAACCCAAATCCATTTCGACAGAACCGGTAGGTTTAATATCAATAGTATTACTCCCGAATATACTTTCAAAAAATCCGGAATTAACATAATATCTGGGCAACAAATCTTTTTTAGCTTCTTCTGTTCCCTCCTTTTTTCCGTCAATTGCAGCGAGTTTTTGCTTAAAATACTTTCGCATAGATTCGCGCATCATCAAATCCTCATACTCTTTTGGAGTCAGAATCTTTGGATAATTCACATTATAACCGCTAACAGTACTTGTATAAATATACTTATCTATAGCCGGATCATAAGTGTAAGATTCTTCTATGCTCGGTGGATTTTTCAGAACTATTTTACCTCTGTTATACCCAACAGTATCGGCAGGTTTATCATTATCCTGACCATAACCAATGTATGTAAAAAACAGAACCAGTATGGAAATACCGGTTTGAATAAAATTATTTTTTTTCTCGAATAAATTCACTGTTTTCAAATACTATAAATTTTTCAATGCCTGTTTGATGATAAATTCAACCGAAGCATCGGGATGTTCTTTCACTATTTTTTCGATAACTTTTTCTGATGTTTTTCTTACAAAACCAAGAACTTCTAGGGCTGATAACGCTTCATCCCGGTTTCTATTGTCTGCCTTTGCAAAAACTTCGTCTATATCGAATAACTTCAATACTTTTTCTTTCAAATCCAAAATGGCTCTCTGAGCAGTTTTGGCTCCAATCCCTTTGATAGACTGGATCATAGCCACATCTCCCGAAGCAATTGCATTGACAATTTGTTTTGGTTCCAAAGAAGAAAGCATTGTTCTGGCAATTCCGGCTCCGATTCCCGAAACAGAAATTAAAAGTTTAAAAATCTCTCTTTCCGATTTTTGGGCAAACCCGTACAAAGTATGAGAATCTTCTTTTATTTGAAGATAAGTATAAAGTTTTACCAATTCAGAATTAGGCAACTGAGAAAAAGTATGAAGCGAAATATTAATATGATAACCCACTCCGCCGCAATCAATCACGACTTCTGTAGGCGATTTTTCTACCATTTTTCCTTGTATTTGTGCTATCATAATTTTTCCGAAAGTACTTTATTCTTATTATTTTCTGTTAACCAGTTTTTTCTCTTTCTCCTGAGCATCAACAACGGCTACTGCCGCCATATTTACCATTTCTTCTACACTGGCTCCTAATTGGAAAATATGAACCGGTTTATCCATTCCCAAAATAATTGGCCCAATTGAACCAATTTTGTTTAATTCTTTCAGCATTTTGTATGCAATATTCGCCGATTCCAGATTTGGAAAAATAAAAGTATTCACTTTTTTTCCGGCTAATTTAGAAAATGGAAACTTAGCTTTAAGCATATCCGGATTCAAAGCAAAATCAGTTTGAATTTCTCCATCTACAATCAAATCAGGATAATTTTCATGTAAATAAGCTACTGCTTTTGAAATTTTAGAAACATTCGGATTAATTGATGACCCAAAATTAGAATACGAAAGCATTGCAATTACCGGTTCCATTCCAAACATTCTCACTGTTTTAGCTGCCATTAAAGCAATTTTTGCCAAATCATCGGCACTTGGATCCGGATTAATAGCCGTATCAGACAAGAATATAGGTCCTCTGGCAGTCATCATGATGTTGGCCGTAGCAAACAAAGAAACTCCCGGAGCCTTGTCTATCAGCTGCATCATTGGTTTTATAACTGTAGGGTAACTTCTTGAAAAACCTGTTACCAAACAATCGGCATCGCCCTGATTAACCATCATAGCGGCAAAATAATTTCTCTCGCGCATCCATTTTTGAGCATCCAATAAAGACAATCCTTTTCTTTGTCGGTCTTGCCAATAAATATCTGCATATCTATATCTGCGTTCTTTTTCTTCGGGAGTTTTTGGATCATAAATCGGAACATCAGCTGTAAAACCTAATTCCGCTTTCAATTCCAGAATAATTTCTTTATCTCCCAACAAAATAGGATGACCTATTTTCTCTTCATAAACAATTTGTGCTGCTTTCAAAACATCAAGATGATCGGCTTCTGCAAAAACAATTCGCTTCGGATTGGTTCTGGCTCTGTTGGTAAGCATTCGAACCATTTTGTTATCAAATCCTAATCTATCTAATAATTCCTGCTCGTATTTAGTCCAATCAGTTATAGGATTTAAAGCCACACCCGAATCCATTGCTGCTTTGGCAACCGCAGGAGCCACCGTAGTAATCAATCTCGGATCAAATGGTTTTGGAATAATATAATCTCGTCCGAAATTAAGTTTTGTTTCTCCATAAGCTACATTCACTTGCTCCGGAACCGATTCTTTTGCCAAAGCTGCCAATGCTTTGACAGCCGCCATTTTCATTTCTTCATTAATCTTTGTGGCACGAACGTCTAATGAACCACGGAAAATATAAGGAAAACCAAGTACATTGTTTACCTGATTAGGTAAATCTGAACGGCCGGTAGCCATAATAATATCTTTTCGGGTAGAAATGGCTAAATCATAATCTATTTCGGGAGTTGGATTTGCCATGGCAAAAACAATCGGATCGTTCGCCATTTTAAGCAACATTTCGGGAGTTAAGATATTTCCTGCCGAAAGTCCTAAAAACACATCCGCATTTGTTAATGCTTCTTCAAGTGTGCAACCTTTTGATCCTTTGGCATACTTTCTCTGCATTTCGGAAATATCGGTTCTGTCTTCTGACAAAACTCCCACTACATCAAACATTGTTATGTTTTCAGGATTTACACCCAACAAAACATACAAATTGGTACAAGCTATCGCAGCAGAACCTGCTCCTGAAACAACCAATTTTATTTTCTTTATATCTTTTCCGGCTAATTCTAATGCGTTAAGCAAAGCAGCCGAAGAAATAATAGCTGTTCCGTGCTGATCGTCATGCATCACAGGAATATTTAATTCCTCTACCAAACGTCTTTCTATTTCAAAAGATTCAGGTGCTTTTATATCTTCAAGGTTAATTCCTCCAAAAGTAGGAGCAATTGACTTTACTGTTTCTACAAATTTATCAATGTCTTTAGCATCTACTTCAATATCAAAAACATCAATATCAGCAAAAATTTTAAATAAAAGTGCCTTTCCTTCCATCACCGGCTTTGATGCTTCGGGACCTATATCTCCCAAACCCAAAACTGCGGTTCCGTTAGTAATTACTGCTACCAGATTTCCTTTTGAGGTATATTTATAAACATTCTTAACGTCTTTAGCTATTTCTAAACAGGGTTCTGCAACTCCGGGAGAATAGGCCAGTGATAAATCTCTTTGAGTAGAATAACTCTTTGTAGGTACAACCTGAATTTTTCCGGGAGTCGGTTTTGCATGGTATAGCAAAGCTTCTCTTCTTTTGTTGTAATCTTCCATATCATTTTTTTACTGACTTACAAAGATAGAAGTCTGCCTGAAAAAAGGAAATAATTATACGGAATGTTTCAAACTATTTTTGGTCTAATCCAGAAAATCGATATTTCTCTTCAACCCGCTCCACTTGGTTCTTTTTACAGCAGAGTTTTTAAAAACAATTTTAAAAGTTTCTTCCGTAATTTCCTGCCATTCTTTTTTTGAAAAAGACAATAAATCTTTATTGGGATTAAAAAGCGGCTCCTGATGCGGTTTTGAAAAACGATTCCAGGGACAAACATCCTGACAGACATCGCATCCAAAAATCCAATCGGCAAATTTACCTTTCATTTCAACAGGCAATTGTTCTTTTAATTCAATGGTAAAATAAGAAATACATTTGCTGCCATCGACCACATAGGGAGAAACAATAGCCTGAGTTGGGCAGGCATCGAGGCAAGCTGTACAAGTTCCGCAATGATCGGTAGTAGCAAAATCGTATTCTAAATCTAAATCAACAATTAGTTCGGCTACAAAGAAAAAAGAACCGTTTTGTTTCGAAATTAAATTCCCATTTTTACCAACCCAGCCCAAACCGCTTTTGGCAGCCCAAGCCTTATCAAGAACAGGAGCCGAATCTACAAAAGCACGTCCAGAAACTTCGCCAATAGTTGACTGAATAGAAAACAACAATTCTTTGAGTTTGTCTTTTATCACATAATGATAATCCTGACCGTAGGCATATTTCGAAATTTTATACGTATCCTCAATTTGAGTTTCGGAAGGATAATAATTAAGAATCAGAGAAATCACACTTTTGGCATCATCAACCAAAAGTGTCGGGTCGAGTCTTTTGTCAAAATGATTTTCCAAATAAGACATTTCGCCCTGAAAATGATTCTTTAAATAGCTTTCCAAATGCGGCGCTTCTGTTTCAAGAAATCCGGCCTTGGAAATACCGCACGACAAAAAACCGAGACGCTTGGCTTCGGATTTTATGAATGCAGAATATTTTTCTTTGTTGTTTATCATAAGGCTGGGAATGGGAAGAGGGAAGTTGGGAGTTGAAAGAAACTAAATATCTAAAAGATATTTTTATTCTCCATCTCTCTTCTTCCAGCTTTCATCCAATTTTTAAAACAACTCTCCCTGATTAAACCCTTTGATTTTCCCAAGATGCTTATACGCCTTCTCGGTAACTTCTCTTCCTCTTGGAGTTCGCATAATAAAACCTTCCTGAATCAGGAAAGGTTCATAAACCTCTTCAATGGTTTCGCTACTTTCTGAAACAGCGGTTGCCAAAGTAGTTAACCCGACAGGACCGCCTTTGAATTTATCAATAATGGTGTTGAGTATTTTATTATCCATCTCGTCAAGTCCGTGAGCATCTACATTCAATGCTTTCAGAGCATAACGGGCAATTTCAAGATCAATGGTTCCGTTGCCTTTTATTTGGGCAAAATCGCGAACACGACGCAATAGAGCGTTGGCAATACGGGGTGTACCACGACTGCGTCCGGCAATTTCAATTGCGGCTTCGTATGAAATCGGCATTTTTATAATAGCCGCGCTTCGTTCAACAATCGATGTCAGAAGTTCGGTAGTATAATATTGTAATCGGCTTTGAATTCCGAAACGGGCACGCATAGGAGCTGTTAATAATCCGGAACGGGTAGTTGCACCCACCAAAGTAAACGGACATAAATTGATTTGAACTGTTCTGGCATTTGGACCCGACTCGATCATAATATCAATCTTGAAATCTTCCATAGCCGAATACAAATATTCTTCTACAACCGGACTCAAACGATGAATCTCGTCTATAAACAAAACGTCTCGTTCTTCAAGATTTGTCAATAATCCGGCAAGATCTCCTGGTTTATCCAACACAGGACCGGAAGTGATTTTGATTCCAACACCCAATTCATTAGCAAGTATGTTTGCCAAAGTCGTTTTTCCCAAACCCGGAGGCCCGTGAAAAAGAGCATGATCGAGAGCTTCATTTCTTTGATTGGCAGCCTGCACAAAGACTTTCAGGTTTTCAAGAACCTGATCCTGTCCAGCAAAATCATCAAAGGAAAGCGGCCTTAATTTTTTTTCAAGGTCAAGTTCCTCCGGGTTATAATTGTTATTAGTAGGATCTAAATTTTCATTCATGCGGCAAAGATAATCATGAATTGTGAATTATGAATTGTAAATTATACCTGTCGGTTAGACATCTAAAATAATCTATCTTATTTTTGTCACATTGAGCGCAGTTGAAATACATTATTAGTTCCCGATTTCATTATTATTGATACTTTTTAACATCCCAATAATCCGCAAACTTCATCCTCACAAAAAAAAAAAGAAATTAACACCTAAATGTGATTCCTACTATTCAGGAGGAGTCTATTACGTAATCTCTGATAAATCACAATATTTTTACAAATAGTCTTTTTTATCAGAAACACTTTTTATATTTTTAGTAAAATATTAACAATTCAATAACTATTTATCCCAAATTGCGCATTGGCCTACAAAATAACCGCATAATTTGGGTTTATTTACAAAAGCAAATAATGATACTTTTTGTTTGAGGCAAATATTTGGTTGCTCAAAAATAATTATTAACCTTAATTATTACCGGTATGAGCAGTCCCTAAAATTCATTAATACCAAAACTCCTATGAAAAATTTACTCTTATTACTCGTTACAATTTTTACTTTAAACAGCTGTGAAAGCGACAACAACAAGCCCAAAACAGAACTGGAAAAACTACCGCCGGCTACACAAACCGGCAGAAACACCGTTGGTTGTCTGGTAAACGGAGAGGCAATGATACGAAAAGGACCTGCTACATCGTCTAATTGTTTCTATCAGGATCAATTAAACTTTGGTCTAGGATATAGCATGAATATAAATAATGTATATAAATCTATAAATGTAGCCTCTTTAAACCAACGGCTGACCGAAGGGCAGACATACCGACTAAAAGAAGATAGTCCGGGATCGAAATGGGGTAGTTATATAATTGATACTTCAATTATTTACTCGACGACCGATATTGTTACTGGAGAGTTAAAAATTACTCATCATAATTACAATAAAGCAATTATATCCGGCACTTTTTGGTTTGATGCGGTCAATCAATATGGAGAAAAGGTAGAGGTAAGAGAAGGTAGGTTTGACATGCGCTACTAAAATAATTAATTTAAAACTTATTATTATGAAAAAAATTTATACAACCATACTATTATTGCTTTTGGGACTAACTGATTTCAATGCTCAAAATTTTCCTCTTTTTCCTCCCAGAGTAACCACCACTAAACCACCGGTAACCATAAGAGCGACCAAAGACCATCTGGGAAAATTCGGCTCCGTTACAGTAAGTACTTTTCTGGGCAATGGTCATGCCGAAATTATCAAACAGAAGGTTTTGATGTTGGGTTTGTTATGACTGAATCTGACACGCATTATACCAATTAATTTTAAAATATTTCAAAATGAAAAATTTACTCTTATTACTCGTTACAATTTTTACTTTAAACAGCTGTGAAAGCGACAACAACAAACCCAAAACAGAACTGGAAAAACTACCACCGGCTACACAAACCGGCAGAAACACTGCCGGTTGTCTGGTAAACGGAGAGGCTATGATACGAAAAGGACCTGCTACATCGTTTAATTGTTTCTATCAGGATCAATTAAATTTTAGCTTAGGTTATAGCGTAGTGATAAACAATGTACATAAATTTATAAACGTAACCTCTTTAAACCAACAATTTACAGAAGGGCAGACATATCAACTAAAAGAAGATAGTCCGGGATCGAAATGGGGTAAATATGCAATTGATGCTTCAATTATTTACACAACGAACAATATTGTTACCGGAGAGTTAAAAATTACTCATCATAATTACAATAAAGCAATTATATCCGGCACTTTTTGGTTTGATGCGGTCAATCAATATGGAGAAAAGGTAGAGGTAAGAGAAGGCCGGTTTGATGCTCATTATTAATAATAATAATTTCCCAGCCAAACAGCCACACAATATTGTCATCCCGAGGAACGAGGGATCTCCTCAAACTGAACGAAATTTCTAGCGAAGATGCTTTCTTCGTCAGCATGACAAGTTTTAGAATTCTGAAATGTCATCTTCCTGGAAAATTATTGCGGACACGAGCAAGATGCTCGATCGAGCGGGAGAACACTTAATAATCTTCATCTAATTGCAACGATTTAGGTACTCCAAGCTCTATTCTTTTTTTAATATAACCTTCTCTATTTAGAGGGCCATAAAAAATATTCCCCCTTTTTACAATTACCCAATAATTTACCTTATGTGATTTTTCAATTACATCACGAAACTCATTTGGACGGACGTTACCATATTGAGGTAATTCATAAATAGGTTTTTGCAAAGCAATACCAAATTTAGTATTCGATTTATAGTCAAGAATCTTAGCGGGAATAATTTCAGCTCCTTTACCTATCGTATCTTTTTCAATTTTTGAATCTGAGACCCATGTAATGATAGCTCCATCGACTTTAAAAATTGTACCCACACTTGTAATTGAATAATGTCCTTCTGTTTTATTCAAAACTAAACAATCAAATTGATTGTTATCAAAATCGGTCATATAATCGTCTTTTTCATCTTTTTGATGGCAAGAAAGAAAGATAAAAGAAGATATCAGTAAAAAATATTTCATATTCTAAGGCTTAATGGTTACAGCGCTCTCGCAGCTTCTAGCTCGTGACCGCAATCTACTTAAATGCATTCAATAAAAAATGCCTTCCGTTTCCGAAAGGCATTTTCTTTATTATATAAAATCCTAGTGATGTAAAATTTCTTCACCCGGTTTCATTGGAACATCCTGAGGAATGAAATCAACATCGTGTCCCGGTTTGCTGTAATCGTAAGCCCATCTGTGAACTTCAGGAATTTCTCCCGGCCAGTTTCCGTGGATGTGTTCTACCGGAGTAGTCCACTCTAATGTTGTAGATTTCCATGGATTTTGTTCTGCTTTCTTACCGCAGAAAATGCTAGAGAAGAAATTGTACAAGAATACCAATTGGAAAGCTGCACCGATAATAGCAAATACAGTAATCAATACGTTTACGTTTTGCAAGTCGTCAAACAATGGGAAGTTTGTGTTTGTGTAATAACGTCTTGGCAAACCAGCCAATCCGATAAAGTGCATTGGGAAGAAAACTCCGTAAGCACAAACAGCAGTTACCCAGAAGTGAACGTAACCTAAGTTTTTGTTCATCATTCTTCCGAACATTTTAGGGAACCAGTGATAGATTCCGGCAAACATTCCGTAAAGAGCAGAAATACCCATTACTAAGTGGAAGTGAGCAACAACGAAATATGTATCGTGAACATTAATATCAAGAGTTGAATCTCCAAGGATGATACCTGTTAAACCTCCGGTAATGAAAGTAGAAACCATACCAATAGAGAACAACATTCCCGGATTCATTTGAAGGTTACCTTTCCAAAGTGTAGTAATCCAGTTAAATGCTTTTACAGCAGATGGAATTGCAATCAACAAAGTGGTAAAGGTAAATACAGATCCTAAGAAAGGATTCATACCAGAAACAAACATGTGGTGACCCCAAACGATTGTTGACAAGAAAGCAATCGCTAATACAGAAGCAATCATCGCTCTGTAACCAAAAATTGGTTTACGAGAGTTAGTTGCCATAATTTCAGAAACGATACCCATTGCAGGCAAGATTACGATGTAAACCTCAGGGTGACCTAAGAACCAGAACAAGTGTTCGAACAATACCGGAGAACCTCCCTGATAGTGTAAAACTTCTCCTGAAATAAAGATGTCAGATAAGAAGAATGAAGTTCCAAAACTTCTGTCCATGATTAACAACAAAGCTGCTGACAATAATACAGGGAAAGAAACGATACCAATGATTGCAGTAACAAAGAATGTCCAGATAGTCAAAGGCAAACGAGTCATTGACATCCCTTTTGTACGCAAGTTAATAACTGTTACAACATAGTTCAAAGATCCCATTAAAGAAGAAGCGATGAAAAGTGCCATAGAAACCAACCAAAGTGTCATACCTGCACCAGAACCTGGAATAGCCTGTGGCAAAGCAGATAAAGGTGGGTAAATTGTCCATCCTGCAGATGCCGGTCCTGCTTCAACAAAAAGAGAACTAAGCATTACCAAACAAGAAATGAAAAACAACCAGTAAGAAAGCATATTCATAAAACCGGAAGCCATATCTCGTGCTCCAATTTGTAACGGAATAAGTAGGTTACTGAAAGTTCCGCTCAATCCGGCAGTCAAAACAAAGAATACCATGATGGTTCCGTGAATGGTAACCAAAGCAAGATAAATATCGTTGTTCATTACTCCGTTTGGAGCAAATTTATCTCCTAAAAGAACGTTGAAAATCTTGAAAGATTCTTCTGGCCATGCTATTTGCATTCTAAAAAGCAATGACATAATGATTCCGATAACCCCCATGAAAATACCTGTAAAAAGGTATTGCTTGGCAATCATCTTATGGTCTAAACTAAAAATATATTTAGTAAAGAAATTGTCTTTATGATGAGCGTGCTCGTCGTGTGAATGATCTATTTGATGATCGTGATTTATTGCTGACATAGATTATAATTTGAATAAATAAAACATTATTTGGTTTCAGGAGCTTCTACTTTTGTAGAATCTTTCACAACAGTATTAGTTGAAGTTTCAGCAGGTGTAGCCTCAGCAGGTGCTGCTTCTTTTATTTTTTCAGCTAAAGATTTTTGTTCATCTAACCATTTTTTATAATCCTCAGGTGTATCAACTACAACTTTCATTTGCATGTTGTAATGAGAAGCACCACAAATTTTATTGCAAAGCAACAAATAATCAAAAGTATAAGGATCTAATGCTGATTTTCCGGCAGCAAGAAGTTCCTGACTTTTCTTAGCTCTCAACTCGTTGATATTACTTACTTTTTGAACCATTGCAGGATCTTGTCTCATCTCTTCAGTTGTCATTGTAGGAGTAAAAGCAAACTGAGTTACCATTCCTGGAACAGCATTCATTTGAGCTCTGAAATGAGGGAAGTAAGCAGAGTGAAGTACATCCTGAGAACGTATTTTGAAAAGAACTTTTTTACCTTTTGGTATATGAAATTCTCCTGTAACGTTGATATCATCCTGAGCATAAGCATCAGACATATCAACACCCAAAGTATTTACTCCTTCAATGTAACGAACGTTTGCTTTTCCAAGAACGTTGTCTTTTCCGGCATAACGAGCTTCCCAGGCAAATTGTTTAGCATAAAGCTCAACAACAATAACCTCTTCGGTTTTTTCGTCAACAAACATAATGTTTGACCAAGCGTACAATCCGAAAAGGATTAATACAGCCAAAGTAACTGCAGGAATAATACTCCAGATAGTTTCAAGTTTGTTACTGTCAGAAAAATAAAGAGCTTTTTGATCTTTATTTCCTCTGTATTTGAAAGAGAAATAATAAAGGAGTGCTTGAGTTATAGCCTGAACAATAAAAATAAGAATCCAGGAAATATTCATCAATCTATCTACTTCTACACCATGCTCTGAAGCAGGAGTACCAAGAACCAAATGCCCCCAGGCAAATAGACCGTAAATTGTAAAAATGTAAATGAATGCAAGGAAAGCAAACATTATGTACCCTTGAGTCTGATTATCTGAATCGTTTGCAACCTGACTATTATCAACAGTTCTACCTAATTGTGATAATGTAAAAATTTTGGTTAACTGCCAAATAGCAATAGATAACAGAGCTAAAATTATGATTATAAAAAATGCTGTCATTTAGAATCGTTTAATTTATTAATAATGGAAATGTTTACTTTCTTCAATAAACGGATTTCTCTTTGGCAATAATGAAGATTTAGTAAGTGCTGTGAAAACAACAAATAAGAATAAACCAACAAAGAAAACTAAAGAAGCAATCTCAGAAATTCCGAATGTCCATTGATCTCCTACTGTAGCAGGCATAATCATATTGTAGAAGTCAACATAATGACCCAACAAGATTACAATTCCGGCCATAACAATAATCCAGGTAATCCTCTTGAAATCTGTATTGATAAGAATCAAAACAGGGAAAAGGAAGTTCATAACTACCATTCCGAAGAAAGGAAGGTTGTATTGCTCGATTCTTGTAATGAAATAAGTAATCTCTTCAGGAATATCGGCATACCAGATCAACATGAATTGAGAGAACCATAAGTAAGTCCAGAACACAGAAATACCAAACATAAATTTAGCTAAATCGTGAATATGGCTTGTATTTACGTATTCTAACAATCCTTTAGATTTCAAGTACAAAGTTACAAGAGCAATTGTAGTGATACCACTTACAAAGAAACTTGCAAAAACATACCATCCAAACAAAGTACTGAACCAGTGAGGATCTACTGACATAATCCAGTCCCAAGACATGATAGATTCAGAAACGATAAAGAATACCAAGAACATTGCTGAGATGTTGAAATTCTTTTTGTAGAAAGAATTATCATTTGATTCATCTTGTGCCAAACAGTTCTTTCTGGAGAAATATCTGTAAAGATTCCATCCTGCTAAGAAAATAGCAGCTCTGATTAACCAGAAAGGAGTGTTTAGGTAACCTGATTTTCCGGCAATTAATTTATCAAAATTCGGACTATTAGGATCTAATAAACTAGCATCCATCCAAACAAATAAATGATTGAAATGAGTAGCTGAAAGAACTAACAATACAAAGAATATTACAGAACCTACAGGCAAGTAAGCCGTGATTCCTTGCATAACTCTAAACAATACAGGAGACCATCCTGCTTGTGCTACTTGTTGAAGAGCGTAGAATACCAAAGCACCCAAAGATACCAACATGATAAACAAACAAGCTACATAAAGAGCAGCCCAAGGTTTGTTTTGCAATTGGTGCAATACATGCTCCAAATGTTTTTCGTGTTCAGCATGAGCTTTAGCTTCTTCAGCCGAAGCAGTTTCGGTGTGATGACCTTCAACATCAGCGTGAGCCGTTGCAGCAGGTGCAACATGGTGACCATGACTATCAGCAGAAAGAATAGTTTCTACGTCTTCGATAGTTTTTGGTGCATTTAAAAAACCGGTTCCAATACCGATAAGACCAATGGCCATCAATATAAAAGAGAACGTTTTTAATTTGCTTGAAAATGTGTACATATCTTTTAAATCAGTGTGTTATACAATTACAATTCGCTTTTCAGTTTCATTACATAAGAAGCAACTAACCAACGCTCATTAGTATTTAACTGATTAGCATGTGATCCCATAGCATTCAATCCGTAAGTAACTACGTGAAAAATACTTCCTTCGTTAATTTCTCTGTCTTTGTAGTTAGGAACACCAAGGAATTTTTCTCTTTTAACCAAGTTTCCTGTACCGTCACCTTTTTCTCCGTGACAAACAGCACAATAAGTAGTGTAAAGAACTTTAGCTTTTTCCATATCTACAGTTGCCGGATCAAGCGGAGATTTTGAAGTTGCCTTAGCCGCATTATATCCTTCCATAGTGTTAGGATATTCATAAGGAACATACCCTCTTTTTACAGCTCCGTCTGGAGTATCCTGACCAACTTTTCCATTTGCAAATGCCTCAGATTCTGCATTGGTTTCATAACCAACAGACTCATACATATTTGGCATATACTGATAATTAGGAGTTCCTTTGTCACGACATGAAGTTACCAATGCCGTCAATCCTAATAAAACAACAAATTTATTTATGTTTTTCATATCTTCTATTAGTGTTTTTGGATTACTTTAACTTCAACCGCACCAGTATTTTGGTAAAAAGAAACCAATTCTTCTTCATTATTATTAACAGAAATTTCCATTAAGAAATGATCGTCAGTTGTTCTTACATCCGGGTTTTCAGCTTCTTTAAAAGGCCATAATCTACTTCTCATATAAAAAGTAATAACCATTAAGTGAGCTGCAAAGAATACAGTCATCTCAAACATTACAGGAACAAAGGCCGGCATGTTTTGGATATAACTGAAACTTGGTTTACCACCAATATCTTGTGGCCAGTCCTCGATCATAATATAATTCATCATGAAAGTAGCGAAAGCCAAACCTGTCAATCCGTACAAGAAAGCACAAATAGCTAATCTTGTTGGGGCAACCCCCATAGCTTTATCCAATCCGTGAACCGGGAAAGGAGTAAAAACTTCTTCTATATGATGATGAGCAGCGCGGCTTTTCTTTACCGCATCCATCAATACATCATCGTCATTATAAATGGCGTGTATAACTTTATTACTCATGATGTGAATCTTTATTTGCTTCTCTATGTTTTTTAAAAAATTCTCCAGATGATTTCAAAATAGTTTTAACCTCTGCTTGTGCAATCACAGGGAATGATCTCGCATACAATAAGAATAAAACAAAGAAGAAACCAATTGTTCCGATAAATATTCCGATATCTACAAATGTTGGTGAGAACATTGTCCAAGAAGACGGAAGGTAATCTCTGTGTAATGAAGTTACGATAATCACGAAACGCTCAAACCACATACCGATGTTTACCACAATCGAAATTACAAAAGAGAACATAATACTTGTTCTTAGTTTCTTGAACCACATGAACTGTGGAGAGAACACGTTGCAAGACATCATCGCCCAGTAAGCCCAAGCATAAGGACCTGTTGCTCTGTTCAGGAAAGCATATTGCTCATACTCTACTCCAGAATACCAAGCTACGAACAACTCAGTAATATAAGCCACACCTACGATAGAACCTGTAATCATAATTACGATATTCATCAATTCGATGTGTTGAAGAGTGATGTATGCTTCAAGGTTAGAAACTTTTCTCATAATAATAAGCAAAGTGTTTACCATTGCAAATCCTGAGAATACCGCTCCGGCAACGAAGTATGGAGGGAAGATTGTTGTATGCCATCCCGGGATAACAGAAGTAGCAAAGTCAAAAGATACAATCGTGTGTACAGAAAGTACCAATGGAGTTGCTAAACCAGCAAGTACCAATGAAACTTCTTCAAAACGTTGCCAATCTTTTGCTCTACCGCTCCATCCGAAAGAAAGGATAGAATAAACTCTTTTATTAAAAGGAGTGATTGCACGGTCACGCAACATTGCAAAATCAGGAAGCAAACCTGTCCACCAGAATACCAATGATACAGATAAGTAAGTTGAGATTGCAAATACGTCCCAAAGCAATGGCGAATTAAAGTTTACCCAAAGAGAACCAAATTGGTTCGGAATTGGTAATACCCAGTAAGCCAACCATGGGCGACCCATGTGGATAATTGGGAACAAACCTGCCTGAACTACCGAGAAGATAGTCATTGCTTCTGCAGAACGGTTAATAGCCATTCTCCATTTTTGACGGAATAATAATAATACTGCGGAGATAAGAGTTCCTGCGTGTCCAATACCAACCCACCAAACGAAGTTAGTAATATCCCAGGCCCATCCAACTGTTTTGTTTAATCCCCAAGTACCGATACCTGTAGAAATGGTATAAATAATACAACCCAATCCCCAAAGGAAAGCGGTTAATGCGATTGAAAATACAATCCACCATTGTTTGTTAGCTCTTCCTTCAACAGGTGCAGCTACATCTACTGTTACATCGTGATAAGATTTATCACCTATAACCAAAGGTTTTCTAATGGGAGCTTCGTAATGAGACGACATAATCCTTTATAGTGTTACTTAATTAATACTTGTTTTTTGTTTTAAACAATAGGCTTTAAGCAGTAAACTTTTTGTCTACCGCTTAAAGCTTTCTGTTTTATACGTTTCTTACTTTTACGTGATAGATAACATTTGGTTTAGTACCAACATGCTCTAATAAATGATACATTCTATCGTCTTCCAATAGTTGAGCAACTTTGCTCTCTTTATCATTTACATCTCCAAATACCATTGCTCCTGTAGAACATGCACTTGAACAAGCAGTTTGGAATTCTCCATCTTTTATTGCTCTTCCTTCACGTTTTGCTGTAAGAATAGTTAATTGTGTCATTTGAATACACATAGAACATTTCTCCATAACTCCACGAGAACGAACGTTTACATCCGGGTTCAATACCATACGACCTAAATCATCATTCATGTGATAATCGAATTCGCTGTTTTTGTTGTACAAGAACCAGTTGAAACGACGTACTTTATAAGGACAGTTATTTGCGCAGTAACGAGTACCCACACATCTGTTGTAAGCCATTTGGTTTTGACCCTGACGACCGTGAGAAGTTGCAGCCACAGGACATACAGTTTCGCAAGGTGCGTGGTTACAGTGCTGACACATTACCGGTTGGAAAGCAACTTGTGGGTTTTGTGAAGCAATTTCCATTTCTCCAAATCCACCTAAAGATCCTTTATCACCAAATAATCCATCGAAGTTTTCTTTCTTCTCATTATCTTGTTCGAAAGTCGTTTCAGAAGAATAGTATCTGTCAATACGCAACCAGTGCATATCACGGCTTCTTCTAACTTCCGCTTTTCCAACAACAGGAACGTTGTTTTCAGCATGGCAAGAAATAACACAAGCTCCACATCCTGTACAAGCATTCAAATCGATAGACAAGTTGAAGTGGTGTCCTGTTGTACGGTCAAATGATTGCCATAAATCAACTTTAGTAGCAGCTACTTCTTGGTGATCCATAGAAACCATTGGAACCGGGTTCCACTCTTCTACTTTCACTTTTGGATCATTGAATGTTGCCAAAGTAGTTTCTTTAACAATATCTCCACGACCCATCAAAGTTTTTTGCAATTGAACACAAGCAAATTCGTGCTCACCTTTAGTTGGCGTCAGCTTAACTGTTTGAAGAGAATTGAAGTTAGCATACAAAGTATAAGCATTAACCCCAACTTGCATTTCTTCTTTCAATCCAGCTTTTTTACCGTATCCTAAAGACAAACCTGTAGTTCCAACAGCCTGACCCGGTTGAATAATAACAGGAATATTTTCTAGTTTTACTCCGTTTACTTCAGCAGTTACATAACTTCCGTTAAGACCACCGTTAGCAACGTTATGGTTTTTTAATCCTAATTTATCAGCATCAACCTGAGAAACGGTAATATAGTTGTCCCAAGATACTCTTGTAATAGGATCAGGGAACTCCTGCAACCATGGGTTATTTGCTTGCTGACCATCTCCCATACCGGTTTTAGTATATAATACCAATTCTAATCCGGCAGCAGGTTTTGAACCAGCTAAAGCAGATGCAGCTCCGTTGAAGTCAGCACCTTTTGCTGTTGCAGCAGCCGAAGCTCCTACATAAACTCCATCATGTACCACCTTGTTCCAAGAAGAACCAGAGATAAATGAAGAAGCTGTTGATTTTAAATAGTTATAATAAGAAGTTGTATTTCCGTTTAATGCTAATAAAGCATCTTCAAATTGCTTAGTATCAGGGAACAACGGACGAATAGTAGGTTGAGTCAAAGAGTAAGTACCTTTAGTAATTACAACATCTCCCCAAGATTCTAAATAATGTGTAGTACCAACAGCGATATTTGAAACAAGAGCCGTTTCGTCTTCTTTCAATGTGAAAGCAACAGACGTTTTAACTTTTTTCAATCCGGCAACAAAGTCTTTGCTGTTTGGCATTGTATAAACAGGATTAACTCCGCTCATGATCAAAGTGTGAACGCTACCAGCATTCATATCTTTCAACAATTGAGCTACTTTTTCGTTAGATCCTTTTCTGATTTGTCTTGTACCTGAAGTTACAAAAGCTTCACTTGCCAATGCTTTATTGATTGCAAGAACCAATAATTGAGCATTTCTGTCTTGAATACCTGAAACCAAAACTCCTTTTGATCCCGCAGCTTTCAATTGCTGAGCAGCTTTAGTCACTTCTGCCTGTAATTTAGAATCTAAACTAACTCCTACAGAAGCACCGGTAACAATATTGTAGATAGCAACCAATGCTTGTTTTTGTTGAGCAACAGTCATTGGCAAACGTTTGTCGGCAGCAGCTCCAGACAAAGTCATGTTAGACTCGAATTGGAAGTGCTTAGACATCACTCCGTTTTTAGGAACTCTACCTTGAACATAACCTGTATCATAGCTTCCACCTTGCCAATCTCCTAAGAAATCTGCACCAACAGAAACGATTACACCGGCTTTTGCGAAATCATAATCAACCAAAGCTCTTTCTCCGTAAACCATTTCAAAAGCATCCAATGCTTCAGAAGAAGAAACTGCATCATAAACAACATGCTTAGCAGTTGGATTAGCAGCAATAAACTCAGCGATTAATTTTTCAGTAGATGGACTCGCTAAAGTATTAGTCAATAATACAACTTGTCCACCTTTGGCTTTAGCCTCAGCTAAGCTTGATTTGATTTTTGATTCAACAGCGCTCCAAGTTGCCGATTTACCGTCAACTTTAGACTCTTTCAAACGCATGCTGTCATATAAAGACAATACAGAAGCGTGAACTCTTGCATTCGCAGAAAACTTAGCTCCAGCTACGGTATTGTTTTCAATTTTGATAGGACGACCTTCACGTGTTTTTACTAAAATATTAGCAAAATCAAAACCATCAAAAACAGTAGTTGCGTAGAAATCAGCAACACCCGGGATAATTTGATCTGGTTGAACAACGTAAGGAATCGATTTGATAACCGGACCTTCACAAGCTGCAAGCGAAGCCGCTGCAGTAGTAAATCCGACGTACTTTAAGAAATCACGACGAGTAGTTGACGAAGAAGACAATGCTGTCTCATCTCCAAGAAACTCATCTGTTGGAATTGCTTCAACAAATTCGTTATTTCTTAACGTCTCAACAATAGAACTATTTTCGTTTAGTTCTTCAACACTTTTCCAGTATTTTTTGTTTGATGACATCTTATATAAATATTAGCTTCTTAATTTATTTTTTGTTTACTCTGGTATCCGAAATTTATCTTCAGATTAGTAGTGACATTTACCACACTCTAAACCTCCCATTTCGGCAGCGGTAAGTTTTTCTTTACCATATTTCTTAGCAAGTTCAGCATGAATTTTCTCGTAATAATCATTACCTTTCATCTTAACATCGGTTTCGCGGTGACAGTTCACACACCATCCCATTGTTAATGGAGAGAATTGTTTCATCACTTCAAAAGTCTCAACTGGTCCGTGACATTTTTGACACTCAATACCAGCAACAGTTACGTGTTGAGAGTGGTTGAAATAAACGAAATCTGGTAAGTTATGAATACGAACCCATTTAACAGGCTGAGTTTTTCCGGTATAAGACTGAGTTGATTGATCCCAACCCACAGCTTTGTATAACTTTTGGATTTCCGCAGTATAAAACTCTTTAGTATGCTCAACATAAGTAGAATCAGCATCACCTTGGAATTCAGAAATATTTTTATGACAGTTCATACAAACATTCAATGAAGGAATACCAGCATTCTTACTTGTTCTTGCAGCAGAGTGACAATATTTACAATCAATACCGTTATCTCCTGCGTGAATTTTGTGAGAATAATGAATTGGCTGAATCGGAGCATAATCCTGATCTACACCTACCTGCATAAAGAAACCATAAACACAATAAGCACCTACCAGCAACAAGAAAATCGCAGAAGTAATTACCAAGAATTGGTTTTTAACAAAAGCTTGCCAAACAGAGATTCCCGGCTCTTTTGCACTAACTTCAAGCCCCTGAGCTTTAGCTACTTTATTCAACACATTGCTCACCATAAACAACATTACCACAAGCACTGCCATGATAAGCGACAAGGCTCCTAATACAACATTGTTAGACAAAACATCCTGAGATCCGGCAGCTGTAGCTGTAGCAGCACCTGCAGCAGGCTTTACTTCTTCTTTTGGAGTAGATGTAAACGCTATGATATTATCAATATCAGCAGCAGACAATTGTGGAAACGCAGGCATTGGAATTTTATTGAATTCCCCAAAAACCTTTACCGCATCAGCATCTCCGGAAGCAATAAGTTTTCCGCTATCATGAACCCACTTATGAATCCATTCAACCGAACGTTTCTCAGCTATACCACGAAGAGCCGGTCCGGTCATCTTATCGTCCAGCTTATGACAAGCAGCACAATTGGTATTAAACAATGCTTTTCCTGCTGCGGGATCACCCGTCCCTTGCGCAAATAAACTAAAGGAAGAAGTCAGCATTAAAGCTACACTTACAATTAATTTCCTTAAAATCGAATTATGGTCTCCCACTTTTTTCATAATTTAAAATGATTATCGACTAATTTCGGCATACTCTTTTTCTTCAAACCACAGAAAATCAAGCATACTTTCTTTTAAACTAGGGCAAAAATACGATTTAAGTAGTATTCTCAAAACGTTAAATAAACCTTAACAATAATTTATATTTATTCTAAATAAGTCATCCTTTCTATTTTCAGACAAATTGTGATACTTTTGTCAAAAAAACAGCAAAAAACTATATCAAATGAATATATTTAAGCCTAGTCTAACCGTTTTTCTATTGTTCATTCCAATTTTAAATGCTCAGGAAATAAAAACAACAGTGACCCAAAACCCTAAATTTGAAAAACTGCTAAACGAAAAAAGAAAAATCAATAATTCTATAGTTATAAACGAAAATTATCAGGTTCAAATTTTTAACGGAGATAACGAAACTGCCAAGAAAACGCTCACTTCTTTCAGAAGAGATTTTCCAAACTACGATGGAACTATCATATTTAAAACACCAACATACAAAGTATTGGTCGGAAATTTCAAAACAAGGATTGAAGCTGAAAAAAACCTTATTGAAATAAAAAAGACCTATAAAAACGCTGTTTTAATCAAACCTTCAAAATAGTTTGATTAAACAAAACACAAATAAAAAAGACCAATATCGTATCGATATTGGTCTTTTTTTGTAATCAATTATTCGCAAAAAACTTAATCTTTTGTTCCCCACTTAGAGAGTATATCTGCTAATTCAGTTTCAACAATGGGCTTAGAAAGATAATCATTCATCCCCACATCAAAACTTTGCTTTTTCTCAGATTCCAAAACTCCCGATGTCATTGCAATTATTGGCAAATTAGAAAACTTAGGATTTTCTCTTAGTATAATTGTCGCCTCAAAACCATCCATGACCGGCATGTGGATATCCATAAACACCAAATCGACAGTTTCAGACTCCAATAATGATAATGCCTGCTCTCCATTTTTCGTAACTAAAACAACCGATTCCGGAGCTGTTTTTTGAAAAATTCTTTGAGCCAAAAACACATTTACATCATTATCTTCTACTAATAAGATCTTCATATCTCTAAAATTTTATCAAAAAAAATGTCCCTATTCAAGGGACATTTTATATTATTTCAATTTCTTTTTAACAGCAACTTCCTGGAATGCTTCAATTATATCTCGCTCCTCAATGTTGTTGTAATTTTTGATCTGCATACCGCAATCATATCCTTTAGAAACTTCTTTCGCATCATCTTTGAAACGTTTCAGAGCAGCCAATTCACCTGTGTAAATAACAACCCCTTCACGAATAATTCTGATTTTAGAGTTTCTAAATATTTTTCCGTCAGTAACCATACATCCGGCAATAGTACCCACTTTAGAAATTTTGAATATCTCTCTGATTTCGGCAGTACCGGTAATCTCCTCTTTCATTTCCGGAGACAACATTCCTTCCATTGCATCTTTCAAGTCATCGATAGCATCATAGATGATTGAGTAGTTACGGATATCGATTTCTTCTTTATCGGCCAATTGTCTTGCATTTCCGGCAGGACGAACATTAAATCCGATAATGATTGCATCAGAAGCAGAAGCCAACATAACGTCAGTCTCAGTAATTGCCCCAACACCTTTATGAATAATATTGATTTGAATTTCTTCTGTCGAAAGTTTAGAGAACGAATCAGATAATGCTTCAACAGAACCATCCACGTCTCCTTTAAGGATAATATTCAATTCTTTAAATTGTCCAAGTGCAATACGACGACCAATTTCAGCCAAAGTAATATGTCTTTGTGTACGAACAGATTGCTCTCTCATTAACTGAGTACGTTTTGCCGCAATTTGTTTTGCTTCTCTTTCGTCTTCAAATACGTTGAATTTATCACCCGCAGTTGCAGCACCATCTAAACCTAAAACTGATACCGGAGTTGAAGGACCTGCTTCTGTAACGCTATGTCCTCTTTCATCGTGCATCGCTTTAATCTTACCGTGGTGTTTTCCGGCAAGCATATAATCTCCAATTTTCAAAGTTCCGTTTTGAACCAAAATTGTAGAAACATATCCTTTCCCTTTATCTAAGAATGCTTCAACAACAGTTCCAGACGCCACTTTGTTTGGATTCGATTTCAATTCTAAGATCTCAGCTTCAAGTAATACTTTTTCAAGTAATTCTTTCACACCTGTACCTACTTTTGCAGAAATATCGTGAGATTGGATTTTTCCTCCCCAATCTTCAACCAATAAATTCATTCCCGCTAATCTTTCTTTTACTTTTTCCGGATTAGCATTTGGTTTATCAATTTTGTTGATCGCAAATATAATTGGACAACCTGCAGCTTGTGCGTGGCTGATTGCCTCTTTAGTTTGTGGCATGATATCATCGTCCGCAGCAATCACGATAATCGCGATATCGGTAACCTGAGCTCCACGGGCACGCATCGCCGTAAAGGCCTCGTGACCAGGAGTATCAAGAAATGCAATTTTTTGACCATTCTCCAAAGTAACACCATAAGCACCAATGTGCTGAGTAATTCCTCCAGACTCACCTGCGATAACATTTTCTTTACGAATGTAATCCAATAAAGATGTTTTACCGTGGTCAACGTGTCCCATAACAGTTACAATAGGCGCTCTTGTTACAAGATCTTCTTCTCTGTCTTCAACTTGTTGAATAGAATCTTCTAATTCTGTTGTGATGAATTCAACATCGTAACCAAACTCATCGGCAACAATTGTTAAAGTCTCAGCATCCAAACGTTGGTTCATGGTAACCATGATTCCCAATGACATACAAGTACCAATCACTTTCGTAATAGGCACATCCATCATAGTGGCAATTTCACCTACGGTTACGAATTCTGTGACCTTAATAGTTTTGCTTCCTTCTTCTATAGCTCTTTGTTCGTCATCCGATTTCTGACGGTGAGTTTCTCTCTTATCTCTTCTGTATTTCGCAGCTTTAGACTTACTACCTTTTCCTTGTAGTTTTTCTAAAGTTTCACGGATTTGATTTTTAACTTCTTCTTCTGTTGGCTCAACTTTAGCAACAATTGCAGGTCTGTTTCCTTTTACAAATCCAGGTCTTGCACTTCTGTTAGCGTTATATCCACCGGCATTAGGAGTTATTTTATTTGGATTAGCTGCTCCCGGAGCACCAGGAGTACCTGGTTTTTGAGTTCCCGGTTTAGGCGCAATTCTTTTTCTTTTATTTTTATTGGCAGCATTCCCTGCACCCGCAGCACCAGGAGTACCCGGTTTATTAGGTGTTATTTTTGGCTCTGCCTTTTTCTTAGGTTTATTGAACTGAGACAAGTCAATAGTTTGACCTGTAAATGTAGTTCCGGAAAGCTGAACATATTGAGTAGTAATAGACTCTTCAGCCGCTTCAGTTGCAGGAGCAACTTCTTCTTTTACAGGAGCCGGAGTTTCTGATTTTATTTCTTCTTTAACAACAGGTTTTTCGGTAATAGTCTTTGGTTCTTTCTTTTCAGAAACAGCCCTTTCTTTAGGAGTTTTAGTAACTGCTGCTTTTTCAACAACTTCCTTAACTTCAGGTTTTTCAACAACAGGTTCTGCCTTCTTAGTAGTTTTTGCTGTTTTCGGTTCCACAGGTTTTGATTCTGCAGGAACTTCCGCTTTTGCAGTAGCCGGAGCTGCTTTTTTAGGATTCAAATCAATAGTACCCACTTGCTTTGGACCTGTTACAACAGCTTTTGCTTTTATAACTTCTTGTTGTCTCAAACGTTCCTCTTCCTGTTTGCGTTTTTCCTCTAATTCCTTTTCTCTTTCTAAACGCAATGCCTCTTTTTCCTTTTTCTTTTCCTCACTTACCTCTTTGGAAGCTTCCTTATTCCCCTTGTCGCCAGCAAATTGATTTTGCAGAATATTAAATTCCTGGTCAGAAATTTTTGCATTTGGATTTGCATCAATAGCAATTCCCTTATCTTTAAGATAATCGACAGCTCTTTCTAACGAAATATTTAATTCCCTTAAAACCTTGTTTATTCTTATTACTCTCTCTTCAGACATAAAACCTTTTTATTATTACCTTTTTTGTTGTTGTGTTGCTGGAAGAAATTAATTAGTTATTAAATTCTTCTTTTAAAATTCTAATTACATCCAGAATTGTTTCCTCTTCCAGGTCAGTTCTTCTTACCAAATCATTCACATCCTGATTCAGGATACTTCTTGCTGTATCTAAACCAATTTTTGAAAACTCTTCGATTACCCAGTCTTCTATTTCATCAGAGAACTCAGTCAATTCAACATCATCTTCTTCTTCAGCTATATTACCCTCACGGATTACATCCAATTCGTATCCTGTTAATAAGCCTGCTAATTTAATATTATGTCCTCCTCTACCAATAGCTTTTGAAACTTCCTCCAATTTCAAGAAAACATCTGCTCTCTTTGTGTCTTCATCAATTTTGATTGACGAAACTTTGGCCGGACTCAATGCTCTTGTGATAAACAATTGAGTATTTGTTGTATAATTTATTACATCGATATTTTCGTTTCCTAATTCACGAACAATTCCGTGAATACGAGAACCTTTCATACCAACGCAAGCTCCTACCGGATCAATTCTGTCATCATAAGATTCTACAGCTACTTTTGCTTTTTCACCCGGAATTCTTACTACTTTTTTGATAGTAATTAAACCGTCAAATACTTCAGGAATTTCTTGTTCAAATAATTTTTCTAAGAAAACCTCAGAAGTTCTCGACATAATAATTTGCGGTTTACTTCCTTTCAATTCAACACTTTCAATGATACCACGAACATTATCTCCTTTTCTGAAAAAATCAGATGGAATTTGCTTTTCTTTTGGCAACACTATTTCATTGTTCTGATCGTCCATCAAAATAACAACTTTTGGACGAACATAATGAACTTCTGCTGAATAAATTTGACCAATTTTATTTTTATAATCTTTATAAAGATTAGTATTGTCGTGCTCGTTTATTTTTGAAATAAGGTTTTGACGCAAAGCCAAAATAGCTCTTCTTCCTAAATCTTTCAATTTCACTTCCTGAGAAACCTCTTCACCAATTTCAAAATCAGGCTCAATTCTACGGGCTTCTGTCAAAGTAATTTCAAGGTGATCTAAATCCAAATCGTCATCAGCAACAATAACTCTACGTTGCCAAATCTCCATATCACCTTTATCCGGATTGATAATAATATCGAAATTATCATCTGAACCGAATTTTTTCTTCAATGCATTTCTAAACACATCTTCCAAAATCGCCATAAGCGTTACACGATCAATTGATTTGTCGTCTTTAAACTCTGAAAATGATTCGATTAATGCTATATTCTCCATGCCAACTCTTTAAATTAAAATGTTATTGTAACAATTGCTTCTTTTATTTCTGTATAAGGTATTTCACGTGTTTTTTGAACCGTTTCTTTCCCTTTTCCTATTTTTTTTGGTTCTCTTGCTTCCCATGCTAAGATAATAAATTCATCATTTGCATCAGCAAGTTCCGCTTCGATTGTCTCTGTAGCCAACTTTACTTTCAAAGTTCTCCCAATATTTTTTTTATATTGTCTTAAAAGTTTTAAAGGTGAAGACACTCCTGCCGAAGCAACTTCAAGCGAAAAATCCTGTTCTTCCCTGTCCAAATTATTCTCTACAGCACGACTTATATCAATACAATCCTGCAAAACCACGCCATTATCTCCATCTATAGTCACGGTGATTTTGAACGAATCATTAATTGATACGTCAATCAAAAAAATTGAGGGCTTATCTTTCAAAGCTTCCTCCAACGAATTTAAAACTTTTTCTCTGAATGTCATATTCTTATAAAAAGAGGGGACCTTAGTCCCCTCATTATTTAATTACTCAATAAATAACTTTGCAAATGTAGTGATTTTTTTTATAAATCAAAATTCCTTGCAAAATGTAAAAAATATATTATCTTTAAAAACTAAAACCAAGTATTAACTTTTTTTCAAAAAATATTAACACCATCATGAAAAGAATTTTAGTCCCAACCGACTTTTCTATACACGCAGACTATGCATTGAAAGTCGCGGCTCAAATCGCCAGGGAAAATGACTGCGAATTATTTCTCCTTAATTTACTGGATTTACCTACTCACATGAACGATGCTGTAAGCAGTGGTGTAAACATTCCTGAGGTGATGCTTTTCTTACAAAAAACCAATGATCGCTTTGAAGAAATCAAAGCTTCTATTGACATGCAAGGCATTAAAATAACATCAGAAGCCCGAAGCGAAAAGGCTTTTGAAGGAATCGCAAAATACAGCAAAGAACACCAGATTGACCTTATAGTAATGGGTTCTCACGGAGCATCGGGTCACAAAGACACCTACCTTGGTTCTAATACAGAAAAGGCAGTAAGACGTTCTGAAATACCTGTATTAATTATTAAGGGCGAAATCGACAACTTTAATCCTAAAAACTTTGTTTTTGCAACTGATTTTTCTGAAGAAACAAAAAAACCTTTCCAGAAACTACTTCGATTCATGAATTTATTCAATTCGAACTTAAATCTATTAATGATAAATACTCCTAACAATTTCAAACCAACTCATGTTGCTGAAAGAATAATGAAGGATTTTATGAAAGATTTTCCGATTGAGAACTATACTTTAAATTTCTATTGTGATACCAATGTAGAAAAAGGAATCACAAATTATGCAAACAGTGTAAATGCTGATCTAATAGGTGTATTTACTCATGGAAGAACAGGAATTACCCATTTCTTCAACGGAAGTACCAGCGAAGATCTGGCAGCTCACTTGCACAGACCGGTAATTACTTTCAAAATATAAATCAAAAAAACTCCTTTATAAAAAATAAAGGAGTTTTTTTTTACAAAACGTATAAACATAAAAAAGTCGCCCTTTCAGGCGACTTTTTTATTACAAAACTTATCTAAATTATTTAAAATCTGATGAAGAAACACCTTCATTGATTTTTACTTCAGACATTTTGATATCTAATTCAATTCCGATATTTTGAACTGTTTCAAACGGAACTTTCACTCCTTTTACTTCTCTGTAATCTTTGTATTGAGTTATAAAAGTTTGTTTTTGACCACCCATATCTCTAGTTACAGACTCAGCAATTTTCAATCCTGAAACTACATCGTAGTAATAAGTTACATTACCATCTACAATTGCATAAGCATCAGCACCTTCAATTGGCTCTACCGAAGACAAAACAACCCCTCCTCTTTTTGCCAATTCTAATTCTCTAAAAGGAACAGCATTCTTTTTAACTTCTTCTAACTCTTCTCCTTCTACATTCATTTTTTGACCTTGTTGCATAGAATAAGCTTCTTTCTCATTAAGCACTTGTTTCATCATGCTCATTTCTCCCATTTTGAATTCTACTAACATCTTTCCTTTTGCATCAATTTTATTAATGTAAGTTATAGGAGCCGGAGCTTGTGGAATTTGTGTTGAACCTAAATAAGAAATAGTTTTCACTTTTTTCATTGCTTTTTCTCCACCAACAGCTTTAATGTAATTATCCATAACCGTTTTCACGTTTACTCCGGCAGGAACCGGTTTACTAAGAGCTGGTTTTGAAGCTGGGTTACCAAATTTATCAAAATAGAAAATTGGAATTTTCAATTTTTCTAATCCAGGAATTACATCAGTACCTTTTCCTACAATGATGATTCTAAGATTTTCATCAAGGAAATACTTGTTAGCCGCTTTCATAACATCGTCAACAGTTACTGCATTGATGTTTTTAACGTAGTTTTCAAAAAAATCTTCAGGTAAATTTTGAGTTCTTGTTCTCAATGCAAAACTAGCCACCGTTTGAGGTTTTTGAACTCCCATTACGAATTTTCCGATATATCCGGCTTTAACATTTTTCAATACTTCTTCAGAAACCTTTTCAGTTTTAATTCTTTTCAACTCTTTCAGAATTTCAACAACCGCACTATCAGTAACAGTGTTTCTTACTTGCGTAGAAGACGTAAATTTAGAAATATATCTGTCTCCTCTGATTCCTGAATTTGCTCCATAAGTCCATCCATGAGCTTCTCTCAAATTCATATTGATATAGCTATCAAAATCTCCACCGTAGATTTGGTTCGCAATTAAAGCAGCGAAATAATCAGGATCTGTCATTTTTAAGTTTACCAAATTCACAGTTGAAATTTCAGACTGTACAGCATTTGGCATATCAATAAAATTGATTTGAGTAAAATCGACATTTTTTGGATCAGGATAACTAACTACAGGTGCTGATTTTTTTGCCCAATTACCAAAAAGTTTTTCAATCATTGGTTTTACATCTTTTACCTTTACATCTCCTACAACTACCAAATAAGCTCTTTCAGGAACAAAATAAGTATTATAGTGATTAACTACATCTTGTAAAGTAACATTATTCAATGTAGTTTCAGAAAGATATTCTCCAAAAGGGTGGCTTTTACCAAAAGGCAAAACTCTTCCTACTCTTCCTGCTACAGCACTAACGTTTTTCTCCTGGCTTTTCAATCCTTCAAGAATTTTCTTCTTTTCAGTATCAAAATCTTCCTGAGTTAAGTTTGAATTAAAAGCTCCGTCCACCATTAATTCTAATACTCTTTTAGAATATTTAGAAAGACAGCTTGCAGATGCTCCGCCTGCACTCACACCAACACTTGCTCCCAGAAAATCTATTTCTTCGTTGTAAACTTCTTTAGACATTTTTTTGGTACTGCTACCAATCATGCTACTCAACATATCTTCAACACCTTTCTTCTCACCTTCTGCATATGGTGGATTGTCGATGCTAAGATTAAAAGAAACAACGGGCAATTTATGATTTTCTACTACCAAAACTTTCAAACCGTTTGGCAATTCAAAAGTCACAGGTTTACCGATTTTTACTTTTGGAGCTGGTCCCGATTTTGGCTGAGGAATTATTTGTGCTTGCATAGTAAGCGATAAGAACAAGCTTGATAATATTAATATTGATTTCTTCATGACTATTATATCTTAGTTTTTAGCTTTATCATTTGCCGGTACATAATCCAAATACACTCTTTGGTTTGGATTCAGGTATTTTTTAGCAACTTCTCTGATTTCTTCACGAGTGATAGAACGAAATATATCATTCTCAGTATTGATCAGATTTACATCTTTATATAATAAGTAATAACTCGCTAAATTTTCGGCTATTCCTTCAATACTTGAAAGAGCTCCAATTTTTGACGCTTCAAGATTATTTTGCAATTTTTGATATTCTTTTTCAGAAATCAATTCAGTTTGCAATTTTACAATTTCAGCATCTACTTCTGTCATCATTTCCTCAGTAGTGTGAGGAGCCAATGGCAATCCGTAAACAATGTACTGTCCGTAATCTTCCTGACTGTAATTAAATGCTCCGATTTGCATTGCAATTTTCTTGTCTTCGACTAATTTTCTATAAAGACGAGAACTTTTTCCGTCACTCAAAATAGAAGAAATCATCTCAAGAACACGAGCATCACGCGTTTTCATTGAAGGAGTTCTGTAAGCTACTGCAACCATTGGAAGCTGGATATTTGGATCTTCATATTTAGCTTTGATAGTTTGAGTAATAGGCTCTTCTACAAAAGTTTGTTTTCTTACAGGTTCTCCTTTTTTGATTACACCAAAATATTTTTTAATCCATTCTTTTGCCTGTTCTTTGTTAAAATCACCCGCAACTACTAAAACAGCATTGTTTGGGATGTAGAATTTCTTATTAAATTCCTGGAATTCTTCCAAAGTGGCTGCATCAAGATGTTCCATAGAACCGATAGTTGCCCAACGATATGGATGCTTTTTGAAAATATTTTTCTTGATTTCAGGAAGCATATTAGAATAAGGTGCATTATCAACTCTTAATCTTTTTTCTTCTTTAACAACTTCATTTTGGGTATTAACTCCAATTTGATTGATTACCGGATGCAACATTCTTTCAGCTTCCATCCACAACCCTAATTCAAGGCTGTTTGAAGGGAAAACCTCATAATAATAAGTACGATCCTCGTTAGTATTAGCATTGTTTGTACCTCCGTTTGCAGTTACAATCTTAAACCATTCTCCACGTTTAATATTTTCTGTTCCTTCAAACAGTAAATGTTCAAAAAAGTGTGCAAAACCAGTTCTTTCCGGGTTTTCGTCTTTTGCTCCCACATGGTACATTACAGATGTAATAACAACCGGGGCAGACGAATCATTGTGTAAAATTACATGCAGACCATTGTCTAATTTGTACTCTTCAAAAGCTACTTTCTGAGCCGAAGCAGTACCTCCAAGCATAAGTGCAGCACCTAAAGCCATTAATGAATTTCTCATAGGTTAATAATGTTTATTGTTTTTTCAATTAGTTTAACTTTTCAAAAAAAGTTACACAAATGTAGTTTTTTTTGAATAAAATTTTCAATAAACAGAAAACCGAAACAAATAACAATGAAAAATTAACCAAAAACTATTCAATCATAACAACTCAATTCAGATGCCGACAGTCTTCTATCTAACAACTCTTTCCAAAAAAACAAATAATTCAACCATCTATTTGCATGATAGATTTATAGTTGTATATTTGCGCACTTAAAAATTAATTAAAAACAATTTGTTATGTATGCAATCGTAGAGATAGCAGGGCAACAGTTCAAAGTAAGCAAAGACTTAAAGGTTTATGTTCACCGTTTGGCAAATGAAGAAGGTTCGAAAGTTACTTTCGACAAAGTTCTTTTGTTAGATGACAACGGAAACATCACTTTAGGCGCCCCAGCTATAGAAGGTGCTTCAGTAGAAGCTAAAGTGTTACAACACTTAAAAGGAGACAAAGTAATCGTTTTCAAAAAGAAAAGAAGAAAAGGCTACAAAAAGAGAAATGGTCACCGTCAGTACCTAACTCAAATTGTAATCGAAGGAATCAACGGTACTGCTGCTCCTAAGAAAAAAGCTACTAAGAAAGCTGCTGCTGAAACAACTGAAGAATAATTAACATTAAAAACTAATACGTCATGGCTCACAAGAAAGGTGTCGGTAGTTCCAAGAATGGTAGAGAATCAGAATCGAAACGTTTAGGTGTTAAGATTTTTGGTGGTCAAGCTGCAATTGCTGGAAACATCATCGTAAGACAAAGAGGTTCTAAACACAATCCAGGTGCAAATGTTTACATCAGTAAAGATCACACTTTACATGCAAAAGTTGATGGAGTTGTTAAGTTCCAAAAGAAAAGAGACAACAAATCTTATGTTTCAATCATCCCGTTTGAAGCATAATTTCAAGATTCTTTATTAAAAACCCGTTTCATTTGAAGCGGGTTTTTTTAATTAAAACAGCACCATTTTAAAAAACAACTATCATATGAATAAAAAAATAGCATCTCTTTTCTTGCTTTTAAGCATCATTAACACCTCCGTTTTGTTTGCTCAAAAAGAACCAACAACAAAACCAAAATTTACAGCTCACAATAAAGGCAAAATATTCCTTGCCTGGGGAGGAAACAGAGATTATTTCTCAGATTCCGACATTCGTTTTCAGGGCTCCGGTTATGATTTTACCCTTTCAGATGTTGCCTCACACGACAAACCAAAAGGCTGGCATATCGACTACGTCAATCCTGCCCGCATGACAATTCCTCAAACCAATTTCAGACTGGGATACTTTCTTAACGATCATTACAGCATTGCCTTTGCAATTGACCACATGAAATATGTAATGACTCAGAATCAAACCGTGATTATGAATGGATCCATCAACAACGGCCTTGGTTTCGATGGAGTTTATAACAATGTTGCAAAAAAGATGACCGAAGATTTCCTAACCTTTGAACATACCGATGGTCTAAATTATATACACACCGAATTCTCAAGACACGACGACATTTCTCCTATTTTCAGGCTCCCAAATACCGATAAATTCCAGATAAACATAACAGAAGGTATTGGAGGAGGTGTTCTTTTTCCAAAAACAAACGCCATGCTTATGAGCCAACAAAGACACGATGAGTTTCACGTTGCAGGTTACGGATTATCAGCAAAAGCAGGACTGAATTTAACTTTCTACAAATATTTTTATTTACAGGGAGAATTAAAAACCGGCTATATCAATATGCCCAACATTCAAACAACACACAACAATACAGATAAAGCTTCACAAGATTTTGGCTTTTTTGAAACTTTAATTCAAATCGGATTTATCTATAACTTTTTCAGCAAATAAATCTGAAACTTTAAAATCCAATCAACAAAGCACCCTGTTTCTTTTATTTAGAAACAGGGTGCTTTGTTTTAACTCAGAAATTATACAACACAAAATCGAAAAATAAAGACATAAAAAAAGTCCTTCATTTCTGAAGGACTTCCGTTGGTCTACTAGGACTCGAACCTAGAAAGACTGCACCAAAAACAGTTGTGTTACCATTACACCATAGACCAATAACCGTTGTAATTATGTGTTTGTTTCATTATTACGAGTGCAAATTTACAGACTTTTTTGTGTTTTGCAAATTTTTTCAAAAAAAGTTTCCTGTTTTTTTAATATTTTTTTCTTTATCACTGTTTTACAAATATTTACAGCTATAAATATTTAACTATATAACACAACCAACACCAATAATGAAACACAATCTATAAAAATCAGGCATTCTAAGCCAGAATAAGCAAAAAAACATTTTCTTTGTAATCCAAACAAAAAATTGATTTTAAAAATATGACAACATTCAACTTCAACAAGTGGAATTCTATAAGCGGATGGATTGTTTTTGCAATTGCATTAATTACGTATAGTTTGACCGTTGAACCAACAATGAGTTTTTGGGATTGTGGCGAATATATAGCAACGGCGGCCAAGCTGGAAGTAGGTCACCCACCCGGAGCACCTTTATACCAAATGATAGGCGCTTTCTTTGCCATGTTTGCAACCAGCGACACACAAATTGCCTTAATGGTCAATATGGTTTCTGTGTTTTCAAGTGCCTTTACCATTCTTTTCATGTTTTGGTCATCTACCATACTTTTAAAAAGAATAGTTTCAAATTTTACCGAAATAGACAACAATACTTCTATTGTTATTTTAGGAAGCTCTTTTATTGGTTCACTTGCCTACACTTTTTCTGATAGTTTTTGGTTCAATGCTGTTGAAGCCGAAGTTTATGCAATGGCTTCATTGCTTATTGCACTTTTGTTTTGGCTGGGACTTCGTTGGGAACAAGATATGCACAACCCAAGAGGCAACAGATGGCTATTAATCATTTCTCTGGTAATCGGACTTTCTTTTGGAGTTCACTTCATGGCCTTGCTTACCATTCCTGCAATTGGTTTTCTTTATTATTTCAAACACTACAAAGAAATTACGTGGAAAAACTTTGTCATTGCCAATGTGGTAGTGGTTTCTGTTTTGCTTTTCATTTTCAAACTATTACTTCCGCTTACAATGGCAATGTTTGGAAAAACCGAAATTTTCATGGTAAACAATCTTGGAATGCCTTTCAACTCAGGAACTATATTTGTAGCTCTTTTATTGATTGCTTCCTTTATTTTTAGTCTAAAATATACCAAACAAAAAGAATACGTTCAGCTAAACACCTTAATTCTTAGCATTCTTTTTATCTTAATCGGTTTTTCAACCTGGATGCTATTACCAATCAGAGCCAATGCTAATACAGTAATCAACGAAAATAAACCATCGGATGCTGCCGAAGTTCTGGCTTACTACAATCGTGAACAATATGGAGTAAACCCTTTATTCTACGGTCCTCAGTTTTCTGACACTTATGCCGGATTAGACGAAGAAACTCCTTATTTAGATAAAGCTCCTAACTACGAGAGAGATTACAAGACTAAAAAATACATAATTACCAACAATTATAAAAACGCAGAACAAAACAGTGACGATGCCCACAAAACAATTTTGCCCCGTATGTGGAGTCCTGATCACGCCGAAAACTATATGCGTTTTACAAGTCCTTTAGAATTCAGAATTAACCCTGAATATTCTGAGGAAAAAGAATTGATTCAAATTGTTTCTGATTTCAGAAAAGCATTTGCCGATGATCAAATTGATTTGGAAGATTATTCTAAATTCTTAAAAACCTATAGCGACTATTTAATTATAGAAAAACCAACTACTGCCGACAATATCAAATTCATGGTTGAATACCAGTTTGGTTATATGTATTGGAGATACCTGATGTGGAATTTTACCGGAAAACAAAATGACAATCAAGGAAAATACGATAATCTTGACGGAAACTGGCTAAGCGGAATCAAATTTATTGACGAAGCCCGTTTAGGATCTCAAGACAATTTACCTTCAGATGTCTTAAACAACAAAGGAAGAAATGTTTATTTCTACCTTCCTTTTTTCCTTGGAATTCTTGGTTTAATCTTTCACGCCAACAAAGATTTAAAAAGCTTCTATGTTTTAATGGTATTATTCTTATTTACCGGAATGGCTTTGAAAATTTACTTAAATGAAAGGCCTTTTGAACCAAGAGAAAGAGATTATGCCTTGGTAGGTTCATTCTATGTTTTTGCCATTTGGATTGGTTTTGGAGTTTATGCAATTTACGACATCGTAAAAAACTGGATTTCTCCAAAAATTGCCGTACCTATTGTTTTAGGAAGCACTCTTTTGGCCGCTCCTGTTTTAATGGCTTCACAAAACTGGGACGATCACGACAGATCCGGAAAATATACCGCTATTGCTATGGCAAAAGCATATCTGCAATCTTGTGAACCAAATGCTATTTTATTTACCATTGGAGACAATGATACTTTCCCTTTATGGTATGCTCAGGAAATCGAGAAATTCCGTACCGATGTGAGAATTGTAAACACCAGTTTATTGATGACCGATTGGTATATTGACCAAATGAAAGCAAAAGCTTACACTTCAGATCCAATGCCAATTTCGTTTACACACAATCAATATGTAGGAGACAAACTTGATTATGCCGTTCATACAGCTAAAACAGAAAACCGTTGGGATATTAAGGATTTTATCAAATTCATTGCAACTGATGATGAAAGAACAATCATAACATTAGACAACGGACAGAAAATTCATTTCTACCCCACTAATAAAGTCAGAATTCCGGTTGACAAAAATGCTGTAATTGCAAACAAAGTCGTGAGTTCAAAATACAATGATTCTATCGTCCCTTATATCGATGTAGATATCAAAGGTCAGGCATTGTACAAAAACAGATTGATGATGTTGGACATTATTGCTAACAACAATTGGAAACGTCCGGTTTACTTTACCGGAGGAAGTTTTGGCGACGACGATTATCTTTGGATGAAAGATTTCCTTCAACTAGACGGAATGGTTTACAAACTGGTTCCTGTAAAATCGGCAATTACCAATAAAAAAAGTCCTTTGGATATGGGACAAATCGATTCCGAAAAAATGTACAATATTGTTATGGAATGGGAATGGGGCAATGGAGACAGTTCAAAAATCTACCACGATCCTGAGACGCGCAAAAACAGTATTTCTTACAGAACCAACTTGGCTCGATTGACCGAACAATTAATTAAAGAAGGTAAAATCGATAAGGCAAAAAAAGTAATTGATCTGGCAATGACAAAAATGCCTTTAGAATATTTCGGCTATTACACCATGTTGGAGCCATTTGCTGACGGATATTACAAAGTAAAAGAAGTTGCAAAAGCAAGAACCTTATTAACGAAGTTGATTAAAAAATATCAGGAGAATCTTGCCTATTACAAAACCCTAAAATCAAATCAGCAAAACGACATCTACATCGATATTGTGTCTGACATTGAACGTTACCGAGTCTTACTTGAAGTTATGAAAGACAATGGAGACAGAACTTTCTACAACGAAAACAAAACCACTTTCAATAGTTATAATAAAATGTTCGGTCGCTTTGGCCGCGATGACGAATAAACTGTTTTAAACAAACAATTAATTTAAGAACGCAGTACAATTTTTCTATTTGTTACTGCGTTTTTCTTTAAATTTAAGATTATGAATTTCTATTGGGTAAAAACATCAGCTATTGTAAAAAAGATATTTTCTAATCTGACTTGGTATATTCCTAATTCGGAAAAGAAAGTATATCTTACTTTTGATGACGGCCCTACCCCTGAACTTACAGACTGGATTTTGGACGTACTTAAACAAAATGAGATAAAAGCAACCTTTTTTTGTGTAGGAGAAAATCTGGTAAAATATCCTGATTTAGCAAAGAAAATAATTCAAGACGGACATATAATTGCCAATCATACTTACAATCATCTTAATGGATGGATGTTTTCAAACAAAAAATATTTTGAGAATATAAAATCGTGTGATGATATTTTAAACAAAGATATTCTTGGCGAAAGTGACAATCAACCAAAACTCTTCCGTCCGCCTTACGGAAAGATCAAACTTTCTCAGGCAAGAATTTTGAGAAAAATGGGGTATAAAATAATAATGTGGGATGTTTTGAGTGCAGACTTTCTTCAGGAAATTACAAAAGAAGAATGTCTTGAAAATGTAACTAAAAATACAACTTCGGGAAGCATCATTGTATTTCATGACAACCCGAAAGCATTAAAAAATCTGGAATATGCTTTGCCTCAATCAATACAATTTCTAAAGGAAAACGGCTATACTTTTGACGTTATCAGATAATTACAAATTACCGTTTTGCATAACAATACCAATAAGAGTGTTGGCATCCAGATAACCCGATTGTCTCCACACCATTTGTCCATCTTTGTAAATCATAAATGTAGGCAACCCTTTCACATGCAATGCTTCGGTCAATTCGGGATTTTTATCTACATCAATTTTAATCACTTTGGCCTTATCTCCAAGAGCTGCCGCAACATCTCTTATTACAGGCTCCATAGATTCTGATTCTTCAACTCTTTCGTTATAAAAATCAATCAACACAGGGATTTGGGTGTTTATTAGCTCTCCAAATTTTGACATAATGGTAAGTTTAAACTTTGTTACTACAAATATAACTATTTTGCGTAATTACACTAATTTATCGGCTTTTTTTAGCTTCAAAACGGTAATTTCAGGCCAAATTCCGACTCTTCCCGGATAAGCATGAAAACCAAACCCTCGATTCACATAAATATACCTTCCCATATTTTCATACAAGCCGGCCCATTGCTTGTAAATATATTGAGCCAAACTCCACTTAATATAACCGGGAATCTCTATTCCAAACTGCATTCCGTGTGTATGCCCCGAAAGTGTGAGATGAAAATGCTTGTCGTGATGCTGAATTTCAGCATCCCAATGCGAAGGATCGTGACTCATCAAAACTTTGAAATCTTCTTTTTCTAATCCCTCAGAAGCTTTACCCAAATCGCCTTTCTTTTTAAAATGAGTTCCCCAATTCTCTACCCCGACAATTGCTATTTTATCTCCTTCGGCTTCTATAAAAACGTGTTCATTCAAAAGCAATTTGAAATCAATTTTGCGATGCAAATCTTTGACAGCTTCAAAATTGGCTTGTTTTAATTCTTCCGAATCCCAAGTTACATATTCACCGTAATCGTGATTTCCTAAAACGGAATATTTACCATATTTAGGGTTTTCAATCTTTTTAAAAACTTCAATCCACGGATTCATCTCTGTGGCAAAAGTATTGACTAAATCACCTGTAAAAAGGATAATATCTGACTTTTGCTGATTAATCAAATCAATTGCATATTCTATTTTTTCAGGATTATCAAAACTTCCGCTGTGAATATCCGAAATATGAGTAATGGTCATTCCGTCAAAAGCATCGGGCAAATCCGGGAAAAACAACTTTTGCTTAATCACTTTGTAATTATATTTTCCTTCAAAAATACCGTATATCAAAGACAAAAAAGGAACTGCTGCCAATCCTAATCCAATCTGGCTTATAAATTTTCTTCTTGCAGGAAAATGAGTTTTTCCATTAATAGAATTTGTAAAATAATCATAAGCCCAAGCCAACAAACGAAGTAAATCTTCGCCCAGCAAAACCATGGTAAGAACCAACTTTGGCAAATAAATTAAAAGCAACAAACCAATTACAAAAAGAGTTTGCTTGGTTTGTCCCGTAGAACGGTCGAATTTGGCAAACGAAAAAACAATAAAACCAATCAACAAAACATTTAGTGTTTTGTATAAAACCAACATCCAGTTTGCCGTCAATACCGTTTTAATTACCTGAAAAGAATAGAATTCTATCAATAAAAAAGCAGCCAGTAATATAATCCATCGAATCATTTCAAAAATTTTTGTCAAAATAACGAAATATAAAGAACGCTTAGTCTCTATGTTAGTTAAATTTTAACACATAAATTCTTCTTTACAATCTAAAATATCGATTACTATTTTCTATTCGAATTTATATATTTGGGCAACCAAAATTATAAACAAATGAAAAGAATCTTATTATTTATTTCTTTACTGACATTGGCACAAATTGCAAATGCCCAAAAACAAGTGCCAATTGTAAAAGCAAATTCTAAAACTGTAACTGTTCGTGATGGTAAAAATGTTTCTAATGGAAATTTAGGTATTACTACCAAAGCCAACCCATTTGTTTATGCGTATTCAGGAAACAAAGTCACATTCATCACAGATGCCGATTCCATTACTATTCAGATAAATTCAAAGATTGAAAAATATGATTTCGTTTTTCTGTCAAGTGGAAAAGATTCCACTTGGGTGCAAGTAAAGTATCCAATCCCATATGAGATTAAGCTGAAAAAGGCAAAGAAATATAATTATTCAGACAGTAGATTTGTCCCAAAATTTGAATATCAATCAATGGACAATCCTAATCTTGTAAGAACCAGAAAGGATTTAAAACTGGACTCTATTGCCGGAACAGGAAATGAGCTTTCAAAAATTTTCAACTTAATGCACTGGGTTCATAATATTATACGTCACGATGGAAGCAGTAACAATCCAACTTTGCGAAATGCAATAGAACTGGTTAAAGTTTGCAAGACAGAAAATCGTGGGGTTAATTGCAGAATGATGGCTACAGTTCTTAATGAATGCTATTTATCACTTGGGATAAAATCGAGATACATTACGTGCATGCCAAAGGAAACACAATTTGATGATTGCCATGTAATAAATATGGTTTATAGCAATGATCTGAAAAAATGGATTTGGATTGACCCGACTTTCGATGCTTATGTAATGAATGAAAAAGGAGAATTGCTAGGAATTAGAGAAGTAAGGGAACGACTTATCAATGGCAAACCATTAATCTTGAATGCTGACGCCAATTGGAATAGGATGAATTCGCAAACAAAAGAAGATTATTTAGAAACTTACATGGCAAAAAATCTTTACAGACTACAAACGCCCTTGATTAGTGAATATGACACTGAAACCTGGAAAGATGGTAAAGAAATTTCTTATATAGAATTGTTGCCCTTGGATGGAATTGAACAAACACCTCAAAAAAGCGAAGTAAAATCTGCAAATACAAACGTAAAGCGTATTGTTTACAAAACCAACAACCCGGATTTGTTTTGGGAAAAATCTAACCAAAAACAGAATTGAACAGACTCTCCTGAATAACCTTCAAGATGCGATGAAATTTTGTTTTTCAATATTAAAAAACCACAAAGTTGTTTCAAATTGAATTTTTATAAAAGTAAGCATCTGGAATTACAAATTCTGAATCGGACTCTCACAATTCAAAATTCAGAATTCACAATTTAAAATTCATGTCGTTTGTTTACTTTTACCGCTTCTTAAAAAAATCAACACCATGTCACAACAAAAACGCCTGTTCCTGCTTGATGCCTACGCTTTAATCTTTAGAGGTTATTATGCTTTTATCAAAAATCCCCGAATTAATTCTAAAGGAATGGACACTTCGGCGATTATGGGATTCATGAATTCTCTCATGGATGTAATTAAAAGAGAAAGACCCGACCATTTGGCCGTTGCTTTTGACAAAGGCGGAAGCGAATTCAGAAACAAACTGTATCCTGAATACAAAGCACACCGTGACGAAACTCCCGATGCTATCAAAATTGCCATTCCTTATATTCAGGAATTGCTACGCGCCATGCACATTCCTATTATTGAAGTGCCCGGTTTTGAAGCCGATGATTTGATTGGAACTATTGCCAAGCAAGCCGAAAAAGAGAATTACCAGGTTTTTATGGTTACTCCCGATAAGGATTTTGCCCAGTTGGTTTCCGAAAATATTTTTATGTACAAACCTGCCCGTATGGGTAATGGTGTCGAAATTTGGGGAATTCCCCAAGTTTTGGAAAAGTTCGGAGTAGAAAGACCCGAACAAGTAATTGATTTTCTTGGAATGATGGGCGATGCCGCCGATAATATTCCGGGATTTCCGGGTGTAGGAGAAGTGACTGCCAAAAAACTGTTGAAAGAATTTGGCACCATGGAAAACCTTTTGGCCAATACCGATAAGCTGAAAGGAAAAATGAAAGAAAACATCGAAGCAAACAAAGAAAAAGGCCTTTTGTCTAAAACTCTGGCTACAATTATGCTCGATTGCCCTGTTACTTTTGAGGAAACCAACTACGAATTATCCAGTCCTGATGTAGCAAAAACCGATGCTCTTTTCAATGAATTGGAATTTAGAAGAATGGCCGAACAGTTTGATGCGATATTTAATCCTCAAACAGCAACCAATAGCGAAGAGCCATCCCGAAGCGTCGGGACCAAAAGCCAAAAGGCAAAAGTGGCAAACGAAGATCAGTTCGACCTTTTTGGCGGGAATATCCAAGAAGAAACATCTCAGGAAAGACATCAGCAGTTTTACAATACTCTTGAAAACACCAGCCATTTTTACCAAACCATTCAGGGAGATTTGGCCGTAAAACTTTTGATTCAGAATTTAATGAATCAAACATCCGTGTGTTTCGACACCGAAACCACCGGATTGGATGCTTTGCACGCAGAATTAGTAGGAATTGCCTTTTCTTTTGAAAAAGGAAAAGGATTTTATGTTCCGTTTCCGGAAAATCAGGAAGAAGCAAAAGCTTTGATTGAAAAATTCATTCCTTTTTTCGAAAATGAAAACATTGAGAAGATTGGTCAGAATTTAAAATATGATTTAAAAATACTTTCAAATTACGGCGTTTCTGTTCAGGGAAAACTGTTCGATACTATGATTGCGCATTATCTGCTCAATCCGGATATGCGTCATAATATGGATATTTTGGCCGAAACTTATTTGAAATATTCACCTAAACCAATTGAATCTTTAATTGGGAAAAAAGGGAAAAACCAAAAAACGATGCGAGATGTCGCCATTGAAGACATCAAAGAATATGCTGTTGAAGATGCCGATGTGACTTTGCAACTTCAGGAAATTTTTACTCAGGAATTAGATAAAACCGGAACAAAAAAACTGTTTGACGAAATCGAAATTCCGTTGGTAAAAGTTTTGGCCGACATGGAAAAAGAAGGAATCCGTCTGGATACCGACTTTTTGAAATCGCTTTCAAAGGAATTAGACAATGACATCAAATCATTGGAATCTAAAATTTATGAAGAAGCCGGAGAAAAATTCAATTTGGCTTCTCCAAAACAATTAGGCGACATTTTATTTGACAAATTGAAAATTGGCGGAGCCAAACAAAAGAAAACCAAAACCGGTCAATATGCCACCGGAGAGGAGGTTTTGAGTTATCTGGCTAATGATAATCCGATTGTAAAAGATATTTTGGACTGGCGTCAACTGATAAAACTCCAAAATACTTATGTAGATGCTTTACCAAATCAGGTGGACAAAGTAACGCAGCGCATTCACACCGATTATATGCAGGCCGTTGCAGCAACGGGTCGTTTGAGTTCTAATAATCCGAATTTACAAAACATCCCGATTCGTACCGAAAGAGGCCGATTGATACGAAAAGCATTTGTGGCAAGAGATGAAAATCATACTATTATTTCTGCCGATTACTCTCAGATTGAATTGCGCATTATTGCCTCTTTGAGCGGAGAGGAAAATATGATTAAAGCTTTCCAAAATCACGAGGATATTCATAAATCGACAGCTTCAAAAGTATTTCATGTTCCGTTGGAAGAAGTGACCCGCGAACAAAGAAGTCACGCAAAAACGGTCAACTTCGGAATTATTTATGGGGTTTCGGCTTTTGGGTTGAGCAATCAAACTTCTCTTTCCCGTTCTGAAAGTGCCGCTTTGATCGAAGCTTATTACAAAACCTATCCCAAACTAAAATCGTATATACACGATCAGATAGAAAACGCCAGACACGATGGGTTTGTACAAACTATTTCGGGTCGCCGAAGATATTTGAAAGATATTAATTCGGCCAATGCTGTGGTTCGAGGTGCAGCCGAACGAAATGCCGTGAACGCACCAATTCAGGGAAGTGCCGCCGATATTATTAAAATTGCAATGATTAACATCCATAAAAAACTGACTACGGAAAACTGGAAAAGCAAGATGTTATTACAGGTTCATGATGAACTTGTGTTTGATGTTCACAATGACGAATTGGAGAAAATCAAACCAATGATTAAATATGAAATGGAAAATGCATTTAAACTCGATATTCCTTTGGAAATAGAAATTGGAGAAGGAAAAGATTGGCTGGAAGCGCATTAAAAATAGTATTCAGTGACAGTTGGCAGTTCTGCAAACCTAACAAAAAGGTCGATTCAATTGAGAATCGACCTTTGTTTTTTACTTGAAAAATCCGGTTAATTTTTTACCAATTTAAAAGTTCTTCTTGTTTCTGTTCCTATTTGCAGAAAATAAATACCGGAAGCAAATTGGCTCAAATCTACAGCAGTAGTTACATCTTCCAATTTACCATCAAAAACAAATCTTCCTCCCTGATCCATGATGCGATAAGACTCTCCAAATGAACTATTAATCATCCTGATATTTACAAAATCGGTTGTTGGATTTGGAAAAACAGAGAAATTATTAACCAATTGAAAATCATTTATACCTAAAGCTGTAACGGTAATCATTCCTTTCATACCCATTGAAGAGTGATTCGTACACACATACCAATGAGTTCCAACAGACAAGTTCATTACATCTTGCGTTTGCCCATCAGAAACCAAAAATCCACCAAGCAGAGGAGCTGTTCCGTTTGAATTCCATGTTGATTCACTTACTTCAACAGCATTGTGTATTGAACCTAAAATAAACCGGACAACGTCTCCAGAATTAATTATAACATTATCCGGACTAAATGACATATCCGCATCAGAAGCATTAATTTCAATTGTGGCGCAAAATCCTGTCATACTTATTGACAACAGTAAAACTAAAAGTAATTGTTTTGCTTTCATAAGAATTAGATTTTAAGATTATATTTTAAATACCTGATTTTCAGCAATTAAAATTAAACATTTAATTTCGAATAAAAACAAATTCAAACAAAGAAAAAATAGCTATTTTATTGAAAATCAATTCAAAAGCAAACAACCCTTTGTTTTTACCCGAATTAAATTAACATTGTTTTGTTGATAAAAATCACAACAGCAAGAACTCATATTCAGTAAAAAACTCAATACCGATCTTATTACTAAAATTAGTCGATTGATAATCAACATAAAGGCATTAAAAAAATATTCCAAAATCACATTTGCATTTAAAATAAATAATTGTACTTTTGCAACCCCTTTTATTTGGGGATGGAATGTTTAATTAAAATAATATTATGGACGCATTAAGCTACAAGACAATGTCAGCAAACAAAGCCACTGTAACAAAAGAGTGGATTGTTGTAGATGCTGAAGGTCATAACTTAGGACGCCTTGCTTCAAAAGTCGCTATGATCTTAAGAGGTAAGTACAAACCAAGTTATACACCACACGTGGACTGTGGAGATAACGTAATTGTTATCAACGCAGAAAAAATCAACCTTACAGGTACAAAAATGGATGACAAAATTTACATGCGTCATACAGGTTACCCAGGAGGACAAAGAACTTTAACTGCTAAAGTATTGCAAGCAAAAAACCCTGCATCATTAGTAGAAAAAGCTGTAAAAGGGATGTTGCCTAAAAACAAATTAGGAGCAGAACTTTTCAGAAATTTAAATGTAGTAGTAGGTTCTGAGCACAAACAAGCAGCTCAAAAACCTAGACTTGTTAACCTAAACGATCTTAAGTAATGGGAGTTATTCACAAAATCGGTAGAAGAAAAACCGCTGTTGCACGTGTTTATGTTTCAGAAGGAACAGGAGTTATCACTGTAAACAAGAAAGAATTCGCAACTTATTTCCCAACTGCAACTTTACAGTACAAAGTTTTACAACCTATGTCTATGACAGAAAACGTAAACAACTTTGACGTAAAAGTAAATGTTTACGGAGGTGGTTCAACTGGTCAGGCAGAAGCTGTGAGAATGGCTATTGCAAGAGCAATGTGTGAAGTTGGTGAAGGCAACAGAGCTATCTTGAAACCAGAAGGTTTACTTACTCGTGACCCTCGTATGGTTGAGCGTAAGAAATTCGGTCAGAAGAAAGCTCGTAAGAGATTCCAATTCTCTAAACGTTAATACCACAGTTTCGGACTTATTTTCCAGATTTTTCGAAATCTCAGAGATAAATTCGATTTTAAAAAAATTAAAAACAATGTTGTTGTTGTCAAGCCGAGGCTTGAAATTAGTTTAGCATCTAAATGTATTTAGCCGGGAAACCGCCATTTATACATTGCTATATTCAACAGAACGTAAACTAGTACAAAAAATGTCAAACAAAGTAGAAGTAAAAGAATTACTAGAAGCAGGTGTTCACTTCGGACACATGACTAGAAAATGGGATCCAAACATGGCTCCTTACATCTATATGGAGCGTAATGGAATCCACATTATCAATCTATATAAAACTGCAGCTAAAATTGAAGAAGCTAACGAAGCTTTGAAAAAAATCGCTGCATCTGGTAGAAAAATATTATTCGTTGCTACCAAAAAACAAGCTAAAGATATCGTTGCTGAGAAAGCGGCTGCAGCTAACATGCCTTACATCACTGAAAGATGGCCAGGTGGTATGTTGACTAACTTCGTAACTATCAGAAAAGCCGTTAAAAAAATGTCTTCTATCGACAGAATGAAGAAAGACGGTACTTTCATGACTTTATCTAAAAAAGAACGTTTACAGGTTGATCGTCTTCGTGCAAAATTAGAGAAGAACTTAGGTTCTATCGCTGATATGTCAAGACTTCCTGCTGCATTGTTCGTTGTAGATATTAAAGCTGAACACATCGCTGTTAAAGAAGCTCAAAAATTAAACATTCCAGTTTTCGCAATGGTTGACACAAACTCTGATCCTAGAGAAGTTGATTATGTTATCCCTGCAAATGATGATGCTTCTAAATCAATCGACAAAGTTATGTCTTTAGTAACTGCTGCAGTTATCGACGGTCTTTCTAACAGAACTTCTGATTCTAAAGAAGGAGAAGCTACTGAAACTAAAGCTGAAGAGACTACAACTCAAGAATAAATTAACATAATTACGAATTATGAATTGTGAATTATGTTCCTACGTAATTCATAATTTGTAATTCGTAATTCGATTTTAAAAACATTTTAAAAATAAATACTATGTCAACAATCGCAATTACTGCTGCAGACGTAAACAAATTAAGAACAATCACTGGTGCAGGTATGATGGACTGCAAAAAAGCATTGGTTGAAGCTAACGGAGATTTCGATTTAGCTATCGAAAACTTGCGTAAAAAAGGACAAAAAGTAGCTGCTAACCGTTCTGACAGAGAATCTACAGAAGGTGCTGCTATCGCTGTTGTAAACGCTGATAAAACTGAAGGTGTTGTTATCACTCTAAACTGTGAGACTGACTTCGTAGGCAAAAACGAATCTTTCGTGAAATTGGCTCAGGACTTAGCTGCCTTGGCTTTGACTTTCAATACTAAAGAAGAACTATTGGCTGCTGACTTCAACGGAATCACTGTTGCTGAGAAATTGATCGAGCAAACAGGAGTTATCGGTGAGAAAATCGAAATCGCTTCTTTCGAGAGATTGTCTGGAGCTTTCGTAGGATCTTACATCCACGCTGGTAACAAAATCGCTACTTTGGTTGCTCTTTCTGCAAACGTAGAAGGTGCTGAAGAAGCTGCAAGAAACGTTGCTATGCAAGCTGCTGCTATGAACCCAATTGCTTTGAACGAAGCTGGTGTTGATGCTGCTATCATCGAAAAAGAAATCGAAATCGCAAAAGAACAATTGCGTGCTGAAGGTAAACCAGAAGCTATGTTGGAAAACATCTCTAAAGGTAAAATCCAACGTTTCTACAAAGACAACACTTTGGTAAACCAAGATTACATCAAAGACGGTTCTATGAGCGTTGCTAAATACGTACAAACTGTTGACTCTGCTTTGACTGTAACAGGTTTCTCTAGAGTTGCTTTAGGATAATTACATTAGCCTTAAAATACAAAACCTCGTTTCTTTATTTGGAACGAGGTTTTCTTTTTTTAACTACATCAGAATTCTTTTAAATACAATCACTACTTTTATTTTCTTCTATCATCCTGCAATAAATTTTGATAATTAACTCCTATTTTGAATAAAAAATAGAAATATTCTTGGCATATAAATTGTAACTTTACAAAAGTCGAATTTAAAAACCACGAGTATAACCATGTTACAATCCAAATACATTCGAACATCATTCCTTTCATTCTTTCTAATAGCTACAATGATATTTACTTTTTGCGAAAGAAAAGATAAAGTTACTAAAGCAAAGAAATCAATAAGACAAGAAACGCAAAAACTGGCTAAAAGCTATCCTGTTTCAAAAATACCTCCTGAAAACACAACGAGCAGTTCTATACCAACAATTGAAAATAAAGAAAAAGAGAAAGTTAAAACTACTCTGAAACCTATCATCAAAAAAGGGGTTGAAGTTTCAAACGTTGGCACAACAACGGTAGATATTAAAAAAGAGGAATCTAATCCAAAAAATTACAGAATATATGGCAATCTGAAAAAGATTATTGATTTTATTCCAATTGGTCAAACAGTGTCCAGAGAAGAATTGATGGCTGCCAATATTGTACCCGAAGATGCTGCCAAACTGGTAAAAACCATTACCCGAATTTCTAAAGATGAATTAGAAATTAAATGGAAAAACACCTGGATGGTTGAAAAAATTTCGGATGTTCGCTTTAAAGACAGCCGCATGAAAATTTCTTTTTCTAAAGATTTAGTCTATACTTCCGGAGATGCCATCGGAATTGAATATGAAAATAAAATTCACAACAACCTAACTATAAAAGACGACCGGGCTTATATTCCTAATGTAAAAGAATATTGCTGGAGAATTAAACAATAATAATGAATACAGAACCTAAAAGATGCGACTGGTGCTTATCCAGCGATTTATACAAGCAATATCACGATGAAGAATGGGGAGTTCCGGTTTATGATGATTCAAAACTCTTTGAATTCCTTATTTTAGAAACTTTTCAGGCCGGATTGAGTTGGATTACCATTTTGAAGAAAAGAGAAAATTTCAGAAAAGCTTTTAATAATTTCGATTACAACAAAATTGCCAAATACAACGAAGACAAAATCCAGGAATTACTGCAAAACGAAGGCATTATCCGCTATCGATTAAAAATTGAATCGGCAATAAAAAATGCTGTTGCGTTTATGAAAATACAGGAAGAATTTGGAAGTTTCTCTAATTATATCTGGAAATTCACAGACGGCAAGCCAATTGTAAACCACCCTAAAACATTAAAAGAAATTCAGGCAACAACTCCACTTTCTGACACAATCAGCAAAGATTTAAAAAAAAGAGGTTTTAAATTCGTTGGTTCCACCACCATTTATGCTCACATGCAGGCAACCGGAATGGTAAACGATCATTTGGATGATTGTTGGAAAAAGAACAAATCGTAAAACAGAATAAATCAAAAACAACAATTCCACTAATTGAAACCCATAAATCTGTAACAATTAGTGGAATTTGTGTTTAACTTAAAAACGCAGAGATTTTGCTTTTTCAGGATCTTCTTTGTGTTTTCTAAGATCAAAATTGGTATTAAATACCGTATCCCAAATATTGCTGCTCACTCCAAATCCCAAATGTTCATCCCTGTAATGATGCAATTGATGATTTCTCCAAAGTGGCTTCATAAACTTAAACGGAGGATTGAACGCATGAATGGCATAATGCATAGAAGCATAAATCAAATACCCAATCATAAATCCCGGGAAAAACGCCCAATTATATTCTCTTAAAAAAAGATAATAAAGACCGAATAAAGTTGAAGACAAAATTAAACTCGGAACCAAAGGCATAAACAATCGCTGTCTGTCTCTTGGAAATTCGTGATGATTGCCATGCAAAATATAAGCAATTTTCTTAATTTTCAGATTATCACTTACCCAATGAAACAAATAACGATGCGCCATGTATTCGAAAAAAGTCCAAAAGAAAACACCCGCAAAAAACAACAGTATAATTGTTTTAAAAGACATTAAATAAACCGTATTTGCACGATACAAAAGATAAGAAAGAATCGGGATATAAGCTCCCCAAATTACTAAAGGATGCGTTTTAGTCAGCATTTCAAGATAAGGATTTTCGAATAATTGTGCCTGACCTGAATTCTGAATTTTTTTAGGATTCATAAAACTATTTATTTTGACTTATTCAACAGTTTAAAAATAAAAAAAACTTGTAAACAATCAAATTTACAAACCTCAACTTTCTACCTACATTGAAAGTTGTTACACACTAGGATTTAGAATTTAGAATTTAGGATTTGGGATTTAGGATTTTTGAATTAAGATGAACCTGAGGCATAACCTGCAAACTGTGTAGCTGCTATTATCTGCCGGAAGGATTGAAAGAAAATCCGACACTAAAAAAAACTCTGATTTTGTTAATATCATTTACCCAGGAAGTATCAAAATTAATAGGCCCAAGAATTGAACTATAAGAAATTGTGACACCGCCAGACATCAACAAACTTGTTTCGGTACGTTGTTCCCATTCTCCTTTGGGAGTAAAAGCTTTCTTGATATATTGATCAAATTTATTAAAACCTACCGAAGCAATATTGAAATGAGGCGTAAAATAAATATTTTCGAAAGGAAGCGTTTGAAGCCCTACATTAATTTTCATCAATTGACTTACATTCAGTTCATCTTCATGCAAACCTGCAAAAGTGTAAGTATAATTTCGTGGATTTACCAAATATCCGCCTATATTGAATTTTCCGGCATAGCCGTATTTACTAAAAGAAGTTTCATCGGGACGAATTTTATCTTCAAAAATAAAAGCTGTTGTCGCAGTAAAAATCCCCGTAATCTCCCTATTAATATACAACCGCTTATCATAATTAAATCCTATTCTGCTAAAAGCGTTTGTACTTCCTTTTACATTTGGAATAGAAGAATCAGAATAAGTAACATCTACCTCATGCAGTAATGAACGACTCACTTTTGCTCTAAATGAATATCCCTTTTTCGGAAAAAAAACATCACTAAGAGAATTAAAGCAATAATGACCCTCAACCTCAACATTATTAAAATAATAGCTCTCTAATTTAAAAATATTTTCATTTACCTCCGGATTATTTCTGGGTCTCAAATTTGTGTATTGATAAATAGCTCCAATTCCAAAATAGCTTTTCAGAGAATTTAGATTTTGATTAATCTGATTTTCAAATTGTAAGGAATTCTGACGAATATCATCAGCGAGTTCTCCTTCTATATAAACAGATTGCTTTAATCTTTCTCCATAAATATCCGATTTCCACCATCCTCTTTTTTCTTTACCAAAGATTTTCTGATACTGAACTCTGAAACGCGGCTGTTCCGCAATATCGGCCGTTACCAAAAAACGACTGGCTTCTCCCAGAATATTTCTTCCTGTATAATTCAGGATAAGCCCCACTCCTCTGTAAGTATCATAATGCAACGAACTTCTGAGTTGATTTTGAGAATGTTCAAAACCATTGAACTGCAAACCAACTTTATCATTCTCTACAAAATGTGTCCATGTAATCTGACTGAACAAATTGGTTCCCATCGAACGGTTTACTCCCTGAATCAGTTGTTCTATACTGTATTTTTCGTGAGCTTTTATATTAGTTCTCGCTTTCAAAAGCTTCAGATTATCCCTGCTCACATTATTGTAAACAATTGTATCCAAAACAAATTCGTTTTTCACTTTAGGAAGTACAGGTTGCAGTTGATTGAATTTCCTTAATTTCTCAGACAAAACAATCAATTCTTTGTTCTGATCCTGAACTGCAATTTTACCTTGTTCATAAATTTGCAGTCCTCTACTAAAATCACCGGTAGAATATGTCAAATTAGGAATATGATTTACCAAAATGGCACAACGCTTCTGATTCTCCGGATTTTTGATATTACTGGAAAGCATCGCTGTTTGAAAAAGAATTGTGGTAATATTATCAAGTTCTTCCATTGGAGCCATTCCTCCTCCTACATCACTACCAATAATGATATCGGCTCCCATTTTCTGAGCCACATCTGTTGGAAAATTATTCAGAATTCCACCGTCAACCAATAGCGTATTTTCGTAAGGCACCGGCTGAAATATCCCGGGAATAGACATACTGGCACGCATAGCAGTATTTAGTGAACCTTTACTCAAAACAACCTCACTTCCGTTGACTATATCTGTAGCAATAGCTCTGTAAGGAATAGGAAGTTTATCAAAATCATTAATCTTATAAACCGGATAAGTGAGCGTTGACAAAAATTCTCTAAGAGATTGATCATTCAGCAAAGCATTTTTTACCATTGGCTTACCCTTGGCAATATTCAGATCTATCAGATAACTTCCAAATTCACTTTTCTCTTCAACGCTTACATCGGTCAACGCTATTCCGCCTCCCAAAAGATGATTCCAGTCTATTTTGCGGGCAATCTGAGCAATACTGTCTCCGCTGTACCCCATAGCATACAAACCTCCCACAACACTCCCCATACTGTTGCCTATAACCAAATCGGGGACAATTTTCAGGGAATCCAATTTTTGAAGTAATGGAATATGTGCCAATCCTTTTGCTCCTCCTCCACTCAAAACCAAAACTACTTTAGGTTTTTTATTTTGTGAATAACTGTCAGAAATCGAAAAAAAGAAAAAGCACAGAAAAAAAAGAACGACTTTATTTATCTGTTCAAATACTCTAAGAAATTCTTCTTTTTGATTCGTTTCCATATTTAAATAGACTTTATTCTTTCCTGCTAATTTAATAAAATTTTAACAACAAAACCATTATACTATATCAAACAATGTTTTGACTATAAGCAAACTAAAATTTGTAAATTGCAATAAATTTTTCTCCATCTTCTTTAGAATCTCCATTCGATTAACGCTAATATTCATTAATTATGAGCAAAATTCAATTATTCCTGATTATAATTATGTATTTATATACTACAATATTATTTTCACAGAACTTCAATCGGATTGAGAATAATCTGTATGCAGAAAACAATATCACTCATCTTAATTACACAGACACTACAAAAACTCCGAAAAAAGAAAAGAAATTCCCTTTTGTAGCGATTCCGACTCTAACCTACGATCGTTCTCAAGGAGCCGGATTCGGAGCCATCGCAATGGGACTTTTCAAAGCCGATAATTCAAAAAATGCACCTCTATCCAGATTAATGGGAGTAGGTAATTATGCCACAAACGGTTCTTACTATGCCATGCTGGGAACCCGCCTGTATCTTTTCGAAGACACTTGGAGAATACTTGCCGCCACAGGCTATATAAGTTATAATTTTCAGGCATATCAGTATTTTGAAGAAGGAAATATGGAATTTCAGTCAGGAGTATTTGAAACTCCCTATACTACAAAAGGCGGAATGATTGTAACATCTATACAACGAAAAGTATTCGATAATTTTTATTTAGGAGTTGGAGCTTTTATAATGAGATCGGACGTGACTTTTACACTCCCTGACAATACTAAAATAGTAGATCCTAATGATACCAATTCGTTAGCCATGGTATTTAACTACGATACACGCAACAGCATTTACAATCCCTCTTCCGGAATTTTTGTAGATGGAAGAATTTCAACTGTTGTGCCTTGGCTAAATAACGATCAGGATTTCAAAAAAACAATGTTATTGATAAATCACTACAAAAAACTGAGTAGCACAAAGGTTTTAGCAAGCCGTTTTGCAATGAAAGCCAATTTTGGAGAAGTTCCTTTTACAGCTCAGGACTATATCGGGCAAACCGATTTAAGAGGTTATACCCAAGGAGAATACAGAGGAAATCAAACCTACACGGCTCAATCAGAATTCAGACATAATTTCTACAAAAAATTTGGATATGTTGCCTTTGCCGGATTGGGTATAGCCTACCGGAATTCAGAAGAAGGAGCTGCATCCGGCGATTGGTACAATTCCGGAAAATCTTGGAGTAAACCATTACCAAGTTTAGGAACAGGAATTCGTTATCAGGTAATTGAAAAAGAAAATCAGAAAATAAATGCCGGAATTGACATTGCTGTAGGACGAGGTGATTGGGGATTGTATTTCAGGATTACCGAAGCTTTTTAACTTAAAATCACCATTAAAAGTTTAACCGCAAGGTTCGCAAAGCTTTGCGTGCTTAAAACATCAACTTTTAAAAAAACTTGCGAACCTTGCGGTAAAAATCTAAGGCGTAATCCCGGTTTGAAATAGCTGTAAAAACACAAAACCCTGTCAAAGTAACTCTGACAGGGTCTAAATCTGAAATTATAAATCGCTAATCAGCAATCTACAATCATTTAGTATCTGTAATATTCCGGTTTGAATGGACCTTCAACCGCAACACCAATATATTCTGCCTGATCCGGACGTAAAGTTTCCAATTCAACTCCCAATTTAGCCAAGTGAAGCATCGCAACTTTCTCATCTAAATGTTTTGGCAACATATAAACATCATTATTGTAAGCAGCACTGTTATTCCATAACTCAATTTGAGCCAAAGTCTGATTTGTAAATGAGTTAGACATTACAAATGATGGGTGACCTGTAGCACAGCCAAGGTTTACCAAACGACCTTCGGCCAGGATGATAATATCTTTTCCGTTGATAGTGTATTTGTCAACCTGAGGTTTGATTTCGATTTTTGACGCACCGTGGTTTTTGTTCAACCAAGCCATATCAATTTCGTTATCGAAGTGACCAATATTACAAACGATAGTTTTGTCTTTCATTTTCTCGAAATGACTTCCAAGAACAATATCTTTATTTCCTGTAGTTGTAATGATGATGTCAGCATTAGCGATAACAGTGTCTAATTTTTTTACTTCAAAACCATCCATCGCAGCTTGCAATGCACAAATAGGGTCAATTTCAGTAACAGTAACGATAGAACCGGCACCTCTGAAAGAAGCGGCCGTTCCTTTACCTACGTCTCCGTATCCGCAAACAATTACTCTTTTTCCTGCCAACATCACATCGGTAGCACGACGAACTGCATCAACAGAAGATTCTTTACAACCGTATTTATTGTCAAATTTAGATTTAGTAACAGAATCATTCACGTTAATTGCCGGCATTGGCAAAGTTCCTGCTTTTACTCTTTCGTACAATCTGTGAACTCCCGTAGTCGTTTCTTCAGACAATCCTTTGATTCCTGGAACCAATTCCGGGTAACGGTCAATAACCATATTGGTCAAATCTCCACCGTCATCAAGAATCATGTTCAATGGTTTTCTGTCTTCACCAAAGAATAAAGTTTGCTCAATACACCAGTCAAATTCCTCTTCGTTCAAACCTTTCCATGCATACACCTGAATTCCCGCAGCAGCAATTGCAGCAGCAGCCTGATCTTGTGTAGAGAAAATATTACAAGACGACCAGGTAACTTCGGCTCCAAGAGCAATCAATGTTTCAATCAAAACCGCAGTCTGGATAGTCATGTGCAAACATCCTGCAATACGAGCACCTTTCAAAGGTTGCTCATCTTTATATTCAGCGCGAAGTGCCATCAAACCAGGCATTTCAGCTTCTGCCAATTCAATTTCTTTTCTTCCCCAAGCGGCAAGGTTAATATCTTTTACCTTGTAAGCTACAAATGGAATAGTCGTTGTACTCATCTATTTCGTATATTTGATTTCTAAAATGGTCGCAAAATTAATGAATTCCTTTTTGAAGTTGACCATTTTCATAAATATTTATCTTTTGTTTAAGATGTTGTTCTTTTGAAATTCAGATAAATAACAAAACAACCAAACTCAACCGTAAAGAGATGCCACTTTATAAAACAATAGAAGCCAATTCCTCAACCCGAATTCTAATCTGGAAGATTACTGAAAGTAAGGAAGAACTTTATAATAAAGTTCGTCTGAACGAAAGAAGTGAACGCCGGCTTACCGGAATGAAATCGGAAATGCATCAAAGAGCTTTTCTAAGTGTAAGAATGTTATTACTGGAAACCGGCCACGATGATTTCGATCTTTATTATGACGAATTTGGGAAACCTCATCTCAAAGGTGTTAATCATATTTCTATCACTCATTCTTATCAGTTTTCAGCTATCATTATTAGCGACCAAACCGTAGGAATCGACATGGAATTGCAGAGAGACAAAATAATAACCATTGCTCACAAATTTATAAACGATGCTGAATTAAAACGGATTAAAAACATTTCTAAAGAAGATTACATAAAAAAACTCACTATAAAATGGGGTGCCAAAGAAGCCATTTTTAAAATCAGAAATGAGGCCGGAATCAGTTTTAAAGATCACATCAGAGTCAGTACTTTCGAGTTAGTCGAAAAACAAACTTTGGCACATCTTCATTTTGGCGGATTAATTCGTGATTTCAGAATTCATTTTGAAGAAATCGAAAATTTCATTCTGGTTTATGCATTTAAGAAATAACACCTTATTAAATGCTTTGTATTTCAGATAAAATTGCAAACTTTGCGCCTTAGCGTCTTTGCGAGCAAAACCATGACAACTATTTATTCCGAAATTCTGAAATCAATCCCGATGTTTCGGGGCAGAAATCAAAAATTACTGGCTATTCTTCTCGATCCCGATAAAATTGAACTTAAAAATGTTTCCAATTTAATTTCAAAAATCAATCAATCTCCGGCAACACACATTTTTGTTGGCGGAAGTCTGGTTAATAATAACATTTTAGACGAATTGATTATTAAACTGAAACAAGAAACCAAATTACCGATTGTTCTTTTTCCCGGACATCCGTCACAAATTTCAGATAAGGCCGATGCTATTTTATTTCTTTCGTTAATTTCAGGTCGAAATCCCGATTATCTGATCGAATATCAGGTTCAGGCTGCTCCAATTTTAAAGAAAAGTACTCTCGAAATCATTCCAACCGGTTATATTTTAATAGAAAGCGGAGAAGAAACTGCCGTAGAAAAAGTGAGTAAAACCAAGCCTTTAGACAGAAACAATATTGATTTGGTTCTGGCAACTGCCCAGGCAGGAGAAATGATGGGCAACAAACTCATTTATCTCGAAGCCGGTAGTGGTGCTCAAGAGTCGGTTCCGTTTGAAATGATTCATGAAATTTCAAAAAACATCAATATTCCTTTAATTGTAGGCGGAGGCATCAGAAGTTGGGAAAAAATTCAGGCTGCCTATGATGCCGGTGCCGACTTAGTTGTAATTGGCACTGCTTTTGAAGACAACGATTCGTTTTTTGAAAACACTAATTTCAAGCCTAACTTAGCTGAACCAGCTATTCACTTATAAAAAACAATGACTGACTTTTTTTTAGCCCAATATAAAAATGCCGATTCCATTCAAATACTATTAGAATTCATCGTTTTTGCTTCGGGCATATTGAGCGTTTTATTTGCCAAAAAAGAAAATATTTGGGTCTATCCTACCGGACTTTTGGCAACCATAATCACTACTTACCTGCTATATCTTGCCGGTTATTTGGGAGACATGCTACTCAACGGTTATTTTGCTATTATGAGTATTTATGGTTGGTATATGTGGGGGAAAAGCAGAGAAAACAACCAACAGTTACCTATCAGCCGAACTTCTAAAAATGAAAAAATCATCGGAATAGCAATGTTCTTTCTGACATTGTTTGTTGTTTTCGGAGTTTATACCGCTTTTGACCAACCAATAAATCCAGACAATTACATAGATATACTTTCCTCAGGAATATTCTTTACCGGAATGTGGTATATGGCACGTAAGAAAATAGAAAACTGGACTCTCTGGATTATTGGAGATGCAATAGTTGTTCCGCTCTATCTTTACCGCGGACTGGGAATGCTCGCTTTGCAGTACATTATCTTCACTATTTTGGCGGTTTTTGCTTACATAGAATGGCATAAAACACTCAAAAATCAAACACTGATAAAAACGGCTCAAAATGAATATTGAAATAATTTTATCCGAATTGCAATTCAAAGCCGTCAGAAGCAGTGGTGCCGGTGGACAGAATGTAAATAAAGTTTCGTCGAAAATGGTTTTGAGTTTCAATTTAACTCAATCGAAAGCCTTATCGGAAGAAGAAAAAACTTTGATTGCAACCAATTTATCTTCTCGTTTGACAACTGAAAATATCCTGATTCTGAATTGCGATGAAGACAGAAGCCAACTGAAAAATAAAGAAATCATAATCAAACGATTTTTAGCAATAATCAAGAATGCTTTGATTAAACCGAAAGACCGAAAACCTACAAAAATTCCGAGATCTGCTATAAGAAAACGAATTAATGACAAAAAGAACTTATCGGAAGTCAAGAAAAACAGAAGAAAACCACATTTTTGACAATTTCAAATATTTTACATTGCTATTATTTGTTTTTGACATTGCTATTAAAATTGCCATTGAATTTTGTCATTTATAATTCTATCTTTGCTCCGTCTCAAAGGGGTGCTTAAATCTGAATTTATTTCAGATTCTGAAACAAGTTCAGAATAAAGCTGAGATCATACCCATAGAACCTGGAACAGGTAATGCTGTTTAGGGAAAAAATGACAAAAAACAGTCCCGAAATTTCGGGAGTACGCTGCGAAGTAGTCGTTTAGGAACAATCATTATTAATTTAAACCAAAAGAATAATTCCCCCTTTTATTCGTAATCTTTTTTACGGATGAATACTATTATTACAGTCGCTAAAAAGCCATTAGCCATTAGCCAAAAGGCATTAGCTAAGGAGCAAGAAACAAGAAGCAATATTTTTCACAACTTCCTATCATCTTTTCTCTTTTCTCTTTTCTCTTTCTTCTTGCCTCTTTACTCTTTCTCTCAGGAAAAACCAAAAGACAGTACCCAGGTAAAACTCGATGAAGTGCTTGTTTCGGGAGTGAGAATCAACAAAGAAACACCTGTAACTTTCAGTAATTTAAGTAAACAGGAAATTGCCAAAAGAAATCTGGGTCAAGACATTCCGGTTCTTATGAATTATATGCCTTCGGTGGTAACAACTTCCGATGCCGGAAACGGTTTTGGATATACTTCATTCAAAGTGAGAGGTAGCGATGCCACCAGAACCAATGTAACCATCAACGGAATTCCTTATAATGATTCTGAAAGTAGCGGAACTTATTTTGTAAATATGCCCGATTTTGCTTCTTCTCTTCAAAGTATTCAATTGCAGAGAGGTGTCGGAACTTCAACCAACGGAGGAGGTGCTTTTGGAGCCAGTTTAAATATGCTTACCGATTCTTATTCTAAAAAAGCCAGCGGAGAAATTGCAAGTTCTTACGGAAGTTTTAATTCAAGAAAAAACACCGTTAAATTCAGTACCGGATTGATGAATGATCATTTTGAAATTGCAGGCCGTTTATCTGTATTGCATTCTGATGGTTATGTGGACAGAGCTTCATCCGACCTGAAATCGTATTTTTTACAGGGAACTTATGTAGGAAAAACTACTTTGATCAAAGCTTTGGCTTTTGGCGGACACGAAAAAACCTACCAAGCCTGGTATGGTGTTGACAAAGCTACTTTGGAAACAAATCCTACTTTCAACGCTGCCGGAATGTACACAGATGAATTTGGAAATACTCGTTTTTATGACAATCAAACCGATAATTACAGCCAAAATCATTATCAATTGCATTGGAACGAAAAAATCAATCCAAAATGGCAATCGAATCTGGCATTGCATTACACCAAAGGAAAAGGATATTATGAAAACTATCAAGATGAAGCCGATTTTGCTTCTTATGGTTTGACACCTGTTCCGGGAGTAACTACAACCGACTTAATCAATAGAAAATGGCTTGATAACGATTTCTACGGAACTACTTTTTCGTTGAACTACAAAGACACAAAAACCGATTTTATCTTTGGCGGAGCTGCCAATAAATATGAAGGTAATCATTTTGGCAACATAATTTGGGCCAGATATGCTTCTGCCAGTCAGCCGGAAGATAAATATTATGAGAATTACGGTAACAAATTGGATTTGAACTCTTATGCCAAAGTAAATTATAAATTAGGAAATCACTGGAGTCTTTTTGGCGATATTCAATTCCGTCACGTGAATTATCAGGCAAACGGAGTTACAGAGGGAACTATCAACAAAAACTACAACTTTGTAAATCCAAAAGCCGGTTTGACTTATTTGATGAATGAAAACAACGATTTTTATTTTTCGTATGCAGTAGCCAATCGCGAACCAAGCAGAATTGATTTTGAAAACGGAAATCCAATACATGAAAAACTAAACGATTATGAATTGGGTTGGAGAATGAGTTCTTCAAAAGTGACTCTGAATACCAATTTCTATTTTATGAATTACACCAACCAATTGGTAAAAACAGGAGAACTGAATGACGTAGGTTATGAAATTCACGCCAATGTTCCGCAAAGTTACCGTGCCGGTTTTGAGGTTGATGCTACTTTAATGCTGAGCAAAAAAATAAGTTTCAGTCCGAATATGACTTTGAGTTCAAACAAAATCAAAAATTACACAGTTGATACCGGAAACGGATTGGTAAATTACGGAACCACTAATATTGCATTCTCGCCGGAAATTATCACGGGTGCCGCACTTTCATACAAACCAGTTTCTGATTTGCAATTAACATTACTGCACAAATACGTAGGCGAACAATTCGCAGGAAATTTTGATTCGGAAGAAACCAAATTGAATGCCTATTCTTTACTGGATTTTAATGCTGTTTATGAACTAAAAACCAAAAAGATCTTCAAATCGATTGTTTTCACCGGATTGATAAACAATCTTTTGGACAAAAAATATGTTTCTAATGCTTATTTATATGGAGATAACTACATGAGTTATTTCCCTCAGGCGGGAATCAACTTTATGGCTGGAATGACATTGAAGTTTTAAATTTCAGTTTACTAAAAAACAAAGCCCGCAATGGCTATTTTGCAGGCTTTTGTTATTTACCTCAGTTCGATTTATAAGTTATTCTATCAGTGACTTTTACAATTTTCAACACATAGATACATAGAATTTTTTACGTTTTAAAAGGATTTGATAGGTGTTTCACTTTTCACATAGTTTGGCTATGTGAGAAATAATATTATTTCCTAGTCAATTCTTTGATTATAGTTTATTCCTATGTACCTATGTGTTTAATTTTAAAATTGATTTACAGGCAGTTATTAATCGAACTCAGGTTATGTATAAAATTTAAAGCTTAATTCTTATACATTTTCGCTACTCCACCTTCATCATTTTTTATAAAATACAATCCTTGACTTAATTTTGAAATATCAAGCTTTTCGACTTGCTCTGCATAAATAATAGTTTTTCCGAGTGAATCATAAACAAATACATTCATCATTTTTCCGAAATTAATAAAATCACCATTTACCGGATTTGGATAAAAATGGAATGTGGTAAGATTATCATTTTTTTGTAATGATAATGCCATAGCATTTGCTGTAATTGTTACCATATCATAGCGCACAGTTCCTAATGTACTGTAATTAGAAGTCGATGTCACTGCTAAATAATTCGAAACCGAAGAATCAAATGCACTTACAATTCTAATTCCCACATTGGGATTATTATCCAAGCCAGAAATTGAACTCAAATCAACAGTCCTTGTATTGTACCAGACATTTCCGGTATCGGTATTGGGAGTTATTGTAAAAGCCTGAGCATCGAGCCAAACTGGAGAACTTGCAGTATTGTCTAAAGTGTATTGAACTACATAAGTAGTATTTGCGGTATTGCTCAATCTCTGATCAAAACTCAATCCCAGACCTTCATGCCCTATGGTATTGATATTAAACTGAACTCCTCTCATTTTGTTTTCTACTCCTGATGGCGCATACGCTCTGGTATTCCAGCCAAAATTTTCTGAGGCAACCGCCCATGAATCAGTACTTCCTCCTTCGGTTGTTCCCGACGAAAAAGTAGCTGTAGTTCCACCAATAAGCATGGCGGTTCCGTTTCCTTCTGCAACTGTAGGGCTTGAAGTTCCTCCCGGAACAGTTGTAGAACTTGAACCATTAAAATTCCATTTTGCAATGGTCATTTGTGCAAAAATTGCTTCAACTGAAAAAAACAAAAAGATGAAGCTCAATTTAAAAACGTAATTTGATTTCATATTTAAGCAGATTAAAAGTTAATAAACAAATAAAACGCTGTTAAACAGCGTTTTATCACCTACTTAAATTTAAAAATAAAATGTTAATTATGATAATCTCATACTAATTTTTCACAAATCAACAATTTATAAAAACCAACTTTCATTTGAATTTAATTTTTAATATCAAATCACTATTTTCTCTTCAAAATATTCATAAATTCTTCCCGTTTAATCTCCCTACAGCCCAAACTTTCTAAATGTTCGTTATAAACCTGACAATCAAGCAAACTGTAATTATTCATTTTCAAATATTCGACCAAAGCAATAAACGCAACTTTTGAAGCATTACTTACCTTAGAAAACATACTTTCTCCACAAAAAACATGACCTAAATCAACTCCGTACAAGCCTCCAACTAATTGATCTTCCTGCCAAACTTCAATTGATTTTGCAAATCCTAATTTGTTTAACCGGCAATAAGATTCTGCCATTTCTTCGCTAATCCAGGTTCCTTGTTGATTATATCTTTTTACCGTTTGGCAATTTCTGATTACGCTCTCAAATTCCTGATTGAATGTTACCTTAAAAATATTTCTGTTAAGGATATTTCTCATACTTTTTGAAACAACCAATTCATCAAAAAACAAAACCATTCTACGATCAGGAGCCCACCACAAAATAGGTTCGTCTTCGTTGAACCAGGGAAAAATGCCGCTATTATAGGCCAACATTAATCTTTCGGGAGACAAATCGCCTCCAATTGCCAGAATCCCCTCAAAATTACTTTCTGAAACCGGAGGAAAATAAAGTTCTTTTTCTAACAAAAACATTCAAATATTATTTTATTATTAATGATTCCAACTAAATTTGGCATTTCAAATTTCTTTATAAAACAATCAATTACATTGAAAACAAAACTTACGTTTCTTCTCATTTTAACAACTTTATTTGCAGGAAACGCTCAAACTATCGACTCTGTTTCAACTCCTAAAAAACAAGATAAACTGTCTTATAAACAATTTATTGCTCCCGCAGCTTTGATTGCAAGCGGAACACTTTTGCTGAATTCAGAATTAAATCTTAAAATTCAGGAAAATGCCAACGAATTCTTTGGAGAAGATTTCCATACTTCGGCAGACAATTATATCCCGTTTGTTCCTTTGGTTCAAATGTACGGAGGAAAATATTTAGGCTTTAAACCCAAAAATGATTTTTTTCATCAAACGGCCAATTTCGCGATTGCAACCGGAATAATGGGGACAGTAGTACAGACTTTGAAATATACTGTAAAAGAAGAAAGGCCTGACGGATCGAATAATTTAAGTTTTCCTTCCGCACATACCGCAACTGCCTTTACCAATGCTTCACTCTTATTTTATGAATTCAAAGATTCTAATTTATGGTATGCCGGTAGCGGATTTTTATTTGCCTCGGCAACCGGAATTCTTAGAATAGCCAATAACAAACATTATACTTCTGATGTTTTGGCCGGAGCCGGAATTGGTTTGGCTTCTGGGCTTATTGTTTCTTATTGGAATCCTTTAAAAAACTACAGTTTCAAAGGCAAGAACAAGAAAACTACTTCTTTTCTGTATCCTACTTTGGGAAAACAAATGGGATTGGGAATGTTGATTCAATTGCATTAAACCCAAATCGGCATTAGGATTATTTTGATTCAGGGCAAACGTATGAATTTTGTTTTATCGCCACGAATGCACGAATTATATTTATGTGATGAAAATGAATTATAATTTTCACTAAAAATCCGCCTTTGGCGGATTAGAATTCGTGCTATCTCAATAATAAAGATAAAAAAACATCACTAAATATGATAAATTCGTGAATTCGTGGCAAACTTAACTCATGCGTTTCCTTGATTTTGTTTCGAAAACTTCTCTTTATGAATTCCTGCCTGATTAACCTCTGATATATTTGAGTTAACCCAAAAAAAAGAGCCTCAATTGAGGCTCTTGATATTTTATTAAAATGGCAAATCATCTTCCATTTGTTCTTCCTTGTACTCTGTAGCCGGTGGAAAAGCCTGAGCCGGAGTAACCGGTGCTGCCGAATACCCTCCCGCAGCCGGAGCTTCTGTAGCCATTCTTTCAATTCTCCAACCTTGAATACTATTGAAATATTTAGTTTCTCCCTGAGGATTTACCCATTCTCTACCTCTTAAATTGATAGAAACTTTTACTTGTTCTCCCGGATTGTAATTGTTCAATAAATCACATTTATCCTGAGTGAATTCTATCATGATGTGCTGAGGATATTGTTCCTCAGTAGTAATAACCACTTCTCTTTTCTTGAACGAAGCACTCACTTGCTGAACTCCGTTTATAACTTTAATTCTTCCTACAACTTCCATTTTACTGCTCTTATTTATTATTTCTGTTAAACTCTTTCTGCTAATAATACTTTCCATGCCGAAAGCACGTCTTCTACCATTAAATATTCTTTTGCCTTTTGATGAACTTTTACTTCATCGGCCGAACTAAGAACTCCTTTTACGGCAAAATTATTTTTTACAAATATATCAATTTCTTCGTCAGTTGGCAATGCTTCAATATTACCCAACATTCCCAGATCATTTCCGTCAAAAACAGGACTTTCTTTTACAAATGCCGGAATTTCATCAACACCAATTCCTAAAGTAGTCAACGGTTTTGGAACTTCAAACAAACCTTGATTGGCTCTCGAATACCAGTTTCCTCCCATTCTTGAAACCAAATCAATTTTATTTTGATCTATTGAACCGTTTTCGTCTAAAACCGCTTCATCTATATGAATTTTCAAAACTTCGCAAATTACCAGATTCCCGGCTCCACCTTCATTTCCCAGGCTGATAACTTCATTTACCTTGCATTCAAACTGAACCGGAGATTCCTGAACTCTGAAAGGTTTTACAATATCCGAAGCTACCTGAGTGAAACCTGCTTTCAAAAACTCATTAATTCCGTCACCATATTCAGTACTCGACAAAGAAGTTTGATGTACCATGTTATAATTCACAACATTAATCACTACTTCTTTTGTGCTTTCTACATTAATTAATGTGTGTTTTACCGTATTATTTCTCACACGTCTTGCCGGAGAAAAAATTAAAATCGGAGGATTAGAACTGAATACATTGAAAAAACTGAAAGGAGAAAGATTCGGATTTCCGTTTTCATCAACAGTACTTGCCAATGCAATGGGTCTCGGGCCAACAGAACTCTGCAAATAAGCCTGCAATTTCAAAGGAGCTATATCTTTAGTTTCTAAACTTATCATTTTTATTGGATTTTGAACAAAAATATAAAATAGAGAAATATCAACGGTTATTTATTTTAAAAGTTTCAAAAATTGAAAATAGCTTTTCACTAATCACTATTTATTCCAATTCATTATATTTATGGCTCAAAATCTACCTATGCAGTTTTCAGAAAAACGAAACACTTACCGCTGGATTATCATCATTGCCTCTTTTATTATTGTAGCGGCAATTTTATGGAATACTTATACTTTTTTCCAAATATTCAAAAACGAAGAACGCATCAAAATGGAAATTTGGGCACAAGCCCAAAAAACACTCATCAATGCAGGCGAAAATACCGAACTGGAACTCCCTTTCAAAATCATTAGCAACAACTCATCAATCCCTATCATTTTGACCGATCAGGACAACCAAATTTTGAGTATGTCTAATGTTGATCCGGAAATTCAAAAAGACAAAGAAAAATCTACTGCCTTTCTTTTAACTATCAAAAAGGAAAATGAACCAATTGTAATAGAATATGTACCCGACAGATTTCAGTATTTATATTACGGAAACTCTTCCCTGATTAATAAACTGAAATTTTATCCAATTGCACTTTTACTTATTTTGGTGCTTTTTGGTGCTGTTGTGTACAATTTTTACAGAAGCACCAAGATGGCTACCCAAAATAAACTTTGGGCAGGAATGGCTAAGGAAACCGCTCATCAAATAGGAACTCCTCTTTCGTCATTAATAGGTTGGATTGAAATTATGAGAACCGAAAACATAGACCAATCAATTGTAGTAGAAATTGAAAATGATGTCAACCGATTGCAAACCATAACCGACCGGTTTTCTAAAATAGGATCGAAACCGGTTTTGACAAAACTCGATATAATTCATGAAACCCGGGAATCTTATAATTATCTCAAATCCCGCTATTCAAAACAAGTAGAGTTTTTCTTCATTGCTCCCGAAGAACCTATAATGATTGCCATAAACCCAACTTTACACAGTTGGACAATTGAAAATCTGATAAAAAATGCCATTGATGCCATGCGTGGCAAAGGAACATTATCGGTAAATATAGAAATGGCGGGGAAATTTGTACATATCAGAGTTTCCGACACAGGAAAAGGAATTTCAAAAACACAATTCTCTAAAATATTTGAACCTGGTTTTACCACCAAACAACGCGGTTGGGGACTTGGACTTTCACTCACAAAAAGAATTGTGGAAGAATATCACAACGGAAGAATTAAAGTGTTAAATTCTGAAATAAACAAAGGTACTACTATTCAGATTAGCTTTAAAACAGACTAAACCACTCCTATAGACTTAAAGGCCATAGGTTTGATTGGCAGACTGAAAGTCTGCATGGTTGGAATATTTATTTTTTTGCCACATCCCGAAATTTCGGGATCAAGATTTGCACTGATTAATCTGTGTGAATCTGTTTAATCAGTGGCTGAAAATTTTTAGAAACTGAAAGTGAAATGCACTAAAGTGCATAGTTTTAAACTATTTTTGAGACCAATAAAAAAACATCGCTTATTTCCGGAAAATCCAAAAATGAGCGATGTCAAAAAAAAAAAATACTATAAATTTTGCTGAATAGCTGTAGCCAAAGCTTCAAATTCAGCCGGTGTCATTGTTACTTTATTTACAAAACGGATTTCTCCCATTTCATTAAGCGGAATCAAATGCACATGTGCATGAGGAACTTCAAGACCAATAACCGACATTCCGATTCTTTTGCAAGGAACTGTTTTTTCTAAAGCAATGGCAACTTTCTTTGAAAAAGCCATTAAACCCAGATACAATTCGTCTTCTATATCAAAAATCTTGTCTATTTCCTTTTTAGGAATACATAAAGTATGTCCTTTTGCATTTGGATTTACATCCAAAAAAGCCAAAAAGTTTTCGTCTTCGGCAATTTTGTAACACGGAATTTCTCCGTTTACTATTTTGGTAAAAATGCTTGCCATAACTTAGTCTCTTGAAATTTCTAAAATCTCAAATTTAAGAATTCCATTCGGAACTTTTATTTCGGCTATATCACCAACCGATTTACCCAATAAACCTTTCCCGATAGGAGAAGTCACAGAGATTTTTCCGGTTTTCAAATCAGCTTCACTTTCGGCAACAAGAGTGTATTTCATTTCCATTCCGTTTGCCTGATTTTTGATTTTCACATTAGACAAGACTAATACTTTAGAAAGATCCAACTGACTTTCATCAATCAATCTTGCGTTTGCGTATAATTCTTCCATTTTAGAAATTCTCATTTCCAAAAGACCCTGAGCCTCTTTGGCCGCGTCATATTCTGCATTCTCAGACAAGTCACCTTTATCTCTAGCTTCGGCAATGGCCTGAGAAGCTTTTGGTCTTTCTATCGATTTAAGTTGTTCTAATTCGTCTTTGAGTTTTTTTAATCCTTCTGCTGTGTAATAAGATACTGCACTCATATTTTCGTCATTTATATAAATAGAAAAAATCCCATCTCGACGGGATTTCTTAACGCAAATATAATTAATTTATTTTTGAGTCTATAATTATTTGTTAACCATCTATGAGACAAAATTAAATAAATTAAATTTGTTCAACCAAACATAGCTTTAAATGAAAAAAATAATCTTCCTTGTCTTTATTGCATTGACATTCGCAAATTGTACCAAAGAAACCGTTCGCTACAAAAATCCGAATATTCCTAATTATTCATTTTCTACTACTATCAACATAAATCTTCCATCTTACAGCGGACTGAATTCGCCTGTAAATCCCATCTATATTTCGCAAGATGGTGTGGGCGTAAACGGAATAATTGTAATGAAAGTTTCTGATACTGATTTCAGAGCTTGGGAAGCCAATTGCCCGAATCACCCAATTTCTTCCTGTGCCCGCATGAAAATAAATGGAATAAATGCCAAATGCAGTTGCGATGATGCCGAATTCAGCATTTTTACAGGAGTTGGTCCGGGACAATACCCCATGAAACCTTATGCGGTTGAAGTTTTAGGAAATAATACGATTCGAATTTATAATTAAGAATCTAAAAAAATGATCAATAGAAAAGTCCAACATTTGCTGTTGGACTTTTTTTGTGTAAATCGAATAAAATAATCGTTTTTTAATGTTTTATTATTGTTTTACGATAATTATATTATATTTGGGTTAACCAACAATAATATAATTATGAAAGACACAGACTCATTAAAGGGATTAACGAACAGTATTTGGCATTTTACTATTATTGTATATCCCTTAGTTTTAATCTCACCATTTATAGCACCTTATTTATTTACAGTCAAACAACCAAACGAAGAATACTTATTATGGGTAAAAACATCGTTCATTTCATTTGATATAACCAACTTTTGGAGTAAAGTATTATTATTTGTTTGTGTTACTAGTCTAGCATTACTCCTATTCGCATTTAAGAACTTCAGACAATTAATAATTAATTTCAACGATGACATCATTTTTGAAAAATCAACAGAAATATTATTGAATAAAATAGCTAAATATCTAAATTACTTTATACTTGTTATAGCTGCTATCTTTATGATATTAAGAATATCTGCAAATCCTTTTGAAGATGATTTTTTAAGCCTCGTAATTATATTTTTATTTTCTCAATTTACTTTTGTTTTGGCAAAATTATTCAAAAGAGCCAGAAAACTGAAAGAAGAAAACGAATTAACCATATAGCATGCCGATAATCATCAACTTAGACGTCATGCTTGCCAAGCGAAAGATGCGTTCTAATGAATTAGCAGAGAAAATAGGCATTACAACAGCCAATCTATCTATTTTGAAGACTGGCAAAGCCAAAGCAATAAGATTATCTACACTGGAAGCTATTTGCGAAATTCTAGAATGTCAGCCTGCCGATATTATGGAATATGTAAAAGAATAAAAACAAACACCTCCCTCTTAATTCTAATACCATAATTCAATAAACAAAAAAGCCTGACAATTAATTTTGTCAGGCTTTTTTTTATGAAACAGCAATTATTTTAGTCAGCTAAAACAATTACTTTATTATCTTTCATTTCAATTGTTCCGGATTTGATTGCAAGAGTGTAAATTTTGTCACTTACTTTCGTAAATCTGTCAATATTTTCTTTTGCAATTTTAAAACTAGGCGCTTCTATTTTCACATTTCCAGCCTCCAAAGTCGAAACAATTGGAGCGTGATTATTCAAAATCTGGAAACTTCCAAGAACTCCCGGCAATATTACCGAAGTGATCTCTCCTGAAAATAATTTTGCTTCCGGCGATACTATTTCTAAAATCATAATTTTTTTATTTTGGATTCAGGATTTTGGATTTTGGAATTACAGAATAAAAATCCTAATTCCCAATTCCTAATTTATTATGCTTCAGCTAACATTTTCTCTCCAACCTCGATAGCTTCTTCGATAGTTCCTCTCAAGTTGAATGCAGCTTCTGGCAAGTGATCTAATTCTCCATCAATAATCATGTTGAATCCTTTGATAGTATCTTTAATATCAACCAAAACTCCAGGGATACCTGTAAACTGCTCAGCTACGTGGAAAGGCTGAGACAAGAAACGTTGTACACGACGTGCTCTTGCTACTGCCAATTTATCTTCCTCAGATAACTCTTCCATACCAAGGATCGCGATGATATCTTGTAGTTGTTTGTATTTTTGAAGAATCTCTTTTACTCTTTGAGCACAGTCGTAGTGTTCTTTACCTAAAATTTCCGGAGTAAGGATACGAGAAGTAGAATCCAATGGATCTACCGCTGGGTAAATACCTAACTCAGCAATTTTACGAGACAATACTGTTGTAGCATCTAAGTGAGCAAAAGTTGTAGCCGGAGCCGGGTCAGTTAAATCATCCGCAGGAACGTAAACCGCCTGTACAGATGTAATAGATCCTTTTTTAGTAGAAGTAATACGCTCTTGCATCGCTCCCATCTCAGTTGCCAATGTTGGTTGGTAACCTACCGCAGATGGCATACGTCCAAGAAGTGCAGATACCTCAGAACCAGCTTGTGTAAAACGGAAGATGTTGTCAACGAAGAACAATACATCTTTCCCTTGGTCAGAACCAGCACCATCACGGAAGTACTCAGCGATAGAAAGACCTGACAAAGCAACACGAGCACGTGCTCCCGGTGGCTCATTCATCTGTCCGAAAACGAAAGTAGCTTTAGAATCTCTCATTCCCATTTTATCAACTTTAGCAAGATCCCATCCTCCATTTTCCATAGAGTGCATGAAATCGTCACCGTATTTGATAATTCCTGACTCAAGCATCTCACGAAGCAAGTCATTTCCTTCACGAGTTCTTTCTCCTACTCCTGCGAATACAGAAAGACCACCGTGACCTTTTGCGATATTGTTAATCAACTCCTGAATCAATACAGTTTTACCAACACCGGCACCACCAAACAATCCAATTTTACCCCCTTTTGCGTAAGGCTCGATCAAATCGATTACTTTGATACCTGTAAATAAAACTTCAGAAGAAGTAGATAAATCTTCGAATCTTGGTGCCGGACGGTGGATAGACAATCCGTTGTCACCTGTTTTTGGTAAATCTCCTAAACCATCGATTGCATCTCCAATAACATTGAACAAACGTCCATAAACATCTGGACCGATTGGCATTTTGATTGGGTTACCTGTAGCCTCTACGTCATAACCTCTACTTAAACCATCAGTAGAGTCCATAGAAATAGTACGAACCGTATTTTCTCCAATGTGAGATTGTACTTCAAGTACCAATTTAGTACCGTCTTTCTTAGTGATTTCTAATGAATCATAAATTTTTGGAAGTTCAACATCTTTACCGTTGAAAACTACGTCAACTACTGGCCCGATGATCTGTGCAACTTTTCCTATTACTTTTGACATTGCTTATGTATTTATTAAATAGCTATTTAGGTTTATAAAAAACACCTCTTTTTTCAAAGGGCAAAGGTAATTTTTAAAAATTTAAAATCAATAATTTTTTTATATTTTTTTTACCCGGAATTCCCATTAAAACCAAAACTATAATTTAGACCACAAATTACACGGATTTACATGAATGAATTTACTTTGTCCGTTCTCTTCACTCAGGTTTGTAGTCTGAAAAAACGGAATTTAACATAGCAAAAAAGGCCGTCATTTCTGACGGCCTTCTCTGGAATAATTAAAACTTAATTATTGATTCTTAATAACTTTAAACTTAGCTGTTTTACCTTCTGACTGAACTTCCATTAAGTAAGTTCCCATTGGTAAAGCACTCATATCTATCTTAGCAGTTGTAACCGAAGGACTAACAGTCATTACACCTTGTCCTAACATGTTAAACACTCTTACAGATGTGATATCGCTAGTGTTTGAGATATTAATATAATCAACAACCGGATTTGGATAGAACTGTAATCCGGCAATATCAAACTGACCTACTCCTAATACAGGATTCGGAGTAACAGTCACTGTAACAGCCAATGGAGCAGTACTTCTACATTCATTCATTGATTGCATTGCATAATACACGCCATCAACCAATTCAGTAGTTGAAGTCAATGGAGAAACACCATTCAAAGCATTCCCTTCAGATGCATACCAAACCACGTCTGTACCTGTAACGCTCAATGCCGCAATAGTAGCACCTTCATTTACAGTTTGAGCAGCAATTCCGGAAGGAGCAGCAACAATATTAACTGTTACCGAAACCGGAGACGATTTTTGACTCTCACACTCAAACCAAGTCTGAGTAGCATAATAATTACCACTTGTCAAATCTGTTATTCCTTCCAATGGTGAACCATCTACTGAATCATACCATTTAACAAGTTCTCCAGAAGCAGACAATGCAGAAACAGCTTCAACAACATTACAGAAAGTATAAGACCCAACTACTTCAGGAGCAGCTGTAGCACCAACAACTACATTTACATTTTTTCTCACACTATTACAACCCGATACTTCTTGCTCGGCAAAGTAAGATTTTGTAGTTAGCACATCTGTAGGTAGCAATGGTGTAATTCCGTTTACTGTAGCATACCATTTTATATCTGTTCCTGTTGCTGTTAGCATGCTAACTGTTGCTGTAGTATTACAGAAAACCTGAGGCAATGCTTCCGGAGCCGGAGCAGCTATAAGATTTATAGTTACCGGTGTTCTAACAACACTATTACAACCGTTTACCACCGCTCCTATATAATATGTTCCGGTAGCAATCAGATTTGTAGGATTTCTAAAACCATCTAATGGACCTGGTCCGGTAAAATAAACAACACTATTTGCTACCGCTGGAGGATTCAAACTAGCGAAATTAGGACTAGGAACTGCATTACAAATATTCTGAACCGAAGCAGCAGCAGGAGCAACAGGAGCAGGTGTTACAACTATAGTTTTTGTCATTGATCCACAGGTTGATGAGGTAAAAACAAAATCAGTTGTTTGCGTTATTCCGGTAACCGGCAATGATGCAGGCGACCAAGTTCCCATAACTCCACCAACAATATTCGGAAGAGGTTTTGAAAGAGCAGTAGTTCCTTCACAAACAGGACTGGTTATAGTTGCCAAAGAAAGTGTTCCGTTGATAGTAGCCGTAACCAAGAACCTGTCGGTTGTGTTTTCCGGGCAAGTTGCATCAACCGCAGTACTATTTATGGCTGCATAATATTTTCCTCCATTTGTCAATTCATCGCTCGAAGAATACAGAGTACCTCCGGTTGGAGCACTATACCATTTAATAGGAAGCCCCATTGCGATTTCGTTCACAGCTAAATCAGCTACTGTACCTGTACCACAAACCGTTTGAGTTGCCATTCCTGTAACCCCCGTAGGTTTTGCCGTAAGAACACGAATCGAAATTTCGAACGGACTGGACTCACAACCATCTATCATTGCAGTAGCAAGATAATTTGAATTAGCCCAAGCCGTAGTAGCACTAGTTAACCTTATACCATTTCTATACCATCTTACTACTGATTCATCCGGAACTGTTAAAGACACGGCACTAGGAGAATCATTAACTCTTGCTGTTGAACTACAAATAGACTGTGGAGAAACACCCGTTGGAGGAGTAACTACATTGAATTCTACTTGAACAGGAGTACGAGAACTTTCTCCGCAATCCAACATCTGAGCCACATAATAGGTTGTTCCATCAACCAATAACGATGAGCTGGTTAATACCTCTGCATCAACAGCATTACTTGAATACCATTTTACCGTTGCACTACTAGCAGGAGTTAAATTAGCAATTGTAGGGCTTACGAAAGCAGAAGAACCATTATAAATAGTAGCACATACTTTTTGAACAGGATCTGCCTTTGGACCTGCGATTACATCAAAATCAACAGCATACTGACAATCTCCTTTTGTTCCTACTAATTTGTAAGTAGTAGAAGTAGCAGGATTAAATGTCCATCCTGTTGTAGCTGAACCTGTAACTCCTGTAGAAGGAGTCCATGTATAAGTGTCATAATTTACCACAGGACTTGTTAAACTTACCTGAACAGATCCTCCTCTACAAATAGTAACTGACTCTGAACTCAAGGTAATTGGAGAAGACTCATTTACTTTTGCCTCAACTGCAACCCTTGCACTTGAATAAAGCTGTGCAGCAGATTGAACTCTCCAGTTAAAGTAATAGAATTTAGAAGAATTATTATCATTGTTACTTCCGTCTTCAGCAGCAGTAGGCCCTGTAATAGAGAAACCGCTATGAGTCATAGGGAATATATAAGCCCCTCGTACGAAACTATAATAAATAGATTTAGTATAAGATAAAACATACCCTTTTGCTCCGGCAGGAACAAGGAAGTTTAAGTCAACCGTTACAGGAACACCTGCTTTTGCTGCATCAACCTGTTGCTGAGTAAAAGTAATGTTTTTAGACAACAATAAAGTTCCTCTAACACCCGGAGAAGTATCCGGACCATATATTTCAAAAGGAGATGGCGAGTTTGCTAAATTAGGAAATACATCTACACTAACAAGTGTTACTGCATTTACAGACGAAAAATATTGAGCAATTCCGGTAGTAATAGCAGGAGTTCCAACGTATGTTGCCGGTCCTGCAGTAAAGGTTCCCGGAGCAATTGTTTCTGCCGCGGCATAGAAATTAGTTGTTGTATCTATGTTCGGAGTAGTGAATGAAGATCCGCTTCCTATTAATTTCCCTCCTTCTACCGAATCATACCAATTAATTGTTGAACCGGCATTTCCTGTAGCATTAAGGTTTACTGTTCCATATCCACAACGTGAAGCCGGAGTATTAGCAGTTACGCTATTCTTAAATGTAATTTGCAAAGAACCAGAAGTTCCTGTATTAGAAGAAGCTCCACAGGTTACTTTACATCTGTACCAAGTAGAAGCTATAGGTTTTACAGAATAGGTAGAAGCTGTAGCCCATGGAATATCTGTATAATCAGTTCCGTTTGTAGATTGTTGCCATAAGTAAGATACTTTTTCTCCCGAAATTGCATTTGTCAATGACAATTTTACTGTATCTCCTAAAGACAATTCATTAGCAGTTGAAACTACATTTCCAGGCGTTGGTGTTCCTGTACAATCTGCCGGCAAAACTGCTGCATTAGAATAAGAAACATACCCTTTATAATTAGCCGCCAAAACTGAACTGATTGACTGAACCGTACTCACAATTCCTGAAGTAAAAGCAGAAGTAGTATCAAATGCCGCTGTATAAGTTCCGTTAGCCGTAGGAGCCAAAACCGGTAAACTTGAAGCAGTAATACTTACACCACCTATTCTAACATTCAAATTTGTGAAATTTCCTGTGATTGGTGCTACCCAACTTCTGGTAGATGATCCTCCGGTTCCCGCATTAGTATCAAATGCCTGTGCACTGGCAGTAAGTACCGCAGTAGATGCAGGCGCTAACCAAATTGGCGCATAACCCGTAGCTGTTCCAACAGGAAATTGATAGTAAGTTGAATTTGGATTAGCATTAGCAATACTTCTTGTTACAATACCATTAACATAAGAAGTATCATTACCTCCAATAACAGCCGTAGCCACAGTTGAAGTCATTGTTAACCCACTTACATTCAATACACCATTAGTTAAAGTCAAATTCCCTGACATACTAAAAGGTAGATTCAAAGTTACTCCGGCTGTATTATTTATAAGCAAGTTGGTCAACATAGCTGTAGGGGTTGCCGGTAAATTTACGTTTCTAAAAATACCAGTCCCTGAAACAGTTGAAGCAGTTGAAGCAGGAATTAAGGCATCTCCTTGTAGTGCAAAACCCAGAGTACCTGTTACCGTAAGAATACCATCATTCTTGATGTTTCCTCCTACATAAAGGTGACTGGCACCAGTACCCAGTGATCTCAATTGTCCATCAGCAAGAATCTCAAGATCCCCGGCTATTGGAAGAGTTCCTCCGTTTGCAAAAGCAACAAATCGTCCGGTTGCTTCCCTTCCATCTACTACTACTTTTCCTAACGAATAGAACCTGGTATTTGACACAACAACAAGAAATCCATTTGTAGTATTCTTAAGATCTGATACTCCGTCACCAAACTGAACCGTATGATTTGGACTTGCGCTACCCGCAATAGTTTGATTAATGTACAAAACTCTGTCTTGTCCGGCATTTGAACCAATATGAGGATTGGCAATAATCAGTTTCCCACCATTCAATTGTATTCCATCTTCTGAGTTAGAGTTGAAGTTAACCAAAGGACCACCAGTAGGAATACTGGTTCCTGCAGTACCTGTATTACCATCTACGGTAATCTCTCCTCCATTTTGTATGAATTCTGAACCAAAATTGCTCAACAACCCACCATAAATTTTAAAATCAGCACCATTGTTTATTGTCAATCGACCATTTACAATAACTCTTGAAGTTTTATTAGCTGACGTACCTACAGTCAAATCGGTATCAACACCTTGTTTAAAAACAAGATTACCGGCAGCTGAAACTGTTAAACTTAAACAGCTATTACCTCCTTCTGTTACAGTAACTGTTGTACCGGCAGAAACCACAATCCTGTCAGTTGAAGTTGGAGCTTCTCCATTACTCCATGTTGACGCATCTTCCCATGGACCATTTTTAACAGAATACACCATAGATTGAGTGTCTGTAATCCCTACATAAAGTGACCCATGTCCTGTTAAATCACTTTCTGAAAGACCTATTCTTTGAACACAAGGTGTCAAAGATGCATTCTGATGAGTAGCTGTTGGAGCAAAAGCTGCATTAGCATACATTAATCTTGTAGAATTGTCTAAAGGATATAATCCTGAATCAGCCATAACAGCAACCTGATAGGTATTAGCAGAAGTAATACCATCGGTTGTTACTGCCCAATTAGAATCCAATCTTTTATTGATTGCATAAGAACCATCTGCAATAGTTAATCCTGATGTAACAGAAGGTATATCTGTATATTGCACCGCAATTTGATTTGCTGCATAATCAGCATTTGATCGTCTTAAAAATAACGAACGATTTATCTTGGATTCAGTTATAAAAGGAAACATCCCTGAGTATGCTGTTGTTGACATAACCGGATTGGCTCCTGCAACAATTGCAGATCCTGCATTAGCAGCAATAGGAGGACTGGCAACTTTTTGAAAATATCTTGAGAACTTAACTCCCGGCAAGAAACCAACACCTCCTGCTGAAGGAAGACTTAAAGTTGGAATTGCAGCATAACCATTTGCCGCCATTGCAGCTACTGTTTCGGCTGTTCCCAAACTAATTTTATACCCTTCCGGCAATTTTACTTTCCCATTTGCGAAATCAAGAGTACCGGCCACAACCAAATTATTTACATTCAAGTAAATATTTGGCACTTCCAGGCTTGTATTATTAAACCTTAAACAAGTCAAATAAGGCCCAAAAGATCCGGTACCGCTTATTGTTTGCGGACTTGCACCATTAAACACAAAACCTTGTGTTGAGCTTGCATTAACCGTATTATCAATTGTTCCGTCATTTATTAGATTCCCCGCAACATTCACTATTTGACCAAACTGGCCATCATGCATAATAAAAGAACCACCGTTTTCAATTTTTAAATCTCCGGCAATAGAAATTTCTTTAGCAGAAGAATTAACAGAACTATACTTTAAAATTCCTTTGATCGTAGCATTTTGAAACTTCAAACCGGTAACATCAATAATTACAGCATGGCTTTTCTCTATAACAAAACTGTCTTGTATGTTAGGAACATTTCCTCCTGCCCATGTATCAGGCGAAGAAAACAATCCTGAACGTACCGAAGATACAGTTGAAGGTTTTCTTGAAATCAAAGAAATATCATCGACCGATGCCGGAGGTTGCAATCCTGAACCTCCCACATCATTTTGCCACTGAAATATAAGTCTAATTCGGGTTCCGGCAAAAGTTGGAGAAAGCAGATAACTCTGATCTGTGTAATCTGTTTTAAGTCTTAACAAGGAAGCAACTGAACTTCCTACAAAGGTCTGTCCTGCAACCGGTGGCGCCACAGAGGCATCAGTACAAAAAACTTGCAACTGGTCATTGTTTTCACCATTGTTTTTCCAGCTAAACTTTAGGTTAATAATAGATTCTCCTTCAGGAATATCAATTTCTTTATAGAAATAAGAATATTGATTCACATTTGAAAAAGGAATCATTGTATAGGCATTTGATACGCCCCCGTCATTAGAAACATAAATAGCATTATTGCCGGTTTTCTTTGCAGCCGTCCCAACAACCCATTTATTTTCTATATCGTTTACAAAAGTCCATCCGGACGAACCACTCTCAAATCCTCCATCTGCCGAAGGATCTATTAAAACTGTTTGTGCAGAAGCACCCATTGCCCCAAAGAGCAAAAAGAGCGACAACGCTACCAAAGCCGTAAGTTTAGAAAATTTAGTAGATTGCATCACACTGCCTACTACATCTTCCTTACCTCTGCTACTTCTCCCGAATTTTGAAATCCGGGTAATTTCATGGTAATTCTTACTCATAAAAATTTAGTTTAGGTTAGTTAATAAATTAAAATTTGTTAATAATTTACAAAAAAAGTTAATTATTTCAAGGAAACAATATTACAAGAATTCTATATAAACTAACACAATTATATTGTTAATTTTTAAAAAATCTATAAAAAATACAGAAACAACAAAAAAACAAACACATCACTGATAAAAACACAAAAAAAATTAAAGAGGTAAAAACAAATCAATTTTAACAATTATCAAAAACTATAACAATTTAACGGAATCGACACCTATAAAAAACATAAACTCTCATTCATAAAAGGTATTTTCTAAAGAAACCATTTTAAAAGTAATGTCTGTTTATTTTTAAGTATTTTTGGCAAAAATTACCAATTCAGACAAATGAAAATAATTTCTTATAACGTAAACGGAATCCGGGCTGCAATAACAAAAGGGTTCTTCGACTGGTTGAAACAGGAAAATCCGGATGTTATTTGCCTTCAGGAAATAAAAGCTACTCCGGATCAAATTCCTTTATTGGAATTTGAAAGTGCAGGTTACCCATACCATTATTGGTATCCGGCACAAAAAAAAGGATATAGCGGTGTGGCTATTTTATGTAAAACAAAACCTAATAATATTGCCTATGGAACCGGAATCGAACACATGGATTTTGAAGGAAGAAACCTTCGTGTAGATTTTGACAGCTTTTCGGTAATGAGTTTGTATTTACCATCGGGTACTAACATTGACCGACTAGATCACAAATTCAAATACATGGATGATTTTCAGGATTACATAGACAAGCTGAAGATAGAAATTCCAAATCTGATTATTTGCGGCGATTACAACATTTGTCACGAAGCAATCGACATTCATGATCCGGTAAGAAACAAAAACGTTTCCGGATTTCTGCCACAGGAAAGAGCCTGGCTCGATATTTTTATAAAAAGTGGTTTCATAGACAGTTTCCGTCATTTCAACAAAGAACCTCACAATTACAGTTGGTGGAGTTACAGAGCCGGTTCGAGAGGAAAAAACAAAGGCTGGAGAATCGATTATATTTTAGTTAGTCAAACAATTGAGAATAAATTAAAAAAATCTGCTATTTTAGCCGATGCTGTTCATTCAGACCATTGTCCTATTTCGGTTGAAATAGAATAAACTATTTAAAAACAAATTAATAAAATGAAAATGATTAAAAGATTTTCCTTAGGATTATTGGTGTTAGCATTATCAACATCTTGTGTTTCTAAAAAAGTATATGCTGATTTAGAAAACAAATTTGCCGATTTGAAAAAACAAAACCGTGAGTTAGCCGATCAAAACGAAAGCCTGACCACCGAAAAAAACAAACTAACAATGGATCAGGATGCTTTGCAAAAAGAATACAATAAAACCAAAGCAGAAAGAGACAAATTGCAAGCAGATTATGCCGCAGCAGCAAATAATTTAAAAACTCTGCAAGCTTCTTACTCCGCTTTGGAGAAAAACAGTAGCGAAGCTTTGCAAACCAACATGAACAAAAACCGTGAATTGTTGGCAAAACTGGAAGCAAAAGAAAAAGCTTTGGCAGAAGAACAAAATCGTTTAAACAAATTGAAAGCTGATTTCCAGGAACGCTCTCAAAGAGTAGCCGAATTAGAGCAAATCATGTCTGCGAAAGAAGCCAGCATGAAAAAACTGAAAGAAACTCTTTCTAAAGCATTGAACGGTTTTGAAGGAAAAGGATTAACTGTACATCAAAAAGATGGTAAAGTTTATGTTTCTGTTGAAAACAAATTACTTTTCAACTCAGGAAGTTGGGCAGTAGCTCCGGAAGGTAAAAAGGCTGTTCAGGAAGTTGGAAAAGTACTAGCTGTAAACCCGGAAATTTCGGTTTTAATCGAGGGACATACAGACAATGATGCCTATTTTGGAAATGAACAAATCTCTGATAACTGGGATTTATCAACCAAAAGAGCAACAGCGATTGTAAGTATTTTGAGTGAAAACAAAAACATAAACAAACAAAATCTTACCGCTGCCGGAAGAGGAGAATTTGCTCCGTTGACTGCAAACGACAGCCCTGAAGGAAAAGCAAGAAACAGAAGAATTGAAATTATCTTAACTCCAAAACTAGACGAAATTTCAAAAATGCTGAACGAGATATAATCTCTGAAAATACTTGTATGAAAGGGTGTTTGATTAATTTCAAACACCTTTTTTTTAATCCACAATTCCGCATTAGATATTTTAAACACTAATTGCACTAATTCACACCGATTTAAAGAAAGTGGAGCACCTTGACAAATAGAAATCTAACTGGTCTGTATTTACCACTACTAAACCACTCCTATGGACTTTAAGTCCATTTAATCTGTGTGAATCTGTTTAATCAGTGGCTGAAAATTTTTAGAAAGTGAAAGTGAAATGCACTAAAGTGCATAGTTTTAAACTATTTTTGAGACCAATAAATTATTAGGAGCACTGATTTTTTGCCACAACCCGAGCGAAGCGAACAGACGAAGTAATTCCCGAATTTATATACTTTGTATTGAAAATAATTTTACTGATTCCCGGCTAAAGCCGGTTGGCGAATTACACGAAGTATTATGAATTACACTTTTAAAATTACTAATATTCAACAACTTAAAAACAATTTGATAGAATTGAACGAATTTTCAATTGGTGTGAATTAGTACAATTCGTGTTTTAATTTTCTCACTTTTCGTTCTAATACAGATTTTAGGTTTAATAACAATCGTAGTAATCCGAAATCACTATATCGAATAGATACAAAAAAATCCCAACCTTTTCGGATTGGGATTTTCTTTTATAATTAAGCCGGATCTTTCATTTCAAAACTTTCCATGAAAGCAGTGGTATAATCTCCTGCAATATAGCGAGGATCATCCATCAACTGTCTGTGGAAAGGAATTGTAGTTTTAATTCCCTGAATAATAAATTCATCCAAAGCTCTTTTCATTTTATTGATAGCCTCCTGACGTGTTTGCGCTGTTGTAATCAACTTTGCAATCATTGAGTCATAATTTGGCGGAATAGAATATCCTGCATAAACGTGAGTATCTAAACGAACACCATGTCCTCCCGGAGTATGCAATACAGTAATTTTACCCGGAGACGGACGGAAATCGTTGTAAGGATCTTCTGCATTGATACGACATTCTATAGAATGCAATTGCGGTAAATAGTTTTTACCCGAAATTGGCACACCCGCAGCTACTAAGATTTGTTCACGAATCAAATCGTAATCAATAACTTCCTCAGTAATTGGATGCTCTACCTGAATACGGGTATTCATTTCCATGAAGTAGAAGTTTCTGTGTTTGTCAACCAAAAACTCAATAGTTCCGGCACCTTCATATTTAATGTATTCAGCAGCTTTTACGGCAGCCTCACCCATCGCATGACGCAATTCGTCAGTCATGAACGGAGATGGAGTTTCTTCAGTTAATTTTTGGTGACGTCTTTGAACAGAACAGTCTCTTTCAGAAAGATGACAAGCTTTTCCATAAGAATCCCCTACAATTTGAATCTCTATATGACGAGGCTCTTCGATAAGTTTTTCCATGTACATTCCGTCATTTCCAAAAGATGCAGCTGCTTCCTGACGAGCACTTTCCCATAATTTCAAAAAGTCTTCTTCTTTCCAGATAGCACGCATTCCTTTTCCTCCACCACCTGCAGTAGCTTTAATCATAACCGGATAACCGATTTCTGCAGCTACTTTTATAGCTTCTTCATAAGATTCTAAAATCCCCACAGAACCAGGAACACAAGGAACACCTGCTTCAATCATGGTAGCTTTAGCCGAAGCTTTGTCTCCCATTCTGTCAATCATTTCAGGAGTAGCACCAATAAATTTGATACCGTGTTCCTGACAGATTTTTGAAAATTTAGAATTTTCAGAAAGGAAACCATAACCCGGGTGAATTGCATCTGCATTTGTAATCTCAGCTGCGGCAATAATGCTAGACATCTTCAGGTAAGAAAGACTACTTGGAGCAGGCCCTATACAAACTGCCTCATCAGCAAATTTCACGTGAAGACTTTCTGCATCGGCAGTAGAATAAACTGCTACCGTTTTAATTCCCATTTCTTTACAGGTTCTGATAATGCGAAGTGCAATTTCTCCCCTGTTTGCAATTAGTATTTTTTTAAACATCCTATATATTTTAAATTTTAAATTTTAGATTTTAAATTATTTGAATGACAATGATTAATCCATCATTCAAAATTTAGCATTTAAAATAAATTAAGATGGATCAACTAAGAATAATGGTTGGTCAAATTCTACAGGAGACATATCGTCAACTAGAATTTTAACGATTTTTCCTGAAACTTCTGATTCAATTTCGTTGAATAACTTCATAGCTTCAATCACACAAAGAACATCTCCTTTAGAGATAGAAGCACCCACTTCTACAAATGGAGCTTTGTCTGGAGAAGGTTTTCTGTAGAAAGTTCCAATGATAGGAGACTTAACAGTGATGTATTTTGAATTATCATCTGCTGCAGGAGCTGCTGCAACCGGAGCCGGAGCCGCTGCAACCGGAGCTGCTACTTGTGGCAATGCGTGAGCAACTGGCGCTTGTTGTACGTAAGTAATTTCCTGAGCACTACCTTCTACGGTAGTTCTGATTGTAACTTTTACGTCATCCATTTCAAGTTTTACCTCAGCAACACCAGAGTTTGCTACGAATTTGATCAGGTTTTGAATTTCTTTTAAATCCATTTTTATATTTTTTTAGTTTATTTAATATTTTAATAAGCCCATTTAAGATAGACAGCACCCCAGGTAAATCCGCCGCCAAAAGCTGCAAATATAAGATTGTCTCCCTTCTTTAATTTTTTCTCAAAATCCCACAACAACAATGGTAAAGTACCTGAAGTTGTATTTCCGTATTTTTCAATGTTGATTAATACTTTTGATTCATCAAGATCCATTCTGCTTGCAGTAGCGTCAATGATTCTTCTGTTTGCCTGATGAGGAACCAACCAATCTACACTCTCGTTAGTCAGGTTGTTTCTGTTCATAATCAACTCACTCACATCAGCCATATTTGAAACTGCCCATTTGAAAACCGTTTTCCCGTCTTGAAAAACAGAATGTTGTTTGTTAGTAACCGTTTCTATAGAAGCCGGAAGAATAGAACCTCCTGCATCAATTTTTAAAAACTCTCTACCAACACCGTCACTTCTCAAATATTCGTCCTGAACACCAAGACCTTCAAAGTTTGGTTCAAAGAGTACAGCACCAGCACCATCACCAAAAATGATACAAGTAGCTCTGTCTGTATAATCAATTATTGAAGACATTTTATCGGCTCCAATAAGCAATACTTTTTTGTATTTTCCTGATTGTATAAAAGCCGAAGCTGTTGAGATTCCGTAAAGGAATCCCGAACAAGCGGCTTGTATATCATAAGCAAAAGCATTTGTAGCTCCAATTTGAGTTGCAACATACACAGCAGTCGAAGCTACCGGCATATCGGCAGTTGTAGTAGCCACTAATACCAAATCTATATCCAAAGGATTTACATTTCCTTTTTCAATTAAATTCTCAGCGGCTTTAATTGCTAAATAAGAAGTTCCAAGACCTTCCCCTTTTAATATTCTTCTTTCTTTAATTCCGGTTCTGGTTGTAATCCACTCATCGTTGGTATCAACCATAGTTTCCAAAATTTTGTTCGAAAGAACAAAATCAGGAACATAGCCTCCCACAGCAGTAATTGCGGCTGTTATATTATTCATAGGGTATCTTTTTTATTCCTGAAATATTAATTTCAGAAAATTTGTTGAAATTACGAAAAATTTCTAAACCTAATCTTCTTTTTGAATCACAAAATTCAGTTAAGTTATATCCAACAAAAAAAACCCTCACAGAGTGAGAGTTTAAATTATTGTCTATTACAACTTATTATGCAACAGCAACTTGCTTATCAATAACAACTTGTCCTCTGTAGTACATTTTACCTTCGTGCCAGTAAGCTCTGTGGTATAAGTGCGCTTCTCCAGTGATTGGACAAGTAGCGATTTGAGCTACAGTAGCTTTATAATGAGTTCTTCTCTTGTCTCTTCTTGTTTTCGAGGTTTTTCTCTTAGGATGTGCCATTTTACTATATTATTTATCCGTTAATAGTTGTTTTAATTTGTCCCAACGTGGGTCTATATTCTCTTCTTCTTTACTCTCTTCTTTTTTCTCCGAAACTCTCAATTCATTCAGCACATTGAGTGCTTCCGATTTTAATGTTCCGTCTTTTACTCCCGGATGAACCCTTTTCAAAGGAACCGAAAGCGCAATCATTTCATAAATAGGCTGCGAAACGTCTATTTGATGTTCTCCGTGAGGCAATATTAACAATTCTTCATTGTCATTATTGAACTCATCTCCAAACTGAACTACAAGCCTGAATTTTCCTTTTACAGGCAAATCAAACATTTCACCCGTTGAATCACAAGGCACATGAACTGTTCCTTTGTGTTTAAATTCAAGTTCCATCATAGTGGTTTTCTTTTCTAAAACCACCTGAACTTTTATATCAGAGCTTTCAAACTCATCATATTCATATTTCGCAAAGAACTCTTTATCTATTTGATATTCAAATTGGTGTTTTCCCAACTTTAATCCTACGAAAGGAATCAAAAATTCATTTAACTGTTTCATTCTAACAATATTTTGACCCAAACTTTAGGAGCGCAAAGATATAAAATAATCGGAATATCAAAAGGGTTATAAACATTTTTTTGTTTATAACTGCTTTTGCCTTGTTTTCAAAGGTTTTTTACTGATTTCAGCATATTCATTTCGCGAATTATAAACGTCAATTGCCAAATAAACTGCCTCTTTAAATGAATTAAAATCAGCTATTCCTTTCCCCGCTATATCATAAGCTGTTCCGTGATCGGGCGAAGTTCTTATTTTATCTAAACCTGCCGTATAATTTACGCCATTTCCAAAAGATAAAGTCTTAAAAGGAATCAATCCCTGGTCGTGATAAGTCGCAATTACAGCATCGTATTTTTCATGTTGACTATTTCCAAAAAAACCATCTGCCGGAAACGGCCCAAAAGCCATTATTCCTTTATTGAATAGTTTCTTTATAGCCGGCTTTAAAATTTCTTCGTCTTCTTTACCAATAACTCCACCATCGCCCGCATGAGGATTTAATCCCAAAACCGCAATTTTTGGCTTATTGATGCTGAAATCCTGAATCAATGTTTGATGAATTGTTTCTATTTTCTGAATTACCAAAGCTTCTGTCAAATGAGAAGCCACATCATTTACCGGAACATGATCAGTCAACAAACCTACCCTTAAATTCTCATGAACCATCAGCATCAAAGCATTTCCTTCTAACTCCTGATTCAAATAATCTGTATGTCCCGGAAATTTAAATTCCTCCGACTGTACATTGTATTTATTGATAGGAGCCGTAACCAAAACATCAATCAAACCTTCTTTCAAAGCATTAGTCGCAGCAACAAACGACTTAATTGCATATTTCCCTACAGTTTCATCATTTACTCCGTATTCCAGAGTAAATCCTTCTCTCCAAACATTCAACACATTGATTTTCCCTATCACAATCTGATCAAGTCTGTCAATTCCATGCAACATTACTGTCGATTCAAAACTTTTTCTGAGAAAAGAAAGTACTTTTACATTAGCAAAAATAACCGGCGTACACAATTCTAACATTCGTGTATCCTCAAAAGTTTTGAGTACTACTTCGCTTCCTATACCATTCAAATCCCCTATTGAAATTCCAACGATTATATTTTCTGCTTTTTTCATTATCTTCTCGGTTATTTATTGCTAATTTTGAGCTGCAAATTTAGTAAAATAAAACAAGAAATGTTTACCGGAATCATAGAATCACTTGGCACTATTAAAGAACTGAAAAAAGACAACGACAATCTTCACATAATTGTGAGCTCAACTATTACACACGAACTCAAAATAGACCAAAGCGTGGCTCACAACGGAGTTTGCCTTACAGTTGTAGCTATTAACAATGACGAATATACCGTTACCGCCATTCGCGAAACATTAGAAAAAACAAATGTCGGGAATTGGAAAGTTGGCAATCTTGTCAACTTAGAGCGAGCCATGAAACTGGGAGACCGTCTTGACGGCCACATTGTTCAGGGACATGTGGACCAAACCGGAGTTTGCAAGCAAATTGAAAACGCTAACGGAAGTCATTATTACACTTTTGAATATGACGAAAGTTTAAACAACATAACAATCGAAAAAGGTTCGATAACGGTAAACGGAGTGAGTCTTACCGTTGTAAATTCAAAAAGAAATGAATTTAGCGTTGCTATTATTCCTTACACTCAGGAACACACTAATTTCAAAACTTTCGAAATTGGCACTGTTGTCAATCTGGAATTTGACGTTATAGGAAAATATGTTTCGAGACTTTACGGAAACAAATAAGAACACATTTATAATTTTACAAAAATAGCCTCATCTAAAACTATCAGATGAGGCTATTTCTCTTTTAAAACCCCATTTTTCTAACTATTAGAAAGAAATTTTATCATAAAATTAACAAAAAACAAACAATATTATTTACATTTATATCCAAGACCATAAAAACTTTTCTTATGAAAAAACTTTTCTCAGCAAGCATTATTGTATTTACACTGTTACTTCTGAACTCGGGTTCTGTTTTTGCACAAGATGTTATCATCAAGAAAAACAAAGAAGAAATAAAATGCAAAGTAATCGAAATAGGAGTAAATGAAATAAAATGTAAGTTAGAAAACAATCCGGAAGGACCTGTATTCGTTTTCAGGAAAGACGAGGTTTCGAAAATCAAATATGCCAACGGAACCGAAACAGAGATAACTCCCGACAAATACAGTGCAAATCTGGAACAAGCAATCTTGGATAAAAAAAATGTCATAAAATTTGATTTATTTGCACCTTTAACAGGAAATCTCACTTTTGGATATGAGCGTGTACTGAAAGTGGGAACCAATTTGGAAGGCAAATTAGGAATTATTGGTCCTCAAATAGGCTCCTTTAATGACCACGCAAGCGGAGCTTTTATAAAAGGAGGAATCAAGTTTTTGAGTGGTCAGGACTTTTATATTGATGGAATGCGTTATGCCCATCCATTAAAAGGAAAATATGTTAAATTAGAATTAATTTATTCCTCATTTACCAACTCAGTTGATCACTACTCCCTTTATTACATCATAGACAAACCCACGAGTTACACCACACACAACAATGCCTTTGCTATGAATGTTTGCCTTGGCAAACAGTGGATACTGGGCAACACACTTACCCTTGATATTTATGGAGGTGTTGGCTTTGGAGTTTCATCTGTAAAAATAACGAATGCTACTGCAGATGCGTATATTGATGACACTCCCTATTTTTACAGCCATTTAGGAGGAACAGAGTCTAGTCCTTTCATAATATCCGGTGGGTTTTCTCTAGGTTATATATTATAATTTTTTTGCTGGAAAAATCATTCATTAACAGCACTTTACAAACTACAACTATTATCTTTTGGCTAATACTCTAGCTTGCCCACATGTTTCATAATCTTCACAATTCGGCTTTTCTTTCTTTCTATATAATCTGAAGAATTGGTTGCTGTAAATTTTCTTGGATTTGGCAAAATAGCCGCAATTCCTGCCGCTTGTCTTTTTGTAAGTTTGTCGGCATCTTTATTATACCAAAACTGAGAAGCCGCCTGAACACCATAAATTCCGTCACCCATTTCGATACTGTTCAGATAGACTTCCATAATGCGCTGTTTCCCCCAAATTAATTCGATTAAAACAGTAAAATAAGCTTCCAATCCTTTTCGCAAATAACTTCTTCCCTGCCAAAGAAAAACATTCTTGGCGGTTTGTTGCGAAATAGTACTTCCGCCTTTCAATTTCTTTCCATTAGTATTATCTATCGCTGCTTTTTGAATAGCATTAAAATCAAAACCGTGATGTGTCAAAAAAGTCCCGTCTTCGCTGGCAATAACCGCACGTTGCATATTCTTTGAAATATTCTTAATAGAAACCCAATCGTGGCTGCATTTTATTTCCCTTCCTTCTTGATATTGCTCATACATTCTTATAAACATTAAAGGCGTACACGGAACCGAGATCCATTTAAAAACAATTACAAAAAACAATGAAAGAGCAAAAAACCAAAGCATCACTTTGGAAACAAAAAGTAAAAATTTTTTAAACATAAATTCAGGAAGTTTCGGGTAACTTATTTTAAGTGGAAGCAAAATTAATTTTTTAAAACTTTGTTGCTATTATTTCTAAACAAATTATATCCCTAAAAGCATTTAAGAATATGTACAAATAAAATTATTACATTTAAGGCCTTAAAAAATTGGACGAATAACAATGAAAAAAATCTTAACTCTAACCCTATTCGCTTTGTCTATGAACAGTGTAATAGCACAAAATGTCTTAACTCCCGAACTATTGTGGAAACTAAACCGTGTATCGGCTTTGGGAATTTCAAAAGACGGCAAAAACATTATTTACAAAGTTTCTACGCCGACCGTTGAAGAAAACAAACTCAATTCAAAATACTTTTTCATTCCGGTTGAAGGAGGAAAACCGGTTGAAGTAGCCGATTACAAAACTCTTATAAACGACAAAAATGTTTCTCCTGACGGAAAACATATTGTTTATAGTGAAGAAGTGAAAATGGAAAACGTAAACGGAAAAGACTTTTATCCTGAACTTGACAAATCAAATGCTCAGGTTTATGACGGATTAAACTATCGTCATTGGGATACCTGGAATGAAGGAAAATTCAATCATGTATTTTTCAAAGAAAACAAAAAAGATGCTGTTGGAATTGATATTCTGAAAGGCGAGAACTTCAATTCACCTCAAAGACCTTTCGGAGGAGACGAAGATTACATCTGGTCTCCCGACAGTAAGAGCATTCTTTATGTATCTAAAAAGAAAACAGGAACGGCTTATGCAATGAGCACCAATACTGATATTTACGAATACAATATAGAAACAGGAAAAACCATTAACAGAACCGAAGAAAATTTGGGTTACGATACTAATCCTGCATTTTCTCCTTCGGGAAACCTGACTTGGTTACAAATGAAACGAGACAGTTATGAAGCTGATAAAAATGACATTATAGTTGATTTCAAAGGAACAAAAATCAATCTTACTGCTGCCTGGGACGGAACAGTAGATCATTTCTACTGGAGTCAGGACGGTTCAAAAGTATATTTTACGGCTCCAATTGACGGAACCAAACAACTATTTGAAGTAAACTTTCCGGGTTCGAGCAAAAAAACTCCTGTTGTAAAACAAATTACCAATGGTGATTTTGATGTAAACAGCGTAGTTGGATTCAACGGAAACACGGTTATTCTTACCAGAACCGATATGAATCATTCAGCCGAAATCTTTTCTTACGATTTGAAGAAAAACAGTTGGAAACAATTGACAACAACCAATAAATCAACTTATGATTCTTTGGCTTTAAGCAAAATTGAGAAAAGATATGTAACCACAACCGATGGAAAAAAAATGTTGGTTTGGGTAATTCTTCCTCCAAATTTTGACGCTACTAAAAAATATCCAACTCTATTATACTGCCAGGGAGGACCACAATCTCCGTTGACTCAAAGTTATTCGTATCGTTGGAATTTCTCTTTGATGGCAGCACAAGGATATGTAATAGTTGCGCCAAACCGCCGCGGAATGCAAGGTCATGGAGTAGAATGGAACGAACAAATCACCAAAGATTGGGGAGGACAAGTAATGCAGGATTATCTTTCGGCAATTGATGACGTTGCCAAAGAAAGCTACGTTGACAAATCCCGAATTGGAGCGGTTGGAGCCAGTTTTGGAGGCTACTCTGTTTTCTATTTGGCCGGCATTCACAATAACCGTTTCAAAACCTTTATCTCTCACTGTGGTGTTTTCAATACTCAAAGTATGTTTGGAACTACCGAAGAAGTTTTCTTTAACTATTGGGAATTTGGCGGACCTTATTGGGACAAAAACAACAAAGACGCTCAAAAAGGTTACGGTACTTTCAACCCTATAAACATGGTAGAAAAATGGAATAAACCTATCATGATTATCCAAGGCGGAAAAGATTACAGAGTTCCGGTTGGACAAGGTCAGGAAGCATTCCAGGCGGCACAATTACGCGGAATAAAAAGCCGCTTCCTGTATTTCCCGGACGAGAATCACTGGGTAACACAACCACAGAATGGTTTGGTTTGGCAACGTGAATTCTTCAAATGGCTGAAAGAAACCCTTTAAAATCAAAAATAACTGTTAAAAGTTGCGTTCGTTTTGTAACAATTTTGTTGATTTGCGAACCAATTCAAAAAATCAAAATTAGAGAATATGTATAAATTAAACATTAAATCGTTTATTATTGCTTCTGCTTTCTTGGCAGGAATGGGCAACGGATTTGCACAAGACAACTTAGTAAATTCGCTTAACGCAAATGCAAGTACTAAGAGTAAAGAATCTTTCAAGTTTACTGAAATGATAAATCTTGAGAATACACCAGTTAAAAACCAAGGTTCTTCAGGAACTTGCTGGAGTTATTCAGGAAATTCATTCATCGAATCAGAAATGATCCGTATGGGTAAAAAACCGGTTGAATTGTCTCAAATTTTCACAGCCCGTAATGCCTATGTTGAAAAAGGAAAAATGTATGTTCGCATGCATGGTGCTGTTGCATTAGGTGAAGGTGGAGCATTTCATGATGTAATGAATATGTACAAAAAGTACGGAACTGTGCCTCAATCTGTTTACACAGGATTGAACTACGGAACAGACAAAAATAAATTCAACGAAATGTCGGCTATATTAGAAGCAGCTTTGGCAGCTATCATCAAAAATCCAAACGGAGAATTATCTCCGGCTTGGGAAAAAGCTTATTCTTCTATAATCGATTCTTATTTGGGAGCGGTTCCTCAATCATTTGATTATAATGGAAAAAAATACACTCCTCAAACATTTGCCAAAGAAGTGGTAGGTATCAATGCTGATGATTATGTAGAATTTTCTTCTTTGAAAGAATATCCATACTATTCAAAATTCACATTATTGATTCCTGACAACTGGTGTTTTGACCAAGTTTACAACGTAAAAATGGACGAAATCACTGAAATAATTGACAATGCTTTGAAAAACGGTTACACTGTTGCCTGGGGTGGAGACGTAAGCGAGAAAAGCTTCAGCTGGAAAAACGGAGTAGCTTTTGTTTCTGAAAAAAGATTTGAAGACATGACTGCCGAAGAGAAAGCAGATATGTTCAACGGACCTAAAAAAGAAGGAGCAATCAACGAAGATTTACGTCAAAAACAATTTGACAACTGGACAACTACTGACGATCACGGAATGCACATTGTAGGTATTTCTAAAGATCAAAATGGTAAAGAATACTACATCGTAAAAAACTCTTGGGGATTATCAAATGACCACAAAGGATATTTGTATATGACTAAAGATTATGCAAAATTCAAAGTAACCGATATCATGGTTCACAAAAAAGCAGTTCCTTCTGCAATTGCAAAAAAAATCAATATCTAATAATTGATTTTCATAATATCAAAAGCCCGAAACATTTGATTTCGGGCTTTTTTTATGGACTCCTGTTTTCCATTTTCAGCCGAATTAAGCAATTATTTCACAAATCTCTCTACTGGATTACAGAGAAACTTTGTGTTGCGTTGTGCTTTCCTTTGCGCATCTCTGTGCAACAACTTCTAATCATTTTTCAGTTTTAATATTTTATATTTGTCATTCATTTTTCAAAAAACATGAAATATACAACACTTCCAAATACCGATATTAAAGTCAGCAAAATTTGCCTTGGAACCATGACCTTTGGCAAACAAAACACAGAAGCCGACGGTCATTCTCAAATTGATTTCGCCTTAGAGCGAGGAATTAATTTTATAGATACCGCCGAAATGTATTCGGTGCCGGCCGAAGAAGAAAATTACGGAGCTACCGAAAAAATTATCGGAAACTGGATTAAGAAATCAGGAAAAAGAGACAATATTGTTTTGGCAACCAAGATTGCAGGACCAAGTCGCGGCCTGGCATACATTCGCGAAGACATGACGTTCAATTCTAAAACGATTATCCTTTCGGTAGAAAAAAGTTTAAAACGCCTGCAAACCGACTATATTGATCTTTACCAATTGCACTGGCCGGAACGTTTATCGAATATGTTTGGACAACGTGGTTTTACCGGTTTTAACGACCCTTGGGTTGACAATACAAATGAAGTTTTGACAACTTTAGACAATTTAATCAAACAAGGGAAAATCAGGAATATTGGAGTTTCAAACGAAACCCCTTGGGGAACGATGCGTTTTCTGGAAGAAAGCAAAAAATTCAATTTACCCAAAATGATTAGCATTCAAAATCCTTATTCTTTATTAAATCGTTCTTTTGAAGTTGGATTATCAGAAGTTGCTTTCAGAGAAAATGTAGGTTTATTGGCTTATTCTCCTTTGGCATTTGGCGTTTTGTCAGGAAAATTCTTAACCGGAGAAGAACATCCCAATGCCAGAATCAAATTGTTTCCGAGATTTGCGCGTTATAATAGTGCCAATTGCGAGGAAGCTACCAAAAGATACAGCGAAATTGCCAAAAAACACGGATTGACTCTTACCGAAATGGCTTTGGCATTTGTACAAGTGCAACCTTTTTTGACCAGTTCTATCATTGGAGCAACCACTTTGCAACAACTGGAAGAAAACATTAATACAATCAATGTAACACTTTCTGATGCTGTACTGCAAGAAATAGAAGAAGTACAAAAAGTATTTCCGGATCCGGCACCTTAATAAACATATTCTTTTCATAACAAAAATCTCTTTCCTGAATTAATTCTGAAAGGGATTTTTTATTGAATTAAATCAACTAACGAATTATTTCAAGACATGGAAAGCTAAGATTTTTTGGACTTCGTAAACATTGACCGATTTATTGAACTGCTTGATTACACTTGGCTGTTGTTCGCTTGACAACCAAATTTTAAGTTCGGCATCCAAATCGAAAGTTCCCGCTGTTTCTATACTGAAACGAGAGATACTCTTGTAAGAAATAGATTTATATTCGGTCTTACTTCCGGTTATTCCTTGCTTATCCACAAGTATCAATCTTTTGTTTGTGAAAATAAAAGTGTCTCTTATAAGTTTAAAACCTAACTCAATTTCTTCGCCTTCTATCAAAAGTTGGCTGAATTGATTTGTTAATTCTTCCTGGCTTACTGCTCCCGCATTACCAAGTAGTGCTGAAAATATCCCCATTTTTGTGTTATTTTTTTATGATTTTCGCGCTATATGTTTTAGCATCTTTTATACCCACAATATAATACATTCCCGGAATAAAAGCACTCATATCCAGATTTGCTTTATTACTGAAATCAGAATACGATTTTATTTTCTTTCCTAAAGAATCAAAGATTATCAGCTCATCAAAATCCATTGCCGATTCTATTGTTAAAACATCTGTAACCGGATTTGGATAAATAGAAATGACAGTCTTGAAAGAGTCATTAGACAAAATACCCTTGTTTACTTGTAATTCAACTGTTGTTGGCGTAGATAAACTGTAACCATCGTAAATAGCATATTGAAAAGAATCTGCCCCAACAAAATTGGCAATTGGAGAATACTCAAAAGCTCCATTAGTACTTAACGATAAATTTCCATTTTTAGGGTTTTCGAAAATAACCGCTATTTTTTTGGTTCCATCCAAATCAAAATCATTTTTCAAAACTCCTTCTGAAGCAATTACACTTGCAGGAAATACGCCATCATTAAAAACATATTGATCCTTAACGCTAATGGCATTTGTATTAAATTTCTGCAAATTGTCTTTCATTACATAATATGAAACTTTTCTTTTCTCAGGAATATTTTTAAGATCATTTGCATTCCAGTTTTCCCAAAGAAAACGATTGTCGTGCTGATACCAATTTTGTTTGTAATAAGTATTTATTTTAATTCCGTCTGTAACAATATCTTCCTTTTCTGTAGTTGCTCTATTATCATTCAGGACGGTTTTAGTATTTGGCGCCACAAAATTGATATAATTCCAAGGCAAACGAATATGAATTAATTTGTCAGAAATAGTTACTCCGTCCTTAGACGAATACGGTTGAAAATCATAATTTACCTGAAGATCTCCTATATATTGTACATCTCTATTGGAACTATTGTTCTTAATTCTCACAATATTCCAAGGCTTTCCGTCTGTAGGAATAGAATGATACAATTGATTTGGCGGAGAAATCCTGTGCCAATTTCCAAAAGTATCATAAGCCTCAGTAACAAATAATTCTGCCGAATGATTGGTAATTCTCAAAGCAAATTCACTTCTGCTCGGAATCGTTACATCATTTGGAAGCTTCGATTCTCCTAAATCAGCATCATAAGTATCTAGAGCCACCCAAAGTTCATCCATTGTTTCAAAAGAATTTTTTAGATCTAATTTGATTTCGAAAAATTTCAAATTAGCATCGGCACTTATTTTTGAAATAGCATCATCACTATTTTCTTTAAGTGTCATGAATTGAGTATCTTTTTCAAAACTCAACAATCCAAAATTTTGTTCTGCCGAAGAAAGGTTTTGCCAAAGAATTCTGCTTTCGGCATCATAATCCAATGCATCTGAAACCCAGGTTCTTTTGAACCATTCGTCTAACAGCGAAAATTGAATTCCTCCACCACATTGTGTATCAGCAATAGTTTGCAATAATCGCAAATTGGTTTGTCCTTGATTGTATTCGTCAAACCCACCGTGATTCATACCCGAAGAGGTATAATGTGCCGTAACCCAACTGCTTGGAACTCCATATTCTGCAATAATCAACGGGAATTTAGTATAATGAGATTTAAGTTCTTTTAAATATCCTTTATAACTATTTGGTCCCAAATTATCATATTCAGTTTGATAAGAAGATTGCTTACCAATAAAATCCGGGTAATACGGATATGCGTGATAACTTATAAAAATTCCTGCCGGAGCATCAATGATTTCAATTTTTGACAAATCAATTTGCACAAGATCTTCCTGTTCATTTTGTTCTTCCGGATGTATTATAGGGTCAAGTGTAGGCCAACTTGAAAAACTTACCGGCCTTTGTGTCCCGAAAGTTGTATGTTCAAAATCTATTGTATAATCAAGCATTTTTACCTCCCAACATTCCGCAGGGCTTGCATTAGTAATTTTAATATGCTTTCCAACGAATTCTGTATCACTATTTACACTAGAATTATTGGTAGCTTCCATTTCCTCGGGATATACTTCACGACCAATAATGTAAGCCAAACACCATTTTGAAACATCAAAAGTATAAACGCCGTATGCTTTCCCCAATCGCTCAGCAATTGTATTATTTCCGTGGACAGACTTTATTTCGTCCTGAATCTCCTTTTTGAAAACATCGGTAAGTTCATTCAAATCCATATTATAACCTTCGGCTTCTTCTTCGAGCCAAATTCCCTGAATCAAAAGCAACGGATTGTCTGAATGTTCTGTATTATAATTGTACAAAGCCTCATAAAAGCGAGGATAATGAAGCGTATAAATTCTTAATGTATTGAAACCGGCTTCCTTGATTTCACTAAACCAATGATAATATTGGTCGTAAGAAGCTGCCAATTCTCCCGGAAAAGTTCCCGGAATACCAACTCCTAAGTTAGAACCTTTTATAAAAAAAGGGACATACGATTCTCCATTCCAAATGGTTAAAAACTCTTTATTAGTGCTAAAGGGATATTTTTGTGTAGTTTGTCCAAAAGAAATCCCAAAAAGAAGGATAAATGTCAGAACTAATAATTTTGCATAGTTTTTCTTCATAAGTATAAAATTTTCTCTATTCTTGAATTCTCAAGAGTCTTTTAAAATTGTGCAAACTTACAACATTTATATACCTGTTTAATACTATTTTTTTCACAAATAACTGTAAACAAACAAGATAAAAAACACTTCTGTACAAATAGGTTTTAAAAAAAGCACTTAATCTGTAGAATTTGCCTTAAACCGTAATTTTAGTTAACAAAAGATTAATTTTTATAAATTAAGAACCCTTAAAATTAATTGCCTTTTTTTGTAATTACTTATAGTTCAAAAAGACAAAATCAGATGAAAAACATATTGAAATTACTACTATCAACTTCTATAATTTTCTTTTCCTGTTCGTCTGAAAAAACAATTATAACAAACAAAACAATGGTTCAAAACAATAACAGTTTACATACCCGCATTAACAAAAATACTGCAACAATAAACTTCTGGGATTTTAATAACAACCTAAACGGATGGATCGATGATTCTGCAAACAATCTAAAGAACTATTTTCTTGAAAATGGTTCTTTAAAAATGTACACCAACCCAAATACAACCGAAAGAACTAAAATTTATACAAGTTCTGCTTACACAACCGGAATCTATACCTGGAATGTTTATGTACCCACAATGGGAATTGGAGATCAGGCCAGTATTGGTGCATTTTTATACAATAATGATTCTCACGAACTCGATTTTGAAATTGGTTACGGAAAACAAACTGTACGAAACGACTTAAAGGCTGAATCTGATGATTTAATTCTCTACATGAGCTCACAAGGAAATCCATTCATGTCAGCTCCTGTTAAAATCAAAAGAGAACAATCTTATCAATTAAGCATTGAATTATCTCTAAATTCAAAAAAACGATATATTGCTATCTGGAAAATAAATGGTATTGCGATGAAATCTCTTGAATTGAATTATGGTCATAAAACCAAATTCCACATATTTTGCAGTATGGAGAATCTGCCTTTTATAGGCGATCATCTTCCGCTAAATCAAAATTATGGACTCTTTGATTCTGTGCAATTCACAAAAGATTAATATCCAAAAAGAATTTTAAAACAACAAACCCTTTCGAAGCATAAAACTTTGAAAGGGTTTTCTAATTTATTTAAAGAAAAGTCAAATCGTATATTTCTTTAAAGTCTTTTGGCAAAACCTACAACTCAAACTCTTCATCAACCATCATAGAATCGGTTTCAACTGCCGGAACAACTTCTCTTATTCTGATTTGAGAACGGGCCGGCCCCGAAATATATACAGGAGAATTTCTGGCTATGCTATCTAATTCCGGCAACAAACCTCGACGACTCATCAAATTAGTCAAATAACGTTGTTGTCTCAACGCCTGATCTTTCAGATTACCCTGATCGTTGAACTGATACATGAATTTCTTTGGGCTCGGAATAATATTAGCCAAAAAAAGACATTCATTCAAAGTCAGTTGTGACGGATGTTTCTGGAAATAATAACGACTTGCTTCTCCAATTCCGTAAACATTTGGTCCCCATTCAATGATGTTAAAATACACCTCTAGCATTCGTTCTTTACTCGCAATTCTGTTGTTTTCTAAAAGATAAACCAACAAAATTTCTTCCATTTTTCTTGACAAGGTTTTCTCTCTCGTCAGAAAAACATTCTTTACCAACTGCATACTGATGGTACTGCCTCCACGAGTGAATTTCTTGGTTTTAATATTTTTAATAATCGACTGCCTGAAAGCTTCTCCTATAAATCCTTTGTGAGAAAAGAAAGAAGGGTCTTCGGTTGTTAAAACACATTTTTTCAAATAAGGTGAAATTTGATTCATTGTAACATAATTCGGATTCGCCAAACCTACCATTATCGGACGTTGAGGAACATTTTTAATAATGGCGCGATATTGAAATTCACTGTTAAGCTTACTTAAATTAGCTTGTCCGTATTTCACTATTTTCAGGTTTTCCTTTTGTAGTTCACTGTCAAGAATCAAATCCTTTGGTTTATTTTTATTAAATTCAAAATCAAGAGCAAAACTAAAATTACCCGTTGCCTCCATTCCCTGAAAATTCGTAAACAATCCATCAGGCAAGGAAACGATAAAATCCTGAGATTTCATTTTTGGGATTTTTACCTTCAACTTAAAAATCGTATCCTTTTCGGTTTCAACAGAAACATACGGTTTAAATTTTATTTTATTGAACTGAACCGTAGAAGTGCTGTCGAGCGAAATAAAATCTTCTCCCAAAAGAAAACGATAATCAAAGTTCGCATTTTTAATAACCACCGGTTTTGAAGCTATTTTCGGATGATTTACCGTGAAATTATAAACCGATGAATAGCCATCAATGTGCAATTCGTCACCGTCTTTATCAATGTCAAAAATCTTCATTCTGATAGAATCAAAACTCGATTGCAGGTTAAAACGCTCATCAACATAAGGCACTTTTACCGCTCCGGTATCGATATTGGTAAAACTCAAATCGGCTTTTCGGCCTCTTGGATCTGCAAAACCGTTAATTTTCCAACGTTGAGTAAAAGTATTGGTTTGTACCCAAATTTTACTTTGCATTTCTTTGTCTTCCAATGATAATTGATCAAAATGAATAGTAGCTTTTTTGCCCATATCATTCAGTCGAATAGTCAGATTCTGAATATCCATATCCGTTGGAACTAAATTCAGCGCTTTAGAAATCAATCGATAAGCCATGTCGGCATAATCTCTTTTACCTGATTTTTTCTTTTCTGATTTCTGAGAAATAAAAGCCTCAAAGTTTTTCCCTTTTTCGTTTTTGACCAATTGAACCACTCCGTCTTTAATTTCAAGTGCTCCCAACTGTACATCTCCTACTAAAAGTTTCGTGATACTAATGCTTGCATTCATCTTTTTGAACTTAAAAAGAGTATCATTATCCTTTGGAACCAAAGCCACATCGGCAAAATGAATTCCTGAAATTCCTTCAAAATGAGCTTCTTTTACAGTAAAAATACAATTGTATTTTTGATCCATTTTTTCGGTAACTTCTACCAATGCTTTTTTCAAAACTTCATCTCTGAAATAGAAAAGAAGCGCACTCAAAGCCAAAATGAGTACAGTCAATATCCCAATGATTATTTTTATTCTTCTTTTTGTCTTATATCTCATAATAAAAAAGTCTTAAAGTCGAAGGTTCTAAAATCGAAAGCCTAAAATCTAATGTTTCTTACTCCTTTTATCCGAATAATTCACTCACCACATCTTCAATCTTACTTACCAATCGCACTTTGATAATCGTGTTCTTTATTGTAATCTTATTATATTTTGAAACAAAAATAGTAGAAAAACCGAGTTTTTCGGCTTCCTGAATGCGCTGATCCACTTTATTCACCGGTCGAATTTCTCCCGAAAGCCCGACTTCGCCTGCAAAACAAAAATCTTTTCCTACCGGAATGTCTTCATTTGAAGAAAGAATTGCAGCCACAACCGCCAAATCTATTGCCGGATCATCAACTGAAATTCCTCCGGTTACGTTTAGAAAAACGTCTTTAGTCCCCAATCTGAAACCTGCTCTTTTTTCCAAAACAGCCAAGATCATATTCAATCTTTTGGCATTGTAACCAGTAGTACTTCTTTGCGGAGTTCCATAAACGGCAGTACTAACCAACGCCTGAATTTCTATCATCAACGGACGCATTCCTTCGAGTGTAGAAGCAATGGCAGTTCCGGACAATTCTTCTTCTTTGTGCGAAATCAATATTTCTGAAGGATTTGCCACTTCACGAAGTCCGCTTCCCAGCATTTCATAAATTCCAAGTTCGGCAGTAGAACCAAAACGGTTTTTGTGAGAACGAAGAATTCGGTAAACGTGATTCCTGTCTCCTTCAAACTGCAAAACAGTATCTACCATGTGTTCCAAAATCTTTGGCCCGGCAATGCTTCCGTCTTTGGTAATATGTCCAATCAAAATCACCGGAACATTGGTTTCTTTGGCAAATTTTATCAACTCGGCAGTGCATTCCCTGATTTGAGAAATACTTCCCGGCGAAGATTCTATATAATCGGTATGAAGTGTTTGAATCGAATCGATAATTACAATTTCGGGTTCAATGGCTTCTATCTGTCTAAAAATATTCTGCGTTTTGGTTTCGGTAAGAATATAGCAATTATCGCCATTTGGAGTAATACGTTCGGCACGCATTTTTATTTGTTTCTGACTTTCTTCACCCGAAACATACAGCGTTTTATAAGGTAATTTAAGTGAAATTTGAAGCAACAAAGTACTTTTGCCAATACCGGGCTCTCCTCCTAAAAGTATCAGAGAACCGGGAACAATTCCTCCACCCAAAACACGGTTTAATTCTCCATCGCAGGTATTCATTCTGATTTCCTGCGTAGAATCTATTTCGTGAATTTTCAGCGGTTTTGAAGCTTTTTGAACTTCGGCAGAAGCCGATTTCCAAGCCTTTTTATCTTCTTTCTGAATGATTTCCTCAACTATAGTATTCCATTCTTTACAAGAATTGCATTGCCCCTGCCATTTGGCATATTGTGCGCCACAACTTTGACAAAAGAAGGAAGTTTTTACTTTAGACATTTATTTTAAATGATAAAATTAAGCTACTAATTACACTCTTTTTTGTCAATCATACTAACAAATAATAAAAAAATATCTTCAAAAGTGGTTTGAAAAAACAATTAACTTATCGAAATATCGGCAAGAGCATTAAATCTTTTTCTGAGAAGTGGTAAAACTGCAAAAGCCAAAATCCCCAGTACAACAGTAATAATTAATTGGGAAGTCCAGACAATCCAGCCAAAAGCATTTCCGGCTTCAAGAGGAATGTTGTATAAAAAGAAAATTTTTGCAATAATAATAGGGAAAAATCCAAAACCTCCGTTGGTAAACGCAATAATAAGACTCCCAATTACAAAGGCAACCAAAGTGGTTCCCAAAGAAATTGATTCTGTTTCTTTAAGCGCAAAAGTAGTTGTATAAAACATCAGCATGTATGAAATCCAGATAAGCAGCGTGTAAATGATAAATGCCCATTTATTTTCCAATCTAAAAATACTCATTGCTCCTTCTTTAAGTCCCTGCACTTTTGATTTCAACATAGTAATAAAACCCCAGGTAGAATAAAAATAAAAATAGATTACCGACAGAAAACCAACACATCCGATTATGAAAAGAATAATAAGTTTTTGAACGGGAATATAATCTAAAATGAAATTTTTCAATGTCTCAAATTCTACAATAAGAGCAGTACCAATGAAAAACAAAAGAACTAGCATATCTACAATTCTTTCGGCTATAATAGTTCCGAAAGCCTTGTCAAACGGCACATTTTGATATTTTTTCAGAATTAAAGCTCTCGAAACTTCTCCCGATCTAGGGATAGAAAGATTTACAAAATATCCCACACTCACCGCCAGGAAATTCAGGGTAAAATCAGATTTATAACCTATTTGATTAATGGTGTATTTCCAGCGATATGCTCTCAAAACATAACCAACAACGGCCAATAAGAGCGAAAGCATTACATAATTATAATTGGCACTCACAAAAAAGCTCTTCATTTGTGCCAGTTGCTTTTCGGAGAATGAGTTATAAGAGTAAATAGTAAGCCCCAAACCGAGAAGGATTGGGACAAGAATACTAGCTAAAGATTTTAATTTATTTCCCAAAAGTTAGGTAAGTGAATTATCGATTTCGTTAGGAAAAACCAATGCCGGTTTGAATGTTTTAGCTTCTTCTATATCAAGAATCCCGTATGAAATAATAATGATAATATCTCCTTTGTGAACTTTTCTAGCAGCCGGACCGTTTAGAGTAATTTCTCCGCTGTTTCTGTTTCCTTTTATAGCATAAGTTTCCAAACGCTCACCATTATTGATGTTTACGATTGATACTTTTTCCCCTTCAATAATATTAGAAGCTTCCATCAACGCTTCGTCAATAGTTATACTACCAATATAATTTAAATCTGCTCCAGTTACCGTAACACGGTGAATCTTGGATTTTACTACTTGAACTTGCATAGTGCAAAGGTAATTAATTTAATAAAATAGTATCAATCAATCTGACTTCGTTAACATATACTGCAATAAATGCACGGTATTTTTTGTTATTTTCTTTCACTTCACAAGGCAACAAAGTCTCTTCGTCAGCAATTTGAAAATATTCCAACTTTAAATCATTTTGTTTTTCAAACTCGTTTACAATCCAGTTGGTCGTTTCTTCAGCAGTATTTGTGCCAAAAATCTTTTTGGCTTCTGTTAAAATTTTAAAAATAAAAGCCGATTTTTCTCTTTGATCGGCTGTAAGTCGCTCGTTTCGGGAACTCATTGCCAGTCCGTTTGCTTCTCTCAAAATAGGACAACCTACAATATTTACCGGAATATTATATTTAGAAACCAGTTTTTTCACAATTTGAAGTTGCTGAAAATCCTTTTCTCCAAAATAAGCATTATTTGGCTGTATGATTTCGAACAATTTCTTCACAATTGTACCCACTCCGTCAAAATGACCAATTCGGTGTTTTCCTTCCATCTGAAATTCAAGACCATCAAAATCAAAAGACTGAGAAACCGTATCTCCTTCATAAATATCATCTACACTTGGAGCATAAACTATAATGTCATCCGAAAGAGTTTTCAATTTTTCAACATCAGCATCCATCGTTCTCGGATATTTTTCGAGATCGGTTGCATTATTAAATTGAGTAGGATTCACAAAAATACTTACAACAGTAATTTCGTTTTCGGAAATTGATTTTGCAGCCAACGACAAATGACCTTGATGTAAAGCTCCCATAGTAGGCACAAAACCAATAGATTTGACTGAAGAATTTGAAGAAATCGACTCAAGAGTTGCTCTCAAATCGGACTGCTTTTTTATAACGAGCATGCTTTTATGGTTATAATAAAGTGCAAACATAATATTTTAGTCTATAACTCCATAAATTTTTGTAAATTTGCACGCTATTTATCGCTTAAAATTAAAGAACAATACAATATGAAGGAAAAGAGGATATTATTCGTATCATCTGAGGTAGTTCCATATCTTGCAGAAAATGAAGTTTCTTTAATGTCTTATGACGTACCAAAAATGGTAAACGATCAGGGAGGACAAATTAGAATTTTCATGCCGAGATTTGGAAACATCAATGAAAGAAGGCATCAACTTCATGAAGTAATTCGTTTGTCGGGTATGAATTTGGTTGTAAATGATTTGGATATGCCATTGATTATAAAAGTGGCTTCTATCCCTAAAGAACGCATCCAGGTTTATTTCATTGACAATGACGAATACTTCAAACGCAAAGCAACCTTTGCAGACGAAGACGGTGTTATGTATCCGGATAATGATGAAAGAGCTATATTCTTTGCAAAAGGAGTAGTAGAAACTGTTAAAAAACTCAATTGGGTTCCGGACATTATCCACGTACACGGTTGGATGGCCGCAATGTTGCCAATTTACATGAAACATTACTACAAAGACGAAGCTTTGTTTGCCGATACAAAAATTGTGACTTCAATTTACGGACAATCATTTAACGAAAGTCTGAATGCAGAAATGATCAACAAGGTGAAATTTGACGGTATTCCCGAATCAGCAATTGCTGATTTGGCTGAGCCAAATTTTGAAAACATCTTAAAAGCTTCTATTCAACATTCTGACGGATTGATCATTGCATCAGAAGAAGTGCCTCAAAATTTGATCGACTATGTTAAAAACAGCGGGAAACCATTTTTACCGTTTGTAACCAAAGACAAATTTACCGAAGCATACACCGAATTTTATAAAACAAAACTTGTGTAATATTTTATATGTATAAAAAATCATTTTTTAAATCCATTTCCATTCTGTTTTCAATTGCCATATTCGCAGTTTCTTGTGATAAAGATTTTGCCGAAATAGGTTCTGACATTATCGGAGATGACCATTTTGATTACAATACATACACCGAAGCAAGTGTAAATGCTTTTAATCAGGCAACAGAAGCGGTAGAATCGAGCAATTTAACTCTGAATTCATTGGGTATTTATGTAAATCCTGTTTTTGGGAAAACCAAAAGCAACTTTGTTACCCAATTAACTTTAGTTACAACCGCTCCTACTTTCAATCCTGATTATTTAGTAGTTCATAAAGACGGGACAGTACTGGATAGTGTGGTACTTACTGTTCCGTATTTCAGTAAAAAAATAAGTTCTGACGCAACCGGTTCAAAATATGAATTGGATTCCATTCATGGTTCAGGAACCATAGATCTTAAAATTTTTGAATCGGGTTATTATATGAGTGATTTTGATCCGGATTCAAATTTCGAAAGTTATCAGAAATATTATACTAATCAGGATCATCTTTTTAACAATAACAAAGTTGGAACTCCTTTAAATAACAACACTAATCCTATTGAAAACACTCAGTTTCAACCGAGTGCAAAAGAATTTGTAGTTTACAAAAGAGACGAAAATTTGGTTCCAACAACTAAAGCTGAATCAAGAAATGCTCCAAGAATGTCTTTGCATCTTGACAAAAATTTCTTTGAAACCAAAATTCTGAAAGCTCCGGCAGAAAAACTGGCTAACAACAATGCTTTTAAAAATTATTTCAGAGGATTGTATTTTCAGGTAGCCAATGCAGATGCCGGTCAATTAATGCAACTCAATTTTGCTAAAGGCGATATTACTTTGTATTATTCTGAATACGCAGAACTGGTAGATCATGACAATAATCCCGAAACTCCAAAAATACCTGCAACTATTGTTTATAAAGGAGAAAAAGTTCCGAAAAAAGTATTGAAAAAATTTGTCCTTAATTTAACCGGAAATACAGCAAATTTGATTGAACAAACAAATAGTTCTGCTTATGCTTCCGCTATTGCGCCAAGACCTATGCCTCCTTTGCCAAATGACGGAAGATTGTATGTAAAAGGAGGATCTGACGGATCGGCAGTAATTATTGATTTATTCGGACCCGACAATGATAATAACGGAGTTGCAGACGAACTGGAAACAATTCGGAAAAATGGCTGGATGATTAATGAAGCTAATCTGACTTTTCACATAGACCAGACAGCAATGTCGGGAGCACCGGAACCTTCGAGAGTATTGCTTTTTGATGTAACCAATCGTCGTCCGTTGTATGATTATTATACCGATGCAACGACTACTTCAAACCCGAAATTAAACAAACAAATTCATAGCGGGATTTTAATAAAAGAATCCAGCGGAAAAGGAACAAAATACAAAATCAGAATAACCGATCACATCAGAACGCTTCTGAAACATGCCGATTCTACAAATGTAAGATTAGGATTGGTCGTAACAGAATCGATTGCATTGGTTGGAAATTCAAAATTAGAAAAACCGGTAGCAATACCATATCCGTTTAAAGGAAAAAAAGACAGGGATTTCGACAGAATTCCGATATCATCAGTATTAAATCCTTTCGGAACAATCTTATACGGAAGCGGAAATGACCCGATTAATCCGGTTCCGGAAGAAAAAAAATTGAAATTAGAAATATTTTATACCAAACCAAATTAGAGAAATATGTGCGGAATAGTTGGATATATAGGATATAGAGAAGCTTATCCGATTGTAATTAAAGGATTAAAACGTCTTGAGTACAGAGGTTATGACAGTGCCGGATTAATGCTTTATGACGGAGATAATTTAAAACTAGCTAAAACAAAAGGAAAAGTTGTTGATCTTGAAGAAAGAGCAGCCAAAGAAATAACCCTGAACGGAACTTTGGGAATGGGACATACACGTTGGGCAACACACGGAGAGCCAAACGATGTAAACTCACACCCACATTCTTCTAATTCAGGAAAAATTACGCTTGTTCACAACGGAATCATAGAAAACTATGAACCTTTGAAAAAAGAATTAATCAACAGAGGGTATGTATTTCATTCAGATACAGATACCGAAGTTTTGGCTAACTTAATCGAAGACGTACAACTAAAAGACAATTTAAGAATTGACCAGGCAGTACAGATTGCATTAAACCAGGTTGTTGGAGCTTATGCTATTTGCGTATTTGATCTTAAACATCCCAATAAAATCGTAGCAGCCCGTTTAGGAAGTCCGCTTGCTATTGGAGTAGGTGAAAATGAATTTTTCATTGCTTCTGATGCTTCACCTTTCATCGAATACACTTCAAATGCAATTTATCTTGAAGACGAAGAAATGGCAGTAGTTAGCCTAAGCAAACCCATCGAAATCCGAAAAATTCACGATGGAACTACAGTAGATCCTTATGTTCAGGAGTTGCAAATGAATTTGGAACAAATTGAAAAAGACGGTTACGACCATTTTATGCTAAAAGAAATCTACGAACAGCCAAATGTAATTAAAGACACTTACAGAGGACGCTTATTATCGAGCAAAGGAGTAATTCAAATGGCGGGAATTGAAGACAATCTTGAGAAATTCATGAATGCCGATAGAATCCTGATTGTTGCTTGTGGTACTTCCTGGCATGCCGGATTAGTTGCCGAATATATTATAGAAGAATTTACCAGAATACCTGTAGAAGTAGAATACGCATCTGAATTCAGATACCGCAATCCTATTATCAGACCCGGAGATATAGTAATTCCTATTTCTCAGTCAGGAGAAACAGCCGATACTTTGGCTGCTATCAAACTGGCTAAAGAAAAAGGAGCATTTGTATTTGGAGTTTGCAACGTAGTAGGTTCTTCTATTTCGAGAGAAACACACGCGGGAGCTTACACTCACGCCGGACCGGAAATTGGAGTTGCTTCTACAAAAGCATTTACAACTCAAATTACAGTACTGACTTTGATTGCTTTGCGTTTAGCAAAAGCAAAAGGAACACTTTCTAACTCAGATTTCCACAGATATTTACAGGAATTAGAATTAATCCCAGAAAAAGTAGCCGAAACACTTCAAACGGATGCGGTAACTAAAGAGATTGCCAAATTCTTTAAAGACGCTACAAACTGTCTTTATTTGGGGCGTGGGTACAATTTCCCTGTTGCCTTAGAAGGAGCTTTAAAACTAAAAGAGATTTCTTACATACATGCTGAAGGTTATCCTGCGGCTGAAATGAAACACGGACCAATTGCTTTGATTGACGAGTCAATGCCTGTAATTGTTATTGCTCCAAAACAAGGTCATTATGACAAAGTGGTAAGCAACGTTCAGGAAATAAAATCAAGAAAAGGAAAAATTGTTGCTATTGTAACCAAAGGCGATACGCAAGTTAGAGATTTGGCCGATTTCGTAATCGAAATTCCGGAAACAAGTGATGCTCTATCTCCATTGCTAACAACCATTCCTTTGCAATTATTGTCTTACCACATAGCTGTATTGAGAGAATGCAATGTGGATCAGCCAAGAAACTTAGCAAAATCGGTTACTGTAGAATAATCAGATTTGACTGAAATAGCAAAACGGGATGAAAATCCCGCTTTTTTTATGTTTTATTTTTAACCGGATCCGTATTAGAACTTAACCCAGATGGCTCGGATATGTAGCGGTTCGATGGTATCATTACCTAAATTTATTATCTCTAATATAAAAAATTACAAAAATGAATATATTTAAAACCATTGCTTACGTTTTACTCTTTATCACTTCCGCTGTTAGTGCGCAAACAAAAAGAATACAGTTTATTTCTGAAGAAAATCAATTACCTCTTTCTGATGTAGAAGTTTATGAAGGCACTTTATTGATAGGCAAAAGTGACCCGAATGGCTACCTTGATATAAAGAAAGTTGATTCAAACTATTTATGCATAATAAAGGAAAGCTACAGTGATTCCTTAATAAAAGTTTCGGATGTAGGCGAAACAGTCATCTTAAAAAAGTTAAACAAAACAGTGGCAGACAAAAAGGCTAAGATAGGTGTCCGAAAAACATTAAACCGTATTAGACGCACTGTAGAAGACGGAATCATGTGGGGAGACAAGGAAAAATACAAACTCCCTCAATATTTTACTGAAATAAACCAATTATTAATGGAAACAGATACGCTTCATTATCTAAATGGATTAATAAAACATGAAAAAGGAAAAGGGTATCTTATAGATAAAAATTATCGTTTGGTTAAAAATTTTACAACCAAAGGAGATCTTTATTATGTTAACAATAGCCATTTAGTAATCTATAGTGATTTGATCTACCCTTATATCATTGATTTCGATTTTGAACTTTCAGGAAATATTCTTGAAAGAAGAAAAAACTATCATTATACTATTACAGATCTCGACAACTTTTATAAAGTTGAATTTACAAGCAAAAACAACTCACCTTTTGACTACAATGGTTACCTCATTGTAGATAAAAAAGATTTTGGAGTTTACGAATTCAGAGCACAACTGTCAGGTACAAATAATTTCAGACAAAAGTATATGGACGAAAAATATAAAGATGAGATACACAATATCACTGCGACCAATTATTATTTAAAATATCAAAAAGATAAGGATAATAATTATCAATTAATTTGTAGTTATTCTGACATACAATTTGAAAAAACACTGGGTAATTTTAAAGGTCAAAAATTTTCTTATTCCAGTAAGATAGAAGCTGGTGTCAATGATAAGAATGTTGTTTTTAAAGACTTTAATATACGTACTTACGAACTAAAATAAATAAAACCCCCGATGACTCGGATATATAAACGTAAGCTAGCACGGTCCCGAAATTTCGGGATTCCGTGCCTACAAACAAAATCGACAAAGCTGAGTTAAGATATGAGGCTTTCCTAAAAGTAATTTTCGGACAGCCTCTTTTTTATGCTCGTTTTAGAGCCTGTTTAAAAATTAAATAGAAACTTTAAAATTCACTTTTGAGAGCTTAATTATTAAGAGATTTTAGGAGAAAACATTAAATAGAGCTTAATTTCTAAATAGCCAAATAATGTGAGCCAATGATTGGAAATTGTCATTAATTCGATAATTAATTTATCGTAAATGCCGCTCCGATGGAGCTTTGATTTACTTGAATCTTATTTTCTATAAATATTTCGCTCCTAACGGAGCTGTCAATTTTTTTTTGTTTTTCATAAGCTCCAGAGGAGCAAAATATTTATAGAAAAAACACCTGCAATTCATGAAAAAGCCCCAGAGGGGCGACATAAAAAACCTAACCCTTGATTCGCATAAATAATAAAAAAGCACAAGCAATTCTTAATTTGTAAAATTTAAACAGGCTCTTATAGAAATCTATTATTTTAGAAAAGCAGTAAAAATAAAAAACCTCAAACTCAATATCGAAATTAAGTTTGAGATTTTTTAAAATTCTAAACAATAAATTTTATTCGTTCTTTTCAGCCAATTTGCGTTCCAATTCTGCCTGAAATTCTTCCATTACAGGTTTCATAGTACTTTCGGGTATATCGGCAATCCTGATATACATTAGGCCATCAACCGCATTGTTGAACAAAGGATCTACATTGAAAGCAACGACTTTTGCATTTTGCTTAATGTATTTTTTTATTAAAACAGGCAAACGAAGACTGCTTGGTTCTAATTCGTCTATGATTTTATCAAATTTATTCAAATCCGATTCGGCTTCGTCAAAAATAAAATCCTTGTCAGAATCTTTTAATTTTACTTTATATGCTTTCTTCGGATGAATATACTGAGCAATATAAGGATCATAATAATTCGATTTCATAAACTCAATCATCAGAGATTTAGAAAAATCCGAAAACTGATTACTGATACTCACTCCTCCTAACAAAAACTTATGTTCAGGATAACGCAAAGTAGTATGCACAATTCCTTTCCAAAGCAGGAAAAGAGGCATTGGTTTTTGTTGATATTCATTTATAATGAAAGCTCTCCCCATCTCAATAGATTTCGACATCATGTCATTGAGTTCCGGTTCAAAACCAAATAAATCATTCAAATAAAAACCTTCAATTCCGTATTTTGAGAAAATTTGAGAACCTAAGCCCATACGGTAAGCTCCTGCAATCTGTTTGGCATCATCATCCCACAAAAACATGTGATGGTAATGACGATCGTATTTATCTATATCTATCGACTCATTTGTCCCTTCTCCCGCAGCACGAAAGGTAATTTCACGCAAACGGCCTATTTCATGCAGAATATTCGGAATCTTATCCGCTTCGGCAAAGAAAACTTCATAGTTTTTACTTTTCAGATAACGACAATCCGATTCTCTTAATTCTTCAATTTCTGCAATAATTTTATCCTGATTTGCCGCAGTAACAATCGTTTTAGGAGCTTTTGGTATTTTTAAACTCGGAACATTTATCAGTTTACTTTCTGTTTCAAACGGATTAGCAAGCATATAAGTTTTCTTTCTAAGAAAATCAGTATAAGCCTCAAGCGATTCGTGTTCGTTTTGCTCGCTTACCGAAATTGGTTTTCCAATTCGAACTTTGATAACTCTGTCTTTTTGAGAGAACAACTCCGAAGGCAATTTTGCCGTTCTTAGAGTATCACTGATTTTTGAAAGAAAATAAAAAAGCTGACTGTTTTTAGCATGAAAATAGATAGGAATCACAGGTACCTGAGCTTTTCTGATTACTTTCATTGCTCCTTCTTCCCAGGTTTTATCGACCACTAATTTTCCGTCAACATAAGTAGAAACTTCACCGGCAGGAAACATTCCCAAAGGTTTTCCGTCACTTAAATGACGTAAGGTTTCTTTTATACCAATAACACTCGATTTAGCATCTTTATGATTTTCGAAAGGATTTACCGGCATAATAAACGGCTTCAACGGATCAATTCTGTGAAGCAGGAAATTAGCTATAATCTTGAAATCAGGTTCTTGCTCAAGCATTAATTTCAGCAATAAAATCCCGTCAACTCCTCCCAAAGGATGATTTGAAATTGTTATATATGGACCCGATTTAGGAAGTCGTTTTAAATCATCTTCGGGAATTTCGAATTTTATCTGAAGCTCATCAAGAATAGCGTTCAAAAACTCAACATCTTTAAGATGTTTATTTCTGTTATAAACTTCGTTTAATTTGGATATCTTAAGGGTTTTCATCAGAAGCCAGCCCGTAAATGTTCCAAACAAACCATATTTGGAAGTATTTATTGCTTTTGCGATTTCTTTTGCGGTTACAAGACCCATATTCTTATCTTTTTTGAGAAAGGCAAATATAGAAAAAACAAACTAAACCATTCGATTCACAGTACCATTAAAAAATTATCCACGGTTTCGATCCTAGGTCCGGAATCAGCTTTAGAAGTTATTTCACAAAGACTCACAGAGAATACTCAGAGAAACACAAAGTCTTTGTGTAAATCTGCAAAAAAGACTAAACTTTGTGTGACTTTGCGTTGGCTTTGTGTATCCCTGTGAAATAATCTCTAAATCAGAAATCGAATTTCAGTTGAATTGCGATTGTTTTGTATTCAAATTACTCAACAAGACTCCTAAAAGACTCACAGAGAATACTCAGAGAAACACAAAATCTTTCTGTAAATCTGCAAAAAAGACTAAACTTTGTGTGACTTTGCGTTGGCTTTGTGTATCTCTGTGAAATAATCTCTAAATCAGAAATCAAATTTAAGCTGAATTGCGATTGTTTTGTATTCAAATTACTCAACAAGACTCCTAAAAGACTCACAGAGAATACTCAGAGAAACACAAAGTCTTTGTGTAAATCTGCAAAAAAAGACTAAACTTTGTGTGGCTTTGCGTTGGCTTTGTGTATCTCTGTGAAATAATCTATAAATCAGAAATCAAATTTAAGCTGAATTGCAACTGTTTTCTTGCTTTCTGTATTCAAATTACTCAACGAGATTCCTAAAAGACGGACAGAATCTTTAGGTTTTTCCTGATACAATAATTCTTTGGCTGTTTCAAACAAAAGGGATTTATCGGAAATAAAATAAGGTAAAGTTTTACTGCGGGTTTGTTGGGTAAAATCGCTGTATTTTATTTTCAACGTAACCGTCTTTCCTGCAACATTGTTTCTTTTCAATCGTTTTTCTAATACAACAGCAATTTGCTCCAATTTTTCGGACATAAAGATTTCTGAAGAAAGATTTTCGTCAAAAGTATGCTCGGCTGCAACTGATTTTGCAATTCTGTCAACCTTGACTTCGCTGTTGTGAATTCCGCGAACAACATTGTAATAATAACTCCCCGATTTCCCAAAATGTTTCTCCAAGAATTCAAGTGATTTATTCTTTAAATCCAATCCGGTGAAAATGCCTAATTGATACATTTTTTCGGTTGTAACCTTTCCGACACCGTAAAATTTTCGAATAGGCAATTCTTCCAGAAAAGCCAAAACTTCATCAGGATTAATTGTTTTTTGTCCATTTGGCTTATTGATATCCGAAGCAATTTTGGCCAAAAATTTATTAATCGAAATTCCGGCAGAAGCTGTTAATTGCAATTCATCATAAATTCGCTTCCTGATTTCCTTTGCAATAAGTGTCGCACTTGGATTTCCTTTTTTATTTTGGGTAACATCAATATAGGCTTCATCTAATGAAAGCGGTTCGACCAAATCGGAATAATCGTGGAATATTTTTCTGATTTTGTTCGAAATTTCTTTATAACGTTCAAAACGGGGCGAAACAAAAATCAGTTCAGGACAATTTCTTTTGGCCAAAACTCCACTCATAGCACTTCTCACACCAAACTTTCGGGCTTCATAACTGGCTGCGGCAACCACTCCACGCGATTCTCCGCCACCCACAGCAATTGGTTTACCTCGAAGAGCAGGATTATCTAATTGCTCTACCGAAGCAAAAAAAGCATCCATATCAATATGAATTATTTTTCTGGAAATGTCGAAGTCGTACATGAAACAAAAGTAAAGAGAATCGGAACTTATTTTTATTCGAATCAAAAATTTCACAACTATTAACTAAATTGCCCTAAAAAATAAAAATGACCGAAATAGAAAGAAAATTTCTGGTAAATTCTTCTGAATATAAAGACGAAGCCTTCTCTAAAAAAAGAATTTCACAGGGATATATTTGTAACGATCCGAAAAGAACCGTTCGGATAAGAATCAAGGAAAATCAAGGTTTTATAACAATAAAAGGAGAAAGCAGCGAAAGTGGCATGTCTCGTTTTGAATGGGAAAAGCCAATTCCGGTTGAAGAAGCCATTGAGCTTTTAAAACTTTGCAATTCGGGCAAAATAGATAAAACCCGATATGAAGTAAAATCAGGAAATCACGTTTTTGAAGTTGACGAATTTCATTCGGAAAACGAGGGTTTAGTTATTGCCGAAATTGAACTTAATTCTGAATCAGAAACTTTTGAAAAACCGCATTGGTTGGGACAGGAAGTTACAACTGACGAGAAATATTACAATTCATATTTAAGCCAAAAACCTTTCAAAACCTGGTAAAAAGAAATAGAGGAAATTATTTAATTTCCTCTATCGTTACCTTCAAAGAACCTCTATATCCCGGAGAGGCAATAGCATTAAAAGCCTTAGTTGTTAAATCAATATCACGGCCACGGGTAAAAGGACCTCTGTCTGTCACCTCAACAATCACCGATTTATTATTAGCCTCATTTGTAATTCGCAATTTTGTCCCAAAAGGAAATTTACGATGAGCCGCAGTATATTTATTATTGTCAAATCGGCTTCCGCTAGCTGTTTTTCTGCCATTGAATTTATTTGCATAATAAGAAGCATGAGCATTCTTTTTATGCAATTTAAACTTCATATTACTAACCGCTTTAATGCTATCATCAATCGCAGTTGTCTTTTTTATGCTGTCTTGCTTAACTATCTTAGGCTGTTGTACTACTTTTTTTGGTACCTCATTAAAGGCAAATACTCCCGAAGTAATAAGCATTAACAAAAAAGCAAGAAATAATTGTATTGTCGATTTCATATTTGATGTTTTTAATTCTCGTAAAAATCATACGATTAATCTAAAATGGAAAAAGCTCCTTTTGGAGCTTTTTGTGTTTTATAACCATAAATTCCACGGAATTCTACTTAATATCAAAAGTAATCCTAATCCGTAAAAAATAGAAAAAGTTTTAAATTTTGGATGGCTCTCAGTAAGTCTTTTATGTTTTGACCAACCGATTGTAATCAATACAATAGCGATAATATTAATCAGCGGATGCTCCATTGCGGTCAATCTCATACTTGCATCTGACATTTGACTCAAAGCAGCTTTACCAAGTGGAGAAATAAAATAGATAATTAAACCAAAAAGCAACTGAATATGAGTAACTATTAAAGCAAAAAGAGCAATTTTTCTGTCTTTTCCGGTAAATTCTTTATTTCTAAAAAGTCCTGAAAGGGAATTGAGTGTTGCAAGAAGAAGCATTAAAATAACTAAATATGCCCAACCGGAATGTAAATGTCTTATTATTTCGTACATAATTTTTTGTGTTTTGAAAGTCAAATATATAAAAAATAAGTAGAAAACAACCTTACGCCAGACTTATAGATTTATCTGAAAGAAACATAAAACTTGTTTAAAATCCATAAACAACTACTTATTAGTAACTTATAATCACAAAAATTATGTTTCGTTATTTTCTTTTCTCTAAAAAATATTTCAATAATGAATTAGTAGAACTATCATGATTCGCCGGATTTTCGGATTTTATTTCTGATAAAATAGTTGATGCCAATTCTTTTCCTAATTCTACTCCCCATTGATCGTAACTGAAAATATTCCAAATTACACCCTGAACAAAAATTTTGTGTTCATACATTGCAATCAAAGCTCCCAAATTTTCAGGTGTAAGTTTCTGAATTAAAATAGTGTTTGTGGGTTTATTTCCCGGAAAAATCTTGAACGGAAGCAATTTTTCAGCCTTGTCATCTGCAAAAGATTTTTCTTTGAATTCATTCATTACTTTTTCAGAAGTTTTCCCTTTCAGCAATGCTTCTGTCTGTGCAAAGAAATTAGCCATCAAAATATCATGATGCTCAATATCTCCATTCAGCGGTTCTACAAAACCAATAAAATCAACCGGAATCAACTTTGTTCCCTGATGAATTAATTGAAAAAAAGCGTGTTGAGAATTGGTTCCCGGCTCTCCCCAAATAATAGTTCCGGTTTGATAGTTTACAGGGTTTCCGTTTCTATCAGTGCTTTTTCCGTTGCTCTCCATTATTCCTTGTTGAAGATACGGAGCCAATTTTTGTAAACTTTGTGCATACGGAATCAATGCTTCGCTTTCGCTTCCAAAAAAATTATTGTACCAAACACTTAGCAATGCTAAAATTACCGGAATGTTTTTATCAAAATCAGAAGTCCTGAAATGTTCATCCATTTCATAAGCACCTTTCAATAATTTTTCGAAATTATCAAAACCAATTGACAAACTAATACTTAAACCAACCGGGCTCCAAAGAGAAAACCGGCCTCCAACCCAATCCCACATTGGGAATATATTCGTTTTATCAATTCCGAACTGAATTGCTTTTTCTGAATTGGTTGTTACTGCAACAAAATGTTTACAAATGTCATTTTGTGTAGCTGATTGTAAAAACCATTTTTTGATAGTTTCAGAATTTGTCAAAGTTTCCTGAGAAACAAAAGTCTTTGAAACAATAATAAATAGTGTTGTTTCAGGATTTAATTTCTGCAATACAGATTGAACATGATCTCCATCTACATTAGAAACAAAATGTGTAGTAATATGATTCTTATAAAATTGTAATGCTTCAACCACCATTGCCGGACCTAAATCAGACCCTCCAATTCCTATATTTACAACATCGGTAATTTTCTTACCTGTAAATCCTGTTCTGTTTCCTAAAACAATATCATTTGTAAAAGTCGAAATCAACTTTTTAGCTTCCTCTATTTCAGGCAAAATATTCTTTCCGTCAACAAAAACAGGATCTGTATTTTTAGTCCGCAAAGTAGTGTGCAAAACGGCTCTGTTTTCTGTTTCATTTATACAATCTCCTTCAAAATATTTCGAAATGGCATCTTTCAGTTCAATCTCCTCAGCCAATTTCAACAATAAATCAATCGTCTCGCTGTTAATTTTGTTTTTCGAATAATCAAATAAAAACTCATTCCAACCTAACTGAAATTTCTCAGCTCTTGTGGCATCTTCGGCAAACATATCCTGCATGACAACATTTTGCATAGAAGCAAAATGCTTTTTCAATTCTTGCCAAGACCCGGTAGTCGTTGGGTTAATACTCTTTAACGCCATTTGTTTTTTGTTTGAAAATTCTTGTGAAATTATCATAATTAAAATTTGCCTTTGAATTGAATAGTTGCCACACTATCTAATGTTTTTTTCAAAGGAGTCATCACAGCCATAAATTTAGATTTATATTTTGCCTGCATTGGTTCCGAATTCGGCAATTTAAGTTGCAACGCATCTCTTTGAACACCATTTACCCAAAAACGATAACACACATGAGGTCCCGTTGCCAACCCTGTACTACCAACTCTTCCTATAATATCTCCCTGATTAACTCTTTGTCCTTTTCTTACCAAAATTTTAGACATGTGAAGATATTGGGTTTCATAAGTACCATTGTGCTTTACCTTTACAAAGTTTCCATTTCCCGCAGTATATCCTGTATTTACTACAACTCCTGAAGCAGTTGTCATAATAGGAGTTCCTGTTGGAGCTGCATAATCGGTTCCATTATGAGCTTTCCAAATACGTTGTACAGGATGAAAGCGAGTCTTGGTAAATCTAGAAGTAATATTAACAAATTTTAAAGGTGCTTTCAAAAACATATTTTTCAAAACTTTACCTTCTTCATCAAAATAATCAACTTTGCCCGAAGAACTGTCACGAACAAAAGGAAACGCATATATTTTCTTCCCTTTATATTCAAAAAAAGCAGCATGAAGTTCTTCTACTCCATCATAAATACTATCATTAATAAATCTCTCTGAGAATGTAATGGCAAATTTATCTCCTTTTTGAAGTTTAAAAAAATCGATAGACCATGCATAAACCTTAGAAATTTCGGTCGCCAAAGCCGGATCTACTTTCTGTTTTTGTAAAGTTTCAGACAAAGAACCATCCAAAGCACTGGCAATAGTACGCCTTTTTATCTTTACAGGTTTTACTTTTTTATAAGCAACTACAGAATCTCGTAAATCAACTACATAACAATTGATCTTGTCCGGTTGGTAAAGAAAATAAAGTAGTTTTTTGGTTTTATCTTTTTTTCTAAAAAGTATATAACGCTTTCCTGTCCTTATTTTTCTAACATTGAAAGAGTCTTTTACCTTTTCTACAATTTCATGAATCTTATTGTCTCCTATATTCTGATTTTCAAGTATGCTCCCAAAAGTATCCCCTTTTTTTATGGTATCCTGAACAACATCAAAATCATTGAACTTAAACCCGAATTCAACAATAACCGGCGCTGTTTTTTTTGCGCCGGCAGTATTTGATTTTTCTGATTTATTACAAGATAAAATCGAAATTAATATGATGAAAATTAAAGATAATTTTTTCAAATCTTTGTTTTTATACAATTATACTACTCCTCTTCTCCCCAATGTGCCAATTCTTCCTCAGACCATAATTCAGGGAAAAATATTCTCCTTTGATATTTTGGATGCATGTATTTTTTCCAATCGCTTCCTCCTGTTGCTTCACCGGTACCTTGACCACTACCTTCAATATATTTTCTGGCTGCGTTCAAATGTCCCATAACCCAGGTAATATTTACCGTACGGTCATAATGACGCATGGCTTTTACCAAGTCCGGATTTTTCTGATCTTCCTCCGGCAATTGTTTGAATTTTTGCCAAAGATTCAACTTATTGAATTTTTCCATGTGTTTTACAAAAGTATCTTTATACTTTCTTTCAAACTCAAGAATCAAATACGATTTTTTCCCTGTTTTGTGATCTTTCCCGGCAGCTTGCCAATACATGTGTTCCAAAGCATTTTCAAAAGAACTGTTTCGGTCAAAACCGGCTCTGAAACGATTATCGATTAAGTTAATCCAATCTGTTGAAGCAAATTCAATTAATCTATATTGTGCACTTTGGAATCCGCTTGCAGGAGTTAGCGTATTTCTAAATTTCATGTACTGATCAACTTCCATTCCGTCTCCCATAATATCAAAAGAAGTAGTCAACATATCAAAATAGCGGGTAATTCTATTCATTCTTTCAGCAAAGAAAGCAGTTTCCGGCTTTTCACAGTCGGCAATCTGTTCAATTTCCCAAAGAATCATCTTAAAAAGTAATTCATTTACCTGATGGTACATAATAAAAACCATTTCGTCAGGCAAAGTGGTTCTTTGCGTTTGAAGATTTAAAAGTGCATCTGTCTGAATGTAATCCCAGTAGGTAATAGGTTTTGCCCAGAGTAAGCCTTCAAGATGTGTATCGGTTTTTTGATCTATTTTATTAAATTTCTCGTCTATCTGATTTAACAAATCTTCTCTATGTGTCATAAATTAGTGATTATCTTTTTATTGTAAATGGGGATTTTCCCTCTATATGCTTCCAAACCTGATTTAAAAAAACGACAGATTCGTCAGTTTTAATAATTATTCCGAAGATTAAAAAAGAAATTGAACATGATTATCAATTTCTGTCCCAAATGTATAAAAACAAAAAAACCCAGTCAAAAAAATGACTGAGTTTTTATGATATTAACCAACCAAAACTGTAAACTATGAAATTTTACTCCAAAAAAGGGAAACCACCCCCTTTTTTGTGACTGCAAATATACAACTGATTTTAAAGATAACAAGTTAAAAACACATTTTAACACAAATTTCACAAAAAATCGGTTTGTTAGGCTGGCAGTTTTACATTATTCTCGAAATTAACAGTTTTTACTACAAAGTTCCTCTTTTTGCCTGTTCTCTTTCAATAGACTCAAATAATGCTTTGAAATTTCCTGCACCAAAACCTCTGGCACCCATTCTTTGAATGATTTCGAAGAACAATGTTGGACGATCTTCTACCGGTTTAGTGAAAATTTGCAACAAATATCCTTCTTCATCGGCATCGATCATGATTCCTAGTTTATGAAGCTCGTTGATGTCTTCTTTAAATTTAGACATGTGATCTTTCAATCTTTCCGGAATCGCATCATAATAAGCTTGCGGAGGTGTACTCAGAAATTCAACTCCTCTTGAACGCATATCGGCAACTGTTGTGATAATATCATCAGTAGCCACAGCAATATGCTGAACTCCCGGACCTTCGTAGAAATCTAAATATTCTTCAATTTGTGATTTTTTCTTCCCTTCAGCAGGCTCATTGATTGGGAATTTGATTCTTCCGTTTCCGTTACTCATTACTTTCGACATCAAAGCAGAATATTCAGTCGTGATTTGTTTATCATCGAATGAAAGGAAATTCACAAATCCCATTACATCTTCGTACCATTTAACCCAAGTATTCATTTCATTCCAACCCACATTTCCTACCATGTGGTCAACATATTTCAAACCAACCGGAGCCGGATTGTAATCTGATTTCCACTCTTGATACCCAGGCAAGAATGTTCCGTTGTAGTTTTTACGCTCCACAAACATGTGAACAGTTTCTCCATAAGTATAAATTCCGGCACGAACTACTTCTCCGTGTTCATCACTTTCTACTGTTGGCTCCATGAAAACTCTTGCTCCACGTTTTGTAGTTTCTTCAAATGCAGAACGGGCATCTTCTACCCAAAGAGCAACAATTTTTACACCGTCACCATGTTTCTTTACATGTTCCCCAATTGGCGAATCGCTATTTAAAGCTGTTGTTAATACTATACGGATTTTATCCTGTTTCAAAACATAAGATGCTCTGTCTCTCATTCCTGTTTCTAATCCTGCATAAGCATGAGATTGAAAACCAAATGCTGTTTTATAAAAATGAGCTGCTTGTTTAGCATTTCCTACATAAAACTCAACATAATCTGTTCCTAACAATGGAAGGAAATCCTGTGCTCCTTCAAATATTTTTTCTAATCCGTATTCTACTGATTTAATTTCTTTATTCATAAATGTTTCTATTTAACCCCTGATAGGGTTTGTTATTATCTAATTAATCCAACCAAGATTGATAGTATTTCCCGTCTGCAATTGCCATCGCATCTTCGGTTACCTTCAAAGGTTTAAAAGTATCAACCATTACAGCCAATTCTTCAGTAACTGTTTGCCCGATACTTCTTTCGGCAGCTCCTGGGTGCGGTCCGTGCGGAATTCCTGCCGGATGCAACGAAATATGACCCGGCTCAATATCATTTCTGCTCATAAAATCTCCGTCAACATAATACAGAACCTCATCAGAATCGATATTACTATGATTGTATGGAGCCGGAATTGCCTGCGGATGATAATCATACAAACGAGGTACAAACGAACAAATCACAAAAGCATCGGTCTCGAAAGTTTGGTGTACCGGTGGCGGTTGATGAACACGGCCTGTTATTGGTTCGAAATCATGAATAGAAAAAGCATAAGGATAATTGTAACCATCGTATCCAATTACATCAAAAGGATGTGTTGCATATACAATATCAAAAATCTCATCTTTCTTTTTAACCTTCACTAAGAATTCTCCTTTTTCATCATAAGTCTCCAATTCTTCCGGACGACGAATATCCCGTTCACAGAAAGGAGAATGCTCTAACAACTGACCAAACCAGTTTCTGTAACGTTTTGGAGTATAAACAGGACGATGAGATTCAACAATAAACAAACGATTGTCTTCGCTATCAAAATCTATTTTATAAATAATTCCTCTCGGAATCAAAAGATAATCTCCGTATTTGAAATCAAGATTTCCGTACATGGTTCTTAATTTCCCGGTTCCTTTGTGGATGAAAATTACCTCATCAGAATCGGTGTTTTTGTAGAAATAATCTTCTGTAGATTTTTTTGGCGCTGCCAAAGCAATATGACAATCAGAATTGGTCAAAACAATTTTTCTGCTTTTCAGAAAATCATTTTCCGGTTGCACCTGAAACCCTCTTAATCTGTAGGATTTCAGATTGTTTTCAATCGCAACTTTTGGAGCTACACTATATTGACCTAAAATTTCCTTTACTTGCGTTGGTCTGTGCTCATGATATGAGTTGGTTGACATCCCATCAAAACCAATGGTTCCAAAAAGCTGTTCGTAATATAAATCACCATTTGGCTTTCTGAAAATAGTATGTCTTTTGGGAGGAATATTTCCTAATTTGTGGTAAAATGGCATATTCTATTTTTTTTAATTAAATCTTATACAGTCTGAAAAATTTTCAAATAATATTCATTTCAGGATTTCACTTGCCTAAATATTTAAGCCAATCTAACAATTCTATCCCTGTAGTTTTCAAGAAAACAAATATCGTAAAAATTTGATTTTAGCATTCATTTATCCTGAAATATTTCAAAAAGAAAAAGCATTAAAAGGTTACAAATCACCTTTTAATGCTTTTATATAAAATATAGTTTTATTATTATTCTTTAGGATTATTCAATTTGCTATGTTTTTTACCATAAGTAAAATACAATAAAACCCCTAAAGCCATCCATATTATTAACCTTAACCAACTTTCAAAAGGCAAAGAATACATTAAAAATAAACAAACAAGAACTCCTGCCAAAGGAACAAAAGGAACAAAAGGCGTTCTGAATGCCCTTGGTGCATCCGGCATTTTCTTACGCATAATCAAAATTCCGACACATACTAACACAAATGCCAACAAAGTCCCTATACTTACCATGTGCCCCAAGTCTGAAACAGGAACAAATCCTGCAAACAGGCTCACAAAAACCATAAAGAAAAGATTTGTTTTCCAAGGAGTTCTAAACTTAGGATGTATATTTCCGAAAAACGAAGGCAGCAATCCATCATTACTCATTGTGTAAAACACCCGGCTTTGTCCCATCAACATTACAAGAATAACTGACGTATAACCCGCCAATATAGCAACAATTAAACCTGTTTGTAAAAACTCATAAGGGGTTCTTGCAAATGCTGTAGCTGCCGGTTTTGCATCTCCTGCAAATTCATAATACGGAACCAAACCGGTCATTACGTGTGCAAATAAAACATAGAGAACGGTACAGATAACCAATGATCCTAAAATCCCGATTGGCATTCCTTTTTGCGGATTTTTAGACTCTTGTGCCGCTGTACTTACAGCATCAAAACCAATGAATGCAAAGAAAACCGTACCGGCTCCGGCTGCTATTCCCGACCAACCAAAAACACCTTTTACACCTGTATTCTCAGGAATATAAGGCACATAATTGGCTTGATCTATGTAATTCCACCCTAAGACAATGAACAATATAACCACAGCAACTTTTAATACAACCAGAATATTATTCATTTTGGCCGATTCTTTAGTTCCTCTAATCAATAATAACGAAAGTAGGGTTACAATAAAAACTGCCGGTAAATTTATAATTCCGCCATCTATAACTGTTCCGTCTCCTAACTTCAAAGTTTCCCATGGAGAACAGACTAATTCAGCAGGCAAATGAATTCCGTATTTATTCAGTAATTCTAAAAAATATCTTGACCAACTCACTCCTACAGTTGCAGCACCAAGAGCATATTCTAAAACCAAATCCCATCCTATAATCCATGCCATAAATTCTCCCATGGTGGCATAAGAATAGGTATATGCGCTACCGGCTACAGGTATCATAGATGCAAATTCTGCATAACATAAACCGGCAAAAGCACAACCAATTGCAGCCAAAACGAAAGAAATTGTCACCGCGGGTCCGGCATGTTCTGCTGCTGCAATACCTGTTAATGAAAATAATCCGGCTCCTATTATGGCTCCTACCCCCAAAGCTACCAAAGAGGTCGCTGACAAAGTCCTCTTTAATCCTTTTTCATTTTCCGATGCTTCAGAAAGCAGGGATGACAATGTTTTTCTTTTCCAAATTGACATAGTTATTGGTTTTATATTGATTAATTCCGCCAAATGTAATATTTTTTAGTAATAATTAACATAAAAAATACTAATCAAATAGCCATTATTCTAAAACCAAAATCCTACTACGACCCATGCAAAACCCTTAGGATTTACCTTAGACCAGGAATATTTTAATTCCATCGGTCCTAAAATAGTTTCAAGTCCGTAGCCTGCTGCAAAACCTTTGTATTTCGATTCTACTAACCAGTCTGTATCCTCAAACAATCTGTCATTTACATCTGCAAGATTTATTGTAAAATTTAAATGGTTTTTCCGGTAAAATTCATAATCTACAATAAACTGTGATTTTGCATAACTATTTCCTACCAAACTCGAGAATTGATACCCAAACATAGGTTTAAAATTATTCACCGTATTATATCCGTAACCTCCAAGCATAAAATCGAAAAAAGGTACTGAAACCGGACCAATAGGAAACCCTAATTCTACCTGAGCATTGAATGCCAGTTTATTCCAAAAACTGGTAGCATATCCCAATTCTCCTTTTAAAATAGAAAAAGGATTGAACTGATGAGTATAATTTGACGAATAAAGATAGGATTGAAAATCTCCTGAGAACAACCAACCGCTTTTTGGGAAATATCTATTATCGTAAGAGTCAAATTTCAAATAACCAAAAGCACTGAAATAATCGCTATTTTCAATCAAAGGAGAAGCAGCATTGATCGTTTCTGAATCTATTTTCAATAATTTATATTCTACTCCCCCGCCCAATAAAAACTTCTGAAAATAAACTGCCTGCAAATAAGCCTGATTTGAAAAATCAGAATAATCAATATTGATAGAATTTGTAGTATTCTGATTAAAAACATTTACATCAGTATAACTTTTGGGAATATTTTTATTGAACATATTGTATCTGGATTTGAAACCATAGCTCAAATTAAATCCATGATCTACATAATAATCAAAATTTCCCCTGAAATTATCTCCCAAAATTAAATCAACAGAAGTCACATCATTTTTAAAAAACATTTTCTTGCGGGTTAAATTTGCCAAAAAACCACTTTTATAAACTTCGTCATAATGTATCCCAAATTTCAGAAAGTTTCTTACTGAATTTTCTGTTAATTCAATATTCAAATCATCTCCCTCCATTCCCGGTTCTAATGAATAAGTAATGGCGCTAAAATCTTTCGTTGCCGATAAATTATCCATTCCTTTTTTCAAATCGGTATAAGTAATTTTTTTTCCCGGCTTAAAATCTAACTTTCCGTGAACAAATGCCTCACTATGATTTACCAGTTTATTGACATTAATATTAGAAATTGCAATAGTGTCATTTTTAATCGGTCTGAGCGTAATCGGATGTGGTTGTGATTTTATTCCTATAGCCTTTAGTTTTTCATATACCGAAAAAGCCGCTTCTTCTCCTCTCTTGATTATATCCGAACCATCATCGAAACTGATAACTCCAAAACCATCCATCTTTGGTTTAATATAAATATTCGTATCTGCCACTTTCTGTTTGGTTCGTTCGTTCATTTGAATATTAGAAATCTGAACCAAAATTTTAGTAGCTTCTGTCAAATCACTTCTATCTCTTAATTCATCTTGTACATCTACTCCTATAATAAAATCGGCTCCCATTTTTTTTACTTCCTCAATGGGATAATTATTCAAAACACCTCCGTCAACCAATAATTTTCCGTCTATTTCTATAGGCGAAAACAAGGTAGGAAAAGCCGAACTCGCCACTAATGCCTGAGGCAAATAACCTTTGTCTAACAATACCTGCTCTCCGGTTTCAATATCTGTTGCTATACACAAAAACGGAATAGGCAATTGACTAAAATCTCTTATATGCCTGATATTATGAGTAAGTCTTGTGAGTAAATTGAAATTATACATTCCCTTAGACAAAGCCAAAGGTATTCCTACCTTAAATTTATAAAAAGGGAGATTGAAAGCATACAACTCCTCATTTCTTTTTTCGTAAAAATTCTTGGAAGATCTCGGAATATAATCATTCAACAATTCATTGAAATTAATTTTTCTGAAAATCGAATCAATTTGAGTGGCCGTATAACCCGAAGCATAAAGTCCTCCAACAACAGCACCCATACTGGTTCCCCCTATGTAACTGATTTTAACCCCAGCCTCTTCGAGTACTTTGAGAACACCAATATGCGCAAAGCCTTTTGCTCCTCCTCCACTCAAAACCAAACCAACCTTTAATTGAGGTTGTTCCTGATTTTGTGAAAAAGTGAATGCAAACGTAAAAAACAGAAATACTGAAAATAACGCTCTTCTCATTCGGTTTAGTTATTAATGTTGTAAAATTGCGTAATTTTTTTGGCTTTTGAAAGTCCTACTACTTCCGAAATTTCTTTTTCTGTCGCTAATTTTAATCTTTTTACCGATTTGAAATGCTGAATCAATGCAAGCATTGTTTTTTCTCCAATCCCGGGAATGCTCTCAATTGAATTCTGAATCGCTGCTTTAGAACGTTTATCTCTGTGAAAAGTAATCCCAAAACGGTGCGCTTCATTTCGTAATTGCTGAATTACTTTTAAAGATTCCGATTTTTTATCTAAATATAAAGGAACCGAATCATCCGGATAATAAATCTCTTCCAGTCTTTTGGCAATTCCTATTATGGCAATCTTTCCTCTCAAGCCTAAATCGTCCAGACTTTTTAAGGCCGAAGACAATTGTCCTTTTCCTCCGTCAATAACAATTAATTGAGGCAAAGGCTGATTCTCGTCAAGCAGGCGTTTGTATCTGCGATAAACCACTTCTTCCATCGAAGCAAAATCATTCGGGCCTTCAACCGTTTTGATATTAAAATGGCGATACTCTTTCTTGCTTGGTTTTCCGTCCTTAAAAACCACGCAGGCCGAAACCGGATTGGTTCCCTGAATATTGGAGTTATCGAAACATTCTATATGACGAGGTTCTACAGGCAATCGCAAATCTTTTTGCATCTGTGCCATGATTCTGTTTGTGTGCCTGTCGGGATCTACAATTTGAAGTTGCTTTAATTGTTCGATTCTGAAAAATTTGGCATTTCGAATCGACAATTCCAATATCTGTTTTTTGTCGCCCAATTGAGGAACGGTCACTTTTATATTTTTCCCGAAATCGAGTTCAAAAGGTACTACTATTTCCTTTGAATTCAGATTAAAACGTTCACGCAATTCTACAATTGCCAGTTCCAGTAATTCCTCGTCCGGTTCGTCAAGTTTCTTTTTGATTTCCATAGTGTGCGAACGAATAATTGCTCCATGTGAAATTTGGAGAAAATTCACATAAGCCGCACCTTCGTCAGAAACAATAGAAAACACATCTATATTGGAAATTTTCGGATTGATAATAGTAGAACGCGATTGATAATTTTCGAGTACTTCTATCTTCTCTTTTATTTTTTGTGCTTCTTCAAATTTCATTTCCGAAGCCAAATCCATCATCAGTTTTTTGAAATCTTTCAGGCTTTCCTTAAAATTCCCTTTCAAAATTTCCCTGATGGCATTTATTTTCTTTTGATATTCTTCTAAAGTTTCATAAGCTTCACAAGGTCCTTTGCAATTACCAATATGATATTCAAGACAAACCTTGAATTTTCCGCTGTCTATATTCGATTTACTCAAATCATAATTACAGGTTCTTAGAGGATACAGTTCTTTAACAAGATCTAAAATAGTATGTACGGTTTTGAAACTGGTATAAGGACCAAAATATTCAGAACCATCCTTTACCATTTTCCGGGTTGAAAAAATTCTGGGGAAAGCTTCGTTTTTAATGCAAATCCATGGATATGTTTTATCGTCTCGTAACAAAACATTGTAACGAGGTTGTAATGTTTTGATAAGATTATTTTCTAACAGCAGCGCATCGGTTTCTGTTGGCACAACAATATGCTTGATACTAACTATTTTCTTAACCAAAACATTGGTCTTTGCCGAATCGTGTACCTTATTAAAATAAGACGAAACTCTTTTTTTGAGATTCTTGGCTTTGCCCACATACAATATTTTCCCTTCTTTATCATAATACTGATAAACGCCGGGATTATCGGGCAAAGTTTGAATTTGAAGATCTATAGGAGGAATCACCATTTTTTATTTAGGATTTTTAAATCTTGCTCAAAAATACGAATTAGAAAATTCCTATTTAAAAATAAATAATTGACTTCAATATTTTCCCATTTAGTTCATCTGTCACTACCAATAATCCTCGTCTGCATAAATTTCAAAACACAACTATCTACCTATTAATTGGCTAACTACCAACCTAATTTAACGTTTTTTTGTAAAGAATATATCACAAATACGCAAAATATTCGTAGTTTCGGTTTCAACCGCGAGCGGAACTTATAGTTCAATTGAAATGAATTCAAAAAGAATAAATACAGTTTATGGATAAAATTAAAACTAAAATAAAACTGGTTTTTGTACCCTATTTGATAATTTCCCTTTCAACATTGATTGGATGGACCTTTTTGCATTGGTTATTCTTTGTAGATTTCAATATCTATCAAGGAATCATAATGATTATTGTGCCATCAGTTTTGTCTTTAACCTTAATTCTTATTTGGTTATATAAAAGAATAAAATTGCTGAGTATAAAAAGTGAAAGAATTGTTTGGTATTTACTGGTTCCGTGTCTTACAATGGGAGGACTAAGTTTATTTGGCCAGCAATATTTCGATTTAACAAACAGTAAATTAACCCATATATCCTCAATCAGTCAAATTGACAAAGAAGAGCCAACGAAATTCTACACACTCAAAAACTTTTATCTTGACAAAAAGCATTTTAGCATAAAAAAGCAATTTAAAGCAAGTGGAAAACATATGCAAAATTTGGTAATGCATGTATACATAACGGTACCCATTCTAAATTCTGTTAAAGACACATTAGGCACGAATTGTATCGCATGGTATGGTATTAAATATACAGGTACAGTATATGACTTCGGGTATAATCATGACATAAATGGAATTAGAGATGAAATTGATATTAATAAAAATCTATATGCTTATTATTATAGTAGCATAAATCAAATAGAAAATTCAGATGAAGTCAATAGGTTTATTAAAGAGAATATGACCAACTTTGATTACCTTAATATCAATCATTTTTTGTATTTGAATCGCATTTCCAAAACTGAAAGCGATTACGACAATTATGTTTTGGCAATTAAAAATAATGCTAAATATGATACCAAATCTGATGTGGTTTTATTGCCTGTTAACGAATCATTAACAGAGAGAGCCAATGATAATTTAATGGCAGCATTGGCGATATTTGGAGTAGGTTCTTTATTGTTTCTGATTATGGTGATTAGTCCAAAGTTGAAATCGGAAGATGAAATCTTAAAATAAAAAAACCGGGCAATAAAATTATTCCGAATTAAAAAGTTTTAGAATTTCTTTTTCTCGAACTCCAGTAATTGATTTAAAATAATCTCTCTAACGTTTTCGGATAGCTGTTGTTTGTTTTCTATTGTCATTCCTTCTGTTTCTACAAAATGATGCACTTTTGCTCTCATTAATCCCGGGCAGCCACTGAAAAAATTATAAGAAAACCTTTTTTTATTGTCCGGAAATGTAATTGGCACAATTGGAATTTGGTATTCTATCGCTAATTTAAAAGCACCTTCTTTGAATTTATCAAGTACCATACTCATGTCTTCAGGAACACCTCCTTCAGGAAAAATACAAATACTTAAACCCTGATCTATCTTTTTCTGAGCTCTGGCATATACTTTTCTTCGGCTTCTGGAATCGCTTCTGTCAACCATAATACAGGCACGTTTATAGAAAAAACCAAACAGCGGAATTTTTACCAATTCCTTTTTTCCCACAAAAACAAAAGGATTTTTAATTATAGCCAGCATTAGCATAATATCAATCATAGAAGTATGATTGGCAACAAACATATAACTTTTGTGAGGATTCAATTCTTCTTCAAATTCTGTTTTGTAGTAAAATCCACAACCAAAAAGAATGAATTTAGCCCAAATTCTGCTCAAAGAAAAAAAGTACGGATACCATTTTTCTTTTGAGATAAAAATCAACAGAAAAGGAAATAGTATTATTATGGGAACCAGAACTAATACATAGAACCATATTCTCCAAACTATCCGAAAAGCATTTTTTAAAATATCCATATCGCCAAAAGTACAAAATGGTAGATGATATTTGATAAAAGAATTAACTTTGCCTTGCTTGTAAATAATCAACATATTAAAAATCTATAATGTCAAAAATACTAACGGGAGTTCAAAGTACAGGAACTCCACATCTGGGAAATCTTCTGGGAGCCATTATACCGGCAATTGAATTGGCCAACAAACCGGAAAATGAATCTTTTCTTTTTATTGCCGATTTACATTCGGTAACTCAAATAAAAAACGGGGAAACTCTTCGTCAAAACACCTATAGTACTGCGGCGGCCTGGCTGGCTTGCGGACTGGATATTAATAAAATTACTTTTTACAGACAGTCAGACGTTCCTCAAACTGCCGAATTATCCTGGTATTTAAGCTGTTTCTTTCCGTTTCAACGATTGACTTTGGCGCATTCTTTCAAAGATAAATCAGACAGATTGGATGATGTAAACGCCGGATTGTTCTCTTATCCAATGTTGATGGCAGCCGATATTTTATTGTATGATGCCGAGTTTGTCCCGGTGGGAAAAGACCAATTGCAACATATCGAAATCACAAGAGATGTGGCTTCGCGTTTCAATCATCAAATGGGAGAGACGTTTGTTTTGCCGGAATCTTTTATTCAGGAAGAAACAAAATATGTTCCCGGAACCAATGGCGGAAAAATGAGTAAATCGGCTAATAATATCATCAATATTTTTCTTGATGACAAAGCATTGAGAAAGCAGGTAATGTCTATTGAAACCGACAGTACTCCGCTTGAAGAACCAAAAAATACCGAAACCTGTAAGATTTTTGCTATTTATAAATTGTTAGCTACCGAAGATCAATTGGCTGAATTGGCTGAAAAATATAAGAATCCAAACAGAGATTTTGGTTACGGCCACGCCAAGCAAATGCTTTTTGAATTAATTACAGAAAAATTCAAAACAGAAAGAGAAAAATATAATTATTATATGAATAATAAGTCAGAAGTTGATAAAGCTTTAGAATTAGGTGCTCAAAAAGCCCGAAAAGTGGCTGATGCCGTTTTGCAACGAGTGCGACACAAATTAGGGTTTGAATAAAAGTTTAATGAATCCCGCCAATTGATGTTTAACAGAGTCAATTCGCGGGATTTTTTTCATTCTATTTTTTGATAAATTTGAAAACACATAAAATTTAAAGCAAATGGGGAGAATACATTTATTTGAATTCGAAGATTTAAAATGGTTTCCGGTATCTCTAAGAAATTACGGAACCGACTTTTTGCAATTCCTTTCCAACAAAACAGCGATGTACAAAGCTATTGTGCCTTTAATAGAAAAGACATTGGAAAAGAGCAAAACAAGTCAGATAATAGATTTGGCTTCCGGCGGAGGAGGCGGACTTCTTTGGCTCAATAGCGAACTGATTAAAAAAATACCGGAGCTAAAAATTACTTTGACAGATTATTATCCGAATATTCCTGCATTTGAATACACAAAAAAGCAAGCGGATAATTTCGATTTCTGTACAAAATCGGTTGATGCCCGAAATGTTCCCGGAGAACTTCAGGGATTAAGAACACAATTTTTATCTTTTCATCATTTCAGAGAAAATGATGCTAAGCAAATTTTGCAAAATGCGGTCGATTCGGGTAGTTCTATAGCTGTTTTTGAAGCTCAGGAAAGAAGTTTTCAAAGTATTTTGGCAATGTTGCTTTCGCCAATCAGCGTATTATTTACAACACCTTTTATAAGACCCTTTAAATTGGGACGTATTATTTTTACTTATTTAATTCCGATTGTTCCTTTTTTCGTTTTGTGGGATGGTGTGGTTTCTTCGTTGAGAACATATTCGATAGCTGAAATGAATCAACTGGTTTCTGATTTAAACCAATCTGATACTTACGATTGGGAAATTGGTAAAATCAAATCGGGACCGGCAACAATTTTATATTTAATAGGAGTGAAAAAATAACCAATATTGTCAGAAATGATGAATATAAAAGCAAAATCATTTTTCAAAGACGAAAAGGTTGATAAAAACTACTTTGAGAATTGGGTTAATCAACTTAAAACTGAGAACAAAAGGAATTATGAAAGAATTGAAATACAAACTTCTCTTGGTAAGACTCATATTTGGGGTTAAATACCGAAGATGAAAGTTTGGAACCCCGATCGCGAATATGCGCAATCGTCGCGTATATCCGAGCGGTCGGATACACTATTAAGCAAATAGAAGATGCCCTTACAGGAAAAAAAACGAGGAATGATTGGAAAAACAACATTTATAACAAATACAGCAATGCTACAAAAGACAATCTCGATGACTTATTTTATTTTTAGAATTAGCCTCCTCTCCGTTTTAATATCTGCTCAAAGTTGTTCAACGGTTGAGTATCGGGCAGATGCCAAATATGTTTATATTAATGATACCGCTTCTACCATTGAAGTAAAAGGAAGACATTCATTTGTGCTAAATCCGCAGGAAGAATATGCATTTCAGCATGTTGTGGATGGCGCAAAGGAGAATATGACTCCAAATGATTTTATTCCTCCATTTGGAGATTATGCTGTTGTAATTTCTAATAATAAATGCGACACCTTACAGCCGCTTTATCCTTATAAGGGGGTGAAAGAAGGTCTTCTAGGTATTGAAAACTACACCAGTGAAAAATTGGGTCATAATAATTTCAAATTTACTTATCACTTTACCGAGGAAGACTTTGTGGATGCAAAGCCTTGTGAATAAAAACAATAAATACCGTAGTGTAGGTTTGTACTACGGTATTGTTTTATAATAATCATGAAAACACTACCGAAAATCACCTGGATAACGTATTTGATTATTGGAATAATGCTCAATAGTTCCACTGATCAAAAACCTGAAAACGATAAAATTTATTTCTTGTATACGAATAAAACAAATGAAAATGTAGAATTAAAAATGTTTGACAAGAACAATGTCAATTTTAGAAATTTCAAAATTTTTGCAAATTCAACTACTCAAATAGATTTAAAACAAAGTGGAGGAAAAGGTATCGGAATACCTTTTTTATTTAATGATGGAACCTACTGCTGAAAAAGTGGTTGTCAAATTTGAATTTAGCAATAAATGTTTGGAAGATTATTATAGAATTAAGGAAAGTAAATATTATGATAATTATTCTACAACCATGCTTGAAAATTATGGAGCATGTTTAATGTATTATATTGATCAGGAAGAATTGGATAAAACTACAGATTGCCAGTAAATTAAGAAAAAAAGGTTTGTTTACGGCCTAAAGCATCGGGATTTACTACCCAGATGGCTCGGATATATAGTGGTCGGAATTACATTGGAGAAATCATTAAAAAATATCTTGAAAAATAAATTTTAATTCCGTCCTTTCTCGTCAGGATATAATTTTGGTAAAGGATCGCTTTGCCAAAATTCTTTGGTGTCAATATCCATAATTGTTAAAGGTCCGGTAAAAGCGGCTCCGGTATCTACATTCCAAATGGAGCTTAGTTGTACAGGAGTTGTTTTCCCGATGCGGGTTACAGGATTGTGACCTATGTAAATTTCGTTGTAAAGACGTAGTTTTTCAGGATATGCAATATCTGTTGGTTTCAGGTTTTTGTCCAGTTCCAGTGAACTGGTCCAAAGAGTTCTGTCCCAATAATAATTTTTATGATTTTCTTCGTGTTCAACACCTTTTTCGTGGGTAAATCCGGCGTGAACAAAAAGACGATTTTTAGAATCTTTGTGATAATTATTCAGTTTTTCAAGAAAAGAGATGTGTTGTTTTGTTGCTTCGGCAGTGACCGATTTATAGGCGTCAACAGTTGCTTTTCCTCCGTGAACAAACCATAATTTTTCGTCTATGTTTTCATGTCTTCCCACCAGCCAATCCAGAAAAAGCTGATCATGATTTCCACGAATAAAAATGCAATTTTGTTGATTTTCGAGTTCAATCAAAAAGTCTAAAAGTTGAGGCGATTCGCTCCAGCCATCTACATAATCGCCCATGAAAATTAGATTGTCTGAAACAGAAACCTTAGCACGATTCAAAACCTGAATCAGTGCCCGTAAACCTCCGTGTATGTCGCCTATTACAAGTGTTCTCATGCTGAAAATATCAAAAACAGATTAAAAATTATACGTTAGCAGTTTGTTAGAATGCTAAATATAAGAATTTCACGGTAGATTACTAATCCATGTTGTATTTCATTTTGCGTAGAATTCTTACAGCTTCTTTAAAAGACAAATAAACTTTTGGGAAAGGTTTCAATAGAAGTTTGGCATCAATTAGTTTTTGTTTGGCTTCGTGAAATCCGTTTAGATAGCATATCATAAAAGTAGAAGGAAGATTTTCTAATACTTTAAGCTCTTTTCCTTCTAAATAAAGACCTTTTTGTAGTTTTTCAATCAGGAAAATATTAGAATTATAAACATGCTCCAACATTTTTTTATTGAATTCGGGTGGTTGAAAAAGCATTTCATTTTCAATCTTATAATAACCGTTATCGTGAAAGTAAATGGTTTGTTTTTCTAGCGGATAATAACTTGTGGTATCATTCAATCCCAAAGGAACATATTCGGTAATTGTAAAAGTGTGATCATCATAAGTTATGGTTACGGCATCCTGATTAGAATAAAAAAGCTTAATCTGTTCGTTTATCAGCTCAATGTCAACTCTTGATAAAAACACTTCGTTATGTACTTTTTTAGGTATTCCGGCCCAGCAAATCACAAAGGTTTCTTTGAAAACCTTGTATTGCGATGTCATATCTTTATGTTTGTAATTCATAAAATTAATGACACTATCTAAAGTATTTTCTATGCTGTTTCTCGAATTGTTTTCTATATCAGATACAATTGCTGCATTTTGAAAATTCTTCACTAATAATTCAGGAACAGGAACACTATTGCTGCCCATTCTTTTATAAATACTTCCTTGAGAAACCGTGTGAATTCCTTTTTTGAAAGAAGAAATCTTTCGGTTGGGTTTTACGGTTACCAAACCAACGACTTTACCTTTTGGCAAATTGGGAAAAGGAATATTTTCGTACTGGATTTGAGGAGGGTTTTCCAGATAAGCATTTACCAGATTCTGAATGCGGCTGTCATCAAAAAAATCATCACCTACAATTTCGTTGTCATGATCTTCAACTCCCACAACAATATAAGAATTGTTTGTGGGATTTGAATTGGTCAGTGCACAAATGTGTTTCAGGAATTTTGCCTTTCCTTCTCTGGAATATAAGTTCAATTGACGCTTCTTATCATAAAAACTATTCTCATCATTACGAGATAATAGGTTTTTTATCAAAAGTCGCTTGTTTATCATTTTAATTAAATGACTCTGTTCACAATTGTAGCAGAAGCCTGAGCGGTAGGCATTACTACTAAATCGGCAATATTTACATGATAGGGACGTGTTACCACAAAGTGAATAATATCGGCAATATCTTCGGCTAGCAAAGGTTCAAAACCTTTGTAAACATTGGCCGCTCTTTCGGCATCTCCTTTGAATCTCACATTGCTGAATTCAGTATTTACCATTCCCGGATGAATAGCTCCTACCCGAATTCCGTAAGGATTCAGGTCAATTCGCATTCCCTGATTAATAGCGTCAACAGCATGTTTAGTGGCGCAATATACATTTCCGTTCGGATAAACTTCTTTTGCAGCAGTAGAACCAATATTGATAATGTGTCCTTTTCGTCTCTCAATCATTTTCGGAATAATGGCTCTCGAAACATGCAGTAAACCTTTGATGTTAATATCGATCATAGTATCCCAATCATCAATATCGCCATTTTGAATTGGGTCTAAACCATGTGCATTTCCGGCATTATTTATTAATATATCTATATGAGAAAATTCTTCGGGTAAAGATTCAATACTTTTAAAAACCGATTTTTTGTTTCTGATGTCAAATAGTAAAGTATGAACTTCGGTTCTTTGCGAAAGTTCGTCCTGTAATTCAACCAAACGGTCTTCTCTTCGACCGCAAATAATGACTTTAAAATTGTTTTTTGCAAATGCTCTTGCTGTTGCCCTTCCAATTCCGCTGGTTGCACCCGTTATTATTGCCGTTTTTTTCATTTATTTGTGAATGTTTTGTAGAAAACTGTGTTTTTAAAAAAATTAAAGGATAAATATAAAAATCTTTTTGATAAAGTAGGTTAAAAGTTTTAACCATTCATTAACATTTTACTTCTAAAAAAAAATACAATTTGCACATCAAAATTTAAGATACAAATCATTACAACATAAATAAAATATGGAAGAAAACACAGCTACTTTGGACATTAGAGCAATCAATGAAAAGATAGAAAGAGAAAGTGCTTTTATTGATCTTTTGAACATGGAATTGGGCAAAGTGATTGTTGGTCAGAAACACATGGTTGAGCGTTTGTTGATAGGGCTTTTGGGACAGGGTCACATTTTGTTGGAAGGGGTTCCGGGATTAGCAAAAACTTTAGCAATCAACACACTTTCACAAGCAGTTCAGGGTTCTTTCAGTCGTATTCAGTTTACTCCCGATTTATTGCCTGCCGATGTGGTGGGAACGATGATTTACAACATCAAACAAAATGAATTTTCGATAAAAAAAGGTCCCATCTTTGCCAATTTCGTTTTGGCCGATGAGATTAACCGTGCTCCTGCAAAAGTGCAATCTGCTTTGCTTGAGGCGATGCAGGAAAAACAAGTTACTATTGGCGACACTACTTTTAAATTAGACAAACCTTTTTTGGTATTGGCTACTCAAAACCCGATTGAACAGGAAGGTACTTATCCGTTGCCGGAAGCGCAAGTCGATCGTTTTATGTTGAAAACGGTAATTGATTACCCAAAAATGGAAGACGAGCGTTTGGTTATCCGTCAGAATCTGAAAGGTGGTTTCGAAAAAGTAAATGCTGTAATTTCTGTTGAGCAAATTTTAAGAGCTCAGGAAGCAGTTCGCGAAGTTTATATGGACGAGAAAATCGAGAAATATATTCTAGATATTATTTTCGCCACACGTTTCCCGGAACAATACAAATTGGCTGAACTGAAACCATTAATCAGCTTCGGATCGTCTCCTCGTGGAAGTATCAATTTGGCTACTGCAGCTAAATGTTACGCTTTTATCAAACGTCGAGGTTACGTGATTCCGGAAGACGTTCGTGCCGTGGTTCACGATGTTCTGAGACACAGAATTGGTATTACATACGAAGCCGAAGCCGAAAACATTACCTCTGTTGACATCATCAACAAAATTGTGAACGAAGTAGAAGTACCTTAATTTAAGTGATTAGTAATTAGTGATTAGCCATTAGCGAATGTGCTAATCACTAATTACTAGTTACTAATCACTAAAAACATGGATACCAAGGAAATTCTCAAAAAGGTTCGTAAGATTGAAATTAAAACCCGAAGACTGAGCGATCATATCTTTTCGGGCGAATATCATACGTCGTTCAAAGGGCGAGGGATGACTTTTAGTGAGGTGCGTCAGTATCAGTTTGGAGACGATATTCGTGCCATTGACTGGAATGTTACGGCTCGTTACAACGAACCTTATGTAAAAGTTTTTGAGGAAGAACGCGAGCTTACCATGATGCTGATGGTTGACATCAGCGGATCGGAAAGTTTTGGTTCTAAAAACCAGTTCAAAGAAGAAATAGTTACCGAAATAGCTGCAACTATGGCGTTTTCGGCTACTCAAAACAACGATAAAATTGGACTGATTTTGTTCTCAGACCAGATTGAGTTGTACATTCCGCCTAAAAAAGGAAAATCTCACGTGTTGCGAATCATTCGTGAATTGATTGAATTCAAACCCAAAAGCAGAAAAACTGATATTGCCCAAGCTTTGAAATTCCTTTCCGGAACTCAAAAGAAGAAAGCAATCGTTTTTCTGATTTCTGATTTTATGAGTAGCGATTATGAGCATACTTTGAAAATTGCTTCCAAAAAACACGATATTACCGGAATCAGGGTTCATGACATTCGCGAAGAGAAATTACCAAATCTGGGAATGGTTTATATGAAAGATGCCGAAACCGGAGTTTCTCAATTGGTAAACACGGGTTCAAAGTCGGTGAGAATGGAATATGAGAAATATTACCGGGAGAATGTAAAATATTTTTCGGAAACTTTCAGCAAGTGCGGTTCGGGCGTTGTAAGCACCAGAGTTGATGAAAGTTATGTAACTAAATTATTGGGATATTTTAAATCAAGATAATAAAATCTCTTTTCCATTTAACCCTTTCAGGGTTTCAAACCCTGAAAGGGTTGAAAGAGGAAGGATTAATCGAATAAAAAAGATGAAAATCAAATTGTATATATTTTTACTATTCCTTTCTGTTTCTGTTTTTGCTCAGCAAAAGCAGGTACAAACCAGTATTGATACTACCAGAAATAAAATAGGGGCACAATTTAATCTGACCATTAAAACTGAGGTCGATACTTCGGCAACTGTGGTTTTTCCAAGGGGAAATTATTTTGGAGGAATGGAAGTTATCCGTTCTTATGTTGTTGATACCGTAAAAAAAGACGGCCGTTATGAGTTGATCAAAAAATACGGACTGACTCAATTTGATTCCGGAAAATATGGGATTCCTCCATTGAAAGTACTTATCAATAAAAAAGAATATCTGACTGATCCTATTTTAGTTGAGGTTTCAAATGTTGTTGTTGATACTCTGAAACAAAAAATGTACGACATCAAACCTATAGCAGAAGCCGAATCTGATAATAGTTGGATTTGGAAATTGATTTTAGCTTTGTTGCTTTTGGGTGGAATTGGCGCATTTGCTTACTGGTGGTTCAAAATCAGAAAAACAGAAGAAAAAGAAGAGGAAATTGTTTTTAAATCTCCAATCGAGAAAGCGACTATTTTGCTGAATTCATTGGAAAACAAACAACTTTGGCAAAGAGGAGAAATCAAATCATATTACAGTGAGTTGACCGATATTGCCAGAAATTATATTGAAGAAGCAATCGAAATTCCGGCTATGGAAAGCACAAGTACGGAGTTAATCCAAGGGTTGAGAATTGCTTCTATGAAAAAGAAAATGACACTTTCGCAGGAAACCATTGAAAATCTGGAAAGAGTTTTACAAACAGCCGATTTGGTAAAATTTGCCAAATCAAAACCATTGGATTTTGAAATTACCGAAGACCGCAAAAAAATAGAAAAAGCAATCATTACTTTAGACAAAGCCATTCCTGTGGTTGTAGAAGAAGAAATTGATGAATTATTGCTTAACGAAATGCAACGTCAGGAGCAATTAAGAATTCAGCAGAAAAAACAAAGAAACAAGCAAATTACGATTGGAGTTGCTTCTGTTTTAGGAATTATTACTCTTGTTACCTCCGTTTTTATATATGCCAAAGGTCTTGATTTTGTTATTGATACCGTTTTCGGAAATGATTCTAAAGAATTATTGGAAGGAGAATGGATTAAAAGCGAATACGGAAATCCACCGGTAATTATAGAAACGCCACAAGTATTGGAAAGGATGGATCCCGAAAAAGTGCTTCCTAAAAACACAATGGCACTTATTAAAGAAATGCAATTATTTGCCTACGGAAGTTTTACAGACAATTTCTACGTTTTTGTTTCTACGAGCAAGTTCAAAAATGACACAGAAATTGATTTGTCTAAAGCATTGGAAGGATTTGTGAAAGTGATGGAAATGCAAGGCGGAATGAATATTATTGTAAAAGAAGAAAGTTTTAAATCGCCTGATGGCATTGAAGGAATTAAAGGTTACGGAACCATGTCAATATTAGATTCTAATAAAAAGGAAAGTCACAGGGTTTATTATGAAACAGCATTTTTTAAACACGAAGGCGGTTTGCAGCAAATTATGATTTTGCACAAAGAATCCGACGGATATGCCGAACAGATAACAGATCGTATTTTGAAATCGGTTGAATTTAAAAAAGAAATTACAAATGAATAAATACATCTTTTTAAATCCCGAATTTTTCTGGTTATTTACGTTGATTCCTGTTCTAATTGGTTGGCAAATCTGGAACAGAAAACTGCAATCGGCTACTCTGAAAGTAAGTTCATTAGAAGGTTTCAAGAATTCAAAATCTATTTTGGTTACTTTAAAACCGATGTTGTTTGTACTTAGATTATCGGCTTTGAGTTTGATAATTATCGCTTTGGCACGGCCAAGAACGGTTGATGTAAGCAGTAAAACCAAGACTACAAAAGGAATTGACATTGTAATGGCTATTGACGTTTCGGGAAGTATGTTGGCCAAAGATTTAAAACCCAACAGAATGGAAGCTTTGAAAAAAGTGGCTCATAATTTTGCCGAAGCTCGTTTTAATGACCGAATCGGAATTGTAGTTTATGCTTCCGAGGCTTATACAAAAACGCCTGTTACAAGTGATAAAGCCGTTGTTTTTGACGCTTTGAAAAGTATTAAATATGACAACGTTTTGCAGGACGGAACAGGAATAGGAATGGGGCTTACAACTGCTATTAATCGATTGAAAGACAGTAAAGCAAAGAGCAAAGTAATTATTTTGATGACAGACGGTGTAAACAATTCCGGATTTATTGAGCCTGAAACGGCTTCGGATATTGCCAAAGAATATGGAATAAAAGTGTACACAATTGGAATTGGAACCAATAGAATGGCCGAATTTCCTTATGCCATTGCTCCAAACGGAGATTTTCTTTTCAAAATGATGCAGGTAGAAATTGATGAACAATTGATGAGAGGTATTGCCCATAAAACGGGAGGAAAATACTTTAGAGCTACCAGCAACAGCCGTTTGGAATCTATTTACAAAGAGATCAATAAAATGGAAACAACTGAAATAGAGGAATTGAAATTCTATGATTTCGATGAAAAATTCAGGCCATTTGCACTTGTTGCCGGATTACTTTTATTGCTTGAATTTGGTTTAAGAAATACAATTTACAGAGGATTTATATAAAGGATTTATGAATGAAGATTAACGATTTGTGATTTATCGACATCTGCAATCGAAAATCACTAATCAAAAAATATTTATGGAATTAGACGAAAAAAAATATTTATATCTGTTACTGATATTGCCGGTTTTGGTACTCATTTTTCTTTTCAATATGTATTGGAAAAGAAAAAAACAAAGAGAATTTGGCGACTTGTTTTTGGTAAATAAATTAAGTCCGAAGAAGTCAGTATTCAAACCGGTATTGAAACTTTCTGTTTTGATTTTGGCTTTGGGAGCATTGATTTTGGCTTTGGTCAATCCTAAAATTGGAACTAAAACAGAAACCGTAAAAAGAGAAGGAATCGACATTATTTTTGCTGTCGATGTATCTAAAAGTATGTTGGCCGAAGACATTGCTCCAAGTCGGTTAGAAAAAAGCAAGCGTTTGGTTTCTCAAATTATCAGTCAGCTGAGAACTGACCGAATTGGAATTATAGCTTATGCCGGAAGTGCTTTTCCGGTTTTGCCTATTACAACCGATTATGGTGTTGCCAAAATGTTTTTGCAAAGTATGAATCCGGATATGGTTTCTTCACAGGGGACATCACTTGAGGGAGCTATAAAACTTTCGGCAGATTATTTTGATAAAGATGACAAAACCCGAAAACTGATGATTATGATTTCGGATGGTGAAGATCATTCGGAAGGTGCCGCTGCTATGGCCGAAGAAGCCAACGAAATGGGATTGAAAATCATAACTATTGGTGTCGGAACCGAAAAAGGAGGCCCAATTCCGTTGAAAGAAAACGGCATTGTAAAGAGTTTTAAACGAGATCGTGACGGTCAGGTGGTGGTTACAAAACTGAATCCAGAGAGTTTGAAAGAAATTGCAAAGGCTACCAACGGCGGTTATATAAACGGAAACGATACCAGAGCGGTTATTGAATATATTAATAACGCATTGGAAAATATTGAGAAAACAGAATTCGAATCAGAGCAGTTTACCGATTTTAATTCTCAATTTCAGTGGTTTCTCGGTCTTGGTTTTTTCTTGCTTATTGTTGATGTTTTTCTTTTGGAAATCAAGACAAATTGGGTTCGAAAAATGAATTTATTTAATGAAAAAGAGTAATGAGAAAATTATTTATATATCACTTTTTAATTCTTTCGGCAGTTATTTTTGCCCAGGAAAAAGACCGTATTTTGCCTAAAGGAAATGATGCTTTTTCTGAAAAAAAATACTCCGAAGCCGAAGCAAATTATCGTATTTCGGAATCTAAAAACCCTAAAAAAGCAATTGCTTCTTATAATTTGGGTAATACTATTTATCATTTCAATCAACCTTCCGAAGCCAAATTTGCTTATGGAAGAGCTATTGAAAATGCCAAAGACCGAAAAGAAAAGCATGAGATTTTGCACAATTTGGGCAATGTTTTTATGAAAGAGAAAGATTATACCAAGGCAGTTCAGGCATATAAAGATGCTTTGAGAAATAACCCTTCAGATGAAGAAACCCGTTACAATTATGCTTTAGCCAAAAAAATGCTGAAAGAAAATCCGCCTAAAGCAGAAGATAAAAAGGACAAAAAGAAAGACAAAAAGGAGGATAAAGACAAAAAAGATCAGGAAGACAATAAGGATAAAAAAGATAAAGGTCAGGATAAAGAAAAGGAAAATAAAGAGGGAGACGGAAAAGACAAAGCACAACAAGGAAATAAACCTGAAAATCAGAATCAGAAACCACAAAGCGGAAGCGGGATTTCTAAAGATAGATTAGAAAAATTGCTAGAAGCGGTAGATAATGAAGAAAAGAAAGTTCAGGACAAAGTAAATAAACAAAAAGCAAAAGCCAAACCGGTGCAAACCGAAAAAGACTGGTAGGACAAAAATCTAAAAGATGAATTTCCAACGTTTTAGACTTAATAAAAATGTTGAAACAAAAAATGAAGAAATATCTATTACTATTATTAATAAGTTTTCAGGGACTTTTGGCTCAGGTACAGTTTGAGGCTAAAGTCAGTAAAAGCACTTTAGGACTTAACGAAAGGTTGCGTATCGATTTTACTATGAACGCTGATGGCGACAATTTTTCGCCTCCGTCATTTGAAGGATTCCGGATTGTGGGCGGACCTTTCCAGCAAATGAGTCAGCAGTGGGTTAATGGCAGAGGTTCTTTTAGTAAAACCTATTCTTATATTTTAATACCGACTCAAAAAGGAGTTTTAACTATCCGTCAGGCTTCTGTTGAAATCGACGGGCAGATTTACAAAACGTCTCCTCTTAAAATTACAGTTACAAATGCAGTAGAGTTGCCAAAAGATCCAAATGACACTTCGGTTTCGGCTGCTGATGCCATTCATTTGATTGCCGAAATTTCGAAAACCAATCCGTATATAAATGAACCAATTACGGTAGTCTATAAATTGTATTTCAGCGAACAAATTGGAATTACGAACTGGAAAGAACTCGATAAACCCAAATTTGTTGATTTTTGGAGCCAAAATATCGATATAAAACAATTGGTTGCTGAAGAAGCTGTATTCAAAGGAGAAAGAGTACGTTCGGTGGTTTTGAGAAAAACCGTTTTGTATCCTCAAAAATCAGGTAAGTTGGTTATTGAACCATTGACTTTAGATATTGATTTGCAATTACCAACCAACAGAAGAAATTTCTTTGGGCAAGTAATACTTACCGAAGGTCATAAAACAGTTTCGGCCGGAGCCACGACAATTCATGTGAAACCTTTGCCGTTGAAAGGAAAACCTGAGAATTTTACCGGTGCTGTTGGTAAATTTGACTTTAAAGTAATTCCGTCTAAGACGACTTTGCAAAACGGAGAAAGTCTCGACCTGATTGTAAAATTAACCGGAAAAGGGAATCTGAAATTATTTGATTTGCCAAAACCGGTTGTGCCTACAGCACTCGAAATGTATGATCCTGTTCACAGTGAGCAGGTAAATACGCCTTTGGCAGGTATGACAGGAAGTATTTCAGATAAATATGCGATTATTCCGCAATTCAAAGGAGATTATGTGATTAAACCTATTCGTTTTTCGTATTTCGATTTAGGAACCGGAACCTATAGAACAATTACTTCTGATGAAATTACTATTAAAGTACTCGAAAGCGTAAATGCAGATGAAGTTCCTTCATTACCGGAGATTAATAAGAAAGAAATTGTGAGTAATGATCACTTTCAATATATAAAACTTTCAACCGATTTGAAGAATATAGACGAGAAAGATTTTCTTGGTTCAACATTGTTTTATGCACTTCTTTCGTTGCCATTTTTATGTATTCCGTTTGTTGTTTTATTCAAAAAGAAAAAAGAGGCGATTGATAGAGATATGGCAGGAAACAAAATAAAACTTTCCAATAAATTGGCTAAGAAATATTTATCGGATGCCAAAAAACAAATCGAAAATAAAGAATCGTTTTATGTTGCTCTTGAAAAGGCTTTGCATAATTTCCTGAAAGCAAAATTGAAAATTGAAACTTCGGAGATGAGCAAGGAAAAAATTAATGAGAATTTGTTGTCAAGGAAAGCAACTCCCGAAACTATTCAGTCGTTCTTGCTATTGATAGAAAATTGTGAGTTGGCTCGATATGCCCCGTCTTTGAGCGGAAATACTCAAACTGATTTTGATAAAGCAGTTACTTTAATTTCAGAATTAGAAAAACAATTGGTTTAATAAAATGTAAAACCCGGTTTAAGTTTTTGCTTAAACCGGGTTTTTAGATTTAAAATAACTATCTCAATATTAAATAATCATCAACTTCATTGTAAGGAATTAATAGTTCTTTTGGACCATTTGTATAAGCATCGATTTCATAAGTGTTATAGTACAAAAGAAGTCCTTTTTCAGTAAAAAAGATATTTTGCGGAAGTTCAAAAATATCATCATCAAAAAGAAAACCGGTTGAATTGATATTGCTGTTTTCAGGGATTTCAAATTGCTGTTTGAATTTTTTTTCTGCAAAATTCTTAAAGACTTTATAATCTATAAATAATTCGTTGTTTTGAATCGATTTTCCGGTAGCAGGATCAAAAAGCAAGGAACGAAAACCCCGAAATCCATGTGCACCGCCGGTATAAGTGTAGTATTTGAGTTTAATATTCAGAAGCTCGTCCGACTGATGAATGACACTTCCTTCAATTTCGCTTTCCCAGCCAAAAGTATCTTTTGGGTATTTTTTCTGTATTTTTTCATACGACTCGATAAATTCGGTTAAAAGCTGATTGTAATCGGTTGAAGCGGATGAATTATTTTTAAATGAAATAATTTTTTTGAGTTCGAGATAAACTTTTTTGTTGATGCTGTCGGCAACCTTTGGAGCATTGGTCGCAACAGGAATTTTTATTGTAATATAAGGGCAATTATCTGTACACGGCAAAGAGGTTTTCTTTTTGTATGATTTGTACTCAAAAGCGAGTTTGTTGCTGCCACAGCCAATTGATAAAAGGCAGAGCATACAAAAAATAATAATAGGGTTTCTTAAAATTCCGGAAAAATTTAAAAGGCTTTTCATAGTAACTTGTTTAAGAAAATTAAACAGTAAATTTGTTAAGAACAAGAAATTTAAACATTAAAGATATGAAATTTAATACCAAAACCATTCACGGAGGTCAGCATCATGATCCAAGTACCGGAGCGGTAATGCCACCGGTTTATCAGACTTCTACTTTTGTGCAAACCAGTCCGGGACAACCGGTAAATCCGGATTATGAATACAGCCGTGCGGCAAATCCTACCAGAACAGCTTTAGAGAATGCTTTGGCAAGTTTAGAAAACGGGACTCGTGCTTTGGCTTTTTCTTCCGGACTGGCGGCTACTGATTGTGTTCTGCGTTCTTTTAAAAACGGAGACGAAATTATTGCGATGGATGATTTATACGGCGGAACTTACAGAATGTTTACCCGAATTTATAAGGATTCGGGAATAAAATTTCATTTTGTAGATATGAATAATCTGGATAATTTGAAATCATTGATTAATAAAAACACTAAAATGGTTTGGGTTGAAACTCCAACCAACCCGTTGATGAAATTGGCTGACATTGCAGAGATTGCCAAGATTACCAAACAACACAATATTCTTTTTGCGGTTGATAATACTTTTGCAACTCCTTATTTGCAAAAACCATTGGATTTGGGTGCCGATATTGTGATGCATTCTGCTACGAAATATTTGGGAGGACATTCGGATGTTATTGCCGGGGCTTTGATAGTAAAAGACGAAGAATTGGGCAAACAATTGCATTTTCAGCAATTTGCCACCGGAGCAACTTTGGGTCCAATGGATAGTTTTTTAGTTCTGAGAGGAATTAAAACATTGCATTTACGTGTGCAAAGACATTGTGAAAACGGTGAAAAAGTAGTTGAATTTCTGAATAATCATCCGAAAATTAAAACGGTGTATTATCCGGGATTAACAACTCATCCTTTTCATGAAATTGCCAAAAAGCAGATGAGTGGTTTTGGAGGAATGGTGTCTTTTACATTTGCTTCAGGGAAAAAAGAAGACGCAATTAAATTCTTAGAAAATCTTAAAGTATTCACTTTGGCAGAATCACTTGGAGGAGTTGAATCATTGGCAAATCATCCGGCCTTAATGACACACGCTTCTATTCCGGAGGACAAGAGAAAAGAAGTAGGAATTACAGACGATTTGGTTCGGTTAAGTGTAGGAATTGAAGATGTAGAAGATTTAATTGAAGATTTGAAACAAGCATTAAATTAATGCTTTAAGAAACTTGCCAAAAACAAAAAGCAATTTCGGATAGTTCTGAAATTGCTTTTTTTATTTAGAATTCGAAATAACGTATATATCCGAAACTTAACCACATTAAACCATCGTTTGCTTTGTTTTCTTTGAAACGAGCCGGATCCGGATTTACTCCTTCAATCCAATCGGAAAAGTAATGCTGGTATTTTAGATCCAGAATGAAATCAGATAAAACATCTATTTTGTAGCGACAGCCAATACCTCCTATTACAGAACCGGCAAATCCGGAACTGTTGTCGATGCTTTTTAAGTATTTTGGAAATACTACATCCGGATTGTCAATCAAACCCAATAAGGTATAATTATGAGGATCGTAATATGATATTTGTGCTCCAAAACTGATATGAGGTGAAAGACTATGATTGGTCATCTCGAAATTATGGATGCTTCTGATACTAAATTCTCCACCAATTCCAAGACTTATTATTTGCGTTTCGTTCCTCATTTGGCTTAATAAAAAAGCAGGTTTTGAGGTAGCAGCATTCTCAACATATTTACCGTAATGTCTTAAATCGGATTTACTATAAGAAAATTCCGATTTAAGTTTTATGTGTTCTCTAAGAAAAGTAACAATAGAATTATCTCTGTAGCCGATGTAAGCAAAATTGACATAGTGAGAAACTCCAATCCCGAATCCGTTATTATTGGAATCATTTTGAAAATTCCCTCTTTCTCCATAATCAGAGAAGAATAATAGCGGTCCGGTAAAGACCCCCAATTCCTGATAGGATCTCATTTGAGATGTCGCCTTTTGGGAAAACAAAAGAAGTGAAAGAAATGCAATTATGGAAAAACGAAATATTTGCATTTTGGTGCTATATTCAATTGTTAAATATGTTTTAGGAGGTGTGGTAAAAATATAAAATTTAGATTACTTTGAATAGGTTAGTTGGATTATTTGGAGCAAAAAGTTAAAAAAATAATTTTAGCCGATAAAACAGATAAGTTAATCGAGAGTAGTTAAAAATCATTCTTGTTTTTAGAATGAGATATGTTTTTTGATTTTTAACATTTTGCTTTGCAAAAGTTTTTGAACAGATAGTTCTTAATCATAAGTATTTCAAAGGATTATGTTTATTAAAGATGTTTTTATCGTTTTGAAAAAAAATGGTATAGATATTTTATAAAATGTATATTTGTCCCATCAAACTAAAATGCTTTTTTGAAGCGTTATTAATCTTAAAATCATGTCAGAAGCTATTAATTCTTTTGTTGCTGCAGTAGCAAAAAAAAATCAAAATGAGCCTGAGTTTTTACAGGCAGTACACGAAGTTGCTGAAACAGTAATTCCGTTTATCGAGCAAAATAAAAAATACCAAAACAAAATGCTTTTGGAAAGAATGGTAGAGGCTGAGCGCGTTATCATGTTCAGAGTTGTTTGGGTTGACGACGCAGGAAACACTCACGTGAACAGAGGATACCGTATTCAGATGAACTCTGCTATCGGACCATACAAAGGAGGAATCCGTTTCCATCCTTCTGTAAACTTGAGCATTTTGAAATTCTTAGCTTTCGAGCAAACTTTCAAAAACAGTTTAACTACATTGCCAATGGGTGGTGGAAAAGGAGGAGCTGATTTTGATCCTAAAGGAAAATCAGACAATGAAATTATGCGTTTTTGTCAGGCTTTCATGACAGAATTAGCTAAACATATTGGTGGAGATACAGACGTACCTGCCGGAGACATCGGAGTTGGTGGAAGAGAAGTAGGTTATATGTTTGGTCAATACAAAAGATTGAGAAACGAATTTACAGGAGTTTTGACCGGAAAAGGAATTTCTTTCGGAGGGTCATTAATCCGTCCTGAAGCTACAGGATATGGAGATGTTTATTTCGCTCAATCTATGTTGGGAACTAAAGGAGACAGCTTTGCAGGAAAAACTGTAGTAATTTCAGGTTCTGGAAACGTAGCTCAATATGCTTGTGAAAAAGCAACTCAATTGGGTGGTAAAGTTGTTACTCTTTCTGATTCATCAGGATATATCTATGATGCAGACGGAATTGATGCTGAGAGATTGGCTCACGTTATGTATATCAAAAACGAGTTGAGAGGAAGAATTGGTGAGTATGTTGCCAAATATCCAAACGCTAAATTCGTAGCAGGAAAACGTCCTTGGGAAGTTAAATGTGATGTTGCTCTTCCATGTGCTACTCAAAACGAATTGAACGAAGAAGAAGCAAAAATGTTGGTAGCAAACGGATGTATCTGTGTATCTGAAGGAGCTAATATGCCTTCTACTCCAGAAGCAGTTCTTGTTTTCCAAAATGCAAAAATCCTTTTTGCTCCGGGTAAAGCATCTAATGCAGGAGGTGTTGCTACTTCAGGTCTTGAAATGTCTCAAAACTCTTTGAGATTAAGCTGGACTTCTGAAGAAGTTGACGAAAGATTGAAAAGAATTATGTTAGACATCCACGCTTCATGTGTGAAATATGGTTCAGACGGAAATGGTTATGTTGACTACGTAAAAGGAGCAAACATCGCCGGATTCGTAAAAGTAGCTGACGCTATGTTGGCTCAAGGGGTAGTATAATCCTTAGAATCATTTATAATATTGAATGCCTCCTGATTTCGGGAGGCATTTTTTTTGGTTTTATCTTATATTTGTGATTCTATAATCAACAAATGATGAGATACATTTTTCTGCTTTTTCTCTTTTCTCTTTCAAATACGTTTTGTTTTTCTCAAAACAAAGAACTTTGGACGGGATATTTTTCATACAATGAAATAAAAGACATCAGTCAGTCGGCCAATAAAATTTATGCCGCTTCAGAAAATGCCGTTTTTTCAAAAAATATTTCTACCAACGAAATAAAAACCATTAACACTATTGACGGACTTTCGAGTCAGGTTATTTCTGCCATTTATCACAGTGCTAAGTTCAATAAAACTCTTGTTGGTTATCAAAACGGACTGATTAATATAGTGAACGAAACCGACGGAAAAGTTCTTAATGTGGTGGATATTGTCAATAAACAATTGCCGCCAACAATCAAGAAAATCAACCATTTTATGGAATATGGAGATCTAATCTATATTTCGACTGATTTTGGAATTGTACAATTCAATCTGAAAACTTCTCAGTTTGGAGATACTTTTTTTATAGGAAATACCAAATCAGAAATTGCGGTTTCTCAAACTACCATTTTCAAGGATCATATTTATGCTGCTACATTTGACGAAGGTTTGAAAAGAGCATTAATTTCAAATCCAAATCTTATAGATGCTAGTGTGTGGGATAAAGTAAAAGATGGTAGTTTTTCTGGTGTTACTACTATTGGTGTTAATCTTTGTGTGGTTTCAAGCAGCGGCGATGTATTTAAGTCGGTTGACGGACTTACATTTTCAACATTTGGCCCTCATTTCAATCCAGCTCCTATTGATTTAAGGTCAAATGGAACTCATCTTAGTATAACTTCGACTACTTGGGTTTTTGTTTTTGATGTCCAACTAAATGAAGTTGTTCAGTTAAGTCAATCTCAGGTTTCAAATCCAAGCCCCACTTTTAGTTGTGCCACGTTAATTGACACAACTCTTTATATTGGAACTACCGAAGCGGGAATTGTCACAACTCCAATTGGGAATTCTACTGATTTGGGAGGAATTATGCCAAGTGGACCTTCAAAAAACAATATTTTTTCTATCACCGTTTCAAATGATAATTTGTGGGCTACTTATGGAGATTATGATCAATATTACAATCCGCATCCGCTTAATTATTACGGAATAAGTAAATTCAATACCGATGAAGGTTGGCTGAATATTCCTTTTTCTGAAATGGATGGAGCAAGTGATTTGGTTCGATTGACGGTAAATCCTAAAAAAGAAAATCAGATTTTTGTCAGTTCTTATCACAACGGATTACTGAAATTTGAAAATGAAAAATTGACAACACATTACGATCATACCAATAGCGAACTTGAATCGGTTGTACTTCAGTCTGATTTGAATTACAAAAGTGTTCGAATAGAACAAACGGCTTTTGATAAATCAGGAAATCTATGGGTTTCTAATGGATTGGTCAAAAACGGATTGAAAGTTTTAAAGCCAGACGGTCAGTGGATTTCATACAATATGGAAACTATATTAGACGATTATAATAGAAGCAGGATTGGGCGAATGGTAATTGATAAAAACGGAACCAAATGGCTTTCTACCGTTTCGGATGGATTAATTGCTTTTAATGAAACTAAAGGAAATATCTTTAAAAAAATTACCGAAGGTTCCGATAAAGGAAATCTTCCTTCAGCCTCTGTTCAGGTGGCAGCAATCGACAATCGTAATCAGGTTTGGATAGGAACCCGAAAAGGATTAAGGGTTTTATCAAGCGTTGATCGTTTTCTTTCCAATGAGCCTATGAGAGCCAATTCTATCATTATTATGGATGACGGAATTGCCCAGGAATTGATGTATCAGCAGTTTATTACCGATATAGTTGTTGACGGTGCCAATAATAAATGGGTTGGAACTTCTGATGCCGGAGTTTTTCTGTTTTCGCCAAGTGGTCAGCAAACCATTTATCATTTTACAACTGCCAATTCTCCGCTGCCTAGTGATAATATAAATGATATTGATATTAATCCTGTAACAGGCGAAGTGTTTTTTGCCACCATAAACGGAATGGTTTCTTTCAAAGGTTCTGCAACCAAAGCAAATACCAATCTTGACAATGTTGTGGTTTATCCAAATCCTGTCCGGCCGGAATTTGAAGGAAACGTAAAGATAACAGGCCTTTTAGATAAAGCCAATGTAAAGATTACCGACATAGAAGGAAATCTGGTTCATGAAGCAGTTTCCGAAGGAGGTTCTGTAGAATGGAACACCACCGCTTTTGGGAAATACAGAGTAAAAACAGGAGTTTATATGATTTTTATTGCCGGTCAGGACGGAACTGAAACTCAAGTTAGAAAAGTGATGATTATCCGTTAAACTGTTTGTTGTTTGGAGTTTATGGTTTCCTTACGATCCAAAACAACAAACCATAAACAACAAACCAAAAAACATGCACGTTAAAACCAAAGCAATTGTAATTTCGGCTTTGAAATTTCAGGAAAAAAGTCTCATCGTGAAATGTTTTACATTTTCAGACGGACTTAAATCTTATTTTGTCAGAGATGCTTTTTCGTCCAGAAGAAACAATCAGAAAATAGCCTATTTTCAGCCTTTAACTATTTTAGAAATTACTTCCGATCACAGAAATAAAGGAACTTTGGAACATTTCAAAGAAGTAAAAGTGGCAACTCCTTTTCAAACTATTCATACCGATATTGTAAAGAGTACTATTTTAATGTTTGTTTCCGAGATATTGCACAATTCAATCAAAGAAGAAGAAAAGAATGAAGCATTGTTTGTCTATTTGGAAACAGCTCTGCAATGGCTCGATACTCACGATGAGGTTTATAATTTTCATTTAATTCTGATGTTGGAAATGACCAAATTTTTTGGTTTTTATCCGGATATTTCGCAAATAGATTTGCCTTTTTTTGAAACCAATTCGGGAGTTTTTACACTTTTTCAGTCTATGGAAACCTTGTCTCAGCATGAAACCGATTTGTTTAAAAAACTGATGAGTTTGAAGCTCGATAATACAGAGAAAATATTTCATGTGATTGAAAGGCAAATTCTATTAAAAATTCTGATTAATTATTATTCTCACCATTTAGACGGATTCAGAAAACCAAAGTCTTTAGACGTTTTAAAAGAGGTTTTTTCTTAAGAATAGTCGAATATAAATAGTTGAAATAGTTGAAAGTTCTTCGTTGTTTCTTTTTTTCAATTTCTAACTTCCAGTCTCTTTTTAGAATTTCAGATCAAGAGGTTTAAATAAAATTTGTGAATTCGTGGCAAAAAAAATAAAATTCCTTACTTTCGCCAACGATTAAAGAAATTGACCAAATGAGTACAAAATTCACTGAATACAAAGGACTTGACTTGCCTACTGTGGCATCGGAAGTTCTTGATTTTTGGAAAAAAGAAAATATATTCGAAAAAAGTGTTACCACACGCGAAGGAATGCAACCTTATGTGTTTTTTGAAGGACCGCCTTCGGCTAACGGATTGCCGGGAATTCACCACGTAATGGCTCGTGCTATCAAGGATATTTTTTGCAGATACAAAACCCAAAAGGGATTTCAGGTAAAACGCAAAGCGGGTTGGGATACTCACGGTTTGCCTGTTGAATTGGGTACCGAAAAAGAATTGGGAATTACCAAAGAAGATATCGGAAAAACCATTTCGGTAGAAGAATACAACGAAGCTTGTAAGAAAACCGTAATGCGTTACACTGACGTTTGGAATGACCTTACCGAAAAAATGGGTTATTGGGTTGATATGAAAGATCCATATGTGACCTATAAGCCAAAATACATGGAAACTGTTTGGTGGCTTTTGAAACAAATCTATAATAAGGATTTGATGTACAAAGGTTATACTATTCAGCCTTATTCTCCAAAAGCCGGAACTGGTTTGTCTTCGCATGAGGTAAATCAACCGGGAAGTTACAGGGACGTAACAGATACTACAATTGTTGCTCAGTTTAAGGTTGTTGAAGCGCATAAAAACATTGTGTTTTCTAAGTTCTATGATTATATCACTTCTGGAAATTTACATCAGTATAAATTGGAAGCTTTAGATCTTGACGAAGTATTCTTTTTGGCTTGGACAACAACACCATGGACTTTGCCAAGTAATACAGCTTTGACTGTAGGTCCGAGAATTGAATATGTATTGGTGAAAACTTTCAATCAATATACATTCAAACCAATGACTGTAATCTTGGCTAAGAATTTAGTTGGGAAACAGTTTGGGAAAAACTACTTCGAAAGTACAGAATCAACTGATTTTGAAAATTTCAAAGAAGGAGACAAGAAAGTTCCTTATCAGATCTTAGCTGAATGCAAAGGTGCAGATTTAGTAGGAATTCGTTACGAACAATTATTGCCTTGGACATTGCCATATCAAAATCCTGAAAATGCTTTCAGAGTAATTTCAGGAGATTTCGTAACTACAGAAGACGGAACCGGAATTGTTCATACAGCTCCAACATTTGGTGCTGATGATGCCAAAGTTGCAAAAGAAGCAACTCCGGAAGTTCCGCCAATGTTAGTTTTAGACGAAAATGGTGTAGCGGTTCCATTGGTAGATTTACAAGGAAAATTCACATCTCATGCCGGAGAATTTGCCGGTAAATATGTGAAAAATGAATATTACAATGAAGGCGAAGCTCCGGAACGTTCGGTAGATGTAGAAATTGCTATTCTTTTGAAAGAACAAAATAAAGCTTTCAAAGTAGAGAAATACGTTCACAGTTATCCTCACTGCTGGAGAACAGATAAACCTATTTTGTACTATCCGTTGGATTCATGGTTCATTAAAGTTACAGATGTTAAAGAACGTATGTTCGACTTGAATGAAACCATCAATTGGAAACCAAAATCAACCGGAGAAGGTCGTTTTGGAAACTGGTTGAAAAATGCAAACGATTGGAATTTATCCCGTTCAAGATATTGGGGAATTCCGTTGCCAATTTGGAGAAGTGAAGACAAAACGGAAGAAATTGTTATCGGTTCTGTAGAAGAATTGTACAATGAGATAGAAAAATCAATCGCTGCCGGAGTTCAAAAAGAAAATCCTTTCAATGGTTTCCAAATAGGAAACATGAGTGAAGAGAATTACGATTTGATTGATTTGCATAAAAATGTGGTCGATGCTATTACTTTAGTTTCTGCATCAGGAAAACCAATGAAGCGTGAATCTGATTTGATTGATGTTTGGTTTGATTCGGGTGCAATGCCTTATGCTCAATGGCATTATCCATTTGAAAATAAAGAAATGATTGACGGAAACAGTTCGTTTCCTGCCGATTTTATAGCTGAAGGAGTAGATCAAACTCGTGGTTGGTTCTATACTTTGCATGCTATTTCTACTTTGGTTTTTGATAAAGTAGCTTATAAAAATGTGGTTTCAAACGGATTGGTATTAGACAAAAACGGACATAAAATGTCGAAACGTTTGGGTAACGCTGTAGAGCCTTTTGAAAACTTATCAGCTTTTGGAGCAGATGCTACCCGTTGGTACATGATTTCGAATGCAAATCCTTGGGATAACTTGAAGTTTGACGAAGAAGGTATAGCGGAAGTTCGCAGAAAATTCTTCGGAACTCTTTATAATACTTATTCATTCTTCTCTTTATATGCCAATATCGACGGTTTCAAATATGCAGAAGCCGAAGTGCCATTGGAAGAAAGACCTGAAATTGACCGTTGGATTTTATCAGAATTACACACATTAATCAAATATGTTGACGAATGTTATGCTGATTATGAACCAACGAAAGCAACGAGAGCTATTTCCGATTTCGTTCAGGAAAACTTGAGTAACTGGTACGTTCGTTTGTGTCGTCGTCGTTTCTGGAAAGGAGAATATGCTCAGGATAAAATTGCTGCTTACCAAACGCTTTATACTTGTTTGTTGACTGTGAGCAAGCTTGCTTCTCCGGTGGCTCCATTCTATATGGACAGACTTTACAGAGATTTAACACAGGCAACACAATCAGAAAATTTTGAGTCTGTACATTTGGCAAAATTCCCGGTTTCGGTTGAAAACTTTGTTGATAAATCGCTTGAAAGCAAAATGCAGAAAGCACAAACCATTTCGTCATTGGTTTTATCACTTAGAAAGAAGACTATGATAAAAGTGCGTCAACCATTGCAAAAGGTAATGATTCCGGTACTTGACGAGGTTTACAGAGCCGAAATTGAGGCGGTTTCCGACCTTATAATGGCTGAGGTAAACGTGAAAGAAATTGAACTTCTTGACGATGCTTCGGGTATTTTGGTAAAACAAATTAAGCCAAATTTCAAGACTTTAGGACCTCGCTTTGGTAAAGAAATTGGTCTGATTTCTAAACAGATACAAGGTTTTGAACAAACGCAAATCAGTCAATTGGAACGTGAAGGAAGCCTTAATTTTGAAGTTAATGGGAAAAGTGTAAATTTAACTTTGGAAGATGTGGAAATTTCTTCTCAGGATATTGAAGGTTGGCAGGTTGCAAATTCCGGAAATATCACAGTTGCTTTGGATGTTACAATTACCGAAGTACTTAGAAAAGAAGGGATTGCGAGAGAATTGGTGAATCGAATTCAGAATATCAGAAAAGATTCAGGTTTTGAAGTAACCGATAAGATTAAAGTTTTTGTTCAGCGGGATGCGGTTGTTGAAGACGCAATAAAGAGCAACGAACAATATATAAAAGAAGAAACTTTAACAGAAGAATTAGTAATTCAGGATAAAATTGAAAACGGAATAGAAGTTGTTTTCGATGAAATAAAAACAATGTTGTTAATTTCAAAATAGAAATTATGGTAGATGAACAAGTAAAATACTCAGATGCTGATTTGGCAGAGTTCAAGGAAATTATTTTAAGGAAAATTGAAAAGGCAAAAGCAGATTTAGAGCTTTTGAAAAGTGCCTATATGAACGATTTGAATAACGGAACAGAAGATACTTCTCCTACATTCAAGGCTTTTGAAGAAGGAAGTGAAACTATTTCTAAAGAAGCAAATTCGCAATTGGCGACTCGTCAGGAAAAATTTATCCGTGATTTGAAAAACGCGCTTTTCCGTGTAGAAAACAAAACCTATGGTGTTTGTAAAGTTACCGGAAAGCTAATCTCAAAAGAAAGATTGAAATTGGTTCCTCATGCAACGATGAGCATCGAAGCCAAAAACTTACAACGATAAAAAGTAAATTGTTAATTCAATAAAAAACGCTCCTTTGGGGGCGTTTTTTATGCTTGAATACTTATTTTTGCCCAATAAAAAAAATGAAGATGTCACTTAAGAAAGCATATTTGCTAATATTTATAGTTTTGGTTATTGACCAAATCTCAAAAATTTATATCAAAACCAATTTTGTTCTAGGAGAAGTAGTAAATGTTTTCTCTTGGTTTGAGATCCGTTTCATTGAAAACGAAGGAATGGCTTGGGGAACAGTGATTCCGGGAGCTTACGGGAAATTGATTCTTACCGTATTCAGGCTTTTTGCCGTAACCGGAATTGGTTACTGGCTTTGGGATTGCGTGAAGAAAAAGTATTCTGATTATCTTATTGTAGCTGTGGCTTTGATATTGGCCGGAGCTTTTGGAAATATTATCGATTCGGTTTTTTACGGGTTGATTTTTAACGATAGTCATGGAGAAGTTGCTAATTTGTTTTCTGCAAATCCTTACGGCACCTTGTTTCACGGGAAAGTAGTCGATATGTTTTATTTCCCAATTATAAAAGATTATCCGGTTCCTATGTGGGTTCCTTTTATGGGAGGCCAAGAATTTACTTTCTTTAATGCAATCTTCAATGTGGCCGATGCAGCCATTTCAATAGGAGTTGGTATCCTGATTCTTTTCAACAAAAAAGCGTTTCATCACCACGAGTAATTCAACTCAGGATATAAAATAAAAAAGACCTATTTCAATTTCGGAATAGGTCTTTTGTTGTTTAGGACTGTTTTTTATTGTGTCCCGGAGCATGATTTTTGGCGCTTTTGTCTCCGTATATTTTTTTTGCGTGTCCCGGCGGAATACGTTTACTAGTTTTGAATGCAGCTTTATTATGTTTTGTTTGTACTCTAACAGAGCAATTTGATAACGAAATAGTGAAGATTGCAATTAAAACAATTGTAGCAAATCTTGAATTAGGGAACTTTATCATAATTTATTATAGTAGTTTAGTTGCCGCTAAAATACAAATCCGAAATTAATTTTTGTATAATCAGTGGTTTTTAACATTTAAAACAAAATTAGTTTATAAGAACCAATCTAAAAAGAATAAACCTTTGATGGCGTTACACAATAATTCAGACGAATATCGTTTTCAGAAATGTCTTCAATTTCTTCCTCCACTTCAAAAAATGAAAGACCTATTTTGATGGTTTCCGGTTTGCATTCGGCCAGGAAATTGTCATAAAAGCCTTTGCCATAACCAACACGATTTCCTTTTTTGTCAAAAGCCAAAAGAGGAATAAAAACAATATCTATTTTATGGGAAGGAACTTCAATTCCGTCAACAGGTTCAGGAATATTATAGCTATTTTTCTTGATTTTGGTGTTTTCGGTCAAAAGAAAATGAATCATTCTTTGCGGATTCATTGCGGTTCTCGAAACAATAATTTCCTTGTCTTTGCCCGATAAAATATGAAGAATATATTCGGTATTGATTTCTCTCAATTCTGTTATAGAAAGAAAGGTATGATAATATATTTTGTCCCAAATATTGAGAGACAAAAGCCTGTTGGCAATTGCCAGGCTTTTGTCTTCTATATCATTTTCGGTTAGTTCTTTTCTTAGATTTTTATATTTAATTCGAATTTCTTTTTTCAGCATCGATAGCAATTTTTAAATCATTGATAAAAATAGTCAATTGATCTATTTCTACGTGATCCATGAGTACAATTTTGTACCAATCGTTGTTTTCGTCATGCTTTTGAGGAACCAAATCATATTTTTCTTCAAATTCTTTAGGAATATAAGTACTCTTGATAGTAACAATATTCATGAAAGGCTCACGGAAATATTTTACGTTGAGTAAGTCTAATTGTTTGCAAAGCCAATTGGTTCTCATTTGCAGGACATTTACTTTTTCAAACCAGCCATAAGCGCCATAAGAAAACAATATCATCCAAACGGCTATTGCATTTGCACCCGAACGGCTACCGCAAAGCGTTAAATCCATTCCTTCCACATATTCGGCTTCTTTGGTTAATACATTTTCTATAAGGCCTTTTCGGCAAATAAAAATTCCGGTTCCGTAAGGAGCCTGCAACATTTTATGGGCATCGATTGTGATGGAACTGATTTTAGGATTGCTGAAATTGATTTCTGATTTTTCATTACTAAACGGATATACAAAACCTCCGTAAGCAGCATCTATATGAAGTTTGTAGTCGAGATTGTATTTTTCAAGAATAGAAGTATAATCATCAGGATTGTCAACCGCACCAAACATTGTGGTTCCCATATTGGCAACGGCAATGAAATATTTTTTGCCCGAATCTTTTGCATCAGAAATGATTTTATCCAATTCTGAAATCTGAATAGTTCTGGTATTGAAATCCAAAGGTGTTTTCAACCAATCTAACAGCAGTAAATTACTTCCTTTTGCGATAGAATAATGAGTGTCTTCAGAAGCTAAAATCGCAATTTCATTAGGTTTAGCACCATAATGATTCATAAAATGATTGCGGTACATCCAAATGGCCTGAATGTTGGCTTCGGTTCCGCCCGGAGCAATATAACCGTCAAAAGAATCGGGTTCGGCCTTAAAAATATCAACAGCAATCACACTAAGTACTTCGCGTTCTATTTTCTGAGTTCCGCTAAAAGCTTTTTCGGAAGTGCCAAAAGTGTGGCAACCTATATGATTAGGATTAGCGACATAGGTTTGCAAAATGGGAGCATCTTTCAAAAACGGCGCGTCATTATTGAATACTTTTCCGTCTAGTTTTGAAGCGGGATAGCCAAAAGAAGTGTCTTTGTCGAAATTTACATTTTCATTTAAAGCAGTTTCTATGCGTTCCTGTTTTTCTTTTTGAGATAATTTTTTCCAATACAACATACGTTTCCAAATTTAGTTAAGACAAAAATATCCGATTTAATAATCCTGAAAAATGATAAATGTTAGGTTTTGAATTTGTTATGTTAAAGTGTTTGAAATATGATAAATAGCATCGCCCTGATAGACAATTGGAGCTTCGTTCACGTTTATCAGATATCCCGAATTGGGAGCTTTTACTTCGTTTTCTTTCTTTCCGTAAGGATCAGAAACGATTGCCAAAAGTTCTCCTTTTTTTACATAAGTTCCTATAGAGACGAGTCCCTGAAACAAACCCGATGAGTTGGCTCTTACCCAACTTGATTTCTCAATCAGAATGCTTTTCTTTTGAGGAATTTCTACGGGTAAATTTTCATCAAGCATATCAAGATGTTTCAAAATACGTTTGGTTCCTTCTACTCCGTGTTTGGTAATTTCAGGATTCAGGTCAATTGATTTTCCGCCTTCAAAAAGAAGCATTTTTACACCCAGTTTGTCGCAGGAATTTCTGAAAGAACCCGAAATATGTTTTGAGTTTAGGGTAAACGGAGCCTGAAATACATCGGCCAGTATTTTTAAATCGTCATTGTTTGGAGCAATCCGAATTTGAGGTGCATTGAAACGGCTGGCACCTCCGGCATGAAAATCAATGGCATAATCAACCTGAGAAATGATTTCGTTGAGCAAAAAATGAGCAAACCTGCTGGCAAGAGAACCGTTTTTGGTTCCGGGAAACATCCTGTTCAGATCACGGCCATCGGGAAATTCCCGGGTTTGATTCATAAACCCGAATATATTCACAACCGGAATGCAAATAAGAGTGCCTGTTTTGGGTTTGTTGATGTTTTTTGAAATAAGTTGTCTTACTATTTCCACTCCGTTTATCTCATCTCCATGTAATCCAGCAGTGAGCAAAACCGTTGGCCCGTCTGTTTTAGATCGTTCTACAATTATCGGAATTTTCAGCTTGGTCATAGTATGGAGTTTGGCAACTTCCATATTAATAATCTTACTTTCACCGGGCAAAATGGTTTCTTCAAGAATCTTGATCTTTTTAACTTGGGTCATGTCTTTTCTTAAAAACATAAATATAAAATAAATCCCCAAACTTTTAGGTTTGAGGATTTGAATTTTAGTGCTTCCTATTCTAAAACTATTTGATTGTTCCGATCGCCTGGACATGAAATAATTCAGAATTAATTTGACCGTAAATTTCACAAATTAAATCATGCCAATTCGTAAAGTTATTGGTTAATTTTAAAATTGTGACCACATGACAGGGTAGTCAGGGGAATAATAAAACACAAAAAAGCCGTCACATTCAGGACGGCTTTTGAAAACAAAATTAATTTATTGAATATTTTAAACAAAAAGAGCTTTCAGTTCGGTAGCATCTTCTGCTTTCATTTTTCCGGCAAGTACCAGACTTAATTGTTTTCTTCTTAAAGCTGCATCATAGCGGGATTTTTCCAAATCGGTTTCGGGAATAATAGCTGGAACTTCTACCGGATGACCCATATCGTCAACAGCGACAAAAGTATAGATGGCTTCGTTGGCTTTGGTTTTGTTTCCTGTTTCACGGTCTTCAATCCAAACATCAATAAAGATTTCCATAGAACTTTTAAAGCTTCTCGAAACCTTAGCTTCAATAGTCACTACACTTCCCAAAGGAACTGAACGGTTGAAAGCAACGTGGTTGACAGAAGCAGTTACCGCAATTCTTCTTGAATGGCGACGGGCAGCAATACTTGCAGCTCGATCCATTCGGGCGAGTAATTCTCCTCCAAAGAGGTTGTTCAAAGGATTGGTTTCGCTTGGCAGAACCAAGTCGGTCAAAATGGTGAGTGATTCTGAAGGGTATTTAGGTGCCATTGTTTTTTTGGGCAAAGATAATAGGTTTAAGGTCATAAAAAAATCCCGAAAATCGGGATTTTATAATTTATAGCTCTTTAATCATTAACCAGGCTTCAGGATTTTCGTTTTCCTTGATTTTCTTTAACTGCTTTTCTGCTTCAGAATAATCAGAATAACTTCCGTAAAGTACCGGATATAAATTATGAGTTGTTTTTTCTAGCATTTTAGCTTCGTATCCTAATTTGGTCAATTGATTAAAAATCTTCTTAGCATTACTTTCTTCTCTGAAAGATCCTGCCACAATATGATAAGGAATTTTAGTTTCATCGGCTTTCATTACTTCTACAGCTGCTTTTGGCAACGGATTGCTGATTACAAAAGTCGCTTCCTGAATCTTGTTTTGCACTTCTTTTTGCACCTCAAGTTGTACCAATCGGGTATCTTCGGCTATTTTGTTCTGATAAATATTGTTGCCTACAAATCCTAAAGTTCCTAAACCGATTGCAATAGCAGCGGCATATTTCATGAATTGGAAAACAGGATTTTTTTCGGATTGAATATCAATAACCGGAATTTCCTGTTCTGTAGCTTTGGTTTCTATAAGAATTTCTCGTTTGATAACAGGAGAAACATAACTGCTTAAACCAAAAGATTCTGTCAGGAAATTTATATAATTATAGCTTTCAAAGAACAAATTTCCTTCTGAATTCAAACGAATCACACCTACATCGTTTATCAAAACAGGTTCGAATTGTTTCAATTTATTTTTGAAAGTTTCAACCTCTGTTTGAATCAATTCTACAGCAGATTCATAATCTATTTTCTCATTCTGAGAAATATGATGAGCCAAAAGTCCGTCATTGTGTTTCAAATGAGGATTGAAAGAAATTATTTTCGTAGGAGGATAAAAAGTATTTGTAAGTTCATTAAGTTGAGACGATTGAATTTCGCTCAAAAAAGCACCAAAACCAGGTAGTATTACGCATTGGTGTCTGTATAAAAGTTGTGCTATGTAACGATCTGTTTTCATAGTAACAAATTTAAATATTTCAAGTAATGATTATAATGTTATCAACAAATTTTATTAACAAATTTCAAAATAATTTCCATAACTTGAAGTTCAAATAGTTACCATGAACGAACAAGAATTATTTTATTTTTTGTCTTTGCAGAAAGTGGAAGGAGTGGGAGATATTACTGCCAAAAAACTCATTGCTCACTGTGGAAGTCCCAAATTGGTTTTTCAGGCAAAAACACAGCAACTCGCTTCAATAGAAGGTGTTGGTAGTGTTTTGTTGAAAAAAATCAAAGATAAAACCATTTTTGAAATAGCCGAAAGAGAATTGAGGTTTATTTCTGAAAATAAAATTTCGGCAGTTTCTTTTTTGGATGCTAATTATCCCGATAAACTGAAACATTGTATCGATTCTCCTTTGGTTTTGTTTTCTTCGGGGAATATTGATTTGAAGAATCGGAAAATAATAAGCATTGTGGGAACCCGCCAAATTACGTCTTACGGAACTGCTTTTTGCGAAAAACTTATTTCCGATTTGGCTCCGCTCAATCCGATTATTGTCAGTGGATTTGCTTATGGAGTAGATATAGTGGCGCATCAAGCTGCAATGGAAAATAATCTTCAAACTATTGGTGTTTTGGCTCACGGACTCAATCAGATTTACCCGAAATCACATGCTAAATATGTTGCTAAAATGGAACAAAACGGAGGTTTTATGACTGAATTTTGGAGTATTTCAAATCCTGATAAAGAGAATTTTGTGAAACGCAACCGTATTGTTGCCGGAATGGCTGAAGCGACAATCGTAATTGAATCGGCCGAAAAAGGAGGTTCGTTAATTACAGCCAATCTAGCCAATGATTACAATCGGGATGTTTTTGCTGTTCCCGGAAGAGTTTCCGATAAATATAGTCAAGGTTGTAATAATCTGATAAAAACCCAAAAGGCAAATTTACTCAGCAGTGCTGCCGATTTGATTTATATTCTGAATTGGGATCTTGAAAAAGAAACTCCTCCTATACAAAAGCAACTTTTTGTTACACTCGATAAAGATGAGCAAAAAGTATATGATTATCTTCAACAAAACGGAAAGCAATTATTAGACACAATTGCACTGGATTGCGGTTTTCCTATTTTCAGAATTTCGGGTGTTTTGCTGAATATGGAACTCAAAGGTGTGATTCGTCCTTTGCCGGGAAAATTGTTTGAAGCAATTTGACAGCATAAAAAAACAGCAGTAAACAATTTGTTTACTACTGTTTTTAAAACAAGATTTTATCTTCTTTAAGATTCTGTTTCGCTCAGTGAATCCCAACCTCTTGCTCTCAAAGGAATTTTAGTATTGGCTCTGGTTACAAGATGAATTCCTTCGCTTTCCTGAGTCATGTGTCCGATTATCGTGAAATTAGGATTTCCTTTTATTTTATCAAAATCTTCCATGCTTATAGTGAAAAGCAATTCGTAGTCTTCTCCTCCGTTAATCACTACTGTAGTACTGTCGATATTGAATTCTTCGCAAGTATTTATTAATTGAGGATCGATAGGTAATTTTTCTTCATATAAATTACAACCTACACCAGATTGTTTGCATAAATGAATAATTTCTGACGATAAACCATCCGAAATATCAATCATAGAGGTTGGTTTTATTTCTAAAGCATGCAATAATGTACGAACATCCGTTCTGGCTTCCGGTTTCAGTTGACGTTCTATTAAATAAGTATAATTATCTAAATCGGGCTGATTGTTTGGATTTACCTGAAAAACCTGTTTTTCTCTTTCCAAAACCTGTAAGCCCATATAGGCTGCACCCAAATCGCCTGTTACAACTAATAAATCATTGCCTTTTGCACCATTTCTGTACGCAATTTCTTCTGAATCTGCTTCTCCAATAGCGGTAATACTTATAATCAAACCTTTTTGAGAAGAAGTAGTGTCTCCTCCTATCACATCAACTTTGTATTGCTGAGCTGCAAGAGCAATTCCGGCATATAATTCTTCAAGAGCTTCCAACGGAAAACGATTGGAAACGGCAATAGAAACAGTAATTTGTGTTGGCTTGGCGTTCATCGCACAAATGTCAGACACGTTTACTACCACTGCTTTGTAACCCAAATGTTTCAAAGGAACATAAGCCAAATCAAAATGTACTCCTTCAATTAATAAATCGGTTGAAACAACGGCTTTTTTGTCTTTGAAATCCAAAATAGCTGCGTCATCACCAATTCCTTTCAAAGTGGAAGGTTGGTTGATTTCTAAATTTTGAGTCAAATGTTCTATTAATTTAAATTCTCCCAATTGAGAAAGACTGGTTCTTTGTGGGTTTTTATCTTCTATCATTTTTATCGTAGTTTTTCGAAGGCGCTAATGTACAAAGTTTTTGAGCTTGCACGGTTAACTATCCTGTTTTACAAACCTGAAAGATTATTTAAAGTTTTGATCAATTTGGGATTCGATGGTCGCGGTGCATCAATGTTGATTAAAATTCCATTTGGATCAATTAATACAAATTTTGGGATAGCAATTGCTGAATATTCGGATATAATTTTAGTTTTAAAAGTATCTCCTGCAAATAATTGTATTCCGGTCATTTTCTTTTTATAGAGCATTTTTTTCCATTTTTCAAATTCAGAAGAATTGTCTGTAGATATGCTTACAAAGGAGATATTTCTGTTTCTGAATTTTTCTTCTATTTTTTTCAGATGAGGAATTTCAGCCAGACAAGGGCCGCACCATGTTGCCCAAATGTCGAGATAGATATATTTTCCTTTTAAACTTTCAAGAGAAACTTTCTCGCCAAATTGATCTTCGAGTTCAAAATCAGGAGCCGGACTTCCCACATTAAAATTATTCAGGTTCTCAATTCTTTCAAAAACTTCTTTCTTGAATTTCTCATCAGAACTAAGTGACAGAATCGAATTATACAAAAGCAATGTGCTTTTCTTATCGGGCTCTATTCTTCTGAACAGATTATTTAAAATATAATTTTTTATTTCCGGACTGTTTATTTTAGAAAACTCCGATTCAAGAAATTGAATGCCGTTTGTTGTTCCTTTTTCGAAAGGGACATTGAATTTATGAGGTAATAAATTTCTGTAATTAGAACTGTGAATAAAATCATCTGTGTTATAATTGAGATTTTTTACAATTCTTGAATCAACCAACTTTGCTTTCGGAGGTTTATTTTCGGTATAATAAAAATAATTATTCTCATAGTTTGTTAAAAGATATTGTTCGCCATAGAAAATGTCGTTTTTTTCCAATTTTACAAAAAGCGGACTCAGGTTTTTTGTGTTTTCCAAAAGCTTTGTGTTTTTGGCTGTGAGAGTATCAACCGCTTTCAGAAAATCTTTTTCATTTTTCGAATAAATATCTTCAGGATATTTTCTCAGAGTAAAATAAAGATTTGATTTTTCAATATAATATCGGTTTACATCGCTGCCGTTTCCTTCAATTTTCAAGGCTTCATCAAAATTTTTGTAATCGGTTTCTATTTTTAGATCCGAATTTTCTTCTAAAAATATAAGTAAAGAATTCTCTCCTATGCTGAAAACATAGATTCCCGGACGCTCAATTCCGAATTCTTTTTTAAAAACACCATCATTGTTTACCGGAATTTCGGTTTTAAAATTGTAACCGCTTATGATAATTTGGGTGTTTTTTATATTTGTTATTTTTCCGGAAATTTTCACGTTTATCATCGAAAAACAAAACGAAAACACAAATAAAAAGAATGTAGTAGCTATTTTTCTCATAATTCGATTGGATTTAACAAAACAAAGAAACGAAAACAATTAAAATTTAGTACTCTTTTACGAAAAAACCCGACAACTTTCGTCATCGGGTTTGTTTATTATCTATGGTCTATTCTCTATATTCTAAGAGATTAATCATTCAATTTCAATACCGCCATAAACGCCTCTTGCGGAATTTCTACGTTTCCTACCTGACGCATACGTTTTTTACCTTTTTTCTGTTTTTCGAGTAATTTACGCTTACGCGAAATATCTCCTCCGTAACATTTGGCAGTAACGTCTTTACGCAATGCTTTGATAGTTTCACGCGCGATGATTTTGGCACCAATTGCCGCCTGAATCGGAATGTCAAATTGTTGTCTTGGGATTAATTCACGCAATTTTTCACACATTTTTTTACCAATATTGTAGGCATTGTCTTCGTGAATCAAAGCCGAAAGTGCATCTACCGATTGCGCATTCAAAAGCACATCCAGTTTCACCAATTTAGAGGCTCGCATTCCTATTGGAGAATAATCGAAAGAAGCATACCCTTTTGAAACTGTTTTCAAACGGTCGTAGAAATCAAATACAATTTCTGCCAATGGCATATCAAAATTCAATTCAACTCTTTCAGTAGTCAAATAAGTCTGATTAGTAATAACACCACGTTTTTCAATACACAAACTCATTACGTTCCCAACAAAATCGGCTTTGGTAATGATTGTTGCTTTGATGAAAGGCTCTTCAACTCTATCCAGTTTTGAAGGTTCCGGCAAATCTGATGGATTATTTACCACAATAGCTGTTTCCGGATCTTTTTTGGTGTAAGCCAAATATGAAACGTTGGGAACCGTTGTGATTACAGTCATGTCGAATTCACGTTCCAGACGTTCCTGGATAATTTCCATGTGCAACATTCCTAAGAATCCGCAACGGAAACCAAATCCTAAGGCTGCCGAACTTTCTGCGGTGAATACTAACGAAGCATCATTCAATTGCAATTTTTCCATAGATGCACGCAAATCTTCGTAATCTTCGGTATCTACAGGGTAAATTCCGGCAAATACCATTGGTTTTACGTCTTCAAAACCGTGAATCATATTAGTAGTTGGTGTTTTGGCATCGGTAATAGTGTCTCCTACTTTTACCTCTTTTGCTTCCTTAATTCCGGAAATCAAATAACCAACATCACCTGTTGATACCACATTTTTAGGAACCTGATTTAATTTAAGAGTTCCAATTTCGTCGGCAAAATATTCATTGCCTGTGGCCATGAATTTAATTTTTTGTCCTTTTTTGATCTCTCCGTTTTTAACACGGAAGATTACTTCAATTCCGCGGAAAGGATTGTAAACCGAGTCAAAAATCAAAGCTTGTAAAGGTTCTTCCGGATTTCCTTTGGGAGCGGGTATTTTTTCAATAATAGCTGCCAGGATATTTTCTACACCAAAACCGGTTTTACCCGAAGCGTGAATAATGTCTTCCAGTTTGCATCCTAACAAATCAATGATATCATCACTCACTTCTTCCGGATTGGCACTTGGTAAATCCACTTTGTTCAAGACCGGAATAATTTCCAGATCATTTTCCAAAGCAAGGTAAAGGTTCGAAATTGTTTGTGCCTGAATACTTTGTGCAGCATCCACGATCAAAAGTGCTCCTTCGCAGGCTGCAATTGAACGCGAAACTTCGTAAGAAAAATCTACGTGTCCCGGAGTATCAATAAGGTTCAAGATATATTGTTCGCCTTTATAAGTATATTCCATTTGGATTGCGTGACTCTTAATGGTAATTCCACGCTCTCGTTCCAAATCCATATTATCAAGCAATTGGGCTTTCTCTTCACGTGCTGTAACGGTCTGAGTTGCACCAAGCAATCGGTCGGCAAGAGTACTTTTTCCGTGGTCAATATGTGCAATAATGCAAAAATTTCTAATATGTTTCATGTATAGTTCGTTCTTTGTCAGTTAATTTGGTGTGACTCACCTCCGTTCTTCTTCACCCCATCTACCTTAAAGGTAGTGTATCAATCGGCAAATATAGTTAAAGTTTTGTTTGAAAAATAACAGAATAACCTAGTGAAAAGTTAAAGACAAAATCCAAATAGATAAAAAATTGTAATTTCGCGACAAATTCAAAAAATATGGTCAAAATAGGCAACATAGAATTACCTGATTTCCCTTTGCTTTTAGCTCCAATGGAAGATGTAAGCGATCCTCCATTCCGTAGATTGTGTAAAACTCACGGAGCTGATATGATGTATAGCGAATTTATTTCTTCGGAAGGATTAATTCGTGATGCGATTAAAAGCAGACAAAAATTGGATATATTTGACTATGAAAGACCTGTGGGAATCCAGATTTTTGGAGGGGATGAAGAAGCGATGGCTTTATCTTCAAAAATCGTTTCTACGGTAAACCCTGATTTAATTGATATTAATTTTGGATGTCCGGTAAAAAAGGTGGTTTGCAAAGGAGCCGGAGCCGGAGTTTTGAAAGATGTCGATTTGATGGTTCGCCTTACCAAAGCAGTTATCGACAGTACTGATTTGCCTGTAACGGTAAAAACCCGTTTGGGTTGGGATGATGATTCTATCAATATTGACGAAGTTGCCGAAAGACTACAGGATATAGGTGTTCAGGCTTTGACTATCCATGCCAGAACCCGTGCCCAAATGTACAAAGGTCATTCCGATTGGTCTCATATTGCTCGTGTAAAAAATAATCCAAGAATTACGATGCCGATTTTTGGAAACGGAGACATCGATTCTCCCGAAAAAGCATTAGAATATAAAAACAAATACGGATTGGACGGAATGATGATTGGCCGTGCTGCCATTGGTTATCCTTGGATTTTCAACGAAATCAAACATTACTTTAAAACGGGAGAACTTCTTCCAAAACCAACTCTTGCTGACAGGGTTGAAGCCGCAAGAAACCACTTGACATGGGCAATGGAATGGAAAGGTGATAAATTAGGGATTCTTGAAACAAGAAGACATTATACAAATTATTTTAAAGGGATTCCAAATTTTAAAGAACATAGAATGAAATTAGTATCAAGTGAAGATCCTGAATATTTGTCTCAGGTTTTTGATGATGTTTTGAGAATATACGAAGGAATAGAGATTTTTTAAATAGATTCATTACATAAAGAAGCCCGGAAACTACATATTTAGTTTCCGGGCTTTTTGTTTATGCAATTTCCAAAGGATATAAAATAAAAAAGGTAGAACCGAAGTTCTACCTTTTTTGCCCCAAATCTACTATAAATTTAACCTACTGTCTTTATAGTTCTGCTAAAATAGAAGTTGTAGGATTAAACCGCAACAATAAATCGATAAAAAACTATAAAAATCGACAAATAACAAATACATCTTTGATTAATAAGCTCTTGCGTCTTTTCCTTCATAGAAATTCATAAAGGCTCTGTTTACAACTCGGTTTCCTCCCGGAGTTGGATAATCACCTGTAAAATACCAGTCTCCTAAGTTCTTAGGACAAGCAATGTGTAAGTTTTCTACTGTTTGAAATATAATTTTAACTTCTGCTTTGATGTCGGAAGAAGTTAACATTTCAGCAATCTTATCTGATATTTCCTGATCCGTAAAAGGCGCATAGATCTCAGTTACATAATTCACTACTTCGCTGTCAGCCATATTTTCCTGAGCTTTACATTTTTTATAAACTTCATCAACAATCGAATACATGTTTCTTTCTTTCAGAAGTTCCAATGTTGCTGTGAAAGCTGCTAAAGTTTCCAGTTTTGCCATGTCAATTCCGTAACAATCAGGGTAACGAATTTGCGGAGCCGAAGAAACAATCACTATGCGTTTTGGATTTAAACGATCCATCATTCGGATGATACTTTGTTTTAATGTGGTACCACGAACAATACTGTCGTCAATAATAACCAGATTGTCTGTTGGTTTAATTACTCCGTAAGTCACATCATAAACGTGAGCCACCAAGTCGTCACGGCTGCTGTCTTCGGTAATGAAAGTACGTAGTTTAGCATCTTTTATAGCCACTTTTTCTGTTCTGATTTTTACAGAAAGTAATTCCTGTAACTTTTCAGTTGTTAAAGTGTCTTTGTGTTTTAAAATATAATCGTTTTTTCTCTGGTTCAGGAAATCCTGCGATGCTTCGACTAAACCGTAAAATGAAGTTTCGGCAGTATTCGGAATGTATGAAAAAACAGTATTGTCGGTATCTGAATCAATAGCGTCCAAAACCGCAGGTAAAATCAATTTACCCAAATCTTTTCTTTCCTGATAGATTTCGGCATCGCTACCTCTTGAGAAGTAAATTCGTTCAAAAGAACAAGCTTTCAAAGGCAAAGCTTCGCGAATTTGTTCGTCAAGAACAGTTCCGTCTTTTTTAACAATTATAGCGTGACCGGGAGTAATCTCCTTAATTTTATTGTAATCAACGTTGAAAACAGTCTGGATTACCGGACGTTCTGAAGCTACCACAACGATTTCATCGTCTTGATAGTAGAATGCCGGACGAATTCCCGCAGGATCACGTGTAACAAAGGCATCTCCATGACCAATCATTCCGGCCATTGCGTAACCACCATCCCAGTTTTTTGAGGCACGACGCAAAATTCTTGCTACATCCAGACGCTCACCGATAACCGGAGAAGCTTCTTGTTTTGACAAGCCTTCCTTTTTACAATCATGATATAGCTCAGTAACTTCGTCATCAAGAAAATGTCCGATTTTTTCCATAACGGTAACTGTATCAGCCATTTCTTTTGGATGTTGCCCTAAGCGAACTAAATCGGCAAACAATTCTTTAACATTGGTCATATTAAAGTTTCCGGCAACGATTAAGTTACGGTGCATCCAGTTGTTTTGACGCAAGAATGGGTGAACGCTTTCAATGCTGTTTTTTCCGAAAGTTCCGTAACGAACGTGTCCTAAGTAAACTTCTCCCACATAAGGGATATTTTTCTTTTGAAGACCAACATTGTCGGCATATTCCGGATTGTCTATCAACTCTTGGCTTACTCTTTTGTTGATCTGTGCAAATACATCTTGTATTGGCTGTGCTGCATTAGAACGAACGCGGCTGATATATCTTTCTCCCGGTTCCATGTCTAATTTTATATTTGCAAGACCGGCTCCGTCCTGACCACGATTGTGTTGCTTTTCCATTAAAAGATACATTTTCTGTATTCCGTAGAAAGCCGTACCGTATTTTTCTTTATAAAATTCAAGCGGTTTTTTCAGCCTTAAAAAAGCAATTCCACATTCATGTTTAATAGCGTCGCTCATTGTATTGTTGTTTGTAATTGTTATTTTTCCGTAGTTCAATTCTTGTTCCAAAACAAAAAAAGCCCCGTTTCCGAGGCATTATAATGTTGTTATAAAGGCATTTCATATTGAGTTAAAGTCTTGAATTGCTTTAATCTCTCTGTAGCTTCTTCTTTTTGGAGTTCAACCATTCTCTCGGTTCCAAATTTTTCTACGCAGAATGAAGCTAAATTAGCTCCGTAAATGATAGAATTTTTTAGGTTTTCGAAAGAAATATCTTCACTTTGAGTGATATATCCTGCAAAACCTCCGGCAAAAGTATCTCCTGCTCCTGTTGGATCAAAGACTTCTTCCAGTGGCAAAGCCGGAGCAAAGAAAATTTCTTTTTGTTCAAATAGTAAAGCACCGTGCTCTCCTTTTTTAATCACTATATATTTAGGTCCCATTTCGTGAATTTTGGCAGCAGCTTTCTTTAAAGAATATTCTCCCGAAAGTTGTCTTGCTTCTTCGTCATTGATAGTAATCACGTCAACACGTTTCATCACATCAAGTAATTCAGGTAGAGCACAATCCATCCAGAAATTCATAGTGTCCAGAACAACCAATTTTGGTTTGGTTTCCATTTGATCTAAAACACTGCTTTGTATCAATGGATGCAGGTTTCCAAGCATTACCACTTCGGCATTTTTGAAATCCTGAGGGACTTTTGGCTGAAAATCGGCTAAAACATTTAATTGTGTTTCAAGTGTGTCTCTTGAATTCAAATCGTTATGATAACGACCTCTCCAAAAGAAAGTTTTTCCACCTTCTACTTTTTCGATTCCCGAAATATCGATATTTCTATCGGTCAATAAATTCAAATATTCTTGAGGAAAATCGTCTCCAACTACCGAAACTATGGCAGATTTCAGATTGAAATGAGAAGCCGAAAGACCAATGTAGGTTGCTGCCCCTCCTAAAATTTTATCTGTTTTTCCAAAAGGCGTTTCAATAGCGTCAAAAGCAACTGTTCCAACAATTAATAGTTTATTCATTGTATTTGAATTTCAAAATTAAGTGGCAAAGATAGTTCAAAGGTTTTAGAGTTACAAAAGTTACAAGTCTCAAAGTTTTGCTAAAAAAATGATTGAAGTTTTAATGCATCAGAGAATTTTTTGATCTTCATTTTCATAAAAAGCATCAATAGAAAGTTGTGATTGAGAAGAAGCCATTACGGCCAATTGATCGCAACGTTCGTTTTGCGGATGGTTATTATGTCCTTTAATCCACTTGAAATTCACTTGATGTTTCCTGTAGATTTTCAGGAACCGTTTCCATAAATCGGCATTTTTTCTGTCAACAAATCCTTTTTTCTCCCAACCCAAAACCCAGTTTTTTGTAACCGAATCAACTACATATTTAGAATCCGAGATTACAAGTACTTTGGTATTTGGTAGTTTTAGTTTTTCTAAACCTACAATTACAGCCAATAATTCCATCCTGTTATTGGTTGTATGTCGAAAACCTTCATAAAATTCTTTTTTATAAGGTTTGCCTACCCATTCCATCACCACGCCATAGCCACCCGGCCCGGGATTTCCTTTGGCAGCGCCATCAGTATATATATGTACGTCGTATTCCAAGTTTTGATTTAGGATTTTTGAGTTGAAGAATTCAACAGTTTATCTATTACTTGCGGAAAATTCTCCATTTCTAATGTGTTGATTTTTTCGGCGATTTCATCTGCTGTTTGACAATTTTCGATATTTACCGATTTCTGGAAGATGAATTCTCCTTCATCATAATTCTCATTTACATAATGAATAGTGATTCCGGTTTCTTTTTCCTTATTTTCAAGAACCGCCTGATGTACGTTCATTCCGTACATTCCTTTTCCACCGTAATTTGGTAACAATGCCGGATGAATATTTATGATTTTGTTTGGATAAATTTCGATAATATTCTCTGGAAATTTCAGTAGAAAACCTGCCAGGACGATTAAATCGGGTTGGTAAGAATTGATTTTTTGAAGAAAATCAGCCGAAGAAAGTTCGGTTTTGGAGAAAACTACGGCAGGAACATTTAATTTTTGAGCTCTGTCGATAACTTTGGCGGCAGAATTGTTTGTAAATACTGCCTGAACGTTTGCAGCATCGTTTTTTTGGAAATATTGAATGATATTTTCAGCATTTGAGCCTGAACCCGAGGCAAATATTAGAATGTTTTTCATTTGTAAACTCTTTTATTTAGGTGCAAAAAACGGAATAATAAATCATAATTAATAGTACTAATGGTGATTATTAAAATAATTTATATATTCGCACCCACAAAATTATTAACTAATTAATGGAATTAAAATAAAGTTTTTTATTTTTGCCAATCAATTAAAATTTTAAAATTAGAAATTATGTCAGACATTGCATCAAGAGTAAAAGCGATTATCGTAGACAAATTAGGTGTTGACGAAAATGAAGTTGTAACTGAAGCTAGCTTCACAAATGACTTAGGAGCTGATTCATTAGACACTGTTGAGCTTATTATGGAGTTCGAAAAAGAATTTGATATTCAAATTCCAGACGACCAAGCTGAAAACATTGCTACTGTTGGTCAAGCTATTTCTTACATCGAAGAAGCTAAAAAATAATAAATTTACACCCATAACCTCTTTTGGATTATGGGTGTAGTTATTTTTTAAAATTAAAATCATTGATTGACAGTTCAATCATTAAAATATAATTTATTGTAATGCCTATGATTTTTCATGATTTAGACCAAGAAAAAAGCATAGGTATTATTTGTTTAAATTCATAAATATAAAACGATACGTATGGAATTAAAGCGAGTTGTTGTAACAGGTTTAGGCGCTCTTACTCCTATAGGAAATAACATTCAGGAATTTTGGAACGGTCTTGTAAATGGGGTTAGCGGTGCTGCACCTATCACTTATTTTGATGCTTCTAAATTCAGAACCAAGTTTGCTTGCGAATTGAAAGGTTTCAATGTTGAGGAATTTATTGACAGAAAAGAAGCCCGAAAAATGGATCGTTATGCGCAGTATGCAATTGTTTCTTCAGATGAAGCAGTTCGTGATGCTAAACTGGATTTGGATAAACTAGACAAAGACAGAGCGGGTGTTATTTGGGGTTCAGGTATCGGAGGATTGGAAACTTTTCAGTCAGAAGTTCTTGATTATGCTAAAGGAGACGGAACTCCCAGATTCAACCCTTTCTTTATTCCAAAAATGATTGCTGATATAGCAGGTGGGCATATTTCTATCAAATATGGTTTCAGAGGACCAAACTTTACAACTGTTTCGGCTTGTGCTTCTTCTACGAATGCTATTATTGATGCTTTCAATTACATTCGTTTAGGACACGCCGATCTTATTTTGGCCGGAGGTTCAGAAGCAGCTGTTGCTATTTCCGGAATGGGAGGTTTCAACGCAATGCACGCTTTATCAACAAGAAATGACGATCCAAAAACCGCTTCAAGACCTATGGACAAAGACCGTGATGGTTTTGTTCTTGGTGAAGGTGCCGGTGCTTTGATTCTTGAAGAATACGAACATGCAATTGCCCGTGGAGCGCATATTTACTGCGAAATTGGTGGTGGAGGTATGTCGGCCGATGCGCATCATATCACAGCTCCTCATCCGGAAGGATTAGGTGCCAAAAATGTAATGCTTAACTGTTTGAGAGATGCCGGTTTAAAACCAACAGATGTTGATGGTGTAAACATGCACGGAACTTCAACTCCGCTTGGAGATATGGCCGAAAGTAAAGCAATTCTTCACGTATTTGGTGAGCACGCTTATACAATGAACCTGAATTCAACTAAATCGATGACAGGTCACTTGCTAGGTGCTGCCGGAGCTATAGAAACTATTGCTTCTATCCTTTCTATCAAACACGGTATTGTTCCTCCAACAATTAACCATTTTACAGATGATGAAAGCATTGATCCAAAATTGAACTTTACATTCAACAAAGCTCAAAAAAGAGATATGAAAGTAGTTATGAGTAACACCTTTGGTTTTGGTGGACATAATGCTTGTGTGTTGGTTAAAAAATTAGAAATGTAATCTCTAATGAATTTATTCAAAAAAATATTTTCTAAATCCCGTTCTCAACAAGACGGGATTTTTTTTTCCGAAATTGAAAAAATACTGGGTTTTAAGCCTCATAATTTGAAATTTTACGAAAAAGCATTCACTCATAAGTCGGCAAATAAAATCGATAGTAAAGGAAAAATATTGAGTTATGAACGACTCGAATTCCTGGGAGATGCCATGTTGGGTTCTGTAATTGCAGCTCATCTTTTTAATGAAGTTCCCGATGGAGATGAAGGCTATTTAACCAAAATGCGTTCAAAAATTGTGAGTCGGGAACATTTGAACGAATTAGGAAAAGACTTGGATCTTATTCGGTTTTTGGACAGTAGAATTCCTTTTCAAAATTTTGGAGAAAACATACACGGCAATCTTTTTGAAGCTTTTATAGGAGCAATTTACCTCGATTTGGGATTTTTAAATTGCGAGAAATTTATCCATCGAAAAGTGATTAAACCGTATGTTAATATTGCAAAACTCGAAGGAAAAGTAATCAGTTACAAAAGTTTGATAATAGAATGGTGTCAGAAAGAAAAAAAACACTTTCATTATGATGTTTTTGAAGACAACGGAGTAAGAGGTGAACGCTATTTTGGTGTAAAATTGAGTATTGACGGCAAAGTAGTTGCCAAATCCAGAGCCACTTCAAAGAAAAAAGCAGAGGAGAAAGCTTCGCAAAGAGCCTATTTTGTTTTTCAGAACAGAATGGATAAAAAGTAATTTCAGATTGGTGTTTTCAACCCAAAATTGAAAATACAAATCTGAGTTTGCTATTTTTGAAAGCACTATCTTTGCTTGAATCTAATATCAAATCTGTGCAAAAGTTTCATCCAAATGACTTTTATGATGACGATTTCGAACTAATCGCCATCCATTCCTCGCTCGAAGATTTTCGATTAGCTTATTTTATTAATCAAAAATTACCTGTACTTCTTAGTAAATGCAAGGAACCTATTGGGCTTACCACCAAAAATACAGAAGTTTTTTTCTCCAAATTTATTTTTGAAGACGAGGCTAATGATGCTCAATGGTATTTGTTTGCGAATATGGTTGAAGCTGTTTCAACGATTGAAAATAATACCCAGGATTTATTTTTAGATTCCAAATTAGAAATAGAAGAAACCTTTTTCCTTTTGCCCGAATTCAAAAAAGTAGATTATTTTTTGAAAATAGAAAATAATCTTAGCATTACAGGATTACCGGATATTGTGAAAAGGCTAAATTCCATAGAACGGATTTCGGCTGTATATACAGTTGATCACGATAAGATAAAATCAAAAAATAATTTAATTTTTTAAAAGAAACTATGCTTACAAATAAGAAAACCAAAATTGTAGCTACACTCGGACCCGCTTGCAGTACAAGAGAAGTGCTGAAAGACATGATTTTGGCCGGTGTAAATGTTTTCAGAATTAATTTCTCACATGCCAATTATGATGATGTGAAAGAGAAAATTCAAATCATCAGAGAATTGAATTCAGAAACCGGAAAAAACACCGCTATTCTTGCCGATTTACAAGGGCCAAAATTGCGTGTTGGGGTTATGAAAGACGATATTTTTGTTCAACCGGGCGATTTTATAACTTTTCAGACAGAAGAAGATATTCCCGGAGATGCGCACAGGGTATATATGAATTATAAAGAGTTTCCTAAAGATGTAAATCCGGGAGAAAGAATTTTGCTCGATGACGGAAAATTGATTTTTGAAGTTGTTGAAACCAATAAAAAGACAGAAGTTGTTACCAAAGTAATTCAGGGAGGAGCGCTGAAATCGAAAAAAGGAGTAAACTTGCCTAACACCAGAGTTTCTCTTCCTGCAATGACCGAAAAAGACATTAAAGATGCTCTTTTTGCAATTGAGCAGCATATTGATTGGTTTGCACTTTCATTTGTTAGATCTGGAAATGATTTAGTGGATTTACATAAATTAATTGCTAAACATTCCGATCACAAAATTCCGATTATTGCTAAAATCGAAAAACCGGAAGCCTTGCTTAACATAGACACAATTATTTCTCATTGTGACGGATTAATGGTTGCCAGAGGTGATTTGGGAGTAGAACTTCCGGCTCAGGAAGTTCCTTTGGTTCAAAAAAAGTTGGTTAACAGAGCTAAAATAGCCAGGATTCCTGTAATTATCGCTACTCAAATGATGGAAACCATGATAAACAGCTTAACACCTACCCGTGCCGAAGTAAATGATGTTGCCAATTCGGTAATGGATGGAGCCGATGCTGTAATGCTTTCGGGAGAAACTTCTGTGGGTGAGTATCCTGTTCAGGTAATTGAGAAAATGACACAGATTATCGAGGCTGTCGAAGATTCATCGTTGATACATGTACCTCAAAATACTCCCCAAATCAAGACGAATCGATACATTACCAAAACTATTTGCCAACATGCTACACAAATGGCCAATGCGATTAATGCAAAAGCGATTTCGACTTTGACAAATAGTGGTTATACGGCATTCCAGATTTCGGCCTGGAGACCTCATTCTCATATTTTAGTTTTCACCTGCAACAGACGAATTCTTACCCAACTGAATCTGCTTTGGGGCGTGCATGCATATTTCTACGATAAATTAGTAAGCACCGACGAAACTATTACTGATATCAATATTATTGCAAAAGAGAAAGGTTATGTAGAAAAGGGAGATTATCTGATAAACCTTGCTGCAATGCCAATAATTGATCGGGGTATGGTAAATACTTTGAGGGTTTCGGAGATAGAATAATTTTGAATTGAAAAATAAAATAATAGGCTGCCAGTTTTGGTAGCCTATTATTTTATTATCCGGTTTTATCGATTTTGTTTTATTTTAAGATTTCATCTTCCGATTTCAACTTTGGACTAATCACCATAATCAGAAACAATAAAGAACCTACTCCAAATATCGCCAATGCTGCCATTAAATTATCATTGGCTCTCTCTGTTAATGATTCGTTAACAGGCAATAAAACCACATCAGATTTGGTATCATATTTAGCATTATTTTTAATTGCCAAAACATAATTGTCGTAATCGCTTTCAGTTTTGGAAATACGATTCAAATACAAAAAATGATTGATATCAAGATTATTAAATTTCATCATACTCTTTTTAACAAGCTTATTAATCTCATTTGCATTTTCATCATAATCATATACATTTTTGTTATTATCAATTTCTCTAAGTTCATTTAAGTTATGATCATCTAAGAAACCATACGCTGTCTCGTTATACGTAACACCATACCAACCGATACAATTTGAACCTAATGTATCTTTAACAGAATTTAGAATGGGAATCGTTATGTATATGTACATCTCCAAATTTTGACCCTGCCTTCCGCTTCGACCAAATTGCTTTTTTATGCTAAAATGCTTTTTGTCAAGATAAAAATTTTTAAGTAAATAGAATTTTGTTGGCTCTTCTTTGTCAATTTGACTGATTGAAGATATATGGGTTAGTTTACTGTTTGTTAAATCGAAATATTGCTGGCCAAATAAACTTAGTCCTCCCATTGTAAGACACGGAACCAGTAAATACCAAACAATTCTTTCACTTTTTATACTCAGCAATTTTATTCTTTTATATAACCAAATAAGAATTAAGGTTAAAGACAAAACTGATGGCACAATAATCATTATGACTCCTTGATAGATATTGAAATCTACAAAGAATAACCAATGCAAAAAGGTCCATCCAATCAATGTTGAAAGGGAAATTATCAAATAGGGTACAAAAACCAGTTTTATTTTAGTTTTAATTTTATCCATAAACTGTATTTATTCTTTTTGAATTCATTTCAATTAAACTATAAGTTCCGAGCCATCTGGGTTTTGCTTTTATTTACTGCTTTGGAGTAGCGTTTTCATAATCTTTAGGAGTTAGAGTGTAAATAAAATCATTGGATTTATTTTGTTCGTCTAAGTAATAGGGATTCCTTCCATCTTTAGAAGATCTAAACTATATGATTTTATTTTATCTCCATAATCAATGACTATTGAATCACCTTTAACTAAAAAAACAAATGGAAAATATGCTGTTCCGGGAGGACATTCAAAATTTTCACCATGAATTTTTTCTTGATTTTTTAAACTAATTTTATTTGAAGATTCAGGAGGTTTTAAATATGATTTATAGGCAAATATTTCAATATCTTTTTCTGATTTATTTATGAATGTTTGACTTTCTGTTCTACAAGAACCTTGTTCGAAACATCCTGTAAAACAAAAGATACTTACAATAATAATTACTGTTTTTTCATGTTCTTTTATTTTTAAATTATTGCCAATTACCTAAAAGGTCATCTATTTGAGTACTTTGTTCTGGATGTTTTTCCTTGCATTTAGTTTTAAATTCTTCCCAATAATCCGACCGCTCGTATATGCGCAGTCTTTTTGCTTACATATCCTTATTGTCGGGTATAATTACAACAATGACTTTATGCTCCAGAATCCATTAGAATTGATACCCCACTTTAATTCCCGCCTTACCAACGAAATTATTAAACGATCGGTTATCTACATCTCCTCTGGACATGATTTCTATTTTCCAAGTACAACCTACAGAAGGATCAATTGTGAATTTCTTACCTAATTTAAATTTGTAACCAATATTTGGATTGAAAGGAGATATATACTCATAAACACCTGAATAATTTGCATCCGAAAATTTTAACCGAGTATATGACCATAATAGACTTTCAATATAAAGTTTGTCATATATTGAATTTTTACTCAGGTAGAATCTCATACCTAAATCAAAACTACGTCCTTCGCCAGTATGATTTATGCCATTATTATCGAAACTTATAAACGTATAACCGGCATTAATAATAAACGATGATTTCTGACCTATAGTGCCTATCTCGTAACTTACCCCAACAGAATTTATATCTGAATAACTATAATTAACCGAAATATTCTTAAAGGGTTCGTTTTTTTTCATAACCAATGATTCGTCTTGAGCAAATATGGATGTTGTCGATACAAAAAGGGCGATAATCAAAATTATTTTTTTCATAGATTTTTATTGATTCTAAGTTTGAATTATTGGATTAAAATTATAAATATAGGATTTTTAGTCTGCACCAAATTTTAAATTGTCTGATCCGATTTCCGATTGCGCGGTCCCGAAATTTTGGGATTCCGTGCCCATAAAGATTGGCATTTTTCCCGAATAATCCTCTAAGTCATCCCCTAAACCTGCATAATTTCTTGCCGAACTGTTTAAGAAAGGAATTCCACACTATCTTTCTTTATGTTGATATTTCCGCACGGTGGGATATTTAATCTAAATAATTCCTCGATCCCGAACACTCGGGATGCCTCGGGGTTTCCGCTTCCACCTCTCCTTGGGAGAGGTCGGATTTACGGAGTAAATCCGGGTGAGGCAAAATAAAAGAATTTCGGTTTTTGACCTTCAGGTCAAAATGAAACCGGCGAAATACCCCGATGGCTCTGCCTCGGGGATAGTCGGTTTCAAGAAATTATTTTATTTCTGAATAATTCTAAAATAAAACCGGCTACTTTTTCAAGTAGCCGGTTTATTATTTATGCGTTAGCGCTTTCTTTGATTTTTTCTTTTATTTTAATTTCCAATTCTTCGGCCAATTCAGGATTGTCTTTAATTAAAGATTTTACAGCATCACGACCTTGCCCTAATTTGGTTTCTCCGTAACTGAACCAAGAACCCGATTTCTTAATAATTTCAAATTCTACTGCTAAATCAAGTATTTCTCCTGTTTTAGAAACTCCTTCTCCATACATAATATCAAATTCGGCAGTTCTGAAAGGCGGAGCTACTTTGTTTTTTACCACTTTTACTTTAGTACGGTTTCCTATTACATTTTCACCGTCTTTAATCGCTGTAGAACGACGAATATCCAAACGTACCGAAGCATAGAATTTAAGTGCATTACCTCCGGTAGTAGTTTCAGGACTCCCGAACATTATACCTATTTTCTCTCTCAACTGGTTGATAAAAAATACCGTACAATTTGTTTTACTGATAGTTCCTGTCAATTTTCTCAAAGCCTGAGACATCAAACGAGCGTGAAGTCCCATTTTAGAATCTCCCATTTCTCCTTCAATCTCACTTTTTGGAGTCAAAGCAGCAACCGAATCAATTACTACAATATCAATTGCACCGGAACGAATTAAATTTTCGGCAATTTCTAAAGCTTGCTCTCCATTATCCGGCTGAGAAATGATAAGATTCTCAATATCTACACCTAATTTTTCAGCATAATTTCTGTCAAAAGCGTGTTCGGCATCGATAAAAGCTGCAATTCCTCCCGCTTTTTGAGCCTCTGCAATTGCGTGTAATGTTAAGGTTGTTTTACCCGAAGATTCAGGCCCGTATATTTCTATAATTCTTCCTTTTGGATAACCATTTACTCCCAAGGCCAGATCAAGCCCTAAAGATCCCGAAGAAATAGTTTCTACTTCTTCAATGGCTTTATCTCCCATTTTCATTACGGTTCCCTTTCCGTAAGTTTTGTCAAGTTTGTCAAGCGTTAATTGTAATGCTTTTAATTTTGCCTCTTTTTCCGAAGCTCCTTTTTCCATTGTATCTTTTGCAGCCATGTTGTCTTAGAATAAAATTTCAGTAAAAATACTTTATTTTTCGAACTAAAAAATAGATTGCCAGAAGAGTTTTAAACAAAAACAAAAGCTCCTAAAACCATTTGATTATCCTTATTTTGATGATTTAAATCTTTTAAATAAATAAGAAACAGAATCTATCTATCGGATTATTTTCTTTGAAACAAACTATTATGTTTCCCCATTAGACTTAAAAATTCTGAACTAAAGATATAATTTTCTATTTTTGCAGATTATTTAGCACATCTACCCGAATTATTAATACAATGGAAAAAATAATTTCGTATCCCATTTCATTTATCAGCATGATTCTGTTTGTATCGGCTCTGATTATTTTTCAGCCAATTCAATGGTTCTGTCTTAATGTTTTTGGATATCAAGCTCATAAAAAAAGTGTTGATGCACTTAATTTTTTCTTAATTACCATTCCTATTTTATTAGGAAATACCTTTAAAGTAAAAAACTTAGATCTTGTACCAAAAGGAGTACCGCTTATTATTGTGTCAAATCATCAGAGTTTCTTTGATATAGTTGGAATTCTTTGGTTTTTGAATGCCTGGCATCCTAAATTTGTTGCCAAAAAAGAATTAGCAAAAAATTTCCCGAGTGTTTCTTTCAATTTAAAATATGGAGGTTCCGCTTTAATTGATCGTGAAGATCCAAAACAAGCCATTCCGGCAATTAAAAAATTATCCGAATACATTGAAGAAAACAATCGTTCGGCAGTAATTTTTCCGGAAGGAACACGAAGCAGAAACGGAAATCCGAAACCTTTTTCGCAAAGCGGATTGAAAGTTTTGTGCAAATACGCCCCTTCGGCTTATGTAGTTCCTATTACAATTAACAATTCCTGGAAATTCCTGAAATTCGGAACTTTCCCTTACGGATTGGGCAATCCAATCTCTTTCACAATTCACAAACCAATGGCTGTAAAAGATTACAGTTTTGATGAATTGACACAAAAGACCGAACAAGCGATTGTTCAGGCAATTAAAAATTAAATACACACATTATGGCTTTAACAAATACCCGTCTTGAAGTAATGAATTTTCTTGAAAAGAAGATTGATTCTTTCGTAGAACAATATCTTATTCCGGTTGAGAAAATCTGGCAACCATCCGATTTTTTACCAAACTCAGAGAGCGACAATTTTCTTGAAGAAGTAAGAGAACTAAGAGAAATAGCCAAAGATTTGCCTTATGATTTTTGGGTTGCCATGGTTGGTGATACCATTACCGAAGAAGCTTTGCCTACTTATGAATCCTGGTTGATGGAAGTAGAAGGTGTTGACAGTTTAGAGCCAAATGGTTGGTCAAAATGGGTACGTCAATGGACCGGTGAAGAAAATCGTCACGGAGATCTTTTGAACAAATATCTTTACCTGTCAGGTCGTGTAAATATGCGTGAGGTTGAAGTTACTACACAACACCTTATCACAGACGGATTTGACATTGGAACCGGAAGAGATCCTTATAAAAACTTCGTTTATACCAGTTTTCAGGAATTGGCAACTTATATTTCACACAACAGAGTTTCTCAGTTGGCAAAGAACTACGGAGAAAAGAAATTATCTAAAATGTGTAAGATGATTGCCGGAGACGAAATGCGTCACCACCATGCCTACAGTCAATTTGTGAACGAGATTTTCAAAGTAGATCCAAGCGAAATGATGATGGCTTTTCATTATATGATGAAACTAAAAATCACTATGCCGGCTCATTTCCTTAGAGAATCAGGGCAAGCTGTTGGTTCGGCTTTCGAAAATTTCTCTGATTCGGCTCAAAGAATCGGGGTTTACACAGCCAATGATTATGTAGATATCTTGCAGAAATTAATCAATATTTGGGAGATTGACAAAATCTCAGGTTTGACAGATGAGGCCGAAAAAGCCAGAGATTATCTGATGAAATTACCTTCCAGAATGGCAAAAATTTCTGAAAGAATTGTCATTCCCGAAGAACCATTTATTTTCAAATGGGTAGAACCTGCTACTGTTTAATTTTTTTTTTTGAATCAATTATAATTTTAGGTGTTGGGTTTTTAATTTTAAAATCCAACACTTTTTTTTAAACACATGAACGATACTCAATTAATCCTGAAAACAATTGCTTTTGTAAAAGAGCAACTCAAAGATGCCGAAGGTGGTCACGACTGGTTTCACACCGAACGTGTCTATAAAAATGCATTATTGATTGCACAGGATGAAAACTGCGATTTACAGGTTGTTAAGTTAGCCGCACTTCTTCACGATGTGGCCGACAGTAAATTTCACAATGGAGATGAAACCATCGGATCAAAAACAGCTCGGGAATTTCTGAAATCGCTTGAAGTTGATGATAGTCTTATTGATAAAGTAATTGCAATCATTGAAAATATTTCTTTCAAAGGAGGGAATTTTGAACAACAATACCATTCAAAAGAACTCGATATTGTTCAGGATGCCGATCGTTTGGATGCTTTGGGAGCCATTGGCATTGCCCGGACTTTCAATTACGGCGGATTCAAAAACAGAGCATTATACAATCCGGAAATCAGTCCTAATTTAAGAATGTCCAAAGAAGAATATAAAAATAGTGAAGCTCCTACGCTGAATCACTTTTATGAAAAATTGCTGCTTCTAAAAGACAAAATGAATACTGAAACCGGCAAAAAACTGGCTCAAAACCGACACCGTTTCATGGAAAATTTCCTTTCTCAGTTTTATGCTGAGTGGGATGGAAATCTTTAAAAATTTTGCACAAAAAAGCAGTCTAATTAGACTGCTCTTTTATTTCTACCAAAACCAAATACCGTCTTTTCAGACAGCATTTTTGATTTTTATTTCCCTACAAACTCTGCTTTTCGCTTTTCAAGAAAGGCTGTTGTTCCTTCTTTAAAATCTTCGGTTCCAAAACATTTTCCAAAAGCTTTGATTTCTGTACTAAAACCATCTACACTGTCTTTGTAATTAGCATTGATTGCCTTAATAGCCTGACCGATGGCAGCAGGAGAATTTCTCATAATTTTTGAAGCAATTCCATAGCAAAAATCCAACAACTCAGCCTGAGGAACTACATGATTTACCAATCCATACTCTCTTGCTTCAGCAGCATTAATCATTCCGGCAGTCATAATCATTTCCATGGCACGTCCTTTACCAACCAATTGAGGCAAACGTTGCGTTCCTCCATATCCCGGAATAACTCCAAGCGATGTTTCCGGCAATCCCATTTTAGCATTCTCTGAAGCTACTCTGAAATGACAAGCCATTGCCAACTCTAATCCGCCTCCAAGCGCAAATCCGTTTACTGCTGCAATAACAGGTGTATTCAAATTTTCAACGAAATTGAACAATACTTCGTGACCTTGAGCCGCCAACTGTACTCCTTCTTCCACAGAAAAATTAGCAAATTCAGCAATATCAGCACCTGCCACAAAAGCCTTTTCTCCATAGCCGGTCACAACAATAACACGAATGTTTATGTTTTCATCGACTGTTTTAAAAGCACTATTCAATTCTTTAATAGTTTGCTTATTAAGAGCATTCAACTTTGTTGGTCTGTTAATGCAGATTGTCGCAATTCCGTTAGCTTCAGTAACTAATATGTTTTCGTAATTCATCATTTTTCAATTTTAATTAAAGGCAGAGAAACAACAAAAATGGCTCCCTTTCCAATTTCTGATTCAAAAGTAATAGTTCCTTTGTAATTTTCTATAATATTTTTAATAATTCCAAGCCCTAATCCCATTCCGCTTGTCTTGGTTGTAAATTTAGGTTCAAAAATATGAGATTTGCTCTCCTCTGCAATTCCTATACCATTATCTTCCACTTCAATCAAAACATGATCTTCGGCTCTTTTTACAAATACTGAAACTTTTTTCTGAATTTGATTATCCGGAATTGCCTGAATCGCATTTTTGACCAAATTAGTAATAATCCGAATTAACTGAGCCCGATCCATTTTCGTTATAATTTCGTCTTCTTCCGAATGAAATTCGATATAATCTTCATTAAAAATTTCCAAAGCCAATTCTACTACATTGACCACATTCAAAGTTTCGTTTTGCTGCGCCGGCATAGAAGCAAAATTAGAAAATGCCGAAGCAACCGAACTCATAGTGTCTATTTGCTGAATAAGTGTTTCTGAATAATCATTCAGTTTTTGATAAATATCCGGACTGTTTGGGTCAAATTTTCTCTGAAAACTCTGAACCGTCAATCGCATAGGCGTAAGCGGATTTTTGATTTCGTGAGCCACTTGTTTTGCCATATCTCGCCAAGCCTGTTCTCTCTCGCTTTGTGCTAATTTCGTGGCACTTTCTTCCAACTTATCGACCATTGCATTATAAGCCCGAATCAACAAACTGATTTCCCGGTTAGCATCGTCATATTCGAGCTTTTCGTTCTTTTGATTCAATCGGGTAGTTTTTAATTTATCAGAAATAGTTTTCAAAGACGAAGTAATATAACTCGAAAGAAAATAGGCTAATGCAAGCGCAATGAAGAGCATAAAAGCATAAACCTGCGCCAATCGGATAAGAAAACCTCTCAACTCCCTATCATAAAAACCATCATCTTCAATGTAAGGCAAACTCAAAATTCCCAGCGGTTTGAACTTCAAATCTTTTATTTGGCTAAAGGAAGAACGATATTTTTTATCGTTGATAATTTTAATATCAACATACCTTTTGTCCATCGAAGATTGAATATGTTTCAAAATATCATCCGGAATAGGTTGTTCCGGAACATCAATAGAAAAAGACGATTTAGACGATTTAAGCAATTTACCATTAAGGCTGTAAATATTAATCTGCAAACTGTGAATATCGGCCAGTTCATGAATTTTATCTTTAAAAATCAATGACAAATTCCTTGTGGTAAGCGGATAAGTTGTAGTAGAAAGCACATAATTTATATGTTCTTTTATCGCTTTTTCCTTTCTTTCTAAACGCTCCTGATGGTAGAGCATTGCTTCCTTTTTGAACTGATAAATCGAAATGGAAGCCATCAAAATCGACGCAATCAGAGTCAACAAAATCATCGACAAGAAAATTCTTGTACGCAGTGAAATTCGTTTTATGCTAATTAATGTCAACATATTTCTATGATTGGTTTCTTTGACGTATTTTTTTATAGAATTTAAATCCCAGCATTATAGTAACCGAAAACAAAATAATTCCCAAAACTCCGTAAATCCAGTTAATGGCACTTTTGAGAACAACCAAAAACACAACTGCAAAAAGGATTATTGTTGCCACTTCATTCCACAATCGCATAAAGTTAGATGAATATTTGAATTCGTCTCTTTGTAATTGACTGTAAATCTGCTGACATTTTAAATGATACAAATACAAAGCAAATACAAAGCAAAGTTTCACGTGCATCCACGGCATTTGCAACCAAGTTTGTCCCATTTCGGTAAAAAACAACATCCAGAAAGCAAAGAAACTCGCCAAAACTGCACTTGGCCAGGTAATAATATACCACAAACGATAAGTCATTAACTTGTATTGCTTTAACAAAATTTCTTTTTCCGGCGAAGGTTTGTCTTTTGCTTCAATTTGGTAAACAAATAGGCGGACAATATAAAACAAACCCGAAAACCAGGTTATTACAAATATAAGATGCAGTGATTTTAAATAGTTATAATCCATATTTTAATTCAAATTTGTATTAATTTCTTTCCTCAAAAAATAACCTGTCAGTAGAGTTGACAAAACATCTGCAATTGGGAAAGCTACCCAAACGCCAAAAATTCCAAAAAAATGAGGCAATGTTAGCACTAACGGTATCAAGAAAAAACCTTGTTTTGAAAGCGTAAGCATCAAAGCCGGAATTACTTTTCCGGCAGCCTGAAAATAGGCAGCTCCTATAAGCTGAATTGCAATTATTGGCGAAGCGGCAAAAACCCATCGCAATGCCGAAGGTGTTTCAAGTAAAACTTTTGCATCGTCTGAAAAAATAGCCACTATTGGTTTGGCAAAAATCAAAATCACCGCATAAATCAATATGGCAAAAAAAGCAGCATATTTCATAGCTACCTCAATCGATTCTTTGACCCGATGATGATTTTTTGCTCCATAATTGTAACCCGCAATAGGCAAAAATCCGGATGTGATTCCTAATACAGGAAACAAAGCAAACATTAATAATCGACTTATAATTCCGTAAACCGTTACCGAATGTTCTCCCCCGTATGAATACAAAGTATGATTGAGTATAATTGCCAGTACACTGATAATTCCCTGGCGGGCAAGCGTGACAAAACTGAGCGATGAAATCTCTTTTACAAGTGAAGTTTCGGGCTTAAAATGTCGTAATTTAAGTCGTAATTCACTTTTAAAAACAAAGAACCAAAGAACAAAGAAAAAGCAACTCATATAAGAAATAGATGTTGCCAAACCCGAACCATAGATTCCTAAATTCATAAATTTTATGAAAACCACGTCCAGTATTATATTGACAAATGCAGGAATAATCAGAGCAAACATGGCAAACTTAACTTTGCCTTCGGCTCTGACAATATTATTCCCCATCATACAAAGCGCCAAAAAAGGAACAGAAAAAATAATGGGACGGAAAAAATCTTTGGCCGGCTTCATGATAGCTCCTTTGGCACCAAAAAGAAGTAAAACTTCTTCACTGAAAAAAATACCCAAAATCATAAAAGTAAATGACAAAATGAATGTCATCAAAATTTGATTTCCAAAAGTAGATAAAGCTTTTTCTTTTGCTTCAGCTCCCAAAGCTCTTGAAACCACAGAACCACCTCCTACTCCAATTGCCATTCCCAAAGAGGAAATTAAGAATGTTATGGGCAACACGACCGAAATAGCTGCAATTGCCAACGGACCTATCCATTGACCAACAAAAATAGTATCAATCAACATATTGACTGTCATAAACAATATGCCAATAGAAGAAGGAACCGCTTGTTTTACAAGCAATTTTTTGATGTCCTGTGTACCTAATTCTTCCGAAGTAATTTCCATCTAAACCATTCTATTTCTTATTTTGCCCAATCATTTATCCAATTTCCAACTGTATCACACCAGTTGTCATCGTCATTCAAACAAGGAATCGCCAGGAATTCTTTTCCTCCGTGTTCTTTGAACTGATGATTGGCTTCCATGGCAATTTCTTCCAAAGTTTCTAAACAATCTGAGACAAATGCAGGCGTAACCACGGCCAGATTCTTAATTCCTTTTTCGGGCATTTTGTTGACTTCAACATCGGTATAAGGTTCCAGCCATTTGTCTCCGGCCAATCTTGACTGGAAAGTAACGCTGTATTTCCCTTCCGGAATACCCAGTTTTTCTACAACCAATTTGGTCGTTTCATAACATTGGTGACGGTAGCAAAATTCGTGAGCCGGTGATGGAGTATTACAACAAGAACCATCAATTTTACAATGCGATTTTGTTACATCGGTTTTGCGAATATGACGCTCCGGCAATCCGTGATAAGAAAACAAAAGATGATCGTATTCAAAAGTATCCAAATTTTTCTTCATTACATCAGCCAAATTCTGAATATAATCAGGCTTATTGTAAAATGCCGGAACAGAGGTAAACTTCATTTGCGGGAAATGTTTTTTTCTGATTTCCTCTGCTTTTTCCAAAACAGTAACCGTAGAAGACATTGCGTGATGCGGATATAAAGGAAAAATCAAAACCTCATCAACTCCTTTATCCTGCAATTCCTGCAAACCCGAAAGAATACTTGGATTTCCGTAACGCATGGCTAAAGAAACCGGAATCTGGGTACGTTTTTTTACCTTATCAAACATTCTTTTAGACAAAACAACAAGAGGAGAACCTTCTTCCCACCAGATTTTTTTATAAGCCTCTGCCGATTTTTCGGGTCTGTTTCTTAAAATAATTCCTCGAACCAATAATGCTCGTAGTAAAAACGGAACATCTATTACATATTTATCCATCAGAAACTCATCCAAATAAGGCTTTACATCTTTTGTTGTTGGACTTTCCGGTGAACCTAAATTTATTAGTAACACTCCTTTCATTATATATATTTTATTTTTTCTAATTAACTCTATCAGGGTTTAAAACCCTGATAGAGTTCTCTGATAATATTTTTAATTCGTCAAATTAAATATTCGAATTGATTGACATCAAATATTTCTTAGGCGTTGTTCCAAATTTTTTCTTAAAAGCCGCAATAAAATGGCTTCCGGTGCTGTACCCTATTTTCAGTCCAACTTCATTCACGTTGTAAGAACCGCTGTCCAAAAGCTTTCGAGCCATTTCCATTTTGTAATCGATCAAAAATCCGTAAACAGTATCGCCATAAATTTGCTTAAAACCCATTTTCAGTTTTTTCAAATTCAAACCTACCTGATCGGCAAGTTCTTGTAATCCGGGCGGTTCGGCAATATTTGCCAAAACAATTTCTTTTGCTTTTCTGATTTTCAATACATTTTCCTCATCTATCAAAAACGGACATTGCTCGGCATTCGGGTCTTCCGAACGATTGAAATACAAACTCAACAATTCATATCCTTTACCTTTATAATATAGATTTTTGATGGAAGGATTTAGATTATAATGAAACAATTGACTCAAAACAATCGCCATCGAAGGACTGTTATTCTCTTCTCCGTAATATTTTTTATCCCTGTTTTCCTCACTCAAAAACGGAATATACCCCGCCTCGTCTGAAAACAAACTATGAAATTTTTGAATAGAAATAATCATGGAAATTACCCATGAATTTGGAGCCAATTCTAAATTTAAAGGCAATTCTTTTTGCGGATTATAGAACAAAAGAGACTTTTCTTCTTTAAGTTCCAAAGCATAACTTCCTTCATTGAAAACAAATTTTGCCTTGCCTTTGATTCCAAAATGAAATTGTATAAGTCCTTGATCTATATATCTTTTTACCTGATAATTTTCATTTGCATCGTTTTGAAAACGAAGCAAAATAAAATCATCTTCAATTTTTATTTCTTCCTGAGAACTCATAGCGATGTTTTTTCGTACATGATTTTGAAACCAAACGCTTGTTTTTATTTAGAATCAATCTATATAAAAAGCTTTAAACCACTTAATTTCACTGCAAATTTAAAATAAATAACGCTAAAAAGACTATTTAAGATAAAAATATCTCATACCGACATAAAAAGTCCCTACAGCGTTATTTTTACAAACTGCATAATGATAGTTTTGTAAAACTTTTAGGAAAAAAGAGTAAAATATGAAAAACGGAAACATCGTAAAACATAACACTTTCTACGCAATTGGCTTGAGTTACAAAAAAGCCGATGCCACAATGAGAGGTAAATTCAGTTTAGACGCAAATGCAAAGGAAAATTTATTACAACAGGCTAAAACCGAAGGAATAGAAGCCTTGGTTGTTACCTCAACCTGCAACAGAACTGAGATTTACGGCTTTGCACAACATCCGTTTCAATTGATTAAATTGCTTTGCGAAAACAGTCAGGGTACCGTTGAAGATTTTCAAAAAGTAGCCTACATTTATAAAACCAAAGAAGCCGTTTCTCACATGTTTCGCGTAGGAACCGGTCTTGACAGCCAGATTTTAGGCGATTTTGAAATTATTGGCCAACTAAAAAATGCCTTCATCCAAAGTAAAGAATTGAATTTGATCAACAATTACATGGAAAGATTGATCAATTCAGTTATCCAGGCCAGCAAAAAAATTAAAAATGATACGGCAATTTCTTCGGGAGCTACTTCGGTTTCTTTTGCTTCGGTACAATATATTTTCAAAAATGTAGAAGATATTGCTAATAAAAATATTTTACTTTTCGGAACAGGAAAAATCGGAAGAAATACCTGCGAAAATTTGGTAAAACATACCAAACACGAGCATATTACCTTAATCAACAGAACTAAAGACAAGGCCGAGAAATTAGCCAAAAAACTTAACGTAATTGTTAAAGATTATGCCGATTTGCAACTTGAATTGCAAAAAGCCGATGTAGTAGTTGTGGCAACCGGAGCGCAAAACCCTACTATCGACAAGGCCATCCTTAACATCAAAAAACCAATGCTGATTTTGGATTTATCAATCCCTAAAAACGTACATGAAAATGTTCAGGATTTAGAAGGTGTGACATTAGTTCACATGGATCATCTGGCACAAATCACCGATGAAACCCTTGAAAACAGAAAATTGCAAATTCCGGCTGCCGAAGAAATCATAGAAGAAATAAAAGAAGAATTTTTCGAATGGACCAAACAACGAAAATTTGCTCCAACCATTCACGCCCTGAAAGCCAAATTAGAATCTATCAAAGACGGTGAATTACATTTTCAACGCAAAAAACTGGCTAATTTTGATGAAGAGCAGGCCGAACTCATCAGCGCAAGAATCATCCAGAAAATCACCAATCATTTTGCCAATCACCTGAAAGACGACAACACAACGGTGGATGAAAGCATTGAATGGATTGAGAAAGTATTCCAACTAGCCCCCTAACCCCCAAAGGGGGAATTCCTATATATTGTGGAAATAAATCCGCAAATGAATTTTTACAATTTTTAAATGGAAAAAAAGAACATATCAAATAACACTCCTACAACTCCCCCTTCGGGGGCTGGGGGGCTGATACGAATAGGAACACGTGACAGCGAACTTGCCCTTTGGCAGGCGCACACAGTCCAAAAGAAACTAAACGATTTAGGTTACAAAACCGAAATTGTTGCTGTAAAATCACAAGGCGACATCATCCTTGACAAGCCACTTTACGAATTGGGGATTACTGGGATTTTTACAAAAACCTTAGATATCGCAATGATTAATGGACAGATAGATATAGCTGTGCATTCTATGAAAGATGTGCCAACAGCTTTGCCGCAAGGCATTGTTCAGGCAGCCGTTTTGGAAAGAGCCAACATTTTGGATATTTTGGTTCACAAAGGCAATACGGATTTTTTATCCCAAAACTTCGGAACCGAAACCACAATTGCAACCGGAAGTCTTCGCCGTCAAGCTCAATGGCTGAACAAATATCCCAATCACAAAACAGTTGATTTACGTGGAAATGTGAATTCCCGCATGAGAAAATTGGCAGAAAGCGATTGGAGCGGAGCTGTTTTTGCAGCAGCAGGCTTAGAAAGAATCAACCTAAAGCCGAAAACTTTCATCGATTTGGATTGGATGATTCCGGCTCCCGCACAAGGTGCAATGGTAGTTGTGGCTATGGCCAATGACGATTTCACCCTTGATGCAGTTGCCCAACTCAACGATATCGAAACAGAAATTTGTACTTACATCGAAAGACAATTCCTGAGAACTTTGGAAGGTGGTTGTACAGCTCCAATCGGAGCTTTAGCTAAATACAACGAAACTGATGACACCATTCATTTTAAAGGTGTTCTTTTATCAGTCGATGGAAAAGAAAAAATGGAGATTGATAAAACCGTTGATATTTCAGAATGGAAGAAACTAGGTTTCAACTCTGCTCAGGAAATTCTGAATAATGGCGGAACTGAACTGATGAAGAAAATTAAGACCCAATTAAAAAAGTAACACAAACCCATCAATCCCGACAATTCGGGATTGAACCCTGAAAGGGTTATTAATTTAATACGATGACTAAAAAAATCAGCATATTATCCACCAAAAAACTTTTGCCCAATCAAAAGCAATTGTTGTTGGATGCCAATTTTTCAGTCACAGATGAAGATTTCATCGAAATACGATACAAAGATTTTTCCATTCCCAACCCCCTCTCCTCTGGAGAGGGTCGGGGTGAGACTCTGATTTTCACAAGTCAGAATGCCGTTCAAAGTATTTTAAATCATCCAAAATGCGAAGCTTTAATCCCGAAACTTCGAGAGAAAAACGTGTTTTGCGTAGGCCTTAAAACCAAAGCCCTTTTGGAAGAAAACGGCTTTAAGGTAATTGCCCATACCGGCTATGCTTCTGATTTAGCTGAAATCATCTCTTTAATTTATCCAAAAGAAAAATACACTTTCTTCAGCGGAAACATGCGTAGGGATGTGTTGCCAAATACGTTAAAAGAAAACAATATCGTTTTCAACGAAATTGAAGTGTATGAAACTGCTTTGACTCCACAAAAAGTCAACACAAAACCGGAAGCAATCCTTTTTTTCAGCCCATCAGCGGTGGAAAGTTATTTGAAATTGAATGTAATAAAAGACGAAATTTGTTTCTGCATAGGAGAAACTACGGCAGAAGCATTAGTCCCGAAGCTTCGGGATAAAAAAATAAAGAATATCGTAATTGCAGAAAAACCCACGGTTGAAAATGTAATTGCAGAAGTTATAGAACATTACAGATAAAAAGCAATCTATTCACGCTTCGTCTCCCTCTCCTTTGGAGAGGGCCGGGGTGAGGTTAAAAACAAAATAACAATGATCAAAAACGACCTATTTTTAAGAGCCTTAAACAACGAAACGGTAGAACGCCCACCGGTTTGGATGATGCGTCAGGCAGGAAGATATCTGCCGGAATTCCGCGCCTTGCGTGACAAATACGACTTTTTCACCCGTTGCGAAACTCCTGAATTGGCGGCAGAAATAACTGTTCAACCAATCAAAATCGTAAAACCGGATGCAGCGATTTTGTTTTCTGACATTTTGGTAGTACCGAGAGCAATGGGAATTCACGTAGAGTTGAAAGACAATTTAGGTCCAATCATCCCGAATCCTATCCGCACAATGGAACAGGTAAATCAGGTTTTTGTTCCGGATGTACATGAAACTTTGGGTTACGTTTTCGACGCTATCAAATTGACCAAAGAAATGCTGAACGACGAAGTGCCTTTGATTGGTTTCGCTGGTTCTCCTTGGACAATCTTCTGCTATGCAGTGGAAGGAAAAGGTTCTAAAAGTTTTGACACTGCCAAAGGTTTCTGCTTCTCAAATCCGGTTGCAGCTCACACTTTATTGCAAAAAATCACAGACACAACCATTTTATATTTAAAGGAAAAAGTAAAAGCCGGATGTAACGCCATCCAGATTTTTGACTCTTGGGGAGGAATGCTTTCTCCTGCAGATTATCAGGAATTCTCATGGAAATACATCAACCAAATCGTGGAGGCACTTTCAGAAGACACAAAGGTTATCGTTTTCGGAAAAGGATGCTGGTTTGCTTTGGGCGAAATGGCTAAATCAAAAGCTTCGGCTCTTGGTGTAGACTGGACTTGTTCTCCTAAAAATGCCCGTTATCTGACAGGCGGAAAAATAACTTTACAAGGAAACTTTGATCCTTCTCGTTTGTTGTCTCCAATTCCAACCATCAAGAAAATGGTTCACGAAATGATAGACGAATTCGGAAAAGACAATTATATCGTAAACCTTGGCCACGGAATTTTACCAAACATTCCTGTTGATCATGCGAAAGCGTTTATTGAGGCGGTGAAAGAATATAATTCATAATGAAAGATATATTTTTAACATATATTCAAAATTTCAAACAAGATAAAATTCTATATGTTTTTTTACTTTCTTTCTCAATCTTATTTTTTAGTTGTGAGGGGTGTAGACTTGGAATCGGAACAGTCTATGATAAATCAACCAAACGACCTTTAGGTGGAGTTACATATAAAAATGTTGTTGATTCAGATATTCATCTTACGGATTCAACGGGGAAGTATAAGTTGAGAGGGAATTTTGGAGCATGTATGCCTACTTGCCCTGACTATGATGCTGAATTCTTAAAAAAAGGATATAAAACAAAAGTTATAAAGAATCCAAAAGGTAATATTTACTTGGAAGTAGACTAAAATGAAAAACAAATTCTACCAATACATCCAAAACCTCCAAAACCAAATCACTTTAAAACTGGAAGAAGTGGATGGTGTTGCCAAATTCCGTGAAGACATTTGGGAACGTCCTGATACTTCGACAGGGCTCAGTACAGGCGGCGGGGGCGGAAGAACACGCGTAATTGAAAACGGCCAAGTTTTCGAAAAAGGCGGTGTAAACATTTCGGCTGTTCATGGCAAATTGCCGGACAGCATGCAAAAATTGTTCGGTGTGGGCGAAGCCGATTTCTTTGCCTGCGGACTGAGTTTGGTAATCCATCCTAAAAGCCCGATGGTGCCAACGGTTCATGCCAACTGGCGTTATTTCGAAATGTATGACGACAATGGAGACGTAATCAATTCATGGTTTGGCGGCGGACAGGATTTGACTCCTTATTATCTGTTTGAAGAAGATGCTGTTCATTTTCATCAAACTTGCAAAACTGCCTGTGACAAACATTCCCGAAGCGTCGGGACAGAGTTTTATCCTAAATTTAAAAAGCAGTGCGACGATTATTTCTGGAACGCACACCGCAACGAAGCCCGCGGAATAGGCGGATTATTTTTCGATTATTGCAAAGCAACGGAGCAAATGTCAATGGAAGACTGGTACAACTTCGTGACCGAAATCGGAAATAGTTTCCTTGAAGCTTATATTCCGATTGTGGAGAAAAGAAAAAACCTTCCATATACCGAAGCACAGAGAACCTGGCAGGAAATCCGTCGCGGTCGTTATGTGGAATTCAATTTGGTTCACGACAAAGGCACTTTATTCGGACTCAAAACCAACGGTCGAATTGAAAGTATTTTAATGAGTTTGCCGCCACACGTGCAATGGGTTTACGACCATCATCCGGAAGCAGGAAGCGAAGAAGAAAAGTTATTGAAAGTATTAGAGAATCCGAAAAATTGGATTGCAGAATAGTGAATGAAGATTGATGATTTCAGATCTAAATCAAAAATCATCAATCGTTAATCTTAAATCAAAAATCAAATGTTTCCACTTAGAAGAAACCGCCGTTTAAGAACCAACGAATCAATCAGAAGTTTGGTTCGAGAAACCATTATATCTCCAAACGACTTCATCGTTCCTTTATTCGTTGTTGAAGGTTCGAATGTGAGAGAAGAAATTCAATCGATGCAGAATTACTTCCGATTGAGTTTGGACAACCTTGAAAAAGAAGTCAAAGAACTTTGGTCTCTGGGACTGAAATCGGTTTTGTTATTCGTGAAAGTTCCAGATAATTTGAAAGACAATGCCGGAAAAGAAGCTCTGAATCCAAACGGACTCATGCAGCGCGCCATCAAAACCGTGAAGAATGCCTGTCCGGACATGATTGTCATGACCGATGTGGCTTTGGATCCCTATTCCATTTACGGACACGACGGCATCATCGAAAACGGACAAATTGTGAACGACCCGACTTCGGCATTTTTGGCAGAAATGAGCGTTGCACATGCCCAGGCCGGAGCCGATATTGTTGCGCCAAGCGACATGATGGACGGCCGGATACTGGAAATCCGCGAGGCGCTTGAGGACAACGGTTTCATCAACACCGGAATCATGAGTTACAGTGCCAAATATGCTTCGGCTCATTACGGTCCATTCCGCGATGCTCTGGACAGTGCACCTGTTGATGTGCAAAACATTCCAAAAGACAAGAAGACATACCAGATGGATTACCACAACCGCACCGAAGCCATCCGCGAAACACGTATGGATATTGAAGAAGGTGCCGACATTGTAATGGTAAAACCGGGTATCGCTTATCTGGATATCGTTCGCGAAGTGAAAAACATGAGCGAAGTTCCTGTCGCCGTATATCAGGTTTCGGGCGAATATGCCATGATAAAAGCCGCTGCCGAGAAAGGCTGGATCGACCACGATGCCGTGATGATGGAACAGGTAACGGCCATGAAACGCGCCGGCGCCGACATGATTGCAAGCTATTTTGCTAAGGATGTCGTTAAATTGATTTTGTAAATAATTGAACTACAAAAGACACAAAAAAGGCTGAGTCAAAAAGATTCAGCCTTTTCACATTTTATCGAACTTGACTCTTGGTTATTTTCTCGATATCATCATATTTTAAAGTTAAAATACTTTTATCCTTCTTTTGAATTTTCACATAATCATTAGGTTCTAGCTCAATAATTTTTCCAATATGAACTAAACCACCTTTGGTATAAACTAAATCATCATTAGCAGTAATTTCATTTGGAGTTTCAATAATCTTGGTAAGATTTGAGAAATCTAAATGATACTCATAATTCTTATAATTTTTTTTGACAATTCCTTTTTCATTTACATTCGGTTTCCAAAGTGTACCTGCTGCCAAATCAACTCCTACACCCCAAGGTATTGGAATCCCACTAATTAACCCTGTAAATGTTAAAACAGTTCCAGTAAACGCCCATCCCCTAAACGTTCTTGATTGATATTTAAAGATTTGTTCTTGCCCTCCTTCATCTTTTACCGTAAAAGATAATTTATTAGCATCCTTCCTTTTTAATTTAATCACGGCTGTACCGGTTCCTTTTAACTGATTTTCGTGATAAATTTTCGCATTCGGTTTATTTTCAACCGACACATGTGCATAATAATTTGAACCTCCAATTATAGCTCCACAACTTGTTGTCAATAAAGTGGATGAAAGGATAATTACCCCTCCCCATTTTTCTTAATTCTTTTTTCATAAATAGTTAATTATGGTTAATATATTGTTAAATATATGTAATATTTTATTATATTAAAAATAAAAACAATTTAGTTATTCTGTTTTTAGAAATATTAAATCGTTCTTAAATAAAGTTAAATTGAGCTAAATGATAAGTAAACAACAATGATTAATATCTTTGAACAATGAAAAGCTATTACTTCAAAACACCTTTAGGAATCGCCAAAATAACAGGCGAGGAAAACGGAATCGCTGAAATTTCAATTTCCGATGAAGGCATTGTGTCTGATGAGATTCCTGTATTTCTAAAGGAAGCTGTTTCCCAACTTCAAGAATATTTTGAAGGCAAAAGAACTTCCTTCAATTTCGAATTAAACCCAAAAGGAACCGAATTCCAAAAAAAGGTATGGCAGGAATTACTGAATATACCATTCGGAAAAACGATTTCATATTTAGAATTATCCCAAAAACTGGGCGATGTCAAAGCCATTCGGGCAGTAGCCTCCGCTAATGGAAAAAATCCGCTTTGGATTGTGGTTCCCTGTCATCGGGTAATCGGAACCGATGGTTCGCTTACGGGTTATGCCGGCGGATTATGGCGAAAACAATGGCTGTTGGAGCATGAAAATCCTACCAATCAGCAACGATTATTTTAGATAGCAAGATTCCCTTTGGCATAAAAAACATAACTTTACTCTCCAAAGTTATAAATTATGCAAACCAAACTCACTCATGCCCAACAGGCATTTCAATATTGGAAAACCACAACATTTAAAGAACGTACTGAACTTCTGCTAAAATTAAAAGATGTTTTAGCGGAACACAGAATTCGATATGCCACATTAATTACTCAGGAAATGGGCAAACCTATAACCCAATCACTTGCAGAAATTGACAAATGCGGATTACTTTGCGAATATTATGCACAAAATTCCGAAAGCTTTTTACAATCAAAACATATAAAAACCGATGCTCAGGAAAGTTTTGTTTGTTATGAACCTCTTGGCGTTTTATTGGGTGTGATGCCGTGGAATTTTCCTTTTTGGCAGGTATTCCGCTTTGCCGTTCCGGCGATTATGGCCGGAAATACAGTAGTGGTAAAACATGCAAGCAACGTTCCTCAATCAGCGGAAGCCATAGAAAGTTTGTTTCTCGAAAGTGGTTTTCCGACAGGCATTTATCAAAATTTGCATATACCAAGTGATAAAGTAGCGGAAGTCATCGCTAATCCTATTATAAAAGCGGTTTCACTTACAGGAAGCGAACAAGCAGGAAGTGTCGTAGCTGCGCAGGCTGGTAAATATCTGAAAAAATCGTTGTTGGAATTAGGCGGAAGCAATGCCTTTATCGTATGTGAAGATGCCGATTTGGATAAAACGGTTTCTATAGCTGTCAATGCCCGTATGCAGAATGCCGGGCAGAGTTGCATTGCAGCCAAAAGGTTTTTAGTCCATGAAAATATTTATGACCAGTTTTTGGAAAGATTCAAAACTGCAATCTCCCAACTTAAAACCGGAGATCCTATGAATCCGGAAACACAAATCGGATCGCTGGCAAGAATAGATTTAGCCGAAGAATTGGAACGGCAAGTTCAAAAATCGGTTGAAATGGGAGCTCAAATCATTTTGGGCGGAAAACGAAACGGGGCTTTTTATGAACCTACTATTCTTGCCCAAATTACTCCCGAAATGCCGGTTTTCAAAGAAGAAACTTTTGGCCCCGTCGTGGCTTTGCTTTCGTTTTCAACATTGGATGAAGCCATTGCATTGAGCAATCAATCCGATTTTGGATTGGGAGTTTCAATTTTCACAACAGACATTTCACAAATAAAAACGCGAATTCATGAATTTAATGAAGGAGCCGTTTTTATCAATGATCTTGTTAAATCCGATCCACGATTGCCTTTCGGCGGAATTAAGAAATCAGGTTATGGCCGGGAACTCGCCAAAGAAGGGATTTTGGAATTTGTAAATACTAAAACTGTTGTTATCCATTAAAATTCCCCTCCTCTGGAGGGGTGCCCGAAGGGCGGGGTGGTTACTCAGCCTCTTGTAAAAACAAAATAAACTTTGCCCCATGACCCAACCAATCCTAACTCACATCCACGATATCCCCATCCGAAGAAATTTCATTGAGAATTTACCTTATAATCCCAAGTTGGTGTCCCGGGCAAAATCCCTCCGTAAAGCAGGAAACTTCCCCGAAGTTGTCTTTTGGAAACAGGTGCGAAATCACACTTTTTGGAACATTGATTTTGACCGCCAACGAATCATTGGGAATTACATTGTTGACTTTTATATAAAAGCATTGGGAATGATTGTCGAAATTGACGGAGAAAGTCACAATGACAAAGAGGAATACGATGAAAGACGGGAAAACTATTTTCGATCACTTGGATTAAAAATTTTTAAAACGGCAAATTTCAGAATCCTTCATGATCTGGAAAATGTTATGAGAGAATTGGAGAGGTTTATTATTGAAGAATTTGGTATTAAAGAAGTTTCTGTTTCCAAAAGCAGTTCTGAACCACCCCGGCTTTCAGCCACCCCTCCAGAGGAGGGGAATCATAACGATGATATTTTTATATAGAAATAAACCAAATTCCGTAAATTCGTTCAAACCGAATAAACAGCAAATCAATGATCGAAAAAATAAACCTCAATAACATCCTTTTCCTTGACATAGAAACCGTTCCTCAGGAAGAACATTTTGAATCTTTGGATCCCGAAATGAAAGAACTCTGGGAACAAAAAACACAATACCAGCGCAAAGACGAATATACTCCTGAAGACTTTTACGAAAGAGCCGGAATCTGGGCCGAATTCGGGAAAATTATCTGCATTTCAGTCGGATATTTTATTAATAAAAGTGATATTCGAAACTTCAGGGTAACTTCTTTTTTTGGGGAAGAAAAGAAAATATTAAAGGATTTTTCTAATTTATTGGACAATCATTTCAATGGACCACAACATCTTTTATGCGGACATAATGCCAAGGAATTTGACATTCCGTTTATTGCCCGACGAATGATTATCAACCGGATTGCCATTCCCAACAAGCTGAATCTATTCGGTAAAAAACCATGGGAAATTCCGCATCTCGACACTTTAGAATTATGGAAATTTGGCGATTACAAACATTTCACTTCATTAAAACTAATGTGCAAAGTTCTGGGAATCCCTTCTCCCAAAGGCGACATAGACGGCAGTCAGGTGGGACACGTTTTTTATGTGGAAAAAGACATCGACCGCATTGTGACTTATTGCGAAAAAGACACCATTGCCGTGGCGCAGATTTTCCTTCGATTACGTAGAGAAGATTTATTGATTGAGGAGGAGATTATTCATGTTTAATTATTCAACACAAATTCCACGAATTGGCACTAACTAATTTATGTCAATTCGTGGAATTTGTATTTTATTTTCTTTTCAAAAAACCTTCGTGAAAATAATCCTCAAATAATTACATTTACCCAAAAAATAAATCTCATGGTTTTAAGCAGATTTTGGCTCACTATTTTTATTTCTTCTATTGTCTTTGTGGTATTCGGTTTGTTTTCGGGCAACAATTATACAATCGATTTTATTTTGAATGGCAAAAAAGACGATCCTATTTTACTGACCGAAAAATACATCGATCAGGTTCCGGCTTTTATCAAAGATAGTATTGAAAAAGCTCCCGAAAAAACGATTGTTATCAACAAAGTGGAGTCGAATCCAGACACTACCTATGTTTATAAAAATAAAACTATAAAAGTTTACAGTGGCGTTCAAAAATCGGACGGACTTTTACCCACTTGTAAAAACAGTTTACTGGATTTAATTATTCCGTTGATTGCCTATTTGGCTTTTTTCTGCGGAATAATGGAATTACTGATTATCTCAGGCGCTGCCGAAAAACTCGCCAAAAGACTGAGTCCGATGTTTGCTAAAGTTTTCCCATCGGTACCAAAAAATCATGAATCCATTTCGTACATGACCTTGAATTTTGCTGCCAATTTCCTCGGGTTGGATTCGGCTGCCACGCCTTTCGGACTGAAAGCCATGCAAAGTTTACAGGAAATAAATCCCGAAAAAGACAGAGCCAGCGATGCCCAAATCATGTTTATGTGTTTGCATGCGGCAGGTTTGACATTAATCCCAACATCCATCATCGGATATCGTGCTGCTGAAAATGCTGCCAATCCGGCTGATGTAATGTTACCGTGTATTATCACTTCGTTCATCGGAACGATTGCCGCTTTTTTGATTGTAGGCATTCGTCAAAAAGTAAATTTCAAAAGTGCCGGACTTCTGGTGGCTTTGATGACCGTAATTGGAGCCATCGCCGGATTATTGTTTTACATCAATGGGCTAAATTTAATTGAAAAGAATTTCTTTACCGGTAATCTTTCCGGGTTGATGCTCGTTGCCATTATTGCTTTTACACTTATTTTCTCTTGGATAAATGAATCGAAATTCTCCGATAGCGCTACAACCATTTTTGACACTTTTGTGGAAGGAGCCCGAAACGGATTGCAGACCGGTGTTAAAATTTTCCCTTACGTAATGGGAATGTTGGTAGCAATTTCCTTTTTCAGAAACAGCGGTTTGTTTGAAATTATCAGCAACGGAATTTCATTTGCTTTCTCAAATATCGGCGTGAGCAAAGAAATTACCGATTCCTTACCGGTTGCCATGTTACGACCTTTCAGTTCGGGAGGTTCCAGAGGATTTATGATTGATTCCATGAAAATGTTTGGTCCCGATTCTTTCACCGGGCGCCTGAGCTGTATTTTCCAATGCAGTGCCGAAACCACTTTTTATGTGATTGCGGTTTACTTTGGTTCCATCAATGTGAAAAATACCCGTTACACTTTGGGCACTATGCTTTTGGTAGATTTAATCTGTGTGATTGCAGCAATCTTTGTGGCGAGTTGGTTTTTTTAATCCTTATCCTGCAAGGTTTTCAAAACCTTGTAGGTATAAATTATTAAAATAAAGGGATCAAAATATGAAATTAGAAATTTTAGAAAAGGATTGTTACTACCATATCTACAACAGAGGAATCAATAGTGAAACAATTTTTCTGTCGAATGAGAACAAAATTTATTTTTTAAAACTTCTTTCAAAACACTTAACTAATAACATTGATGTTTTTGCTTATTGTTTGATGGATAATCATTTTCATTTAGTTATAAAAATAAATGAGGATGAAAAAATCGTAACCCAATCCTTTTCTAATTTCTTCAATGCTTATGCAAAGGCTTTCAACAAACAAAATCAAAGAACCGGAAGTTTGTTTGAGAAACATTTTAAAAGAATTAAATTGAAAGATGAAAATTATTTGAGAGAACTAATACTTTATGTTCATTTGAATCCAAAACATCATTTTAATATTGACTTTAAAAACTACAAATTCTCATCCTATATCGCCTTTATATCTGAGAATGAAACAAAAATAAAAAGAGACTATGTCTTAGCTCTTTTTGGAGACAAAGAAAATTTCATATTTTGTCATAATCAAAAAAGTGAGATTTTAAATGAAAAATATACTTTAGAATAAATTATGCAGGAATATCCTTGCTCTGAATTTGATATTGTCTGCCTGTTTCCCTTTCCTGCAAGGTCTTTTTTTGACCTTGTAGGTCTTAAATAAATTATACCTACAAGGTTTTGAAAACCTTGCAGGAAATCACAACGATACATTTTAATTTCTTTAGACATTCCTTACCTTTACACCTCGAAAAAAAAACTTAAAAAATGGACTTTATATACCAAGATCCGTATCCGATTGTAAAAGACGATACGCAATACAAAAAAATTACTTCCGATTACGTAAAACTTGAAAAACTGGGCGACCGCGAAATATTGACTGTTGACCCGAAAGGGTTGGAATTATTGGCCGAAACAGCAATGAGTGATGTGTCGTTTATGTTGCGTTCTTCCCATTTGCAAAAACTAAGAAACATCATTGAAGACCCGGAAGCTACCGACAACGATCATTTTGTGGCTTACAATTTATTGCAAAACGCTGTTGTGGCTGTTGAAGGCGAATTGCCTTCTTGCCAGGATACCGGAACAGCAATCGTGATGGCCAAAAAAGGGGAAAACGTGTACACCGGAGCCGATGACGGCGAATGGTTGTCAAAAGGGATTTTCAATACGTACCAAAAAAGAAACCTGCGTTACTCGCAAATCGTTCCGATTTCGATGTTTGAAGAGAAAAATTCTGGCTCTAACCTTCCGGCACAAATTGATATTTATTCCAAAAAAGGAGCTTCTTATGAATTCTTGTTTTTGGCCAAAGGTGGTGGCTCTGCCAACAAAACATTCCTGTATCAAAAAACAAAATCGTTGCTGAACGAAAAATCTATGGATGAATTCGTTCGTGAAAGAATTATGGATTTAGGAACATCGGCCTGCCCTCCTTACCACTTGGCTCTTGTCATTGGTGGTACTTCTGCCGAAGCAAATTTGGCAGCCGTGAAAAAAGCTTCTGCCGGATATTTTGACAATTTACCAACTTCCGGAAACATGGCCGGTCAGGCTTTCCGTGATTTGGAATGGGAAAAACGTGTACAGCAAATTTGCCAGGAAAGCCACATAGGAGCCCAATTTGGCGGAAAATATTTAACACATGACGTTCGTGTAATCCGTTTGCCACGCCATGCTGCTTCTTGTCCGGTGGGAATGGGAGTTTCCTGTTCTGCCGACAGAAACATTAAAGGAAAAATTACCAAAGACGGTATTTTCGTGGAGCAATTGGAAACTAATCCGAAACAATTTTTACCTGAAACGGCACCGCATTTGGAGGAACCGGTTGAAATTGATTTGAACCGACCAATGAAAGAAGTATTGGCCGAACTTTCGAAATACCCAATCAAAACTCGTCTAAAATTAAACGGAACTTTGATTGTGGCCCGTGACATTGCGCACGCTAAAATCAAAGAATTACTGGATGCCGGAAAACCAATGCCGGAATACTTTAAAAACCATCCGATTTATTACGCAGGCCCTGCCAAAACACCTCAGGGAATGCCTTCGGGAAGTTTCGGGCCGACAACTGCCGGGCGTATGGATGTTTACGTTGACGAATTCCAGGCTGCGGGTGGTAGCATGATCATGTTGGCCAAAGGAAACCGTTCGCAAGCCGTTACGGATGCCTGCGGTAAATATGGCGGATTTTATTTAGGTTCTATCGGAGGTCCAGCGGCTATTTTAGCCAAAGAAAACATTCTTTCGGTAGAAGTGGTGGATTTTGAAGAATTAGGAATGGAAGCGGTGCGTAAAATTACCATCAAAGATTTTCCTGCGTTCATCATTACCGATGATAAAGGGAACGATTTCTTTCAGAATTTGTAATTAAAAAAAGTTAACACGAATTTCACCAATTCTCACTAATCTATTTGTGAAAATTAGTGGAATTTGTGTTTATAAATCATTTGTAAAATAGTATGCCTTTTACTGAAACATTCAATCCATTTTATTCAAAAGTCAAGGACAGTCTGGCCAACGGAACCTTTGCCAAATTGACTTTGGCCAAGACTATTGGCAATACCGATTTGAAGAACATTTATGTTCGCCCGGTAATGGAGGAAGGTATTTTGAAATTGGAACTTAAATTCCGGTATCAGGAAGAAGAATTGTTCGAAATTCATACCATTGACGGCGCTTTCGGGAGGTTGGTTGAACATATCAACAACCCGTTTTTGTCGGCACTTTTGTTTACCACCGAATTTGATTTGGTGTATAAACTCAATAAAAAAAGAGCAGTCAGCATTACAGATCAACCGCCGACATTTACACACGCTTCACCGGTTATTTTGGAATTCCTTTCAAATAAAAAGTAGCTGAAATTACACTCAACAAAAAGTAAAAGCCGTTTCAAATTTTATAGTTATGAAACGGCTTTTTAAAAAAATTCCATCGATAAATAGTATAGTTCTATTCCACATACAACACCAATCCTTTAAGGTAATGGCCTTCGGGATGGTAAATATTTGTAGGATGATCCGGTCCTTGACCTAATTTGTGTAAAACCCTGATATTTCTTCCCGTTTCGATAGCTGCAGCAGCAATTGTATTGTAAAACAATAGGTCGTCAATTACCTGAGAACACGAAAAAGTAAACAGGATTCCTTTTGGAGCCAATGCTTTTAATCCGGCAATATTCAGGCGTTTGTAAGCCTGAGTAGCGGTATGTTTGCTCTTGATGCTTTTGGCGAAAGCCGGAGGATCCAGAACAATCAAATCGTATTGTTTATTGTGTTCTTTCATGAACTCAAACACGTCCGATGCTACCGGATTGTGATTGGAATCCGGGAAATTGAGTTCCATGTTTTTGGCAGCCAAATCGACTGCTTTTTGAGAAATATCCACCGAAGTCACTAATTCGGCTCCCGAGCTCATGGCATAAATCGAAAAACCGCCGGTGTAACAAAAGGTGTTCAGTACTTTTCTGTCCTTGGCATAATGAGCCAAAAGTTTACGGTTGTCGCGCTGGTCAAGGAAAAATCCTGTTTTTTGTCCTTCCACCCAGTTTACCGAGAAAAGAATATTGTTTTCTTTGGCAACCGTTTCCGGCTTGTCTCCAAAAAGGAAATAATCGGTTCCGGTATGGGGCAAAGTGCCACTGCTTTTGCAATAAATCGTTTCGCAATGATTTGAAAAACTTTTCTTAATAGCCTCAGCGATTTTATCCATCTGCAAATAAATTCCGGTAGAATGTGCCTGCAAAACCCAGTTTTTGTCGTAGTAATCGATAATCAGTCCCGGAATTCCGTCGCCTTCGCCATGAATCACACGAAAGGCGTTGGTTTCTTCAATGGAAAATAACTGCATACGTACTTCCCAGGCCGAAAGCAACTTGTTTACCCAAAATGATTCGTCAAATGTTTCATTTTCGAAAGCCAACAAACGCACCACGATACTTCCTTTGTCACTGAAATAACCGGTTCCTAAATGTTTGTTTTTGGAATCGACTACATCGACCATTTCTCCGTCTTCAATTTCACGGCTCACGCCATATACTGCACCGCTAAACACCCAAGGATGACGGCGTTCAATGGATTTTTCTTTTCCGGGTTTAAGGATTACTTTGGGATAGTTCATATTAAAAAGTTAGCCACGAATACACGAATTTTGTTCATGAATTTGTGGCTGAAATTATGGTTTTACAATTTTAAATTAGTCAATTACCATTTCAGGGATTTCCCCTTCAATGATTAAATCGGCTTCGGTAGCTTTGATGATCTCTTCAACAGAAACGCCCGGCGCTCTTTCCAGTAATTTGAAACCTTTCGGAGTCACTTCCAAAACGGCCAATTCGGTTACCACTTTCTTCACACAACCAACTCCTGTCAATGGCAAAGTACATCTTTTCAGGATTTTGCTTTCCCCGGCTTTGTTTACGTGCATCATGGCAACGATAATATTTTCGGCAGAAGCCACCAAATCCATCGCACCACCCATTCCTTTTACCATTTTTCCCGGAATTTTCCAGTTGGCGATGTCACCATTTTCAGAAACTTCCATGGCTCCCAAAATGGTCAAATCCACTTTTTGCGCACGAATCATCCCGAAACTGAAAGCCGAGTCAAAGAAACTAGCTCCCGGCAAAGTCGTGATGGTTTGTTTTCCGGCATTGATGATATCGGCATCTTCCTCTCCTTCAAAAGGGAAAGGCCCCATGCCTAAAACTCCGTTTTCCGACTGAAATTCTACTGAAATATCATGACGAACATAATTAGCTACTAAAGTTGGAATTCCGATTCCAAGGTTTACGTAATAACGGTCTTTTACTTCTTTCGCGATTCTTTTTGCGATTTCTTCTTTACCTAATGCCATGATTAACTTCTTTTACGGGTTGTACGTTGCTCAATTCTCTTCTCAAACTTCTCTCCCTGAAAAATGCGTTGCACCATGATTCCCGGAATATGGATTTGATTTGGGTCTAATGAACCCGCAGGCAATAATTCCTCTACCTCGGCGATAGTGATTTTTCCGGCTCCGGCCATACAAGCATTGAAGTTTCTTGCCGTTCCTTTGAAAATTAAATTTCCGGCTTCGTCACCTTTCCATGCTTTTACGATAGAGAAATCTGCATGATAAGCCAATTCCATAATGTGCATTTTTCCGTTGAATTCTCTGGATTCTTTTCCTTCGGCTACTTCGGTTCCGTAACCCGCAGGCGTAAAGAAAGCAGGAATTCCCGCTTGTGCAGCACGACATTTTTCGGCCAAAGTTCCTTGTGGAGTTAATTCTACATCCAATTCTCCCGACAACATTTGGCGTTCAAATTCAGCATTTTCTCCCACATAGGAAGAAATCATTTTTTTGATCTGGCGTTTTTGCAACAATAATCCCAATCCGAAATCATCAACTCCGGCATTATTGGAAATACAAGTTAAATCGGTAGTTCCTTTTTTTACCAATTCGGCGATACTGTTTTCAGGGATTCCGGAAAGTCCGAAACCTCCTAACATAATGGTCATTCCGTCTTCAATTCCCTGAAGCGCTTCCTGAACGTTGTTTACTTTTTTATTAATCATATTTATAGTGATTCATTTTTATTTTGAGTGCGGTAAATTTAGGGAAAATGATTTGAAAATGTGTCAATTTGAAATTGGTTTAATTCATCTTCAAAATCTCAACATTTATATTTGACTTTAGCCATAACCAATTATCAAAAAACAATAAAAGGGCTTTAATCAAAATCACAGTCGTCTGAAACTTGCCTATAAAAAGTACCTGAGAATGCTTTATTTTGAAAAAAATCTTACAAGTTTTCAAATATGGCATTATTTAGGCGTTCTAAAAATACAAATAATTGTAAACAGGGAGGTTTATAGAGTTTTTTTGCCGGTTTTAAAAAACTTTCGGACGGCTGTGGTTGAATTTATGTTAGTTTTTCTATTTACGTTTTAATATTTCTAATAATTTAAAATTAAGGTATAGTTTTTCTTTACCTACCTGTTCGCTTTTTAAGAAGCCTTCGGTTTCGAGTTCTTTTAGGTAATTACCGACCGTTTTTAGATTACCTAAACCTGCTTTTTCGAGTTGGTGCCTTTTTGTATAAGGCAATCTGAACAATTCTTCCATCAGGTCTTTTGAATGGACTTTGGGAAGTTTTTGCTTTATTTCTTCTCCCATTTGATTCATTAGACTTTCAATATCAGCAATTTGTTTTCTGCCTTTTAAAGCCGTTTGCTCTACCATATCCAGCATATAAAGAATCCATTCTTCCCAACTGCCCTCTTCAGTCACTTTTCTCAAATTAGTGTAGTACTTGTCTTTGTGCTGAATAATGTAATCACTTAGATACAGAGCCGGTAAATCGAGCAAGTCTGTCATTTTTAGGTAAAGCAATAAAATAATCCTGCCTGTACGACCATTACCATCGAAAAATGGGTGAATGGCTTCAAACTGATAATGGATGATTGCCATTTTTACCAATGGATCGATATTATCTTCGGCATGTATGAAATCTTCGAGATTTTTTAATTTTTCACGGATTACCTGCTCTCCTTCGGGTGGCGTGTAAACCACCACACCTGTGGCTGGATTTTTTAATTGAGTTCCGGGAGCATTGCGAATTCCTGACTGATTTTCTTTTATCAATTGCATTAGGGCTATGAAAAGATTGGTAGTCAATATAGGTCTTTTTTCAATTTCGGTAACTCCAAACCACAAAGCATCTTTGTAATGCATTACTTCTTTGGTAGCAGGATTTTCATTTTTACGTTCTGAAATTGAAGCTTTGAATAGTTCGTCTTGCGTGGTAATGATATTTTCAATGGCCGAACTCGCCTGCGCTTCCTGTAAATTGATGGTGTCAATGAAAAGTGTTTGATTTGGTAAGTTCGTAATTGCTCCTTTTAACTCTGATAATGCTCTACTGGCCGCAATGGTTTTTTTGAGAATTATTGTGTTTTCTATTTCCGCTTGTGGCGGTAATATAGGTAAATCATTATAGGGTACTTCCGGGTTGTATATTGTTTTATTGTTCATTTTGCTGTTTTCGAACGAGAGTAAAATTTACCTCTGTTTTTGAATCGAGTGTAAAAATATGAAAAAATTACTCTCGTTTTGTTTTCGAGTGTAAAAATTGCCCTCGTTGGTTTTTTAGATGGGTAAGCAAATTTTGAATAAAAGATTTTTATTTTTTTCGGATTTAAAACTTTCGGATTTATCCGAAGAAACCAACGCAAACCGAAACAAGACGTGTACTGATTTACGCTAGTTTAGGCTTATGTTTCCCGAATTTTAATTTTGAAAAAAAATGGGAAAAGTTTTGACGTTTTTTGCTTACCCACCTTACCCTATGAAATTGACGAAAACTAAAGTATTTTGAATCATTTTTGAAACAAAAAGTTATTCCGAGATTTCTTTATTTATACCCGAAATAAACCTTCGTCTATCCATTTAATTCGGTTGTATTTACGAAAGTTTATTTTTTTGTTTTCCCCAAATATAAAAAAATCCCGTCCACCAAATGGTAAACGGGATTAATATATTTAATGATATTAGGAGTTTTATAGATCGAACTCTTCTGTGCTTTGTTCCACAGCAGTGGTATCTTTAACCACTTTTTTACGAAGACCTCCATAACAATCGACTTTTATTTTCAAATCTTTTGGCCTTGGAAAATCTTCTTTAGAAACCGTTAAAGTCTCATCTTTATAACATTTTTCCATTAAGCCAAATGCCCAAATTGCTTGTAGCGTGTGTTGGCGGGTAGTACCTCTATTCGGTTAAACTTAACTTTAGATGTCCACCTAAACCGAGTCTAATTATTCTCATTAATGTTGAAAGTCTTATATCGCTAGTGTTATTTTCAATTTTTGAGATATACGATTTTGTGGTCCCACATTTCAATGCTAATTGTTCTTGTGTCATTCCACGTTCTTTTCGCATTTCTTGCAACATAACACCAAGTTCAAAAATCTCGTATTCTTCCTCGTATTTTTCACGAGTTTCTGTTCCTGTTTTTCCGTATTGAGCATCTAAATGTTCAGCAAATGATGTAATTTTTTTATTTTCAGTTTTCATAATCGTTACTTTTTATATTTATCTTCTAAATATTCTGCTTTTAGCTTTTCAGCCATTTTGATTTCTGATTTCGGAGTTTTTTGTGTTTTCTTCTGAAATCCATTTACTAAAACAACAATTTTTCCTTTGTCGAAAAAACTAAAAACTCTAAAAATATCAGAACCAACTTCAACACGAACTTCATATATTCCGTCTGAACCAGTCAAATGTTTGAAAAACTTTTCGGGGATTCTTTGTTGAGTTGAAATTAACTGTAAAGTCCAGTTGAATTTTTTCTTAACGTCTTCTTTTTGAGCATTAAAAAAATCAAGATAATAGTCTTCGTAATAAACAACTTCTCTTATAAATTTCTGATTCATTAGGCAAAGTTAGCCAATTAGATAACTTTAGCAAAGTTTTTGAAGGGTAATTTTCTACTTTGCAGTTCTTTGGTATTCCCGCTAACGTTTTGGGTATTGCCGAAGGCGGGGATTTTTAGCACTAAAGTTCAATCGAAGAACGAATGTTGAACCTTGTACAAATGTCCAATCGAAGCCGTTCTGCCCCGCTTTTGGCAATACCTTGTTATTAAAAGTATTAAATCGTATGTCGCCTTTTGCACTCAAATACATATTTATCAATAAGTTATAAAATAAGAAAGAACAGAATAACGCAGAAAAAAGCAACGAAAAGTTAGGTTTGTTGTACCAAATGTTGTACCTTTGTATCAGGTTGCACTGCTTTGAAATAGCTGATTTACAAAGTGTTTAATCGTTTTGCACTCGATTGTTTTTTTTAGTACAACAAATATAATACTTTTTCTTATGGCTTCAATAAAATTAGTTCTTCGTACCAATCAGGAAGATAAAACAGGTCATAGCCCTTTATACATAAGGGTTATAAAGGATAGGAAAGCCAAATTTGTAGCAACAGGCGTAAAGCTGAAACGTACCGAATGGGACGATGATAAGCAGAAGATAAAGAAGAACCACGCCAATAGTGCAAGAATGAACGCTTTTCTTGCCCAGAAGATTGCCGATGCAGAGGGAACAGTTGCCGACCACGAACGCAAAAGAAAATCCGTATCAGCCCGTAAACTCAAAGAAGCAATAAAGGGTAAGGATATGGCAAACTTCTTTGAATATGCTTACAACCGTTGCGAGCGTATCAAAGGAACGGTATCGGTTGCCACTTACAGAAATTACAAACAGTATGTAGCCAAATTTGAAAAATTTATCGGACACAGGGAAATATACTTTGATGATATTACCGTTACGATGTTAAAGGATTACATCAATCATATGTCCAACAATTTGAAGAACGGACCAACTACGGTACATTATTCTTTGTTGATTTTATCCGTAATGTTTCGTGATGCTCAAAGGGAAGATATTATAGGCGAACATATTTATCCATTCTCAAAAGTTCGTGTCAAACGTGATAAAGGAAAACGTTTATTTCTGAACAAAGAGCAGGTAGAAAAGCTACGCAATTTTAAAATCGAATACACAGGAAAGGACGAAGTATTTAGGGATATGTTCATTTTTTCGGTGTATGCAGGTGGCTTGCGTTTTAGTGATGTAGTAAGCTTGAAATGGGAACATTACAACAAGAAAGAGCAACGCATTACAAAGACCATTCGCAAAACAGGAAGAAACCACAATTTTAAAATCGGTCAGATTGCAATTGACATTTTAAACAAATACAAAACCGAAATTTCATTACCGAGTGATTTTGTTTTTCCAATAATTGAAGATGTAGAAAGGTTTGATGCCGATACCGATTATCAGGCGTATATCATCAATGCAAAAAATATTCTATGCGGTCAGAAATTACGTAGATTAGGTAAGGATATGGAATTGCCGTTTACGCTATCATTCCATTTAAGCCGTCATACATTCGCTACAAATGCTTTAAACAATGGTATGCGTATAGAGTATGTTTCAAAGCTGTTAGACCATTCAGATATTGGTATTACGCAGATTTACGCCAAAGTGATTAGCGAAGAATTGGATAAGGCGGTGGAGCAATACATTAATTAAAATTTTTTATCTAAAAATAGACCGTTCGGTTTATTTTTTATTTATCTTTGCATTGTATTGCATCAATATGCTTTTATGAAAATGTCTAAATCAGAAAATACGAAACAATTCATTGTTGAAAAAACCGCTCCTGTATTCAACACAAAGGGTTATGCCGGTACTTCAATGAATGATATTATGAGTGCGACAGGGCTTTCAAAGGGTTGTATATATGGCAATTTTGAAAATAAAGATGAAGTTGCTTTGGCAGCGTTCGACTACAATCACAATAAAGTAAACGAGCATATGAAAGTACGGATATTGGCAACCGATAATTCCATTGAGCGATTATTGGTTTATCCCAATACCTATAAGAATTATTTCAGGTATCCTTATTTATTGGCAGGTTGCCCCATCTTAAATACATCTACAGAGGCAGATGATACGCATCCGCAATTGAGAGAACGTGCGGAAAAAGCACTTGATTTCTGGAAAACGTCCATTGAGAACCAAATTAAGCGGGGTATTGCAAGAAAAGAAATTAAGGAAGATACCAACCCGACGGAAATAGCAGTAGTAATGATTTCGATGATTGAAGGTGCTTTTATGCAGGCAAAAGTTACAAACAGAACAAAAGAACTTAAAATAGCAATGGAGTTTTTAGAAAAAATAATTAACCGCTTAAAAGCATAATTTTTTTGTTTTAAAAAAGACCGATTGGTCTATTTTAAGGATACAATTATGAAGAAGTTAAAAGTATTATGGAAACACATTCTAAGAAAATAATAGCCATTATAAATAAGGCTTACGACAGAGATTTTTACGGTCATTTATAAATTTTGAGCAATGAGAATAGTAAAATATACACCAGAATACCAAAAATATTTTGAGCGATTAAACAGAGCTTGGGTAGAGAAGTATTTTGAAATGGAACCAATGGATGAAGCATTGCTTTTACATCCGGAAGAAACCATTCTGAAAAAAGGAGGAGAAATATTTTTTGTCGAGCATCAAAATCAAATCATCGGAACGGTTGCTTTGCTGTTCGTCAGTAATGGCGTTTATGAAATGGCTAAAATGGCAGTTGATGAAGCGTTTCAAGGCATAGGTGCAGGAAAGTTTCTTTGCAAAACCGCTATTGAAGAAGCTAAAAAAATAAATGCAGATAAGTTGATATTGTTTACCAATTCAAGGTTAAAAACGGCAATTGGAATTTATCACAATTTTGGTTTCAAAGATGTTCTATTGAATGGACAGGAATATAGCAGAGCCGATATCAAGATGGAATTGTTATTGAAACCGCAACCTGTTATTAGGTGGTTCGACAGGCAATTCGATTTCAATTTTGGGATAGAACAGTTCCCGGATTTATTAAAACGTCTGGAAAAAACTGCTGCCCAAATTCTTGAAATAACAAACGGAATACCTGAGCAGGATTTGAATTTCAAACCAACCGGAAAGTGGTCAATTAAAGAACACACAGGGCATTTATGGATTTTAGAACCGTTGTGGCAAAAAAGGTTTCTGGAAATTAAGGAAAATAAAGTCGGAATGTCGCCTGCCGATTTGAATAACACAGCAACAGATAATGCATCATTTAACCAATACAACATTGAAAGAATAGCAAATGATTTTCAGCTGGAAAGAAAACATACCATCAGACTTTTGGAGAGCTTCAACAAGAAAGATTTATCTAATAGCCTGTATCATCCAAGATTAAATCAACCAATGCGGATTATCGACCTGATGTATTTCGTTGCCGAACACGATGAACATCATTTGAACCACATATTGAAAATTCGTAACAGTCAGGCTCACTATTAACTATTGTCAATCCTAATATGCAAACTGAAAAAAATATTCTTGCCTATTTAGCCCTTGTCGTGGTTTGTGTCGTATGGGGTACAACCTATTTTGCTCTTAGAGTTGGGGTTGAAACTTTTCCGCCATTTCTTTTTTCTGCCATTAGACAAGTTCTTGCAGGTGGTATTTTGTTGATAGTATTACAACTTTCTGGGAAATTAAAGATTGACAGGAGCCTGCTTTTTAAGCAATTTATTTTGGGCATATTACTGATTGCTTTCGGCAATGGTACAGTAGGTTGGAGTGAAAGGTATATACCAAGCGGGTTGGCAGCGTTAATCGTTTCCATATTGCCTGTTTATATTGTTGCTATCAACTATTTCTCAGGAATTGACAAAAGAAAACTCAATAAACACATTGTTTCCGGTCTTGTATCAGGAAGTGCCGGTATAATCCTGATTTTTAAAGACAACCTGAAAGATTTTGCAAACCCGAATTACCTTATCGGGATGTTAGTTGCTTTTGGAGCTTGCTTATCCTGGGCTACCGGAAGTGTTTATACCAAACATAAAGTTCCGAAAGGAAATGTAATGACAAATGCTGCATTACAAATGCTTTTCGGTGGAATTGTCCTCTTTGTGATGAGTTTATTAATGGATGATTATTCAGAGTTGAAAACTATAAATACAGAAGCCATCTGGGCTCTCGGGTATCTTGTTCTTGTCGGTTCTGTATTGGCTTATCCCTGCTACGTATATGCCTTAGAAAAACTTCCGATAGGCATTGTTTCATTGTATGCTTACATCAATCCTTTTATAGCATTGATACTTGGTTACGTTCTATTAAATGAAACAATTACAGGGGCAACTGTTCTGGCTCTCGGGTGTGTATTAAGCGCTATTTATTTCATCAACAAAGGATATAAAAATAAAGAAGTTGAACCCCGTTTGCATAGGTACAAAAAATAAATACTGAAAAAATATAAAATAAAAATTGATGAACACAGAAAGAAAAATACAGTTGCAGCAAAGTTTTGAACGTTCGGAAATAATGAAATTATTTCGTGCCGAAGCCAGTATAATTTCAGAAGGGCATTTTGAAATTACCGTATCAAAACAAAGTTTTATGATACGTCCGGCAGGAATGCTCAACGGAAGCACTATAGCATCATTGGTAGATGTTTCAGCTGGTTATGCGGCAGCTTCCGCCACACTTCCAGATAGCTATTTTACGACAGTAGAACTGAAAATAAATTACTTAAATCCTGCAATGGGCGAAAAACTCATCGCCAAAGCACAAGTGATAAAAAACGGCAAAAGACTTTCGGTAGTAAGGTCAGATATTTTTGCCGTTCAAGGCAATGAAGAAATATTAGCTGCTACATCACTGGTTACATTAATGCAGCTTCAAAACAAGCATAACGAAACACAAATTGATTAACTCCGAAAAATGAAATACAATGGAAAACACAGGCATCAATTCATTTTTAAATTATTATAAAAAACTGAGAGAACGTACTAATAAACTTATTTTAGTAATCCCGGAAGAATATATGGATTGGGCATACAAACCCGGAAAGTTTACCATTGCTGACCAGATAAGGCACATTGCAGCTATTGAGCGATATATGTATGCCGAAACGGTACAGGGAAATCCTTGTCGTTATGCTGGTTGTGGGAAAGAACTGGCAGATGGCTATGATGATGTTATTCAATTTTTCAATGAAAAGCACAGGGAAAGTATGGAAATATTCAGCCGTTTAACAGATGATGATTTACAGCGAAAATGCCTGACACCAGGTAATGCATCCATCTCAATCTGGAAATGGTTAAGAACGCTTACAGAACACGAAATACACCACCGGGCACAACTGTACATTTACCTGAATATGCTTGGTGTTGTTACCCCGCCAATGTTCGGATTGAGTTCAGAAGAAGTCATTCAAAGAAGTAGTAACAATTTTTAAAATCAAATAATATGGAAAGTTATTTAAACAGCGTAGTAAAACAATTCAAATACTACAAAATGCTTGGAGAAAAAGCAATGGAGCAATTACAGGAAGAACAATTATTCTGGCAATACAACGAAGAAAGCAACAGCATTGTCGTTTTGGTCAATCACATTACCGGAAATATGCTATCAAGATTTACCGATTTTCTGACTACGGACGGAGAAAAGTCTTGGAGAAACAGGGATGCAGAATTTACAAATCAATTTAGCAGTAAAGAAGAATTGATGAACAGATGGAATGAAGGTTGGGAATGTCTTTTAAAAACATTGGAGCAACTGTCTGATACAGATTTGGAGCGTGTCGTATATATCCGAAATGACGGTCATACGGTTGTGGAAGCCATTAACAGGCAATTAGCTCATTATCCTTACCATATCGGACAAATGGTATTTATTGCCAAAATGTTGAAAAATGAAGATTGGCAAACGTTATCCATAGCCCGAAATAAATCGACAGATTACAATAGCCGGAAGTTTTCGCAGGATAAAGACAGGAGACATTTTACAGATGATTTATAATCAAAATGACGATAAAATGAAAGACCAAAATTTAAAATACCCAATTGGGCAATTTGTAAAACCGTTAGTTATTTCCAAAGAGGAATTAAAAAGCTGGATAGAAATTATCGGAGCATTTCCGGAAATATTACAAGAGGAAATAAAACCAATGTCAGATAATCTACTTGATACACCTTACAGAGAAGGTGGCTGGACGGCAAGGCAGGTAGTTCATCACTGTGCAGATAGTCATATCAATGCATTTGTACGGTTTAAACTCGCCTTAACAGAGGATAATCCTGTTATCAAACCTTATAACGAAGCATTATGGGCAGAACTCAGCGACAGTAAGTTTTTACCGGTAGAATTTTCATTGTCTATTTTAAGAGGATTACATCACAGATGGTATGTGGTTTTGAGAAATATGGATGATAAAATGCTTAAAAGGAAATATACCCATCCCGAACACGGTACGGAACTTCTTTTGGAAGAAGCAATCGGAATGTATGCCTGGCATTGTAATCATCATTTGGCACATATAAAATTGGTAAATCAAAATTCTTAAATCTTATAGTTATGGCGAATGAAAAACTAAATATAGATGCCGTTTCATTAAAACCTTTTGTACCGGCACTTAACTTCGAACTATCTAAAAAGTTCTATCAGGGTATAGGCTTTCAGCTTGAATGGTCTGACGGTAATCTTGCACATTTACAAACAGGAACTTGTGGTTTCTTATTGCAGAACTATTTTGTTGAAGACTTTGCCAATAATATGGTTTTGCATCTTACTGTAAATCGTTGCGAGGACCTGCATAAAATCTTAAAAGCTACAATATCGAAATATTCATTCCCGGTTTACTTAGAGGAAATTACTATGAAAGAATGGGGTGTGCGTGATTTTGTATTTAAAGACCCATCAGGTGTAATGTGGAGAGTTGCAGAAATTAAAAAAGAAAGTACGATATGAAAACAATATTGATAACAGGGGCAAGTCGTGGGATTGGTGCAGCTACGGCTTTGCTCGCTGCTGAAAGGGGATTTTTGGTAGCAGTAAATTATAACAAAAGCAAAGAGGATGCAGAAAAAGTAGTAGAAGCCATCAGGCAAAAAGGAGGTTTGGCTAAAGCATTTCAGGCTGACGTTTCCAAAGAAGAAGAAATAGTTCGGTTGTTTGAAGAAATTGATACAACCTTAGGCAACCTCACATCATTAGTCAATAATGCCGGAATATTAGAACATCAATCCCGATTAGAAGATATTACTTGGCAAAGGTTGCAACGAATATTTGAAGCCAATACATTGGGTACGTTTTTATGTTGCAAAGAAGCAATCAAAAGAATGTCGCCCAAATACGGAGGAAACGGAGGGACGATTGTCAATATTTCTTCCATTGCTTCGAGAACCGGAGCACCGTTTGAGTATATCGATTATGCTGCATCAAAAGGAGCTGTTGATACGCTGACTATCGGATTAGCAAAAGAATTGGCAGACGAAAATATTCGTGTAAATGCCGTTCGACCTGCATTTATTCATACCGACATCCACGCTTCGGGCGGAGAACCCAACCGGATTGAACGGATAATGGGAACAATTCCATTGAAAAGAGGCGGATTGGCAAGCGAAGTGGCAGAAGCTATATTATGGTTGGCTTCCGAACAATCCTCTTATTCCACAGGAATATTTATTGATGTTACCGGAGGTCGCTAATTTTAAAAGGTTAGTTTAATGTCTTTCCAAAAAACGTTTTTTGAGTGATTACTAAAAAATAATGAGCAAGAAAGATTAGGTTGAATATACCCTACAGATTTACTTATGACATATATCAATAGGATAAAAGATAATGTCTGTTTCCCCGAAAAAACAACTGTTACCAAAGGGGAAATAGAGAACCCGTTGTTTGACATTTCAGATGATGAAATAGGCGAAGGGCTTTCCTATTGTAAAGTGTTAATCAATAAAATACTGAACCTGCCTTATGCCCAGTTACCTGATTTCCTGAATTACCATTGCAATATTGTATCTGACCAAATCAAATGGCTTAATAAACTGGAAAAACTGATTTCAGAAAATGAAGAATTATTTGCTTCTACGACTAACAGAGGCAGGATGATGAAATGTTATACCATTATAGAAAGTAAGCGAAAAGAGATTGAGTTTTCAGGATATAAACACACCGTTGCAAACCTTCCTATGCAATACGTCAATGCGGAATGTGAGAAAAGGTATTTTTCATTCAAAGAAACTAAAAACAGAGTGGACGAGCTGAAAGATTATACACATAAAATTATGTTTCTAACCAAAGAAAAGTTTGATTATGAACAGGCAAGCATTGACTTTATTAACCCAAAATTACCGGATTACTCAAGCCAGTGTCAGAAAGAAATAGACCAGATACAGCATTTAAATCGTCTAACAAATGAATTTTCTATTGAGCAGATGAACAGAAATAAAAATGGATTACCATTTAACAAGCTCAAAATAAACTGCAACATCAATCAGTTGGTAGATATATTTTATCAGTTGCATAGGGAATTGTTCACAGACGGCAAACCAATCATTGACGGTAATATAAATGATTTTGTTGCTGTTATTGTAAATTCATTCACAGATAAAGACGGAAGGGAGTTAAGTCCCGATAGCATTGCTACAATGTTCAGACCGTCTAAAACCGATAAACGCCCCAAACCTCACAAAAGAATAGATATTGATAAAATGCTGTAAGCAATAATGATATTGAATTATGAAAAGAATACTTTCTAATAAAAAAGCCGTAATTTTTGATATGGATGGTGTGATTGTAGATAGTGAGAAGTTTTGGGCAAAATCTGAATATGACGTTTTTACAAGTCTTGGTGTAAAGGGAATGGACGAATTTAGTAATCAGACAAAGTTTATGACTACTAAAGAGGTTGCCGAATTTTGGTACGGTAAACACCCTTGGAATAACACATCCATTAGTGATGTAGAACAAATGGTAATTGACAAAGTGATAGAGCTAATAACAACAGAAGATTGTGCTATATCGGGGATTAAAGAATTTATACAAAATCTTAGAAATGCAAATTTCAAAATAGGTTTAGCGACCAATTCGCCTTCAAGAATTATCCCGAAAGTTTTAGAAAAAACAAAAATGCTTCACTTATTTGATGCTGTTGCTTCTGCGGATTTTGAAGTTCAGGGGAAGCCACATCCCGGTGTCTATTTTAGCATAGCAGGCAAACTAAAAGTAAGCCCATCTGATTGTGTTGCCATTGAAGATTCTACCAACGGAATGCTGTCAGCACACAGTGCAGGAATGTCTGTGATTGCGTTTACCAATGGGAATAAGAATTTGAGTTTTGAAATTGCCGATTATACCTTACATAGCTTTGAAAATATTTTATAAAAAGTTTAAAAGGGCATTTTGATAGTAAAAGATTAAAGTCCCGAAATTGATAAAAATGTTCAAGAAATCTAAGGCAATAAAGGAGTACATAATCTAACAAAGAGCAGGGGTTGATGAATCACTGTAGAACTTTTTAGTTCCGATAGACCATTTCGGAACTTTCGGACTTTTTTATGTTGCTGTCCTTTGCTTCCATAATCATAAAATTATTTGAAAATGGAAGCAATTATTTTAAGCAAAGACCAATACACAGAATTGGTAGCAAGGTTGGACGAAATTACCCAACGACTTAACGCAAAGAACGAACCTAAAAAGGACACGTTTTTAGACAATCAGGAGTTTTTACAACTGATGAAAATTTCCAAACGAACCGCTCAAACTTGGAGGGACGAGGGGCGTATTTCATTCTCACAGGTAGGCAACAAAATTTATTACAAGCTGTCAGACGTTGAAAAACTGTTACAAGAACATTACAACAAAGCATTTGCTAAAAAGTAATGCAGGTAAGAATTTCAGAACAAGTAAAAACGTTTGACTATGGTAGTAAGTATTTTTAAAAACTTCAATGAAGTGGTGCAAAACCAAAAAATCATTGAGACACTAAACGACATCAAAACAGGCAAGTATATCAATGTGATTACTTACCTGCGAAAATCACTGAAAGAAAGCAAAATGGAGGCTTATGAAAGGGCAAAGAAATCTTTGCCCGCTTTCACGCCTTCGGCTTCCTTTAAAGGTGGCAGGAAATTAGAATTTGTTACTGCATATACTCAAATCGTAGTATTAGATATTGATAAGCTCACAAAGGAACAACTGAATACAGCAAAGCAATTATCAAAAGAAACGCCTTATACTTTTGCTTCGTTTAGCAGTCCATCGGGAAACGGTTTAAAAATCTTTGTTCGTGTTAATTCATCGCAGGAAAATCACAAAGAAGCATTTATAACACTTCAAAAATTCTATGAAGATTTTTTAGGATTGTCCATTGACAAATCAGGCAAAGACGTTACACGCCTTTGCTTCGTGTCTTACGATACCGATTTGTATTTGAATGAAAATGCAACCGTATATCCTGTAATTTCAACCGAAGATTTAAGTCCATACTTTAACCAAGAGCAGGGAGCAGAACCCGAACCGCCAACCATTGCAAGCAATGGTTTTTCTACCGAAAAATTTAGTAATGATTATTTGGCAACGTATGAGCATTGCGTAAGATTTACAGAGAAAAAAGAAAGCTATGTAAATGGCAATAGAAACAACTTTGTGCATTTATTGGCTTGCAATCTCAATCGTAAAGGAGTGCCATTGCCTATGGCAATGGGCTATATCCTTTCTGATTATAATTATGATGCAAAGGAAGTCGCAACAACGGTAAACAGTGCTTACAACAACACCCACGAACATAACAAAAGCACCTTATCCATTTCGCCAAATGGCGAAATTTCCGAGCAATCCAAAAGCATAAAATCATCTGAAGAAGAAACGGACGAGGAAGAAGAAAAACCGAGTTTCATTGACCGATTGGAAACGTTTTTAAACTACCGTTATAGCTTTCGCTATAACGTAGTTTCGGGAAAATTGGAGTACAAGGCTACCAAAGCTACGCTTTGGAAACCTGTAACGGATTTCGTTGAAAACTCAATCTTGCGTGAGATTTTAAAGGCAAAAGTAAAATGCAACATCAATACACTACGCAACCTGTTACGTTCCGATTACTGCCAACAGTTTGACCCATTCAAAGATTATTTTGATAACCTTTTACAAAATGAAGATGAAACGGACTACATCACAGAGCTTGCCAATACCATTACGACTACAAAGCAGGGTTTGTGGATTGAATGTTTTAAGAAATGGTTTGTCGCAATGGTGGCTTGTGTAACCAATGAAAAAGAAACAAATCAGACCGTAATTGTATTTAGCGGTAAACAGGGTTTGGGAAAAACCACGTGGATAGAAAAGCTGATACCAAAGCCTTTAAAGGATTATATGTTTTCGGGGACAATCAACCCAAACAATAAAGACACTTTAATTCATTTGGCTGAATGTATGCTTATCAATTTGGACGAACTCGAAAACCTTAACCGTACCGAAATCGGTACGTTAAAAGAACTAATCACGAAAACCCATATCCGTATGCGTAAAGCATACGGACACAACAATGAAACCCTGCCCCGCAGGGCTTCATTTGCAGGCAGTGTAAACACCGCCCAATTTTTAAACGACACAACAGGCTCACGTAGATTTTTATGTTTTGAAGTAGAGCATATCGAGTACACACATAATATTGATATAAACTTGGCTTATGCCCAAGCAAAACAGCTTTACAAAAACGGTTTCCGTTTTTGGTTTAATCAGGAAGAAATAAAAGAGATTAACCAAAACAACGAACAGTACCAGGCAAGAAGCCCAGAAGAAGAATTGCTTTTAACGTGGTTTGAAATAGCCGACAGGGAAACTGCCAACAACTTCATAAACACTACACAGATAGCAGCCAAATTAGCCGAAAAAGCAAAGTTGAATATTACGGACGGTACAGTAATGAAATTAGGCAAAGCATTGAAGAAACACGGTTATTTGCGTTTATCAAAAAAGAACGGCTACGTTTATGCAGTCCGTGAACTAAGTTGGGAAGAAGTGGACAATCAAAACAAAGAGAAAGAACTGCCACCCGAACAACCAAAACCGCCGGAGCAAACAGGCTTACCGTTCTGAATTTCTCAAAGGTGCATTTTGCACCTTTTTTCATTCGTTGGAGTGGATAAGTAAGATAAGCAGAAAAAGACAAAAACAATGTTGTGTTTTTTATCTACGATAAAAAATAAGCCAAAACCCACCAAAATAAAGTAAACGGCACATCGGCTTCATTCCTTTGCTTCCTATAATCCCGATAAATCGGTTTTTGTTTTTTCCAGAATTAGTAATATTTGTTTTTAAGAAAGGTTACTTATCCTACTTACTGTTTTAATCAGGTGTAATTCGGAGCAACAAGAAGAATTAAGTTTTTGATTGCAAAAAGAGAGGGAATTAGGGGGTTATTCCAAATGATGACTTAATGAATTGTGCATACAGTGTGTGCATAATTGAAAATAGGAAACAGCGTACTCGTAATTAAACTCAATGATGGTTTTGTATAATGAAAATATAGCAGAAATACAACAATATTTACCATATTTTGTATATTTTTGCCTAAAATACAAACAGTTTTGGCTTCTAAAGAATTGAACAGAATTAGGATAGAATTAGCAGAGCTGAATAAAAAGAATAAATGGCTTGCTGACAAACTTGGTAAAAATCAAGCTACTGTTTCCCAATGGTGTAATAATGTAAGGCAACCATCAATAGAAACATTGTTTGATATAGCAGATGTTCTGGATGTGAATGTAAGAAAGCTTTTAGTATCGACAAAAAATGATGACTAATGGCAGATGTACATTCTAAAGAGGTTAGAAGCTACAATATGAGTAAAGTTAAAAGTAAGGATACAAAGCCTGAACTTTTAGTAAGAAAGTTTTTGTTTGCGAATGGATTACGATACCGATTATATGATAAAAAGTTGCCTGGAAAGCCTGATATTATATTATCAAAATATAAAACTGTAATTTTTATACACGGATGTTTTTGGCACGGACACGAGAATTGTAAGTATGCAGTTATGTCAAAGACAAGAACGGAGTTTTGGACGACAAAAATTGAAGGTAATAAGCAGAGAGATAAAAACAATATTGAACAATTAAGAAATAAAGGTTGGAACATCCTGATTGTTTACGGATGTGAACTAAAGAAAGATAAACAAGAACTAACCTTGAATAAGATATTAAATAACATACAAAACCAATTTCATAATTGATTTTATAGTATGAATAAAGTAACAGAAAATACAGGTAATCACAGAGTATTAAAGGCAGTGGATTTCTTCTGTTCCGGGGGAGGTATGAGTTATGGAATGCAACAAGCCGGAATTGAAATTCTTGCCGGAATTGACTTTGATGAAAACTGTAAAGCAACCTATGAAGCTAACATAAAAGGTGCTGAATTTATTCACGCAGATGTATTCGATTTAACAGAACAAGAGCTTGAAGAAAAACTATCTTTAAATAAAGATGATGATGAACTTGTCTTAATCGGTTGCAGCCCCTGCCAGTTTTGGAGCATCATAAATACGGATAAAACCAAGTCTAAAAAATCCAAAAACTTATTAATAGAGTTCAGACGATTTGTAGAATATTTTAATCCCGGTTATGTGGTGGTTGAAAATGTGCCGGGTGTTCTCAGAAAAAAAAGAGCAAGCGGTTTAGCAGGCTTTGTAAGATGGTTGAATAAAAGCGGATATAAAGTTCATTTTGACGTTCACGAAGTAAGTGAATACGGCGTTCCGCAGCATAGAAAAAGATTTACCTTAATAGCCAATCGTGTTACCTCACAAGAATTGATGCCTGTTCCTGTAAATGGAGAAAAACTTACCGTCAGAGATGTTATAGGCGAACACAATGGATTTCCTAAAATATCTCACGGGCATAAAGACACATCGGAGTTTTTACATACGGTTGCCGGATTAGAGAAAATAAATTTAGACAGGCTTGCCGTAACTCCTAAAGACGGGGGTACAAGGTTGGCTTATGTCGACAATGAAGAATTAGCTCCGAAGTGCCATAAAGGAAAAACGGATGGATTTAAGGATGTTTACGGACGTATGTGGTGGGATAAACCATCTCCGACAATAACGACTAAATTTTTCAGTATCTCTAACGGACGTTTCGGTCATCCGGAAGAAGACAGAGCCATTTCATTAAGAGAAGGAGCAGTTTTACAATCTTTCCCTAAAGATTATATTTTCAAAGCAACGAGTATTGCGAACACCGCAAGAATGATAGGTAATGCTGTGCCGCCCAAATATGCGACTGCCATAGGCAAAGCAATAATTCAAAATCATAGTAATGCAATTTAGAACGAAAGCCAGAGCCGTAGATTTATTAGGAAAGGGACAAATTGCAGATTTGCCTACAGCCATTACAGAGTTATGGAAAAATGGCTATGATGCTTATGCGGACAACCTGAAAGCTGATTTATATAAAGAGGGTTATAACGGACTTTCAAAATCTTACTTTGTAATTTCTGACGACGGAAAAGGAATGTCCGGCACTGATGTTTTAGACAAGTGGTTAGTGCTTGGCACAGACTCAAAGTCAAGGGCAGAATTAGAGGAAGAGTCCGAAGATACGCTATGGAAAAGACCACGTATTAAAGCCGGAGAAAAAGGTATAGGACGCTTATCTGTAGCCTATTTAGGAAATCCTATGCTGATGCTCACAAAGAAAATCGGTTATCCTCTGCAAGCAGTGTATTTTGATTGGCGGTTATTAGAAAACTATAACTTGTTTCTGGATGATATTATAATTCCGATTAGGTCTGTCGAAAAAACAGAATTACTGAATGTTGATTTTCCTGAACTGAAAAAAATGTTCTTATCAAATTTTGATAAAGAAACGGATTCAGATGATAAACCAATTTGGGAAGGGAAACAAACAGAATTGAAATCTGATATTATTTCAGAAACGGAAAATGCGGTATTAGAAGAACCGATTTTGAATAGTATTTTATCTTTTTTTGGTTCTGATGATGCTCACGGAACGATGTTTTTGGTTTTTAATCCTATAAATCAAATCATAGAATTATCGGAAAAAGATGAAGACAATATAGATGAAAAGATGTTTGTGATAACCAGCTTGTCAGGTTTTACAAATCCGTTTAAAGAGAAAACTATAAACATTTCCACAACTATAAATATACATACAGAGTCAGAACAATATGATTTACTTACCTCTTCAGGCAACTTTTTCACGAGAAAAGATTTTGATTTAGCAGATGTATTTATAAATGGAAAATTTGATGGTAAGGGAGGGTTCAAGGGGCAAATAAGAATTTATGACCAAATAATTGATTACGACTATATAAACCCAAGGAAGAGAAATTCAACATCTTTTTATGGCGAAATACCAATTGAATTAGGATACTCACAGGGAGAAGAAAAGTCATCTCTTCTTACTGAACAACAGTTTGCAAGTTTAAAAGCAAAAGCAAATCTATATGGAGGACTCTATATTTATCGTGATGAGTTTAGAGTATTGCCTTATGGAAGACATAATGCAGATTTTTTAAATTTTGAGCAAAGGAGGTCAAGAAGAGCGGGAACATATTATTTCTCATATAGGAGAATGTTTGGCTATTTAGGATTGGAAAGAGAAAAAAATTCCAAATTAATAGATAAATCAAGTAGAGAAGGGTTAATCAATAATACTCAATACCGAGCTTTCACAAATGATGTCATTGGATTTTTTGTGACATTAGCACAGGATTATTTTGCAACAGAAGCAAAGGAATCTCTATTTCTTGATAAAAAGAAACAAATTAATGACCAAAACGAAGCCTTACAGGCGGACAAAGCCAGAGAAAAAGCAGAAAAAATTGCATTTACCAAATCATTGAACAGTTATCCGCAAAGGTTAGATGAACACCAAACCAAGTATGAAAATCTTCTGAATACATTGGATGAAAAGCTGGATAATATTAATATCACATACTCAGAGGTTGAGGATATTTTAGACGAACTTCAAAAAATGGATTTAGAGCTTAAAAGTCTAATCCCTAAAGTTCCGAAACGCTATAAACCAACCGAAACACAAAAAGAACGGTTATATAAATTTGAAAATCGTCTGAATAATTACATTGAGCTTGTTACCCCGAGAAGAGAGGAATTAAATAAAAAAGCACAGGATAAATTAGAAATCCGGGATTTAAAGATTGATTTTACAAAGAAATACAACGGATATATTTCTTCTTTGGAGAAATCACTCAATGAAAACAGACAACAACTTGAAGAAAAATCTGCTTTATTAATTAAAGATTACAGAGAAAGAGCAAGGCGGTTAATTAACTCCTTATCAGAAAATAAAGAAAGGATAATCAGCAGCATAGTTTCCAAAGAACAGGTAAGCCAATTTACTGATGAAATTGAAAAGCAATACAATACTCTTTCAGAAGAAGCCGGAAAAACATTATTTCCGTTAGTTGAGCATATAAAAAGACTGTCTTTTGATATTGACGAAGAACAAGTTCAGGGAGCGTATAAAGCTCAATACGACCAAATGAAGTATCAATGGGAACAAACCAGAGATACAGCTCAATTAGGAATTGCAGTTGAAATTATCGACCACGAATTTAATCAACTGTATGCTAAAATCAATAGTCAGTTAGGAGAGTTAAGCAAGAACGATACTGTCAGTTCAATTAAGGAGTTTGGATTTTTAGAAAAGAATTTCAAGCAATTGGAAGACAAGTATGCTCTGTTATCTCCACTTTATAGAATTTCCGGTGCATTAATCAAAAATATTTCGGGCGATACTATTTACAATTATTTACTTGAATTTTTTGAAAATCAGATTAAAGAATACAATATAATATTTGAGGTTTCGGATGATTTCAAAGAGCATTTGATTAGTATTAAAGAGCCTGTAATCCACACGGTATTTATTAATATTATAAACAATGCCGTCTATTGGATGCGTAACAAAGAACCACGTACAATCAAACTGGATTATTTACCCGAAACAAAAGAAATAGTTATTGCTAATTCCGGAGAAAAAATACCTGATTACAGATTGGATAAGATTTTTGATTTATTCTATTCTCAGCGTCCTAACGGTAGAGGTATCGGGCTTTATTTATCAAAGCAAAGTTTGAACGAAGCAAGCTTAGATATATACGCAACCAACGATAAGAAATATAATACTTTAAACGGAGCCTGCTTCGTGATTAATACCAAAGTTGATTGATATGGCATACATAGATATAGCGAAAGGGATTTTAAAAGACAATATTAAGACTGCAATTTATATTGATGAGAATGCCCGTGAGTTTAATCAAGATGCTGCTACGCTAACAGGAGCAGATGAAGAAAATTTGTCTTTAGAACTATATACAAAATTCAAAAACTCCGGAGTCTCCTTGGAATCGATTAAATATACTTCGGGTAACGAAACTAATGCAGAGTGGATAAACTATTGTTTGGATAATAGAGATTTAATTTTATTAGATTGGCATTTAGACGGGCAATCCGGAGAAGTGCAAAGCTTGAAGATTTTAGATAAAATAATTAATAAGCCGAATATTCATTTTTGTGTAATCTATACAAGTGAAGATAATTTGGATGGAGTATTTACAAGAATTTTGGCTAATTATTCAAGTTTAACTCCTGATACTTTTTCTGAATACAAAGAATATACGGAAAGCATTTTCGGAGAAGATTTTGACTTTAGCGAATTCCACAAAATTAGTCTGGGCAGAAGCAATCCTGAAACCAAAAAAGAAATTGGGGGACTATTAAAAAAGAACAATACACAAGTAAAAGAATTTAAAGAACAAACTTCCATAAGTGATAATGTTTGTGCTATTTATAAAATATCCGCTTTAAATCTTGATACTTTCCATACTGAGTTAGAACATCCGCTTCCTTGTCCGAACTTTATAAACAGAGAAAAATATTTGTTAGAAATCAATAACACTATAATTACAATATTTAAGAAAAAAGAGAACAATCCGGACAATTTGCTTGAGAATTTTTTTGACCATATTATAAATGATATAGACAGTTATAATCAGCTTTTGACTATAGATTTCTTTAATAGAGTTTTTAGAATCGGAATTATCAACAAGGACAATAAAATAAATTTTAGTAAAGAAGCCTTACTTGAACATCGAAACAGATTGAAAGAGGAGGGGTTAGATAGTTTTTACGAAGAGTTTGTGAAAGAGTTGCTTCTTGAAAAAATGAATTTGTCATTAAGAGATACTAAATCACCTCTTTTGTCGGAAGACATATATAATGAATTATACAACCCGGAAATAAAAGCCAAGAATGAAGACAGCCATAAGATGAATGTTTTCTATAATTCTTTCACACTTAATAAAAGTGGTAGCTATATTAATTTCGGGGATGTTTTTAAATTTGAAGGAGAAGATAAATATCTGATATGTTTAACCCCTCTATGCGATTGTCTTAGACCACAAGAAAAAATAAAGAGAAATTATTTTTTTGCTGAAGGAGAGCATATAAATTTGGAATCAGCATTGAAGCTTGGGGATACTGCCTTTATTAGCTTCTTACCAAATGGCAAAGTAGTAAGATGGACGGATGTTCCTCAAGAAGAATCTAAATATGTTCCTATCTATATTAAGCCGCTACAGTATAAAGTACTTGAGGGTAAGGATTTGATTAATGAAGATGGAATAATCGAACTTTATTATTTAAACAAGGAAGGAGAACGCAAAAATAAGCAGGTTCGATATATCTCTACAATTCGTCAAAATTATGCTCAAAGAATTGCTAATCACGCTTTCTCTTACCCTTTAAGAGTTGGAGTTGATTTTGTAAAAATCTAACTAATGAGCAATGTTTGAACCTAACAAAACATACACGAAAAAAGATATTTATGAAATATTATCAGTTCCGGTGGAAAAGCAAAAAGGAGCTTGGGATACCGGTTACAGAGAATACGAAGACAATATCTACATTTTTGCTAATGTAGGTATTCCGGGAAGAACAGGAAGTGATTATAATAATTATTGGGATGGAGATTTATTTCATTGGGAAGCAAAAACAAATTCCAATATAAATCAACGGCTTATTCAAAAAATGATAGCCGATAATCCAAGTTATAATATTCATCTTTTCACGAGAACAGATAATTCTTTACCGTTTACTTATGAAGGGAGTGTAATCGCTATTCATTTTTTTGATACAATTCCCGTTAAAATAGTTTGGTCATTTAGAGTTGCTTCAAAAAGTATCAGTGTTCAAGAACCGACAGTATTATATGAAGGAGGAAAACACCAAGTTGTTCTTAACAAATACGAGAGAAATCCTGTTGCAAGGAGAATGTGTATTGAACATTACGGTTTTTCGTGTCAAGTTTGCGAGTTCAATTTTTTTGCTACTTATGGAGAATTAGGTAAAGATTTTATTCACGTTCATCACATTGTTCCATTAGCCGAAATCGGAGAAACATACGAAGTTGACCCTATAACAGATTTAATTCCGGTATGTCCCAATTGTCACGCTATGATTCATAGAAAAAGTGATTTTTTGTCTATTGATGATTTAAAGTCAGTTTTACTTCACAAAAAGGGATAATCACGCTTTCGGTCATCCTGCGAGAATTGGAGTTGATTTTGTGAAAATTAAGTAGAAAGAAATTTCCCCCACGCTCTGCCCACGCACAGAAAAAAAGACGGCTTTAGCCAGACCCCAACCGCACAAAACCAACGCTCCGTCTGTCTTCTATGGCATTGCCGCCGTTTGCAACTGTCATACTTTTTGCGTTGTTTTTTGCCAACGCTCAACAGCACATTGCCATCCTCGTTCCTGCGGTGGCAAAGAGCTGTACCAACAACAAAAAAACAAAGCAAAAAGACACTACACTCCAACCACCACCACCGTTCCGTTTATGCCAGTATGCAAATCGGCGGAAGCTAAGTTACATAATGTGGCATTATAGGTTCGCTTCGCACAGCCTTTTCCCTTGCTTATGCAAGCATCCAACCGCACAGGCTGTCCTATAATAACATTATGCAAAATAGCCAATGCCATAGTCTTCACCCCGAAAAAATATCCCACCGCACAAATGCCAACGCTAATATTTTTCGGGGTTCAGAAGCCGTATTTTTTTCCCAACCGCACCCACCCATTGAGCCACAGCACCCCACCACCCATTTCAGCGGTGCAGTAAAAAATTAAAGCATTGATTTGTTGTTTTGCCGATGTGCTGAATAAAGTGTTTAGTCATTTCACTGCATTGCATTTCGGTAGGCGAAAGCCAAATTTACCTGCATTTATTCCGTTCCATTCCCTGCACACCTTATTTCAGCACCGCACAGCAAGCGTATTTCGTACCTCATACCCTTGCTTTTTTCCCACGCTTCAAATTATGGTATGCTTTATTTTTTACTGCGGAGTGTTTGCCCCATTGCCAACGCTTAAAGGCGATTTTTCAAAGGAATAAAAGGAAGTCAATAGACATTTTCCAAAAGAAAAAAGAATAAAAAGGAAAGCAAAGGTAGGTGGCTACGCACAAGCCCACCGCACCAAAAAAAATCCAAAAGACTACGGCATAATGGCAAGGCAAATAAGGTGCTTCGCAGAGTTAATTTTTTTGCCTTGCCACCCTTCGGGACTTATTCCGTTTCCTTTTGGATTTTTTGCCACGCCACCTGATGAATGGCTTTCTTTTTTTTCTGTTTTTTTCTTTGTAAAAAAGTTTTGGTTTTCAGCCACAGCAACGAAAAAAGCGGAGCAAATCTCAAAAATAGTGCGATATGAAAGCCGTTAAAATCTTTACTTACAACCTGAAAAATCAAAAATCGGAATTTGAATTTTACGCCTTATCCAAAGGCTTAAACAGTGGTAAGCCCTTAGATAGCCCTTGCCCAAATTGTTTTGTTATTTCCTGCCGTAATGTGGAAGAATTGGACGTTTATCGTAGCTTATTATTTGGCTTATGGCAAACAAAATCATTTCATCAGTTTTTAATTGGTTCGGTCATTCCTTATATCCGCATTTCGGATTTTAAAAACTTCGTTTTTGAACAGGCAACCCATTTGAAAGGAAAAGAAAAGGTGTTTAAAAATGATATTCGCAGGGTTAAGACATTGGAGCAACGAGAAAGGCACATATACGAACAGTTGCTTTTGATTTCAGAATTGAAACGCATTTACATTGCAAGGCATTTAAAGCGGTAGCCCGCAGGGCTACGCTCTTTTGCCTTTACAGTTCCCACCGCTTGCCCGATACTTGCACCATTAGCCACATATAAAGGCAATATAAAAGCACCGTTTTATAAATAGAGTGCAAACAAAAGCAAGCAATAAAAAATCCTGCCCAAAGGACAGGATTTTAAAATACAGGTTTGAATGAAACCTTTACCGACTACGGATTTTCGGAAGTTGGTATATCTTCTTTCGTTTCCTTTTTGTCGATATCTTCGGTCTGCATTGCGGTTTGAGCAATGGCAGTCGCCACAGTTCCGCCCAACAATACATAACCGGCTACGGTTACAATGGTGGTAGGCAACGCCACCGGAGCGGTTAAGATTGCACCGCCTACGGCAGTTAATGCAATACCGACAGTCCGAATGATTTTAAACCATTTCGGGGTTGGAGCTGTTACACGCTCGACTAAGTTTAGACTATTGCTTTTCATTGTTGAAATTTTTTAAAATGATTTTTTCTAAATTGTTTACTCGGTGTTCCAGATAATCTACTTTATGGTTTAGTAAATCATAGCTGTTTTTGAACTCTGTTTTTATCAGCAAAGCCATTGTTTTGACCTCTGTTAAATCCTTTTCCATTTTCTTAAAATCGGAATGGAGTTGTTTAATGAAGTAAGCCACAATAGCCAACAGCATACTAATCAGAGAGCCGAACACGATATTTAATGTGATTGCATTTTCCATTGACATACGTTTTTAAAATTGGAAATTGTTTTCAATGCTGATACCGTTTTCTTTGCCCTGTATTATGGCTAACAACTTCGGGTAAATCATTTGGTAAGCATCTTTGCTTCTTAGCACTTGATAATCGCCATTCACAAGCTCGAAACCGAAACCGCACAACGGACAGCCTGCCGTATGGGTGTAAGTGTTCCCGATGTGGATATATACAAAACTGAAATTCGGTAAGCCGTTAATCTCAATCATACCTTTGTGGAGCTTTGGGAATTTCTGCCGATAGTCGGCATTCTTTCCGCCCCACGTATTCAGCCTTAATGTATATTGTCCTGTTGGGATTGCGGTTTGCTTTGGTATCTTAACAGTTCTGATTTTATCTTCCAATAAATAGCATTGGAAAATACCGTCAATATACAAATGGCTTAATGTGCTTTGTTTGCCTTCGGCAACTCTTACGATTTTTGTTCTCATTGAAGATTGATTTTAAGGGTTAAATAAAAAAGCCCTCAAAGCAGAGGGCTTTGATTTCAGTTGCTTAAAAAGCATCTTCAATTTTCAAACAGTTACCGGAAGAAAACGCATAATGATTGCCGTTTACCTCTTGGAAAAACTCAATCCCGATGCACTGAATAACGGTTACATTGGTATCGAGCGTAGGAGTACCCGGAAGCGTTGCCGTTAATGTAGAGCCTGCAAATGCTGTATTCAACGGAATGTAGGGCGAGTATTCAATAATACTCAATTCGTTGTTTACCATATCATCAGGTTCATACGTTCCGGTAGTCGCATTGTACACAAAGTCAGCAACTACCGCCAAAGCGTTAATCAATCTGAAATGCGTTGCTCCAGACGGTGCAGAAACTAAATCGGCAGGGTTAAACGGTGCTACCGTAAAATCTGCACTATCCCTTGCAGGCGTATGGGTTACATCGTAAGGGGCGTTAAAAACGCCATTCAGAGAAAGTTTTTTATCAAACTCAAATCCCAATAAATAATTTCTTTGGGTAGAGATTTCAACTTTCCTGTAACCCCTTGCCTCTGTACCATCTTCCAGATTGATTTTTTTCATTACGGACGTTAAACGTCCTGTAACTTGGCTGTCTGCCATTTTTGACATCAACGCTGATAAAGCGGTGCGAATGGATTTGCCAGCTCTTGCACAGCCCCCAAATTCATTCATATTCTCACGAGTACGTTCAAATTCAGGGGCGGTCTTTACCTGTTCTGCGGTAGGACCGCCCACCATACCCGCAAAAAATCCCTGTTGTCCTTTGATTTTGAAGTGCCGGACATCGCCAATCGTTCCGACATACTTCATAAGTCCTTTTTGTCTTGCCATTTTTTTAAATTTTTTGAGTTAATAAATACGTTGCGTACGCATTTACAAAGTTCACTCTATACAATTTTATAGACAATACACAACATATTGAAATACAACGCAATACAGTGCTAACGCACCGAAAATAGGAAAATGTAAAGGGCAGAACTGCAATCGGTATGGTAGAACGGACGAAAAATTGACAGGAAAACAAATAAAAAAAGCAAGGATTTTCATTATAAAAATCCTTGCTTTGAAAGGTGTAAAATATATCTCTCTAAAAGTTGTACTTATGTTGTACCTACGATTTGAAAAAGTATGTAAATAGCCTGAAAATCAATGTACTATAATAAGACTTTTATTAATACCTTGTTAGCAGTTCGCTATTTTTTGTTTTTTCTTAATGATTGTTTTATTAAACTCATTATGTATTCTAAATCTTCATCCGTTCGTATTGCAATTTCATAGTCGCCATTTCCCCAATGACCTGTTGAAGAAACGTCTCGGCAAATTCCTTTTGGGTCGTCAAGTTCGCCTTTAGGCATATTTAACCACATTTTTATTTGGTTACGTTGTATGTTAACATCAACAACATTAGATGAAGCTACAAAAGCAATGTAAAGTTTTTTGGGTTTAACTTCTAATCCATCTAGGTTAAGAATTGCGTTTTTAAGTTTTTCGTAAAGCTCTTTTATTTCTTCTGAGGCTTTGTCTAAATGCTCTTGTTCTGTAAACACCTTAATTTCTCTTGTTACTTTTTCAATAGTGGCATCTTGTCGGCTAATGGTTTTTACACTCTCTTGTGCTCCTGATGTTTGAACTTGATTGTAACTAATTGTTTTGTTGTTGTATCTCTTTACTTCCCAAAGTTCAATTGGTAAGTCCTTAAAGTTTATTGCTTCTTTTTGATAAGCAGTAAAACTTGGTGAAATGAAAATCACACGAGATTGCGACCAATCAATGTCATCGCGTTTCAGCGTATTTTTATTGTTTTCGTTGTATTCAAGAATGAAATCAGCTTTGTTGTTAAGCATAAGTGATAAATAGGCGTAGCCCTGGTCAATTACACTAAAATTTTTGTCCCGTTTATATTCAATGATTACGAAACTCGATGCATCTTTATCAAACGCCAATGTGTCAAGCCGAAAGTTATTAAGGGAAAATTCAGAACGCACAAAGTCAAGTCCGAAAATGGTTGCTAAATTTTGTTCTGTCAAATTCTGAATTTCCTTTTCAAGTTTAAAAGGCAATTCCTTTATCTGTTCAAGTTTGTCTTTATTATCTATGTTAAAAAGTGCCATTTATTCTAATGTCGTTTATTTTGTTTCGTGTTCTTCTTATAGTGACCGCTAACGTCAGTTCGTCTAAA